>ERZ841120.19-NODE-19-length-191879-cov-25.110560_pt1 | contig 191879 bp, 170 predicted proteins | sample MGYA00519572_ERZ841120 | MGnify/ENA primary metagenome ERZ841120 (study PRJEB31850, sample SAMEA3708890) | human gut metagenome | biome: human gut; feature: human-associated habitat; material: faeces | place: China | collected 2014 ...
GGACTGGGAGGATAGGAAGTTGCCGGTTAAGCAAGAGCTCCGCTGAGGCGGAGCTTTTTTTGTGCTCAGAAATCGAATGTGGTATAATGAGAAAGTCATTACGAAAGAACGAAGAACGATTGAAAGAAGATTGAGGGACGACCGTCATGAACAATGTCTATGCACTCGTAGAGCACTTCTATGAAAACAACGTCGATGCAGAACCGATACTTGCCCAGGACTTCCTGGAGAAGTACCTGCGCAAGCACGCTTGGCAGGGTGCAGATGATCGGGCGCTCCAGAGGATCTGGGCAGCTGTCCGCATGCTCATCACGTACATCGAGCAGATGCATCTCTATTCCTTCTCCTCGCTGACGGTCTACGACTATCAGGAAATCCTCTACCGTCTGGCGCAATCGGATGCGGATTTTGAGCTCAGCGAAGCGGACGTCAACTCATTTTTCGATATCGTGGCGGACTTCTATGATTACTACCATACGAAGTACGAGGATGAGGATGAGCTCGTCTATCTGCAGGATGCTCGCGCCTCTGTCTACGAAAATGGCAAGTTCACCATGCCGCCGCGCCGCTCGCAGGATGAGTTCTACAGCTCGCTGAATCATCAAGAGAACGTCACGGAAGAGGATGTCGACAAGCTCAATGCGATGCTCGATGACCTTCTGCATCGCGTCGGCACGTATTTCCACGGCAAGGCGTTCCTGCGCGATATGAACCGCGCGTTGCTGCTCTATTCGGGCCCGGAGTATGTGAATGTTCCCGAGGAAGGGAGCCTGACGGCAGAGCAGGAGGCGTACTGGCTGAGTTTTTGGGATTACTTCCTGTTTGATTACCACATGATTGAGACGGACGAGATTCCCCTGCGCTACTTCTTCCAACACGAGAAGTCAAGGCTGACAATCACGGAGCAGGACATCATCCGCGACCTGCTGCAGGCGAAATTCACCGTCTTCTATGTCGAGGGTGTCCAGGATGACTTTGTGACCTGCTGCAACCTCTTCACGGATGAGCGCATCGACCTGCCGGACCCGGATTGGATGTTCCCCGATGCCGAGCACATGATCTTCTTCGGCCATCTTCATGCGCGCGGTGTCATGATGCTCAACTATGTGACGTCGCTGCCGGCCAGCGACAAGCTGCGCCGCCGCATGAAAGACATCATCCTGCGCCAGCTCGATTTCTTCCGCTGTCAGAAGCCCGATGCGACACTCGATGACTTTTTCCAGCGCGATGCCGTGGCCGTTCGCCACACGCTCAACATCATGGCGAACTTTGCACAGCTCAACGTCGTGCCGTTGCGCAAGGCACCGAAGCCCCTGCCGGTTAACCTCGATATCCGCAGGAGCTTCGAGGCAGAAGAACAGGTCCTGCGTGAAGTCGCGCTCAAGATGGGCTTCAGCGTCTTCTCGACCCAGCTCATCTGCAAGCTTTTCGAGGACTACATATCCGTGGCCGATCCCGCTTCGTACCCGGAGGAGATGCCAGCCATCGTGACGGCCTGCCTGCTCTGCTACGGCACAATCAACGGCCTCGACTTCGAGAACATCCCTGAGCTCTACGATATCTTCGGTGCCGACCACGAAGATATCCGCCGCCACATCGCAGCTCTGCGCCAGCGTCTCCACTGCACGCGCTTCGACCCGCGCTATCTCACGGAAGAGGGTACCGTCTCCTCACTCTATCTGAGCTGATGAGGAGGGAATCTGTATGGTTTTAGCGAATTTTTTATATATCGTTTATATCGCATCTATATAACATCGGGGCAGGGGAATCGTTCCGTGAATGACAGGAAAATGACAGGAAACAGACATGCCGTTGTAGACCGGCGAGATAAATCGATGACACAAGAATATGTAGAGAAAGAGGTGCATTATGCAGGAACGTGAGAATCAGACAGGTGAGTCAGCAGAAGAACCGCGCGTGCGGGTGATGTCGGAGGATGAAGCGCGGGATTATCAGGGTGTGACAATCGAGGAGCGTAAGGATAGCGGCGAGCAGCACGTTGAGGAGCCGCATGACCGCTATGGCCGTGCCGATGACTTGCGCGGCAGCGGCATCCGCATTCACACATTCAGCACCGCGGGCTCTATGAGTTGGTTGACAAAGGCAGCGCTCGTCGTCGGCGGCGCAGCCGTCGTGGCCTTCCTGATTTTCGTGGCAGTACCGGTCCTCTTCGTGGCCGCAGGCATCGGCGTGGCGGCCTGGCTCCTGCTGCGCTTTATCAGAGGATGACAAGGCTTGTGATACCCTGTTCCATGATGGACAGGGTATTTTTTATCGCAATATATAGGATGTAACCTATGCTATGTATAGTGATATTGGTATTAGACCTATGGAGATGAGATGACTATAATAAAGATCAAGAAGGCAAGGACAACGAATGCCGTCACTCTGGCGGAGGTTGTTGAAAAACGGTTGAAAGATTGGAGCGGTGACGATGCAAAGAGAAGAAGCCGTAAGGCACATGACGGACATCATGGCAAAATTCGTGGCTTTTACGGGCAAGCGGCTGCCGGATGATGTACGCGCAAAGATTGAGGAGCTCGCCAAACAGGAAGAGGAACCTTTGGCGAAGGCCATCTACCAGACGATGGAGCGCAACCAGGAGCTCGCATTGAAGCTTAACCGTCCGAGCTGCCAGGACACGGGTGCGCTGCAGTTCTTCATCAAGTGCGGCACGGCATTCCCGTACATGGCGGAGCTGCCGGACCTGCTGCGCGAGGCTGTCGTGCAGGCGACAAAGGACGCACCGCTGCGCCACAATGCTGTCGAGACGTTCGACGAGTACAACACGGGCAAGAACGTGGCCAAGGGCATCCCGTCCATCTTCTGGGACATCGCACCGGGCCGCGATGACTGCGAGATTTACACCTACATGGCAGGCGGCGGCTGCTCGCTGCCGGGCCATGCGAAGGTCCTGATGCCGGGCGAGGGCTATGAAGGCGTGACGAAATTCGTGCTCGACGTCATGACGAGCTACGGCCTCAATGCCTGCCCGCCGCTGCTCGTCGGTGTCGGCATCGGCATGTCGGTCGAGGTCGCGGCACTGCAGTCGAAGAAAGCGCTCATGCGCCGCATTGGCTCGCACAACCCCAACCCGAAGGCGGCGAAAATGGAACAGCTCTTAGAGGACGGTATCAACGCCATCGGCCTTGGTCCACAGGGCCTGCGCGGCAAGAACTCCGTGCTCGGCGTCAATATCGAGAACAGCGCGCGCCATCCGTCGGTCATCGGCGTCGCGGTCAATGTCGGCTGCTGGTCGCACCGCCGCGGGCACATCGTCTTTGACAAGGAACTCAACTACACGATTGATTCGCATTCGGAGGTGGATTTCTGATGGCTAAGAAAGTACTCACGACGCCAATCAGCGCAGCAGATCTCGAGGACATCCATGTTGGTGATGTCATTTACCTGACGGGCGAGCTCACGACTTGCCGCGATGTCGCGCATCGCCGCGTCATCGAAGAAGGCAGGAAGCTCCCCGTCGACATCCGCGACGGCGCCATCCTGCACGCTGGCCCGATCATCCGCCCGCGCGGCGAGGATGACTACGAGATGGTCACGGTCGGTCCGACGACTTCGATGCGCATGGAGAAGTTCGAAGAGGCCTTCATCAAGGAGACGGGCGTCCGCCTGATTATCGGTAAAGGCGGCATGGGCGCTGGCACGATGCGCGGCTGCCGCGACAACAAGGCCCTGCACTGCGTCTTCCCGGCCGGCTGTGCCGTCGTGGCGGCTACCTGCGTCGAGAAGATCCTCTCGGCCAACTGGAAGGACCTCGGCATGCCGGAGACGCTTTGGACCTGCAAGGTCAAGGAGTTTGGCCCGCTGATCGTCTCGATCGACACGCACGGTCACAACCTCTTTGAGGAGAACAAGGTCATCTTCAACGAGCGCAAGGACAAGGTCTACGAGGAGATCGCCAAGCAGGTCGGCTTCATCAAATAAAGCAGAATAGAATCGGCAAATAATGCTTTGCGGAGCAGCTTCCCAGCCCCCCTTATCGTATCGGGCATCGGGCGGCTGCTCTTTTTGCTGCTGTGATGCCAGCTGAGCGGCAGGGGTGCTATAATGGAGAGGAATATCCATGAAAAAAGAGGAGTGATTGATTTGGATTTTCTTTCATTCTTGCAGCGGGCGGTCTCGCCATTCCACGCGGTACAGGCAGGCGTGGAGCTGTTGCATGAGGCGGGCTTTGTGGAGCTCGACCCGCGGGAGGCCTGGCATCTGCAGCCGGGCAAATCGTATCTCGTGCGCGTCTTTGACTCGACGCTCGTGGCCTTCCGCATCGGGGAGGACCCGCGCGCACACCTGCACATCGCGACGGCGCACACGGACTTCCCGTGCCTGCGTGTCAAGCCATCAGCGGTCATCGCATCGAAGGGCTATGGCACGCTCAACGTCGAGGTCTACGGCGGCATGATAAGGAGCTCGTGGCTCGACCGACCGCTGTCGCTTGCGGGCAAGGTTGTGCTCGCGGGCACAGACCCGTACACGCCGGAGGTGCACCTCGTCGACATCGGCAGGCCACTCCTGACGATACCGCATCTTGCCATCCACATGAACCGCAAGGTCAACGAAGGGGAGACGCTCAACCCGCAGAAGGACATGCTGCCGCTCTTCACGATGCTCGGCATGTCCAGCTCGGATGACACCAAGAGCGCGCACGATGCGTTCCTCGATTTTCTCGCGGATGAATGCCATCTCGAGCGCGGGCGCATCCTCTCGTACGAGCTCACGGCCTATCCGACGGATGCACCGTGCCGCTTCGGCGCAAAGAACGAATTCCTCTCGGCCTCGCGGCTCGACAACATGACATCGGTCTACGCCTGCCTCAAGGGCCTGCTGCATGGCGAAAGCCAGAACGGCATCCAGTGCATCGCGCTGTTCGACAACGAGGAAGTCGGCAGCTGCACGAAGCAGGGCGCGGATTCCTTCGCGCTGCCGAACATCCTCATGCGGCTCTATAGCTCGCTCGGCTACGGGCAGGATGCGTACTTCGCGGACCTCGCGCGCGGCTTCCTGCTCTCGCTCGATGTCGCGCACGCGCTGCATCCCAATGCGCCAGAGAAGGCGGACCCGACGAATGCGCCGCGGCTCGGCGGCGGCGTGACGATCAAGGCGGCCTGCAGCCAGGCGTACGCGGGCGATGCGGAGGCCATTGCGGTGACGAAGGCGCTCTGCAAGGCGCACGCCATCCCGTACCAGATGTTCCTCAACCGCTCGGACATCCGCGGCGGCTCGACGCTCGGCTCGATGCTCACGGCCAACATGCCGATGCGCGCGATGGACGTCGGCGCGGCCATCCTCGCGATGCACTCGGCGCGCGAGACGATGGGGGCAGCCGACCAGAAGGCACTCGAGCGCCTTGTCACCGTCTTCTTCAGCCGCTGAGATGCGTTGAATGCCTGTAGAAGGAGTACCGTCCCTTGTGGACGGACTTTTTCTAAGGTTGACTTTTTTATGTAATGTTGTTAAACTAAGAAACTATAAATGTGAAATGAAAATAGGACGTGATACTTATGAAGCGAGAATATAGATCCTGGTACAGCGACCGCTTGCAGCGCGAGATGAACATCCGCGTCTACGGCCACACGGGCACGCCGCTTCTCATCCTGCCGACGCAGGATTCGATGTGCGACAACTTCGAGAACTTCGGCATGATTGACACGGTGGCGCCGGAGATCGAGGCGGGCAAGATCCAGCTCTTCGCCGTCGACACGGTGGACCGTGAGACCTGGTCGAACGTCTGGGGCGACAAGGGCTGGCGCGCCGCGCGTCAGGAGGATTACTACAATTACCTCATCGAGGAAGTCCTGCCGTTCATCCGCACGGAGAATGGCACGGGCCGCCTGCCGATTGCCATCGGCTGCAGCCTCGGCGGCCTGCACGCGGCCATCGTCTTCTTCCGCCGCCCGGATCTCTTTGGGGGCATGATGTCCCTCTCGGGCGTCTACGATGCGAAGTTCTTCTTCGACGGCTGGGAGGACGGGACGCTCTACCAGAACTCGCCCGTCGACTTCCTCGCGAACCTGCCAGAGGACCATCCGTACATCGCCCTCTACAACCAGAAGAAGATCGTGCTCTGCGTCGGCCAGGGCCGTTGGGAGGACGAGGGGCGCCGCACGACGGCCATCATGCGCGACATCTTCGCGGGCAAGGGCATCCATGCCTGGGTGGACTTCTGGGGCTACGATGTCGACCACGACTGGTGCTGGTGGAAGAAGCAGCTGCGCTATTTCCTGCCGTACGTCCTCGGTGAGCAGGGCTGATGGTAGTAGAGGTATAGAATAATCTTGAACCTGTGAAAGAGAAAGGAATCTTGTAGGAATGAACTTCATCTTTATCTCGCCGCATTTCCCGAAACATTACTGGAATTTCTGTGACCGCCTCAAGAAGAACGGCGTCAATGTACTCGGCATTGGTGACAGCCCCTACGATGCGCTCTCAGACGAACTCAAGAATGCGCTGACGGAGTACTACTACCTGCCGCATCTCGACGACTATGAGCAGATGGTGCGGGCTGTGGGCTTCTTCACGTTCAAATACGGCAAGATTGACTGGATTGAGTCGAACAACGAGTTCTGGCTCGAGCAGGATGCGCGCCTGCGCACGGATTTCCACGTGACGACGGGCGAGCAGTACGACCACATTGACCGCATCAAGAACAAGTCGGCCATGAAGGCGTACTATGCCAAGGCGGGCGTGCCGACGGCGCGCCTGCACAAGGTCACGACGTTTGAGGCCGGCCGCGACTTCGCGCACATGGTCGGCTACCCGGTCATCGTCAAGCCGGACAACGGCGTCGGCGCCTGCGATACCTACAAGCTCCACAGCGACGATGAGCTCGCGTACTTCTACGCGACGAAGCCGCAGTCTGTGCCGTACGTCATGGAGGAATTCATCAACGGCCAGATCTTCTCCTACGATGCGATCCTCGACTCGCACTCCGAGCCGCTCTTCGAGTCGACGACGGCCTGGCCGCCATCCATCATGGACATTGTGCTCAAGCAGCTCGATCTCGCGTACTACACGGCAGCTGACGTCCCGGAGGCGCTTCGCCGCGCTGGCCGCGCGACGGTCAAGGCATTTGGTGTGCGCAGCCGCTTCGTGCATCTCGAGTTCTTCTGCCTCGCCGAGGACAAGGAAGGCCTCGGCAAGAAGGGCGATTTCGTCGGCCTTGAGGTCAACATGCGCCCAGCGGGCGGCTACACGCCGGACATGATGAACTACGCGCACTCGACGGATGTCTACCAGATCTGGGCCGACATGGTCACGACGGACCGCCGCATCCTGCCGGATTCCGGCCAGCACTGCTACTGTGTCTACGCCGGCCGCCGCGACTGCTACCACTACGTGCACAGCCATGAAGAGGTCATGCAGCGCTATGGCAAGGATATGGTCATGTGCGAGCGCATGCCGGAGATGATGGTCCCACAGATGGGCAACCAGATGTACACGGTCAAGCTGCCGAGCCAGCAGGCGACGGAAGAGTTCATCCACTTCGTTCAGGACCGCTGAGCAACGAGAAAGCTCCCGTCCGCAAGAACGTCTTGCGGGCGGGAGCTTTTTTGGTTTATAGTGGTTCGTCAGGCTGAAATCCCTGCGGCCTTGTGGATCAGGTGCATGACCTGCTGGATGGTCTGGCGGAGATTCCGCTCGGCAGTCGTGCGGTCCATGGCCTCAGAGAGGGTCATGGGCGCATGCAGGATGGGGAAGTACGCGTCGATGCCGTGCGCATTGACGCGTTCTGCTTCAGGCGTGGCTGAGCCGCAGAGCGCCAACGTCAGGCAGTGCGGCTGGCATGCCTTAGCAAGCTGTGCCACACCGGCCGGTGCTTTGCCCATGGCGGTCTGCTGATCCATGCGTCCCTCACCCGTGACCAGCACGTCAGCCTTGGCCAAGGCCTTATCGATGCCGATGGCAGAGAGGATGAGGTCGATGCCGGGGGTCAGCCTGCCGTTCAGGAAGACGTGGAAGGCAAAGCCGAGACCGCCTGCGGCACCGGCACCTGGCATGTCTTGGCCTGCCGTGCCGCAGGCTTCTTCGGCCAACGCAGCAAAGTGATGGATGTCGCCATCCATGCGCGCGACAATCGCTTCCGTCGCGCCCTTCTGGGGGCCGAAGACGCGCGAGCATCCCGCAGGCCCGCAGAGCGGATTCGTGACGTCGCAGGCAATCTCGAAGGTGCAGTCTGCGAGACGAGTGTCGGCAGCTGTGCCATCGATTGCCGCGACGGCGGCAAGACTTCCGCCCAAGATGCCTGCCGGGCTTCCATCTGCCTTCTGGAAGCGGAACCCGAGCGCCGTGAGCATGCCGAGGCCGCAGTCATTTGTCGCACTGCCGCCGATGCCGATGATGAAGCGGCGGCAGCCGTCATCGAGGGCCGCGCGGATGAGTTCACCGAGTCCGTACGTCGTGGTGTGGAGTGGATTGCGCTTCTCCGGTGGCACGAGTGTGAGCCCCGAGGCATCCGCCATCTCGATGACCGCCGTCTTTGTATCGGGCAGCAGGCCATAGCGGCTCTCGATCTTGGTGCCCAGCGGTCCCGTCACAGTGACGGGGACGATGCGGCCGTGCAGGCCCTGCACCATGGCGTCCACTGTTCCTTCGCCACCATCGGCCAGGGGGAATACCGCGACATCATCCTCTGGATAGACATCCAGGATAGCCTTCCGCAGGAGTCTGCCGGAATCCATGGAGGAGATGCATCCTTTGAATGAGTCGATTGCAATGACGATGTTCATATCGATCCTTCTTTCGGGTAAATTTTTCTGGAGTTTGCGTGTCATGTGCAGGAGATCAGAGCAGTACGAGTGAGGCCAGGAAGATAGCTGCCATCGAGACGATGCCGACGATGAACGTCATCATGGTCTGCGTGCGGTAGCCGTCCTGCGGGTCCCTTGCGGATGACATTGGCAATCGGCAGGATGCTCTCATATGAGCCCGTGATGCCCAGAACGCCAATGGGGACGCCCTCTACCTGCAGCATGAAATTCGTGCCCGGCCGTGTGCCGGGATACTCGTTTTCCCGATAGATGCGCAGCTCGTCGAGGTTTTCCCGTATGACGCGAGCTGCTCCACCGTGGAAGGTATGGATTCTCTCTGGGTCTGTGCTGGCGATGATGATGCCATCTTTATTCATCAGATTGATCTTTTGCGGCAGGACCGTATTGATTTCATGGACGATCGCCCTGGCTTGCTGTACGCGAAGTTCCATCAATTATGTGCTCCTTTCTAGGATGGATGAGAAGGTCCGGAAGAGAAGGTGGGGCAGGCTGCCCGCATACTCTCTTGATTGTACCGCGGGATTCCCCGTTCATGCAAGTGAGGAGGAGGCGGCCCTAGAGCGTCAGAACGTCTTTTTACATAGAATTTACATAGCCACAACAAAGTCGCTCTGGGGAACAGGTACAATGATATTGTTCAGAAATGAAATATCAGGCAGCCCGCAGGGATGCTTTTGTTTTAGGAGGAACTCGCATATGAAAATGCAGGCACAGCACCTCAATCTCTATTACGGGACGCATCAGGCCCTGTTTGATGTCTCGCTTGAGGTGCCGGAAAATAGGGTCGTTGCACTCATTGGCCCGTCGGGCTGCGGCAAGTCCACGTTCTTGCGCACACTCAACCGCATGAATGACCTCATCGACGGTGTTCAGATTGACGGCAAGATCACGCTCGATGACCAGGATATCTACGACAAGGACGTGGACCTCGTCAATCTGCGCAAGCGCGTGGGCATGGTCTTCCAGCGTCCAAACCCGTTCCCGATGTCCATCTACGACAACGTCGCCTACGGTTGCCGCGTACATGGCCTGACGGACAAGAAGCGCCTCGACGAGATTGTCGAGAAGAGCCTGCGCGGCGCTGCGCTTTGGGATGAGGTCAAGGACCGCCTCGACGCCTCCGCGATGGGCATGTCGGGCGGCCAGCAGCAGCGCCTCTGCATCGCGCGCGTCATGGCCGTCGAGCCGGAAGTCGTCCTGATGGACGAGCCGTGCTCCGCACTCGACCCGATCTCGACGATGAAGATCGAGGAGCTCGTGCAGGAGATCAAGAAGGAGTACACGATCGTCATGGTCACGCACAACATGCAGCAGGCCGCGCGTGTCTCCGACTACACGGCCTTCTTCCTCAACGGCAAGCTCATCGAGCACGACACGACGGACGTCATCTTCACGAAGCCGCACGATAAGAAGACGGAAGACTACATCACAGGGAGGTTCGGCTGATATGGAACGCCAGACAAGACAGGAATACATCCACGACCTCGAGGTCGTGCAGGAGCTCGTCGCCACGATGGGCGACAAGGCCCTTACAAACGTCGAGCAGTCGATGAAGGCGCTTCTCGAGGACGATGCCGTCCTTGCGAAGAAGGTCATGAAGGCCGACGACGCCATCGACGACATGATCATCGACGTCGAGGACAAGTGCATCCTCTTGATCGCCAAGCAGCAGCCAATCGCGCATGACCTGCGCGTCATAGCGACGGGCTTCAAGATCTCGACGGACATCGAGCGCATCGGCGATCACGCCTTCGATATCGCGAAGACAGCTGCTTCTGTCAAGGAGCCGCTCAATCCCGACTGCAAGCGCTGGATTGAGGAGCTCGGCAATTGCGCCGCCTCCATGGTGCGCCGCGCGGTCAAGGCCTATTGCGACAGGAGCGTGCAGGAGGCCGATGAGGTCCGCAAGATGGACAAGCAGATGGACGATGTGTTTGAGCACACGTTCTACGCGCTGTCGGACTTCGTCACGAAAGAGGGCGCCCGCCAGAAAGGCGCGACGCAGCTGCTCTTCATCGCGCGCTTCCTCGAGCGCATCGGCGACCATGCCGTCAACATCGCCGAGTGGGTCATCTACCTCGAGACGGCCGAGCGCATCCACCAGAAGAAGAACCGCCTGATCTGATCGGGCTTTCAGGGCCTCCGTGCTTTCGAGCATGGAGGCCTTTTTGCGTGCGCGGAGAAGAAAGCAGGGATTCTGATGCCTTTTGTCGAAAATTACCATGATATAAGAGAGATACCTGTTTTTTGAGATAGAAAAGGAGTGCAGAATTATGGACGTTTTTTCTTGCATTGCCACGCGCCACAGCACGCGCAAATTCAAAGAGGAGCCTGTGCCGCAGGAACTGCTCGACAAGGTCATCGAGGCGGGCCGCCAGGCACCGAGCGGCAAGCATAAGAATCAGGACCACTTCCTCGTGATCCGCAAGCAGGAAACCATGCAGGAGCTCGCCGCGCTCGTGCGGCAGGAGTTCGCGAAGATGGAGGTCACGCCTGAGAACGACGACAACTTCGGCGGTGCCATCCGCGCCTCAAAGAAGGGCAGCTACACCTTCCTATACAATCCCGCCGCCTTCATCATCGTGGCCAACAAGAAGGACTACGGCAACAACTTCGCGGATGCGTCGTGCGCCATGCAGAACATGATGCTCGCGGCCAACGCTCTGGGCCTCGGCTCGTGCTGGATCAACCAGCTGCGCTGGCTGCAGGGCAATCCCGTCCTCACGGCGTACCTGCAGGAGCTCGGCATGAAGGAGGACGAGGCCGTCTATGCCTCGCTGAGCCTCGGCTATCCTGACACCCAAGATGGCCTGCCGAACCGCCGCATCGTGCCGGTCACGGGCAATCCAGTCACCTATGTCGATTGAGTACAGCAGAGGATAAGACATGCATACGAAGTTCAAGGTTCTCCTGCTCGTGCGCCACGGGCAGAGCACGGGCAATGTCAATCTGCCGACGCAGGACCACGCGAGTATCCCTTTGACGGCGCTCGGGGAGGAGCAGGCAAAAAGGCTCAGCACGCGCATCGATGCGCGGCCCGACCTCATCGTCACGTCCTCCTTCCGCCGCGCCCAGCAGACGGCCGAACCGCTCCGTGAGCGGTTCCCCGATGTGCCCGTCGAGGTCTGGCCGGAGACGGCGGAGTTCACCTACCTCTCACCGGAGCGCTGCCGCGGCACGCGGCGCACCGAACGGCTGCCCTGGGTCAGGGCTTACTGGCAGAGGCAGGAACCGGATTACTGCGACGGCGCGGGCGCCGAATCGTTCCATGCGCTCGTCGCGCGCGCAAGACTCGTCCTGCAGCGCATCGAAGAGAGGCCGGAGGAGACGATTGTGCTCTTCTCGCACGGCCAGTTCATCAGCTGCCTCTTGGACATCGCGCGCCATCCCTATGCCACGGATGAAGAGCGCATGGCCATCTTCCGCAGCCTGCCCGAGCTCGACAACACGGGGCTTATCTACCTGCTGCTGCCGGAGCGGGACGGATAGAAAGGCGGGCATAATATATTTGAAAGAAATTGAACAGATTCTGATTGCAAAATGTTTTTCTTTTCGGTATAATGAAGAAAAATTCAAGAGGCAGTGAAGTCCTGCTTGCAAGATGTGCAAGACGTTCGAAACGGTGGAAGCAAGAGTGCCGGGCCTTTGGGCCCGGCATTTTTGCTTCCATGCGGGCGGCACTGCCTCGAGTGAGGAGATAGCATGACAAGAGAACTTCCGAAACATGGCGAGATCTGGCGGCACTTCAAGAACCATCTCTATGAGATCATCGAGTGCCCCGTCATCCACACCGAGACGAATGAGCGCATGGTCTGCTACCGCGCGCTTTACGGCGATTACATGGTCTATGTGCGCCCGCTCCTGATGTTCATGAGCGAGGTCGACCGCAAGAAGTACCCTGACGCCACGCAGACGTACCGGTTTGAGCGGGTCGAGCGCTGAAGGGGCAGCGAGCGATGGGCGGCCGGGATGATGGCGATAGATGACAGAGATAAGTACATAGATAGGGATTTGGGGGAGTGGCTATGAAGTGTGACGATGATACCTGCTGCTATGAAGAGGTGCCTGGTGCAGTATGCCTGATGCGGGCGGATGGCTCGGAGCATATCGTGCAGTACAACAGCATGATGCTCTCCCTGTTCCAGTGCGAGACGCGCGAAGACTTCATTCACCTGACGGGCGGAATCTTGCGCGGCATGGTGCTGGCAGACCATTATCCGGCAATCTCGGAGCAGCTGGCGCGCTGGCAGAAGGAGCGCGCGAGAGGCCTGCACTACCTGACCTTCGAGATCCTCACGGGCAAATCCCATGTGCGCCGCATCGATGCCAACATCCGCCTCATCGAGCGGGAGGGAGAGCTCTACTGGTCCTGCTACCTCGCTGACGCTGGCCTGCGCCGTCTGACACTTGACGAGGACAAGGTGGGACTCCTGACGCGCGAGGGCTTTTTCAAAGAGGCGCTGAACCAGGCAAAGCACGACAAGGAGCAGAAGCGCTTCGGCACGCACTGCCCCGTCTACTTCAACATCACGAACTTCAAGCTCTACAATGCCAATCGTGGCTATGCGGCAGGCGATGATCTGCTCAGGCACATGGCCTTCGTGCTGCGTGAGTCTCTGCCCGGGGCCATCCTCGCGCATCTGTCGGCGGACTCTTTTTTGGCACTGGCTCCCGTCGAGCGCCTCACGGTGCGCGTCGAACAGGTCTGCCGTCAGATGAACCGCTTCATCGCGATGCCGGGCGTCACAGTCAAGGCGGGCCTGCGCTTTTACCGCCCAAAGGACAAGTCGCCTGTCACAGCGGCGTTCGACCAGGCGAAGATGGCCTGCGACGAGGCCAAGAAGGACGCGAAGCGCAGCTGGGTCATCTACCACGAGGAGATGGGCGAGCGGCTGCAGATGCGCAACTACGTCCTGACGCATTTCGCCGAGGCCATGCGGAAGGGGCATATCAAGGTCTACCTGCAGCCCTGCATGCGCCTGCTGACGGGCAAGCTCTGCAACGTCGAAGCGCTGATGCGCTGGGAGGATCCGCAGCGCGGCATGATCTCGCCCGCCATCGTCATCCCCGTGCTCGAGGAGTCGGGGCTTATCCACGAGCTCGACGCATTCATGATCCGCAGCGTAGTGCGGCTGCTCCACTACCAGCAGGAGAACGGCCTGCCGCTCGTGCCGGTCTCTGTCAACCTGTCGTCGCTCGACTTCGTCAAGATGGACCCGTTCGCCATCGCCGAGGAGGTGACGGAGCGCTACGGTATTGCGCATGATTACCTCCACTTTGAGCTGACGGAGACGTCCGTCGTGCGCGATGAGGGCATCCTCTTCCAAGCAATCCAGAAGTTCCACCGTGCGGGCTACCATGTCTGGCTCGACGATTTCGGCAGCGGCTACTCGTCGCTCAACGTGCTCAAGGATTACCCGTTCGACCTGCTGAAGATCGACATGGCCTTCCTGAAGACCTTCAACAAGAAGAGCCGGGACATCATTCTCTCAATCGTCCGCATGGCCAAGAAGATCGGCATCCACACCTTAGCTGAGGGCGTCGAGACGGAGGAGCAGATGCGCTTCCTGCGCGCCATCGGCTGCGAGCGCATCCAGGGTTATTACTACGGTCGGCCAATGCAGCCGGAGAAGCTGCACGATGCATTGGAGAAGCAGCAGTATCAGCGTGAGACGCGCGCCGAAGCGCAGCTCTACAACACAATCGGGCTCACGGACATCCCTGCGCACGCATCCATCGCGCTGTTTACCTTTGATGGGGAGAATCCCGCGCTCCTGATGGGCAACAGCCGCTTCTGGACGCACTCATCCGAGATCGGCATCCGCGACCAGGAGCAGGTCAATCACTGCCTGCGCGTGCCCAATCACCCGTTCCGCGTGCGCTTCCTGAATCTCATGAAGCGGGTGGACATGACGCATGGCGAGCAGTCCATGACCTTCTCGGAGCAGGGGCACTATGTGCGCGTCATGATGAGCAGGCTGGGCGCGAGCCGGAAGCTCGTCATCTATCAGGCGCAGTTCGATGACATCACGATGGAGCGGGCGTACGATGAGAGAGAGCATCGCTTTGACCAGATCATGCGCAACCTTTGCCTGCTCTACCAGCATGTCTTTTTCTTGCATGCGCAGCAGGACACGTGCGAAGTGCTCGTCGGCACGCATAGCTGGCCCGGCAGTGATGCGGCGGGGAGCGGGAACATCGGCGATTTCTTCAAGGATTATGCTGAGGCGATGGTCTATCCGGCCGACAGGGCCCGCTTTCTCGCCTACATCGACATGCACGCCATCCGCGCGGCGCTGCTCGAGAGCGGGCAGATGACCTTCTCGAATTGCTTCCGCATCCGCCAGGCGGACGGCAGCTACGCCTGGATGCGCTTCGATGCGGTACCGCTCTACCTGCGCGATCCGGGGGAATACCTCGTCTGCGTCCAGCCGCTCATCATCGAGACACAGCCGGGAGCGCGGGACTGCATCAAGGCGGTGGCCGATGCCTACGGTCTCTTTGCGGCACCGGACCTGTCGGCGAAGATGGAGCGCGACGCGCTGCTCTGGCGCAGCTTCATCGCCTATGACAAGGCCTGTGTTTTCTGGAAGGACCGCGAGCAGCGCTTCCTCGGTGCCAACGAGGCGTTCCTCGACTTCTTCGGCTTCCACGATGAAGCCGACATCGTCGGCCGGACAGACCACGAGCTCGGCCTGCACATCGTCGACCCAGCCGTCCGGCAGGCAGGAGAGCGACTGCTTCAGGACGGCCGGCCGCAGTACCGGGACTTCGGCGAGTGCATCGCGCAGGGCGGCCCGCGCGCCATCTATTCCAATCGCTTCCCACTCTATCGCGCGGGAAAGGTGGAGGGGATTATCGGCCGCTTCTGGGAGTTCGGCCATGACCTCGACGATTACCGCGACGCCGTCATCGACAAGGAGACGGGCTACACCAATTACCGCGGCATGCTCATGGCGGGCATCGAGTTCATGGACAATTACCTGAAGAACGGCGAGGATTTCACGGCCGTCTACTTCTATGTGCCAGCCCTCGAGTCGGCCGCGCGCTCGTACGGCGAGGCGTTCCGCCGCGAGCTGCTGCAGCGCCTGGCCGAGGAGGTCCACGCCGCCATCGTGCCAGGCAGCGTCCTCGCACACATCGGCTCAGGCCGTTTCCTCTGCTTCCACAAGCTCATCCATGAGCAGCGGCTGCGCGACCGGCTGCTGCGCCTCGCGAATGCCATCCACAACATCCACAGCGTGCGCGGCTGTCCCTGCACGCTCTACCTGCAGTACGCCGTGGGCTACGGCTCGGAGACGAAGAGCATCGAAGGCCTGCTGCAGCTGCTTGTCGAGCGCGGCGAGGCCGCGCGCAAGGACCATCTTGGCGAGTCCATCTACATCGGTGATCGCATTGCCTTTGACCGCGAGAAGTTCGACCACATGAACGAGCGTGTCTACATGTGCGACCCGGAGACGTACGACCTCGTCTACATCAATCAGGCTATCTACCGCGACTTCCACCTGCCGGAGGACTTCTCATGTGCGGGCAAGAAGTGCTACGAAGTCATCGTCGGCGGTAAGGAGCCATGCGAGTTCTGCACGAACCACCTGTTGCGCCGCGACAAGTTCTACATGTGGACCTACCACAACGCGCTCTCGGGCCTCGACTACCTGCTGCGCGACACGCTCGTGCCCTGGCGCGGCAAGAATTACCGCTTCTCGATGTCCATCAATCTCAGCGAATACCTCGACCGCGACATCGAGCGCAATGAGCTCATCTACCGCGAAGCATCCATCAACGATGCGCTGGCCATCGCCCTGCGCGAGGAAGACCCGTTGAAGGGCATCCAGAAGATGCTCTGGAAGATCGGTTCGGAGCTCAATGCCGACCGCATCTCCATCTTCGAGCGCGGTGAGGAGCAGGGGACGGTCAGCAACACCTACGAATGGTGCCGCAACGGCGTCGAGCCGATGAAGGCGAAGATGCAGCGCGTGCCGCTCACCCCGTGCTTTCTCTACGATACGTTCCGCGAGCAGCACATCGTGCGGATTCCCGACTACGAGGCATATCTGGCCGAGCACCCGCATCTCGAGCACTATCTGCCAGACATCCGACGCTTCATCGCCGTACCGCTCAAGATCTCCGACAAGATCATCGGGCACGTCCAGATCGTCAACCCGAAGGAGCAGGTCTTCCAGGCCTCGAGCTATCTCATGATGACGCTGAGCCGCTTCATCGCCATCATGATCCGCAACCGCGATGCCACGCGCGAGCTCGAGCGCATGAGCCAGCGCGACCAGATGACGGGGCTCTTGAACCGTCGCGGTCTCAGCAACTACTTCATGGACCTGCCGAAGGGCATCTCCTGCGCTTTCTTCTTCGGCGATGTCAACGGCCTCAAGCGCATGAACGATGAGCACGGCCACGAAGCGGGCGATGCCCTGATTAAGACGGTGGCCGATATCATGCTGCAGGCCCAGCAGCAGGCCGGCAAGGGACATGTCTTCCGCATGGGCGGCGACGAATTCCTCATGATTGTCGAGCAGATTGACGAAACGCAGGCCGATACGATCCAGCAAGTTCTGCGTGAGTCCTTCCACACGCATCACATCAGCGTCGCGCTCGGCACCATCGTCAGCATGACGCCGATACTCGACATGGACGCCATCATCACCAAGGTCGACCGTGAGATGTACAAGGACAAGGGAAAGAAAAAGCGCTAAAACAGAAAACGCCTGTCCGTCATGCATGATTACAGGACTGCATGACGAGCAGGCGTTTTCGTTTTATCTTTTGGTTGCCGTTGGGCGGAGAGGTCAGCGGCTGGCCATCTTCTGGATGGCCGGCAGATAGAAGGCGAACAGGTAGAGGACGGCAAACGAGGCGATGGCTGCGCCGAAGAAGCCGATGTTCGGGAGCGCGCCGTCAGCCGCGAGATAGCCGCTGAGGAATGTGCCGCTGCCGATGCCGACGTTGAAGATGCCCGAGAAGATCGACATGGCGACTGGCGCGTCCGTGCGCGAGCAGCCGCGGATGAGCTCTGCCTGCATTGCGACGTTGAACATGGTCGAGATCGTGCCGAGCAGCATGCAGCAGGCCAGTATCGTCGGCGTGAAGGCGGCCGCGGGCAGGAAGACGAGCAGGGCGATGAAGAGCCCGATGACGCCGCTGCGCAGCACGAGGCAGCGGTGCAGGCCGTAGAGGCGCGAGAACAGCACGCTGCCGAGGAAGCCGCAGAGCCCGAGCACCATGAGCGTCCAGGTGATGGACGTCGGCGCGAAGCCAGCGACCGTCGCGAGGAACGGCTCGATGAAACTGTACGTCGTGAAGTACGCCGTCGCGAAGAGCAGCGACAGGATGAAGATGCCGCGCGTCAGAGGATTGTGGAAGAGCGTGGGCAGCTCGCGCAGCGAGAACGGTTCTTGCTTTGAGAGTGGCGGGAAGACGCGCCAGAGGAAGACGAGCGCGAGGAAGGCGATGACGGCGAGCGAGAGGAACGTCATGCGCCAACCGAGCGCCAGGCCGACGACGCGCCCGAGCGGCAGGCCGAAGATCATGGCAATCGAGGAGCCCGTCGCGATCATCGAGAGCGCGAACGGCTGGCGCACCTGCGTAACGAGGCGCGTGGCGAGCGGTCCCGCAATTGACCAGAAGATGGAGTGGGCGCAGGCGACCGCGATGCGCGCCCCCATGAGCATCGGGAAGTTCACCGCGAAGGCAGAGCCGAGCTGCCCGAGCATGAAGAGACTGAGCGTCAGGAGCAGCAGGCGGCGCAGCTCCATGCGGCAGGCCGCCAGCATCAGTGGTAGCGAGAGCAGGCCGACCATCCAGGCGTAGACCGTGATCATGATGCCCGTCTGCGCAGGCGTCATCGCAAAAGAAGCAGCGATGTCCGAGAGCAGGCCAATCGGCATGAACTCAGACGTATTGAATACAAAAGCGGACGTAGCCAGGCCGAAGAGCGGCAGGGCGTACTTCCACGGGATAGGTGGCAGCATGACAGCATCCTTTCTTGATATGCTATGATTCATAGATGTATAGATTGATGATGGTTCGCAATCATAAGAACGACAATTCCTTATCCTAGAGTATCGCCTTCCCCTTGTCAAGCCACAGCAGGCGCAGAATTTGTTTTTTCAGGAAAGTGTCATCTGTACCGCGCAGAAACTGAGATGCAGATGAATCTTTGATGAAGTAAAAGTAAAAGAGGGAGGCGCGTTTCACGAAGCATTGCTGTCGTATGCTATAATGAATCTGTTCTTGATTTCGTTTTTGTTTTGTTCGTTCAGAAGGGCGGGGATTTCTTGTTTCCAGGGATAGGTATCTTGGCAAATGTGTTGGGGATTGTCGGCGGTGGCCTCTTGGGGCTCGGCTGCGGGCGGCTAATCTCGGAGCGCTTCCAGAAGACGATCATGATGGCCTGTGCCGTGGCCGTCATGTTCCTTGGCCTGACGGGGACGGTCAAGGAGATGCTGGCGGTCGGTGCTGACGGGAAGGTTCTGCTCGTCGGCACGAACTGCATGCTCGCGAGCCTCATCGGCGGCGCGCTGCTCGGCGAGGCCATTGATCTCGAGGATAAGATGGAGCGCTTCGGCATCTGGCTGCGGCGCAGGACGGGCAGCAGCGGCGACACGCGTTTCGTCGACGGCTTCGTCACCGCCTCGCTGACCGTCTGCATCGGCGCGATGGCCGTCATCGGCTCCATCAACGACCGCCTGCTCAGTGACCCGTCCGTCCTGTTTGCCAAGACCGTGCTCGACGCCGTCATCGTCATGATCATGACCTCGACGCTCGGCAAGGGCTGCATCTTCTCAGCGCTCTCCGTCGGCATCTTCCAGGGGGCCATCTTCCTCGCTGCAGGCTTCCTCGAGCCCGTCATGACGCCCGCCGCCCTCAAGAGCCTCAGCGCCGTCGGCAACATCCTGATCTTCTGCGTCGGCACGAACCTCTTCGGCCTGCCGCACGTGCGCGTCGCCAACCTCCTGCCCGCCCTCGTCATCGCCGTCGTCTGGGTACTCTGATGCTGCTCAGCCGCCTCCGGGCGGCTTTTTTGTTGCGCAGATAGCATTTGGATTTAACAAAAGCGTAACATGGAGACAACAAACGGCCGCCGGTTCTTTGCTACGATATAGGAGAACGATGAAGGGAGCCGAAGGGCTCCAAGGTTCCAATCAGCAAATGATTTGGGGAGGAAATAATATGTTCAACAAGATGAAGAAACTTCTTTCCGTCGGCGCTGTAGTCGCGAGTGCGGCAGTGCTGTTGACGGGCTGCGGCGGCGGCAGCCAGCAGGCGGCCAGCTCTTCTGGGAGCGCTGCACAGGAAATCTCCGGCAAGATCTCGGCTTCGGGCTCGACGGCCCTGCTGCCGCTCTTGAAGCCGGCTCAGGAAGCATTCCAGGATAAGTACGAGAAGGTCACGGTCAACGTTGCAGGCGGCGGCTCCTTCACGGGCATGAATCAGGTCGCTGAGGGTTCCGTCCAGATCGGTAACTCGGATGTCAACCTGCCGGACGAGTACAAGGACAAGGGCCTCGTCGATCACAAGGTCGTCGTTGAGCCGTTCGTCTTCATCGTCGACAAGGCCAACAAGGTCGACAACCTCACGAAGCAGCAGGCCATCGACATCCTGACGGGCAAGATCACGAACTGGAAGGAAGTCGGCGGCGATGACCAGCCAATCACGCTGATCCACCGTGCAAAGTCCTCGGGTTCGCGCGCTACGATTGCTGACGTCGTCCTCAAGGGCACTTCCTTCACGGATAACGCCGTCATCCAGGATTCCAACGGTGCGGTCCGTGCCGCTATCGCCAGCACGCCGGGTTCCATCGGCTATGTCGATGCACCGTATGCCGATGACTCCGTCAAGGTCCTGAAGTTCGACGGTGTCGAGTATTCCCCGCAGAACATCATCGATGGCAAGTATCCGATCTACGGCTACGGCCACATGTACACGAAGGGCGAGCCGACGGGTGCTGTCAAGGCCTTCATCGACTACATCCTCAGCGATGAGTTCCAGAATACGCAGGTAGAGAAACTCGGCTTCATCCCGGTCAACAAGATGAAGAAGTAATCTGAAGGAATCTTTGGACAGAAACTCAAACTGAACAAGCAGTAAAAGGGTAGGATGATGCAGGACGGATGTCCTGCATCACGTTTATACAGGAGGTTTTTATGGAACGGGCAGCAACAATCGGCCGCCTCGATGGCAAACAGTCGGGCGGCGGTCATGAGCGCAGGCTATTCTACGACAAGTGCGGGCGGTATCTCTTCATTGCGGCTGCCTTTCTCATGACGATCATCATCTTCTCGATCATCTTCTTTGTCGGCAAGCAGGGCCTCATGACTTTCGCGGAGGTCAGCCCGCTGGAGTTCTTCTTCAGCGCGAGCTGGGATCCTTCGCTCGGTAAGTTTGGTGCACTCTCATTCATCGTCGGCTCGCTGGTGACGACAATCCTCTCCGTGCTCATCGGCGCGCCGCTCGGCCTGCTCGGCGCCATCTTCCTCGCGAAGGTCGCGCCGAGCTGGCTCAAGAACATCATGCGTCCGGCGACGGACCTCTACGTCGCCATCCCGTCGGTCGTCTACGGCTACATCGGCCTGACGCTGCTCGTGCCGTACCTGCGCGATGCGCTCGGCGCGACGACGGGCTTCGGCGTGCTCGCGGCTTCGCTCGTGCTCGCCATCATGATCATGCCGACAATCCTCTCCATCAGCACGGATGCGCTCAATGCCGTGCCGAAGCCGCTGGAGGAGGCGAGCCTCGCGCTCGGCGCGACGTGGTGGCAGACGATGGTCCACGTCATCGTGCCGGCCGCAGCGCCTGGCATCCTGACGGCTGTCGTGCTCGCGATGGCGCGCGCGATCGGCGAGACGATGGCGGTGCAGATGCTCATCGGCAACACGCCGCAGATCGTCACGTCGCTGCTCTCGCCGACCGCAACGCTGACGAGCAACATCGTCGTCGAGATGGGCAATACGCCGTTCGGCTCGGTCTGGGGCAACGCACTGTTCCTCATGGCCTTTGTACTGCTCTTGATCTCGCTCGCCATGATTCTGGTCATCCGCCGCTTCGGCACGAGGAGGGTATAACATGAACACAAAAGTACAGAATCAACTTGCGAGGGCATGCCTCTGGCTCGTGGGATTCTTCATCCTCGGCCTGCTCGCTGCCTTCCTCGGCTATCTTCTCTACAAGGGCCTTCCGGTCCTCTCGCCGCACTTCATCTTCGGCAAGTCGAGCGACATGATGGCGGGCGGCGGCGTCGGCTCGCAGCTCTTTAACTCGTTCTACATGCTCTTCCTCTCGATGGCCATCTCCATCCCGATCGCGCTTGGCGCTGGCATCTACCTTGCGGAGTACGCGCGGGAGAATAAACTGACGAAGTGCATCCGCCTCTCGGTCGAGAGCCTCGCGACGGTGCCGTCCATCGTGCTCGGCCTGTTCGGCATGATCATCTTCGTCAACATGATGAACATGGGCTTCTCCATCCTCGGCGGCTCCTTGACGCTCGTCCTCCTGAACCTGCCGATGCTCGTGCGCGTGACGGAAGAATCCATCCGCACAGTGTCGAAGTCGTATGAAGAGGCGAGCCTTGCACTCGGTGCGACGAAGCTCCAGACGATCTTCAAGGTCGTGCTGCCGAGCGCCATGCCGGGCATCATCACGGGCATCACGCTGACGGCGGGCCGCGCACTCGGCGAGACGGCCATCCTGATCTTCACGGCAGGCACGACGGTATCGCGCCACATGTTCGACACGGACGTCATGGCGGGCGGCGAGACGCTGGCCGTCCACCTCTGGTACCTCATGAGTACGGGCCTCGTGCCGGACCGCGATGCTATCGCCAATGGTATCGGCGCCCTGCTGATCCTCGTGATCCTCGTCTTCAACTTTGTCCTGCTGCTGCCGGTCAAACTGCTCAGCCACAAAACGAAAGCATGATTCCAAAGCATCACGAACCTCTGCCCCCTGCCGGTCCGGCTTTTCCGGGCCGCGGGGAGCACCTTCGTGGTGCTTTTTGTGATACAGTTCCTTTTCTTTCTCAGATTTCTATGGTAGAGTAAGAATAAGGACTCTGCATGCTGTGGCAGAGCCCTGACATCATGCTACTGAATAATTGAACCAAGAAACAAGAGAAATGAACAAGAAAAGGAAGTGATGGAATCATGAAAGAGACAATCAAATCCATGCAGGGGCTTGCGGAGCCTTTCCTCGCGTTCCTGCGCTGGGAGGCGAGCAGCGGCGTCATCCTGCTCGCCTGTGCCATCCTCGCACTCATCGTGGCGAATTCGCCGCTATCAGAATCGTACGAGCATCTGCTGCACTACCCGATTGCCGTCGGGGCAGGGGAGTACGTGCTCGAGATGGGGCTGCTGCACTGGATCAACGACGGGCTCATGGCCGTGTTCTTCTTCGTCATCGGCCTTGAGATCAAGCGCGAATTCCTCTACGGGGAGCTGCGCACGTATTCGGCGATGCTGCTGCCCGTCGGCGCGGCGCTCGGCGGCATGCTCGTGCCGGCCATCTTCTACGCGGCCATCAACTACGGCCAGTCGACGTTCGGCGGCTGGGGCATCCCGATGGCGACAGACATCGCCTTCGCGCTCGGCATCATGACCATCGCCGCGCGCCAGGCGCCGCTCGGCCTCGTCGTCTTCCTGACGGCACTCGCCATCGTCGATGACCTCGGCGCCATCGTCGTCATCGCGCTGTTCTACAACACGGACCTCACGGTGTCGGCGCTCTTCCTAGGGCTCGCGGCAGTGGCGGCGGCCTTCGTGCTCGGCCGCTTCCGCGTGCGTTTCCTGCCGGCCTACATCGCGCTCGGCCTCGTCGCCTGGCTGGCCTTCCTGCAGGCGGGCATCCACCCGACGATCGCGGGCGTGCTGCTCGGCCTCTCCATCCCGGCGGCCGCGGACCCGGAGGCGTCGCTCTTGCACAAGCTCGAGCACGCACTTGAGCCGTGGTCGGCCTACGCCATCATGCCGATCTTCGCGCTGGCGAATGCCGGCGTCGCCATCTCGCTCGCGACGCTTGACATGACGTCGCCAATCTTCCTCGGCATCCTCGCGGGTCTCTGCCTCGGCAAGCCCATCGGCATCTTCGGCGCGGTCTTCGTGCTCTGCAAGGTCTTCCGTCTGCAGCTGCCGGGCAATGCGACGAAGAGCCAGCTCGCGGCGACGGGCATGCTCGGCGGCATCGGCTTCACGATGTCCATCTTCATCGCCTCGCTGGCCTTCACGGACAGCGCGATGCTCGACCTCGCGAAGATCAGCATCCTCTCGGCGTCCATCCTCTCGGGGCTCCTCGGCACGGCGTTCTTCAAGCTGCAGGCGTGCTTCGGCGGGGCAGACGAAAAAAAATAAAAAAAATAGCAAAAGGGTGTTGACAGAAATGGAGCTCCCGTCTATAATAATATTCGTTGGTTGCGACAGCGACTGACAGACAAAAGAAAGATGATGACTCACTAGCTCAACTGGCAGAGCAACTGACTCTTAATCAGTAGGTTCACGGTTCGATTCCGTGGTGGGTCACCATTTTGAGATAACGGCTCCTTGCAAAGAGGAGCCTTTTTTGTATCTGCAATGGGAATGGAACAGAAATCGAGAAATAGAAAGGAATGACATCATGCGAATCCTGATCTCCAATGATGACGGCATCCAGGCCAAAGGCCTCGAGGCGCTCGTCAAAACATTCTGTGCGCGCAAGCACACGGTAATCGTCTCGGCGCCGGCCCGCCAGCAGAGCGGCATGGCCCATGCCCTGAACGTCGGTCGGCCGCTCGAGCTCGTGCGCGGTGAGGAACTCGCCGCAAAGTACGGCATTGAGGCCTGGGCCGTCGACGGCACGCCGACGGACAGCGTCAAGCTCTACCTCGAGGCGCTGGCCGAGGAGAAGCCGGACGTCGTCGTCTCCGGCATCAACCACGGCGCGAACCTCGCGACGGACATCCTCTACTCGGGCACGGTCGGCGCGGCGATGGAGGGCATGCTGCACGACATCGCCTCGTTTGCCGTCTCGATGGACGTCGACAGCACCATCTCGTACGAAGAGGCGGCGGAGGAGTTCGCCACAATCTTAGAGCGAGTCATGACGGCACAAAAGGCCTCCGATGAGCCGCGACCCGTCTTCTGGAACGTCAACTTCCCGCGCGCCTATACGCTCGGCGACGACGGCCGCCCACAGATCGTCTTCGGCCGCCAGGGCAAGCGCGACTACCACAATGCGTTCCAGAAGCAGGAGCGCACGGATGGCCGCATCTTCTACACGGTCGCTGGCGAGATCTTCGATACGGACAAGAGCGAGCCGACGGACATCTACGCCGTCGAGCATGGCTACATCGCCGTGACGCCGCTGATGGTCGATCTCACGGACTACGTCGCCATCGAGAAGCTCTTGGACCGCTGAGCTCGTGTCCTTTTTTTCGCGAGATACTTGTGATAGAATAGAAGTTAGATTTGTTACGGGAGGCAATATTCATGGAATCAATGATTCGCGATATCAAGCTGGCTCCTTCGGGCCACGATAAGATCAACTGGGTCAAGAACTTCATGCCGGTCATGGCGGCCGTCGACAAGGAGTTCTCCGTCTCGAAGCCGTTTGCGGGCAAGAAGATGGTCATCACGCTGCACCTCGAGGCCAAGACGGCCTACATGGCGGAGATCTTCCACCATGCCGGCGCCGAAGTCGCCATCACGGGCAGCAACCCGCTGTCGACGCAGGACGATGTAGCCGCCGCGCTCGTCGAGGACGGCCTGCACGTCTTCGCTTGGCACGACTGCACGCCGGAGGAGTACGACACCTTCATCAACAAGGCGCTCGACATCAAGCCAGACTTCGTCATCGACGACGGCGGCGACCTCGTGCACATGCTGCACACGAAGCGCCGCGAGCTGCTCTCGGGCATCGTCGGCGGTTCGGAGGAGACGACGACGGGCGTCCATCGCCTGCGCGCGCTCGCCAATGAAGGCAAGCTTGAGTTCCCGATGATTGCGGCCAACGACGCCTACTGCAAGTACCTCTTCGACAACCGCTACGGCACGGGCCAGTCGACCTGGGACGGCATCATGCGCACGACGAACGTCGTCATTGCCGGCAAGAACGTCGTCATCGCCGGCTACGGCTGGTGCGGCAAGGGCGGCGCGATGCGTGCGCGCGGCCTCGGCGCCAATGTCATCGTCACGGAAGTCGACCCGATCAAGGCCATCGAGGCCGTATTCGACGGCTTCCGCGTCATGCCGATGGATGAGGCCGCCAAGATCGGCGACATCTTCCTGACGCTGACGGGCGACAAGGACGTCATCCGCAAGCAGCACTTCGAAGTTATGAAGAACGGCGCCATCCTCGCGAACTCCGGCCACTTCGACGTCGAGATCAACATTCCGGAGCTCGAGTCGCTCTCCGTCTCGCGCCGCACGGTCCGCAATAACATCGAGGAGTTCAAGCAGAAGGACGGCCGCAAGATCTACCTGCTCGCGGAGGGCCGCCTCGTCAACCTCGCAGCTGGCGACGGCCATCCGGCCGAGATCATGGACCTCTCGTTCGGCGTGCAGTTCTTCTCGGCGCTGCATCTCCTGCATCACGGCAAGGAGATGACGAAGGGCGTCCACCTCATGCCGGAGGAGATCAACACGAAGATCGCCGAGATTAAGCTCAAGGCATCGGGCATCGCCATCGATGCGCTGACGCCGGAGCAGAAGGCATACCTGAACATGGCCTGAGGGAGAAACACATGAAGACACTGATCAAGAATGTATACGCACTGATGCCCGACGGCACGACGCCGCTGACGAATATCATGATCGACCGCGACAAGATTGCATCCATCGGCGAGGTGCCGGAGGGGTTCCGCGCGGCCAAGGTCATCGACGGCAAGGACAAATTTGCTGTGCCGGGCTTTGTCAATGCCCACACGCACGCCTCGATGACGCTGTTCCGCAGCTATGCGGACGACATGAACCTCATGGACTGGCTCAACAACATGATCTGGCCGGCTGAGGCGAAGATGCAGGAAGAGGACATCTACTGGGGCGCGATGCTAGCGGCCGTCGAGATGATTGAGGGCGGCACGACGACGTTTGCCGACATGTACGGGCCGTACATGGAGAAGGTCGCAGAGGCCACGGCCGATGCCGGCCTGCGCGCCGTGCTCTCGCGCGGCATCATCGGCGTCGCGCCGGACGGCGATGCCAAGATCGAGGAGAATGTTTCCCTCTATAAGGACTTCCACGGCGCCGCCGATGGCCGCATCACGGTCATGTTCGGCCCGCACGCGCCTTACACCTGCCCGCCGGACTTCCTCAAGAAGGTCGCAAAGACGGCGCAGTCGCTCGGCGCGGAGGTCCACATCCACATGGCGGAGACGAAGGCTGAGATCGAGCAGATCACGAAAGCCTACGGCAAGCGCCCGTTCCGCTACGTCGAGGAGACGGGCCTCTTTGACGGCAAGGGCACGCTGGCCGCGCACTGCGTCCACCTCGACGAGGAGGACATCGCCATCATCAAGAAGCACGGCATCCGCGTCGCGCACAACCCGGGCAGCAACATGAAGCTCGCGAGCGGCGTCGCACCGGTGCCGCGCCTCCTCAAGGAAGGCGTCTGCGTCGCGCTCGGCACGGACGGTGCCTCGTCGAACAACAACCTCGACATGCTCGAGGAGATCAACCTCGCGGCGATGCTCCACAAGGTCAGCACGCTCGACCCGCTGGCTGTCCCGGCGCGCACGGCGCTCAAGATGGGCACGGAGTACGGCGCCCAGGCCGTCGGCCTCACGGGCGTCGGCAAGCTCGAGGCCGGCTGCAAGGCCGACATCACGCTGTTCGACATGGATGGCGCTGCCTGGTACCCGCGCAATGACCTCGCGTCGCTGCTCGTCTACTCGGCCCATGCGGACTCCGCCTCGACGGTGCTCGTCGACGGCAAGGTCCTCATGGAGGACAAGGAGCTCCTGACGCTCGACAAGGAGCGCATCTTCTACGAGGCGCAGAAATGCGCGGAACGCCTGACCAAATAACTTCCATACGTTCCATCCGAACCATCCGAAACGATAGTGAATCTACAGCAGGGCTGCCGCTTCATGCGACAGCCTTGCTTTCGTAATCCTGATATCTCGTAATCGAAACAGGGGGGAGATCTTTGAAAAAGACTACGAGCCGCACGCGGGCGAAGCGCAAGCCGGTGCGCAAGGCGCAGAATACAGGCCACCGCGTGACGCGCGCGCATACAGGGCGGCGCTCCGAGCTCTTCGGGCTGGCGCTCTTAGCGGTCGGCCTCATCTCGATCTGCGGCATCTGCGGGCTCAACGTGGGCTTCGTCGGCGTCTACTTCGCGAAGTTCCTGCGCTACTTCTTCGGCGTGGGCTCCATCCTCGTCGCCGTCCTGATCCTCTTGATCGCCTGGACCTACATGACGAAGCACCATGCGCCGCGCTACTCGCCGCGCTTCTTCGGCCTGCTCGCGCTCTTTGTCTCCGTGCTCGCCATCTGGCATCACTTCAAGGTGCCCGTCGGCGAGGAGATCCTGCCGCAGAGCCTGCCGACAGGCGGCGGCCTTTTGGGCGGTGGCCTCTTGCTCGGCCTGCGCAAGCTCTTCGGCGTCGACGGTTCCATCATCGTCCTCGGCGTCGGCACAGTCGGCTCCGTCTTGCTCTCGACGACGTGGTCGCTCGCGACGGGGCTCTTGAAGACGCAGGAAAAGGCGAAGCAGGGCGCCGCAGCCGCGGGCTCGGCCATCCAGACGACCTGCGGCAAAGTCGCCGAAGTCGGCGGCCGCGTCGAAGAGCACGTCGTCGAGGCCGTGCGCGAGAAGGTCAGCAGAGTCAGTGCCAGCAAGGCCAGCTTCTACAATCAGGAAGCGGACCAGCGCTTTGCCGATGCGCTAGAGACTCCGGAGAAACCGCAAGAAACGGCTGCATCAGAGTCCGTGCCGGAGTCGGAGCAGACGGACCATGCCATGCCGGACTTCACGATCGAGTACGGCACGGCGCACGGAGAGGAGGCGGCGCCTGCTGCACCTGCTCAAGAAGAGCGCCCGATGGGCCTGCCCGACTCCATCGAGCCCCTCGGCATGGCCGCGCCGCCCGCGAGCCTGCGCGCCACAAGCCCCTTTGTCGAGGGGCCAATCGGCCGCGGCACAAGCCCTGCGCCTGCAGAAGAGCCCCCGGCATCGTTTGCGCCTATGCGTGAACCCGAGCCGGAGCCGTTCCCTGCGGCCAAGCATGAGGAACCAGCGGCACCGTTCATCGTGCCGAAGACGGAACCCGTCGTGCCGCCTTCGCCGAGCCCGATGAAGAAGAAACCGACGGCCATGCCCTCGTACGAGGAAATCGCGCCAATCATGCCGGCCGCGGCCCTGCTCGACGGCTCAGCCAAGAGCATGGACAGCAGGCAGGGCGCCTCGCAGGGGCCCGCCGATGCCAGCTCGCCTGAGGCAACGGCTCCCGCCGCGCCGCCGCGCCCCTACGTGCTGCCGCAGGTCACGGAGATCCTCTCGAAGCACGCGAAGAAGCACAACGCCGCGCTCGAGATGGAGATCGCCGACAAGGCCCACATCCTGCAGAAGACGCTCGAGGACTTCCACGTCAAGGCGAAGATCATCAACGCGTGCCACGGCCCGGCCGTCACGCGCTACGAGCTCGAGCCGGCGCCGGGCGTCAAGGTCAGCAAGATCACGAATCTCGCCGATGACCTCGCGCTGAGCCTCGCCGCGACCTCCGTGCGCATCGAGCCGATCCCCGGCAAGGCCGCCATCGGCATCGAGGTGCCGAACAAGGAACTCGAGGGCGTGCAGCTGCGCGAAGTCCTCGAGAACGAGAAGTTTCTCAAGGCGAAGTCGAAGCTGACCGTCGGCCTCGGCATGGACATCGGCGGCCAGGCCATCTTCGCCGACCTCGCGAAGATGCCGCATTTGCTCGTCGCCGGCGCCACGGGTTCCGGTAAATCCGTCTGCATCAACACGCTCATAACGAGCATCCTCTTCAAGGCGAAGCCGGAGGAAGTCAAGTTCATCCTCGTCGACCCGAAGATGGTCGAGCTCTCCAACTACAACGGCATCCCGCACCTCATGGTGCCGGTCGTCACCGAGGCCAAGAAGGCCGCATCCGTGCTCAACTGGTCCGTGCAGGAGATGGAGAAGCGCTATGCGAAATTCGCCGAGCACAACGTCCGCAACATGGAGACCTACAACACGAAGTTCCCCGAGGACAAGATGCCGGCCATCGTCATCATCATCGACGAGCTCGCCGACCTCATGATGGTCGCGCCGCACGACGTCGAGGACGCCATCTGCCGCCTCGCGCAGAAGGCCCGCGCCGCCGGCATCCACATGGTGCTCGCGACGCAGCGCCCGTCCGTCGACGTCATCACGGGCATCATCAAGGCCAACATCCCGTCGCGCATCTCGTTCGCCGTTTCGAGCCAGATCGACTCGCGCACCATCCTCGACCGCAGCGGCGCCGAGAAGCTTTTGGGCCGTGGCGACATGCTCTTCTATCCCGTCGGCGCGGCCAAGCCCATGCGCGTGCAGGGTGCCTTCATCAGCGATGAAGAGGTCGAGCACCTCCTGGACTTCATCCGCAGCCAGGGGCAGGAGATGGAGGCCAACGAGGAGATCATCACCTTCACCGAGAATGCCATGAAGGAGGACGAGGAGAAGGAGGAGGGCAAGGGACGCCGCGCCTCGAAGTACGACGAGCTCTTGCCCGATGCCGTCAACCTCGTCATGTCGACGGGGCAGGCCTCGGCCTCGTCCATACAGCGCCGCTTCCGCGTCGGCTACACGCGCGCTGCGCGCCTCATCGACGAGATGGAGGACCTCAGCATCGTCGGCCCGAACATCGGCAGCAAGCCGCGCGAGATCCTCATGAACTCGGAGCAGGCCGCCGCCGCGCTCGCTGCCTGCAGCGATGAATGACGCAGACGGACGAAAACTTTCACAAAAATAGCCGATAAAATAGTCGATGGACTGGAAAAGCACAGGATGCTTGTGGTATACTTGAGAATGGTTATGTAATTTATGGTCATATAAGTTCCAGTAAATTCCATGAGCAATACCAGAGACAATCATCCGGATTTCTCTTATGGGGGTAGATTTTTTTGAAGTACATGAGTGGTAACGAACTGCGCGAAGCTTATCTGCAGTTCTTTTCGGAAAAGAAAGGCCATCTGCGCCTGCCGAGTTTCTCGCTGATCCCGCAGGACGATCCGACGCTCCTCTTGATCGGCGCCGGCATGGCTCCGCTGAAGCCGTTCTTCACGGGCAAGATGAAGCCGCCCCGCACGCGCGTGACGACGAGCCAGCGCTGCGTCCGCACGGGTGATATCGAGAACGTCGGCCGCACAGCGCGCCATCAGACGTTCTTCGAGATGCTCGGCAACTTCTCGTTCGGCGATTACTTCAAGGGCGAGGCCATTCCCTGGGCATGGGAGTTCCTGACGGAAGTCATCGAGCTGCCGAAGGACAAGCTCTGGGTCACGGTCTACCCGGACGACACGGAGGCCATCGAGATCTGGAAGTCCCAGCCGGGCTTCCCGCAGGACCATATCGTCAAGATGGAGGACAACTTCTGGGAGATCGGCCCTGGCCCGTGCGGCCCGGACTCCGAGATTTACATCGACCTCGGTGAAGAGCGCGGCTGCGGCTCGCCGACCTGCGCTGTCGGCTGCGACTGCGACCGCTACCTCGAGATCTGGAACCTCGTCTTCACGCAGTACGACCGCCAGGAAGACGGCTCCTACAAGAATCTCGCCCATAAGAACATCGATACGGGCTGCGGCCTCGAGCGCCTCGCGTCCGTCGTGCAGAACAAGAAGACGAACTTCGAGACGGATCTGCTCTACCCGATCATCGAGTACGCGGCCAAGGTCGCGGGCGTCGAGTACGGCAAGGACGATAAGACGGACATCTCGCTGAAGGTCATCGCTGACCACGCGCGCTCCATGGCCGTCATGATCATGGACGGCATCCTGCCGTCGAATGAGGGCCGCGGCTACGTGCTGCGCCGCATCCTGCGCCGCGCCATTCGCCATGGCCGCATGCTCGGCATCAAGGGCAAGTTCCTCGAGGGCGCCGTTGACGCCGTCGTCGAGATCTACCGCGATGCCAGCGACTTCGGCGAGCTCATCGCCAAGCACGACTACATCAAGAAGGTCATCAGCATCGAGGAAGACCGCTTCGCCGCAACGCTCAACCAGGGCATGGAGCTGCTCGACGCAGAGATCAAGAGCCTCAAGGCTGACGGCAAGGACGAGCTGCCGGGTGAGGTCGGTTTCCGCCTCTACGACACGTTCGGCTTCCCGTGGGAGCTCACGGAAGAGATCCTGCACGAGAACGGCCTCGACCTCGACAAAGAGGGCTTTGACAAGGCCATGGACGAGCAGCGCGAACGCGCGCGCAGTGCCCGTGCCGAGAACCAGCGCGTCGCTGTGCCGGACCTCTCGGGCATCGACGTCTCGAAGCTCAAGGTAGACCCGGAGGCCAAAGAGGCCAAGGTCGTCGCCATCTGGAAGGACGGCAAGCTCGTCGACGAGATCACGGACGGCGAAGAGGCCGGCATCATCCTCGACAAGACCCCGTTCTACGCAGAGGGCGGCGGACAGGTCGGCGACGAGGGCCTGCTGCTCGGTGAGTTCGGCCGCATCAAGGCGACGAACGCCAAGAAGCTGCCGGACGGCACGGTCTACCACGTCTCGTACGTAGAGGAAGGCCAGCTCAAGGTCGGCGAGACGGTCAAGATCGAAGTCGACCAGGAGAAGAAGCTCGCCTCGGCGCGCAACCACACGGCGACGCATCTGCTGCAGGCTGCCCTCAAGAAGGTTGTCGGCGACCAGGTCAACCAGGCCGGCTCCTCCGTCACGCCGGACCGCCTGCGCTTCGACTTCACGAACTTCGAGCCAGTCACGGCGCAGCAGCTCGCTGACGTCGAGGCACTCGTCAACAAGGTCATCCTCAAGGGCCAGGACGTCGAGATCTCGCACATGAGCCTTGACGAGGCCAAGAAGGCCGGCGCGATGGCGCTCTTCTCCGAGAAATACGGCGACGTCGTGCGCGTCGTGCGCGTGCCGGGCTTCTCGATGGAGCTCTGCGCTGGCTCGCATGTCAAGAACGTCGGCCAGATCGGCATGTTCAAGATCGTCGGTGAGACGGGCATCGCTTCGGGCGTGCGCCGCATCGAGGCCATCACGGGCAAGGCTGCACTCGACTATGCAAATGAGAAGCTCGCCACCCTGCAGAAGGCAGCTGCCCTGCTCAAGGCAAACGAGGACGACGTCCCGGCAGCCGTCGAGAAGCTGCAGGCCGAGGGCAAGGCGATGGCCGGCAAGCTCGCCGAAGTCGCAGCGATGCAGGAGAAGGCCGATGCCCAGCAGCTCATCGCTGGCGTCAAGGACATCAACGGTGTCTCCGTCATCACGGGCAAGGCCAACGTCGAGAACATGGACTCCCTGCGCGACGTCGCTGACCTCACGCTCGACAAGCTCGGCAGCGGCGTCGTCGTGCTCGGCTGCGCCAATGACGGCAAGGTCAACCTCGTCGTCAAGGCATCGAAGGACGCCGTCAAGCGCGGCATCCATGCCGGCAAGATCATCAAGGAAGCCGCAGCAGTCGTCGGTGGCGGCGGCGGCGGACGTCCGGACATGGCACAGGCTGGCGGCAAGAAGGCAGAAGCCTTGCCGCAGGCATTCGAGAAGGCAGCAGCCATCATCGAAGCACAGCTTGGCTGAGTACTATAGATCATGTGAAACCTCCCTCTCTGCGAGGGAGGTTTCGTTGATATCTCGATAGCTTATAAACAGATGATAGATGATGGAGGGTCCTGAATCTTGGAAGTCGATATCACAAAGAAAGTACAGTATCTGATGAAATACGGCCTCGTCGGCCTGATCCTCATTGCCGTGCTCTGTGCAGGTGGCATCTACTACTACCAGCATCAGCACAAGTACTTCAACGTCTACGACGCGCAGGTCACGAGCTCGCTCGTCGCGGCGAAGGTACACGGCAATGCGATGATTACCGAGAAGGTCGTCGCAGAAGGGGAGCATGTCGAGGCCGGCGATGTCATCGCCCACGTGCAGAGCACGGTGACGGACGAGCAGATCGCGAATCTCGAGCAGACCGTCGCGCTCTCGCAGCGCAACCTCGATGAGATCAAGAAGGGGCAGACCGTGACGGTCGCCGTGCCGAGCCCCGCCCCGGCACCGGCCGCGAGCGCGCCGCGCAGCAGCGGTTCCTCGCAGAGCGTCGCGAGCGCCGAGTCCCGCATGAACCGCATGAACGAGCTCTTCGAGATGGGCGCCATCAGCGCCGTGCAGCGCGATGCTGCCGTCTCGGCCTACCATGCAGCCGTGGCCGCCGCCTCGTCGTCGGCTCCTGCCGCATCCGCGCCGTCGTCTTCGCCGGCCGTCCGCTACCAGACGACGACCCAGCCGCCTGATCCGAAGGCCGTGCAGAACGCCGAGCTGCAGCTCAAGCAGGCACAGGCCGCGCTCGACAACGCCAAGCAGGATGCCGCTGAGACCGACATCGTCGCGCCGGTAGCCGGCACGGTCTACTACGCGCAGGGCATCGATGAGGGCTCGACCGTCAAGGCGGGCGAGACCGTCGCGAGCGTCGGCAATGCCGACGACATCTGGGTCGAGGCCAAGGTCAGCCCCGACAAGGCCGCGAAGATCCGCCTCGGCCAGTTCGTCTCCTACGAGATCGACGGCCACCAGCTCCAGGGCTCCGTCCAGGACATCCAGCAGCCGGCCAAGAAAGATGACCAGTCCGCCGACAGCAGCGCCAATGGTGCCGATGCAGCGGCCAACGGTGCCGCATCCAACGCCGGTGCTGCCCAGACTGACCCGAACAACCTGAACAATCCGAACGCCCAGAACGGCCAGAGTGTGCAGGGCGCGCAGGATGGCCAGCAGGGCGCAGAGGCCAGCACGGCTGATGCCGCTGGTGGCGCCGCCGCAAGCAGCCAGCCCAAGACGACCGCCGAGGTCAACGACGCCGACGATGCCGATGAAGACGTCATGATCATCCGCATCTCCATCCCGTCCGGCCTCAACTTCACCCTTAAGCCCGGCATGAAAGCCGTCGTCAAATTCGCGATGAACGGCTGAGGCTGAAGGACAATCGTATAAAGCGCCAAAGATGCAGAGACTGCCTTATCCAGAAGATGGATAGGGCAGTCTTTTTTTGCGCATTGTTCCCCTGAGGCGGTATCCCGTAACAAATTTTGCCCGGATGGCTTTCTTTTTTCGCAATGCTGTGTTATAATGACAATAAATTTTCACTAACTAAAGGATTAAAGACGAAAAGCTTTGCTTTTCGGATTCGATATGGGGAGGGGAAAGGGTATGGTGAACCCAAAACTCAAGGATGAGCTCAATGACCAGCTCTGTGAGGCGATGCTGTCGCTGGAGACGGTGGACGAGTGCTACCAGTTCTTCGAGGATCTCTGCACGATCAGCGAGCTCAAGGCGATGAGCCAGCGCCTCGAAGTCGCGCGGATGCTGCGCGCGGGGCACACGTACGACGACATCGTCGCGCGCACGGGGGCGAGCACGGCGACGATCAGCCGCGTCAAGCGCTGCCTCAACTACGGCGCCGACGGCTACCGGATCGTCCTCGACCGGCTGGCACCGGGGGAAGAGAAGAAACCCTCGCACAAGTGAGTGGCTTTCTATTAATAGGAAGAAAATGGAAATAAGATAAAAGCAGGATAAAAGGAGACAGACACATGGACAAGGAAAGACTGACACTGGAGATCCCGTACGGCATGCGCGATTTCCTGCCGACGGAAGCAGCGGAGAAGCGCGCAATCGAGGCGGAGCTCGCCGCGCTGTTCGCGGAGTGGGGCTACGACGAGGTCGTCACGCCGACCATCGAGTACCTCGACAACCTGACGCTCGGCGCGAGCCGCGCGCTCGAGCCGCATCTCTTCAAGCTTTTCGATAAGGACAACCGCACGCTCGCGCTGCGCCATGAGATGACGACGCCGATCGCGCGCCTCGCCGCGAGCCGCCTGCGCGACTACCCGCAGCCCTTAAAGCTCTCCTATGTCAGCAGTGTCTTCCGCTACGAGCAGACGCAGGCCGGCCGCCAGTGCGAGTTCCATCAGGCCGGCGTCGAGCTCATGGGCTCTGCGACGGCCTTTGCCGATGCTGAGGTCATCGCGCTGGCCATCCAGGGCCTGCTGCGCGCCGGCCTCACGGACTTCACGATCTGCCTCGGCCAGGTCGAGTTCGTCTCGGGCATCATGAACCAGTACCAGCTCTCAGACGAGACGAAACGGACGCTGCAGACGGCGCTCGAGAAGCACGACCTCGTCTCCTTCGACCGCGCGATCGCTGCGCTCGACCTGCCCGAGAAGGCCAAGAAGACGCTCGGCTACCTGCCCGTGCTCAATGGCGGCGCAGAGATGCTCAAGAAAAGCTACACGCTCGCGCTCAATGAGCAGAGCCGCCGCGCGCTCGACAACCTCGCGGAGATCTACCGCCTGCTCCAGTCGTACGGCGTCGAGCAGTACGTGCGCTTCGACCTCGGTATTATCCGCGACTTCAGCTACTACACGGGCATGGTCTTTGAGGCGTACACGCCGGGCCTCGGCTTTCCACTCGCCGGCGGCGGCCGCTACGACCACCTGCTGTCTGACTTCGGCAGCGCCTGCCCAGCCACGGGCTTTGCCATCGGCATCGAGCGCATCCTGCTCGCGCTGACGCGCCAGGGCCTCGAGAAGCCGGACCAGCCGAAGGACATCTACCTCGGCTACGCGCCGGGCCGCGAGCACGACGCCATCCAGAAGGCGCAGGAGCTGCGCGCGGGCGGCAAGGTCGTCGAGCTCGCGCTGCTGTGCCAGACGGAGGACGATGCCCGCGCGATGCAGCAGACGAAGGGCTACGCGAGCCTCGTCTACCTCGCATGAGCGTGCGGGGGCGCGTGCGCCAGTTCGTCCGCGCCGTCACCGAGCGCATGGATGAGGGTGACCGCGCCTTCGTCCGCGCAAACCTGCCCGCCAAGGCCCTGCCGCTCTTCGCGGCGATGCATCCGGCCGACCAGGTCCACGTGCGCAACGTCGCCTACACGGCGCTTGCGCTTGCAAAGGAGCACGGGCTGCCCGCAGAGCAGCGCGCCTTCCTCGTGCGCTGCGCTTTGCTGCACGACGTCGGCCGCCGCAAGGGTGACCTCGACATCCTCGGCAAGGTCTTCGCCGTCCTCATGATGCACTATCTGCCAAGCGCCTCAGCGCGCCTGATGGAGCGTCCGGGCCGACTCGGCCACGCACTCTACGTCTACCGCCACCATCCGGCCATCGGCGCCGCCCTGCTGCGCAAGATCGGCATGGAGGAGGAGGCCGCCGTCATCGAGCGCCACCACATGGCAGCCGCGCCGGGCGACAGCCCCGTGCTCGTGCTCCTGCGCGAGGCCGATGCTCGCAATTAACAGCGGATGTTTGTGCGCAAAGAATGGACAAGCAAACAATTTACAAAGATTTCTTGACGAATCCGGATTTTGGTGTTAACATAAGGGACATCAAAATCCTTTAGCAAGATAAAGAGTGAAAATTACAGGAATCATATCCGGAACATACTATCAGGAGAGGGAATATGAAAAACACCATGGATTACCTGACCATCGCCCTGCCGAAAGGCAAGCTCTTCTCGCTCTCGGCCGACCTTCTGGCCAAGGCGGGCTACACGGCGGAAGGTCTCTCAGATAAGTCGCGCAAGCTCGTCATCGCGAACGAGGAGAAGAAGATTCGCTTCATCGTCTCGAAGACGGCTGACGTGCCGACGTACGTCGAGTACGGTGCCGCTGACATCGGCGTCATCGGCAAGGACGTGCTCCTCGAGTCGGGCAAGGACGTCTACGAGCTTCTCGACCTCGGCTTTGGCCGCTGCCACCTCATGATGGCCGTGCCGAAGGCCGAGAAGCGCGCGAAGCTCGTCGACTACGACCATACGCGCGTCGCGACGAAGTTCCCGCACATCGCCGAGCAGTTCTTCAACAAGCACGGCATGCAGATGGAGTACATCAAGCTCAACGGCTCCATCGAGCTCGGCCCGATCGTCGGACTCTCGGAGAGCATCGTCGATATCGTCGAGACGGGCACGACGCTTCGCGAAAACGACCTCGAGGAGATCGCCTACATCCTCGATGCGACGGCGCGCCTCATCGTCAACCGCGTGAGCTTCAAGCTCAAGTTCGACCGCATCAACCAGCTCACCGAAGAGCTGCGCAAGATCCTCGAGCTCGAGCAGCAGGCAAAGATGAGATAGACAGTGGAAAGCGAGGAAGTATAGATGAAAATCGTAAAAGCCAGTGAAGTCGGAGAATATGCCATTGAGAAGATGCTGACGAAGGCATCCTTTGATGAGGTCGAGCTCAGCCCGAAGATCCGCGAGGCCAACAAGAAGACGTTCGGCCGCGACATGACGGCTGCCGAGCTCGTGCGCCAGATTGTCGGCGATGTGCGCCGCGAGGGCGACGCCGCCGTCATCCGCTACACGCATCTCATCGACCGGGTCGACTACAAGCCGGAGGACTTCCTCGTGACGGAGGCCGAGTACGAAGCTGCCGAGAAGGCCGCCGACCCCGCCGTCGTCGAATCGCTGCGCAAGGCCGCCGAGAACGTGCGCCGCTACCATCAGGAGCAGAAGCCGAACTCGTGGATGACGTACCGCGAGAAGGGCTCCATCCTCGGCCAGTCCATCATCCCGCTCGACCGCGTCGGCATCTACGTGCCGGGCGGCACGGCTGCCTATCCGTCTTCCGTCATCATGAACGCCGTGCCGGCCTCCGTCGCCGGTGTCGGTGAGATCATCATGATGGTGCCGCCGAAGAACGGCAAGATCAACCCGTACGTGCTCATCGCGGCACGCGCGGCCGGCGTCAAGAAGATCTACAAGATTGGCGGCGCCCAGGCCATCGCCGCGATGGCCTTCGGCACGGAGACCATCCCGCGCGTCGACAAGATCACGGGCCCGGGCAACATCTTCGTCACGCTGGCCAAGAAGGAAGTCTACGGCCACGTCGACATCGACATGCTCGCAGGGCCCAGTGAGATCCTCATCGTCGCCGACAAGACGGCTGACCCCGTCTATACGGCGGCTGACATGCTGAGCCAGGCCGAGCACGACCCGCTGGCCTCGAGCATCGTCATCACGGACGACGCCGAGCTCGCCGAGAAGGTCGCCAAGGAGGCTGAGAAGCAGCTCGCCGCCCTGCCGCGCCGCGAGATCGCGCAGGCCTCGATCGACCGCAATGGCCTCATTGTCGTCGCCGACGACATGATGCAGGCCATGCGCTTCGCCAATGTCTCGGCACCGGAGCACATGGAGCTCTTGACGGCCCAGCCGTTCCAGCTCTTGCCGTACGTGCGCCACGCCGGCGCCGTCTTCCTCGGCGCCTACTCGCCGGAGCCGCTCGGCGACTACTTCGCCGGCCCGAACCACGTGCTGCCGACGGGCGGCACGGCGCGCTACTACTCCGTGCTCAACGTCGAGACGTTCATGAAGCGCACGAGCATCATCTCGTACACGCAGCCGGCGCTCTCGGACGTCAGCGAGGACATCATCCGCCTCGCCGAGACGGAGGGCCTGCAGGCACATGCCAACGCCATCCGCATCCGCCGCGAGCAGAAGTGATCGATCGTCGAGATAACTGAGATTTTATAGACTTTACATAGAAGGGGATAGGGGAATATGCTGAACTACCGCAACGGCCTTGCCGACATGCCCTCGTACGACGTCGTCGAACGTCCGTGGGAAATCAAGATCAATGCCAATGAATGCAACATGAGCCTGCCGCCGCTCGTCGAAGAGCGCGTCATGAACCGCCTCGGCACGGTCGCCTTCAACCGCTACCCGAACGAGCAGTACGACGACCTGCGCGACCAGATCGCGCGCAACTTCTCCATGCAGCGCGAGAACGTGCTGATCGGCAGCGGCTCGTCCGAGATCATCGAGAAGCTCTTCTACTGCTTCGGCGGCAGCCCGGAGGCCAAGATCGTCTACCCGCAGCCGTCGTTCTCGATGTACAAGATCTACGCCAAGGCCGCTGAGGCCACGGGCGTGCCGGTCGACCTCGACCCGGAGGACTACTCGCTCGACATCGACAAGTTCATCAAGACGGTCAACGACGAGAAGGCGACGCTCGCCGTCATCTGCAACCCGAACAACCCGACGGGCAACGCCTTCACGGTAGCCGAGATCGAGAAGATCGCGAAGAACATCGACTGCGCCTTCCTCGTCGACGAGGCCTACATGGAGTTCTACGGCCAGACGGCCGTGCGCCTGCTCGCGAAGTACCCGAACATGATCATCGCGCGCACGTTCTCGAAGGCCTACGGCCTCGCCTCGTGCCGCGTCGGCTACATGCTCGCCGATGCGAAGATCGTCGAGATGATCGACAAGTCCTACATGCCGTACCACATGAACGTGCTCTCGCTCGTCACGGCCGACATCTGCTACCAGATGCGCCAGGAGTTCGTGCCGCACATCCAGATCATGATCTCGGAGCGCAAGCGCATGCAGGAGGAGCTCAAGAAGCTGCCGGGCGTCAAGGTCTTCCCGTCGGAGACGAACTTCATCCTCGTCCACTACGATAAGGCGCAGGAGCTCAACGCGCTCTTCGAATCGAAGGGCATCGGCGTGCGCCACTTCGGCGATGCGCCGGGCCTCAAGGACTGCCTGCGCATCTCGATGGGCCGCCGCGAGGAGAACGACATCTGGTACAGCTATTTCAAGGCATCCACGGAGGGGAGAGCATGAGTATCCGCACAGCGACCGTCGAGCGCAAGACGGCAGAGACGAGCGTCAAGCTCATCCTCAATCTCGATGGCAACGGCCACGGTGTCATCGACTCGGGCATCGGCTTCTTCGATCACATGCTCAACCTCATGACGGCCCACGGCCTCATGGACCTCACGCTGGCCTGTGACGGCGACATCGACGTCGACGGCCACCACTCCGTCGAGGACATCGGCATCACGCTCGGCCAGGCGTTCAAGCAGGCCATCGGCGACAAGAAGGGCATCCGCCGCTACGGCACGTTCTACCTGCCGATGGACGAGGCGCTGGCCTTCGTCTCACTTGACATCAGCGGCCGCCCGTTCCTCGTCTACGACGGCGGCGAGATGGCCCCGATGATCGGCGGCTACGACACGGAGCTCACGGAGGAATTCCTGCGCGCCTTCGCCGTCAACGCCGGCATCACCCTGCACGTCCGCGTGCTCTACGGCAAGAACTCGCACCACAAGGTCGAGGCCATCTTCAAGGCGCTCGGCCACGCCCTGCGCATCGCCGTCGAGAAGGACCCGCGCGTCGATGGCATCCCGTCGACGAAGGGCTCGCTCTGAGCCCGTGCCCGATAGTTAGGAGGAGTATCCCATGATTGCAATCATTGATTACGGCGTCGGCAATCTCTTCAGTGCCGAGAAGGCGTTCGTCGCGCTCGGCGCGGACGTCCGCGTGACGAGTGACGAAAACACTATCCGCGAGGCTTCGAAGATCGTACTGCCGGGCGTCGGCGCCTTTGGCGACTGCATGAAGAACCTCGAAGAGAGCGGCCTGATCCCCGTGCTCAAGGAGTCGGTCGCCGCCGGCAAGCCGCTGCTCGGCATCTGCGTCGGCCTGCAAGTCCTCTTCGACGGCAGCGAGGAGAGCCCGGGGGCCAAAGGTCTCGGCCTCATCCACGGCATGGTGAAGAAGATCCAGGCGCCGGGCCTCAAGGTCCCGCACATGGGCTGGAACTCCATCAAGGTCCGCGAGCCGCGCGAGAAGCTCGACCTCTTCAAAGGTCTTTCGGACAAGCCCTACGTCTACTTCGTGCACAGCTACCACGCCGTGCCGGAGGATGCGAGCGTCATCACGGCCACGACGGAGTACGGCGAGCAGCTGACGGCCGCCGTCGCCTGCGGCAACATCCAGGCCACGCAGTTCCATCCGGAGAAGTCCGGCGACGTCGGCCTCGCCATCCTGAAGAATTTTGTTGAAGGTTAAGAAGAGGAGAATCCCATGATCATATTCCCAGCAATCGACATCCGCGGCGGCAAGTGCGTGCGCCTCTTGAAGGGCGACTTTGCCAAGGAGACGGTCTTCTCGGACAAACCGGAGGAGATGGCAAAGAAGTGGCAGGCGCAGGGCGCCCAGTTCCTGCATCTCGTCGACCTTGACGGCGCACTGGCCGGCAGACCGCAGAACCTTGCGACGGTCAAGGCCATCCTTGCGGCCGTCGATATCCCTGTCGAGCTCGGCGGCGGCATCCGCACGCTGGAGAGCATCGACGAGGTCCTCGCGCTTGGCGTGCGCCGCGTCATCCTCGGCTCCGTCGCCGTGCGCGACCCCGAGCTCGTCAAGACGGCCTGCGCGAAGTACGGCGACCGCATCGTCGTCGGCATCGATGCCAAGGACGGCATCGTCGCCGTCGATGGCTGGGGCGTCTCGGGTGACGTCGAGGCCACGGCGCTCGCCAAGGAGATGAAGAAGGCCGGCGTCAAGACGATCATCTACACGGACATCTCGCGCGACGGCACGCTCGCAGGCGTCAACGTCGAGGCGACGGCCAAGCTCGCGCGCGAGAGCGGCGTCGCCATCGTCGCCTCGGGCGGCGTCAAGTCCATCGCCGACATCGAGGCCCTGAAGCCCTACGAGAAGGCGGGCATCGAGGGCGTCATCGTCGGCAAGTCCATCTACATGGGGACGCTGGACCTCGCGGAGGCTATTGAAATCGCGGCGAAGGAGGGCTAAAATAGATGTATACGAAACGCATTATCCCTTGTCTTGATGTCAAGGACGGGCGCGTCGTCAAGGGCACGAACTTTGTCGGACTGCGCGACGCGGGCGATCCCGTCGAGCTCGCTGCCCGCTACGACGAGGAACGGGCGGATGAGCTCGTCTTCCTCGATATCACGGCCTCGAGCGACAACCGCGGCACGATGGTCAACGTCGCGCGCGACTGCGCCTCGAAGGTCTTCATCCCGTTCACGGTCGGCGGCGGCATCCGCACGGTCGAGGACATGCGCCGCATGCTCAAGGCCGGTGCCGACAAGACGTCGCTGAATACCGCAGCCGTCAAGAATCCGGGCCTCCTCAAGGAAGGCGCGGAGAAGTTCGGCCGCCAGTGCATGGTGCTCGCCGTCGACGCGCGCCGCGCGGGCGACCACCGCTGGGAAGTCTACGTCAACGGCGGCCGCACGCCGACGGGCCTCGACTGCCTCGAGTGGGTCAAGAAGGCCGTCGCGCTCGGCGCTGGCGAGATCCTCTTGACGAGCATGGATGCCGACGGCACGAAGGACGGCTACGACATCGAGCTGACGCGCGCCGTCTCCGATGCCGTCAACGTGCCGGTCATCGCCTCGGGCGGCGCCGGCAAGCTCGAGCACTTCTACGACGTCCTGACCCTCGGCCATGCCGACGCCGTGCTCGCAGCATCCGTCTTCCACTACGGCCAGTTCACCGTGCGTCAGGTCAAGGAATACCTGCAGTCCCGCGGAGTGGAGGTTCGATTCTAATGGCAAATACCGAAAATGCAAAAGAAATGGATATCTCTATGGTCAAGTTCGATGAGAAGGGACTCGTGCCCGCCGTCGTGCAGGAGGAGAACGGCCAGGTCCTCATGCTGGCCTATATGAACGAGGAATCCCTTAAGAAGACGCTCGAGACAGGCTACACCTGGTTCTTCAGCCGCAGCCGCCAGAAGCTCTGGCAGAAGGGCGAGACGTCCGGCAACGTCCAGAAGGTCAAGGAGGTCTCCTACGACTGCGACGGCGACACGCTGCTCGTGCGCGTGCATCAGACGGGCGTCGCCTGCCACACGGGCACCTATACCTGCTTCAGCGGCCGCAAGCTCATGGGCGGGGAGGAGAAGGGCATCGCCGTCGTGCCGCCGGAGAATAAGGCCGACCTCGCCGAAGTCCTCTACGACCTCTACAATGTCATCCAGGACCGCCGCCTCAATCCGGTCGAGGGCTCGTACACGAACTACCTCTTCGAGAAGGGCCAGGACAAGATCCTGAAGAAAGTCGGCGAGGAAGCCGTCGAGACGATCATCGCCTCGAAGAACAACGTCCGCAAAGATGTCGTCTACGAGATGGGCGACCTCTGGTACCACTGCCTCGTTCTGCTCGCCTACCACAACATCTCGCCAGAAGAGCTCTTCGCTGAGCTCATGGGCCGCCGGAAGGGCGCCGCTTACCACAAGTTCACCGGCAAGACCGGCGTGCGCCCGGACCTCTGATGCTGTCCGATTGCAGTGGCAGCTGCGTCTATGGTATACTATACTCGTTTGCAAAGTCCCTCGGGTCACCGGGGGCTTTTTCATGGGTGGCAAGTGATAGACTGGAAAGGAAAGACGTATGACAAATGAGATGACACCGGAGCAGCGCCGGACGGGGCGCGCGCTCGCGCAGCTCCAGAAGCGCATCGAGAAGATGCACGCCCTGCGCGACAAGATGAACGCGGGCCTCGCGCGCGTGACGGAGGAGAACCTCGACCTCGCGCTGACGCAGAAGAAGAATCTGCGCGCGCTCTCGGCCGAGTACGACGCGCTCGCCAAGGAGGTCAGCTGTCTGCCGCCGCTCGATGCCGCCTCCGTGCTCGAGGAGGAGTACAACTACATCCTGACCATCGGCAACATCATCGAGACGACGCGCGAGCTCAAGAAAAAGTCCAAGATCGACAAGGACGTGCGCGAGAGCATCACGAGCGGCCTCGTGCAGTTCTACGAGGGCCTGCGCGCTGAGCTCGCCCGCACGGCTTACCAGAAGGAGCAGAAGCAGCCGTAACAGAAAATTTCTATTCTGTGAGATTTCTCCCTTGACGCCGCCCCGCGGGGCTCTTATAATGAAAGTGAAAAAAGAAAGAGCCTTGCAGGGCTGACGGGTAAAGTGGAATTGACCACATGTCCTGCAACGTTATGATCAGCCGACCGTCTGGGCAGGGCATCTGTTCCGGACGGTCTTTTTGCTACCCCCGCGGATGCCCCGAGCATCTCTGGAGGTAGATCAAATGAGAAATCGCTGGCTTATCGCACTGAGCGCCGTCGGGATCCATATCTCGATTGGCAGCGTCTACGCATGGAGCGTGCTGACGCGCCCCATCATGAAGGAGATGGGCTTCTCGCTCGCCGAGACGACCTGGACCTTCTCGCTGGCCATCCTGTTCCTCGGCTTTTCCGCCGGCTTCCTCGGCAGCTTCGTCGAGAAGATCGGCCCGAAAAAGAGCGGCCTGATTGCCATGGCGTTCTTCGGCACGGGCATGCTCGGCACGGCCTACGCCATCGCGGCGCAGAGCCTCACGCTCCTGTATCTCTTCTACGGCGTCATCGGCGGCATCGGCCTCGGCGTCGGCTACATCACGCCGGTCTCGACGCTCGTAAAGTACTTCCCGGACCATCGCGGCTTTGCGACCGGCCTCGCCATCATGGGCTTCGGCTTCGCCGCGCTCATTGCGGGCCCCGTCATGCAGTACCTGACGGCGACCGTCGGCCTCGTCAACAACTTCCTGATCCTCGGCTGCGTCTACATGCTCATCATGGGCGCGTCCTCTCTGTACCTCAAGCCGCCCGTCCTCAAGGACAGCACGGGCAAGGTCACGCACATCCAGCAGGGTGTGACGGCCAATGAGGCGCTCAAGACCTGGCAGTTCGCCTCGCTCTGGTGGATCTTCTTCGTCAACATCACCTGCGGCATCGGCCTCCTGGCCGTCGCTTCGCCGATGGCTCAGGAAACCATCGGCATGGACGCCGCAGCTGCCGCCTCAATGGTCGGCATCATCGGCGTCTTCAACGGCGGCGGGCGCATCGTCTGGTCGACGGTCTCCGACTACATCGGCCGCGGTCGCGTCTACATGCTCTTCTTCCTGCTCGAGGTCCTCGCGTTCTGGCAGCTCGGCCAGACGAGAGAAGCCTTCGTCTTTGAGCTGCTCGTGCTGCTGATCATCAGCTGCTACGGCGGCGGCTTCTCGTGCATGCCGGCCTATCTCTCCGATATCTTCGGCACGCGCCAGCTCAGCGCCATCCACGGCCGCATCCTGACGGCCTGGGGCCTCGCGGGCGTCGCCGGCCCGTCCATCGTCTCGTACTTCCATGCACAGACGGGCGGCTACACGGCCTCGCTCTACTTCTTCGCCGCCTGCTTCGTGCTCAACTTCATCATCGCCGCCGTGCTCAAGCAGTACGGCCAGCGCAAGAAGGAGACGCGCACGGCACTTTAATCTCTATATCGACAATCCCTTTGACTCCGGCTCTCTATGGTTGGCGCGTGGCGCTAGGCATAGCGTCACGCTTGGTTGGCGGCGCCGGGGTCAGCAAATCCTGCCGCATCTGGATTTTCAGATGCAGCAGGATTTTTGGCGTTCTAGGGCGAAATGATAGGGGAGAATGTTTCTAGAAAGGATGATTACCCATGAAAACGATTGCCCTGATTGCCCACGACAAGAAGAAGAGCGAGATGCTCGAGTTCGTCGGCCACCACAAGGACTTCCTCGCGAAGTTCCACCTGATCGCGACGCGCACGACCGGAACGCTGATCAACGACACCTTCGGCCTCGGCGTCGAGACGATGCTCTCCGGCCCGCTCGGCGGCGACCAGCAGATCGGCGCGCGCGTCGCCGTCGGCGAGGTCGACTACGTCGTCTTCCTGCGCGACCCGCTGACGTCCCAGCCGCACGAGCCGGACATCAATGCACTCCTGCGCCTCTGCGACGTCCACGACGTGCCGCTCGCGACGAACCGCAAGAGCGCCCATATCCTGCTGGCCTACGCCGCCGCACACGATGGCGATGAGCCAGCCGAGCAGGCATGATCCTGATACAGATTGTGTACACTTGTGTATACATAATGGATAAAGATTGACAATAATCCCGTTATAAATTATAATAATCCACAAAGCAATGTTGCTTGAGAAGTCCCCGCGGATGGGTCCGGCAACATTGCTTTTTCTTTTTAGGGAATCATCTTTACATCATTGATCTATCGGAACCAGAAAGGGATGGGTATCATGGATTTCTCGAAGTTGTTGGCGGAGGTCAACAATTTTGTCTGGGGCCCGGTCATGCTGGTGCTGCTCGTCGGCACGGGCATCTTCCTGACCGTGCGGCTGAAGTTCCTGCCGTGGCGCAACCTCGGCTACGCGATCCACATGGTCTTCTCGAAGCGCGACAAGCACGCGGGCGACATCTCGCCGTTCCAGTCGCTCATGACGGCACTGTCGGCGACGATCGGCACGGGCAACATCGTCGGCGTCGCGACGGCCATGGTCTTAGGCGGCCCGGGCGCGCTTGTCTGGATGTGGATCAGCGCGGCGTTCGGCCTCTCGACGAAGTACGGCGAGTCGGTCCTGGCCGTCAAGTACCGCGAGACGAACAGCGTCGGTGAGATGGCCGGCGGCCCGATGTACGCGATGAAGAACGGCATCAAGAACAAGTACGTCGGCCGCACGCTCGCCTTCCTGTTCTCGCTCTTCGTCGTGCTCGCGTCGTTCGGCATCGGCAACATGACGCAGGCCAATTCCATCGCCGCCGCGCTCTCGAGCAGCTACGGCATCCCGACCTGGCTCATTGGCGGCGTCATCGCCATCATGGCGCTCAGCGTCCTCGTGCGCGGCATCCGCAGCATCGGCTTCGTCTCGAGCATCATCGTGCCGACCATGGCCGCGTTCTACTTCCTCGTCTCGATTGTCGTCATCTGTGCCAACATCGAGGCCGTGCCGGCAGGCATCGCCGAGATGTTCCGCATGGCCTTCTCGGTTGACTCCGTCGCGGGCGGCATCGGCGGCTCCATCGTCGCCTCGATGCTGACCTCCATGCGCTGGGGCGTCGCGCGCGGCGTCTTCTCGAATGAGGCCGGCCTCGGCTCCGCGCCGATCGCGGCCGCCGCGGCCCGCACGGACCACGCCTCGCGCCAGGGCTACGTCAACATGACGGGTACCTTCTTCGACACGATGATCATCTGCATGCTCACGGGCCTCGTCATCGCCTCGTCGGGCGTGCTCGGCACGGTCGACCCCGCGACGGGCAAGCTCGTCTCCGGCGTGCAGCTGACAATCCTCGCGTTCTCGACCGTCTTCGGCCCGTACGCGAAGCTCATCGTCTCCGTCTCGATCGCGCTCTTCGCCTTCTCGACCATCCTCGGCTGGGAGTACTACGGCGAGAAGGCCCTCGAGTACCTCATTGAGAAGCGCCCCGTCATCATGGCCTACCGTATCATCTTCTCGCTCGTGACCTTCGTCGGCGCGACGACGACGCTCGAAGTCGTCTGGAACTTCTCCGATACGATGAACGGCCTCATGATCATCCCGAACCTCATCTGCCTGCTCTGGCTCAACAAGGACATCGCCGAGGAGTGCTTCGACTACGAGGAGCACGTCGTCGCCTTCGAGAAGAAGGGCGAGCAGATCGACTACCAGGGGGAGCGCGAAGCCGCCGAGGACGAGCTCGCCGGCCAGAAGTCCTGAGCGGCATTTGGGACGCCATCCTTTACTGGAACTTAACAGCAATACGATTGAAACAAAGGGCCCTGCTATGTTAGAATAGAAGGGCCCTTTTTGTGGGCATATTTTATGTTGTTTTTAGATGGGGGAGTGAAAATTGGCGAAAGAATTGCTGAGACTCGAGCATATCGACAAGTTCTATGGCAGCCGTCAGATCCTCGAGGACCTGAACCTGACCATTCACGAAAATGAATTCCTGACGCTCTTGGGGCCGTCGGGCTGTGGCAAGACGACGACACTGCGCCTGATTGGCGGCTTTGAGCTGCCGGACAAGGGGCGCATCCTGTTCGACGGGCAGGACATCACGAAGTTGCCGCCGGAGAAGCGGCAGGTCAACACGGTGTTCCAGAAGTATTCCCTGTTCTCGAACATGGACGTTGCGGAGAACATCGCCTTCGGCCTCAAGATCAAGGGCAAGTCGGCATCCTATATCCGCGATAAGATCAAGTACGCGCTGAAGCTCGTCAACCTCGACGGCTATGAGCACGCCGACGTCACGGCGCTCTCGGGCGGCCAGCAGCAGCGCATCGCTATCGCGCGCGCCGTCGTCAACGAGCCGAAGGTCCTGCTCCTCGACGAGCCGCTTTCGGCCCTCGACCTCAAGCTGCGCCAGAGCATGCAGCGCGAGCTCGTCAAGATCAAGCGCGAGCTCGGCATCACTTTCATCTTCGTCACGCACGACCAGGAGGAGGCGCTCTCGATGTCGGACACGGTCGTCGTCATGAACCAGGGCTGGATCCAGCAGATCGGCACGCCGGAGAGCGTCTACAACGAGCCGGAGAACGCCTTCGTCGCGGACTTCATCGGCGACAGCAACATCATCGACGGCATCATGGTGCGCGACAAGCTCGTCCACCTGCTCGGCAAAGACATCCCGTGCATCAACACGGGCTTCGGCGAAAACGTCCCCGTCGACGTCCAGATCCGCCCCGAGGACATCCAGATCTGCGCGCCGGAAGAGGGCCAGTACCGCGGCATCATCCGCTCCGTCGTCTTCAAGGGCACGGTCTACGACATCACGATCGAGGCAGGCGGCTTCTCGTGGCTCGTTCAGACGATCACGGGCCACGAGCAGGGCAAGGAGGTCGGCATCCGCTTAGCGCCAGCGAACATCCAGATCATGGCCAAGCCAGCCTCGGAAGATGAGGAGGCGGCGCATGATGCATGACAGCAAAGGCGTCGCGCGCCTTTTCGCCGCGCCGTTCGCCATCTGGGCAGCCATCTTCATCGTGCTGCCGCTCTTCTTCGTCTTCTACCACGGCCTGACGGACGGGGAGGGGGCCTTCACGCTCGCGAACCTCTGGGAGGCCGTGCAGCTCGAGTACCTGCAGGCCCTCGGCCTCTCGGTGGAGCTCGCGCTCATCAGCACCCTCATCTGCCTCGTGCTCGCGTACCCGCTCTGTATGATCCTGCAGCAGATCAAGCGCGGCCGCATGCTGCTGATCTTCCTGCTGTTCCTCTTGCCGCTCTGGATGAACTCACTCCTGACGACGATGGCCTGGCAGACCATCCTCGAGAAGAACGGCATCATCAACAGCATCCTGCACGCGCTTTCCTTGCCGGAGGTCACGCTGATCAACACGCCGCTGGCCATCGTCATCGGCATGGTCTACAACTTCCTGCCGTACATGGTCCTGCCGCTCTACGTCTCGCTCTCGCACATCGACAAGAGCATCATCGAGGCGGCGCACGACCTCGGCGCGGGCCACTGGCAGACCTTCCGCCGCATCGTCTTTCCGCTTTCTTTGCCCGGCGTCATCAGCGGCTGCACGATGGTCTTCATCCCCGCGCTGACGACCTTCGTCATCAGCGCGCTCTTAGGCGGCAACAAGATCCTCTTGATCGGCAACATCATCGAGCAGGAGTTCACGGCAGCCTATGACTGGCAGCTCGGCAGCGCCCTCTCGATGATCCTCATGGTCTTCATCATCCTCAACATCGTGCTCGAAGCCTTTTCGGGCCGCGATGCGGAGAAAGATGTCGAACAGGAGGTGAAATCGTGATGGCAAAGCTCAAGAAAATCTATCTCGGCATCATCATCCTGTTCCTCTACGCGCCGATCCTCGTGCTGATCGCGCAGTCGTTCAATGCGAGCCGCTACCGTGGCCAGTGGACGGGCTTCACCTTGCAGTGGTATGAGAAGCTCTTCACGAGCGAGGACATCATCGAGGCCTTCCTCAACACGCTGACGATTGGCCTGACGGCGGCGTTCTTCGCGACGCTTCTGGGCCTCGTCACGGCGCTCGCCATCCGCAATTTCTCGAAGAAGAGTCAGCTCGCCATCCGCGGCCTCGCGAATGTGCCGCTCCTCAATGCCGACATCGTCACGGGCATCGCCCTGATGCTCCTGTTCCTCGGCTTCGGCCTGCGCCTCGGCTACGACACGATCCTCATGGCGCACATCGTCATCAACCTGCCCTACGCGATGCTCTGCATCCTGCCGCAGGTCATGGGCCTCGACCGCGTCTGCTACGAGGCGGCGCTCGACCTCGGCGCGACGCCCTTCCAGGCGTTCCGCAAGGTCATCCTGCCGGAGCTCCGGCCCGGCATTGCCGCGGCCTTCCTGCTGTCGTTTGCCATGTCGGCCGACGACTTCATCGTGACCTACTTCACGAAGGGCGCGGGCATCGACACGCTGACGACGGCCATCTACGCGCAGCTCAAGCTCGGCATCCATCCCGAGATGTACGCGCTCTCCACGCTGTTCTTCCTCGGCGTCATCGTCTTCGTCGCCCTGCTGATGGTCAACTGGCGCCTGTTGAAGCGCCGCCAGGGAAAGGAGTGGGAAGAAGAATGAAGCGATTATCGATTTTCCTGTTGCTCCTGTGCTTTGTGACGGCGCTTTTCACGGCGGGCTGTGACAGCTTTGCTGAAGAAGAGGCGGAGGGCGAGGACACGCTCTACATCTACAGCTGGGGCGACTACCTCGACCCCGACGTCATCACGCAGTTCGAGGAGGAGACGGGCATCCACGTCGTGCTCGACGAGTTCGACACGAATGAGAGTATGTACCCGCGCGTCAAAGAGGGCGCGACGAGCTATGATCTCATCTGCCCGTCGGATTACATGATCCAGAAGATGGCCGAGAACGGGCTCCTGCAGCCGCTCGACTACAGCCAGCTGCCAAACGCCAGGAAGTACATCGGCGAGGACTTCCTCAAGCAGGCCGAGTCGTACGACCCGGGCAACCGCTATTCCATCCCGTACTGCTGGGGCACCGTCGGCCTCATGTACAACAAGAAGCTCGTCCACGGCGAAGTCGACAGCTGGTCCGTGCTCTTTGACCCGGCCTACAGGGACGAGATCCTCATGCAGGACTCCGCGCGCGACGCCTTCATGATCCCGCTGCGCCTCATGGGCGACTCGATGAACACGAAGGACCCCGCTGAGCTCGAGGCCGCGCGCGACATGCTGATCGCGCAGAAGCCGCTCGTCCAGGCCTACGGCGTCGACGACATCCGCGACAAGCTCGCCTCGGGCGAGGCCGCGCTCGGCGTCATCTACTCGGGCGAGGCCATCAACCTGCTCAAGGCCAACCCCGACCTCGCGTTCTGCCCCGCACCGAAAGAGGGCACGAACCTCTGGATGGACGGCTGGGTCATCCCGAAGCAGGCCAAGCACGTAGAGAACGCCCATAAGTTCATCGACTTCCTCTGCCGCCCGGACATTGCCGCCAAGAACTTCGAGGCCCTCGGCTACTCCACGCCGAACACCGCCGTGCAGTCCATCGTCGAGGAAGACATGGACGAGGAAGAGATCGAGATCGCCTTCCCCGACCCTTCTGTCTACCAGGGGCAGGAGACCTACCAGTACCTCGGCGAGGCCATCGATAAGCTCTACACCAAGCTCTGGCTGCAGGTCAAAGTCGAATGACGATGAACTGCCTCTTGCAGTCTCCTGTGTATTCCAATATAATAGAGTAGCAGAACCCAATGCCGGCACTTTGTGCCGGTTTTCTATATATCTATGTGAGATGCGAAAATTGCGAAAGGATGGCACTTGATGCAGAAATTCCGGATTGTCCCGAGTCAGAAGAATATGTTCTGGCAGCTCGTGCAGGGGATGCGGCTGGAAGAGGAGGAGAAGGCGCTCCTGCGGGCGGCCACGATTCGCCATGTCGAGGTCTGCACGCGCACGAACAGCTGGGAGATCGCGCTGAGCACGCAGACGCTGCTCTCCGAGGACCTGCTCACGTCAGCCGCGGACCAGATCGCCGCGAAGTACCAGCTCGACTCCGTCGTCTTCTATCAGGACGTCGTCAACATCGAAGACGCGCTCGCGAAGATCTGGCCGAAGCTCGTCTACGAGACGGCCGAGGGCAACCCGACCGTCTACGAGCTCCTCAAGCGCTCGAAGTACACCGTCGATGGCAGCCACATCCTCATCGACGTGCCCGGTGAGCTCGGCGGCGAGATCATGCGCGCCCATTCCGTCACGCAGACCATGAGCCAGCTCATCGAGAAGCGCGTCGGCTACCGCTGCCACGTCGAGTGCGAGGCCAGCGAGGAAGTCCTGCAGAATCTCGAAGTCGACGACAGCTTCCAGGACCCCGACTACCTCGAGGCCCTGCAGCATGAGAAGGTCCGCCGCGCCAAAGCCGAGCGCGCAGCTGCCGAGGCTGCCGAGCGCGCCGCGGCGTTAGACAGAGATGGGGAGGGCGGCATCCCCGCGCCGTCTTTCGCCCGCACGGCCGATGATGTAGCGCCGGCATCCGCCCATCCGATCTATGAGGAGCCGGTCGCTCCGTCCTACAGCGCTGTTGCAGCTGAGCCAGCCGCAGCGGCAAAGCCGGCTAAGCCTGCGAAAAAGCCGGCCAAGAAGCGCGAGGATGCGCACAAGCCCGTCGTTGTACAGTCGAGCGGTAATCTCATCTTCGGCCGCGGCGTCTCGGGCGCGCTCCACAAGATCACGGAGCTCGTCGGCGAGATCAAGAGCGTCGTCGTCGAGGGCACGATCGGCGAGGGCCCGGGCTCGGGCATCCGCCTGCTCGAATTCAAGTCGGGCACGAAGCTCTTGACCTTCTGCATCTCTGATGACACCGACGGCATCGCCTGCAAGAAGTTCTTCACGAAGGGACGCCGCCGCAAGAGCGGCGAGCCGGAGCCCGACTGCGATGAAGTCATGGCCGCACTCAAAGAGGGCATGGCCGTGCGCGTGCAGGGTTCCGTGCGCTTCGACACCTTCATGAACGAGTACGTGCTCTTCGTCAACAGCCTTGCCAAGAAGGAGAAGAAGAGCCGCGAGGACCATGCCGAGGTCAAGCGCGTCGAGCTCCATGCGCACACGACGATGAGCAGCATGGACGCTGTCGTCTCCGTCAAGGACCTCATCAAGACGGCCGACCGCTGGGGCTGGCCCGCCGTCGCCGTCACCGACCACGGCGTCGTGCAGGCCTTCCCGGACGCCGCCAAGGCCCTGAGCAGCTGCAAGAGCGACCTCAAGGTCATCTACGGCATGGAGGGCTACCTCGTCCAGAAGGACCATTTGCAGAAGCGCGCCAACCACATCATCATGCTCGCCAAGAACCCCAACGGCCTGCGCAACCTCTACCAGCTCGTCTCGCTCGCGCATCTGCGCTACTTCCACCGCCAGCCGCGCCTGCCGAAACACATCATCGAGGAGTACAGGAGCGGCCTGCTCATCGGCTCCGCCTGCGAGGCCGGCGAGCTCATCCGCGCCATCGAGGAGCAGCGCACGGACGAGGAGCTCATGGAGATCGCCTCGTTCTACGACTACCTCGAGATCCAGCCCATTCACAACAACGACTTCCTCAAGCGCAGCGACAAGTACCCGGATATCCAGACGGATGAAGACCTCATCCAGATCAACCTCAAGGTCGCCGAGATCGCCAAGAAGCTCGGCAAGCCGCTCGTCGCGACCTGCGACGTCCACTTCCTCAACCCCGAGGACAGCATCTACCGCGCCATCCTCATGAAGGGCAAAGGCTTCGACGACGCCGAGCTGCAGCCGCCGCTCTACCTGCGCACGACGGACGAGATGCTCAAGGAGTTCGAGTACCTCGGCGAGGAGGCGGCCTACGAGGCCGTCGTGACGAACCCGCGCAAGATCGCCGACCAGATCGAGCGCTTCAAGCCGATCCCGGACGACCTCTACTCGCCGCAGATCCCGGGCGCCGACGAGGAGATCCGCGAGATGTCCTACAAGAAGGCCCGCGCGCTTTACGGCGAGAACCTGCCGAAGATCGTCGAGGACCGCCTCAAGCAGGAGCTCAAGCCCATCATCGGCCACGGCTTCTCCGTCCTTTACCTCATCGCGCAGCGCCTCGTCAAGAAGTCGAACGACGACGGCTATCTCGTCGGCTCGCGCGGTTCCGTCGGCTCGTCCTTCATCGCCACGATGACGGGCATCACCGAAGTCAACCCGCTGCCGCCGCACTGGCGCTGCCCGCACTGCCAGTACAGCAAGTTCATCACCGACGGTTCCTACGGCTGCGGCTACGACCTTCCCGACAAAGTCTGCCCCGTCTGCGGCACGCCGCTCATCAAGGACGGTCACGACATCCCGTTCGCCGTCTTCCTCGGCTTCGACGGTGACAAGGTCCCGGATATCGACCTGAACTTCTCCGGCGCCTACCAGCCCGTCGCTCACAAGTACACGGAGATCCTCTTCGGTAAGGACAACGTCTACCGCGCCGGCTCCATCCAGACTGTCGCCGACAAGACGGCCTTCGGCTACGTCAAGAAGTTCTACGAGGAGAAGGGCGTCAAGAAGCACATTTCCTACATCGACAAGATGGCCCATGGCTGCATGGGCGTCAAGTCGACGACGGGCCAGCACCCGGCCGGCATCATGGTCGTGCCGCGCAACATGGACGTCCACTTCTTCACGCCGATCCAGCACCCGGCCAACGACATGAACTGCGGCACGATCACGACGCATTTCGATTACCATTCCATCAGCAGCCGACTCGTCAAGCTCGACATCCTCGGTCACGATGACCCGACCGTCATCAAGATGCTCGAAGACCTCACGCACCGCGACCCGAAGACCATCCCGTTCGACGACGAGGCGACCATGTCCATCTTCAACTCGACGACAGCCCTCGGCGTCACGCCCGAAGAGCTCGGCGCGACGAGCGGCACCTTCGGCATTCCCGAGTTCCGCACGCCGTTCACGCGCCAGATGATTGATGACACGCAGCCCGACGTCTTCTCTGACCTCGTGCGCATCTCCGGCTTCTCCCACGGCACCGACGTCTGGCTCGGCAACGCCCAGGACCTCATAAGGAGCGGCCAGTGCACCATCAAGAACGCCATCTCCGCGCGCGATGACATCATGATGTACCTCATACACAACGGCATTGACCCGCTGCTCTCCTTCAAGACGATGGAGAAAGTCCGCAAGGGCAGGGGCATCGCCGACGACGTCGTCGAGATCCTCAGGAAGGGCGGCATCCCCGAGTGGTTCATCGAGTCGTGCCAGAAGATCAAGTACCTCTTCCCGCGTGCCCATGCGACGGCCTACGTCATGATGGCCTACCGCATCGCCTACTGCAAGGTCCACTATCCGCTCGCGTACTACGCGGCCTATTTCTCCATCCGCGCCGCCGAATTCGACGCCAACGTCATCGCGCGCGGCAAGGACTACGTCGGCCAGCAGATCAAAGAGCTCGAGGCCATGGGCAAGGAGAAGAAGCTCGACGCCAAGCAGAACGCCACCCTCATCGTCCTCCAGCTCGCCTGGGAGATGTACCTGCGCGGCTACTCCTGCGAGCGCGTCGACCTCTACCGCTCCGGCGCCGACAAGTTCATCATCGACGGCAACGCACTCTTGCCGCCAATCGCCGCCCTTGCCGGCATGGGCCAGAAGGCCGCCCAGGGCATCGTCGAAGCTCGCAAAGAGGGCGCCTTCACGTCCATTGAAGACCTGCGCCGCCGCTCCGGCATCTCCAAGACCAACATCGAGATCCTGCGCAGCCACGGCTGCCTTGACGGCATGAGCGAGAGCGACCAGATCGCCCTGTTCAGCTGAGTGAAATAAAAAAACCGCCATGATGGCGGTTTTTTTTGCAATCTTTCGCGATGCTCAGATGATCGTGTGGACGGCCTCGCGCAGGGCTTCGAGGGTGTCTTTATCAGGGGTGTTGAGCAGGCGCTGTTTGTCGAGGACGATGTCGCAGCCGGCGGCTTTGAGCTCTTCTTCGACGAGGGCGATGCTCTGGCCGCCCCAGCCGTAGGAGCCGAAGGCGAAGGCTTTGTGGCCTTTGGCGGTCAGGCCCTTGAGGTAGCAGAGGAAGGAGGCGATGGTCGGCATCATCTGGTTGTTGATGGTCGGGGAGCCGACGGCGAGGTATTCGCTCGTGAGGATGTCGGTCAGGATATCGGAGAGCGGATTTTCCTTGATGTCGTAGAAGGTGGCGGGGATGCCCTTTTCCTGGAAGGCCTCGGTGATGGTGCGGGCCATCTGCTCAGTGGAGTGCCACATGGTGTCGAAGACGACGACGGCGCGCTTCTCGAGGACGCCCTGGGACCACTTCTCGTAGAGATCGTGAATCTCTTTGACGTGGGAGCGCCAGATAATGCCGTGGCCCGTCGCGATCATCTCGATGTCGAGACCTTGGAGCGCCTTGAGGGCGGCCTGTGCCTGACGGCCGTAGAGCGTGAGGATGTTGGCGTAGTACTTTTTGGCCTCGTAGTAGAGCACGGAGAGGTCGTTCTCGTCGTCGAAGCGGCTGCCGGAGGCGAGGTGCTGGCCGAAGGCGTCGTTCGAGAAGAGGATCTTCTCCTCGGGGCAGTAGGTGACCATGCTGTCGGGCCAGTGGAGCATCGGGGTCGGCACGAACTGCAGCGTGCGCTTGCCGAGGGAGAGCGTGTCGCCGGCTTTGACGCCCTCGTACGGCAGGTCGCCGTAGCGCGCCTTGAGTCCCTTGAGGCCGTTCGGCACGCTCGTGATGACCTTGGCATTCGGGCAGTGGGCCATCATGAAGGGCAGGGAGCCGGAGTGGTCGGGCTCGACGTGATTGGAGATGATGTAGTCAATCTTAGCCGGGGCGATGACGGAAGCGATGCGCTCGAGGAGTTCTTCCTTGAACGGCTCCTTGACGGTGTCAATGAGGGTGACTTTCTCGTCGAGGATCAGGTAGGCGTTGTAGCTCGAGCCGCGGCTCGTCTCGTAGCCGTGGAAGCTGCGCATGGACCAGTCAATGGCGCCGACCCAGTAGATATCGTTGCGGATTTCAACTGCTTGCATGGTGTTACCTCTTTCTTATTCTCAAAGAGAAGCGACGTAAATTTTCACATTATGAGTCTATTTTATATCGACTTCGCTATCTTGTAAATATCGATTGTCACATTCGCCCAAATGCGGTATTCTAGTGGAAACGCTTGTATTTTTTTATTTTTTATGGAACCGTTTGTTTTTGAGGAACTGGAGGAATTTCCGGAAAGGGATGTGAGAAGATGCGCCATCAATTCAGTCAGCTGGGGCAGATAGACAAGAGGCGGCTTGTCGTGGCAGGGGCAGTCTGTCTCGTGCTGCTGGCACTGGCCCTGCGCCTCTACATGGGCGGGGGCAGCCAGGAGAAGAAGACGGTCGCGCATGGCCGGCCGCTCGTCAAGGTGGTGACGGTCGCGCGCGCGGACATGATGCGCCACATCGCACTCTCGGGCCAGACCGTGGCGAATGCGAATATCCCGCTCGCGCCGAAGTACACGGGCCGCGTCACGGAGGTCCGCGCGAAGCTTGGCGACACGGTCGAGGCCGGCGATGTGCTGATGGTACAGGACACGGGCGACCTCGACATCTCGATCGCCGCGAATGATGCGGCGACGGGGGCGGCGCGGGCCGATGCACGCGAGGCACGGGCCTCGTACGATGCGAACTACATCAAGGCGCGCAATGACCTCGAGCTCGAGCAAAGCAAGTACGAGCGCAACCAGTACCTTTACTCGATCGGGGCCATCTCGCAGGACACGCTCGACAAGGTCAAGCAGGAGTATCTGGCTTCAAAAGCGACTTTTGATGTACTCGCCGACCAGGTGCAGGACGGCGATGCGGCGAGCGTCCAGTCGAAGGTCTACACGGCGGACAAGGCGGAGCATGCGACGGATGCGCTGCGCCGCCAGCGCGAGGACATGTACCTGCGCGCGCCGCGCGCGGGCGTCATCGGCTACCGCAATGTCGAGGCGGGCGAGATCGTCTCGGCGGGCACGAAGGTCTTCTCGCTCGTCGATAACAGCCACCTCAACGTCGACTGCACGCTCGCGGAGAGCGATGCGGCCATCCTCAAGCCAGGCATGGAGGTCGAGGTGACGATCGACGCGCTCGGCGCCGACTACCCGGGCAAGATTGTCTACGTGAGCCCGGCCATGGATGACACGAGCAAGACGTATCAGGTGCGCATCGAGCTCGAGACGGACTCGGATGAGATGAAGGCGGGACTCTTTGCCCACACGGCCATCGACATCCTGCAGCGCCACGCGACGCTCTGCGTGCCGAAGGAAGCCGTGCTCTCGCGTAACGGCCGCCAGATGCTTTTTGTCGTGGACGCGAATGGCAAGGTAGAGTCGCGCGAGGTCAAGATTGGCCTGATGAATGATGCCGAAGTTGAGATCCTCGACGGAATCGAGCCCGGCGATACGGTCGTCGTGACGAATCAGGATAAGCTGCAGGACGGCAAGAAGGTCGAGACGGAGCCGTACGAAGGCGATTCCAGTAACTCAGGCGATACGAGTGAGGCGGCTGCATCATGAACATGACACGCCTTTCCATCAAGCGGCCGGTCGGCATCTCGATGATCGTCGCGTTCTTTGTCGTGCTGGGATTATACAGCTATTACCGCATTGGCGTTGAGCTCTTACCGGCGCTCAACACGCCGTATGTGACGGTCTCAGTCAAGTACCCGGGCGCGAGCGCGGAGTCGGTGGAGCAGGAGGTCGTCAAGCCGGTCGAAGACGCGCTGGCCTCGGTGTCGGGCGTCAAGAAGATCACGTCGACGGCGAGCTACGAGAGAGCCCGCGTGACGCTCGAGCTCGACTTTGCGACGAATGCCGACACGGCGGCCATCGACGCGAGCAAGAAGGTCGAGGCCATCGCCAACAAACTGCCCGACGAGGCCGACTCGCCCGTCGTCATCAAGCGCGACATGAACGCAAAGCCGATTGTCGAGCTCGCCGTGCTCTCGAACCACAGCCTCGCCGACACCTACACGGAGACGGACAACGTATTCTCGGAGGTCCTGCAGCAGGCGGGCGGCGTCTCGGAGGTCGAGCTGCATGGCGGCCGCGACAAGGAAGTCGCCATCGACGTCGACCGCGAGAAGATGGCGGCCTATAAGCTGACGCTCGCCAAGATCGCCTCGGCCATCAAGAACGAGAACCAGCTCGTGCCGTCGGGCTCCGTCTTCACGGAGACGACGAAGTCGGACGTGCGCGTCGTCGCGCAGTTCCAGAAGCCGAGCGACATCGAGAAGGTGCAGGTGGCGAACACCGCGGGCCAGATGATCCCGCTAACGGCCGTCGCGCGCGTCAGCGAGCGCGAGGCCCGCACGGAGCGCTACGGCCGTCTCAACGGCGAGGACGCCATCAACGTCCTGATCTACAAGAACAGCGATGCCAACGTCGTCGAGACGGCGGCCAATATCATGAAGAGCGTCGAGAAGCTGCGCAAGACGTATCCCGACTACCAGTTCGTCGTCGTCTCGAACGATGCCGACTACGTCAAGGACTCGCTGCACAGCACGATGAACACGCTCATAGAGGGCCTGATCACGACGGGCCTCGTGCTGTTCCTGTTCCTGCGCGGCTGGCGTTCGACGGCGGCCGTCATGATCGCGATCCCGACGTCGCTGATCTCGACGTTCTTCGTCATGTACCTCGCGGGCTTCACCTTCAACATGATGTCCCTGATGGGCATGACGCTCTGCGTCGGCATCCTCGTCGACGACTCGATCGTCGTGCTCGAGAACATCGTGCGCCATCTCAAGATGGGGGAGGCGCCGGACACTGCGGCCGAAAAAGGCCGCACGGAGATTGGCATGGCGGCCATCGCCATCACGCTCTGCGATGCCGCCGTCTTCATGCCGATCGCCTTCATGCAGGGCATGACGGGGCAGTACTTCCGCCAGTTCGGCCTGACCATCGTCTTCGCGGGCCTGTTCTCGCTCTTCGTCTCGTTCACCCTGACGCCGATGCTCGCCTCGCGCTTCTTCCGCAAGGGCTATCATCCCGGGACGAACCGCGCGTTCGCCTTTATGGACCGCATCGAGGCGAGGGCGCAGCATCTCTACATCGAAATCCTCAACTGGAGCCTGCGCCACACGAGGAAGCTGCTCGTCTCCATTCTCGCTGTATTTGTCGCGGTCGTCGCGCTCGTGCCGCTCGGCTTTGTCGGCATGGAGTACATGCCGCAGACCGACGAGTCGAGCTTCACCGTCAACATCCAGGCGCCCGTCGGCTCCTCGCCGGAGGAGACGAACCGCGTTGCCGAGCGCATCGAAGGCAAGCTCGCCGAGCTGCCCGAGGTCAAGTACTACATGACGCAGGCGGGCGGCAGTACGGCCTACGAGGGCCGCATCAAGGTCCAGCTCGTCGACCGGCGCGAGCGCAGCCGCACCGTCTGGCAGGTCGCCAATGACGTGCGCAAGTTCGCCGCCACCATCAAGACAGCCGACGTGCGCGTCTCCGAGACCCAGACAAACGTCGCCGGCATCGCGGGCGGCGGGGGAGCGAAGAACGGCGGCGGCGCCCTGCAGATCGAGCTGCGCAGCAACGACGGCGCCGCCCTCGACGCCGCCGCCGAGAAGGCCATGAACACCCTCAAAGGCATCGACGGTGTCACCGACGTCAACTCTTCCTACGTCGAGGGCATGCCCGAGCTGCGCCTGACCGTCGACCGCCAGAAGCTCAAGGCCTACGGCACCTCCCTGCAGGACGTCGACACCGCGTTCGCGAGTGCCATCTCCGGCCTCTCCGCCGGCGAGCTCAAGAGCGACCCCAATAACGGCGGCCAGGACACGAACATCAAAGTCCGCTTCAAAGACGCCGACAGCTACAAAGCCTCCGACGTCGCCCGCGTGCCGCTCTCCGCATCCGGCAAGCTCATCTACCTTGGCGACGTCGCCACCATCCAGAACGGCAGGGGACCCGTCACCATCCGCCGTGTCGACAAACAGCGCTCCGTCGCCATCGGCGCGAACCTCAGCGGCCGCCCCATGGGCGCCGTGACGAGCGACGTCAAGAAAGCCTTCGCCGCCGCCGACCTCGGCCCGAACGTCACCTACCAGTTCAAGGGCCAGGCCACCCGCATGAACGACACCTTCAGCGAACTCCTGTCCGCCTTGTTCCTCGCCCTCGTCCTCATTTACATGCTGCTCGCCGTCCTCTACGAGTCCACCATCACCCCGTTCATCCGCATGTTCTCCCTGCCGCTCGGCCTCATCGGTTCAATCTTATTGCTGTTCATCACGCATAATACCCTGAACCTCTTCTCCATGATTGGCATCCTCGTCATGGACGGCATCGTCGCCAAGAACGGCACCCTGCTCATCGACTACACACTAACGCTCATGGATAGGGGACATAGCGCCCTAGAGGCCGTCATCGAAGCCGGCCGCGTCCGCCTCAAGCCGATCTTCATGACCACCATCACCATGATGGTCGGCATGACCCCGATGGCCCTCGCCATGACCCCCGGCTCCGAATCCCGCGTCTCCATGGCCTGGGTCATCATCGGCGGCCTGCTGACCTCCACAGTCTTCACCCTCATCGTCATCCCGATCATCTTCCTCTTCTTCGCCAATCATAAAAAGAAGAAAAAACCGAGTAGGGGGGAGACGTAACGCAATCCAAGCCGCTGGGGCGCAGTGAAGCGCCCGCCCTCGTCAAGCAAATCTCAGGCAATCGAGGCAATCCGGGGCGCAGCGAAGCGTCCGCCCCCCATCCCGCAAACTTCCAGCAACCGAGCGAGCAGGGGGACGCAGCTCGCGTTCGTCCCCCGACCGCGAGCCCCTGCCTCGGAGCGAACCGCGAAGAAGTAACTGAGGGACGGGGGACCTGTTCCGCCTGCAGGAGCGCAGTGACCGCCCGCAGGGCTGGCCCTCAAATGACAATGGGCGAGAGAAGCCGGTGAAACCCGCCGCGGCAGGCGGCGAACCTGCCTCCATGCGCACAGCCGAGTTGAAGGCCATTCCAACGGAGCGACGAAGCCGGAACAGGTCGCCCCGGCCCCCTTGCCAAAACTATCTCCATTCCCCGAACAAAACTTTTTTTGCCACACCCCTTGCCAAATCCCGCAATATACGCTATACTAGTCTACGTTGTCGGGATGTGGCACAGTTTGGTAGCGCGCATCGTTCGGGACGATGAGGCCGCAGGTTCGAATCCTGTCATCCCGACCATCTATAAGAAATCAGGGACCAGTCCAATCGGGCTGGTCTTTTTTGTGCGCCGCGCGCCTTGCTGTAATCCGATATTAATGATAGAATGTATACCTGTAAACGCAATAGAAGGAGTTGTTGAATCGTGAATATCTTCCGGACCAAGAGCATCGCCGCGTACAAGGCCGATGCCCACCAGTCCCACCTCAAGCGCGCCATGGGCTCCCTTGACGTCACCCTGCTCGGCATCGGCGTCATCGTCGGCACCGGCATCTTCGTCCTGACCGGCGTCGCCGCCGCCAAGTACGCCGGCCCCGCCCTCATGCTGTCCTTCCTGCTCGCCAGCATCGCCTGCGGCTTCGTCAGCATGGCCTATTCCGAGCTCGCTTCCATGGTCCCCGTCGCCGGCAGCGCCTACGCCTACGCCTACACGTCCGTCGGCGAGTTCTTCGCCTGGCTCGTCGGCTGGAACCTCGTGCTCGAGTACTCCGTCGGCGCGAGCGCCGTCGCCGGCGGCTGGTCCGCCTACGTCGTCGGCCTCCTAAAGACCGCCGGCATCGAGCTGCCCGCCGCCTGGACGACCGTGCCCGCCGACGGCGGCATCGTCAACCTGCCCGCGGTGCTCATCACGCTCTTCCTGACCTGCCTGCTCGTGCGCGGCGTGCGCGAGAGCGTCACGGTCAACAAAGTCCTCGTCGGCGTCAAGCTCGCCGCCATCTTCCTGTTCCTGTTCCTCGCCGCGCCGTCTGTCGACCCGACGAACTGGGAGCCCTTCATGCCGTTCGGCTTCTCCGGCGTCTCCGCCGGCGCCGCCGTCATCGTCTTCGCCTACCTCGGCGTCGACTCCATCGCGACCGCGGCAGAGGAGACGAAGAACCCCGCGCACGACATGCCGACGGGCATCATCGCATCGCTTTTGATCTGCACGGTGCTCTACATCGCCGTGACGGCCGTCATGACGGGCAACGTGCCCTATACCGAGCTCGACAACGCCGAGCCGGTCGCCTTCGTGCTGCGCGAGCTCGGCTACCGCTTCGGCTCCGCGCTCGTCGGCACGGGCGCCATCGCAGGCCTGACGACCGTGCTGCTCGTCATGATGTACGCGCAGACGCGCGCCTTCTTCGCAATGAGCCGCGATGGCCTCATTCCGCAGTCCGTCTGCAAGATCCACCCGCGCTTCGCGACGCCGCACCGCATCACGATCATCGTCGGCATCGCCGTCGCTATCATCAGCGGCTTCACGCCGATCAACGTCATCGCCGAGATGTGCAGCGTCGGCACGCTGTTTGCCTTCATCATCTCGTCCATCGGCGTCATGGTCATGCGCCGCAAGTATCCGGACCTGCCGCGCCCGTTCCGCTGCCCGGCCATCTACGTCGTCGGCACGCTCGCCATCGTGAGCTGCGGCTACATCATGTACAACCTCTCCTCGATGACCTGGGAGCGCTTCTGGGTCTGGAGTGCGCTCGGCATCCTCATCTACTTCCTCTACGGCTATCGCCACAGCCGCGAGAATAAAGAGGATGCGGCCTGATTTTTCCCCGCTGTGCAGCCTGCCTGTACACTTGCTGACAGGAGAACAGGTGTGATGAATATATCTTTACATTTTTTTGCATAGCCCGTATAATGAAACCTGATGGCATTGCAATCTTGCCATCAGGTTTTTCTATTTATCCTGACCATGTGATGGGGGCAGAGCCTCCATCTTGTCAAATCCAATATCAGAGGGGAGTAATCCAAAACATGAGCAAAAAGATGAAAACCATGGACGGCAACACAGCTGCCGCCTACATCTCCTATGCTTTCACCGACGTCGCCGCGATCTACCCGATCACGCCGTCCTCGCCGATGGCTGAGCATGTTGATGAAATGGCTGCCAAGGGCGTCAAGAACCTCTTTGGCCAGAAGGTCAAGGTCATCGAGCTGCAGTCCGAGGCAGGCGCCGCTGGCGCTGTACACGGCTCGCTGCAGGCCGGTGCTCTGACGACGACGTACACGGCTTCGCAGGGCTTCTTGCTGATGATCCCGAATCTCTACAAGGTGGCTGGCGAGCTTCTGCCGGGCGTCTTCCACGTCTCCGCGCGCGCACTCGCTGCGAACTCCCTGAACATCTTCGGCGACCACCAGGATGTCATGGCCGCACGCCAGACGGGCTGCGCCATGCTCGCTGAGGCGAGCGTGCAGGAGGTCATGGACCTCTCGGCCGTCGCACATCTCGTCGCCATCAAGGGCCGCGTGCCGTTCATCAACTTCTTCGACGGCTTCCGCACGTCGCACGAGATCCAGAAGATCGAGATGGTCGACTACGAAGACCTCGGCAAGCTGCTCGACTGGGATGCCGTCAAGGCGTTCCGCCGCCGCGCGCTCAATCCGGACCATCCGGTCCTGCGCGGCTCCGCGACGAACCCGGACATCTACTTCCAGTCGCGTGAAGCGGCCAACAGCTTCTACGATGCGCTGCCGGAGCTCGTTGAAGAGGCCATGGCCGACGTCGCAAAGGTCACGGGCCGCGAGCATCATCTCTTTGACTACTACGGTGCGAAGGATGCTGACCGCGTCATCATCGCGATGGGCTCCGTCTGCCAGACGGTCCAGGAGACGGTCGACTACCTCAACGCGAAGGGGGAGAAAGTCGGTCTCTTGAACGTCCACCTCTACCGTCCGTTCTCCATCGAGCACTTCTTCAAGTTCCTGCCGAAGACGATCGAGAAAGTCGCCGTCCTCGACCATACGAAGGAACCGGGCTCCCTCGGCGAGCCGCTCTACCTCGATGTCAAGGCAGCGTTCTACCACTCCGACATGCATCCGACGATCGTCGGCGGTCGCTTCGGCCTCGGCGGCAAGGACACGACGCCGGACCAGATCTTCGCTGTCTTCGAGGAGCTCAAGAAGGATGCGCCGAAGGATGGCTTCACGATTGGCATCGACGACGATGTCACGCACACGAGCCTGACGCCGGCGCTGACGGATGTCGACCTCACGCCGGAGGGCACGACGGCCTGCAAGTTCTGGGGCCTCGGCTCGGACGGCACGGTCGGCGCCAACAAGAGCGCCATCAAGATCATCGGCGACAAGACGGACATGTACGCCCAGGCGTACTTCGCCTATGACTCCAAGAAGTCGGGCGGCATCACGATGTCGCACCTGCGCTTCGGTAAGTCGCCGATCACGAGCCCGTACCTCATCAACAAGGCCGACTTCATCTCCTGCTCGCAGCAGTCCTACGTCTACAAGTACGACCTGCTCGCTGGCCTCAAGAAGGGCGGCACGTTCCTCCTCAACACGGTCTGGAGCGACGAGGAGCTCACGCAGCACCTGCCGGCAGCCATGAAGCGCTACATCGCGAAGAACGAGATCCAGTTCTACACGGTCAACGCCGTATCGATCGCCAAAGGCCTCGGCCTCGGCGGCCGCTTCAACATGGTCATGCAGTCCGCGTTCTTCAAGCTCGCGAACATCATCCCAATCGAGACGGCTGTCACCTACCTCAAGGAAGCTGTCGTCACGTCGTACGGCCGCAAGGGCCAGAACATCGTCGACATGAACAACGGCGCCATCGACCAGGGCATCGAGGCCCTGCACAAGGTCGAGGTCCCGAGCTCGTGGGCGGATGCGCAGGATGAGCCGCAGGAGAAGCGCGACCTGCCGGAGTTCATCACGGAGATCCAGGAAGTCATGAACCGCCAGGAAGGCGACAAGCTGCCGGTCTCGAAGTTCGCCGGCGACCGCGCCGACGGCACGTACCCGCTCGGCGGCGCTGCCTACGAGAAGCGCGGCACGGCCATCTCCGTGCCGGTCTGGAATGCCCAGAAGTGCATCGGCTGCAACAAGTGCTCCTACGTCTGCCCGCATGCGACGATCCGCCCGGTCCTCACGACCGACGAGGAGCTCGCCGCTGCACCGGAAGGCTTCCCGTCCAAGGAAGTCCGCGCCGTCAAGGACTACCACTTCACGGTGGCCGTCTCCACGATGGACTGCCTCGGCTGCGGCAACTGCGCACAGGTCTGCCCAGTCAAGGCCCTCGACATGACGCCGCTTGATGACGAGCTCAAGGCAAAGCAGGTCTACTTCGACTACGGCGTCGACAAGACGAAAGTCGCGCCGAAGAAGAACCCGATGAAGAAAGAGACGGTCATCGGCAGCCAGTTCGAGCAGCCGCTGCTCGAGTTCTCCGGCGCCTGCGCCGGCTGCGGCGAGACGCCGTACGCCAAGCTCATCACGCAGCTCTTCGGCGACCGCATGATGATCGCCAACGCCACGGGCTGCACCTCCATCTGGGGCGGCAGCGCACCGGCTATGCCGTACACGACGAACGCCAAGGGCCACGGCCCGGCTTGGGACAACTCCCTGTTCGAGGACAACGCAGAGTTCGGCCTCGGCATGTTCCTCGGCACGCAGTCGGTACGCAACGGCCTCGCCGATGACGCCAAGAAGGCCATCGAAGAAGGCCTCGGCAGCGAAGCCCTGCAGGAAGCCCTGAAAGACTGGGTGGAGAACCTCGACAACGGCAACGGCACGCGCGACCGCGCCGACCGCCTCGAGGCCCTGCTCGCAGCCGAGAAGGGTGAGGACGAGCTGCTCAACAAGCTCTACGAGAACCGCGACTACTTCGTCAAGCGTTCCCAGTGGATCTTCGGCGGCGACGGCTGGGCTTACGATATCGGTTACGGCGGCGTCGATCACGTCCTCGCTTCTGGCGCCGACGTCAACGTATTCGTCTTCGATACCGAAGTCTACTCCAACACGGGCGGCCAGGCCTCCAAGGCAACGCCGGCAGCAGCCATCGCGCAGTTTGCCGCAACGGGCAAGAAGACCCGCAAGAAGGACCTTGGCATGATGGCCAAGACCTACGGCTACGTCTACGTCGCACAGGTCTCCATGGGCGCCGACCAGAATCAGCTGCTCAAGGCCATCACCGAGGCCGAGGCGTATCCGGGCCCGTCCCTCATCATCGCGTACTCGCCGTGCATCAACCACGGCATCCGCAAGGGCATGGGCTGCAGCCAGCTCGAGGCTAAGCTCGCCGTCGAGTGCGGCTACTGGGCGAACTATCGCTACAACCCGCAGCTCATCGGCACCGACAAGAACCCGTTCAGCCTCGATTCCAAAGAGCCGGACTTCTCCAAGTTCCAGGACTTCCTCATGGGCGAGAACCGCTACATCAACCTCAAGCGCTCCTTCCCAGAAGCAGCCGAAGCCCTCTTCGAGAAGACCAAGCACGACGCCGAGATCCGCTACAACAACTACAAGGCACTCGCCGGCAAATAAGCCGTCCGCAGCCGCCTGACATACAGCGCACTTGCGCAACGACAGAAAGCCTGTCCCGTTTCCGCGGGACAGGCTTTTTCGTCTGCCATTTTCCATTTTCTTTCCTGCCGGAACATGCTAGAATAGGGATATTGCAGTCAAGAATAGGGGAGGAATCACCTTTGAAAGTCATCAACTTCTACGGCGGCGCCGCCATCGGCAAGAGTACCATCGCCGCCGACATGTACTCCAAACTCAAGCGCATGGGCTACCGCACCGAGCTCGTCGGCGAATTCGCCAAATGGCTCTGGTACCAGAACGCCACCGACATCGTCGAAGACCAGCTCTACCTCTTCGCCGAGCAGGCCCACCGCACCCGCACCCTCGAGAAATACAATGTCGACTTCGCCATCTGCGACTCGCCCCTGCCACTCAACATCATCTACAACCGCGAGCCCTCCGACGCCTTTAACACCCTCGTCATGCAGGAGTTCAACCGCTACGACAACCTGAACTACCTCCTGCGCCGCAACGACGAATTCCTAGCCGTAGACGGCCGCCCCGAAACTGACCTGCCACAAGCAAAAGAAAAAGACCAGCAGATCCTCGCCGTCCTCGAGAAATACAGCGTGCCATACACCGTCATATCCCCGTGGGAGACCGACAAAGTCCTGCTGGACTTGAAACTTAAAAGGTAAGCCTGCGATGGGGCAGGGGCCCCGAGCCCTCTCGTACATCGAGCCCCAGACCAAGGTAATCCGCGCAATGGGGCAGGGGCCCCGAGCGCCCTCGCTTGGCAGAGCTGTTCTTCAGCGCAGGGATGGATTCCGCCTGCAGGAGCGCAGTGACCGCCCGCAGGGCTGGCCCTCAAGCCGCATGCACAAAGCAGTCGATGTCAGAACGCCGCGGCAGGCGGCGAATCCGCTTCCATCCGACAGCGCGCCATGAGGGCCATTTCAACGGAGCGACGAAGCCGGAATCCATCCCTGTGCGCCACCGAGACCCCAGCCGTGGTAATCGCCTCAGTACCAGCGCGTCATCGGCAGCTCATTGTTGTTGCCCTTCGTCATCAGCACCTGATGGATATCGATGTACCCGATGTAGAACGCCGCCGCGCACCCGGCGAGGTAGAGGTCCCACATGCGCACGAATTCCTCATTCTTCCAGCCCGCGACCGTCTCGTGGACCTTGAGGAAATTGTGGTACCAGCACATCAGCGTCCGATAGTAGTGGCGCCGCAGGCTCTCCACATCGAGCACGCGAAAGTCCGCGTCGTAGGCGTGCGAGATCAGCTCGCGCAGCGACGGCAGCGTGCCGCCCGGGAAGATGTACTTGCGGATCCACGGCTCCGACACCACCTCATCGTGGCCCGTAATCGTGTGCAGCAGGAAGATGCCGCCGTCCTTCAGCAGATGGTTCGCCGTCTCCATGTACGTCGCGTAGTTCGAGCGGCCCACATGCTCCATCATGCCGACACTGACGATGCGGTCAAAAAGCAATCCCTTGTCCTCGAGGTCGCGGTAGTCGACGAGCTCGATCTGCACCTGGCCCTCGAGCCCTTCCGCCTTGATGCGTTCCTGCCCCTTCTTCCACTGCTCTTTGCTCAGCGTGCAGCCGTAGCCCTTGACGCCGTACTTCTTCGCCGCTTCAATCAGCAAGAAGCCCCAGCCGCAGCCGATGTCGAGGAGCGTCATGCCTTCCTTGAGGTAGAGCTTCTCGAGGATGTAGTCGACCTTGTTGCGCTGCGCCTGCTCGAGCGTGTCATCCTCGTGCTTGAAGTACGCGCACGAATAGCTCATCGTCGGATCGAGCCAGAGCTTATAGAATTCATTGCCTAAATCATAATGGGACGAGACCTCTTTGGCCTGGTCCTTTTTCTTTTCCGACATGTAGAGGATGCTGCGCAGCCCCTTGCGGTCGAGCGAGAAGCGGTCCGCCTGCTCGAGGAACGTGCAGAGCATGTGGAAGAGGTCGCCCTGGATCTCGATGTCGCCGCGCATGTAGGCCTCACCGAGCGCCAGTTCGGTCGACTCCAGGAGCTCCGCCTTCGGGATGTCCTTGTGCACGATCACCGTGAACTCCGGCTCGCCCTGACCAATCGTGTACTCCTGGTCGTGCAGCTTCACATTGAAGCAGTGCTTGTCAAAGTGGTTGAGATAATGAAGCAGGAAATTGTCCATGAGTTTCTGGAAATGCATGAAAAAGACTCCTTTCTTCTACGACCAACAGGCATCTCATGCGAAAATGCCTCTCAGTCCCGATGCGTTCTCGGAGATATTCGACACCGTGCAAGCAAAACCCTCTTTTGCCATGAGATTTTCGAAGTATTTGAAACAGCGAGAGCAGAAGGGAGGACGCATTGCAAAATTAGAATATGTTGCCTTCAATGAGAAGCAAGTTGGAGAAGCGCTACCGCGATGTCTACGGCAGTGTGATTGAGAAAGATGCGCCGGCTGATGCCGCAAAGTAAAACCGTATAACAATAGGCAAGAAGCCTCCGAGGAGTCTCCCCGGAGGCTTTTTTGCGACTGACAAGGAAAAATGCTTGACACGAGGGCGGGGGTCGGCTATAATAGCCTATGTCAAGCAAAAAGCCTTGGCACGATATCAAGATGAAGGTGGGGCAGGATGGAGCAGCTTTTGTATTTGTCGGCGCTGTTTGATTTCTATGGGGCGCTTTTGACAGAGAAGCAGCAGGAATGCCTCAAGATGCATCTCTTTGAGGATTTCTCGTTGTCGGAGATCGGCGAGGAGCTCGGGATTTCCCGGCAGGCGGTCTACGACAACATCCATCGCTCCGAGAAGGCCATGGAATCGTATGAGGCGAAGCTCGGGCTCGTGGCGCGTTACCAGAAGGAGCGCGCGGTGCTCGCGGACATCTGCCGCTCGGTCAAGGCCCTGCGGACGGATGAGAACAGCGCGGCAATCCGCGATATCCTCGCGCGCCTCGTGCCGTTACTTGGCAGCAGTGAATATGGCCGGGAGGTATGATTTTTGATTTTTGAAAGTTTATCGGACCGACTTCAGGCAACCTTCAAGAAGCTCCGCGGCCATGGCAAGCTGACGGAGGACGACGTCAATGAGGCGATGCGCGAGGTGCGCATGGCACTTCTCGAAGCCGACGTCAACTTCAAGGTCGTCAAGCAGTTCATCAAGACCGTCAAGGAGCGCGCGATTGGCCAGGATATCCTCGAGACGCTGACGCCGGCACAGGTCGTCATCAAGATCGTCGACGAGGAGCTCACGAAGCTCATGGGCGGCACGCAGAGCCGCATCAACATGAGTCCGAAGCCGCCGACGATCATCATGATGGTCGGCCTGCAGGGCGCCGGCAAGACGACGTCTGCTGGCAAGCTCGGCCTCGCGCTCAAGAAGCAGGGCAAGCGCCCGCTGCTCGTCGCGGCGGACATCTACCGCCCGGCGGCCATCACGCAGCTGCAGGTCCTCGGCAGGCAGCTCGACATCCCCGTGTTCTCGATGGAGCAGGGTACGGATGCAGTGACGATCGCGAAGAACTCGATTGACTACTCGCAGTCACATGCCTGCGATGTCGTCATCATCGATACGGCGGGCCGCCTGCAGATCGATGAGAAGCTCATGCAGGAGCTCTGCGACATCAAGTCGGAGGTCCATCCGCATGAGATCCTGCTCGTCGTCGATGCGATGACGGGCCAGGAATCCGTCAACGTCGCGCAGTCGTTCAACGACGCGCTCGGCCTCGACGGTGTCGTCATGACGAAGCTCGACGGCGATGCTCGCGGTGGTGCCGCACTCTCCGTCAAGGCGGTCACGGGCGTGCCCATCAAGTTCATCGGTCTTGGCGAGAAGCTCGAGCCGCTCGAGCCGTTCCATCCGGACCGCATGGCGTCGCGCATCCTCGGCATGGGCGATGTGCTCTCGCTCGTCGAGAAGGCACAGGCGACTTTCGACATGGAAGAAGCCAAGAAGATGGAGAAGAAGCTGCGCAAGGACGAGTTCACGCTCGATGATTTCCTCGCGCAGATGCAGCAGGTCAAGAAGCTTGGCTCGCTCGACAACATCTTAGGCCTTATCCCGGGCATGGGCGGCCTCAAGAAGCAGCTCGCCGGACAGGACATCGACCTCGACGGCAAGGAAATCCGCCAGATCGAGGCGATCATCAAGTCGATGACGCCGAAAGAGCGCGCCAACATAAACATCATCAACGGCAGCCGCCGCAAGCGCATCGCGATGGGCTCCGGCACGCGCGTGCAGGACGTCAACAAGCTCCTGAAGCAGTTCGGCGAGATGAAGAAGATGATGAAGAAAATGAAGAAGATGCAGAAGGGCAAGAAAGGCCTGCCGAATCTCGGTGGCCTCGGGCTCCCGAAATTGCCGTTCATGCATTGAGATATTTCCCAATCAAGATTTGAAAGGTGGTGAATTCACATGGCAGTAAAGATTCGTCTGAACCGTATGGGTGCAAAGAAGAATCCGTTCTATCGCATTGTTGTCGCGGACTCCCGCGCACCGCGCGATGGTCGTTTCATCGAGGTCCTCGGTAACTACGATCCGTCCCAGAACCCGGCAGTCGTCAATGTTGACGAGGAGAAGGTTCTCGATTGGATGGGCAAGGGTGCTCAGCCGACGGACACCGTTAAGAATCTCTTCAGCAAGAAGGGCCTCATGGCTAAGTTTGCTGAGGCAAAGAACGCTAAGAACTGATTGAGTGAGGCTACAGCATGAAAGAACTTGTTGAAGTCATCGCGAAGTCCTTAGTGGATCATCCCGAAGATGTCCGCGTCGAGGAAAAGCAGCAGGACCACCAGGTCACGCTCGAACTCCACGTGGATGAGGATGACATGGGCAAGGTCATTGGCCGCCAGGGCCGCATCGCGAAAGCCATGCGCACGGTTGTCAAGGCCGCAGCCACCCGGGAGAACAAAAAAGTCTCGGTTGATATCATTGAATAAATGAAATCAGAAGAAGAGCGGCATCGCCCACACAAAGACTTGTGGGCTTTGCCGCTGTTTTTGTATTTCAAGTTCGAGCAGAAAAGAGGAACAAACATGGATACGATTTCGCTCAAGATGCCGGTGACGATCAAGGCAAAGGTCACGGAAAAGCTCAAGGAAAAGATGCTCAAGGAACTCACGGAAGGCATCCAGCGCGCGGAGCTCGAGCTGCAGCAGCTCGACATCCAGGAGAAACGCGTCCTGCAGGAGAACGGCCCGGCCAATGCCGATGACCCGACGCCGCAGGAGATCCAGCGCCTGCACGCCATCCAGCAGCACTTCGGCCAGGAGCGCCAGAAGCGTGCGGACTACCGCGCACAGGCTCTCGCACAGAAGGAGCAGACGGAGAAGCTCAAGATCGGTTCGGAGATCGTGCAGGGCACGCTCGAGCGCCAGGTCGACGTCAAGGTCGGCGACGATATGCGCGAGCTCATGAATGTGGAAGTGCTGGTGGAAGATGACAAGATTATCGCCATCCGCGGCTAAGAAAAACGCGGCCAAGGACCGTGTGACGATCGGCAAGGTCGGCGCGGCGCACGGCATCCACGGCGAGATGCGCATCATCCCGCTGACGGACTTCACGGAGCGCTTTGCCGATATGAAGGAAGTCATGGTCGGCGACGAGCTCTTACACATCGAGAGCTGCAAGTACCACAAGCAGTTCATCCTGCTGAAGTTCCGCGAGTACCCCGTGCGCGAGGATGCGATGCGCCTGACGGGCCGCCTGCTGACGGTCGACCGCAGCGAGGCGGTGCCGCTTGAGGAGGGCGAGTTCTACACGTTCGACATCATCGGCCTGACGGTCTACGACGGGGCGGGCACGGAGCTCGGCACGGTCGAGAACGTCCTGCGCACGGGCAGCAACGACGTCTATCAGGCGCGCCGCCCGGACGGCCGCGAGCTGCTGATCCCCGCGCTCAAGGCCGTCGTGAAGGAGATCGACGTCGCGGGCGGCCGCATGGTCGTCGATCTGCCGGAGGAGACGGACGATGCGCATTGACATGATCACGCTGTTCCCGGAGATGTTTGCGGGGCCGTTCGGTGCGAGCATCACGAAGCGCGCCGTCGACAAGGGCATCCTCGACATCCACTTCACGAATTTCCGCGACTACTCGCACGACAAGCACAGGCATGTCGACGATTCGCCATTTGGCGGCGGCGCGGGGATGGTGCTGAAGCCGGAGCCGATGTACCGCGCCGTGCGCGCGGTGCTCGAGGAGACAGCGGCGCATGCGGCGAGCCGCCGCGTGCTGATCATGGACCCCGCGGGGCCTGTCTTTACGCAGGCGAAGGCCAAGGAGCTCGCGGGCTATGAGCAGCTCGTCTTCATCTGCGGCCATTACGAGGGCTTCGACGCGCGCATCTACCCGCTCGCCGACGAGGCCATCTCGATCGGCGACTTCGTGCTGACGGGCGGCGAGCTGCCGGCGATGGTTATCACGGACGCCGTCTCGCGCATGCTGCCGGGCGTGCTCGGCGATGCGGAGTCGGCGCCGACGGATTCGTTCTACGACGGCCTCTTGGGCTTCCCGCAGTACACGCGGCCGCGCGACTTCGAGGGCATGGAGGTGCCGGAGGTGCTGCTCTCGGGCGACCACGCGAAGATCCGCCAGTGGCGCCACGAGCAGTCGCTGCGGCTGACGCAGGAAAGGCGCCCCGACCTCTTGGAGAAGAAGGAGCTCAGCGACAAGGACCGCGAGCTTCTCGGGCGCTTTGCACAGTCGGAAGAGCAGTCGGAATAACCGCACGCGATCTGCTTAAAATCCGCGCCTTTGGGCGCAAGATTCCACTTGTTTCAACGAGTTGAATCTGCTAAAATAAAGCTAAAGTTAGCAGAAAGGCCATGGCTTCTGGAGCCGTGGCCTTTTTGATGAAAGCCATAAAAAGAAAGGCAGGTTTTGGTGGATTGGAGGAAAAGCTGAAGCTGTACGGCTTCAATAACCTGACGAAGGCATTGAGCTTCAACATCTATGATATCTGTTATGCGAAGTCGGAGCGGGAACAGCAGGACTACATCAAGTACATCGACGAGCAGTACAATTCGGAGCGCCTGACGAAGATCCTGTCGACGGTCACGGAGATGATCGGCGCGCGCATCCTCAACATCGCGAAGCAGGACTACGACCCGCAGGGCGCGAGCGTGACGATGCTTATCGCGGAAGAAGACGCGGTGACATCGGGACGCAAAAAGCCGGTCGAGTCGGCCATCCTCGGCGACACGATCCTCGCGCATCTCGACAAGAGCCATGTGACGGTGCACACGTACCCCGAGTTCCATCCGGGCACGAGCATCGCGACGTTCCGCGTCGACATCGACGTCGCGACGTGCGGGGAGATCACGCCGCTCAAGACGCTCGACTACATGATTGCGCAGTTTGACTCGGACATCATCACGATGGACTACCGCGTGCGCGGCTTCACGCGCGACCTCGACGGCCGCAAGCTCTTCATGGACTCGAAGATGCGCTCCATCCAGGAGTTCATCGCGAAGGAGACGCTCGACCGCTACGACGCCGTCGACATCAACCTCTATCAGGCGAATCTCTACCACACGCGCATGCTCATCAAGGAGCCGCAGCTGCAGAACTACCTGTTCAACACGGACATCTACGAGATCCCGCCGAAGGACCGCCTCGCCATCAGCAACAGCCTGCGCCGCGAGATGATCGAGATCTACAGCGGCCGCAATCTCTACTGAAAAAATGCGATAAAGATGATAAAGATAAGGAAGTGAAAGACAGTGGGACGATATCTGACTCAGGAGAGTGCACCGATTCTCGAGGCGCTCGAGCGCATGAAGCGCGCACGCCTCGTGCCGTTTGACGTGCCGGGCCACAAGCGCGGCCGCGGCAATCCAGAGCTCCGGGACTTCCTCGGGGAGAAGTGCCTCGACGTCGATGTCAACTCGATGAAGATGCTCGACAATCTCTGCCATCCTGTCTCGGTCATCCGCGATGCAGAAATGCTCGCGGCGGAGGCCTTCGGCGCAGCTCATGCGTTCTTCATGGTCGGCGGCACGACGTCGGCCGTGCAGGCGATGGTGCTGACGGCGGTCGGGCGCGGCGACAAGATCATCATGCCGCGCAATGTGCACCGCAGCGCCATCAACGCACTGATCCTCTGCGGTGCCGTCCCGGTCTACGTCAATCCGCAGATGGACCACACGCTTGGCATCTCGCTCGGCATGCGCGTCGAGGAAGTCAAGGACGCGATACGGCGTCATCCTGACGCCAAGGCCGTGCTCGTCAACAATCCGACGTACTACGGCATCTGCTCGAACCTGCGCGAGATCGTAGCCCTCGCACATGCGCACGGCATGATGGTGCTCGCCGACGAGGCGCACGGCACGCATTTCTACTTCCACGACAAGCTGCCCGTCTCGGCGATGGCGGCTGGCGCCGACATGGCATCGATCAGCATGCACAAGTCGGGCGGCTCCTTGACGCAGAGCTCGATGCTGCTCTGCGGTCCGAACGTCAATGCGGGCTACGTGCATCAGGTCATCAACATCACGCAGACGACCTCGGGCTCGTACCTCCTGCTCTCGAGCCTCGACATCAGCCGTCGCAACCTCGCCCTGCACGGGCAGGAGATCTTCGATAAGGTCATCGGGCTCGTCGAGTACGCGCGCGACGAGATCAATGCGATTGGCGACTACTACGCCTACAGCCGCGAGCTCATCAACGGCGACTCCATCTACGACTTCGACACGACGAAGCTCTCGATCTTCACGCGGCCGACGGGCCTCGCGGGCATCGAGGTCTACGACCTCCTGCGCGACGAGTACGACATCCAGACGGAGTTTGGCGACATTGCAAACCTCTTGGCCTACGTCTCAGTCGGCGACCGGCCCAAGGACATCGAGCGGCTCGTCGCGGCGCTCGCGGAGATCCGGCGCAACTACCGCAAGGACTCCTCGAAGATGCTCAAGGCCGAGTACATCGAGCCGGAGGTCGTCTACGGGCCGCAGGAGGCGTTCTACGCCGAGAAGGAGTCTCTGCCACTCGAGTCGACCTCGGGCCGCGTCTGCAGCGAGTTCGTCATGTGCTACCCGCCGGGCATCCCGATCCTCGCGCCGGGCGAGCGCATCACGGACGAGATCCTGACCTACATCCGCTACGCGCGCAAGAAGGGCTGCCAGATGACGGGCCCTGAGGACATGACGCTCGCGCGGCTCAATGTCGTAAAATAATCGTGAAATAGAGGGGGGATTTTATGGAACTCTGGTTTACCGAACATCACACACCGAATGTCCGACTGTCCATCAAGGTGGACCGCCAGCTCTACTCGGGCCGCAGTGAATTCCAGCGCATCGACATCTTCGACTCGAAGGAATTCGGCCGCTTTTTGACGCTCGACGGCTACATGATGCTGACCGAGATGGATGAGTTCATCTATCACGAGATGATCACGCATGTGCCGATGTGCGTCAATCCCGACGCGCACGACATCCTCGTCATCGGCGGCGGCGACGGCGGCACGGTGCGCGAGCTCCTGCGCTATCCGACGGTGCGTCACATCGACCTCGTCGAGATCGACGAGCTCGTCGTCGAGGTCTGCAAGAAGTACCTGCCGCAGACGGCGGGCTGCCTTGGCGACCCGCGCGTCACGATCCACTACGAGGACGGCCTCAAGTACGTGCGCCACGCGGAAGACGCCTACGACCTCATCATCGTCGACTCGACGGACCCGTTCGGCCCGGGCGAGGGCCTCTTCACGAAGGAGTTCTACGGCAACTGCTACAAGGCGCTGCGCGAGGACGGCATCATGGTCAATCAGCACGAGAGCCCGTTCTACCAGCAGGACGCCTACGCGATGCAGCGCGCCCACAAGCGCATCGTCGATTCCTTCCCGATCAGCCGCGTCTATCAGGCGCACATCCCGACGTATCCATCGGGCCACTGGCTCTTCGGCTTTGCCGCCAAGAAGCGCCATCCCGTCAAGGACGTCAACTGGGTGCGCTGGAACGCCATCGGCCTCAAGACGCGCTACTACAACACGCAGCTGCACGCGGGCGCCTTTGCCCTGCCGAATTATGTGGAGGAGATGCTAAGAGATGTTGAACCGGAATCGTAATGTCGAGACCTTCCTCGGCTGTGAAAGCGACTACGAGGAGAGCCGCATCGTGCTCTACGGTGCGCCATTCGACTCGACGACGTCTTATCGGCCGGGCACGCGCTTTGCGAGCCGCACGATGCGCGCGGAGTCGTACGGCCTTGAGACGTACAGCCCGTATCAGGACCTCGACCTCGAGGACGCGAAAGTCTTTGACGGCGGCGACCTCGAGCTCTGCTTCGGCGACACGGAGCGTGCGCTCGCAGACATCGAAGCGTGTGCCAGAGACATCGTCGCGGACGGCAAGCTTCCGTTCCTCATTGGCGGCGAGCACCTCGTGACGCTGCCGGCCTTCCGCGCCATGCAGGCGAAGTACCCCGACGTTGCCGTCATCCACTTCGACGCACACACGGACCTGCGCGAGGAATACCTCGGCAACCGCCTCTCACACGCGACGGTCATCCGTCGCATCTGGGAGCTCATCGGCGACGGCCGCATCTTCCAGTTCGGCATCCGCAGCGGCGAGCGCGCGGAGTGGTACTGGTCGGCCGAGGGCCATACGAAGATCCAGAAGTTCAGCTTCGCTGGCCTTGATGAGACGATCGCAGCGCTCAAGGGACGTCCCGTCTACCTGACGATCGACCTCGATGTGCTCGACCCCTCGTGTTTCCCGGGCACGGGGACGCCCGAGGCGGGCGGCGTGCGCTTCACGGACCTTCTCTCTGCTGCGCTGCGCACCATCCGCGGCTGCCATATCGTCGGCTGCGACATGGTCGAGCTCTCGCCGCCGCTCGATCCGAGCGGTACCTCGACGGCTACGGCCCTCAAGCTCCTGCGCGAGATGCTGCTGGCGCTCGAGAAGCCCTACCTCAAGTAAGTAAGTCTATTTATCTATATAATCTCAATCTAGGAGGCATAAACATGGGAAAAGCTTTGATCATCGGCTGCGGTGGTGTGGCGAGTGTCGCCATCCACAAGTGCTGCCAGAACTCGGACGAATTCAGTGAGATCCTGATTGCATCGCGCACGAAGTCGAAGTGCGACGCGCTCAAGGAGAAGCTCGAGGGCACGACGAAGACGAAGATCCGCACGGCGCAGGTCGACGCGGACGACGTCGATGCGCTCATCGCACTCATCGAGGACTTCCAGCCGGACGTCGTGCTGAACCTCGCGCTGCCGTATCAGGACCTGCACATCATGGATGCCTGCCTTGCGACGAAGACGAACTACGTCGACACGGCTAACTACGAGCCGGAGGACACGGCGAAGTTCGAGTACAAGTGGCAGTGGGCCTACCGCGAGCGCTACGAGAAGGCCGGCATCACGGCACTTTTAGGCTCCGGCTTTGACCCGGGCGTCACGGGCGTCTTTGCCGCCTACGCGCTCAAGCACCACTTCGACGAGATCAACTACATCGACATCCTCGACTGCAACGCCGGCGACCACGGCTACCCGTTCGCGACGAACTTCAACCCCGAAATCAACATCCGCGAGGTCTCGGCCAACGGCAGCTACTGGGAGGACGGCCACTGGGTCGAGACGAAGCCGATGGAGATCAAGCGCGTCTACAACTTCCCGGAAGTCGGACCAAAAGACATGTACCTCTTGCACCACGAAGAGCTCGAGAGCCTCGGGCTCAACATCCCGGGCATCAAGCGCATCCGCTTCTTCATGACGTTCGGTCAGAGCTACCTCACGCACCTCAAGTGCCTCGAGGACGTCGGCATGACGTCGATTGAGCCGATCGAGTTCGAGGGCAAGAAGATCGTGCCGCTGCAGTTCCTCAAGGCCGTGCTGCCAGATCCGGCGAGCCTCGGCCCGCGCACGAAGGGCAAGACGAACATCGGCTGCATCTTCCGCGGCAAGAAGGACGGCAAGGACAAGACGTACTACCTCTACAACGTCTGCGACCATCAGGAGTGCTACAAGGAAGTCGGCTCGCAGGCCGTCTCCTACACGACGGGCGTGCCGGCCATGATCGGCGCGATGCTCATCATGAACGGCACCTGGAAGGGCCCGGGCGTCAAGAACATCGAGGAGTTCGATCCGGACCCGTTCATGGAGGCGCTCAACAAGTGGGGCCTGCCGTGGAAAGAGAGCTTTGACCCGGAGCTCGTCGACTGATGGGAAAATTAGCATCGCTTTACCGCAAGGAGTTCTTCGAGGTGCCGACGCCCTCGTACGTCATCGCAAGGGACCTGCTCGAGCACAACCTGCGCATCCTGCATGAGGTGGAGGAGAGCACGGGCGCGCATGTCCTGCTCGCCCAGAAGTGCTTCTCCATGTACCATTACTACCCGTTGATCGCCGAGTACCTCTCGGGCACGACGGCCAGCGGCCTCTACGAGGCGAGGCTCGGCCATGAGGAGATGGGCAAATTCGGCAAGGAGACCCATGTCTTCTCGCCGGCCTACAAGGAGTCCGAGTTCACTGAGCTCACGACGATCTGCGGCCACATCGTCTTCAACTCATTTGCACAGTGGAAGAAATTCGGCCCCGCGGCCCTTGCGGCCGGCGCCTCGTGCGGCCTGCGCATCAACCCCGAGCGCTCGACGCAGGAGCACGCCATCTACGACCCGTGCGCCGCAGGCTCGCGTCTCGGTGTGCGGCTGCGCGACTTCGAGGAGGATGCCATCGAGGGACTTGAGGGCCTGCACTTCCACACGCTCTGCGAGCAGGGCGCCGACGCGCTCGCCGTCACGCTCGAGGCCGTCGAGGCGAAGTTCGGCAAGTACCTGCCACAGATGAAGTGGATCAACTTCGGCGGCGGCCACCACATCACGAAGCCGGGCTATGACATCGCGCTTCTCAAGAAGTGTATCCGCCACATGCAGGAGACGTACGGCCTGACCGTCTACATCGAGCCCGGCGAGGCCGTCGCGCTGAACGCCGGCTTCCTCGTCGCCGAGGTGCTCGACATCCAGCAGGAGAACGCCATCGCTATCCTCGACACCTCGGCCGCCTGCCACATGCCCGACGTCATCGAGATGCCCTACCGTCCGCCCGTCCTCGGCAGCGGCGAGCCGGGGGAGAAGGCCCATACCTACACCTTCGCCGGCCCGACCTGCCTCGCCGGCGACACCATCGGCACCTATTCCTTCGACAATCCCCTCGCCATCGGCGACCGCATCGTCTTCGGTGACATGGCCATCTACACCATGGTCAAGAACAACACCTTCAACGGCATGCCCCTGCCCGCCATCATCGCCAGCGACGAAGACGGCAGCTGGCAAATCGTCCGCCAGTTCGGCTACGAAGACTTCAAGATGAGGCTCTGAGCCGGGCAACACACAGAAAGAAAAAGCGTCTCTGCTGCACTCGGCAGCATGAGACGCTTTTTCTTTCGCTATTCTATTTCCTTGTCAGCAGGATGACGGCGGCGAGGATGCTGATGGCGCCGAGGAGGTCGGCGGGGGTGAAGGTGATGTGGAGCAGGGCGATGGAGAGCAGGATGGAGGAGAGGGGTTCGGCGGAGCCGAGGATGCTGGTCTCGGCGGGCTGGATGTACTGGAGGCTGCCGAGGTAGCAGACAAAGGCGATGACAGTGCCAAAGAGGATGATGTAGGCAAAGTCGAGGGCGGCGGCGGTGTTCCAGATGCCGCTGAAGGCCCAGGGCCTTGAGACGGGCAGGAACAAGAGGCCGCCGACGAGCATGCCCCAGCCGACGATGAGTGTCGGTCGGTACTTGCAGATCAGGCGCTTCGGCTGGACGGTGTAAAAGGCCGCGGCGAAGGCGCAGAGCAGGCCCCAGAACAGGGCGGGCGGCGAGATGGCGAGGCTCGTCAGGCTGCCGTGCGTCACGAGCAGGAAGGTGCCGAGCACGGCGAGCGCGACGCAGGCGAGCTCGCCGAATGGAGGCATCCTGCGCGTGCGCAGCGCGGTCCAGCCGACGATGACGACCGGCATGAGGTACTGGAGGATCGTGCCGGTCGCGGCATTGCTGAACTTGATGGCGGCGAAGTAGGTGTACTGGACGCCGAGCATGCCGAAGATGGCGAAGGCAATCGTCTCGAGGCGGTCGCGCCGCCCGCGGAAGACGGCGAAGATGTCCTGCCGGAAGACGGCGAGGTCGATGAGCAGCAGCAGGGCGCCCGAGATGAGCATGCGCACGCCGACGAGCCATTCCGTCGCAAAGGCGCAGTCCTGCAGGATGTACTGGCCAGCGACGCCCGAGCCGCCCCAGAGGACGGCGCCCGTCAATGCGAGTACGATGCCGCGGCGGCGCAGGCTTGCCGCAGACCGCCTCGCATGATTGGAGTGGTCAGGAGATTTTGATGAGGATGGGGAGGTAAGGGACATTGGGACCTTTCTTTCTGCTTTCAGATTTCAACTTCGCGATGCAGCCGGCGTCACTGCTCTGGCGTGTAGGTGTAGAGCGGATGGCCTTCTTTGTCGGTCAGCCGGATTGGACTCAGGTGCAGCTTGCCGTTCTGGATGTGGAAGGCGTCGGTCGAGACGGTGAAGCCCGGCAGTTTGATGACGGCGTCGTAGAAGTGCAGGTCGCCGCCGGCGTCTGTGACCTTGCCGGAGAGGCTGTCAAACGGCAGCAGGTGGTAGCGGCCGGGGCCGGAGAGGAAGGAGCCGGACGAGACGGTGCTCTTGGCCGAGCCCTCCGAGTGAATCTCGAGGTCGAGGTCGACGCGCGTGTGCAGGCCGCTCTTCGGCAGGGCGGACTCCGTCTGGAGCTCTGAGCCGTGGCCGTAGAGGTTGTAGAAACGCGTGTCGAGGTCGTAGTCGCCGTAGGCCGCGAGCTTGCCCTTGTAGACGTCGGCCGTGACATCGGTGAACTGCAGCAGGGAGTTCTCGTAGTAGACATTGCCCTCGACATTTGCGAAGTCGAGGCCCGGGATGTGGAGCTCGTCCATCTCGACCTTGCCCGTGCCGATTGGATGGGAGACGGGTCCCGTGAAGTACGTCGAGAGCGTCATCTTGTCGTGGATGTTCATGCCGAAGCCGAGCGACGACGGGTCGATCTGGTAGAGCACGAGCGCGAGGCTGCACTCTGGCTCCGGGTCCTGCTGGAAGTCGACCGTGCCATTAAGCGAGATGGCATCGCCGATCATCGTGCCGCCGAAGCCGCCAATCGACATGTCGATGTCCATCTTCCGGTCGGTGTCGATGCCGACGGCCATCTGCACGTGGCTCATGACGTAATGGCGCTCGCGGTAGAAGACTTCGACACCGCCGTCGTGGACATTGAGGCGCAGCTTGAGCTTCTTGCCTGCGGCGTTGAAATTGCGCCAGTCGTTCTGCATCTTCTGCTGACGGTGCTCGCGGCGCCATTGGCCGACCTCGCGGCGCCCACGCGCGTCGAGCGACGAGAGATTGACCTTCTCGCGCCAGTCCGCGGGCTCCTTCTTGAGCTTATCCATGTCGGGCGAGGGGCGCACGAAGTCGACCTTCATGTCGTCCGAGAGGCGCACGGAGACGACGGGCTGGTCGACCGTGAGCTCGCGGATCGTCGTCGACTTGAAGTCGCGCGTGAGGACGTCCCAGACGTTGACGCGGAAGTCGCCGCTCGGGATCTCGAGGATGGGATTGCCCTCGCGGTCCGTCCAGACGAGGTTCGTGAAGTAGACGTGGCCCGTGATGTCTGAGATCAGCCGCTCGACCGTGATTGTGCCGCGCAGCATGTCCTGATTGGCCATCGCGTGGTTGAAGATCTGCGCCGCGCCGCGGCTGATGACCTCGAGCGTGACGAGGATGATGGCGCAGGTGATGAGCAGGATGAGCCCAAGCCGCTTGAGGTATTTCTTTGCGCGCATACAGTCACCTTCTTTCGCATATTTTTTGAACAGTTAGTTGATATTGCTGACTTTTTTCATCTTCTTATTGTATCATGATGAGGTCTTTTTTAAAAGACAGGAAGAAATGTGTCATCTGTGAAAATTTTCTGCGGAATTTCCACCGGATGAGATACTTTCTCGTCGGAATGTGTTATGATATAGGTAGAAGGAAAGGAAGATGTGTGTGATACGGCTTTGGAATCGCGAGAGACGAGTGGGGAAGACGGGTGCCTGCTTTGGGGCGCTGCTCTTAGGTGGTACCATCCTTGCAGGGACTTCTGGTACGGCTGCGGCGGCGCCTGTGCCGTTGCGCGGCGTCATCGAAGGCTTCTACGGCACGCCGTGGCAGCAGAGCGAACGGCTCGACATCCTCTCATTCTGCCGCGCAGAGGGCTACAACGCCTACCTCTACGCGCCGAAGGATGACCCGTACCACCGCGAGAAGTGGCGCGAGCCGTACCCTGCGGCGAAGCTCTCGGAGCTCGGCGCGCTCGTCAAGGCGGCCAAGGCGCAGGATGTGCGCTTCATCTTTGCCGTCTCGCCGGGGCTCGACGTCTCGCTGCACGGCTACAAGGGCTATGCCGACCGCCAGAAGATGATCGCGAAGCTCGAGACGCTCTACGCGCTCGGCGTGCGCGACTTCGCCATCTTCTTTGATGATATCAAGGACAAGGACGGCACGGGACAGGCAGCTTTTTTGAGTGATGTCGCGCGCGAGCTCAAGCAGCGCCATGATGACATCGGCAGCTTCCTGACGGTGCCGACGGAGTACTTCTATGCGGACATGCAGGCGGACGGGGTGCGCAAGCCCTATACGGACGCGTTCGCGAAGGGACTTTCTCCCGACATCCTCGTGCTCTACACGGGGGATGGCGTGGCCAAGGGGCCGCTGACGGACGAGGCGCTCGCCAGGGCAGAGAAGCTCTACGGGCGCGAACTCGGCGTCTGGTGGAATTACCCCGTCAACGACTACATGGAGGCGAAGCTCGCCCTCGGCCCTGTGGACTCGTTGCCGAAGGGGAATCTGCCCGCCATCTTCTTCAACCCGATGAAGTACGAAGCCCTGTCGAAGATCGCGCTCGCGACGGGGGCCGACTACGCGAAGGACCCTGAGCACTACGACCCCGAGAAAGCGTGGCAGGCGGCCATCAAGGAGCAGTACGGGCCGCTCGCGAGCGACATGACGCTCTTTGCCGCAGGCTCGCGCCACCTCGAGAACGACTGGGCCTCGATCGGGCTTGCCGATGACCCGGAGTTCGCGGCCTGCGCGGAGCGGCTGCTGGAGCGTTGGCCGGATGGAGCTGGGGCCAAGGAGGACCATAAGGCCCTCGGGCAGATGGCCGCGGCGCGCGCCAAGACCGCCCAGAGGCTCCTCAAGAAGCTGCCGCCCGAGCAGCTCGAGGAGTGCCGCCCGCAGCTCGAGCAGACGGTGCGTCTCGCTGCGGCCACGAAGACGGCACTCGACCTGCTGCAGGCCCAGCAGGCAAATGATGCCCAGAACGAAAGACGCCTCCAGGCTCAGTTGCAGCGAGAGTTTATGACAATCGAGCAGCAGGAGCTGGAGGCAAAGGTCAGCGAACAGGCGATGGGCGCCTTTGTCCGCAATGTGGCGAAGCGGCGCTGACGGCTTAATGGCTCAGAAGGCCGCGAGGGTCCTGGCAAGGCTGAGGCCCAAGAACGCCGCGAGGAAACAGAGGCCGAGATTGGCCGCGACGTTCATGGCCGCGTAGAAGAAGCTGCCGCCCTCGAGCAGGGTGACGGTCTCGAGGCTGAACGAAGAGAACGTCGTGAAGCCGCCGAGGAAACCGACGGTCAGGAGCAGGCGGGCCGGCTCGGCGAGCCGCAGGCCCGTCTTTTCCATCAGGAAGACGAGTGAGCCCATGATGAAGCCCATGAGCAGGCTGCCGAGTGTGTTGACGAACAGCGTGCCGAATGGGAAGTACGTCCCGAAGAGCGCGCCGATATGTGTCGTGCTGATGTAGCGGCAGACGGCGCCGAGACCGCCGCCGATGAAGACGAGTAAGAGATTTTGCATAATATCCTCCTTTTTTTGTTGTCAGCGCAAGCTGTAGGCCCATTATACGCCGGACCGTCTTTCCGTGCAATGGGCAGACAAGGCGATGACGAAAGATAGCGGCCATTATGCACCGATATCGCGAAGGCTCTGAGTATTGTCCCCAGAGCGAGCAGAACAGGAGAGTATCATGCGCAGTAAAGAACAGGAAAACAAGCGCCGCCAGAGACGGCGCAAGAAACAGCTCGAGCGGGCGATCCACGCGCAGTCGGTCAGCCTTGACGGGCTCGCGGAGCTCCATCCGCGCGGCGTCGTCTCGTTCGACCTCGAGATGGCCGGGGCTTTCCCCGACGACATCATCGAGATCGGGGCCATCCGCCTGCCGCTCGGCAGCGACAAGATTGAGGTCTTCCGCCGCCTGATCCGGCCGCGGACGTTCATCAACCGCACGGTGCGCAATATGACGGGCCTCACGAAGGAGGACCTCAGGGACAAGTCGACGCTCGACGTCATCCTGCCGGAGTTCCTCGACTTCGTCGACCCCGAGGACCTCGTCGTCGGCCATGCCATCGGTGACAACGATCTCCTGAGCATCAACCTCGCGCTCATGCGCATGAACCACCAGAATGGCACGAACATCCGCTTCTGCCCGCGCTATCTCGACACTGTGCGGCTCGCGCAGCAGCTCCTGCCGAAGCGCAAGAAGTACAACCTCATCGCGCTACTCGAGTCATTCGGCTGGCACTCGAAGAAGAAGCATCGCGCCTTCGAGGACGCGCTCGCCTCGTACGTCCTGCTCGAGTGCCTGCTGCAGGACAGCGAAGAGAAGCCCGACTGGCTGCCGGACCTGCTCACGCGCCAGGGCGGCCGCGAGCTCGTCCTGCAGTACCTCGACTACAAGGAAGACGCTTCCTGATGGATCTTGATGGGCTTTTGAGGCCGTTTTGAGTGCGTCAACCGTAATTTTTGTAGAATCCTACAAAGATTTTTGTAAGATTCTACGATGGACACTCCCTTTTATTGGGGGGTGCCATCCAGTATAATAATAGATGAAGGGGGTAGGTTGGCAAGCCGAAAGGCTTTATCTTGCCGGCTCCAGTCAAGTCCATTGATTTGAACGCCAACCACAAGTCAACGTGATGGGAGCCGGCGCCCTTCGACCGAAAACAACAGAGGCTGTCGCAGAGATGCGATGGCCTCTTTTTTGCATATTCTGTGCCAAGCGCATCAGATGGTTGCAAAATGAAAGCAGCTCTGTTAAAATGATAGTCAATCTTTTTGATAAACGGTGTTTATGGTTTTGATTTGCCTGCTGCATCGAAAACGGCAGGCGGATAGATTGAGAGGCTTTTATGATAGGAGATTTGCCAAGCATCCAGCAGATGGAATGCTTTATCATATACGGGCGGGTGCAGAACTTCACGCGCGCAGCCAAGGAGGCGAACATCACGCAGTCGGCCTTCAGCGCGCAGATGAAGAATCTCGAGAGCACGCTCGGCGTCGCGCTGATCCAGCGCTCGAAGCGCGGCAGCCACCTGACGCCTGAGGGGGAGGCCTTCCTCAAGCGCATCACGGCCTGGATGGACGGCCTGCACAAGATCGTCTACGACCTGCAGTCGACGGCCGCCACGCAGTCCGTCGAGCTCAATGTCGGCATCCTGCGGACGCTCGGCGACATCCAGGTGAACCGCCACATCGCGCACTTCCGCCAGACGAACAAGAACCTGCGCTTCAACGTCTTCGACCTCGAGACGGACCAGATTGCGCACGCCCTGCAGGACGACCGTCTCGACGTCGTCTCGACGTACTACGTCGCCGACTCCCTGCCCGATGGCGGGGCGACAGACGAGTATGAGACCGCGCATTTCTGCTGGGACAATCTCGTCTACTACGCGCCGCTCTTGCAGCCGCAGAGCGTGCCGGTCTCGCGCGAGGAAATCCTCCGTAATCCCGTCGTCATCTACCCGAAGAACTACTTCATGAACAAGACGTTCCGCGCGTACTTCGCGCCCGTGCTCGAGAAGGCGGCGCCTGTCATCTCGGCGCGGCTCTCGACGCCGTATGCGATGGTCTATTACTGCCAGCAGAACGAGGCGGGGGCCCTGCTGCCCGAGCGCCTCTTGCGCACGCTCGGCTGCGAGGAGGGATGGTATGAGCTCGAGGTGCCGCTGCGCGCCGATGCCTGCTTGATCTACAAGAAGCACAGTCCCAAGATCCGCCTGATTCGCGACTATGCCGACCACGTGCTGCAGAGCTTCGGCGAGACGGTGGAGCAAGCGGAGAGGCCAGTTCACAAAAACCGATAGAATGAGAAGTTTTTTAGCAGCCCGGCGCGGTGCTCCCTCCTAAAACGGCGCAAACATCCAGAGGGGATGGACGCTGTTATGCATGCTATGCACAAAAGACAGGACTCCGAGGAATATCGATAAAATCCATAACAAATGGTGCGTGTCATCTGTTTTTACGATGACACGCATCTTTTTTATGCGCTACACAAAAACGGATCCACCCCCTATAATCAATAACTGTCATATATTTCGTTTATTCTTTGTGAGAAAGGTCGTTGATTTTATTTATGTCTTCCAAACCACGGTTATGGACAAAAGGATTCATTCTTGACACACTCGTTAATTTCCTGATTTATATCATCTACTATATGCTGATGGTCATCATCGCATCGGAGGCTATCCACTCGCTGCATGCCTCGATGAGTGAGGCTGGCCTCGCTTCCGGTATCTTCATCCTCGGCACGCTCGTCGCCCGCCTGTTCGCTGGCCGCTCGGTCGAGCTCTACGGCCGCAGGAAGATGCTGTTCGCCGGTATCCTCTTCTATCTCGCGACGACGTTCATGTACTTCGGCATCCACTCGATGGCCATGCTCTACCTCGTCCGCTGCCTCAACGGTATCGGCTATGGCATCGCCTCGACGGCGACGAGCACGATCGTCTCGACGATGATCCCGGCAGAGCGCCGCGGTGAGGGCATCAACTACTATGCCCTCTCGATGAGCCTCGCTGCCGCGATTGGCCCCTTCATCGGCATGCTCATGCAGCAGATCTTCCCGTTCAAGGATATCATTTACTTCTGCATCGCGATGATCGTCGTCTGCCTCGGTGCTGCGGCTGTCATGCATGTCGAGGAGATGGAACTCACGGAGGAGCACCGCGCTGCCCTCAAGGAGATCCACATCGCCAACTTCCTCGAGCCGAAAGTCACGGCCATCTCGATCGTTGCCTTCTGCGTCGCCGTCTGCTACTCGAGTGTCCTGAGCTTCCTCGCATCGTATGCGGCTGAGCTCCAGCTCATGACGGCCGGCACGCTGTTCTTCGTCGTCTACGCACTCGCTGTCACGGTTGCCCGCCCGGTTGCCGGCGTCATGTTCGACCGCAAGGGTGAGGATTTCGTCATGTATCCGACGTACGCTTGCCTCGCCATCGGCCTCGTTCTGCTCTCCATCACGACGCAGAGCTGGCTGATGCTCGTTGCCGGTGTCTTCGTCGGCCTCGGCTACGGCACGTTCATGTCGAACGGCCAGGCTATCTGCGTCAAGCTCGTCAAGGAAGTCCGCATCGGCGTCGCCGTCTCGACGTACTTCATCGCGCTCGACCTCGGCCTTGGCGTCGGTCCGTACATGCTCGGCGCCTTCAAGGAGTCGCTCGGCTTCCAGGGCATCTACTTCGCTGTCGGCCTCGGCGCTGTCGGCTGTGCCGCTCTCTACTACCTGCTCTACGCACGCCGCCGCGATGCACGCGCAGCAGCTGCCGAGGGCGAGATGACGGAGAAAGAGCTCGAGGCAGAGCTCGAAGAAGCTTGATTTTCCCACCATCTCACAATACAAGATATCCTAGTGTTTTGGATTGCTCTTCCCCTGCAATCTAAGATATAAACCCCAGAAAAATACCGGCCGTATTGAGTCCCCCTCCATGCGGCCGGTATTTTCTATTTATATGTTATTGTAGAGAAATGCGCTTAGCTCGGGTCCTGTGCGAGAATGGGGGCGAGCTTTGCCTCGTCGGGCGTGATGTAGAGCGTCTTCTGGTTCGTGAAGATGACGAAGCCGGGCTTGCTGCCGGATGGCTTCTTGACGTAGCGGATTTCCGTGTAGTCGACGGGGATCTTCGACGAGCCGCGGGCCTTGCTGAAGTGCGCGGCGAGGCTGGCGGCGAGCAGGATGTCTTCTTCGCTCGGCTCCATGCCGCCGTTCTGCAGCACGACGTGGGAGCCCGGGATGTCCTTCGTGTGGAACCACGTGTCGTTGTAGCGCGCTGTCTTGAACGTCAGCTTGTCGTTCTGGTAGTTGTTCTTGCCGACGAGGATGTCCGTGCCATCTGGCGCGTGGAAGTGGAAGGGGCGGGCGGGCTTGTCGTTATTCTTCTTCTTGGGCTTCTCGCGCAGGTAGCCCGCGGCGATGAGCTCGTTGTGGATCTCGGCGATCTCGGCGAGGCTCGAGGAGGCGAGCAGGGATGCCTCGATGCTCTCGAGGTAGGCGATGTTCGCCTCGCACTCGCGGCGCTGGACCTGCAGGAGTTCCTGCGCGCGCTTGAGCTTGTCGTATTTCTTGTAGCAGGCCTGCATGTTCTCGACGAGCGTCAGGCGCTGGTCGAGCGGGATCGTGATGCTCTCGCCTGTCTCGCTGTAGATGTTCGGCACGGTCACGCTCGCGTCCTCGCGGTCCTTGAACTGGTACTGGTACGTCATGAGGTTGTCGCCGCGCACCTTGAACTCCTCGGCGTTCTCGGCTGCCGCGATTTCCTCGTCGAGCTTCGTGAGCTTGTTCTCCGCGCGGTTCTTCTCGTTCTTGACGAGCTTGCGGAAGCGGTCCTTGTCGGGCAGCACGTAGGAGCCGAGCAGGCTGTCGGCCTTCTCGAGCATCGCGCTGATGGTCGGAAAGGTCAGCACGGCCGCCTCAGGCAGGTAGTGGAGCGGGAAGGCGGCCATGGCGAGCACCTTCTGGTTCTCGCCGAGCAACAGCACGGCCTTGTCCTCCGGTTCGCTGGCATCGCCTGCGTGCAGGGCCGACTCGCGGATCTCCTTGAGTGCATCTTCGACGGCCGCAAAATCGGCCTCGTCGAGCGCTTCGATGCGCATGGAGGGCGCGAGGCCCGCCGAGAAGCAGACTTCCTTCGCTGAGACCGGGCCGAAGCCCATGCAGGCGGCCAGCAGTGCCTTGTCGAGGCGCAGCGAGGGGTCGGCCTTGACGATGGCCATGATATCGGCGATCGCGTCGGTGAAGAGGTCTTTCTTCTCCTGTCCGGGCGGCAGCTCGTAGGTCTGCCCCGGCAGGACGGTGCGCACGCGGCTGCTGTTCGCACCGATCTTGCGCAGCGCGTCGATGATGACGCCGTCCTGCACGAGGATGATGTTGCTGTACTTGCCCATGAGCTCGAGCACGAGCGTCTTCGTCACGATGCGGCCGCCTGCGGCCAGCGAGTCGATGTCGATGAGCAGCAGGCGGTCGAGGCCGTGCTGGCGGACCTGTGCGATGCGGCCCGTCTCGATCTGCTTGCGCAGGACCATGCAGAAGACGGGCGGCTCAGGCGGGTTCTCGAGATTCTTCTCGAGCAGGTGGGGCGACGGGTTCTGCGAGTTGATGGAAATGTGCAGCAGGAAATTCTGCCCGGGCTGGCGCACGGACAGGATGATGGATTGCTTATTTGGCTGGGTGATCTTGTCGATGCGGCCGCCCGCGAGCGCTGTGTCGAGCTCGCGCGTCAAGGGGTGCATCGAGAAGCCGTCAAGACTCATATGGATTCCTCATTCCTTCTATATATAATAGGTACAGAAAATATTGTACCATCTGCTGCGAAGGAACTCAAGTAGACACAAGCACAGATGTACGGAAAGGGGTTGCAAGGCGGCCCTAAAACCAGTACAATAAAGAGATAGAGAAAAAGGAGGAATTCCTCATGAGATTTTCAAAATGGCAGGGCTGCGGCAATGATTTTGTCTTAGTCGACTGCTTCAAGGAAAACGTAAGCGACTTCGCCGCGTTTGCGAAGAAGGTCTGCGACCGCCACTACGGCATCGGCGGCGACGGCGTGCTCTACGTGCTGCCGTCCGACAAGGCGGATTTTCGCATGCGCATCTTCAATACGGACGGCAGTGAGGCGGAGATGTGTGGCAACGGCATCCGCTGCTTCGCGCGCTATCTCCACGACTTTGGCCTGACTGAGAAAGAGGAGTTCACGGTCGAGACGGGCGCGGGCATCCTCGTGCCGCGCCTGCAGATTGAGGCGGGCAAGGTCACGGGCGTGCGCGTCGACATGGGTGAGCCGGTGCTCGAGGGCGAGAAGATCCCCGTCACGGGCTTCGGCATGAACCGTGTCATCGAGGAGGACATCGAGGTCAAGGGCAAGACCTACAAGATGACCTGCGTCTCGATGGGCAACCCGCACTGCGTCATCTTCGTCGAGGATGCAGAGGCATTCCCAATCTACGAGCTCGGCGCTTCGTTTGAGTCGCATCCGGCCTTCCCGCGCAAGACGAACACGGAATTCGTCGAGGTGCGCGACCGCCAGCACGTGCGCATGCGCGTCTGGGAGCGCGGCGCTGCCGTGACGCTCGCCTGCGGCACGGGCTCGTGCGCGACGGGCGTCGCCGGCGTGTTGACGGGCCGCACGGACCGCAAGGTCGAGGTCGAGCTCGACGGCGGCAAGCTCACGGTCGAGTGGGACGAGGCGACGAACCACGTCTTCATGACGGGTCCGGCGGAGCTCGTCTTCACGGGCGAGATCGCGGACTGATGGGGGCAGCATTATGATCAGGAGCATGACAGGCTTCGGCACGGCCACCGTCGAGAATGAGGCCTACAAGGTCTCAGTCGAACTGAAGGCCGTCAACCAGCGCTTCCTTGAGCTGGCCTTCCATATGCCGCATCCGCTCACGCCATTCGAGGACAGTCTGCGGCGCCTCGTGCGTCAGACGGCTTCGCGCGGCAAGGTCGACCTCTTCATCAATTACCTCGACAAGCGCGAGCGCGCATCTTCCATCCGTGTTGACAAGCAGCTCGCGGCTTCGTACCACGCGGCGCTCGACGAGCTCAGCGACTACCTGCACCTCGCGCGTCCCGACGACGTCATGCAGGTCGCGGCGTACCCCGACGTCCTGCAGGTCGAGAAGGATGAAGAGCTAGAGGGCTTCGAGCCCCTGCTGCTCGAGGCGGCGGGGAAGGCGCTCACGGGCTTTGACGCGATGCGCCAGGCCGAGGGCGCAAATATTGCGCAGGACTTCTACCGGCGCATCGAATCGCTCGAGGCGTCCGTCGCGAAGCTCAAAGCACTGGCGCCGACCATCGTGCAGGCCTACCGCGTGCGCATCGAGAAGACCCTGCAGGATCTCCTCGCGGAGCAGGAGATCGACGAGACGCGCATCATCCAAGAGACGGCGCTCTATGCCGACAAGGTCAACTACACGGAGGAGGTCGTGCGGCTCGGCAGCCATTTCCAGCAGTTCCGCGCGATCCTCGAGTCGGCAGCGGGCCCAATCGGCCGCAAACTCGACTTCCTGATCCAGGAGATGAACCGCGAGACGAACACGATCGCCTCGAAGGCGAACTCCGCCGAGGCCGCGCAGCTCGTCGTCGACATGAAGAGCGAGATCGAGAAGCTGCGCGAGCAGGTCCAGAACATCGAGTGAGGGCATGGCAGGTACGGCATTACAGCATGAAGGAGCATAGCAAATGGATATCAGCTTAATCAACATCGGCTTTGGCAACATCATATCGGCAAACCGCATTGTCGCGATCGTGAGCCCGGAGTCGGCGCCCATCAAGCGCATCATCCAGGAGGCGCGCGACAATGAGCGCCTGATTGATGCGACGTACGGTCGCCGCACGCGCTCTGTCGTCGTCATGGACAGCGACCACGTCGTGCTGTCCTCCGTGCAGCCGGAGACCATCACGCACCGCATCCTCGTCGAGGACGACCCGCGCGAGATCGCAAAAGCCAATAAAGCAGGAATGAATAAAGGAAAAGATGAGGTAGAATGAGCAAAGGGTTATTGATTGTCATTTCGGGGCCTTCGGGAACGGGCAAGGGCACGGTCTGTGCCGAGCTCCTCTCGCAGACGCCAGAGCTCGCCTACTCGATCTCGGCGACGACGCGCCAGCCGCGCGACGGCGAGGTCGACGGCAAGAACTACTACTTCCTGACGAAGGAAGCGTTCGAGAAGATGATTGGGGAGGGCGGTTTCCTCGAATACGCCAACGTCTACGGCAACTACTACGGCACGCCGCTCGGTAAGATTGAGGAGCGCCGTGAAGCAGGTCAGGATATCCTCTTGGAGATCGATACGCAGGGCGCGCTCAACGTCATGAAGCGCTGCCCGGACGGGCTCTTCATCTTCCTGCTGCCGCCGTCCCTGCCGGAGCTCGAGCGCCGCATCCGCGGCCGCGGCACGGAGACGGAGGAGTCGCTGGCGCGCCGCCTCGGCTCCGCCAAGAAGGAGATCGAGATCGGCCGCAGCTACACGTTTGTCGTCATCAACGACACCGTGCGCCAGGCCGTGAAGCGCATCAAGGCCATCATGGTCGCTGAGCATTGCCGCCGTGATAAAGAAGAATTGATTGATGAGGTGTTGGAATAATGAAAACGAATACAGTTGAGATGAGCATGGTCAATCCGTCCACGGATGAACTGATGAAGAAAGTCGACAGCCGCTACGGCCTCGTCGTACTCGCCGCTAAGCGCGCACGTCAGCTCTTAGACGGCGCAGAGCTCAAGGCGACGAAAGCGCATTCGACGAAGAACGTCACGAACGCACTCGAGGAGATCGCCGAGGGCAAGATCACGTACGAGCTCGATATCGACCAGTAAAAACGCTTGAGGAAATAGCAGAGGAGGCAGATGCAGCCGTATGGAACAGCAGAACGCAACTGCCCTTGCGGGCAAGAAGATCGTGCTCGGCGTGACGGGCGGCATCGCCGCCTACAAGGCCGTCGAGATCACGAGCCGTCTGAAGAAGGCTGGCGCCGAGGTCCATGTCATCATGACGCGCGGCGCGGAGAACTTCGTCACGGAGCTGACGTTCCGCGAGATCAGCAGTCAGCCGGTGACGACCGACATGTGGGCCAAGGTGCCGCACTACCACGTCGAGCACATCGCGCTCGCCACACTTGCCGACGCCGTGCTGATCGCGCCGGCGACGGCCAACATCATCGCCAAGGCCGCGGCGGGCATCGCCGACGACATGCTGACGACGACCCTGCTCGCGACAAAAGCACCGGTGTTCGTCGCGCCCGCGATGAACACGAACATGTACGAAGCCCCCGTGACGCAGCGCAACCTGCGCGACCTCGCCGCCAGGGGCTGGCACATCATCGAGCCCGCGAGCGGCATGCTCGCCTGCGGCGTAGAGGGCAAGGGCCGCCTGCCTGAGCCCCCCGCCATCGTGCAGGCGCTCATGGCGTTCTTCGCCAAGGGGCAGGCACTCGCTGGCCGGAAGGTCCTCGTGACTGCCGGCGGCACGATCGAGCCACTCGACCCCGTGCGCTACCTCGGCAACCGCTCGACGGGCCGCATGGGCTACGCCATCGCGCAGCAGGCCGCGAGCCGCGGCGCCGAAGTCGTACTCGTTTCGGGGCCAAGCGCCCTGCCCGTGCCCGAAGGCGTGCGCATCGTGCGCGTCGAGACGGCAAGACAGATGCGCGAAGCCGTGCTCAAGGAGTACCCGGATACCGATGTCGTCATCAAGGCGGCCGCCGTCGCCGACTACCGGCCCAAGGTCGTCGCCGCGGACAAGATCAAGAAGCAGGAAGGGGAGTTCACGCTCGTGCTCGAGCGCAACCCCGACATCCTCTACGAGCTCGGCCAGAAGAAAGAACACCAGGTCCTCGTCGGCTTTGCCGCCGAGACCCAGCACGTCGAAGACTACGCCAAGGGCAAGCTCCAGAAGAAGAACCTCGACTTCATCGTCGCCAACGACGTCTCCGCCAAGGACGCAGGCTTCGGTACCGAGACCAACCGCGTCAAGATCTTCGCGCGAGACGGCCGCATGTGGGAGTACCCGCTCATGAGTAAGAGCGAGATTGGCGGGATCATACTCGACCATGTGCAGGAGAAGTTGGGGTGACGATGCTGCAGCAATAGATGCTGGTTTTGAGTTGACATCGGGGCGGGGCGGGGGCGTGTATTCCGGCTTCGGAAGCGTTACTTCCTCCAGGCGGAATACACGCCCCCGCCCTGAGCTGCTTTTGCAAAGGGCCATCGAGGGAGGTTTGGCAAGGGGGCGGTGAAACATATTTCGGCTTCGGCGGCTCCGTGAATGTGCCCCATGCGGCGCTTCGGACAGAGGCCGCTTCGCCGCATGCCGCGTCGTTTTGACATCGCGAAGCGAAGGAGTCTATGGGTGGGGCACACCCTTTGGGCAAGCACTGCGCCGCCTGCAGGCGAAATATATTCCCCCACCCCTAGGCAGTACCTTTTTCCTGCTACTTTGTACCTCGTATGCGACGCTCGCTTGCGATGGCCGACCTGGGTGGTGCGAACTACATTTCCTCCCTTCAGGCAGTCTTCTTTTTGTTGCTCTGTACCTCGTATGCGATACTCGCTTACGATAGCCTAACTAGGAGGGGGGGAGACTATTTCGCTTGCAGGAACGGAGTGACCGCCCGCAGGGCTGCCCCGCAGACGGGCTTGGCTTTGTCTGCGATGTAAAGGCGTCGCTGTATGCGGCGCAGTTTCTTAGTATCAGAGATACATCTTGCGGGGCATTTAACGGAGTGACGAAACCGAAATAGTCTCCACCCCGACCCGCCACGATGTCTGCATAAAAAAGGCTGCCGCTTTTACGCGACAGCTCTTTTTATAGAGTCTGCTCTCTCTTATTTCTTTGCCTTTGCGTTCTTCGCATTTTCCTGCGGTGCGAACGGCGTCAGGGCGAAGTAGTCGAGCTCGCCTTTGCTGTTGAAGATGAACTCGCAGCGGACGACCTTGGCCTTGTCGAAGCTCATGAGGTAGATGACCTGGTCCGTCTTGTCGAAGCGCGTCCACGAGACGAAGCGGCTTTCCTTGAGCGTGCCGAGCTCTTTGCTCATGCGCTCCTGGGCTTTCTGCATCTCGGATGCCTTGACGTTCTTCTTGGCGTCGGCGCTCATGATGTTGAGTGCTGCAGCGGAGTCCTTCTTGACGAGCATGGAGTCAATCCACTGGTTCGACAGCGCCTCTTCATTTGCGAATGCCGTGGCATTGGCAGACGGAGCGGCCATTGCCGTTGCCGGCAGGATCAGCAGGCAGAGCATCATCGCGAGTAAATAGATTTTTTTCATAAAAACACCTCCTGACAGCCATTGTACCGCATTTGCATCTTTCGTGTAAAGCGGTTCTTGCGAATGCTGGAGAATATCTGCGTTTGGCCAGGGGCGTGTATTACGTTGTGTTTTATATCGATACGATAGTTCAGGATTTGGAGGTTAAGGTTTTGCTCGAACAGTTTTCGTTCATGATGGGCGGCCCGCTGACGTCGGGCTGCTGGAGGATTGAGGTGGCCGTGCGCGAGCGCAAGGTCTATGTCGGGGCAGTACAGGCGGCGTCTCTTGCCGAACTGCCAGAGGCAATCGCGGAGGAGGCGCTTGTCGAGCTGCCGAGTGGCCGCCGCTGGCTGCGCAAGCTCGATAAGCTCGCGATTGCGCAGCGCTGGCGCTCGCGCTTCGTCGCGGAGACGCCGCTCGCGGCCGACACGAAGTGGCAGCTCCTCTACAAGGAGCAGGGGAAGAATGCGCGGCACATCACGGGCCTCGGGGCATTCCCCGAGAACTGGGCGTCGTTTCTCGACTGCCTCAATGAGCTGCCGGACGTCGCCATCCGTCAGGAGAACCACCTCGAGCACATCCGCTTCCTGCTCATCGAGAAGGTGCCCGTCATCACGGGACGCAAGAAGACCATCGTCGAGCTGCGCGAGAAGCTCGTCATCGACCGCCGCAAGCGCATGATCCTCTACAACCGCCACAAGGAGGACTTCGGCACGGAGCGCCACGCCTACGAGCTGCCGAAGGCCGTGAGTCAGCTGCTCGACGAGCTCGATAAGCCCGAGCCGTTCGAGCAGCGTCTGCACGTGCGCTGCATCGATGGCTCGGACACGGGTGCGCGGCTCATCATGCGCTGGCAGCGCCACGACCGCCTCGAGGCTGGCCTGACCTGTCACTACGACGCGCAGGACATGCCGCTCGACTGGCCGCTCTTCCTGCGCATGCTGCACGAGGCCATGGGCGGCATCCGCGGCCGCTTCTTCGCGCTCGACCGCTTCCCGTTGGCCGATGCCACCACGTCCGTCCGCCAGCCCTGAAGCTTTGATGTAGCAGATGAATTGACAGGTCGGAGAATCCTGCTATACTAAATAAAGATTAAAGATTGAACGCAGTATGCGAGAGAAGGGGTATCCTATGCAGATTTCCAGCCGTTTCACCATCGCGGTCCACATCTTTGCCTGCATCGAGGCATTCGGGGACCAGCACAAGCTCACGAGCGACTTCCTCGCGGGCAGTGTCAATGTCAACCCCGTCATCATCCGCAAGACGATGTCCCAGCTCCAGAAGGCCGGGCTCATCAAGGTCGCGCGCGGCACGGGCGGCATCAAGATCACGCGCCCGCTCGACGAGATCACGCTCTTTGACGTCTTCCAGGCGGTCGAGGCGCTTGACCACAAGCAGCTCTTCCACTTCCACGATAACCCGAATCCATCTTGCCCAGTCGGCCGCAATATCCACCATATCCTCGACGGCCACCTGCACGATGCGCAGCGCGCGCTCGAGCAGGAGCTCGCGCGGACGACGCTGGCAGATATCCAGAGAGAGACGACAGCTTGCCTGCAGCACGATGCTGCCGCGGGCCAGCAGGGATGATGGGGGAGCCGCATGAATAAGATCCTTGCCCTCGCGCAGCAGCACGAGCGCGCACTGGCACTCGTTGCCGTCATCGTGCTCGTCTTGCTCGGCAACGGCCAGCTGGCCATCACGGACCCCGTCGAGTCGAACTACGCCTTGACGGCCAAGGAGATGCTGGCCTCTGGCGACTTCACCTCGCCGCGCATCTACGGCAATTACTGGTACGACAAGCCGATTTTCTTCTACTGGGAGCTCATCGCGGCGTTCCAGCTCTTCGGCACGAGCGAATTCGCCGCGCGCTTTTTCCCCGCGGTCTTCTCCGTGCTCAATGTGCTCGAGACGTACTACTTCGCGCGCAAGCTCTACGACAGGAGCACGGCGCTCGTCTCGGCCATCCTCTTCGGCTCGACGATTGCCTTCTTCTATCTCTCGAAGGCCGTCATCACGGACATGACCTTCGTCTTCTTCTTCAACGCCGTGCTGATTGCGTTCTACCTCGCGTACCGCAGCGGCAGGCGCTGGCTCTACATCCTGGCCTTCTTCTTCTCGGGGCTGACCGTCCTGACGAAGGGGCCGATCGGCTTCTTGCTGCCGGGCTTCATCCTGCTCGTCTTCCTCTGCGTGAGGCGGCGGGCAAAGGAGCTTCTGCACATGATGTGGCTGCCCGGCATGGCCATCTTTCTTGTCGTCGGCGGCTCGTGGTACTACGTCATGTACACGCTGCACGGCATGGACTTCATCGACACGTTCTTCGGCGTGCACAACTTCCTGCGCGCGCGTGTGGCCGAGCATGCGCGCGACGACGTCTGGTACTACTATACATTGATCTTCCTCGTGGGCTTTGCTCCGTGGTCGTTCATCGTGCTCTACCAGATCAAGAAACGCTGGGCGGAGCTCAGGGCGCGCGTGCGCGAGCGGCGCTTCAGCGATGCGGCGATCTTCCTCTTTGTCTGGGCCATTCTCGTCAACCTGTTCTTCCAGTGCATGGCGACGAAGTACGTCACCTACACGCAGCCGGCCTTCCTGCCGATGGCCATTCTCGCGGGCCGTTTCCTGCTGCCGAAGATGCGCCTGGTCAAGCGGGTTGCCGCCTGCTTCTACGTCCTCTACGCCGTGCTGATCTTTTCGGCCGCTATCCCGCTCTGCGACCAGCAGTCGGGGCGCTCGACGGCCGCTGCATTAAGAAATCTTAATCCAGATGGTGCCCTCGTCGTTAACTACGGCAATCATAATAATGACCGTATCCACTACAGGACCTCGACGGTGTTCTACTACGGGGCGAACATCCCCGAGCTCATCGGGCGCAGGGAACTCGATGACGTCCAGCCGGGAGGCATGAACTGGAACGCAAAGAACGTCATGCCGTTCCTCGCCTACGAGGACATGCCGGCAGAGACGCCGATTTTCATCATCTGCGAGACGGAGCGGCTGCCGTTCCTGCGCGGCCGCCTCGCGGACAGCGCCCTCGAGAAGGTCTATGAGACACACGACACGACCATCGTCAAGGCCATCATGCCGCAGCGCCGCATTAGTGATACAGCGGACGGCGCGGATGGTGAAGCATCGAAATGATGTCGAAATGATAGAGAAGGGAAGCCTTGTTCATGAAGAAAAAGAGACTGTCCATCGTCGTACCCGTCTACAACGAAGAGGATAATCTGCAGCACTTTTACGAAGCCGTCCGCCAGACGATGGCCGGTCTTGACCTCGATTGGGAGATCATCTTTGTCGACGATGGTTCGCGCGACAAGAGCCGCGCCATCCTCGCACGGCTCGAGCGCGAGGATGCGCGCGTCCAGCCGATGCTGCTCGCGCGCAACTACGGCCACCAGCTCGCGCTGACCTGCGGCCTCGACCATGCGGACGGCGATGTCGTCATCACGATGGACGGCGACATGCAGCACCCGCCCGAGCTCATCCCGGCGCTCCTGAAGTACTGGCATGAGGGCTACGATGTCGTGCAGACAATCCGCGATGCGACGCGCGATGCTTCGTGGATCAAGCGCACGACATCGGCTGGTTACTACAAGTTCCTCAACCTCATCTCCGAGGTGCCCGTGCAGCCGGGCGGCTCCGATTTCCGCCTGATGGACCGCAAGGCTGTGCTGGCCTTCCGCCGCTACCGCGAGCACGCGCGCTTCATCCGCGGCCTCATCGGCGCGATGGGCTTCCGCCAGAAGCAGCTGCACTTCACGGCGCCGCCGCGCTTCGCGGGCAGCTCGAAGTTCTCGCCGCGCAAGATGTGGCGGCTCGCCGTCGACGGCGTCTTCACGTGTTCGACCTTCCCGCTGCGCCTCGGCCTCTACTTCGGCATGGCGAGCCTCTTCGCGAGCGGCTGTGTCTTCCTGCACGTGCTCTACGAGACGTTCGTCAGCGAGGACACGACGGCCGGCTGGCCGACGATCATGGCCTGCCTGCTGTTCTTCGGCGGCATGCAGCTCTTGATCCTCGGCATCATCGGTGAGTATCTCGGTCGCACCTACGAGGAGACGAAGCGCCGCCCGCTCTATCTCTTAGAGCGCGGCAAGCCCGAAGACCTCGCGCACGGCCTCGACGATACGGTGGCCGCCGAGGCCATCGCCATGGCTAACGACAGCGCCGAAGAGCCGGAGGCTGCCCATGAGAGTTGACTGGCAGACGGTCAAGCATCATTTCTTCACGCGCGCCTTCCTGCTCTTCCTCATCGTCGGCACGATCAACACCTTCCTCTGCAGCCTCCTCGCGACGGTCATCGAGCCGCTCGTCGGCAACGCCAACCTCGCGTTCAACATCGGCTATCTCTTGAGCAATGGTAATGCGTATCTCCTCAACAGCCTCTTTGTCTTCCCGACGCGCATGACGCTCACGCGCTACGTGAAGTTCTTCCTCTCGTACGTGCCGAACTACATCATCCAGAACGCGATTGTCTTCGTCGCTTACAATCTGCTCGGCCTGCCGTCCATCGCGAGCTACCTGCTCGCTGCTATCCTCGGCGTGCCGATCACTTTTCTCTGCGTCAAGATCTTCGCCTTTGGCCGCCATTGAATAGGGAATATGGAATGGCAGATGGCGTGTGATATTTATCACATAGATGTGAGATTTGCTGTTGACGGATGACTCGCATCCATGCTATTCTCAATACCATATTCAGTAACTGACCAGCAAATGGAGGTTCCTGTGCACTTTGGAGTCATTGCACTTCGAAGCGCGCGGAGCCTCCGTTTTTATTTTGGAAAAGCAAGAGCTTCAGATAGGAGAGATAGTATGACGTTTGCCAATCGCAATGAGCAGTGGAAGCACGATAAGGACGGGCTCGAGATCATCCAGGAGATTCCGGCCCTTGCGGATAAAGCCTTCAAGGAAATCGACCCAGGCGATGTCGAGCGCCTCAAGTGGGCGGGCATCTATGCGCAGCGGCCGCGCGACGGCCACTTCCTCGTGCGCGTCAAGCTGCCGTCGGGCCAGCTGACGGCGGAGCAGGCCGAGGTGCTTGCAGCGCTCGCCGCGGAGTACGGCAAGGGCGAGATCCAGATCACGATCCGTCAGGCCGTGCAGATCCACAACATCACGCTGCGCGATGCCTGTGACATCCTGCCGCGCCTGAGCGCCGCCGGCCTTAGCTCCGTCGAGGCCTGCGGCGACGTGCCGCGCACGATCCTCGGCAACCCGCTGGCCGGCGTCGACGCGGAGGAGCTGCTCGACACGCGCCCAATCGTCGAGGAAGTCTTCCAGTTCTTCCTCGGCAACCGCGCGTTCTCGAACCTGCCGCGCAAGTTCAAGATCTCCATCTCGGCGAACCCGCACGATGCCGGCTTCGCGCGCATCAACGACCTCGCCTTCGTGCCAGCTGAGCGCGAGGGGGAAGTGGGCTTCATGGCCTACGTCGGCGGCGGCCTCTCGGCGGAGCCGTATCTTGCCGAGCGCCTGCCATTCTTTATCCGCCCAGCGGAGGTCAAGGCTGTAGCGATTGCCGTCGCGACGATTTTCCGCGACGCGGGCTACCGCGAGAAGCGCAACCACTGCCGTCTCAAGTACCTCGTGGCCGACCTCGGTGCTGAGGCAGTAGCGGCGAAAGTCGAGGCGCAGACGGGCGCGCTGCTGCGCGGCGGCGAGGAGGTCACGGCGCCTTGGAACTACGGCCGCTTCTACGGCGTCCACGCGCAGAAGCAGGCAGGCCTAAGCTACGTCGGCGTCCATGTGACGAACGGCCATATCGCCGCCGAGGACCTCAAAGCCTTTGCCGCGCTTGCCAAGCGTTATGGGCAGGGACGCCTGCGCACGACGAACTCGCAGAATCTCGTCCTGCTTGACATCCCGGAAGGAGAAGTCGATACCCTGCTGCAGGAAGAGATCTTCCGCACTTATCCGCTAAAGCCGGGCTTCTTCACGGGCTATGCTTCCTCGTGCACAGGCAACGCCTACTGCAACTTCGCGCCAATCGAGACGAAGCACCGCCTGCACGCGCTGACGGCAGCGCTCGATGCGGCCTTTCCGGAAGTCGGCCAGCCGTTGCGCATCAACCTGACGGGCTGCTTCCACGCCTGCGCGCAACCGCAGGTCGCCGACATCGGCCTGACGGGCGGCCGCGCGCGCGTCGGCGAGGAGACCGTGCCCGTCTACACGGTCATGGTCGGCGGCCATCTCGGCAAAGATGCGGCGTTTGCCGCGCCGCTCGAAGGCCGCGTGGCCGACGCCAACCTCGAAGCCCTGCTCAAAGCGCTTGTCCAGCAGTACCTCGACTTGCGCGAGGCGGATGAGCCGTTTTATGCGACCGTCGCGCGCACGGGCCGCGACGCATGGCAGTCGGTCGTCGACCAATACGCAGTCGGCAATAACGGTTGACAATGTTACAGAGTCCGACTATAATAAGAACTGCAATTGCATAACTGGGGAGCTTGTGGCCGATGGCACAGCAGGCTGAGAGGGGACTCGTGGTCCCGACCCGTGAACCTGATTTGGATAATGCCAACGTAGGGAACAGCGCTTCGCCACAGGGCGGGCGCGGGATGAATGAATGAGCGAAGGAAGACCAATCAGGTCTTCCTTCTTTTTTATTTGCATAACGAGGTGAGTCTATGGTCACGATCAATGGAGAAGCACAGGAAAAAGACGGCATGATGCTCTTGGACTTCCTGAAGGAGGTCGGCTACGACAGCCGGGCGGTCGCCGTCGAGTACAACGATGCGATTCTCGATAAGGCGGCGTATGAGACGACGAAGCTGCAGGACGGCGACGTCGTCGAAGTCGTCTGTTTCATGGGCGGCGGCGCCTGACCCCTGCATGGTGTCGGATACGAGAGCAATCGAGAGCTAGAGAAAGAAGAGAATCAAATGACAGAATCGACGAAATCAACAAAATCCATTGAAGAGAGAATGGCAGCAGACAGCTTCACGCTCGGCGGTCACACGTTCCACTCGCGCTTCATCCTGGGCTCGGGCAAGTACTCGCTCGATCTCATCGATGCGGCCGTGCGCTATGCGGAGGCGGAGCTCGTCACGGTGGCCGTGCGCCGCGCAAACACGAAGGAGAAGGAGAACATCCTCGACTACGTGCCGAAGAACGTCACCCTGTTGCCCAATACCTCCGGCGCCCGCACGGCAGAGGAAGCCGTGCGCATCGCGCACCTCGCCAAGGCGCTCGGCTGTGGCGACTTCGTCAAGATTGAGATCATGCGTGACTCGAAGTACCTGCTGCCCGACAACAACGAGACGATCCGCGCGACGGAGATTCTCGCCAAGGAAGGCTTCGTCGTGCTCCCGTACATGTACCCGGACCTCTACGCCGCCCGCGCGCTCGTCGACGTCGGTGCAGCTGCCGTCATGCCGCTCGCCGCGCCAATCGGCTCGAATAAGGGACTCGCTACGAAGGAATTCCTGCAGATCCTCATCGATGAGATCGACCTGCCGATCATCGTCGACGCCGGCATCGGCAAGCCGTCGGAGGCCTGCGCGGCGATGGAGATGGGCGCCGCGGCCATCATGGCCAACACGGCCCTCGCGACGGCCGGCGATGTGCCGCTCATGGCCTCGGCCTTCCGCGATGCGATCCGCGCTGGCCGCAAGGCGTACCTCTCAGGCCTTGGCCGCGTCCTGCGGCGCGGTGCCGCCGCTTCCGACCCGCTGACGGGCTTCCTTCATGACTGAACATGACGCAGTGGCAGAGAACAAGAAAGGAAGCGCATCATATGCCAGAACAGCACGCAAAAAATAATTTCTTTATCGACTCGGATAAGCTCAGCGAGGCGGCGCTCGCCAAGAAGCACCGGCTTGAGACGGACCCATCGAGCCGCACGGATCCGATGGCCTACTGGCCCGACATGGAGCAGATCGACCCGACCGTGCGCGAGACGGTCATCGCGGCCATGAATGACTATGACCCGAGTGCCTACACCATCCTCGACGCCAAGCGCGCGCTCGACCACGAGACCTGCACCATCGAGGACTTCAAGGCGCTGCTCTCGCCGGCCGCCCTGCCGCTTCTCGAGCAGATGGCCGAGCGCGCAAGCCGCGAGACGAGCCGCCACTTCGGCAACACGGTCTACCTCTTCACGCCGCTCTACATCGCCAACTACTGCGAGAACTACTGCGTCTACTGCGGCTTCAACTGCTACAACGACATCCACCGGCTGCAGCTCAGTAAAGAGGAGATCGAGCACGAGATGCAGGTCATCGCCCAGAGCGGCATGGAGGAAATCCTCATGCTGACGGGCGAGAGCAAGGAGAAGAGCAGCGTCGCCTACATCGGCGAGGCCTGCAAGCTCGCGCGCAAGTACTTCCGCAACGTCGGCCTCGAGGTCTATCCGATGAACGTCGCCGACTACCGCTACCTGCACGAGTGCGGCGCCGACTACGTCACCGTCTTCCAGGAGACATACGACGTCAAGAAGTACGAGACGCTGCACCTCATGGGCCACAAGCGCGTCTGGCCCTACCGCTTCGAGGCGCAGGAGCGCGCCCTGATGGGCGGCATGCGCGGCGTCGGCTTCTCAGCGCTCCTCGGCCTCGCCGACTTCCGCAAAGATGCCCTCGCGACGGCGCTGCACGTCTATTACCTGCAGCGCAAGTACCCGCAGGCCGAGTTCTCGCTCTCGTGCCCGCGCCTGCGCCCAATCATCAACAACGAGAAGATCAACCCGCAGGACGTCGGCGAGCGCCAACTCTGCCAGATTCTCTGCGCCTACCGCATCTTCCTGCCGTACGTCGGCATCACCGTCTCCTCGCGCGAGAGTGCGGCCTTCCGCAACGGCATCGTGAAGATCGCCGCGACGAAGATCTCTGCCGGCGTCTCGACGGGCATCGGCGACCACGAGGAGAAATACACGGGGAAGGGAGAGGGCGAGACCGGCGACGCGCAGTTCGAGATCTGCGACAACCGCAGCCTGCGCCGCATGTACGAGGACATGGCCGGCGAGGGGTTACAGCCGGTACTTAACGACTATGTGTACCTCTAAGAAATTTTCTCCTGCAAAGCAGGAGAAACAGTCCGAGACACTCAACCGGCTGGTCTGTATAACCAACCGCCATCTCTTTGAACATGTTGAAACTGCGGGCGGCCAGCCGTCTTTCTTAGCACGCCTCGAGCGGATTGCCGCCGCGCATCCCGCGGCCATCGTCCTGCGCGAGAAAGATATGGAGGAGGGGGCCTACGAGGCGCTCGCAAGAGAGGTGCAGGCCATCTGCCTGCGTCATCAGGTGCCCTTTATCGCGCATACCTTTGTAGGAGTAGCCGCCCATCTCGGCGCTGACGGCCTTCATCTGCCGCTGCCACTCCTGCGCAGACTGCGCGAGAGTGGGGCGGCCCTGCCCGCGCATCTCGGCACCTCGTGCCACTCGCTTGAAGACGTGCGCGAGGCGGAGCGGCTCGGCTGCTCGTACCTCATCGCGGGCCATATCTACGCGACCTCGTGCAAGCCGGGCCTGCCGCCGCGCGGCCTCGCCTTCCTGCGCGAAGTCACGGCGGCTGCGGAGCTGCCCGTCTACGCGATCGGCGGCATCACGCCCGCGCGCCTCAGAGAGGTCCTCGCGGCCGGTGCCGCGGGCGGTTGCGCGATGAGCTCCCTGATGCAGGGAGACCTCTGGCTGCCTGAAAATAATCGGTGACTTTTCTCACAGCATGTTGACTTTTTGCACGAGCGGCTGTATAATAGCCATAAATTGTTAAACATATTTACAAACTATGTATTAACAGGAACAAGAGAGTCATTCGTCAACGAAAGCTCACGATACGTCCTGTGGCAAGAGTCTGCTGGCTTCCTGCCATGGTGATTTTGTCGTGAGCTTTTTCTGGTATTATGGAGGGATTTTTACATGAAACTGACAGTAAACGGCAAGGAACTGACCATTGAGAAGTCCATCAACCTCAAGGAACTGCTCACCGTCGCCAAGGCGGAGCAGCCCGACTACGTGACGGTCGAGCTCAACGGTGAGTTCGTCGACCACTCGGGCTTCGAGACGACGTTCGTCAAGGACGGCGACAAAGTGGAATTCCTCTACTTCATGGGAGGCGGTGCAAGATGAGCGCTCTGACGAACGAACAGATTGAACGCTATTCCCGCCACATCATCCTCGACAAAGTCGGCGGCAAGGGGCAGGAGAAACTGCTCGGCGGCAAGGTACTCGTCATCGGCACGGGCGGCCTCGGCGCACCGGCTGCGATGTACCTCGCAGCCGCCGGCGTCGGCACGATCGGCCTCGTCGACTTCGATGTCGTCGACCTCTCGAACCTGCAGCGCCAGATCATCCACCAGACGAAGGACGTCGGCAAGGCCAAGGTGCAGTCGGGCGAGGAGACCATCGCGGCGATGAACCCCGACGTCGAGGTCCACACCTACAACGAGATGGTGACCTCGAAGAACATCCGCGACATCATCCGCGACCAGGATTACGATTTCATCATCGACGGCACCGACAACTTCCCCGCGAAGTTCCTGATCAACGACGCCTGCGTCTTCGAGAAGAAGGCCTTCTCCCATGCGGGCATCATCCGCTTCCAGGGCCAGCTCATGACGTACGTGCCGGGTAAAGGTCCGTGCTACCGCTGCGTCTTCCCGACGATGCCGCCGAAAGACGCCGTGCCGACCTGCCGCCAGGCCGGCGTGCTCGGCATCATGGGCGGCGTCATCGGCACCCTGCAGGCGACCGAGGCCCTCAAGTACATCCTCGGCATCGGCGACCTCTTAACAGGGTACCTGCTGACCTACGACGCCCTGACGATGACCTTCCGCAAGATCAAGATCCCGCGCAACCCGAACTGCAGCATCTGCAGCGACCACCCGACCATCACCGAGCTCATCGACTACGAGCAGCCCGCCTGCGACCTGCGCCATCACTGAGGGAGGGGAGAGTATGATCATTCACCTGAAACTCGAAGATTATCTCGCGATGGTGCGCCACGCGAGAGAGACCGCACCGATTGAAGACTGCGGCCTCATCGGCGGCCGCATCGACGAAGCGACCGGCGAGAAATTCGTCGAGAAAGTCTTCTTCCTGACGAACACCGACCACAGCGAAGAACACTTCTCCCTCGACCCCAAAGAGCAGTTCGCCGCTGTCAAAGAACTCCGCGCCCAAGGCCTCGACCTCCTCGGCAACTGGCACAGCCACCCCGCATCCCCCTCGCGCCCCAGCGAAGAAGACAAGCGCCTCGCCTACGACAGTCGAGCCAGCTACTTCATCCTCTCATTAAACGGCGGCGAACCCGTATTGAACAGCTTTCACATCGAGAAGCAGACCGATGTGAGCAAAGAGGACTTACGGATACGATAACGCTGTGAGTTCCGTCCGGCAGGCATCTATAAGCGAAGCTTCAGCCTGCTGCGCGAAGCGTTAGATGCCTGCCGGACGGAACGCCTTCCATGCGAGGGCTTACATCGAGCAGGGAAGGCGGGAGGGACTGGCCCAGCGCTGCGCGTGACGGTCTGCTAAACCTGTTTTTTGCCCTTTAATGCAGCCTTGCCAAGGAGCTAAACGCGCTCCGCTTGGACGACGCTCCTTGGCAAGGACTCTGGTCGGCAAAAAAACAGGTTCTTCACGCAGCCCGTCAAAGCTCCGCTAAGGGCCAGCCCCTCCCTCACTTCCTCAGGTGAGTTGGGAGCACTACTCTCAGCCTATCACCGATGGGGGACGGGGGACGCTTCGCTGCCCCTCTTGCCTTGCAAGCCGTATCTTGGATAGAGCCGGACTCGTAGGCATTGAGTTCCGTCAGGGGGATATCGATAAGCGGAGCTTCAGCCTGCTGCGCGGAGCGTTCGATATCCCCCTGACGGAACGCCATCCGTGCTCTCTTGCATCTTGTTTAGACAAAAGAGTTCGCAGACCGTGAGTTCCGACAGAGGGGCATCTATAAGCGAAGCTTCAGCCTGCTGCGCGGAGCGTTAGATGTCCCTCTGACGGAACGCCATCCATCTACTCTTTATCTCATTAGCAATCATAATGTGTGTATATCTTAGGAGGAATTCCCATGGCAGTTGATTATAAAGAGCTCAAGAAAGGCGGCTTCATGCGCCAGCGCCAGAAAGACCATTTCTCGATGCGCCTGAAGTCCGTCGGCGGCCACTTCACCGCCGCCCAGCTCGGCACCGTCCAGAAGGTCGCCGAGCAGTACGGCAAGGGCTACGTCCACCTGACCTCGCGCCAGGGCATCGAGATCCCGTTCATCCGCCTCGAGGACATCGACGCAGTCAAGAAAGCCCTGCACGAGGGCGGCGTCTCCGTCGGCGGCTGCGGCCCGCGCGTGCGCACAATCACGGCCTGCCAGGGCTGCGCCGTCTGCGCCTCTGGCCTCATCGACACGCAGCACTTCGCGAACGAATTCGACAAGCGCTACGGCGGCCGCGAGCTGCCGCACAAGTTCAAGTTCGGCTTCACCGGCTGCCACAACAACTGCCTCAAGGCCGAGGAGAATGACTTTGGCGTCAAGGGCGGCGTCGAGCCTGAGTGGTCCGCGGACAACTGCACGTTCTGCGGCGTCTGTGAGGCCGTCTGCCCCGAGAAGGCCATCACCGTCAAGGCGGACGAGGGCAAAGTCGTGCTGGACGAGTCGAAGTGCGTCTACTGCGGCAAGTGCATCAAGAGTTGCCCGACGGACGCTTGGCAGGGCAAGGCAGGCTTTGTCATCTCGTTCGGCGGCCTTTACGGCAACCGCATCGCGGTCGGCCGCCATTTCCTGCCAATCGTCTTCGAGGAAGAGAAGCTCTACGAAGTCGTCGACACGACGCTGGCCTTTTTCGAACAGTACGCGAAGCCGAGCGAGCGCTTTGCCAACTGCCTCGACCGCGTCGGCTGGGATAAATTCGAACAAGAAGTGGAGAAGATATTATGAGTGAAACAATCAAGACCGACAGCAAGATCGACATCACGGATGTCGTCTGCCCGATTACGTTTGTCAAAGTGAAGCTGGCCCTCGAAGACCTCGAAGACGGCCAGACGCTCGCCGTGCACCTCAATGACGGCGAGCCCATCCAGAATGTGCCGCGCAGCCTCAAAGACGAGGACCACAAGGTCCTCTCCGTCAAGAAGCGCGAGGACGGCACATATGATCTTGTCGTCAAGAAGCACGGCCTGCTGGCAGATTGAAATACTGTATACATGTAAATTAAGTGTTGACGAATGTCACACAGCCTGCTATTATAGAGTCATCAGCAAGAGGCAATGGAGCCCCGAAGGATCAGCGATTTTACAGGAGTGAAAACCCTTGAAATATAAGGGTTTGCGGACTTTTTTCGGGCGCGAAAACAGCAAAAAACGTTTGCCAAAATCAAAAAGTTTGCCACGAGAAACGCTATCAAAGAATACAGACAGCTGTATGTAAGATGATTACAATAGAATAAAAATAGACCGTATGCATAAAAACATACGGTCTTTTTGTGCGCGAAAAAACCGGGAAGCATAAGCAACCCGGTTATTTTTGTGCGCGCGATCCTATAAAAACAGCGCTATAGGGGAGGGTAGGACAGCGCGTCCCGCCCCCCATCAAAATGGAATCTCGTCAATTACGCCTGCGGCCTTTTGCGCGGCCGTCTCGTCCTCTGGTACATCAAACAGCAGGGAACGAGGATAGCCCAACTTTTGGTTATCATCGATCGCTTTTGCTGCCAGATCGTGGATCTGCGGCCACGGCTCAAGATCCGCAACCGTCCAGAACTTGTTTTCCGGCTTTGATGCGTATGCTTTTTCTGCGGCCGTTTTGTCATCTCCGTCGGGAGCGGACGCAATGCAAAGGGCAATCAAATCATCAATATCAGCAGCGTGCTCGATCGCTTGCGCTGCTACATCTCGCGCAATCGCTACATTATTAGAAATGATTTGTTTCGCCGCCGCCGCGTCAGGCATATGTCTCATTATGTATGTATCTATCAGAGTATTCAGTAATGAAGACACTTTTATATTGTCCTCTTTTGCAAAAAATCTCAGCATGTTTAAACGTGCTTCCGAGATCCTTATTTGTAGCGTTTTGTCTTTCAACTGCTTTTCCATGATTGTAACCTCTTTGTTTACAGAACTTTCCTACATATATATTATATCCGATATACATCAGCACTGTCAAAAAAATATTGTTATGACTTGAAAAAATACTGTTGACATGATGTAATTACAGTGCTACAATGTAGACAAGCAAAGGGGATAAGGCCCCGGAGCAAAAGACACAGAGAGCCGAAAGGCAGATAAGAAGGAACTAGACGGGGATCCTTGTTGAAGGGATCTCTATTTTTATAGAAAGGATAGAGACATAATGACGAAAGCAGAACTCAGAAAAATTGTAAGGCTCACGTACTTAACAGAGACAGGTGACGAAAAGAAAGTACAGGTCATGCGTACGCAGATCGGCGTCATGGCCACGAGGATCAAGACATTGGACGCAAAGATCCAGTCGTTAAGGATCCAGATGGAGGATCTTAAAGCGAAGAAACAAGCAACCATAGCAAAAGCGAACGAGGCAATAAGCGAACACAAGTTCTTTATCGAACATACAATGATTGAGCACAAGGAAGATCTTGAACAGTTGCTTGTGAAGCAGGACGCCGAGAACAACAACATGACTGCAAAGGAAGTGGCCGCAGAAATCGGTACAGAACCACAGAAAGTCGTTGATGCGTTTACACGCGCTGCCGCCGAGGATGCAACCGCGATGTTTTCCGCGCCGCCGTCCGATCCAGAACCCCCGAAAACGGCAAAAATAAGCCCTGTTTCTGACGCTGGTAAGGAATCATCCGGGGAGGCCCACAAAACACAAAATACGACCCCAAAACAGCCCCAAAACGAGGATGTTGTGACCGCCGCGAAAGAACGTGATATACAGGAGCCTGTTTCCGATCCTGTCAGCGCCGAAACCTCTGAATCGACGAGAACCCCAGAAAATGGCAAAAATAATGCAGTTTCTGGTTCCAGCAAAGAAAGTACCGTGGAACCATCCAAAACGCAAGAATCGACCCCAAAATCGACCAAAAACGACGATCCTGCGGATGAAGATCCGTTTTCTTGGTTGAACGATCTGTAATTCTGTAATCCGGGGTTGATCCGATTCTTGTTCTTGATTTTTTAGACTGTCTCTCGCGATGATGATGATAGCGTAAATGCGGTTGATATGTAGCCGCCCCACTCGCCGCGCCAGAGGGGGCGGGCGTCGGGGGCTACAATCACCTGCATAACGTATCATCGTTGGAGGGGTTACGCCTGAGATGGGCGACGCAGCCAGCAAGATCCGGAGGGGCCTAAAACATCCCCCGGGGGTATCCCTTTCTCAGGCCTTGCGCGCCAGCGCAAGGGAATCAGGCGAACCCCCACGATCAGCCGACCGCGGTCAGAGCCGCCAGCGCCGCCCCCTCTGGCGCGCGCGGTTAAGCGGCGCTCGGACGAGGTTGGGAAGTAGCAGATTTATAAAAAACAAGAATAGGAATAACGGGATAGGACGGAACCCCCGAACCGCAGCAGCAGTTTATATATATATATAAGAGCTTTTCGCGGGCAAAGTGCTCTAAACCCTTACAGGACAAGGGTTTGTAGGCATTTTGGTATGTACCTTTTTTGGACCTAAAAGAGGCTTAAAAAGTATCAAAAAAGGTACATAGTCAGGACGCAGAGCCTTGTAACATTTGTTACATTAACTTTTCGCAAAAAACGGCAGTAAAAACAGCCGCGAAGCCTTATATATCAACGGTTCCAGCGTTTTGGAACTATGTACCTTTTTTGATACCTATAGATCTTGGTCTCGTAGGGATAAAAAAATCCCGAAAAAAGATCGCACTCGATGTGGATAACAATACAGCCACGGTAATAAGAGAGTGTACGACGTAAGCCGAAAAGGCAGAGACGGACAATAAAACAACGTTTACTTATTATCGGAGGTAAAATGACCATGAGAAAGAAAGATGTGTACGTATCATACGTGCAAGACAACCCGAAAGACGCCGTAAGATATAGCAATCAGCTTGATTATTGGGATCCAGATACGCAGAGCTATTACATACTCGGAAAGCGCAAATATAGTAGAGTATGGCATATTGCTGACTATGATGCGCTTATGGATGGATCAGATGCAGATATGGGCCGCTTGTTACGACTCATGGCCGCAACTGCAAACGACAACGCGATAGAGCTGACAGATAACCATACGCATACGCGCAGACTGGCAACAAAATGGGATGATATACGGATCGTTTTAAAGATGCCGATGGCGGGGGCGTGGAAGCGGTATGCAAAAAAGCTCAAAGATAAGGGGATTGTCCGGGAAATGACAATCAAAGGCGTTAATGGCCATCCCGATATCAAACATTATTATATGAATCCGTTGGTTACGATGGCCGGATCTGGTAGGATCTCGTTGCAGTGCTATCGTCTGTTCCAGCCCGAACTCGATAAAGTGCTACCACAACGTGCAATTATGGATCTGCAACGGCATTGGGCAGAGATTGAGGGAGATACCACAGAGCCGCAACTTGACACGCCTTGTGTAGACGCCGTGCCGGTTGCCGTTGAGACTGCAAAACCGGAACCGATCGAGCAGCCAGAACCAGCGCCAGAACCCAAAATGACTGAGGCCGACAAGTGGTCTATTTTCAAAACGTATGTTCTCGATAACAAGATCCAGATGTATCAGCTCAAGAACAACGGCATGTTTGCAGTAACAAAACCGGATAAGTCAAAAGATCTCTGGTTTACCCCGAACCGCGTGTCTGACGACCAATATAAGGACGGGCGCAAAAAAGCCGCAGGCAAAGAGATCACGCAGTTTAACAACTGGTATCTGGATGTTGACGCCGGAAAAGATGACAACAACAATTATTACGATCTTGCAGAGGTAGAGCGCCGCAAGAAAGACATGCTTGCAGTAATCGCGACGTTGCCAGAACCAACGGCCATTGTTGAGACTCGCAACGGTTATCACATCTATTGGTCATGTTACGAGGTCAAAGATCTCGATACGTGGCAGGCAGTAGAGACCAAACTGATTGATATTGTACGTATCGCAGATCCGCACGCGCGTGACGTTGCCCGCCTGTTGCGTGTCCCTTACTCGACATGGCGCAAGATCCCGGATCAGCCCTATAAGATCAAGCTGGTATCTGCCGCGCGTAACCAGTATCCTGCTGCTGATATGCTTACGCTGCTTGATGGCGCCGCCGATGATATCGTGGCTGCCTGCAAAGCATATAACGATAAGTACGGTATCGAGGAGCGCGCCCCAAAAAAAGCCGCAAACAATACCGTACGCAAAACGCACAGTAACAGCCAGCCCGTAGCAGAGACCCCGGACAATGCAAATATCCGGGCCGTCAAAGCCCTCGAAATCCCTGCTAATGTTGTTGCAATGCCTCTCGTACCGTACACAGGTAACATTGCCAAAGAAATCAAGAGTAAGGTCAGTATGTCGGAGTTGCTGGATCTTGATTACGGTCATGTATTCCGCTGTATCCTCGATGACCATGTTGACAATCATCCTAGCGCAATGATTTATAAAAACGCAGGGGGCGATCGGTACGTATGCAGCTGTCTGGATCGCAGGGGGATTGATGTTATTGATCTCGTCATGCGTCTCGCTCATTGCGGCTATAACGACGCAATCGGATATCTTGGCAGATTGATCGGGATTTACTCGCCGCAAAAGGTACACGCGCCCAAAAAGGACGAGTGCAAAAACCTGATTGACAAGACAATGACAAGATCTCAGATGTTACAAGATGCAATGTCGTGATATGCATATAGGAAGGAAAATGCAAAATGTGTACAACTGCTTATGATAATCGTATCAACTGGTACGCCCTTGTCGTCGCGATCATGCGTGACGATATTAACGGTTATGATGCAGCCGCAACGGCACTAGGGGAATCAGGCGTACGCGGTCACGGCCAGATTACAAGAGATTGGCAGAGACACACGACAAAAGATGATTATGACGAGCGCGCCAAAAAAATCTACGATGATTTTGTCTCTGGTAAAACCGTCAACGATCTATCGATCATTTATGATTTGTCCGTCAATCAGGTCTTTGCATCGATAAGAGATTATTGCGATCAAAACGGGATCCCACGTCCGGCCCGGCAGAAATACAGCCGTCATAATTGGGCGGAGGACGAGTATTTAGAGGATTGCGACCGCTGGAATTGAGATTCCTGCAAAATATATAAAAATATTTTTTCTCAAATGACTGAATAAAAGCAAAATACAGGTAATAACCAAAGTGAGAACCGCGAAAGAGAAAAGCGCGGCCGAAAAAATCATGGAGGTTATTATATTGTCTCAAGAGTTTAAAAAAGATGATAAGATCGGCAAGATCGGAGAGATTGCAGCACGTAAATTACTTAATCAGTTTGGCTATCAAGACAGCGTGATAGCAGACGTGTCAAAGGATCCTGTATATCAATCCATAGATGTTGATCTCGTTGTATCACGCGGAACCAAAGCCCCAAAAATGGTAGAGGCCAAAGCACGGACAAAAGACTGGCACGATATCGGGCTGGAGCTTGTGACCAATACAACCAATAATACGCCCGGATGGGCTTATAATACGAGATCCCATATCATAACACAATTTGCAATTGATACGCTTATCTTACATGTCATCGACGCGCCAAAGATGCAGCTATGGTTACGCAACGTAGATGTTTCGCGCCGGAAAACCAAACGGGCTAAAAACTACAGCAATGGCATATATTATTCCGACTCTATTATCTTTCCTGTCTCTCTCGACGAGGCACGAAAAGCAGGATGGCAGACTCATAGTTACCGGTTCAACACTCATACACAGCGTTATGATTTGATTTATCAGCACTCATAATTTTTTCAAAAAATATTTTTCAAGATTTGTGATTAAGAAAACAAAACAGGCAATGTGTATAATGTAAGACCCAAACGGGATAGGGCAAGATCCACGCGGGCGAACATTTTCCCGTTTTATATATTATGTTTCCACTTTTTACAGGAGGATATCAAAATGATACACTTTTTGATCCTATTGGTTATCCTGACGATCTTGTCGACAGTAGCAGCCCTGTATATCATCTTGCATGAGCTTAAAAAGGTCAAGGCAATCCATGACAAGATCTTACAGGATCAGGCCGCAACCGTTATGCGTATCGATCAGGTTCGCAAAGAGATTGAGGCCGCAACAACGCCGCGTAACATCCATTAATTTTATCCATATATATAGGAAGGATTTTTAAAAATGAAGAAGAACTATAACAACAAGAATTACAACAACAATGGTTACAACGGTTACAAGAAATCCAGCCGTGATTTCATCGAACGTATCATTATCGAGCGCGCAAAAAAGGACGCAGAGTTACAGCGTTACGCAGATGAGTACATGGATAAAGCTATCGACTATTTGTTTGCGGAACGTTTCTGCAAAGCATGTTTCGCGCTCAAGAATGTTTTGGATCTCTCGCAGGATATCGTCCAGCGTATCGCGGCAAAACATTTGCTCGATCTCGCGGAAATCGCGGACGGTTTGCCGAACGACGATATGGTTGCCGCGAAAAAAGAGTTACGCAAGGTTTTGGATCAGTCAATCAGTTTTCATAAAGGATGATTTTACCAATGCATAGTGGTTTTTCTACAGATGGCAATTTTGATTCCCATCATTTTCCTATACAACGTAACGAGCCGGATTTCCCGGCCGCAAAAGATAGCGCTGCTATCAACGAGCTTAAACATTATCGTGATTTGCTTGCTAATACGACAAGCATTGATTGTAGACTTGCAGCAGACACGATTGAGGATAATCTGCGTAAGTTGTGTAAGCCTTATCGTTCTATCCTCTTTGTATCGTATGTACTGGGATTAAGTAAGGCTGTTGCCGCAAAACGTTTCGGGATCCCGCAGGCTGACTATTCTGATCTGTTACGAGCAGCGAGACAATCGTATCTGGAGTTGATTTAAAATGATATCAACTTATTACTATAATGTCCCCAACCATAACTATATGGATACGCGGATCTATTTCGCCAAACCGGCAGACAACTACACACAAGATCAGATTACAGCTTTATATAAGTTGTGCAAAACAGATTACGAGCGAGATCTTTTGATTGATCGTCTTTATGTATATCGTCCCGGCCAGCGCCGCAGCCGGAAAAAGGATCCGTATTATATCCTTACAGCGCGGCAATTGCTGCAAGAGCAGCACGACACAACCGTTACTAACTTGCCATAACCAACAATAACCCCGGAGAGATCCGGGGCTTTTTCATAGAAAGGATTTTACAATATATGTCTCAAAATATCGGTATCATAGATGCAGACTTACTCGATAATGGTACACGCCATCCCAATCTAGCATTACTTAAAATCTCTGGTTATCATCGTCGGATCGGAGATAATACAACACTTGTAAGATCTTATGACGAGGATCTTGATCAATACGATCACATCTATCTTGCAAAGGTCTTTGATTTCACAAAAGTACCGGATGATGTTATCGCGCGCAAAAATATCACGATCGGCGGTACAGGATTCCCCGATGGCTTTACCACGTATCAAGATAACCCGGATCCAGCATACACGATCCAGACTCATAGATTTATCCAGTCTCTACCACATGACATTGAGCACGTAAGGCCAGATTATCACCTGTATGATGCTTACGTAGATTCACAGATCGCGGCCGGACAAAAGCCGACAAAGTACAAGGACTATCTTGAGTTTTCTATTGGCTTTGCAACAAGAGGATGTTTCCGTCACTGTTCTTTTTGCGTCAATCAAAAATCCCCCGGCATACGGTTCCATTCCCACATATCAGAGTGGTTAGACCCGGATCGCAAGAGGATATATTTGTGGGATGATAATATCTTGGCTTATTCTTATTGGAGATCCGTTTTTGACGAGCTGGCGGCAACAAACAAGCGCTTTCAGTTCCGTCAGGGCATGGATATCAGGCTGATGACAGATGACAAAGCGGAAGTATTGGCGCGCGCAAAATACTACGGCGATTATATCTTTGCTTTCGATCACATACGAGATTCAAAATATATAATCAACGGCCTAAAGATCTGGCATAATCATTCCAACAGGATCCCTAAATTATATGTTCTTACTGCATTTGATTCAACCGATCAAGATGACATTGCAAATACTTTCGAGCGGATCAAGATCCTATTCGATAATCATGCGATCCCCTACGTCATGCGGCACGAAAACTATCAGCAATCAAAATACAGAGGCATGTATATAACTCTAGCTAGATGGGCTAATCAGCCATCCATGATTAAGACTCTTTCATTCTCAGAGTACGTTGAGATTGCAGGTAAATCGGCGGTAAGGTACGCGGAACAATTCGCACATGACTTCCCGGAGATCGCGGCCAAATACTATTCGATTCGTTTTCGTTAATCTTTTTTACGTTCTATATTATATGAAGGAAAAGTTTTAGGTTCATATATAAGTAAGGGGAGATGATTCCATGTTAACCCGTAAGTGTACCATCTGCGGGCGTATCATCCCGCAGGGATCTGTCTGCCCTTGCCAGCGTGACCGGACGCGGGAGTACAACAAACAATACAAAGATCAAGGACGTAGAGAGATCTACGATACTAAGCGCTGGCGATCCCTAACTAAAGTTATTGCCCAGCACGCCAATAACCTAGACGAGGTTGAGCGCGCTAAAGGTAACATTGTGTTCGGCCGTATTTCACATCACATTATACCTGTATCAGAGCGGCCGGATCTAGCGTACCAGCTGGACAACATTATCTTTGTGTCGGATCGCACACACGCATGGATCCATCAGGCGTACGATCAAGGCGAGGAAAGCAAACACAAGATGCAAGCAAGATTGTTCGAGATCCATCAACGTACGCTGGGAGGGGATATTTGAGCTGTATTCGTCCCCGGGGTATGTACAAAAGTTTTTCCTGACGGGGTACGGTCAATGCGTCCGGGGTTTTCCCGCGCAAAAAGTCTATAAATGAAAGGGAGGTTGTTACATTGGCAGGTAGACCGAGAAAAGTTATCAGTATGCAAAAGGGACACATAAACAAATCAGTACGCGAAACCAGAGAAGAAGGGGAACAACGAATCAAAGCAGACGCCGACAAGATGACAGCCCCCGACTGGTTGACGCCGAGAGCAGGGGAAGAATTTTATAGAGTCATCGCAGAGGCCCGTAAGATTGACTTTCTGGATAATCTCGATCTTTCCGTTTTGGCGGTTTACGCCGATAATTACGCGCGATACGCTGACGCGGCAGAGCACTTGAATACAGAGGGCCTTGTAAATGTGACGGATTCTGGATACGCCACGCCGTCGCCGTATATGTCTGTTCTTAACCAAAGCGCCAAAAATATCTTTACTTGCAGCAGCAAGCTAGGTTTAGCTATCACGGATCGGCTGAAACTGATTGTCCCGCAAAAGCAGGAAAAGCCCAAAAATAAATACGAGAAATTCTTAGATAAGGAAGCGTAACCGATGGATAGAACAACGGAATACGCTAAACTTGTCTTGTCTGGAAAACGGATTGCGGGACGATCGGAGCGCCTTGCGTGTAAACGCCATCTAGATGATATGGCGGCAAAGGATTCCGAATGGATCTTTGATATCGCAGAAGCAGAACGTCATATAAATATAGCCAATACCTTAACGATCGGAGAAGGCGCAGAACTCAAAAAACTCAAAACTAGAGGTTTTCAGAACTTCATTATTGGTTCACTTTTTGGCTGGAGGAAAAAGCGCTCGAAGATCCGTAAATATCGTGAGGCTTACGTCCAGATGGGGCGCCAAAATGGCAAGTCGTTCTTGTGCGGAATCCTCGCAAATGATTTCGCGACGTTCGGCGGTTATCAATATGGACGTATTTTTTGTACGGCGACAAAACAGGAACAGGCTAATATTGTTTTTGACGAAATTGCAAAATTTATCGAATCAGATCATGATTTATCTGAGCTGTATACAATCAAAAAATATGAGCATAGTATTAAATCAAAAGTAACAGGATCCATCGTAAAAGCGATTGGCCGCGACACAAAAAGCGCGGACGGATTTAGAACTATTTTAGCTATTGTCGATGAATATCATGCCCATCCAACAGATCAAATGTATAAATTAATGCTTGACGGACAAGACAATGTTTTTAATGCTTTAACGATCGCGATAACAACCGCAGGTTTTAACCTTTCCGGCCCCTGTAAAAAGCAGTATGATTTTTGCAAGAAAGTGCTAGAGGGAGTTGTCCAAAAAGACAGCTTGTTTATCTATATTGCAGAACCAGATAAAGAGGATGATATCTGGAATCCAGAAACATGGATGAAAGCGAACCCTTTAAAACTTTGGAAGAACGACACGGAACGAGACGAGCAGAAAATAGCGATCGTGGCCGCAAAAGCAATAGACGCGAAAGAAAAAGGCGGCGAGGATCTTGTTAATTTTGAGACGAAAACCCTTGATGCATGGGTAGAATATACAGGCGGATCTTTGCTAGACTTAGCCGCGTGGAAGAATTGTGGCACAGATAAAACAATCGCTGATATGCAAGGACAATCTGCATATTTAGGTATCGACTTATCTAGCGGCGGCGATTTAACTTCTATCGCCCTTGTTTTTCCTCTATATAACGGTCTTGTTTACATCTGGAGTCATAGTTATATGCCTGCTTTAAGGTTGGAAGAACACATAAAAACAGATTCGCAGCCTTATGGCGTCTGGAAGCAGCAAGGTTTGATAACACTCACAAGCGGCATGTATGGAATCAAGACCGATTATAAATATATCATCGCAGATCTCAAGAAATTGATTACGCAGTATGATATCAAGATCGTAGGTTGTGGATATGATTCCCACAATGCCGCTGCTTTTCTTTCAGACCTTGATGAAATTCTAGATTGTGATCTGACAGAAATAAGACAGTCTGCAAGATCCCTAAATGACCCCACGGCTGACTTTGCTTTGACCGTCAAGGCACAACAAATCCAGTACGACAAAAATAACGCGCTTCTTTCGTGGTCTGCCAGCAATGCGATTCTTTCGGAACCAAATTCTTTCGGGGAAACAAAGATCGATAAGATGACGCAGACCGACCGTATTGACCCGATTGATGCCATCATAGATGCATGGGCTTTGTATTTTAGCCATAAAGATAATAAAAATGATAATGCAGCAGAAGGACAAGAAGCGCTTGATATATGGTTATCATCATTCAATGACGAGTAAGGAAAGGGGGGAGAAAGTACGAAGTTCAATCTTATAACAAAGATCAGAAACGTATTTACCGGCGAAAAAGAAACCGGTACAATCACGCTGTCTGCTATCAATGATATGTTTTCTGTTTCGGGGAAAACATACGGTTCTGACTTGTCGGAAATCACGTATTTTACATGCTTAAAAACTCTTTCGGAATCGCTGGGCAAGATGCCTATTTACCTTATGTCTGAGGACAAGAAAAGGATCACAAACCACGAAACGACGCCGTTTCTCAGCGTTTCGCCCAACGATATTTATACGCCGGTTCAGTTCTTTACGTACCTAGAGTTTTGCCGTAATCATTACGGCAATGCCTATGCATATGTCGCGCGCAAAAACTCACGTATAACTGGTATCTATCCACTAGATCCAACATGTGTACAGATCTATATAGATAATACGGATATTTTCACGAATCGTAGATATTACTATCATTTTACCGACACAAAATCAGGGAAATCTTACTGGATTGACCCCAATGATGTTCTGCATGTCAAGACATGGGTAACGGATCGCAGCGGTTTAGCGGGCAAATCCGTTCGTGAAATCCTTGCTACTAATATGGCTGGGTCAAAGTCAAGTCAGCAGTTCCTAAATGAGTTATATCAGAAGGGATTAACAGCAAACGCCGTCATAAAATATACCGGCGATCTTTCCCGGGAGCAGCAGAAAGTCATGCTGAAACAGTTGCGTAAACAGGCAACAGATGGACGAATGATTACGCTGCCTCTCGGCTATGATATCCAGACATTAGACTTAAAATTAACCGATAGTCAGTTTTATGAACTCAAGAAATACAATGCGTTACAGATCGCGGCAGCGTTCGGGATCCAGCCCAATTTCTTGAATGATTATTCTAAATCCAGTTACGCAAATTCTGCGGCGCAAAACCTTTCGTTCTATGTCAATACCTTGCTTTATAATTTGTCTCTTTATGAGCAGGAATTTAACCGTAAACTTCTCACGACGCAGGAACAGCGTAAAGGTTTAGGCTTTAAGTTCAATGTTTGGACGATCCTTAGAGGCGATCCAACGAGTCAAGCCGATGTTTTACAGAAAATGGTATCAACCGCCATTTATTCCGTTAACGAGGCCCGTTCTAAACTGGATCTTGAACCTTGCGAGAATGGAGACGTTCACGTTGTGAATGGATCTTATGTTAAACTTCAAGACGTAGGTTTAGCCTACGGGAAAGGAGGTTAAATCGTGATCAAAGTAAAGAATAACGCCGATAGCGCTGAGTTATTCATCTACGGCGATATTATCGACGATGCGGACAGCAACTGGATTTACGAGGATGATAACGGTTATGTCTGGCCAAAGGACATTAAAACACAGCTGGACAAGATCGACGATAACCAGCCGCTGACGGTATACATCAACAGTAACGGCGGATCTGTACCGGCAGGCGTAGCGATCTCTAATATGATTGCGCGCCATAAAGGGCCGACAAAAGCCGTCGTTGATGGCTGGGCGTGCAGTATTGCGACGCAGATATTTTTTAGCGCCGACAAGCGAGAAATCCCAGAAAATGCGTATCTGATGATCCATAAGCCTTCATGCATGTGCGCAGGCGACGCGGACGATTTTGCGGCCGCTATCGATATGCTTGACACGCTGCAAACCGGCCTAGAGTCTACGTATCTCAAGGCCGCGAAAGATGGCGTATCTGCTGACCGTATACATGATATGGTTGAGCAATCCACATGGCTGACCGGCGCAGAGGCCGCAGAACTCTTTGATGTATCTGTCACGGCCGCGACAAGCGCCGCTGCTTACGCCGGATCCTCGTTTAAGCCGCTGGATAAGATGCCTGACGGCATTAAGATTGCAAAAGCCCCGACCGAAAAAGAGCCGGATCCAGAGCCAGCCGATAAGGTTGACGCCGCAGCGGCTCTAAAACTCAAGATTGCCCTTGCGACGATCTGAGATAACAAAATTCTATCTATATAATAGGAAGGAAATTTACACATGAGAAAATCAGATGAACTCAAGAAAGTAGTAGACGAGCTTACAGCACAGGCAAAGCAGTTGCAGAAGGATGGCAAGATTGCTGAGGCTTCTGACGTTGCTGACAAACTCAACGCAGCCCGCAATGAATACATGCTGGCAAAAAGCATTGATGACGCCGAAAAGCTCAATTTTATTGATAATCTTGTTCCGGCCGCAGGCGCTAAGCTCAATGACCGCAAAATGCAGAACAGAATTTTCAATAAGATCCTGCTCGGCCGCCGCTTGAATGAAGAAGAAAAAGCCTACAACGAGGCAACGATTGGCCAGCAGGAAGGCGTGGCGGAAAAAGGCGGCGCGATGGTCCCGCAGGAGCAGATTGCAACCCTGCGTGAGTATCGCCGGGCTTATGTACAGCTCAAAGATTACGCCGATGTTATCACGGCTGGCAGTCTGACGGGCAAGATGCCTGCACTGGCGGATACGACGGCAACGCTTGCAGCATTTACAGAGCTTTCGGAGGTTGGCCAGCAGGATGTAACGTTCTCGCAGGTTAACTATAACATCAAGGATTACGGCGCTATCATCCCGGTATCTAACAGCCTGCTTGCAGATGCAGATGTAGATCTTATCTCTATCCTTGGCCGTCAGCTTGCCCGCATGAGCGTAAACGGCGAGAACGCTGCCATCCTCGCAAAAATGCCCGCCGAAAAGGCTTCACTTTCGGATTATAAAGGACTCACGAAGGCCCTTAATGTGGACCTTGATGCAGCTTATGCCGGAAACAGCAAGATCTTTACGAATCAGGACGGTTTGGAATGGATGTCTGAACTTGACGACGCCAATAAACGCCCGCTGCTCGTCCCGGATGTTACGGCCCCGGATTCTTATCTGTTCCGTGGTCATGAAATCGTTGTTCTGCCTAATAGCACGCTTGCAACAGCTTCTAAGGCTATTCCGTTCTACGTTGGCAGCCTCTTTGATTACATTGCTTACTTTGAGCGCGCTGGTTTGGAGCTTGCTGTTTCCGATCAGGCAGGATTCTCGAAGAATATGACGCTTATTCGCGCAATCGAGCGTTTTGACGCCGTAGTTGACGATAAGGCCGCAATGAAGGCTTATACGGTCACGACGGCCTAACAGGAGTTGATTTAAATGTCTATCGCGCTTGAAACCGTGAAGGAATATCTTAAAATTGATTCATCTGCTTTTGACGATGAATTAATTCGCATGATTGATACCGCGCACGCTATGCTTGTTGGCGCGGTAGACAATCTGGATATCTTATGCGCGCTGGATCCAAATATCCAAAAAAAAGCGGACATGATTGAGTTGATGTATACGGCGTCTTTGTTCGAGGAACGTACGATGACGAACCCGGAACAATATTCAAGAGTCATTGAAACGCTTATCGGCCAGCTGCAAAATGCAAGCGATAAAACGGATGAAGAATTACAAGATATTCTTTCCAAAAAGCAGGAGGCTGATAACCGATGAATCTAGGACGTTTCACGCATCGTATCGAGATCCAGAAAAATAGGCCGGTTGTTGATGATGAAGCGAATTGCGTTGAAAGATGGGACACAGTAGCAGAACTTTACGCAGATATAACGCCGATATCCAGCCGGGAATACCTGTTAGCCGATCAGCACGCCGCAGAGATCACGCATAAGATCTATATCCGGTATAATTCGATCGTCGATCCTCGTTGTCGTATCTTACATCAAGGTAAAGTCTACGAGATTGACAGCGTTTTACCGGATGCAAAGCAGACCTATATGACGATCATGTGCAGGGAGGCGGTCTAAATGGCTGCCCGTACTAGTCGTAATAGCCGTTGGTCTGCTGCTAAACTTGAGATGTATATTGGTTCTGCGGCAGTCAAAGCCGGTAAAACCGCCCTACAAGATGCAGCTGAGTATCTTTTGGCCGAAACTAAAAAGCGCTGTCCGTACGATCCAGACCATGACAAAAAACATCAACAAAAAGGAACTCATTTACGTGATTCCCTTCATATTGTGTATTCAAAGTCTGGCACGTACGCAAAGATTACGACGGATCTCAAGACGGACAACGGTTTGAACGAGGGCGCAGTTGTGGAATACAGTTCGCGCGTAAATATCCCGTTTATGCAGCAAACAGCCGATGCCTGCATGGCGACCGCAAAAGAAAAGATACGCAAAGCAATCGCGGATAATCTCGCGGCCGGAAAGAAAGGATGATAGATATCAACGCGATCAAGAACGCTATCGCTGCTTTACGAGCAGACACAGATCTGACGGATCTGATTGGCGCGAATCTCTATCATCTACGCGCGCCGCAGGTCTGCAAATATCCAGCAGTAATCTATTCCCTTGTCTCTAGCAATCCTAGCCTAGCAGGGGACAACACAAAACTATATAACCGGATCCGTATCCGGTTCCACATACTAACAAAGGCGGGATCTGCTTCCTACAATCCAGTAACGGCCGCCATAACTAAGATTATGACGGCTAATAACTGGGTAGAGGGCGAAACCGTCGAGATGATGGAGGACGATGATATATTCGTCCGCGTCATTGATTTCATTATACAGGAGTGATTTTTTTGGCAGATACAACACTTAAATCTGGTATCGTCAATTCCGCGCTCGTTGGTATCAGCAATTTTCACGTTGCAAAGGTTCTTGACGATCCAACCAGCGGCGCAACTACCTACGATACCGTTATTTCTGTTCCGCAGCTGAGACAGGTACAGATCAAGCCGAAAAACAACAGCGCAAGCCTTTACGGCGATAACGTTGCAGTAGAGACGGCTAACGCAACGTCAGAATATGAACTTACAATTGAGACGGCACAGCTGCCGACTGAGTATCGCGCGCTGCTTATGGGCCATACGTTCGATTCTGCAACGGGTACAATGAAGGTATCTGGCGACGATGTAGCGCCGTACTTTGCCGTTATGTTCGAGGCGCAGAAAAACAACGGTAAGAAACGCTTTGTTCGGTTCACGAAGGTCAAGTTTGCTGAGCCAGATGAAACGTACAAAACGAAGGAAGAAAGTATTTCTTTCACAACGCCGTCTATTACTGGTACGGCAATCTATCGTAATTCCGATAAGCTCGCACTGGTTCAGGCCGACGAGGAGGCCACGGGCTATCAGGCAACGACCGGCGAAAAGTGGTACACACTCAACGAGCAGAAAACGTTCGATTGATTTTTCGCCGCGAAAAAACGACCGATAATAAACAGGGGTAAGAGGGGGGATCTATTGCCCCCTCTTATTTTTGTACAACGCTCTATATTATATAGAAGGAAACAGATAAAAAGGAACGTGATTATATATGGATATGCCTACTATCAAGATCGGCAAGAAAACCATCAAGGCCCCGCGCCCGACCATGAAGGATTGGCGGGAGATCGTACAGTACGACAAAGAGGAACGCGAAAACGCGGATACAATGCATTTTCTTGATATTATGGATGCCCGCGTGGGAATCATCCAGAAATTCTATCATCTGACGGACGAGCAGGTTAACCAGTTGGATCCTGCTGATATCTATCCTGCTTACGTCCTGCTGGCTAAAGCTGTCATAGGCATTGTTACAGAAAAGGTAGAACAGATCCCAAACGCGGAAACGGGCGAGGATTAAATCTAAATCTAAGCCCGTATGAGCAAGTCATGTCTTTTTATGCGGGACTAGTCAAGGCATACAATTGGACGTTACGGCAGATCGACGAGCAGGATCTAGCAGACACGCTGGATTTCATCGTCGTCATGGATAAGGTAGACAACGCGCCAAAGTATGCATCAATCGAGGACGTTTTACCGATGTGATCGGCCGCAAAAAAAGACGCGTATATATAATAGGAAGGAAACTTACAAGAAAGGAGAAGATTAATGGCTCAAAAGGGGCAGACAGTAGACGAACTGTTTATCGGCCTTGGCCTTGATATCAGTCAGTTGCAGATTGATTTCCAGACTGCTGATACAACTGTATCCAACGCAATCAAAAGACTGAATCAAGAATCGAATCAGATCAAGATCAAGTCTAGTATCGATACAGCAGGACTACAGGGCGCGGAACAGCAGCTGGATCTCTTAAAGCGTAAAGAACAAGAACTTAACGACCTGCTGACTCGTCAGAAACAGATCCTTGCGATTCGAAACGCGGTGTATAAACAAAACGTCGCAAAAAACGGCGAGGATTCTTCCAGCGCGCGCGGATCATTGACAGCTGTCTTAAAGCAGCAGGCAGCCGTTGCAAAACTGGAAAGCCAATTAAGGGACAATCAAGCAAAGCAAAAGGCCCTGACGCCCGTCGATAACGCAGATCATTCCAAAGTTGGTACAGTTCTGTCTGGTATCGCAACAGCTTCCACGAAGGCAAAAGAGGGCGTTGATTCCGTTACCGGCGCTTATGGTAAGTTGTCGAACAAGATGGCCGGGATGATGGCGATAGCCACGACCGGATACGGACTGTTCAATATCACACAATCGGCTATGGAGGCAGGCGAAAACCTCTACAAGTTGTCTAATCGTTTGCATCTCACGACAGCAGAGGCCGGTAAACTATCGCGCCTGTTTTCCGTCAGCGGAACCAATATACAGGCTATTATCCCGTATTTCTCTCAGCTCGATAAGCAAGTCTTAGCTTCCAAAAACGGCATGAATAGCACGACTCTTGCTTTGTCTAAGTTCGGGATCAACCTAAAAGACCAAAAAGGCAATCTGCTGCCGATCAACGAGCAGTTAGACCAACTCGCTAAAGGTTATCATAAAGCCGCAGAGGCAGGAAAAGAGGAAGAATTTACCGCTTCTGTTTTGGGTAAGCGCGGCGCGGAATTAGTACCGCTGCTGGAGGATTACGCCGATAATCTCCAGATCGCAAATTCCATCGAGACAACAGGTCTTTTGGATCCGAACGAGGCGCACAAGTTATCCCTCGAATGGCGCGTAATGAAAGCTGAAGCGGGACAGCTCGGTCTAGCTTTCGGATCGGCTATGATTCCGATCGCGCGCGAAGTAATGCCAGAGGTTACAAAAGGCATGAAAGACCTTGTATCTTATATAAAGGATAACAAGGATGATATCAAGGCCGCAATAACTGGCTGGGGCGCTGCCCTTGCAGAAGTCGGAAAGATAGCAGGATCTGTTGCCGTTGCAGTTGGCAAGCTCGGCAAGGATATGGGTACAACGCGAGAGGATAAGATCCTCGCCGCAAACGTCCCGGATTATGCCAGCGGTAAACAGACAATGCAGTCTGATTTTGGTCTTGCTGCTGGGGGAGGAATCGGAGTATTAACGGCCGCAGCGCTTGGCGTCGGAACTGGCGGTTTAGGCTTTATCCCGATTGCAGGCGGGCTTGCTGCCGGTACGATCGGTTACGAGCTTTTTGGCGGCCGCGAGGCAGCAAAATACCGTAACGATCAGTTAGCAACGCACAGTAAGGATTATCCAACCTGGGCAGAAAACTACCATCTGCAACAGGTAGCGGCCGGGAAAGAGAAATACAGCAAGTTCGAGCAGCAGACTGCTGACGCGCTCAATAATAGCCTCGATACCAGCAAATGGGATAAATATGCCGGTAAGATCGACGATACCTCTCTAAAACTCAAAGATCTCACGGGCGTTGATATCGATTTTAGGAAAGCCGAACAGGATTCCAAACAAGCCACAGACGCGAATACAGAAGCCCAAAACAAGGCCGCTCAGGCGATGGAATGGCGGGCAACCGCAGCCGGACAGCTGAGTGAGAAAATCTATAGTTTAACTCACAATGACGTAGAAAATGCAACGCATAACATGTGGGTAGAGGTTGAGAAAGCCACAGCGAATGGCGTGCCGAAAGATCTGATTGATAAGTTTATCAGCGCTCAATCTACACGTATCAGCGAGGACAAATTTAGAAATGTCACGGCCCCGATGGCCGAGGCGTTTAAAACGGATCTGCAAAACCAATTGGATCAGATTGACTTGCAGGCAAAAGCATACGTCAGAGCAGGAGCCACAGAGGACGAGGCAGCTGCATGGGCAGAGCAGCGCAAATCTAAGATTAATGCGGAATGGGATCGGCAGGTTGCAAGCCAGATTGATTCGATCTGGAAAGATTCGTTCCAGAATCGTTTGGACGAGATCGACCGGGAGGCCGAGGCTTGGAAGCAGAAAGGTTTGGACGAGGCAAAAGCGACGGAATGGGCCGAGGAAAAGAAACGCCAGTCATATGAGGAAACCGCTCAATCTATGTTTTCCTCTCAGCTCAAGTATTTTCGTGCATGGTCTAGAGGCGGCGTACAAGGTATCATCCAGCAGATGCGCAGGGAGATGAAGATCCCTGCAAATGCAATGACTAGCCCAGAAGAAATTGCAAGTTTTCAGGCGGCAATGAAATCCGCGAAAGATAACCTCGTCCCGATTGTCTCGGACGATCAATTACAGGCCGCGCGTGCACAAGCTAACGCAGGGCCTGCCGTTGAGATCTTACGCGGCGCAGTAAACAGTCTGCAATCATCATTACAACCAGTCATCAATAACCTGACTGGAGCCGGCAGGACTTTAGAGGTTCAGCCAACTGCGTATAATCCATCTGTTACGATCAACACAAATGTCTCGGATACCGTTATGACAAATGACATTGTTGATCTTATCGCAGATCGTACGGCCACGAAAGTAAACGATGCGTTGCAGCCCATGAAAACAAATTATTATGAAAATAAATATGGAGTGTGATTCTCTTGTCTGTAAGGATTGGCGAAGCCGTTTCCATGTCAGATCCCGGCGACGACAACACGATCACGCCGGATGACCGTCAGGAACTTGTTAAGGTTTTTGGTTCCGTCGTCGTACAGGATTACGGTCATATTACTGCTGGCGATACAATCAGCTGGAAACTGCAATTCAATAAACCAAACTGGGAACTCGTCAAAAGTTACTGGCATAACCGCGTTATAGTCAACGTTCAGGACGAGGCGAAACAGATCTTTCAGGCGCGTGTTGTTGTCAAATCGTATTCGCGCGTCAGTAGATTTCCAGATTATATCAACGCAAATATAGAATTATGGAGGATTTAAGATTATGGCAAATGCTTATATTAACGTGTATATGAACAACCCGACACAGGACAAAACGGACGGTACGCTGGTATCCAGCGACGGCGCACAGACTAGCCCGATCGCTGCCACGCTGGATGCAAGTAAGGCAGAATCAAAGATTATCAAGCTGGCGATCCGTTGCGAGGCAGGATATACGACAGATACGGACGGCGCAAAGATTGACTTTACCGGCACGACGGCCGGGAAGTGGCTCGTTGCTTATTCTGCTGGCAATACAGCAGACGCAGCCCCCGCAGATTCTGCGTTTTCTACTTCTGCGACGATCCCCCTTGCGATCGCTCAAAAGAACGTTGTTTTCTGGGCTAAAGCAACGTCAACGACGGACGAGAATCCGCAAAACGATATTTCTGTTAAATTAAGAGTATCTGCAAAGATCGTTGCACTTTGATTCATAGGAGGGATATTTTATGCTTTATATAAATCCCTGCTATCCAGATCTTTTTGATGTACATGGTTCCCGCTGGGTATACACGGCCGCAAATGACCGGAACGGCAATATAAAGCCGTATATGGATCGCAACAGCGCAACAGACGATGTAAATGATTATTGCGGCAAGACATTCCCCGGCGTTACAGACTGCTGGCAGAAAGTTAGCCTGTATAATGGCGCGTCCAATTATCACGCAGATGTTACCGTCGTTGTCACGGACGGAACAACCGTAACGCTTGTTGATATTCTGGATTCCTACACGAATAACGGCATGTATGGGCATAATGATTGCAGGATACCCTATAATCAATGGTTCGATTATATCTTTCATTATACGTTGCAGACCCATACAGACGGGAAAGTCTATCTACACGCTGACGGCATTGCTGGTACACATGCATATACGGGCAAGTATTACGCGACGGGATTTTCCAGCGCGGCAAAAATGACAGAGATCCGTATTCGATCCAGTTTCAATATCAGGGATCTGATTATTGCAGATTTCAAATTGTATAAAAACGACGAGATCAAAGAACTCACGACTACGGCGCACGGCGGTAACTTTGTATCCAGCGCCAATAATACATACGATCTGGAGACCGTGGGAGCCGTGGGAACCGTAACTTTAGATACCAGTAGTATCACAACGGCGGATTACCAGCTGCTGGGGGGATCCTATATCTGTACAGCCAGCCGTAATAACGAGGATATTAACGCGCTGACGGTCAATTACGGCGGCGTAACATCTGATTATACTCTGGCTGACGGCGATCAGATTTTGAATACCGGCAGCACGAACGTGACAAAAGACAGTCTAGGGACAGTAACGATAACGGCAAAGAAGGTTTGATACGATGGCGGCAAACATAAAGACAAACGATAAAGCCTTTGTCGTCTCACGTAAGACGACCGTCACAACAAAATCTGATCATGCTTTCGCGCTCGTAAGATCCTATCATGTATCGTATGTGCTGGATACAGACCGGACTGTTCATAAATCTGTCAAAGCCGGTTTTGATACCGTTCGGCATACCGGCCAGATCGAGACTTGTCTTTCTGATACACGCCGTTGGCTCGCAGCTCATACGGCTGTAACCAATGATTCTGATACGGCTCGTATCGTCGGATTGTCTCAGCTGCTCGGTTTTTCAACAAGCCGCGTGCTCAAGGGCAACGTTATCAATCTTTCTGATACAGATCGAGAGATTGCATATAAATTCCGGTATGATAACCCGGGATATAAAGAGCGCTTGATTTTTCCGGGACATAATATCCAGCCAAAAGACCAGACGCAGAGCAAGACCGGTTACGCTTTCTGGATAAACAATAATTCGAACGAAGAAAAGTACGCCGGTATTTTCCCGATTCCCACGGCGCGGGAATACTGGTTCCGCTTTGATGTGTACAGCACAGCAGGAACCTCGAATCGTTGGCGCGCGTATAATGGCTATTACTATAAGACCAACAGCACAGGCAGCAGGGTAGACGGCATAACTCGTAACGGCGACAATATCCTTACTTTTGCGCACGACAATCAGGTACACGAGGATAAATTGACATGGGCTGGATTACATCAAGTCTGCTTGCATATGATTGCGGGCAAAGCCAATAAAGGTTCTTTGATCGAATACTGGTACGACGGCGTAAAGATAACCGCGATCACAGATAAGGACGTTGGACCGGATGACGGCTATTTCAAGACGCTTTATCTACAATCTGACGGATCTGACGTATTCTTTAGTAATATCATTGTCAGCTCGGATCCTCTCGAACCTTTGCAGGACTGCAAAAACAACGAACGCCAATGGCTTATGCCGATGGATATCAAATCCGATACAGTCAGTAAATGGGGGATTGATGACCTTTCCGCGCGTTTTGCTGATCCATCATATACTAAAAACTATCCTATTCTATTGTGTGGCGGCGATATACTGTATGAATACATGTATTGCCCTATCCAGTTCTGCATCAATACGCAGATAGATCTCAAGAATTTTACGGTCTGCTTTCAGGACAGTTTCGAACTTGATAACTATGACGATGTAGACATGACGCTGTCTTACTCAGATGACGCAGAGAATTGGACGCCGATAAAGACGATTAGGAGCGGTAAGATACCATATATCCGGTTCAGCAATCTCGGTAATCTCGGTATACATAAATACTACCAGCTTTCTGCAACGAATTACGGCCACAACCTTGTAGGAGGCTTTATTTTTGATGCGCGTCCCGTCGAGATCATTGATCTGGATACAAGCCGTAATTTGCAGAGATCCGAAGTTCTGCCAGCTGATACAGATCGCTTGATAGGCGTAGGCGTCGCAAGATCTGCGGATTTTGATACGCGCCGCGCCGTTGGTAACTTCTATTCTGTTCTGTTTGATACGATCCGTTCACAGGGCTTTAGGCAGTACGGTTTTGACACGCACAGAACTCTTGATAAGTCTACAATCGTGGCAGAGGATACCGTTCGCCGGATTCCGTTCGATCTGTTCGGGACGAAGGAACCAGTTTTTGAACCGCAATCAGAGTTTACTCCATTTCCGAAACATGTGACAAAGGGCGCAGAAAAGGGCGTTATCTCGTTCACGCTTTCGCTGGAGGAAAATACTCTTTCGGATAAGATCAGCGCTGACGTTATCGGCTTTGATTATTGGCCGGGAGACGTTCTAAAAGGCAGATTCATCGATTACGATTATGAGATGAAAATAGAATCGACGCAGAACACAGGCGCGCGGCAGTCTATCAGCGCTATGCATTACAAAGACAGACTGCTGTATACCGGAATGACATACGATTCTTATCGCAAGAGAGAGCTGAACCGCAGCAGGAAAGCCAGCTACCAATACATGTTACGTGCACAATGGTACGTGAACCGGATCAAGGAATCTCTTTCCCTGCATGTAGATGCAAGATTCTCGAATTTTACGCCGGAATCTGATTTCTCGGATACGGATATCACGTACGCAGATCTGCTTTCTGGGCTTTTTGGCTGGACAAGTCAATATCCTTGGAGACTCGTTAATGTGTTCTTGCGCGGCTCAACCTTGTATATCTTGCAGCGCGGCCGAGAAACCCGCGTGTATGATATCACGAATTTACCACATACAGAACCAGAGATCGAGAGATCTATCTATTATTCGCCCTACGCTTCCAATAATAAAAGCAATACGAGCAGCAGCGGGCGCACAAAGATCCAGCAGGATCCTGATCAGGCTGACAAAGATGACAAAGATAAAGATAAACCGGATGATTCTGAGTATAAGAACCCGAACGATGACGATACAGATAGAACCGAAGAACTTAGATTCAATGGCACAATTTACGGAGACCACATTAAACAGACGTATTGGGATGGCCTTTGCGTCGAAGAAGTGCACTATATCGACGTGTTTGACCAGGACGGGAAAAAGCATCAAAAAGTCGATGTTGTCGTGACCCGTGATTATGACGTGGATGACCAATGCGTGCATGAGCGCACGGATAACGCGGATGGCACTTGGAGGCATACAGATACCTCGTATGCTTATGGCGGCACTGGATCCCACTCGCATACAGAGGACGGCGATCAGTACGGCGTCACGCAGACAACCGATGTTTATACGGCGTTTTTAGGCGGCAGCTTTACCGGCACATCTACCTATGTTGATGGTCAATTCGTTTCTTCCTCGATCTCTGGTTCCGGTATCATTAACAGAACTTTGCCTTATACGCAGAACCAGCAGAACGCCGGTTTACAACAGGCGGCTGACAACAAGAAGAAAGAGGAAGAAGAAAAAGAAGAAGAAGAAAAGCGGCAGCGGGATCTTGCGAACGCAAAAACAGATCCGTATATCCCGACCGTAGACCATTCGATTCGCAAGCAGATCCAGAGCGAGATAGATTCCTATGATAGATCGATACAGGAGACGGTTAGCCTTGATATTATCATGCCGGTTATCTCTGGTAAGCCTAAGATGGATCATATCATAGATTTCACGGAACGCATAAGATTTAACGGGCACGAATATTATCTTGTCCGCAATACAGTAAGACAAGATGTTACGAGTTTGAAACAATCACTGGAAATTACTCGCTGGATCCGCAGATAGGAGGTTTTATTTTGGGATATTATACAGATAGTTCTGGCGCGATCAGGATCCTAGCCGATACGATCGAGCAGATCGAGAAGAATAAGCATGATGATGTATACCGCAAGACGAAAGTCTATAACGGCACGTATCTAGGCGGCGGCTTGGTATCCTGCGGGGGTAAGACTTATCCCTGCAAGCAAGTCACGGATATGTTTTGCAATAAAGGATCCTCGGTATATTGCCAGCTAGTCAATAATAGTTATGCTATTATCATTGGAGGCTGATACAGTTGGCAGATCTAGGCGCACAGCACAAGATTGTTGCATCTGACGACGGCGCGACCGTCACAACGACTGACGGATCCAGTTATAAAAAGATCGGCAATTTTTGGGGCTATCCCGGTATGTCGCTGTATACGCATGATGATATCTGTTACGGCAATCTGGAGACAGGCGGGGGAGCCGGTACAGGCATCAGGAGCAAATCAGGTATACCGGTTATCAACCAATACGATTCATCGAAAAATGGTATCATTGCGACAAGTGATCTATCATTTAATCCGATACGCGGCCTAAAAACGACGACATACGATCATTTTTTTGTCAATAGCAGCTATAACAGCCACATAGGATCGATATATGCGCCGCCAAACAATCACAATTATGTGTTAGATGCAGATTTCGATAAAAACGGCAACCTGCTGGAATTTATCAGCGGCAGCTATAACTATAATTATGATAGACATTACAATATCAAGAATAAATATTTTGTACCAGCTACAGGCGGGGGCGTTGCCTTGTTAGTCAACGTCACTTCACAGCGCTGGGAAAGCAACGATCAGGTTGTTGAACTGTCCCCTACGGGCTGGGATCTTGTTGGGCTAGGGCAAATTGTTATGTATGGCGGTACAATGCATAGTCATTCCAGTTGGGCTGATAGCGGCGATACATTGCTAGATATCGATTTCAACGAGTCAGAAGAAAACGTACCAGTTATTGCAGGAAATGCAACGATAGATCTAAAACAGTACGCGGATGAAGCAGAAACCCTTTGCAGACGCGGAATTTCAGAGATGGAAAGCAAACATCCAGCAAGCGGCAGGCCGTGGCCGCCAATCGAGAAACCCGACGGTTTTGTATCTTATAAAAATTCCGCCTGTTATTATGGCCGCGTTTTCTCGGATGGTTCATGGTATGCATATGTTACATCGTCGGCTGGGGGATATGCTTTTCCCTCTTACAGCTGGCAGGATGGTACGATCTCAACATATAAATCAATAAAATCGTGGCGTATGTCGGCCGATACATTTGCCGGTATACAAGGAGAGATTGATTACAGAGTTGCTGCAAATACTTTTACTGCTACAAGATGGCGGCCAATATATATTACGTCTGGGACTCAGTATCTCATTACCAGCAACGGCGGCGCGATAAAACTGGCCGAAGGTTATGACGCCGAAGATTGGAACGCAGAAAGCAACGGCGATTTTTCCGTCCGTGACTACACAGCAAAAGAAAAAAAAGAAGATAACGGTTATTACATCAATAGGCACGGAGGTTGGACGGAATCTTGTTTCGGTCTGCCGTGGAGCAATACAGAAGATGAAATAACGTCTATTGGTTTTGAAGATACAGACCGCACGGAGAACTTTATTAAGGATTTTCAGTATAGTGGCAGAATCGGAGCGACCGGCCTGTCTATGCCGATCGGCGGCGGGTTTACAGCGAAAGGCACTTTCAGCAATGGCCAGATCGTACACGGCACGATCTACGATCCAGACGGGAATCCGCTGGAGGGATATACAGATACGTATCTGCATGTTCTGGGCGCGCCACAATCCCCCGGACTGACGGGCGCAAAAACGCAAAAAGGATCCTTGATCCTTGATTACAATAATATCCGCGTCTTGAATAAAGAAGGGAAGTACGATCAAGAATCACAGGAAGCAGGCTGGAAGCTGCCGTATTCAAACGCGAACTACAGACTCTGCCGGATGAACCGCTCTAAGTTCGTCCAGCAGAACCGGGATCCCTCTTACAATCCCAACACAGGCAGCAGCGGCGGGGGAGGCAGTTTGTAAGCTCTATATTATATAGGAAAGAAGTTGTTGACATGTTCAGAGTTACAGAAAGCGGCCGGATCCTTTTGACGCGCGGGGATACCGCGTATATCAACGTCGTGACCGATGATTATACGCCGCAGGACGGCGATCAGATCAAGTTGACCGTCAAGAGATCCACGGCCGATAAAGATACGCTGATCCAGAAAATAGTATCGGATGGCGTCGTGAAGATCGAGCCAAAAGATACAGAGACGCTGGATTATGGTACATACGTCTATGATTGCCAACTGACTACAGCAGCAGGAGACGTATATACTTTCATTCCCCCGACAGATTTTGTTTTGCAGGAGGAAGTGACATATTGATATGGGTATTTTCGGCGCGCAAACCATAACCGGCCGCGTCTCTATGGGCGCGCCCCCGGGAAAGATGCAGACTAAGACCGTGATCCCCACGGAATCAGAGCAGATCGTTGTACCAGATGCAGGATACAAGGGATTAAGCCGCGTTACTGTTGCGGCGATCCCGGAAAACTATGGCCGGATCTCGTATGACGGCATAGCCCTGAGAGTAGATTGATTAATATAATAGGAAGGAAACAAAAAAGATGAAGAATGTAAAGATTAATGGCGTGACGTATTCCGATGTACCAGAAATCAAGATCCCGCTTGCAGATGGCACGGGCGACGCAGCTTTCTTTGATACGAGCGCTGCTACAGCCGTTTCAGACAATATCCTGACGGGAAAGACGGCTTTCGTTGGTTCTGGTTCAATCTCTGGTACGATGGCAGACAATGGCGCTGTCACGGGCGTGATTACTACGGCCGCAGGATCTTACACGATCCCCGCAGGCTATCATTCCGGCGCTGGTTCCGTCAAGATCGACGAGACAGAGACAGCTAAACTCGTCTCGGAAAACATCAAAGCAGGCGTCAGTGTTTTGGGCGTCACGGGCAAAACAACCGTCGTTGATACGGCTGACGCAACGGCAACGGCTGCTAACATCGTCACGGGCCAGACGGCGTATATTAACGGCGCGAAAGTAACCGGTACGCTGACAGCCGTACTCGTCTCGCAGGATACAACCAGCAAGATCCTGACGATCAAGTGATTTTTTACAGGGGGACGCGTTGTCCCCCTGTACCTTTAGAGGAAAAAATATAAAAGATACAATACACAGAAAGGAAAATGCAGATGAAAAGAAATGTAACGATTGCGGGCGCAAAATATACGGGCGTGCCTTCCATCATGATTCCCTTGACGGACGAGACAGGGAACGCGGTTTTCTGCGAGGTCTCAGATACGACGGCCACAGCAGCAGACGTAGCCAGCGGCAAGACTTTTTATAGCGCGGCCGGAACACTCACGACCGGCACGGCAACAGGATCCGGTACGGCTACAGATCCGGGATTTACCGTAAATCTCACGCAGACAGATGGCCAGACGATCAGTTATACAAGCCTTGACAGTAAGATAACGGCAACGACCGGAACAATGAGTATCAAGCCGGGATCTTTTACCGCGAACTTTGATATTGTGCCGGACAAGGGATATGATGCAGGAAATCTAAGTACCGTCTCGCATACGTTCAGTAAATGGGGCGAGGTTCTGACTGTTACCGCAGATCCTGCCGTAAAGAGTGTTGAAAATAAGTTCACGTTCAGCAAGGCAGATAAAGACGCAAAAACGCCGGTAAAATTGACGATCCACGGAACGGAATACACATTAAAACAGGGGGGAGCTTATCAATCAGAATCATTCTTTAATTTGTTTTATTATTCTTCCCCAACTCTATATTTTTCCGTTAGGGATATCGTAGACGGAAATGTATGCAAGAAGGGACAATCTATATATACATATTTAACAAATCACGGTATAAAAATGTCGGATAGCAATAATAATTGGGTAGTTGTTGTTCCAGATATTACTAGTAATTACTGGGGGAGAAATGATAGTAATAATTCCTGCTATACTTTTCAATATACAACTGGATTTTCAGCAGGAAAAAATGTAAGTGATAAAACAAAATACAGTTATGACGTTTATCAAGATTTTAAAAAAAGATTCGATAACGGCGAAACATTTACGTTTGAATTCGTTGATACATGGGATAAATAATACATATGTCCGGCGGTTTTATTTTGCCGCCGGTTATTTTTATAGAAGGGAAAAATAGATGTGGAAAACAATGATATCATCTATGATACGCTGGTTCGGATCGAAAAGAAATGTGACGAGCAGGCGCAGCAGATTGCGCAGATAGACAGGCGTTTAGCTGTCCTCGAATCAACCGCGAAAGAGAATAAAGACCTTGCTGATCGTCTGGCAAAACTGGAAGCAGATAAGAACAAGATCATAGGCATGAAAGAGGTATTTATTTGTATCTTTAGCGCAATTATTTCGGGCGCTGGGATATATATTTCACTCGTAAAATAATGAGAGAAAGAGGGCGTTTTATTTTGCGCGAAAAACTCTATAAGTTTCTTCTTCCTTTTCTTACGACGACGACTTTCTTTATTATCATCTTTCTCGCTGCATGGTATTTTAACGGAATCGGGAAAACGCATTTTGATTTAGGTCAGTTACAGACGTTCTATCTCGCAGTTGCAGGCGTATCCGTAACAGGGCATACAGTGAACAGCGTATTTAATTCGCCGCGCGGACAAGCGCCGGAAAGAGGCTGATAACCCATGAAAGACAAGGTTCTAGAAGTGTTCGGCAAGTATAAGAAATGGGTTTATGTTGCGGCTGCTGTCATCCTGATTCTTTTGATTTGTCTGATATTCAATTCCTGCAAGAAAGAGAAAAAAGAACCAGAAATCAATGTTCCTGTCTACTCTTTTGATACGAGTTTCGAGACCCGGAAACAGGCTGATAATGACCTAAAGAAACAAGGGATTATTATCAAAGATAGACCGTTCCAGAAGATAACGAAAACAGAAGCAGAAGGGGATAAGATCGCGGAGAATTTTGCGGCCGAAAATCATGCAGATTATATCGTGAAAGAGAAGAATGATATTCCGCAGATTATCGAGAATACAGAACCGGAAAATAAAGACAAGAATCGCGCCGAAGACAAGCCAGAAGAAACAAAGATCTATACCAATAATTATTACGCTGTCTCACAGGAAAAGAAGCATGATATAAAAGCAGGAATCGCGGTTATCGATAATCATGCAGATGCTGTATTGACGTACCGGAATCGAGACGTATCCTATAGCCTGTATACAGACGGGAATAAGGATAAGATCATAAAAGGCGCGGCGGTACAAGTTACGATTGCAAAATGGTAACAAAATCGAAAGTTTTTGAAGTATAACAGGAGGAATTTTGATGGCTCTAGGTATCGACATTAGCGAGAATAATCATTTTGATTCGTGGGATAAAGTGTTAGATTCCGGCGTAGAATTTGCGATAATTCGAGCGGGATACGGTCAGGGGAATCTTGATTCTGAATTCTACCAGAATGTGAACGAAGCAAAGAAGCTCGGCCTAAAATTAGGCGCGTATTGGTTTTCGTATGCATTGGACGTAGATCAGGCATTTCAGGAGGGCATTTACTGCCGCGAAATCATCGACAAGACCGGCGCTCTTTTCGAGCTGCCTATCTTTTTTGATCAGGAGGATTCTGACTGGAGAACCAATCACGATTACGATCACGGGATTGCTACAGATCAATGTGACGCTTTCGCGGACGGTCTCGGCGGCCTGAACTGCGGCGTATACGCGAACGAGGGCTGGTTTACGTACCATCTGGATTATCATTACCTTGCATCGAATTACACGATCTGGTTAGCTCAGTACGCCCCGCAGCCGGATTACTGTTGCGGGATCTGGCAATATACAGACAAGGGAACGATTGGGGACGATTATCCGATCGATCTCAATACCGCTAAATTCTAAGGAGTCACGGAAACAGTGACCCCTTTACAATCTGGATACAGCGTGATATAGTATACCTGTATCTTTTATATATTTTCTGTCCTTTCTTTAGGCGCGGTCTTTTTATAGGCCGCGTCTTTTTTTGCGCGCAAAAATCCCCCGGATCCGTGATATAATAGAAGGTATACAGCTGTCTGCATCTTTCGATTCAAAAAAGAAAGGACGAAAGAGCACAATGAAGAAAGATGCAAAGCATAAATATATTACATACCGTGCCGATCGGGATACGTATCAGATCACGTTCCCTGTCACGGTCCCGGATCCTGCGAGCAAGAAGGGAGTGAAGAAAGAGAAGATCACGAAGCAGTGCAAGACATTGGAGGAAGCATTGGACGAGCGGGAGCGCTTGATGACATTGTTCCATCTGGATTCGAGCCTGCTGCTGACGCTGGAGAAAGAGCATGAGAAACCAGAACCATTAGAGGAACAGGAGTTTTCCCGCCTGCTGCTGGAGTGGTTCGAGACGATCAAGAGTAGGGAGCTGAGTGTTTCAACAAGACGCTTATACCGTAGGCAAGTGAATCTTATAGCACTTGCCTTGAAAGGGAAGAAAGTTAGAGATGTTACAAGGCATATGCTCGACGCCATTGTAATGGCTCAGGAAAGACACAGCAAGAGCAACGGCGTCAAGACACAGAACGCAATTAACACATTTTTACGGGCCATAGGAAAGACTGAGCTTAGAAGCCGCGTCAAGATTACAGAAAGCAGGAAACCGCGCGAAGCGTTGACGGAACAGGAAGCGAGGGACGTGCTCAGCTATATCAGCAAACGACGCCCCTTGTATAGTTTCCTATATTATATGTTCTTTATTACTGGTTGTCGCCGTTCGGAACTTTTGGGGCTGACATGGCGTTGCGTTGACTTTACGCGCGGCGAGATCTATATCGAAAACGTGCTGTTGCGGAATGAGCGTTATCAGTACGAACTTGTAAACAGGACAAAGACGCCAGCAGGAAAAAGAGCCATCTGTTTGCCGCCGCCTGTAATGAAACGCTTGAAGTTCTGGCAGATCATACGGAAGTCACAGGGGCAGGCGAATCCAGATGATTTTGTTTTCCTGAATAGCAGGGGAACCCATATGAATCCAGCACAAGTAACAGAATATTTTCACGACGCTGTTAAGGCCGTAGGCATCAAGAAGAACGTGACGTTACACAGCACGCGGCACACTTTCGCCACGATTCTAGCTAATGAGGGCGTACCGCTGTACATCATTCAGAAGATGGGGGGCTGGAAGAACCTGGGAACCCTTGAACGCATCTACTTGCATGAAAATACAGAACGAACAAGGGAGTATCTTGAAAAGGCGGGCTTTTATGACGCTTTTTGATTGCCAAAAGTGCCCGCGAACCCTTGCAGGAAGCCGTTTGCCACGCCCAAAAAAGTTTGCCAGAACGCCGCGCAGACAGTAAAATCACGTTGTAACAACTGATGTTTCTATGTATATTTTGTTATAAAAGCAATGTACTACTATAACAACAGAGTCAAAAAGCATTGAAATACTGTATACATGTAAATTAACTGTTGACGAATATCACACAGCCTGCTATTATAGAGTCATCAGCAAGAGGCAATGGAGCCCCGAAGGATCAGGTACCGGATCCTTCGGGGCTTTTCTGTTCACTGGCTGGTACACTTTCCGTTGAATCCCCAAAACAAACAAGCGGCCAGGAATGGACAAAGGCGTCCAGCAGGCATGATGCTCTTCATGAGCCATGCAGCTGGACGCCTTTTGCATTTGTGGCCAAGCTCAGCGGTTGGTGGAACAAGCGGGAAAAGCTCTTATATTTTCCAATCAATGCAACCTCTTGGAACTATTGAACTGATGGAAAGGAATGGATTCTTATGATTGACACTGGCGATACGGCCTGGGTGCTCATCAGCGCAGCCCTGGTCTTCATCATGACACCTGGTCTCGCGTTCTTCTACGGCGGCATGGTCCGCAGCAAGAACGTCCTGACGACCATCATGCAGAGTTTCTTCATCGTCGCGATGATCTCCGTTGAGTGGGTCATCCTCGGTTATGCCATGACGTTCGGCACGGATATCAATGGCTTCATCGGCAGCCTCGACAAGATCGGCCTTGCCGGTGTCGGCCTCAACGTCCTCGAGAACGGCACCATCCCGGAGCTCGCATTCGTCGCGTTCCAGTGCATGTTCGCCGTCATCACGCCGGCCCTGATTACCGGCGCGTTTGCAGAGCGCATGCGCTTCGCAGCCTTTGCGGTCCTGATCCTGCTCTGGGCCATCTTCATCTACAACCCGATGGCACACTGGGTATGGGGCGGCGGCTTCCTCTCGCAGCTCGGCGCACTTGACTTCGCCGGCGGCCTCGTCATCCACATCCTCTCCGGTGTATCCGGCCTGACGATCTGCATCCTGCTCGGCAAGCGCCGCGGCTACGGCCAGTTCGCGATGCTGCCGCACAACCTGCCGATGACGGTCCTCGGCGCAGCTCTCCTCTGGTTCGGCTGGTTCGGCTTCAATGCCGGCTCGGCTCTCGGCGCGAACGGCCTTGCCGCAAACGCATTCGTCACGACGCAGGCAGCTGCTGCTGCTGCAACGGTCTCCTGGGTACTCGTCGAGTGGTACCGCAATGGCAAGCCGACCATCCTCGGTGCGGCTTCCGGCTGCATTGCCGGCCTTGTCGCCATCACGCCAGCAGCTGGCTTCGTAAAGCCGATGCCGGCTCTCGCCATTGGTCTTATCGGTGGTATCGTCTGCTACTTCGCTGTCGCCGTCCTCAAAGAGAAGCTCGGCTATGATGATTCGCTCGATGCTTTCGGTGTGCACGGCATCGGCGGTACCTGGGGCTCGATTGCCACGGGCCTCTGGGCTACGACGGAAGTCAACCCGGCTGGTGCTGACGGCCTGTTCTACGGTGAGACGCACCTGCTCTTCGCTCAGGTCGTTTCGGTCATCGTCGCTTATGCTCTTGCCATCGTCGGCACGTACATCCTCTTCCAGATCGTCAGCCACTTCATGAAGGTCCGTGCAGACGAGACGGAAGAAATCGCAGGTCTCGATGTCGTCGAGCACGGCGAGCGCGGTTATGCCAGTGCCATGATGACTGGCAGCCCAATCGCTTCCCTCGAGAACTCCAGCGAGATGCTCGCAAACACGATTTTAAGTACGCAGAAAGAGTGAGGCAGCTATGAAGATCACGAAAGTAGAAATCATCACACGTGCCAGCAAGCTCGAGGAGCTCAAGCAGGCACTCAACGATATCGGCGTGCTCGGCATGACCGTCAGCCAGGTGTTCGGCTGCGGTCTGTCGAAAGGCCACACGGAGGTCTACCGCGGCAAGGAGTACGACATCAACCTCGTGCCGAAGATCAAGCTCGAGACGGTCGTCTGCGAAATCCCGGTCGAGCGCGTGCTCGAAGTCGCACAGAAAGCCGTGCGCACGGGCAACATCGGCGATGGCAAGATCTTCGTCTACGAGCTCACCGATGCCGTCCGCATCCGCACCGGCGACCGCGGCCCGCAGGCCATCATGGACACGAAATAAGCAAAAGAAGTAAAAAATCCTGCCGGATCCACGTGACCCGGCAGGATTTTTCTTGTTCATCGCGAAATGAGAACCTAGGAAAGAATTGCCAGAAGGCAACTCCTTCTGGCAGGACAAGCAAAACGATGATTCTGATTCATCAGAAAGGGTGTGTTCTTATGAGACATGCTGATTTTGATGGACGGTTGGACGGAATCATGGTACGTGCAGCAGTCCGTCTTCACGAGAGGATGGCGTTCGCTTTTGCGCGCGGCAGCCTCGCAGATTACCTCAGGAAAATCGGAATGGCAGAAGAACTCGGCCTTGGCCCACAGCGCAATGCGAATCTCGCCAAAGTCGAAGACGCCGCTATCCTCCTGCTCGCGCAGAAAATCCGCCGGGCGAGGAAGAGCGGCACACTCAAGAGCTTCCTACAGCAGATTAACATGCTTGAGCTGCTCCAGAAGCCGAATCGTCCGGGCAAGATAGGACACAACGTGAAACATCTGCGCCGGATCCAGGCAACAGGGAAGAAACAGGACGAGTGTGTGCGGCCCATCATGGGGAATGTCATCGCAGGCCCCTTCCGCTCCGTTCCATGACACAGCAAGAGAGTTTGTTACAAGTACGACAAGAGGCATAGGAGTTACGGCTCCTATGCCTCTTGATTTTTATGCAGTTGTTGCTCACCGTTGCGCTCTGTCAGAAAGCCAGTCCGTTATCCTTGGCAATCTTGCGGACTTCTTCGAGTGCGCGTTTCTGATCCCATTTGAAGTTGACCATGTCGAACACCTCACTTGTGTTGGCCGCATGAGCAAAGGCATCATAAGAGAACCCGCTCGAAAAATTTCGGTTATTTTTTGAGCGGATTTTTTATCTGCCTATGATATAACACAAAATGTTTTTATCGCATTAAGATACCATTGTCATCTTAAAACAAAATGATGGTAAGCAATTGCATAAAGATGGGGTGCAACTCCCAAAATGAATGTAAAATTCGTATGAAAAGTCAATAAGAGAACGATAATAAAGAAGGAAAATCGTCTTTGGGAGCAAAAAGAGCCGCTTGTGGCATCCCTCATTCCATGATTTGACCTTCCTACAACATCAGGTTCTATGCTAAGGGTATCTTAGAGTTTAATACTCGTATCATGTTCGAACACGTGATGATTTAGAATGTTGGAGGAAGATGCAACATGAACAAGATCTACAAAGTCATCTACAGTAAGGTAAGGCAATGCTACGTCGTTGTCTCCGAGATCGCCAAGAGCCACGGCCGCCATACGCATAGCAGCGTAGCCAAGACCAGCTCCGCCCTGACAGCTGCCGTGCTTTTCGCGCTGGGGGCAGTGTCGTTTACAGGGGTGCCAGTGGCGCAGGCTGATGGAACTCAGAGTCTACGGAACAATGATTTTGTAGGAGCTAATGAGTACTACTGGTACTTTGATGAAAAAACGAATACGTGGACAAAGTATCCATACTGGGGGTCCGATGCTTTCAATAACCGTTCACGGCAAAAAGTACCCAACTATCTAGGCGGTGGTGCAAAAGAACCAGGTTCCTTTGCTGGGGGTTTGTATGCACAGGCAGGACAGGAAACCATTACCATTGGTGACCGCAATGCTGGTCAGTCAAAAGGCAGTGTCTTTATAGGTGAGCAAGGGAAATATAATGATGGAGGAGATAATAATCCATCTGAAGAATCGATGCACAACAACTATGTGACAGCTGTCGGTTTTCAGTCCGATGCCACTGGCTGGGGGTCCATTGCCATCGGTTCTAATGCTGTCGCTGAAAATACTCAAGAAACCAGCCAAGTAGTAGAAATGGAAGGGAGTGCAGGAACTTCTGGTACGGTAAAAGATGATGTTTATGGAATCAAATTAAAACCGGAAATCAAATGGTCTTCCGTTGCTTTAGGGTATAACGCTCATGCCAAAGATGGCAATATTGCCATCGGTGCCTATTCTCAGGCTACTGAGGACAGTTCTACGCCTTATGTTTCTGTAGGTGGAACAATGACGAATGCTGATGGCAGTACAACACCAATCCAGCGCCGTATCACCAATGTGGCCGACGGGTCTGCGGATACTGATGTAGCTACGGTTGGACAGATGAACAAAGCCATTGAGTCAGCGGGAGCAACAGGCTGGACTCTGAGCACCAACGGCAGCACTTCCGGCACGACTATCAAATCCGGCACGAGAGTTGACTTTTCGCCTGCTGTTGATGGAAAGAACGGGACAGCTGATCACAGCAATGTGGCTGTTTCCAATAAAGGCTCCAATGTCAAGATCGGTCTGAACAGGAACATTGTCCTTGGCGAAGCAACTAGTGGTAATGGTGGCAGCCTGAATGTGTATTCCGATTCTACTGAAGCCAGTAACTTGGGAAATCGTGTGAGCATTGATGGATCTACGGTTAGTGTCAACTATGGAAGTGAAAAAGGTACTTCAGGGACAAAGCGCGGCGTCGTCCTCGGTGTAGGAGAAGACTATAACAATAATGCACAAGGATATATTGCCTTTAACAATATTGATGCTAAGAGGAGAATAGGTTCTACCTATCTACATAGTGCTACTGATGCACCGAATGACCTGAAAGGCCGTCTGGTATATTCAAATGCCATAGATGGGACTGAATACATTGCCAATCTGGATGACGGCATTACCTTTACTGGCGATGTAAACGGCACAGTTCCGGAAGGCTACACCCAAACTCCGACAAAGCTCAACACGACGCTCAATATCACGGGCGGCGCTACAACGAAAGTAGATTTGACGAGCGGGAACATCGGTGTCGTTTCCACTCCGGCAGCAGAAAAAGAGGATGGTACGACTCAGGCATCCAAACTGGAAATCAAGCTGAATAAGGATCTGAAAGGCATTACCTCCATCACCAGCAAGAGCACAACAAACTCCACCGGTGCCAAAATTGAATTAGGAGCAAATGGTACCACCATCTCCGGCGGCAATGTTAATGTCAGCAACAACAAAGTCACTGGTCTGGCAAAGGGCGATGTAAGTGATACATCTACTGATGCTATTACAGGTAAACAGCTGTATGATGCTAAAAATGCCTTGACTGTCAAGAAAGGTTGGGGCATTAAGATTACTGATAATGGAAGTGATGGCAAGACCATCGAACTGGAACGCAATTTGGGAAAGAACTATGGCGTTACTAAGGACAGTAATAGTAAAGGCAAAGTAGAATTTGAAGCGACAGGTAACAATTCTTTGATTTTAGGTGGTAGCGCCATAAATGACACCTGGTATGCTTATGAAGATGACAAAAATAAATATTTGGATCATGCTTATGGTACCTTCCAAGATGATTCTGTACTTGTTGGTGGTGAAAATAATGCTACTGGAACTAAAAATGAAAAAAATTCTAGTAGGGAAAAAGGAAGTGTAGTCGTAGGTGGTAGATATAACACTGCATCTGGATACTATACATTGATTAATGGTGGTAGCCATAATATAACAAATGGTGTCTACTCTGCTATATTAGGCGGATATAAAAATGAAGTTCAGAAATCTGATTGGGCCGGATATAGTACAATTGTTGGTGGTACCTATAATATTGCTTCCGGAACAGGTGCGACAGCTGTAGGCGGTGGTGATGATTTTACTAGTGATTCTCCAATTAAAAATAAAGCGTCTGGCTCATATTCTACTACTGTAGGCGGCAAGGGTAATGAGGCATCTGGAAAACTTTCTGTTACAGTAGGTGGTGTACAAAATAAAGCTGATGGATGGGAGACTGTAGTAATCGGCGGGTTTAATAATGAAGCTTTGAGCTACTATGGAAATCAGAGTCATGGTAAACAGCCTTTTACCGAAGGTGCCATTGTTGTAGGCGGCCAGCAGAATAAAAACAGTGGAAGGAGTTCTTCTATCTTTGGAGGAATTTCTAATCTTATAAGTATAAATGCTAGCACTGCTTCTATAGTAGGTGGTGTCAAGAATTTTGCATCAGGAGATTATACAACTGTTGGAGGTGGCCAGGGAAATGTTGTATTGGGATACAATTCAACAGCTTTCGGTGGATTCCAATCTATTGTTAATGGCAGAAACTCAACTGGTATAGCAGGCGGCTCTACAGAAAACAATGCTGATCTCTCTTTGGCAGCCGGATATCAGTCTACTGTAACAGGAGACGCCATTGGATGGGAATATCTTTCGGTAACAAAAGAAAAATATAAAGAATTAATGACTGAAATGCAGTCTGGTAAAATGTCAGGATATTATCAATACGCCGGTCAGTCCGACGGGAAATATACCGTCTTACATTATAAAGATATCTCAACAGCTTTGGGATACCAGGCTACGGCTGATGAATCTGGGACGATTGCTTTAGGGCACGATAAGGGAGATACATTTCTTACTTATAAATGGCAACAAAAAGCATGGAAAGATGGAAATTCTTATTATACACGTAATATTAATACTGGAGGCGTTAAAGAAATTTCTGAAGAGGAGTATCAGAAATTACGGAATAGCGATGGTACCTGGAATGATTATACAATCTCTCCAAATGTAGAAAGAGGTACTTATGATACTGCTTACTACAATCGCCTTGTCAAAGCAGATGACGGCAGAGATGCCCATGATGTCGTCGTCAGGGAACAACTGACTCCTTATACCAAGTCTGATGCCACCAATATTGGTGCTAACCTGAAGACCTATACTGTTGGTAACGATGGCGAAACTATTACAGAAGCCGATGCATCAGATGCAGATAAAACTGTCAACGAAAATGCCTGGGGCACAGCTATCGGCAACGGCAAGATTGCTGATCCTACGAAATCGGATACGAACGACCCGAAAGCAAATGGTTCTAAGCAGCTTGTAACCGGTGGTACTGTTTATTCGTATAATAAACCGGTGGCAGTATCTGCTGATAAACCTTTGAAGTATGTCAAGGAAGGCAAAACCACAGGTGAAAACCTTGGTATCCTTGATGCTACGCTGAACGATAAAAATCACAACATCAAATACTATGCTGTCGATGAAACAACACTGCCGAAGCTTACAAACTTTAATGGCAAGGATTACAGCAACGAAAAGAATGATGGCGCTAAGGGTATGGGCAGTATCGCTGCTGGCTTCAACACGCATGCAGATGGCATTGCTTCGACGGTAGCCGGTTCTTACTCCGGTGTCATCAATACGGGTGATGTGAAGCTTATGGGCTATGATTTCCGTGGTGCAACAGCTCTATCTTATGGTACATTTAATGTGAACAAAAGTACGGATCAGTCTGAAGTATTCAGCGGTGTGGCCAACAGCATCGTCGGTCAGGCCAATGCGACGACTGACTCGAATGCCGTCATCATCTATGGTGCAGGCAATACAGTCACCAATTCTTATCGGAAGATTGATGATACGAATGCATCTGAAATTATGAAGGCTGCTTTGAGTAAGGATGTTAAAAAGCTAGATGAGGCTTTACAGAAAGCTGTTCCGACCAGCGGCGGACAGGTTATGGTTATGGGCGGCGGCAACAACGTTGAAAGTGCCTATATGACCCAGGTCGTCGGTGTCGGTAATACCGTCAAAGGCAACCAGGTGCAGAATGCCAAGGGCGAATGGGTGACAGACACCTCAAAAGAGACGGCCATCAAGGATTATGATGACAAGGAGTCGTCACAGTACAACTACGTCGATGGCTTCAACAATGAAGTCATCAACGGCAAGCATGACTACATCATCGGTGCTAACAATACGCTTACCGGTGACAGCTATGATGACAACAGTGTTAAACCAATCAAAAAGTCCAATCAGTCCAATATTGTCATTGGCGACAACCATACCCTGGATAGAAAAAAGAACACTGTGATTATCGGTTCCAGTGATACTGCAAATACGGTAACCAATGGTTCTGATGCAGTCATCATCGGCCATAATGCCAATGCAGCCAGCGATACAGGCGCAGATAATGCAGTGGCTATCGGTCTTTCTGCTAAGGCAGCCGGCGGCAACGCCGTATCGATTGGTGCAAATACCTCGGCAGGAGCCGACAGCGTCACCATCGGATCCGTAGCAAGTGCGGTTTCCGGAAGTAACATTGCTATCGGCAGATATGCTAGAGTGTATGGAAATAAAGTGACAAATGCCGTTGCTCTTGGTCAGAATGCCAATGCACTTGTCGCTGACGGTGTAGCCATCGGCAGCGGGTCTCAGGCAACAGTAAAAGGTGACTCTGTTGAAGGCTATGATCCTGTCACTGGTAAAGATTCGACGGATGCGACAGCCACCTGGAAAGCTAAAAAAGCAGCCGTATCTATTGGTACTGCTGATGGGAAAGTAACCCGTCAGATTAACGGCTTGGCCGCTGGTACAAATGACACCGATGCCGTCAACGTGGCACAGCTGAAGAAACTGGAAGGCATGAAGGCCAACGTCGATGCATCCAATATTGGTGTTAACCTGAAAGGAGCAGATGGTAAGGCTGCTCCGGCAGAAGCTCAGAAAGCCAATGCTGAAAAGTGGGGCAGTGCTATCGGTACCGGCAAGATCGAAAAAGATAATGGTCAGCTGGTCACGGGCAAGACGGTCTATGAGTACAATAAGCCGATTGCAGAGGATGGCAAGAAACTGAACTATGTTTCCGAAGATAAGACGACAGGTCAGAACTTAGGTGCTCTCGATTCGCAGGTCAAGACGAATGCCGATAACATTGGTACAAACACGACAAACATCACCAAGAATGCTGGTGATATCACGAACCTGAAGAATCTGTCGAACATCACGAATGAAGGACAGAAAGTGATCAAGAACCTGTCGAAGGATGCTGTCAAGGTTACGGCTGGAGACAGGGTCACGGTTACATCGACTGAGGATAAGAATGCAGGAACCATCACCTATCAGGTTTCTGCGAAGAACGATGGCAAGGTAGCTGCTGGAGACCAGAACCTCGTTTCGGGTGATACGGTCAATACGGCTATCACGAATGCCGGTACAGCAACGGATACGAAGCTGGCAGGCAAGGCCAATGTTGATGCATCCAATATTGGTGTTAACCTGAAAGGAGCAGATGGTAAGGCTGCTTCGACAGAAGCTCAGAAAGCCAATGCTGAAAAGTGGGGCAGTGCTATCGGTACCGGCAAGATCGAAAAAGATAATGGTCAGCTGGTCACGGGCAAGACGGTCTATGAGTACAACAAGCCGATTGCAGAGGATGGCAAAGAACTGAATTACGTTTCTGAAAAGAAAACGACAGGTCAGAACTTAGGTGCTCTCGATTCACAGGTCAAGACCAATGCCGATAATATCGCAAAGAATACTGGGTCCATCCAGAATATCACGAACAACATGAAGAACCTCGGCGATAATGCGGTCCAGTACGACAAGGACTCCAATAAGTCGAAAGTCACGCTGGGCGGCAAGGATGGCACGGTCATCACCAATGTCAAGGATGGTGCTCTGAGCGAGAACAGCAAAGATGCTGTCAACGGCAAGCAGCTCTACAATGAGCAGCAGGCTCGTGAGGCAGCGGACAAGGCTATCACGGAGAAGGTGACGAACAACACCAACGAGATCACCAAGATCAAGAATGGTGACTTCACGGATGCCAGCAAGACGGCTATCCATAATATTGCCAAGGATGCGGTCGCAGTGGTCAATGGCAAGAATACGACGGTCACGAAGGTGGACGGCACGGACACGACGCCGACGACCTATGCGGTCAATGTGGAAGGTACGGGCAAGGTTGCTGCTGGCGATACGGGCTTGATTTCGGGCGATACGCTCTATAAGGAAGTCCATATCGACAAGGATGGTGCCTACATCAAAGGTAGCAACACGGTCGGACAGAACCTGTCCAATTTGGACACGGGCCTCAAGACGACGAGTGACCTCATCCACACGAATGCGAAGGGTGATACGATCCAGATCGGCGGTAATAGCACGGCGACGAAGATCGACATCAGCGGCAAGGATAAGGACGGCAAGTCCACGGGCCGTGTCATCACGGGCATCGTGAGCGACGCGAATGACCCGAACAGCGCGGCGAATGTCGGCTATGTCAATGGCATCACTTCGGCCAGCAACGAGCAGATCTACCGCGACATGAACATGCAGTACAACCACGTCGAGAATGACATCAGCCGTGCGGCGGCGGGCAGCAATGCTCTGGCAGCGCTGCATCCGATGCAGGAGTTCGACCCGGATGACAAGGCGCAGTTCGCTCTGGGCTATGGCCATTACCGCAATTCGAATGCGGGCGCGGTCGGTGCATTCTACCAGCCGGATGAGAACAGCATGGTCAACTTCGGTGTTTCGTTCGGCAACGGCGATGCGGGCATCAACGCGGGCGTGACGTTCAAGTTCGGCCCGGGCGGCTCGGGTCATCATGCGCTGACAAAGACGCAGATGGCCAAGGTCATCGACGCACAGTCGAAGGAGATCGACGAGCTCAAGAAGGACAATGCCGACAAGGATAAGCGCATCGATGCACTCGAGCAGAAGATGACGGAGATTCTTGCCAAGCTCGACAAGAGCAAGGACTGAGGCAGTCCGTTGGAAGAAGATGGGAGGATTCAGGCATGGAAAGGAACGTCGCCGCGTGGTCCCAGCGGATGAAAGCCCTCCGCATGGAGAACAACCTGTCGCAGACGGATGTTGCCAAGGTGCTCCACTGCAGCCAGGTTGCCTACGGCATGTACGAGCTCGGCAAACGACGGATCTCGGTCGAGAACCTCGTGAAGCTAGCCAAGTACTACCACGTCTCAATGGATTACCTGGCGGGGCTCTGTGATCAAGCATAGCAAGATAATGCATAGGAAGTAAGAAGGCCGTGTGGGCAGTTGCCTACACGGCCTTTTTGCTGCCCAATTGCATAGCAAAATGCTATATAGCACAGTTTTTACAAAATCGAGCAGGAAGTTAGAAAACATTGAACAAGATTTGTGGTAAAATAGGAAAAGTGACGATAGCATCGCTATATACGAGCAAAAGATTAAATGGCCTAATCAAAACAAAATGCATCTTGACCTTTATCCTAAGATAGGGGTTATGATAAAACCAAACGTGTATTAGGTGTAAGCTATGCACATGGTTGGCGAGAATCAAGAGGGAGATATTCGAGATAGGAAGGATGGTTTACAATATGGATGTACATACTATAAGTACGAAGAGCACAAATGTGCACGGGGGGGGGGTACGTCGATATGGAGCAATGTCAATCTGAGAAAGATGGGAAAACGAGGCGCCAGTACCCCAGCATCTGGTCGAGACGGCTGAAGGAATTGCGTGAGCGCAACAACCTCTCTCAGGCGGATGTCGCCAAAGTCCTCCACTGCAGTCAAGTTGCGTATGGCATGTATGAGCTCGGCAAGCGCAAACTGCCCATCGAGCGGCTCATCATGCTTGCGGAGTTCTACCATGTATCGCTGGATTCGCTGACCGGGCTTTCACGGGAATGAAGCAGGCCAGGTGGTCCAGATGATATGACGATGAATAGTGGGGGATACAATCATGAAGAATAATCGATTATCGATCGGCCAGATGGCCGAACTCAACCATACGACGCTGGCGACACTGCGCCTCTACGACGAGAACGGGCTCTTGAAGCCGGTGAACGTCGCCCCGACGAATGGCTACCGCATCTACGATGTCCTGCAGAGCACGGCGTTCCACATCATCCAGCACAACAAGGAGTTGAGCCTGAGCCTCAAGGAGATCAAGGAGGTCCTCGACCGCTCGGACTTTGACTTCCTATCTGCCACGTATCAGCGGAAGCTCGTCGACCTCGACAAAGAGCTCAAGGAAATTCTCTGGAAAAAAGCAGAAATCGAGAAGGTACTCCTATGGATGGATTATTTTCGCCATCTGCCGCCAGCAGGGACGTTCACGATGGAGTACATCCCGAAGTCTTACGTCTATGCGGAGCCTGCCGCGCGGGATTACTTCCAGGAGGACTTCGGCAGCGTCGTCTACGATCTCTCGCATATGGAAGGGGCGCTGCGCCAGAAAGGCGTCCGCGGTATCAATCCCTACGATGCGTTCCTGACCATGAAGCTGGACGACTTCGAGGCGGGACATTATCGGACGGAGCAGCTCGGCGTGAACCTCTCGCAGGAAGCGGCAGCGCAGCTGCATGCCGAAGTCTGGCCGAGCAGTATGAGCGCCTGCGTCTACCTCGATGACTTCACGCAGGCCGCCGACTATCTGGGCCAGCTGAGAGCATACTGCGAGAAGCAGCATTGCACGCCGACCGGCGATGTCACCTGCCAGATCATCGGCGTCATCGACAAACAGGACTTCCGCAAGACCTCCGAGATCCTGCGCCTCCAAGTCCCTGTCAAAGTAGGCGAAAACCCTCATCATTGATGAGCTTTGCCCAGAAAATCGCATAGAATCATCATTCGACAGCATACGACATGCCATAAACACACGTCGTATGCTGTTTTTTTGCAATAAGAGCATGTAGAAACCGTCCGTTATAAAGCGAAATGATTTTAAATGATATCTTATAACGATGACTGTAAAACAAAAACGAAATTGACTCTACCGCCACCATAGGCAACATAATTAGGGCATCTTTAGAACGAAATGATACTTTGAGGAGGATGTCCAATGAATCGAATCTACAAAGTCATCTATAGTAAGGCACGACAGTGCTACATCGTCGTGTCCGAACTGGCAAAAAGCAACCATAAAAGCAGCCAGCAGGGTGCCGACCACACCAACACCCCAGCCCTAGCCCGCATCATCGCCGTCGCCCTCGCGGCCGGTGCCCTGACGTGGGGTAGCGTGCCAGGAGTCAGCTGGGCAGCGGACACCAAGCCAGGAGGTGGCGATGGCGTTGCGGTTGGGACTGACAGCAATGCACCAAAAGCAGAAAATGTTGCTATTGGTAAGGGAGCCACTATTTCTTATTCTAATGGGGCATCAAGCGCCACCGGTGATATTGTGGTTGGTTATGGAGCCAATATCAATAACTATGCCAGTCAGGGCGGCAGTATTGCCCTTGGTAAAAATGCAAAGGTAGAAAACATGGCTGGTGGTGGAGAGGCTAGCTTTGCATTTGGGCAAACAACATTTAGTGGAGGATGGTGGTCTTCTTCTAGGATACCTGCTGATCCATCAAAAGTTGTCGGGAGCATTGCTATTGGCGATAATACCTTTGCCCGCACAGGCAGCACGATGATTGGTTCTCATAACTATAAAGGAGAACTGGGAGATACTACTGTCGACAGCGCTTCTACTAGAACTGATGCTTTAAATGTCTATGCCACAACCATTGGTGCCAATAGTTTTAGTAACGGAGCTCTTACGACAAGCACTGGCGCATATAATATTATTTCCAGCGATTACAATGGTGGACGTTTGGCAAATCCGGTAAAAAATATGGGGGCTACTATTACTGGTGCACTGAATAGTATCGAATCCATAAAAGACGCAGGAGACTATTCAGGCATTGCCAATATGGTTAGTGGTATAGCAAACCGCACTAGCAACTCTAATGGGACACTTATTTATGGTGCAGGAAATGAAGTCACGAATTCCATTACGAATTTAACAAGTACGCCTACGGACAGTGGAAAATCCGCTAAAGAATTTGCTGAAAAACTAAGAACTTCTATTAAAGAATCAAAAAGCGGCGGTGCTACCCTTGTTATCGGTGGTGGTAACAAAGCCGACTATACACGGAAAACTCAGATTCTTGGTGTCAATAATACGGTAACCGGTACTGAAAAAAATATTTCAGATTATAATATGATTGATGGTTTTGGTAACACGATTACCGGAGCTTCTCATCTGTATACTATCGGCACCAATAATAAGATTACCAATACCAAGAATACGATCCTTGCTGGAGATGACTATACGAGTGTTTCTGGTTTAACCGATTCAGTCATCATTGGCAACAATCGCGTTAGAGGTAAAGATGATAAAGCTGAATTCGCTTATTTTAGTAATCAGAAGAACATCGTCAGTATAGGCAACAAAAATGTTCTGGATAGTACAGATGGCAGTATTTCTATCGGCAATAACAACTTCATGTGGAGAAGTGGCGGACAGCCTGAAAAATTTGGTTATGACACGGGTAATGTAGCTATTGGTAATAATACCTATATTAACAGCTCTGCTAATCAAGGCGATAGTATTGTTATTGGCAAGAATGCAACAGCTATGAATATGGCTGGCACCTTAGAACAGGCCTTTGCTTTTGGTACACCGATGGGGAAGGATTATTCCGGCAGCATCGCCATCGGTCAGAATTCCTATGCCCGCTCTGGTAGTACCATGATTGGTATCCACAATTATCAGGGTAAACTTGGCGACCTGGATATCGACTTTACGAAAGGCAAGAGTGAAGGTTCTTCCGGTATTGCCAATTATCAGGAAAGCATCGATGCCACGACCATTGGCAATAACAGCTACAACAATGGTGTCTTCTCGACGGTAGTAGGCAGTTATACTGCTGTGTCTGGCTTGTACCACAATCAGAAGTGGGGCGAAAAGCCTTACGGTGTACAGAACTTTGGCGCTGCAGTAGTGGGTTCACTGAACAGTGTAGAGGGGTTGACCAGTACAGAACATAACACGGCTGGTATGGCTGACAGCATCCTTGGCTCTGCTAACCGCACCAAGAATGCCAATGGCACAATCATGGTCGGCGCAGGAAACGTAGTAGAAGATTCCATCAATGACTTTGATGTATCAGGAATCAAAACGAAAGATGGCATCGCCAGCCCCAATGCTTTGTCTGACGCTATGCGCACTTCTATCAAAAATGCCAATGGTGGCGGTGCAGCAGCTGTTGTCGGTAACGGCAATGAAGTGACGTCATCCACGAATGTATCCGTCCTCGGTTCTAAAAATACATTGACGAAAACGAAGAGTGCACAGGTGCTTGGTGATAATCGTGAAGTGACTGATACGGAAGGTGCTGTCATCATCGGTTCGGCAAGTGGAACGACTCCTCTGAAGACAGATAAGAAAAACGTTACCATCCTCGGCTATAATGCCAATGCTACTGCCGAAGGCGGTGTCGCTATCGGCTCTGGTTCCATTGCAAATGTAGGTGCAGGCCAGAAGGGCTATTATGTCAAACATGACCAGCGCAGTGAAGAGGGGCAAGGGTATCCGTTTAAGAACAATGATTCTGCATGGATTTCCAGGGCTGGTGCTGTGTCTGTCGGTGATACGACGAATGAAGATCAGTCGAAGTGGATTACCCGTCAGATTACGGGTGTGGCAGCCGGTACAAAAGATACTGATGCTGTCAATGTCGCACAGTTGAAGAACAGCCAGACGCGCTACTATAGCGTTTATGATCCGGGCGATAACTGGTTAGGCATTTTTCCGCAGATTCCGAACTGGGAAAAATATAAAAATGAAAATAATCAGGGCGCTCAGGGATACTGGTCCATGGCCGCAGGTTTTGGCACCTCAACTGGTGGTATTGCCAGCACAGTTATCGGTTCTATGAGTAAAATCGATAATAAATGGACAGATGGAGGGCCAAATGGAACCCAAGGTGCTACAGCTGTATCTCTTGGTACGCTTAATCTCAACCTCAGCGATCAAGTTACGGATAAAGAGGTCAACTCAGACGATCCAATTGTTACTATACAGAGCAAGGAAGATAGTGGCGTAGCTAATAGCATCGTCGGTCAGGCCAATTTAACTAAAAATTCTAATGGTGCATTGATTTATGGTGCTGGCAATATCGTTACGGATTCCTATCGCCGAGTTTTCTCTAATGGCGATAATGATTGGAAAAGTTTGTTCGACCAGGATATGGAAAGTCTTCTTTCCAACCCGGAAAAGGCAATCAAAACGATTGGTAAAGTAGCCGATATCAGCGGTGGCAAGGCAATGGTCATCGGTGGTGGAAACGTAGTAGATAAGGCGTATGACAGCCAGGTCATGGGCGTTGGTAATACAATCACTGGCGATGCTATTAACTTTAACTATAAAGAATCGCCAGAAGTCAGTAGCCTTCCTGAAGATACATGGGATGAAAAGATTACAAAAGAAGCAGCTAAAGACGCAGATGTTTGGACCCAGTATATGGAATCCATTCGGAAAAATGGAACTTTGCTAAACTACGTCGATGGTTACTACAGCACTTTGAAGAATGGCCAAAATGATTATCTCATTGGTACAGCTAATGAAGTGACTGGCGATGATGCTTCGAAAAATAAGTCGAACATCGTCTTTGGTGATTATCATAAGTTGAATAACGGGAATAACAATATCATCATCGGTTCTGCTGATGGTGCTGTCGTAGAAAAAGCCAAAGGATATAATGAAGATGATGAATATGGCATAACAACTTCACAAGAAATTACAGGTCAAAAACAGCATACCGAAAACCTTGTCGATGCTGTCATGATCGGCCATAATGCGGATGTACAGAAAAATGGCGGTGTAGCCCTCGGTGCCGATTCTGTAGCCAAGGGTAAGAACTCTCTGGCAGCCGGTGTCGGCGCTCTGGCAAATGGCAGTAATTCCGTAGCTATTGGCACAAAGGCGAAAGCACAGAACGATGCATTGGCCGTAGGTGAAAGCGCAAATGCCGGCAATAACGGCATCGCGATTGGCATGCATGCAAATGCTGGTTATGGCCAGAACATGGCGCTTGGCTACTATGCAAGTGTTGCCAATGGCGTCGAGAACTCCACGGCTCTCGGCTACGGCAGCCAGGTGACGAAGCGGGATATCCTGCCATCGGATGGATCGGACGGTGTTGTCTCTGTCGGCAAATCGGTAGGCCAGTCCGGTGAAAAAGGACTGACGCGCCGTGTCATCAACGTCAAAGGCGGTGTCAATGCGACGGATGCCGCTAACGTCAGCCAGCTGACGGAGCTCAAAGAAGGCGATCACATCAGCATTGTAGACAGTGCGACGCCAAATGAAAAGGGCCAGACTGTCAAGACGATTTCTGTCAAGGTTGATGGCCAGATCAAAGAGGGAGATACAGGGATTCTTTCTGGTGATACCGTTTATAATGAAGTCCATGTCAAAGAGAATGGGAACTATATTAGGTCCAATCAGACGGTTGCAGAAAACTTGAAGGCATTAGATTCCCATGTAAAGACGAACGCTGACAACATCGAGAAGAACGGTCAGGCCATCGAAAAGAATTCGGCTCGCATTGATACGAACAGCCAGAATATCGAGAAGAACGGTCAGGCCATCGAAACGAATTCGGCTCGCATTGATACAAACAGCAAGAATATCGAGAAGAACAGTCAGGCAATCGAAAAGAACTCGGCTCGCATTGATACGAACAGCCAGAATATCGAGAAGAACGGTCAGGCAATCGAAAAAAACTCGGCTCGCATTGATACGAACAGCCAGAACATCGAGAAGAACGGTCAGGCCATCGAAAAGAACTCGGCTCGCATTAATACGAACAGCAAGAATATCGAGAAGAACGGTCAGGCCATCGAAAAGAACTCGGCTCGCATTGATACGAACAGCAAGAATATCGAGAAGAACAGCCAGGCCATCGAAAAGAATTCGACTCGTATCGATACGAACAGCAAGAATATCGAGACATTGCAGAAGACAAAGGCCGATACGAATCTGTCCAATATTACAGATGCTGGTAAAACGGTCATCAATAACATTGCGAAGAAATCCGTCAAGGTTGAAGCTGGCTCAAGTAATGTAAGCGTAACGACAAAAGATGTGGCAGATGGTCCAATTACGTATACGGTTGATGTTGCTAAAGACCTCCATGTCAATAGTATTACCTCTAAAACGGTTACGTCTGATTCCGTTACTGCCAAAACAGTTACATCCGACACGGTCAAGACGAAGAACCTTTCTGTCAGCGAGTCGGCCTCGATTGGCGATGTGACGATCAACAAGGGCAATCAGGGCACGATCGATGGCCTCAAGAACACGGCTTGGGATGCAAAGAACATCACCTCGGGCCGTGCGGCGACGGAGGACCAGGTCAAAGCTGCAACCAAGAATGCCGTCAATTATGATGATGACACCAGCAAGACCATCACGCTCCGTGAGGGAACGACCATCAAGAACGTGACCAATACAGCCATCGAACAGGGCTCCAAGAACGCTGTCAATGCTGGTACGGTCTACAATGAGACGCGCGTCAAGCAGGATGGCAAGTACGTCAAGGCGTCCAATACGGCAGGCGAGAACCTGTCCGTACTGGACAATCAGGTGGCCTCGAATTCGTCGAACATCACGAACCTCAATGGCCGCGTGAACAGTCTCGATAGCAAGGTCAACAAGGTCGGTGCCGGTGCTGCGGCTCTGGCGGCATTGCATCCGCTTGACTTTGACCCGGAAGACAAGTGGGACTTCGCTGTTGGCTACGGCAACTACCGTGATGCGAACAGCGTGGCTGTCGGCGCGTTCTACCGCCCGGATGACGACACGATGTTCAGCGTCGGCACGAACTTCGGCAACGGCGAGAACATGATCAACGCCGGCGTCAGCTTCAAGTTCGGCCCGAAGGGCAAGTCCCAGGTCCGCCCGGGCTCCACGCAGGAGATCACTGAACTGCGCGCAACCGTCGCCCGCCAGGACGACCAGCTCAAGAAGCAGGACAGCGAGATCAAGGAACTCAAGGCCATGGTCCAGCAGCTGATGGCGAAACAGGACAAACAAGCCGCAACTAAATAATCTATCTCGTTACAAATAGCAAGAGGCATAGGAGTCACAGCTCCTATGCCTCTTGTTTTTTATGCACTTGTTGATTACCGTTGTGCGCTGTTAGGCTGTTAGAAAGCCAGGCCATTATCCTTGGCAATCTTGCGGACTTCTTCGAGTGAGAGGTTGGTCGACTCAGTGATGACGCCTACAGGGAGTCCCTTCTTCAAGAGTGACAGCGCAACTTTCATCATGGCATTGCGTTCGCCAAGCAGCTTGCCACGTGCTTCACCACGTGCCTCGCCGATAGCGACCCCATCTTCTTTTGCCACCTCTAGTGCACGTTTCTGATCCCATTTGAAGTTGACCATGTCAAACACCTCCCTTTCGTTTTTCTGGAAATAGTCGGCCATCAGATTTGCTTTTATTATATCATGCCGAAAGATATGTCGCCAGAGTCCCCGGAACAAACATCTCAATGATTGCAAGCCTTTCTAATAGTGGTACAATCTCGTCCGCATGAAGGCTGGCACACCTTCCAATGCTTCCAGGATGACAAGCCAATGCTGCCCTGCAAAGAGGCCTGAGCGTCGACTGATATATAGAAAAGCGAGCTGCATGTGCAGGACGATGCCTGTACGTGCAGCTCGCTTCATTATGCATGCATTTCCTTTTTTGGCTCGAACGAGACTTTGAGAACCATTCCCATACCATCCGCTAAGCGCTGTAGAATCTTTAAGGACGGGTTGCGGGCTCCGCTTTCAATACGGCTAATCTCAGTTTGTGCAATGCCAGTTCTTTCAGCTAGTTCTTTCTGCGTAAGTTTTTGCTGATTACGTGCATCGACGATTGCACGGATGATATTCATCTCTGGCTCCGATTCAGCATATGCTTTCACAAATGCTGGATCCTTCATTCGCTCGGCTTTGAATTCTTGTAAGCTTTTCATCATGATTCCTCCTGTCGCCGCAGATAATCTGCACGTCGTTTCTTTGCCAAGCAGATTTCCTTTGGGGGCGTTTTGTTGGTCTTCTTTACGAATCCATTCGTTATGATGATTTTACCGCCAAGAAAGAAAAAGAACAGCGCACGGGAAATATTGCTGGCCTGCTTGCATCGGAGCTCAAAAATACCATCGCCCAAAGGTTTAGTGTAAGGTTCACGCAAGTCAGTGCCTTTTTCTTCAAGCAGTTCCATCATCTGCACCATCTTGGCTTGCATTTTGTTTTCCAGCCCCAATAGGAAATCCTCTACAGGTTTCTTGCCGTCTATCGTTTCATAAAATTTGACTTCGAATTTCATAAACCCCTCCTGTTTATATTTTATGAGATATATCTCATAATGTCAACCTTTTATCTGAGGCAGTCGATAAATGCTTTGACGGCTGCTGGCAGGTAGCGTTTGGGGCTGGTCAGGGCGTGGAAAATGCGGTGGCTCTCGGGGTGGGAGAGGCGGTAGAAGTGGAGGTGGCTTTCGCTGGTGACGAGGCGGTCGCTCAGGAAGGTGGCGGCGAAGCCGGCCTCGGCGAGACGGCTGGCGGTGGCCATCTGGGAGAGCTCCATCTTGACGGTTGGCTTGATGCCGGCCTCGCGGAAGAAGTGCATGGCGCGGTCGTGCAGGTTGTTGCCGCTGCGCAGCAGGATGAAGGGCTCGGCGGCGAAGTCTTTGAGGTCAACGCTCGGGCAGTCGGGCGCGAGGTGGCGTCTGGCGAGGATGTCGGCGGCGGTCATGCTGTACTGCGTGCGATGTGCGGGGCAGGGCGCATCCTGCGGGACGGCGAGCAGGATGGTGTCGGTGAACACGGGCGTGCTCGTGAAATCCTGGATGACGGCCTCGTCGCAGCTGAAGGTCAGGTCGATCTCGCGCTGCTCGAGCATGCGCGCCATCGCGTGGGAGCTCCCCTCGAGCAGGTTGAGCTTGACTTGCGGGAACCTTCGGTTGAAGCGCGTCAGGACCTCCGGCAGGATGCAGGCGTTGATGAAGTGGCTGCTGCCGATGGTGATGGTCCCCGTGCGCAGCGCGCGGATGTCGTCGAGCTGGTGGCGCAGGTCCTGCTCGAGCGCCCGCGTCTTCTCGATGGTCTGGAGGTAGATGCGCCCGGCGGGCGTCAGGCTGATGGGGCGCGTGCTGCGGTCGAAGAGCGGCATGCCGAGCGAAGCTTCGAGCTTGCTGATTGCGATGCTCAGGGCGGGCTGGGTGATGAAGAGCGCCTGAGCCGCCTTAGAATAGCTCTTCTGCCGGTAGATCTCATAGACGTAGCGCATCTCCTGCTGCATGATGATTCCCTCTTTCTCGATGTATCTGTGTCTATTATTATATCAGATTTATGGAGCTGTAAAATCTATAAATTGGAAGAAATATTGAAGTTGCGGTATGCTATAAGCAACGAAAGCGATACGAGCACGGTCTGGAGAGGAGAGCTAGCATGATCAATGCATTGAAGATGGATGAGCGCGACAATGTCGTGACGTGTGTCAAGGAAGTGAAACGCGGGGAGGATGTCATCTATCAGGAGGGCGCATCGGAAATGTCGCTTGTGGCAGAGGAGGCGATCCCCTACTGCCACAAGGTCGCACTCTCTGACCTCGCAGAGGGGACGGAGATCATCAAGTACGGTGAAAGCCTCGGCAAGCTCATCGCGCCGGTCAAGAAGGGCCACTGGGTCAATGACAAGAACCTCAAGAGCGTGCCGCGCGACTACGAGAGCGAGCTTGCGGGCGATGATTTCGTGATGCAGGCGAAGCAGTCGGCCGGCGCGCCGGACCTCGAGCCGTTCTCGTTCTGGGGCTATCGCCGTGCGGAGGGGCGGCCGGGCATCCGCAACCACGTCCTGATCCTGCCGACGTGTGCCTGCGGCAGTGAGTGCTGCCGCATCGTGGCGAGCCAGGTGCGCGGCGCGGTCAACATCGTCTTCAACACGGGCTGCTCGGATGTGGCGGCCAATACGGCGATGAGTCAGAAGGTGCTGACGGGCTTTGCCTGCAACCCGAATGTCTACGGCGTTGTCATCATCGGCCTCGGCTGTGAGACGGTCCCGCATGCGGCGCTGCGCGAGAAGATCCAGAAGATGACGAGCAAGCCCGTCGTCTCGTTCGGCATCCAGGACGAGGGCGGCACGCTCAAGACCATCGAGAAGGCGGTGCGCGCGGCGCGCGACATGGCGCAGCAGGCGGGCATGCAGCAGAAGGAACTCTTCCCCGCTTCGGAACTGCTGCTCGGCATCGAGTGCGGCGGCTCGGATGCGACGTCGGGCATCGCCTGCAATCCGGCCGTCGGCGAGCTCAGCGACATCCTCGTCGACATGGGCGCCTCGGCGATGATGAGCGAGTCCATCGAGTGGATTGGCGGCGAGCACGTCCTCGCGAAGCGCGCGGCGACGCCTGAGATCCAGCGCGAGATCATCCGCGTCTGCGAGGAATATGAGAAGCATCTCGCCGGCGCGGGGCAGGACTGCCGCGCGGGCCAGCCGACGCCGGGCAACAAGGCGGGCGGCCTCTCGACGCTCGACGAGAAGAGCCTCGGCTGCATCCGCAAGGGCGGCACGCGCCCCATCGTGGAGGTCTTGGAGCAGGCCGTACGGCCGACGAAGCGCGGCGCACTCGTCATGGACACGGCGGGTTACGACATCTCATCGGTGACGTCGATGGCGGCGGCCGGCTGCCAGGTCATCATCTTCACGACGGGCCGCGGCACGCCGACGGGCAATGCCATCGTGCCGGTGCTCAAGGTCACGGCCAATGAGCGCACCTACCGCTGCATGGAAGACAACATGGACGCCGACCTCAGCGCCATCGTGCGCGGCGAGAAGACCTACCAGCAGGCAGGCCGTGAGCTCGTCGATGCGATTGCTGCCACGGCCAACGGCCGCCTGACGAAAGCCGAGGCCTTCGGCTTCTCGGACATCGCCGTCGACCATGTCTGCCGCTACGTCTGAGCAAATCGTAAATTAAGACAGCTATTCATGCTTTTTCTGTATGACAGCCGCTTTGAGATAAGCATTTCTCACAGCGGCTGTCTTTTTGGTATAATCGAAGTGTAGAAAACGGATTCTCAGATAAAATTGAGGGAAATCCGCTATCATGAAAGTAACAGATTGATTGATGGAATCCAGAAAGGACACGCAGATCATGGATAAAGATAGAGAAAGCAAGAATGAAAGGGCGGCGGGGCCGAAGCTGTCGCGGCGCAAGTTCCTCGCCATCTGTGCGGGGGCTGTGGTGCTCGCGGGCGGCGGCTGGGCGTTTTCGCGCACGCAGCTGGCGGACCGGCTGGCGAGCCATGCGCTTGGCGCGGCACAGGGGAAGCCTGTGCTCCAATACCTGCGCCAGATCATCGCGGTGGACAACGCGCATGCGCGCACGATCATGTGGCAGTCGGACGTGAAATGGCAGGATGCGGTCGTCGAGTACCGCCTCAAGGGCGCAAAGGACATCGCCGCGAGCCCGGCGGAGCGCGAGACGTTCACCGACGACGGTGTCACGGTCGAGCTCTACACGGCAAGGCTTGCGGACCTCGAGGCGGGCGAGCCGTATGAATACCGCATCAAGGCGGATGGCCAGTGCGATGACTGGCACGCATTGCAGACGGACGACGGCGGCGCGTTCTCGGCGCTGATCTTTCCGGACTCGCAGTCGAATGACTACACGGACTGGAAGCACCTCGCGCAGGGGGCGGCTGCGCGCAATGAAGGCGCGGATTTCTTCATCAACATGGGAGACCTCGTCGACAACGGCGAGGATCACCGCCAGTGGGATGCGTGGTTTGATGCGGTCGCGGGCATCATCGACCGCATCCCCGTGGCGCCCCTGATGGGCAACCACGAGACCTACAACGAGGACTGGAAGGTCCGCGAGCCAGTCGCTTACCTGCATGAATTCGCCCTGCCGGCAAATGGCAGCGAGGAGTTCGCGGGGCGCTATTACTCGTTCGATTACGGCCCGGCACACTTCATCGTGCTTGACACGCAGACGGACGAGGCGTCTGACTTTCACCAGGGCCTCCTCGAAACGCAGCAGGCTTGGTTCCGCGAGGATGTCAGAAAGACCGACAAGAAGTGGAAGATCGTGCTGATGCACAAGGACCCCTTGCAGTACCGCATCGCGAACCGGCCGGAACGGCAGGAGGGTTTCTCGGATGAGGGGCGCGCCTGGATGCCGCTGTTCGACGAGGCAGGCATCGACGTCGTCTTCTCGGCGCACCTGCACACCTACCGCAACCGCGGCCATATCAAGAACTTCGAGCGCGATGCGAGCGGCCCGCTCTACATCCTGACGGGCGTCGCGGGCAATGTGCGCTATCCGGGGCTCTGGGTCGACCATGCGCTCGACAAGACCGTGGCGCCGCAGCCGGAGACGGACAACTACCTGACGCTCTGCGTCAAGGATGCGGGTGTGGAGATTGCCTGCTTCCTGCCGGATGGCACGGAGATCGACCGCGAGACTCTGCAGAAATAAGGCAAGCCAAAACAAGAGCATCTAATAGCATGTGTGATAAATCCCATATCCACCAGACTGTCTGCATGATAAAATAAAAGTAATATGAGACGGAATGACAGGCAGTGCGAAAGGTGAGGGATAAGATGGAACGCAAACAGATCGTGCACAATGCGTATGCGGTAGTCGGACAGCTCTCCAAGGGCTATGATGGCATGATGAAGAACGAGAGCCTGCTCGGCAGGCTGGCCAACCGCTTTTTCTGGCAGCTCAGCGGCTCGCGCTATGAGTCGTTCGTCCGTCAGGCGTTCCAGGGCATCCCGAAGGGCTTCTCGGGCACGCTGCTCGAGGTGCCGGTCGGCACGGGCGTGCTCTCACTGCCGCATTACCATAGGATGAAGTCGGCGAAGATCGTCTGCCTCGACTACTCGGAGCAGATGCTGCAGCAGGCGATGACGTCGCCTGCTGCGCGCGGCCTGCATCAGGTGAAGTTCGTGCGCGGCGACGTCGGCAACCTGCAGTACCTTGACGGCTCATTCGACTGCGTGCTCTCGCTCAACGGGCTGCATGCGTTCCCGAACAAGATGGCCGCATTCCATGAGACGTACCGCGTGCTCAAGAAGGGCGGCACGTTCACGGGCTGCTGCTACGTCAAGGGGCAGAACCGGATCACAGACCTCTTCGTGCAGGCGTTCTGCGTGCCGATGGGGTTCTTCACACCGCCGTTCGATACGGCGGCGAGCCTCGAGGAGCGGCTGCGCAGCATGTACCGCGAGGTCAAGGTCACGCGGACGGGGTCGTTTGCGGGATTTGTCTGCAGGAAGTGAGTGAAAAACTAAAGGGGCTAGAGCGGGGGCGAGGGGATACCTGCCGGCTTCGTCGCTCCGCTAAAATGGTCCCCATGCGGATGCGATGGGTATTGGCACTTCGCCGCCTGCCGCGGCGCTTTGACATCGCAGAGTCTTGACACGGTCTGCTTGGGGACCAGCCCTGCGGGCAGTCACTGCGCTCCTGCAGGCGGCAGGCATCCCCTCGCCCTGAGCAGTGTTGTACGTTTCTAGTGTAAATAGAACAGGCTTCCATCGTAAGTGATTCGATGGAAGCCTATTTTTGTGTCCTGTTAGGATTTCGTTGTGAGGGGGAAGGTCAGGGTGAAGGTGGTGCCTTTCTCGAGCTGGCTTGTTACTTCGATGGTGCCGTCGAAGAGTTCGACGAGGAATTTGACGAGGGAGAGGCCGATGCCGTTGCCGCCGGATTTGCGGGCGCGGGCTTTGTCGACGCGGTAGAAGCGGTCGAAGATGCGCGGGAGGTCGGCGTGGCCGATGCCGATGCCGTTGTCGGTGACGATGAGCTCGAGGCGGTCGGCGGCCTGCCGGCTCTTCAGGTGGATGGTGCCGCCCTCCTGTGTGTACTTGATGGCGTTCTCGGTCAGGTTGTAGAGGATCTGCCCGAAGAGCTCGGGGGCGGCGAGGACGTAGAGGGGGATGGGGGCGGGCGCTTCGATGAGGGTCTGCCCCTTGCTCTTTGCCTTGGCCTGCAGCTGCTCGGCGGTCTGGTGCAGGATGGTGTTGACCTCGACGGGGATGCGCTTGATCTTGGTCTTGCCGTGGGTGCTGTCGAGGCGGGCGAGCTCTAGGAGGCCTTTCATCAGGCTGTTCATGCGCTGGGCCTCGCGGTAGATGATGCCGATGAAATGGCGGCTGGCCTCGGGGTCTTTGAAGTCGTCGTCTAAAAGGGTCTCGGCGAAGCCGGAGATGGAGGTCAGCGGGGTGGCGAGCTCGTGGGCGGCGTTGCTGACGAACTCAGCCTGGCGCTGGTTGATCTCCTGCAGGAGGGAGATGTCGTGGAAGACGGCGAGCACGAGCTCCGCGGGGCCGTCGTAGAATGGCGCGAGAAAGACCTGGAAGGTCTGCGTGGCACTGCCGTCGTGGATGGTCAGGGTGATGGTCTGGGCCTTGCCCTGGCGGCAGACTTCCTGCGCGGCCTCGGAGAGCTCGGCGCTGCCGATGACGTGGATGCTGTGGCGGTGCAGAGCGTTGCCCTGCAGGTGGAATGTCTCTTCGGCCTGCCGGTTGGTGCCGACGATGAGGCCGCGCTCGTCGATGAGCATGATGGCGTTGTCGGTGTTGTTGAGGATCAAGGTCATCTTCTCGGCTTCGGCCTGCGACTCCTGGATCTTGGCGGAGAGGTTGCGCGTCAGCTGGTTGATGGTCTGGACGAGTGTATCGAATTCATCGCCGCTGTGCCATTGCAGCCGCTTGTGGAGGTTGCCGCTCGCGATCTCCAAGGCGTCGAGGCTCAGGCAGCGGATGGGCTGGACCTGCCGGTGCGCGAGCCAGATGGCGATGATCAGCGCGGCGAGCAGGGCGAAGAACAGGGCGGAGAGGATGACGCGCAGGCCTGTGTGGTACGACTGTTCCATCGAGGCGAGCGAGGAAGATGTGCGGATGATGCCGATGAGCTGGCCGCTTCGATAGACCGGCACGGCGACGTACATGAGATTCTCGTGCAGGGTCTCGCTCTGCCGGATGGCGAGGCCGTAGGACTCTGTCATGGCTTGCTGGACTTCCTCGCGGTCGAGGTGATTGCTCATGGATTGATTCGGATCGGCCGTGTCGGCGAGGACGGTGCCGTCGGCATCGATGACCGTCACGCGCAGCGAGGTCTCCTCATGGATTTCCTGCAGCGTCGTGTGGAGCCCCGCGACGTTTCGGCTGTAGAGTGAATCCTCCAGCGAAGTCTCGATGATCTGGGCGTTGAGGATCAGGGCGTTCTTCTCCTGCTGCATCGTATAGTCGCGAAAGTAGTTGAGCAGGATGATGCCGAGCAGCGACAGGGAGACGAGCACGACGAGCAGGAAGGAGGTGACGAGGCGCCGCGTGATCTTGGAATGGAACAAGGCGATTCCTCCTCAGTCGATGCGCGTCTGCCAGCCGGGGTCAGCCGCGGCCGCAAAGCAGCGGTCAATCTGCTCGCGGCTCGTCTTCTCTTCGGCGATGTTTTCGGGCAGCTCGTGGCGGGCGAAGTAGCGCGCCTCGGTCGTCTCGATGTTGGGCTGGAAGGTGCCGCCGAGCACGCGGCAGAGTGAGAATATCTTGATGATGCCGTAGGGATTGTTCTGGATGTTGTGCTTGCGCCAGTCGTCGATGGCGATGACGCGCTCGACGGCGACGTCAAGGCCGGCTTCTTCCTTGGCCTCCTTGATGGTGTTCGAGGCAACCGACTGGTCGACGTCGCACCAGCCGCCCGGCAGGCTCCATTTGCCCGTGCTCTCGTGCACGAGCAACAGCTTGCCATCCTGGAAGATGGCCGCGCGCGTGTCAATCTTCGGCGTCTGGTAGCCCTCTTCGTTGCAGAAGAGCTGGCGGACCTTGGCGAGCGGCAGGTCGCTCTGGGCGGCCATCATCTTGGCTGCGATGTCGCGCAGCTCGGCATAGCGCTCGAGGTCAAACCGGTCATGGCCGTAGTGGAGTCCCGCCTGCGCGAGGCTCTGGATCTTGACAATCCAGTCGAGCCACTGCTGCTGGCCCGCCGTCACGACGCGCTCTTCCATCACTCTCGTATTTCTCGTATCCGATGACATGTCGACATCTTCCTTTCGCTCTAGTCCATCTTTATTTCTTTCCTCGTGATATGATTCTAAGTCCTCATTCGACAAAAGTGCATATTTTCCTTCTAATTCTCATTTTATATACAAAATGTCTTTTACCAAAAGACATAAGCTGTGCACACCAATAGGACGGTTGACGAAAAACCGCGCTTTTATCGTCGCATCTTCCTTATTGGATAAGGGGCAAATGGTGTTTTACATTCTTGACAGTTCCGGGTGTCTGGCGTAAACTGGATAGGTGCGCATATCCATGTTGAATGGACAGTGACGCGCTGAGAATGCGAATGAGGGGGATTTATATGTCAGATGAAAACAAGTCGCGGCGTCCGTATGCACCACGGATGTCACCTCAGAAAACGTACGAGGAGATCAACTCGTACGTCGTCTTCTGGGGATTATTTTTCTCGGTGCTGTTCGCCCTGGCGGTCGGCTATCTCTGCCTGAAGATTGGGCAGACGGTCGATGCCTTTGCGCCGGTGTCGGTACTGGCCATGGGCATGGCGGTGCTCTTCCACCGCAAGAACGCCTTCCCAGAGACGGTCCACATCCAGGCCATCGCGAGCGCGGGCACGAACATCATCGGCGGTGCGATGTTCATCCTGCCGGCGCTCTACATCCTGAACATCGAGGATGTCTCGTTCATCGAGATGGCCATCCCAATCGTGCTCGGCGGTGTGCTCGGCGTCTTCCTGGCGACGGTCTTCCGCCGCTACTTTTGTGAGGAGATGGACGGCGTCTATCCGTTCCCGTCGGGCAGTGCGGCGGCTGAGGTGCTCGAGTCGGATGAGGGCACGAAAGCCCATCTGATGCTCCTGAGCGGTGCGGTCGCGCTCGTCTACGACTTCGTGCTCAACTCGCTGGGCTGGTGGCAGGAGCTCTTGACGACGACGACGTTCCACTGGGGCCAGGTGCTCGCGGACAAGTACAAGCTCGTCTTCAGCCTCGACAACGATGCGGCGCTGCTCGGCATCGGCTACTTCACGGGCCTTCGCTACGCGGCCATCATCGCGGCGGGCTCGTTCTTCTCGTGGCTCGTCTGCATCCCGGTCGCCTATTACCTCGGCGGCGACCACACGATGGTCGTCGGTGGCGAGACAATGCTGCTCGCGAATGCGCCGGTCGATGCGGTCTTCTCGCAGTACGTCCGCCATATCGGCATCGGCATGCTCGCCATGTCGGGCATCATCGGCCTTCTCTCGATGTCGGGCGTCGTCGTCCGCGTCGTCAAACGCGCCATCGCGGACCTCTTCTCGAAGGGCTCGGCCGCTACGGGCACGCTGCTGCGCACGCAGCAGGACCTGCCGATGACGCAAATCGTCTTTGGCAGCCTGCTCATGGCCATCCTGTTTGCCGTCTTCTTCCATGTCATGTGTTCGGAGAGTCTGACGCAGACCGTCATCGCGTTCGTCCTCGTCGTGCTCTTTGCCCTGATGCTCTCGGTCGTCGGCATCAGCTCGATCGCCTTCACGGGCAATGAGCCGGTCTCCGGCATGACGATCTTCATGATCATCGTCTCGGCTGTCGTCATGGGCGGTGTCGGCATGTCGGGCAAGACGGGCATCATCGCAATCCTCATGATGGCGGCCTTCCTCTGCGCGACGCTGGCCGTCTCGGGCAACTTCATGTCGGAGCTCAAGGTCGCCTACATCACGGGCGCGACGCCGAAGAAGATGCAGCAGTGGCAGCTCGTCTCCATCGTGCTCGCGGGCATCGTCTCGGTCGGCGTCGTCTTCCTGATGCACTACGCCTACGGCTTCACGGGCGAGGATGCGCTCGCGGCACCGCAGGCCAATGCGATGGCCGCCATCGTCAAGCCGATGATGGACGGCGGCGATGCGCCGTGGCCACTCTACATGGCGGGTGCATTCTTCGCGGTCCTGCTCTGGATGATGAAGATCCCGCCGCTCGCCTTTGCGCTCGGTTCGTATCTGCCGATGGGCATCAACACGCCGGTCCTCGTCGGTGGCCTGATCTCGTACTTCGTCTCGCACAGCAGCGATGACGCAAAGGTCAACGCCAAGCGCCTCAGCGAGGGCAATACGGTCGCCTCGGGCTTCGTCGCAGGCGGCGCCATCGGCAGCCTCATCAGTGCGGTCCTGCACATCGCGGGCATCGACTGGTTCGCCAAGGCCTGGGCCGCTTCGCCTGCCGCAACGTTCGCAGGCATCGTCGCTTACTTCGTGCTCTGCATCTTCCTCTATGCGATGGCCAAGCACGCAGTCAAGCAGGACTGAATCAAATCGATAGATATACAATCGACATATAAGACAACAAAAGCCAGCCTCGGTGCGTTTTCCGCGCCGCGGGCTGGCTTTTGTGCTATACTGAATAGATAGTCTTGATTGGGAAAGAAATGGGAAGGAAAGGGATAAGAATGAATCACGCACGCCGCACGGGTATGATGGCGGCACTGTCGACGTATCTGATCTGGGGTGTCCTGCCGCTTTACTGGAATCTCCTCGCACGGGCGGAGGCCAACGAGATCCTCGCGCACCGCATCATCTGGTCGTTCCTCTTCATGGTCGTCGTGCTCATGGTGACGAAGCGCTGGCAGAGCTTCAAAGAGGACTGCTGCGCGCTCTGGCAGAACAAAAAGCGCGGGGCCATCCTGCTCTTGGCGGCTTTCACCATCAGCCTGAACTGGTTGACGTACATCTGGGCGGTCAATCATGACCACGTCATCGATACGAGCATCGGCTACTACATCAACCCGCTCATGAGCGTGCTGTTCGGCATCGTGTTTTTCCGCGAGCGCATCTCGGGGCTCAAGAAGATCAGCCTGCTGCTCGCGGCCATCGGCATTGTGCTCATGACGTATCAGCTCGGCAAGCTGCCCTGGGTGGCGGTCGTGCTCGCCGTGTCGTTCTCGGTCTACGGTGCGCTGAAGAAGCAGCTGTATCTCAATCCGTTCTCGAGCATCACGCTTGAGACGCTGCTGATGGTGCCGTTCGCTGTGCCGTACATCGGCATCCTCATGATGTCGCCTGCGAATCACTTCTCGCTGGCGACGCCGGACCTCGCGCTCTACCTCATGGGGACGGGCGTGGTGACGGCGGTGCCGCTCGTCTTGTTCTCGTACGGAGCGAATCTCCTGCCACTCAACGTGCTCGGCTTCTTCCAGTACATCAGCCCGACAATCGGCCTGCTGCTCGGGATTTTCTTCTTTCACGAAACGTTCGGGATGGCGCAGATCAGTGCGCTCGGGTTCGTGTGGGCGGCGATTGTGCTGTTTACGGTGGCGGAGAGCTTGCGTGGAAGATGAGCCTGCTAGCAAAGGGAGACGGCCAGAACGGCCCCTGTCTAACGCTTCGCGCAGCAGGCTGAAGCTACGCTTATAGACAGGGGCCGTTCTGACCTCGGGCTCGTATGCTTACAGATATGTTTGTGCTGTTGCAAATTGAGGCGGCCAGGAGTGCTACTGCCTAACGTTCCGCGCAGCAGGCTGAAGCTCCACTTATAGGCAGGATAACTCCGGTCCTCAGGTTTGTACATGGGCAAGATAAGGCGGTCAGGAGTCGGCCTGTCTAACGCTCCGCGCAGCAGGCTGAAGCTGCGCTTATAGACAGGCCGACTCCTGACCTTTGGCTCGTGTGTTGACAGATAATACTCGTGTTGATGCAAATTGAGGCGGGGAGAAGGAGCTGTGTCTAACGCTCCGCGCAGCGGGCTGAAGCTTCGCTTATAGACACAGCTCCTTCTCCCCCTTAGTACCATGAAAGTACCGTAAAAGACTGGATGAAAGGAAGGAGATTTATGGATAAAGAGAAGAATCGGTTGGAGTCGGTTGGGCGGCTTTGTGAGGTTGTGGCGCAGCTAAGGGGGCCGGGGGGATGTCCTTGGGACCGGGTGCAGACGCATGAGAGCTTGAAGCCGGCTTGCATTGAGGAGGCGGCGGAGGTGCTTGGGGGAATTGATATCCTGCGGGAGACGGGCAGGGCGGAGAATCTCAAGGAGGAGCTCGGCGACCTTTTGCTGCAGGTGGTCTTTCATGCGCAGCTGGCGCAGGAGGAAGGGCTCTTTTCGCTGGCGGATGTGGCGGAGGCTGCGGCGGCAAAGATGGTGCGCCGCCATCCGCATGTCTTCCACAAGCCGATGCTCGACGATGCGGGCGAGCCTTTGACGGGCTGGAAGGAGATTAAGGCGCAGGAGAAGAAGGGACGCGAGTGGGAGGAGGACTACCTGCCGCATGCGTTTGAGGAAGCGTCTGCTCTGATTGAGCAGGCGAAGAAGCGAAAGGGGATTTGAAGATGATACGTGACATTGTACGCGACACGTTTTTCCTCGCGCAGCCGTCAGTTCCGGCGCAGCGCCGGGATGTGCCGATTGCGGAGGACCTCATCGATACGCTCAAGGCGAATGCCGACCGCTGTGTCGGGCTGGCGGCGAACATGATTGGCGAGCGCAAGTGCATCATTGCCATCCGCGTCGGCCATGCTTATCTGGCGATGCTGAATCCGATGGTCGTCCGCCATTCGAAGGAAGTGTACGACGTGAGCGAGGGCTGCCTGTCCCTCGATGGCGAGCGGCCGACAACACGCTATAAGTGGATTGAGGTGGAGTATCGCGACCTCAAGTTCAAGAAGCAGAAACAGGTCTTCCGCGATTTCCCCGCAGAGATTGTCCAGCATGAGATGGACCACTGCGAGGGAATCTTGATCTGATAAAAAATACGCAGCGCCAAAGGTACACTGTGCAGGACAGCCGGGAATGGCTGGGCAACATTACGCTCAGCGGTCTGCTAAACCGATTTTTTGCCATAAAAATATCCTTACAAAAGAGCGAAACGCGCTTCGCTTGAACGACACTCTTTTGTAAGGATTCTAGTCGGCAAAAAATCGGTTCTTCACGCAGACCGCTGAAAGCTCCACTTATGCCCAGCCATTCCCGGCTGTCTTCATCATTCTGGCAGGTTCAGGCAGATTCCTGTTGACATCCTCGCCCTCGCACAACACAAAAAGCATCTGTCCATGTACAAGCCTGAGGACAGGAGTTATCCTGCCTATAAGTGAAGCTTCAGCCTGCTGCGCGGAACGTTAGGCAGGATAACTCCTGTCCGTCTTCCTTTGGCTAGCGTAACTTCCTTATTTCACTCCCTCTACGCAGATCCAGCCGTGCTCGTCTTCGATGTGGACGGTGACGGCGCTAAAGCCTGCGGCGCGGAAGATGGTCTCGAAGGTCTCTGACGTCGGGTTGTAGAGGCGATAGTTCTTGATGTTTTCCTGCACTTCTTCGCTGAGTCCCGGATGGTCGTAGATCTCGGCGATGAGCAGGAAGGTGCCGCCTTTCTTGAGGACGCGGCGGACTTCTTTGAGGTTCTCGGGCGGGTTGGGCCAGAAGTAGAAGCTCTCGACGGTCGTGATCTTGGCGAAGGAGTCGTCATCGAACGGCAGGGCCTCGACGGAGCCCTCGCAGATGTCCATCTTGCCGGCGGCGATGTCTGCGGCATTCGTCTGGCGCGAGGTCTCGACGGAGGTCTTGGCGTAGTCGACGCCCGTCAGATGGCCATTCTTGATGTGGCCGCTCATGCGCCGCAGGTTGGCACCGCCGCCGCAGCCGATGTCGAGGACTTCTTCATCGCCCTGCCAATGGAAGAAGGAGAGGCCCCAGGCCGTGAGAGTGGCGTGGCTCTCGTTCATGCGCGCAAGCATCTTTTCGCCGGCTTCGCCCGTCGGCTTGGCCGGATTGCCGGCATTCGTGATCTTTTTCTGCTGGATCATCTCGTAATTTGTCATCGTAATCGATTCCTTTCTGTCTATCTTGCAATCTTGCTGTCATGCACTTTTTCTATCTTATTGTAACGGATGGCGGGCGCAAAGGCAAACTGCTGGCATGACCTGTTCCATCTTGATTCTTGATTTCGGAGCGGTTTCTTGCTATGCTGAGAATATACGAATTTTGTGATTTTGTCAGTAAGAGAGTGGGGGTATCCTTATGGCAGTAACGTACAGATGGGCCATGCTTGGCTGTGGTGTCATCGGCCATCAGCTCGCGGAGGCGATGCAGAAGCTCGGCGGCAATCTCTATGCCGTCGGCAACCGCACGCACGAGAAGGCCGTGAGATTCGCGGAGCAGTACGGCATCGGCAAGGTCTATGATAAGCCGGAAGATATGTTTGTGGACCCGGATGTCGACATCGTCTACATCTCGACGCCGCACAACACGCATATCAAGTACCTGCGCCAGGCTTTGGCCGCGGGCAAGCATGTGCTCTGTGAGAAGTCCATCACGCTCAACTACTACGAGCTCGAAGAGGCCGTCAAGCTCGCGATGGAGCATCATGTCGTGCTCGCGGAGGCGCAGACAATCTATCACATGCCGATTTACCGCGCGCTGCGCGAGCGCATCGAGCGCGGTGACTTCGGCCCGCTGCGCCTCATCACGATGAACTTCGGAAGCTACAAGCCCTACGACATGAAGAACCGATTCTTCAACCGCAATCTCGCGGGCGGCGCAATGCTCGACATCGGCGTCTACGCGCTGTCCTTCGTGCGCTGGTTCATGAGCTCCTGCCCGCAGGAAATCGCCTCGCAGGTCCTCTACGCGCCAACCGGCGTCGACGAGCAGGCCAGCATGCTTCTGAAGAACGAGCAGGGCGAGATGGCGACCGTCATGCTCTCGCTGCACGCCAAGCAGCCGAAGCGCGGCATGATTTCCTTTGACAAGGCCTACATCGAGCTCATGGAGTACCCGCGCGGCGACAAAGCCGTCATCACCTGGACCGAGGACGGCCACAAGGAAGAAGTCATCGCCGGCGAAACGGCCAATGCCCTCTGCTACGAGATTGAAGACATGGAGCACACCGTCGCCGGCAGTGAGGACTTCATGCACCTCGACTACACCGTCGACGTCATGGCCCTGATGACCAAAGTCCGCAGGGACTGGGGCATGCGCTATCCAGAGGAAGAGTGAACAGTACACACAATAAAAAGAAAAAGGCCCAGCCAAATGGCCAGGCCTTCCGCTCAGGTTGCGATCCTAAGCATTTGTGCTGTTGCTGCGTCAGTGCCTGTCCAGCCACCTGCAGATGTAGTAGCTGATTACACCTGCTATGACAGACACAAAGAGGTTGCTGACAGTTAAAGTGAAGTTGTAAAATAATATAAATAATCTTGCTTAAAAGACAATTTATTGATAAAATAGTATTGAGGTGATACCATTGAAATACTATACCATCAATAAATTTGCTAAAATCATCGGGGTCACCCCACAAACACTCAGAAACGGGGATAGAAGTGGCAGGCTGCATCCTCATCATACTTCGACGAATGGCTACCGCTACTATTCAGAAGAACAATTATGTGCTGTGACAGGGATTCAGTTCGCACCCAGAAAAGTCATCGGATATTGCAGGGTATCAAGCCGCAAGCAAAAGGATGATCTTGAACGACAAGTAGAGAATTTGAGAACCTACCTGTACGCGTAAGGAAATCCGTTTGAAATCATCACAGATATCGGAAAAGCGAGCAACAGGAACTGGTTGAAGATCTGGTGCAAATCATCACGGTATTCAGTTGCAAGCTTCAGGGAAAACGAGCGCATCAGGCAAAGAAGATGATTCGAGAGTTGGCAGGAGATGATTCAGATGATAAAGTCAATCCGAGTACAGCTGTTGCCGAACAACAAACAGAAGACTAAACTATTCCAATTTGCGGGTGCTGCAAGATATGCTTACAATTGGGCATTGAACAAGCAGATGGATAATTTCCGTGAAGGACACAAAATCCAGACGGATAATGATCTCCGTAGGGAATTCACGATTCTGCGTCATTCAGAGGGAAGTGAATGGCTGCAGGATGTGTCGAACAATGTCACGAAGCAGGCCATCAAAGATTTGTGCATCGCCTACAAGAATTTCTTTCGCAAGCAGAAACAGCCCGACTACATCAAGTATTCTTCAAAGAAAATTGCTCATTATAACCGCATTGGCAAGAACTTGACCATCTATGACATGAACAGCCATCCTAAGTTCAGGAGCAAGAAGAACGGGGATTTCCGTTTCTATCAGGACAATGTCAAGATTCAGTTCACAGGGACACATGTCAAGCTGGAAAGTCTTGCAGGAAGCAGGCGGAAGAACCGTCAGCGGCTCAACTGGATCCGGCTTGCTGAGAAGAATATGATTCCTGTCCGAGCGAAATACACGAACCCGCGGATTGCGTTTGACGGTGAGCGCTGGTGGCTCTCAGTAGGGATACAGACGGCCCGGAAACTGAAACCTTTGCGCGGACTATTGTTTGTTTGCAAGAAACGGCGATATACTCGCTCAGAAGGAATTGGCATTGATTTAGGCATCAAGGACTTGGCGGTACTCTCTGACGCCACTAAAGTCAGGAATATCAACAAGGCCCGTGCAATAAGAATACTCAAGAAGAAAAGACGCAGGTTGCAGCGTCAGGTATCTCGAAAATACCAGATGAATAAGAAAGGAGAATGTTACTGCAAAACGAGCAACCTTATAAAAAGTGAAAAACGGCTTTTACGGATTAATCACAGACTGGCAAATATTCGCCAGAATCATGTTCATCAGGCTACGTCGGCAATCATAAAGCGAAAACCAAGCTTTATATGTCTCGAAGACTTAAATCTTCGTGGCATAATGAAGAATCGATATTTATCCGAGAAAATCCAGGAACAGAATCTTTATGAATTCCGCAGGCAGATTGAATACAAGGCACGCTGGGCAAAGATACCAGTTGTCATAGCAGACAGGTGGTATCCGAGTTCCAAAACTTGTGTTATCTGCGGTCATGTGAAGAAAGACCTGAACCTGTCGGAGAGGACGTATGTCTGTCCTGCATGTGGCAATGTAATCGATCGTGACTTCCAAGCAGCACTGAACCTCAAATATTACGGAGAAGCAGAGCAAATGAAATCTGCTAGCTGATAGAAAGAAGTCCATGTAGATATGTACCGATTCGTTAGTCGGGAACAGACTTGCTTCCTTGCGAGAGTAAGGAGTGTAATGTCAAAGCCTCCGGAGCATTATATCAAACGCAAGTAGCTTGTCCTTCTGGATGGCAAAAACGGATGTGATGAACGAGGAACGAAACATAAAAGTCAGTTTTTCATCAACGAAATATTGCTTTTTATAAGTTTTCAGTAACGGTTAGTAAATAAATCTTGCATGAGAGACAATCACCCCTCCTTCCTACTGCAGGTATAGGAGGTCGCAGCATATTTATTATGTCGCAGCATATTTATTATATCGTCTATCTTGCATGAAAATCAAGCTGGTGCTATAATCAAAGTAGCTAGAGGTTGGTAGGTAAAGCATGAGGGCTTCACCTCCAAATCAGAAAAGCCTTGAGGTCGCTCCTCAAGGCTTTTCTTGTATCTACGAGGAGGGATTCATGATGAAGCGCTTACTGGCCATGGGGGATATCCATGGCATGTTCGACCGTTTCCTGGAAGTCTGGGACGCTGTGCAGTTCCGGCCGGATGAGGATGAGATCGTCTTCTTGGGGGACTACACGGACCGCGGTCATCAGAATGCCGCGATGATGAAGTGGGTCATGGCGCATGAGGGGGAGCCCGGCATGGTGTTCCTGCGCGGCAATCATGAGGCGATGTGCGCGGATGGCGCGGGCCATGCTGCGACCTTGCTCGAGGGAGATTTCATGTCCGACTACCATCCCGACCGTGCGCTGGCGTATCAGCTCTGGCTCAACAACGGCGGCTATGAGACGTTCAGCGAGATCGAGGCAAGCGATGCCCCCTTGGCGCTCCATCGCGCTTGGCAGGCTGCCATCCGCAAGATGCCGCTCTGCTGCACGAAAGAATGGCAGGGACAGCGCTACTTCTTCACGCACGGCAGCATCGACCCGGACTGCCCGCTCAACGAGCAGGAAAAGGATACGCTGCTCTGGTCCCGCACGCTGGCAGAAGAGCCGGAGCGCTATCACGGCGAAGCCATCATCATCCTCGGCCACACGCCCGTGCAGCTGCTCGGCAAGCCGCCCGTCCCGCAGGTCCTCGCGGATGGGCACGTTATCCTCATGGACACTGGCAGCTTCCTCAGTGAAGGCCGCATCTCATGCATGGACCTCCTGACGCATGAGGTCTGGCAGTCCCGCGACTCGGAACCATGAACAGCTTGCAGCAAGCATATTTCAAAAAATATGCTTGCTTTTTTTGTGGCCTCATGATATGATATTCCTATAAACGATATCAATTATCATTATTTAGAAGTAAAAACAGTAAGCTGATGAAGTATTACTGGTATCAAAAGGAGGAGTATCTTATGTCATTGATCAACAAAGAAGTCAGCGAGTTCTCGGTGAAAGCATATCAGGATCATGCGTTCCGCACCATCACGAAGGACAATCTTCTTGGCCAGTGGAGTGTATTCTTCTTCTATCCTGCCGATTTTACGTTCGTCTGCCCGACGGAGCTCGAAGACCTGGAGAATCACTATGATGCCTTCCAGAAGCTCGGCTGTGAGATCTATTCCGTCTCGTGCGATACGGAGTTTGTCCACAAGGCATGGCATGACCATTCGGAGCGCATTGCCAAGATCACGTATCCGATGGTAGCCGATCCGACGCACGCTTTGGCACGCGACTTCGAGGTGCTCATTGAGTCGGCTGGTCTTGCAGAGCGCGGGACCTTTATCATCAATCCGGAGGGAAAGATTGTCGCTTATGAGGTCAATGCGGGCAATGTCGGTCGCAATGCCGAGGAACTGCTGCGCAAGGTGCAGGCCTGCCAGTTCGTCCATGAACATGGGGATGAGGTCTGCCCTGCCAAATGGCAGCCGGGCGCCGAGACCCTGAAGCCGAGCCTTGACCTCGTGGGAGCGCTCTGATGGCGGAAGTCCCAGCCAAAGCTCCTGCACGGGAGCTTTACGACGTCATCGTGATTGGCGGCGGTCCGGCCGGCCTTACAGCAGCCATCTATCTGGCACGGGCCTGCTACCGCGTCCTGGTGATCGAGAAGGAACACTTCGGTGGCCAGATCACCATCACAGATCGTGTCGTCAATTATCCGGGCATTGCGTCCATCAGTGGAGCGGCCCTGACTGAGAACATGCGCCAGCAAGCCGAAGCTTTTGGTGCAGAATTCAAGATAGCAGAGGTCACTGCTCTCGACATGAGCGGCGACATCAAGACCCTGCATACCACGCAGGGCACCCTCTCTTGCTTCGGCGTCCTGCTCGCCGCCGGAGCGCGCCCTCGCTCTGCGGGCTTTACTGGGGAGGACGACTTCCGCGGCCGCGGCGTTGCCTACTGTGCGACGTGCGATGGGGAATTCTTCCGTGGCAAACAGGTCTTTGTCGTCGGCGGCGGCTATGCAGCAGCCGAGGAGAGCGTGTTCCTGACGAAGTACGCATCCCATGTCACCTGCCTGGTGCGCGGCGATGATTTCAGCTGTGCCAAGGCTACGGCTGATGAAGCGCACAACCATCCGGACATCACTGTGCGGACGCATACCGTCGTGGAGTCCGTCGAGGGAGATGCCCTGTTGCGCCGCCTGACCTGTCGGGATACTGAGACCGGGGAAACCAAGACGTATGATGCGGGGAAGGACACGTTTGGCGTCTTCGTCTTTGCTGGCTATGAGCCGGCGACAGAACTGATCCGGGGCATTGCCGAACTCGATCCGAAGGGATATGTGATCACGGATGCGTCGATGAAGACATCCTGTGACGGCCTTTACGCGGCTGGCGATATCCGCATCAAACCGCTGCGCCAGTGCATCACAGCGGCTGGCGATGGGGCCCTGGCTGCGACAGAGCTCGAGCGCTACGCACTGCAGATGCAGAAGAAGACGGGCATCCGCCCATTGCGCCCCGCTGTTGCCGAGCCGGAGGAGCCTGCAGCAGAGAGCGCAACCAGTCAGCTCTTTCAGCCGGAGATTGTCCGGCAGCTGCAGACGGTCTTTGCCCGCATGGAACGCGGCCTGGAACTGCGCCTTTATCTGGATGATTCGGCCAAGAGCGACGAGCTCGCATCGTATATGGACGAGCTCGCGCGCCTGACGGACAAGATCCAGGTCGTGCGCGTGCAAGCAGAGGAGGCTGCTGCCGAAGACGAGCGCCCCTGCGTCCGCGTCTTTTGCGGCGGCAAGCCTGTCGGCATCGCGTTTCACGGCGTGCCGGGCGGCCATGAATTCACTTCCTTCGTGTTGGGCCTCTACAATGCGGCAGGACCGGGACAGGCCCTGGACGAATCACTGCGCCAGCGGCTGCTCGACTGGGATGCGCCTTGTCATCTGCGCATCTTCGTCAGCCTGTCCTGCACGCTCTGTCCAGAGCTCGTCACAGCGGCTCAGCGCCTTGCGACCCTGAATCCCAGGATCACGACGGATGTCTACGACCTCAACCTCTATCCCTCACTGCGTGAGGCGTATCAGGTCATGAGTGTACCGTGCTTTCTCATCAATGAGGACGGCCCTCACTTCGGCAAGAAGACGGCTGCCCAGCTGCTCGACCTGATGGAAGCGGCTCGAACCTGAGGGCGATGTTCTTCTTCTGATTGATGTCCATTCAAGAACGAGAGGCTTCCTGTCCTTCCGGCTGTGCCGGAGACAGGAAGCCTCTTTTGTATTCAGCTCAAGGTGATGATCTTCCCTCCGCTTGCCTCGTAGAGGCGATGGGAGATGGAGAGGATGGCGCGGTCTTTGGAAGCGGCCTGAAGGGCGCGGATGATCTGGCGCTCAGTCAGGGCATCGAGATTGGCGGTGATCTCGTCGAGCAGCAGCAGGCGGGGATTCAGCGCGATGGCGCGCGCGATGCCGAGCAGCTGGCGCTGTCCCTGCGAGAAGAGTGCTGGGCAAAATGGCGTCGCGAGCCCCTGCGGCAGCTGCGCGCAGACCTCTGCCATGCCGGTGAGCGCCAGCGCCTCTTGGACGGCAGCCTCCGTGACGCGCGCATCGCGCAGCGTAATCTGGTCCCGCACGCTGCCGTCGATGGCCGTGAATCCCTGCTCGACGCAGCAGCAGAGTGGACGCCTCTTTTCAGCGGGGATGGCGCGCGGGTCGAGCCCGCAGATGCGGATGTTGCCGGTCCGCGGCGCGTAGAGGCCGAGAATCAGCTTGAAGAGCGTCGTCTTGCCGACGCCCGTGCGGCCGGCCAGCGTGACGGTCTCGCCTTCGCGCACGGTCAGGGAAAAATCGCGGAAAAGCGAGGGCCCCTTGCCGTAGCCGAAGGAGACATGCTCTATGACGAGCGGCAGCTGCTGCTCAGCCGGTGATGGGCTTGCGGCGGCAGGCGGCAGGCTCTCGAGCGGCGCGGCAAAGAACTCCCGCAGCCGGTCGATGCCAGCAATGGCAGACTGGATGTTCTGGATCTCCATGCCGATGCTCTCGAGCGGGGTGAAGATGCGGCGCACGTAGGCAATCAGGGCGACGACACTGCCGACTGTCATGCCAAATAAAGCCTGCATGGCACTGCTGCTGACGGAGAGCGCCATCATGAGGCAGATGATGGCCGTGCAGCTGCAGATGATGATGGGCGAGTAAATGGAGTCGCAGAAGTTGCTGCGCTCCATGGCGGCGAAGCTCTGCTTCAGGGAGACGCGGCAGCGCTCTGCCATGTAGCGCTCCTGTTGGCAGAGGTGGATGGTGCGGATGTTGTCAACCGTCTCAGGAATCAGGGCGCTCGTCTTTGCGACGGCTGCGCGGTTGTCGAGCTGGGCTTGGCGCATGCGCCGCTGGAAGTAGCGCGTCAGCAGGAAGAGCAGTGGCAGAGCGATGACGAGCAGGATGCCGAGTCCGCCGCTGATCTGGCTGACGACGGCGAGGATGGCCAGGATTGTGCAGGCGTCGGCAATCATGCTGACGACGCCGGAGTCGAACAGGCTCTCGAGCGTATCGACATCGTTGATGAAGCGCGAGGAAAGCGCGCCGGACTCGTGCTGCACGAAGAAATCAGCGGGCAGGCGCGAAAGCCGCTGGCACATGGCGGAGCGCAGGCCGTGCGTGATCTTCTGCCCGAGGACGGTGATGCCGGTCTCTTTCAGCGTATCGACGAGGCCACCGGCCGCGCAGAGCGCGAAGTAGAGCAGCGCGACTAAGAGCAGCGTCTCCTCGGCAATCGCGCCGTCGGCCAGATGGTCGACGAGGTACTGGAGGACGAGCGGCGGCGTGATATTCACGGCGATATCGGCCGCGATGACGAGCAGCAGCGCGGCGAACAGCAGCGCATAGCGGCGCAAGATGGCGAGCCAGACATCACGCATGGGAATCCGCCTCCTTTCCAAGGAAAGCGAGCGGTGGCAGGGACTCTGCCGGGCTCTGCGGCACTTGCAGGTCGTAGAGCCGCCGGTACGCGTCACACTGCTCGTACAGAGCGGCATGATCGGCGACCCTGACCGCGCCGTCCGGCTGCATCCAGATGACCTGATCGAGCTGTGGGAAGACCGTGAGGCGGTGCGAGATCAGCAGGATGATGCGCCCGTTTGAGCTTTGCCGCAAGTGCTGCAGGATGCGGGCCTCGGTCTTCTGGTCGACGGAGGCGAAGGGGTCGTCGAGGACGAGGACGGGGCAGCCGCCAAAGAGCGCACGTGCCAGTGCGACGCGCGCCTGCTGGCCGCCCGAGAGGCGCAGGCCACCGGGACCGATGCGCGTTGCGGGGCCGTCAGGCAGGTCGTCCTCATCGAGGCAGACCGCCTGCCAGACCGCGCGGAAATCATCCGGCCTGTCGGTGCAGCCGAACTGGATGTTTTCGGCAATCGTGCCGGAGAACAGCTCAGGACTGTGGCCGCTGTAGCCGATGATGCCGACGGGGGAGCCGTGGCCATTGCCGAGCTCCTGACTGCCGAAATAGATAGTACCATCGTGCGGGCTCTCACAGAGCAAGGCGCGGCCGAGCGTCGACTTGCCGCAGGCGACGGGACCCGTGATGCCGATGATCTCGCTGGGCCTTGCCGTGAAGGAAAGGCCGTGGAAAACAGGTTTCTCCGTGTCGGGATAGGTGAAGGCAAGACCCTGCACGGTCAGCACATCAGCAGGAAGTGGCTGTTGTGGCTCAGTCAGCGGCGCGCTTTCCTGCAGCTGCGGACGGATGCGCTGCCAGGAAACCTGCGCCTTCTGGACGGCATTGAAGAGCTTGGCCGCATGTGAGGACTTGACGGCCAGCTTGAGGAAACAGGCGAGGTAGGTGGAGAAGGCGGCGATATCCCAGGATGCCATGCCGCTGCCGAGCACATTCCTGCCGCCTTCGTAGAGGATCACGACCGTGCCGCAGAGCGCGATGCTGCGGTAGAGCGGCTGCAGGGCGTTCTCGAAGAGATTCGAGCGGATCCGCTTCTTCTCGTAGTCGGTCAGCAGCGTTTCGTAATGCGCATCCTCTGATGCCTCCACGCCGTAGATGCGATACGTCATGGCGTGCCTGAGACGGTCGAGCGTGCCGTCAGTCAGGGCGCCGCTGCTCTCCTTGCTCTGTGCCGCCGCGCGCGCGACATGGCGGCGCAGGCGGTCGGCGAGCAGGTAGGCGAGCGGCGGGAAGAGCAGGACGAGCACGGTCAGATGCCAGTCGTAGTAGAGCAGCATGGCGATGTAGGCCACCATGACGACGCCGGTGTCGAAGAGCTCCGTCGTGAACTTCCGCATGCCCTCGACACAGGCATCGATGTCGGCGATGACCTTCGTCATGAGACTGCCGGTATCCTGGCGTGCAATCGCCGCCTTCGTCATCTGGACGAGATTCTGGTAGAGCCGCGCGCGCATGGTCAGGCTGACATGGTTGGCAAACTTGCGCACGTAGAGGCGCTTTATGTAGCGGGCGCCCTGCACACAGAGGATTGTCGCCAGATAGCACAGGCAGAGCCGGTACATGTCCGACGCCGACTGTTCACCCTGCACGATGTCGTAGAGACACTGCGCCAACTGGCCGTCGAACCAAGGGCCGGCCAGCATGCCGACATTGTAGATGAGCCCGCTGACCGTGACAATGCCCAGCATCTTCCGCTCCTGCCAGAAATACGAGCCGAGCTCCTTCCAATGCTGCGTTTGCTGTTGGGATTGCAATGTGATCACCTTCCCGATATGCATGTATTTGTCAAAATTTTATTACTCTTCCATTATACCACTGGATACCATAGGAATACTAGGTGAATAGCAAGACGGTACTGCCGTAAGATAGACTGGCTTTGTCAGGAAGTTCAGGTTATAATGAGATTATCATTTATTCATCCGCATAGGCTCGTATATCCTAGAAGAAGCCGCTGCGGCACCATGCTATCAGGAGGCGATGCAGGATTGTAAATCCGTCGCCATAATCAAGTAGGCAAGTAGAGTAGCTCATCACAATGATGCAAGGAGGAACTGAAATGGATCGTTTAGAAGAAATCCTGGCTGCCAACAAGGCATTTGTGGCACATGGCAAGCACGACTACACAGAAGAGGATATTGCCGCGAGCAAGCTGCCGAAGAAGAAAATGGCGATTTTCACCTGCATGGACACGAGGCTGACGGAAATCCTTGAGCCGGCCATGGGTATCCAGCGCGGTGATGCTAAAATCATCCGCACGGTCGGCAATTACCTCACGGGCGAATTTGACGCGGTCATTCGCAGCCTGATGGTGGCCATCTATGAACTGGGCGTCGAAGAGATCTTTGTCGTCGGGCATTACGAATGTGGCATGGCCAAGACGACGGCAGACAGTCTCGCCGCCGCGATGCGTGCGCATGGCGTAAGTGAATGCGCCATTGCCAAAATTCATGGCGAACTCGAGGTCTGGGCCAACGCTTTCCGTGATCCTGTCGAAAATGTCAAAGATGCTGTGGCCAAGATCACTAGCAATCCTTATATTCCGAAGAACATCAAGGTACACGGCCTGATGATCCATCCTCGGACAGGGAAGCTCGATGTCATTCAGACTGCATCCGACAATCCCAATTTGAGGATGATGGCAGATTAACAATTCTATTCCATAAAGTATACAGACATAAAAAAGGAGGACGGAAATCCGTCCTCCTTTTTGTGTGGGCCTTGAGCCTTGCAGATCCATTCTCAAAGAAAGAGTCAGGCCTCCGTTTTTTCATGGAGATGATGGTTCTGTGTTTCCTTCATGAGCAATGCTACGATGAAAAGGCAGAATTCAAATGCTACGACGATGATGTCGAGAGCAGCCACATGACCGAGGGTCGTCGTCAAGAAGCCCATGAGCGGGCCGGAGAAAAACGAGAGGAAATAACTCGATGCGCCGACAATGCCGGTAGCTAGACCAATCTGGCTCGTGCTGACACCATCCTGAGCAATCGTGTAGCCGAGCACATAGATGGCATGAAGACCGATGCCCATGAGACCGCCGACAATGTAGAGGATGGCGGACGTCTGTGGGATGATGTGGAAAATCAGGAATGCGCAGAGAGCGTTGAGCCCTGAGAGAAAGATGATTGTCGGCTTGCGGCCAAAGCGGTCAGCAAAGAAGCCAAGCACAACACCGCTGAGTCCGCCGATACCGTAGATAGCACCGAAGAAGGAACCGGCTTCCGTGGGGCTGAAGCCCTTGTAGGTCATGAAGAGGTACGGGCCCATCGAAGCGAAGCCCCAGTACGGGATGATGTTGAGAATCTGGATGAGGACACCGAGCCAGACAACTTTATTGAAGCCGACCGTGCGAACTGCCTCGATGAGATGAATGCGTTTCATGGCCGTCGAAGTGTCGGTGTATTTCTTCTTGAAGCCGAAAATCAGGAGTAGGCCGAAGATGACTGTAACAAAGCCCATATGCGTCAGGCCAATGCTCCAGTCTCCTGTGCGTTCCAAGCTCCATCCATAATAAGTCGGGCCGACATAAGCACCGATGGAGTAGAACGTCATCATGAGTCCGTTGAGCATAGCGCGCGCAGCTGGGAAGATCGAGCCGGCCACCGAGTACATGACGATGTTCCAGCATCCTTCGAAGATACCAAAGCAGACACGCCAGAAAGCCGCTCCGACGAAGCTAGCTGAGGTCGTGACACAGGCCGTCATACAGCCAAGGCCGACCATGCCGAAGATTAACATGCGCTTGCGGCCGAAACGGTCAGCCAGATAACCTGCGGGGATATCGATGAGTGCCTGTCCAAGGGTGAAGATCGTGCCAATCGTGCCGAGCTGTACAGCAGTCAGCGACAGCGAGGCAGCAACTGCCTTGAGGCCAACGCCGAAGGATAGACGGTTGGCCGAGTAAAAAGCATAGCCGATTGCCAGCAGAAACAGCTGGAACCAGAGGATCTTCGGTATCTTGAGAGGGTTCTTTTGCTCCATAATACATGCGTCCTTTCTAGATGGATAAATGAATATAAGAAATGATGAAAGTGATGTGAGATTGTTTTGTATTATAACACTTACAGTAGAAATGTAAACACTAAATCACAAGAAAGTACATTATTGTTTTAGGAATAGACAAACTAGGAGGAACATTGAATGAGTCTGATAAAAACATACAAAAGAACAATAAAATAGCAAGAGGCTAACCGATTCGAGAATATAGCCGTTGTCATAAGGTTTCGTCGTCAGTCACACAAAATTAGTCAAATAGAATACCATAAGAACACACGCCATGCTGAACCATACTTTCAACTTCCTATATAAAACTTCCGATAAGTATAAATTATCGGAAGTTTTATTTTACCCTAAAACAGCCTAGATCTTGAACTATCTTGTCATATTTCAATACCAATAGTAATACCGATAATAACCTTGTAATACTTAAATAATACCGATAAGTTGTTGGTATTACCCACGAGCGACCCTGATGATTATCCTGATAATTATCAGGATGACTGCAGCCTATCGGTTTCCAGATGCAGACAAAAAGCCCTGCATGATCTTGATTCATGCAGGGCCATATATGGCAGGTACTGTGTATTTTATCTATTTTAGATGTGCTTATTTAGATGTGCTCATATCTGTATCAGCATGGCTGGCCGTCTTTGAACCGGGCCATCATTTCGTTTGTGAGGCTCCAGTCGTCTGGTTGCAGGACGACATCTTCTGGCTTGGCCCAGAATGCGCGGCTGAGCTCTTCGTGGTCAATCTGAATCTTGTCGTCACCATCGAGGTCACAATAGAATCCTGCGAGGATGTCGGCGGCGCTGCCCCAGGGTTGGGATTTGTAGTAGCGGATGTTCTTGACCTTGAGGCCGACTTCTTCGGCGACTTCGCGCTGGACGGTCTCTTCGAAGGTCTCGCCAATCTCAGTGAAGCCTGCGATCAGTGCATAGTAGGTCGCATTGTTGTGGCTTGATGCGTAGCGCGTCAGTAGGATCTTGCCGTCGTGCAGGACGCCGACGATGATGGCCGGGTTGATGCGCGGGTAGATGACATGGTTGCACGCGGAACAGCGCAATGCCCTCTCCTTCGTGTCGAGAACGGTCGGATGGCCGCAGGCGCCGCAGAAGCGATTGGTCCGGTACCAGCCATAGAGATGCAACGCCGTGTAGAAGGCGTAGAAGCTCGGCAGCTTGGCCTCCTTGTTCTGGCGGATGCTCTTGATAGGCTCAAAGTCGAAGCCGTCTGGTATGACGGGCTCAGCATTGCCGAGCAGCAGGAAGAATGCCTTCTTGCCAATCGTGAACAGATAGACGCAGCCCTCTGGGCGGCCGAGCTGGGCAAAAGTTGGGAAAAGCTTACCCTCGTCTTGGCGCACGAGCACGTTGCGGTCTTTGAAGACGAAGACGACGCTCTCGTCCGTCGGCTCAGCTGACGGCTTATACTGGTTATCGAGTTTTTTTGGTGCAATATCTTGAAGCATGGCATATCCTTTCATGCGGTTCGTGCAGAATCGTCAATAATAATGTGTGTCAGAGCTGGTACCAGCTCCGTCCCTGCTCATCGGCTGGCGTCGTCGGCGCGGAATGGCCGGAGAGCAACAGCGTCTTCGGCGGCAGTGTCAGGATCCGCTCGCGGATGCCCCTCAGAAGGGCCTGTTCATCGCCGCCGTACATGTCGGTGCGGCCGTAGCTGCCCTGAAAGATGGAGTCGCCGACGAAAGCAGCTTCGTCCGCCTTGGTGTAGTAGATGACGCCGTCAGCCGTGTGCCCCGGCAGCTCGAGGAGTTCCAACTGGAAGGCCGGCTTCTCCTTGAGTGCGATGATGGCATGGTCTTCGAGGTAGGTGACGTCACTCAGTACGATGGGCTCGTCGGTCTGGGCCGAGAGATTCCAGACGGAATTCTCGGCATAGAGCCTCCCCTTCTGGCCCATATAGACCGGTATCTTCAGCGTCTCCTGCAGTTCGCTTACGGCGCCGATGTGGTCGAAGTGGCCGTGCGTCAAGAGGATGGCCTCGATGGTCAGCCCCTTCTCACGGATGAGCTCGAGCAGCTTCCCCGCCTGTGCGCCGGGGTCAATGAGAAAGCCGTGCTTCGTCTCGTTATCGGCGTAGATGTAGGCGTTGGTCGGGATGTATTTCGTGACAGTTGCCTGCAAGATCATGCATATCGCCCCTTTCTTGGTCTGGATGGTGGTCATTCCGGAAGGCCGTAGATCGTGTTGAGCATCGCCGTGCCGCTCGCTGTGCGGAAGACCTTCTCGCGGAACGTGGTCAGGGCTTTTGGGGAAAGCTCATCTTCGTAGGCGTTGACCAGGAAGTCGGCCTCGAGCAGCAGCTGGTAGTCCGCCCCGTCGACATCCTTATAGGTGTGGTGATGGCCAATCAGGAAGCAGATGCGCTCAATCATGTCTTCAGGGATGCCAGAGACTTTTTCGAGCAGCTCGCGTGCGGGCGCGGGGCCTTCCTTCTCCTGATAGATGCCGGCAGGGCTGCCGTATTTTGCCTCAGCTGCATGGATGCCAATGTCGTGCAGGATGGCGGCGAGCTCGAGCGTCTGCTGGACCGCCGAGGGCATTCCCTCCTGACGGCCGAGCAGAGCGGCATACGTGTAGACCTTGAGGAAATGCTGGATTCGCTTGGCATCGCCGGCATCAAAGGCGATCATCGCCTGCAGGACTTCATCGCGCTTCTTGGCAAAATCTGCTTCGTTCATGGGTTTCATGGGGATCCTCCTGATCATGGGTAGCTAAGAGATGGTTTATTGTGCAGCCGCAGCCTGCGCTCCTGCTGCAGATGGTGCAAGCTCTGCTTCCTGCTCGAAGCCGTAGTCGAGCAGGGCTGCTGCCTCGCTGAAGCGCGTCTCGTCATCGTCGGAATGCATGACGACGGCGATGAGCTCTTTGCCGTCGCGCTTGGCCGCTGCGCTCAGGCAGCCGCGGGCGGCACTCGTCCAGCCGGTCTTGATGCCGGTGCAGCCTTCGTAAGTGTCGAGCAGCTCATTCGTATTGATACAATACGTCGTATGGCCCTGCGGCGCGATGTAGTAAATGTTCTTGGCCTTCGTGCCGACGATGCGGCGGAAGGCATCGTTGTGCATGGCATAGGCGGCAATCTTGGCCATGTCGCGTGCCGTCGAATAATGGTCGGCATCCGGCATTCCGTTCATATTGACGAAATGCGTATGCGTCGCGCCGATTTCCTGCGCTTTTGCGTTCATCATCGCGGCAAACGAGGCCTCATCCCCACCGACTGCCTCTCCGACGGCCGTAGCGGCACCGTTGTCGGAGATCATCATCATCTGCTGCAGGATGTCGGCCATGCGCAGCGTGTAGCCTGGATAGAGGCGCGTGCACTCGACGTCGGCGGCATTCGCGCTGACGGTGACGAGCTGGTCCGGGCTGCTCTTCTCGAGCGCGAGGATGCAGGTCATCATCTTCGTCATGCTGGCCGGATACTCGCGCTTATCCGCATTTTTCTCGTAGAGCACCTGCCCCGTCGCCTCGTCGATGACGATGGCGGCATCTGCCGTGATGTCCGGTGCGGCAGCCATGGCCACAGCCGACCAGACGAGCAGCAGCGCGAGGCTCAGCAGGCTCACATAGATTTTCTTGCAAGATTTCAACATAAAAAGACTCCAATCCGTCCCTGTTTTACGGCTTTACGGCTTTACAGCAAGCCTGCCGCCAAAGACTCTTCTTCTGCATTATATCCTCATCACCGGATGGCGTCAAATTCTTGTCCCCTGTGCCTGAAAGAAGTAATTCCTATTTATTTTCTCATTACTTCTTTTAATGTTTATCAAATACTTTCCCTTTCGAACATACATATGATATAATAAAAGGCTATGTCACAACAAACAGTTGATAAATAGCCATTTTTATAGGGGAGTATCAGA
>ERZ841120.21-NODE-21-length-190710-cov-11.069072_pt1 | contig 190710 bp, 175 predicted proteins | sample MGYA00519572_ERZ841120 | MGnify/ENA primary metagenome ERZ841120 (study PRJEB31850, sample SAMEA3708890) | human gut metagenome | biome: human gut; feature: human-associated habitat; material: faeces | place: China | collected 2014 ...
CTTCAAAGTGTGGTTACGCGATATTTATTTGTTCAAAAAGTTGTAAACTGCTGTAAAAAATCACAATCGGTTAATAATATAACCGGTTGTGATTTTTGCTTTATCCGATATTGAGCTCGTGCTTGAGAGCATCCTGTAAAATTTTGGAGAAGTTCAGCTTTTTGGCAATCGCCGCATCATTTAACCATTTGGGTATGGTGAGAGTTTTTTTGACTGCTTTGGTAAAGTGCTCTTTGGCATATGCTTCTACATCAACACTTACTATATTAACAAAGGCTTCTGCGTAATCGCTATATTCTTCGTTAACGTCAATAGCGTTTAATTCAGATGGTTCCGGAACAGCTTCATTGCTGAGCTTTGCTTCGTAAAGAAAGCCGGCAAGGCAGTCTGTTGCCATTTTCATGGCATTTTGTAAATCTGTACCACAGGTTGCCAGGTGGTTAAGGTCTGGGAAAATTACGGTGTATTGTCCGTCTTTTTCTTTATAAAAGCACGCAGGATACATTGATAACATAAAATCACCCTTTCTGAAAATCTAAACCGGCTTGTTTGAAAATAGCTTTAACTGTGCCTATGGGAATATCTCCCTTATGGTTAGGAACAGTTACTTTATTAGGCTGGCGTGGATGTACGTAATAAAAGTGGGAGCCTCTGGTCGAATATAATGTCCAACCGGCTTTTTTTAGTAGCTTTTCCAGTTCTTTAAATTTCATGATATTGCTCCTTTCATAATTGTATCATTTAACACGTATAAAAACAATGCGTATTGATGATGCTATTAAAAAAGGAGTATTGCAGTTGGTACTACAATACTCCTAAGAGAACGACAACAGTATTAAATTTGTATGTTAGACTTATTATATCATAGAAAATATAGTTAGAGGTATATTTGCAAAAAATTCATAAGATGTTTGGATTAATGATGATAAAATTTTGACTATCTCATCCTCCTACTTTGTCATCAGGCAGATACATAATGGTTATGCTGTAAATAATGATAGTGCAGACTGCCAGACAGATAGCTATTATTGTGAACAGCTTCAGCCAGGGAATTTCCTGCTGCAGATATTTGCGGCAGTAGCGCCAGAAGCAGGTGATGGTGAAGATGTTGAAGATACTGCCTAAAATGAGCATAGTCCAGACGCTTTTGGCAAGCGGCAGGTAGGAAAGGCTGAGATTGATGGCTGCGAGCACAGGCATGGCAGTCATGGTGTTGTAGATTTTGCCGTCTGCTATGGCAAAGCTGGCGGTGAGAACAACGCTGCCTAAAATCAGCGGCAACAGTGAGGCGCAAAGCAGCTGTGTGTTGCCGGGATTATATTGCTGCAGCCTGCTGCGCCAGAGAAAGCGCCCGAAGAGCTTGTAGAGGATTAATGCATAAAGTATTAGCAGAATGCCGCTGGCAAGGGTATCCATACCGCCGAAGCCGATGAAAGCAACAAGAAAATGAATTACAAAAAAGCCCAATGCTCCCAAAAAGAATAAGAGCTGATTATAGAGCCAGTACCAAAAGGCCAATGGCAGAAAAGTGCGCATAGCAGAACCTCCTCACATAATGTATTCAGCAAATGCTTGTTGATAGTTTAGTGCTCACTTTTATTATAATATGAGTGCGGTGAAAATGCTATGCTTTTGCTTTGGTATAATTTAGCTAAGGCAGAGGAAGAAAATATAAAAGCGTTCTGCCGCTTGGGGCAGAACGCAAAGTGTTAAAGCGAAACAGTTTATACCAGTCCCAGCCATTTCCAATAGGTCATACCAAGCAGCATAATCAGGCAGAAGCCGATGATGGTCAGCGGGATGCCGCAACGGACGAAGTCACGTACTTCGAAGGTATTGGTGCCGTAGGCAATCATGTTCTGCGGTGCGTTGACCGGTAAAATAAAGCCGAAGCTTACGACGTACTGCAGAATCATCGTCATACCGATAACATTTACGCCCGGTGTTTTGAGCTGCTGCAGCACAGAAATGATGATAGGAATGATGGCGGCAGCAAGGCCTGTGGCGCTGGCGAAGCCCATATGCACGATAACAAGGAACAGTGCCATGCTTGCCAATACCATAATGGTGGTGGAGTTAGACAGGTCAAAGGTATTGACGATAACGTTGGCCAGCCAGGTAGCTGCTTTGGTGGACAGCAGGGCATTGCCAAGGGAAATGCCTACACCGAAGAGAACGACGGTGCCCCAGTTGATTTTATGAACAACCTCTTCCCATTGCATAACACCGATTTTCGGCAGCATCAAAATGCTGATAGCGACAATAGTACTGGTGGAGGTGTCGATGACATGCAGCTTCTTTTCTGTCGTCCATAAAACGAGCAGGCAGATGGAGATGCATAAAAGCTTAATTTCATCCTTGGTGATTTTGCCCATATCATGCAAAAGCTTTTTGACTGTTTGCTGACCGCCAGGGATTTCGTTGATTTCAGGCGGCATCAGGAACATCATAACATGATACAAGGCAAAGCTCATAAGAACGGCAAAGGGGGCAGCGGCGATGAACCAGTCGAGCCAGGAAATATCTACTCCCAGTTGAGAGCGAATGAAGTTGATGGCCACCATGTTTTGAGCAGCAGCCGTCTTGATGCCGACGTTCCAGACGCTGTCTACCTGAGCTACGGTAATCATCAGCATACCGGCGAAGCGGCTTTTGAGCGGTACGCCGAAGGCACTGATCATACCGAGAACGATAGGCACAAGACAGGCAACGCGGGCTGTGGTGCTTGGTACAAAGAAGCTGAGGATAAAGCCGCAGCAGATAACGCCTATGACAACACGGTCGGCCTTAGCGCCCAGCTTAGACAGGATGACGAGTGCGATACGCTTATCAAGTCCGGTTTTGGTCATGGCGGTGGCTAAAAACATGGCGGCGGCTACTAGGCAGAAGGCTGTGGTTGAAAAGCCCTTGAGACCCATACCCAGGCCTGCGGCGGTGCCGAAAATTTTACCGGTTGCAGGGTTAGGCGCAAAGCCTATAAGTACTGCCATGAGTGCGATGATAACACCGGCACTGACCGGATAGGAGATTGCTGTTGTGGCCCAGACGATGACGGAAAAGATCATGATACCGAGCATTCTTTGTCCTGCGATTGAAAGGCCGTCCGGCGTAGGGCAGGCTATGATGCCCAGAAGAACGATAAGCGCGATGTAAAAGCCGTACTTTTTGAAGAATCCTTCCGGCTTTGGTGTAGTGATTCTTTTTTCTTCTTCCATAATTAAAACCCCTCTCAATAAAAACATATGGAAAAACACGAAAGCCCGATTTGTCGTCTGCTTTGACAAATCGGGCTTAACTATATCTACAGTATAGCGCTTTTGTGTGATTATGCAAGAAAAATTCTTGAGAGGGATAACATTTATGAGTAATTGTAATAAGCTTTACAATTAGTCCTCAACGTAGTTGTTGGCTTTATCATAAAGAGCAGCAACATCTTTGGAAGGACCGCCGCTGAGCAGAGAAACAATGACACCTGCTACAAGGCTGGCAAAAAAGCCGGGGATAATTTCGTAGATGCCGGTGGAAGCTGCCATAGTCAGGTACCAGCCGATGTCGACAACAGCACCGACGATGATGCAGGCTACCGCACCCTGGAAGGTGAAGCCGCGCCAGAAAAGGCTGAGCATGATAGCAGAACCGAAGGCTGCACCGAATACGCCCCAGGCGTTGGCAACCAGCTCCATAATGCTGCCTGCACGCGGAGAATCGGCAATAAGCAGAGCTACGAAGGAGATAACGAGCACAACGATACGTCCTGCCCAAAGCATTTCCTTGTCACCGGATTGGTATTTACGGATTACAGGTTTATAAACGTCGCTGGCAAAGGCAGAAGCGGAAGCGAGCAGCTGACTGGAAGCAGTACTCATGGAAGCTGCCAATACGCCGGAAAGCAGGATACCGCTCATCAGAGCCGGGAAAATGCTGCGAACCATAGCGATGAATACCAGAGAGTTTTGATTGATGTTCTCATCCATGCCCAGATACATACGGCCGACAACGCCTACCATGGTAGCGAAGAAGCAGATGAGGGCGGTCCAGCTGATAGCGATAACAGCGGATTTCTTCATTTCCTTCTGGGATTTGAGGGACATGAAGCGGATGATGATATGCGGCATACCGAAGTAGCCAAGGCCCCAGCCGAAGCCGGAGATAATATCAGAGGTTTTGGCAACCGGATTCCAGTAATCGGGCGGAATGCCGGCAACAGCCTGCGGATTGATTAAGGACACTGCGAAGATAGGTGCAATCAGCAGAGAACCGAGAATCATCAGGCCTTGATAGAAGTCAGTCCAGCAAACAGCGGAGAAGCCGCCTAAGAAGGTGTAGCCGATGATGATGAAGGCTGCCACATACATGGTGTAGGTCTGATCAATGCCGATAACGGTGTTGAACAGAGTACCGCAAGCCTTGATGCTTGATGCGGAATAAATAGTGTAGGCAATAAGGAAAACGATTGCACAGATTACCTGCAGCACATGGGACTTAGATAAAAAGCGGTTGCTGAGGTACTGCGGAATAGTGATGGCATCGTTTGCCACGATAGAAAAACGGCGCAGGCGCGGTGCTTGGAAAATCCAGCTTAAGGAATAGCCGGTGAGCAGGCCGATACTGATCCAGGCCTGACCGAGACCAAGAGCATAGATAGATGTCGGCAAGCCCATGAGCACCCAGGCGCTCATATCAGAAGCACCGGCAGAAAGAGCGGTTACCCACGGTCCCATCTGACGGCCGCCGAGGAAGTAGGTCTTTTCACCACCCTGACGATTTTTATAGAAGAACCAGATACCGATTGACAGCATGAATAGCAGGTAGACGATGAAGACTACCATTTCCGTATAATTCACAAACACCCCTCCAAAATTTAAGAATAGATAATGCTATTATACACTTAAACTTTAGGCTACTGCAAGCAAATAATAAAAATAAAATGCTTAATCTGCAACGGACAGTGTTTTGAGGACTAATCCGAACACTGCTTGCTGCTGACTAAGCACTGAAAATTTACCATGTGAAATATGTATAAGCTGTAAAGAGAGTCAGAATGATGATTTCGCAAAGCAGAACCGGCTTAAGCGTTTTAAAAAAGTTGGCTTTGAAATAATCGACGGTGATAACAAGGCACATATGCGTCGGTGTGAGCATCTGACCGGCAATACCGAAGGCCATGGCAACGCCGGCCAGGTTCAGGCTGCCTGTCTGCATAGCGGCAACGATAGGCATAACGATAGCCACATGTCCCTGTGACATGCCGGTGAGCACGCCGATGATGAAGCTGACGCAGGCGATGATAACAGGCACCGGCAGCGGAGAGCTTTGGAAGGCTGCGACGATTTCCTGCAGCACGTGGGTGACGGTCAATATCTGAATGAAGTAGAGGATGCACAGCACATTGAGGAACATTTTGATGTCCAGAGCGCCGATAACAACATCCTTGAGGCCAACCTCGCGATTAGTAAAGCGAAGTACCAGAAACAGGCAGGCTGTGACCAGGCCCATGCCGGCGGAGGCGTTCAAGCCGCAGAATACTACGAGAATAAAGGTGATAATGACAGGCGAAAGCGCCAGCCATAAATCCTGCGTACCCTGACTGTCATTGGCAATAGTTTCGGTACGGCTGTTTGCCGCTTTGATGGGGCGGATGAGGACAAACCAGCCTGCGGAGAAGGCCAGTACGGTTAGCCAGGCCAGATGCAGAATGAATTCACCGTAGCTGACGCCGGCGATGTTGCAGGCCATAATCATACCGGGAATAATCGGGCTGGAAAATTCAAAGATATGGCGGAACCAGAAATTGATGGCAGCTTTATGCTCCTGTTCGATAGGCAGATTTTTGCTGGCTTCCTCTACAATAGGAGCCGAGAAGCGTGCGCCACCAAGTGACGGCAGCAGGCCTAAGAAGGCAGGCATCACGGCCAGGGTTACCTTAGCGCTGGAAAAGATGCGCTGCAGCGCCTGCACCATACCTGCCAATGCACCGCTGGTGCGCAGCTCGATTTCCAGGCACATGACAAAATAAAGGGCAAAAAGAATATCATAGGTGCGCGGCATTGTTAATGTTTCGCGTAATGCCTGTACCAGATACGGCAGCTCCGGTGCTTTCATCAGCCAGATAAAAATACCGCTGGTGAGCATACAGGGGCCGATGGGGATGTGACGCCTCAGCATGAGGATGATCATGAGCATGGCGATTGTAAGCAGAAGAAATATATTCATAAACAGGTTTTCCTTTCGGTTGCGTAATTGTTGGCAAGTACCAAGTAATTGCTGATGATGTTTATTTATTATACACCCTGCCACAAAAAAATCATAATAAAACTGTAAAAAATCTTAGTATGGGATGCAAATAATGCTATAATGTAAGCAGAGATACAGAAACGGAGGTCAGATTATGCAGATAGAAAGATTAAGACTGAAGAATTTCCGTTGTTACGATGAGCTTGATATTGCTTTTGAACCTAAGCTGACAGTTATTGTAGGCGAAAACGGCAAGGGCAAGACGGCGATTTTTGATGCGCTGGCAATTGCTCTGGAGCCCTATCTGCGCAGCTTTGATGCCAGTGGCCGGCAAATTACTCCCCAGGATGTGCGGCGTGTGCCTGTTTATAAAAAGGATATGCGTCATATTGATGGTATGGAATGCCATTATCCGGTAGAAATTAAGCTGGAGGGTGAGGTTTACGGCAAAAAGCTTACCTGTAACCGCCGCCTGCTGGAGGGAAATGTGCCTGAGGATGATGCTGATGAGCTGTGCGAACGTGGCTGTGCATTGGCGCACGATGCCAAGGAGAACGGCAACAGGCTGTTGCCGGTGCTGGCCTATTACGGTACTCAGCGCATTTGGGTAGACAGCAAGCTGATGACAAATTTTCATAAATCGCTGATGGAACGCAATGTAGGCTACGAGGAATGCCTGGAGCCGTCTTCTTCCTACAGCACCTTCGGGAAATGGTTTGAGTATGTCACCAAGTGTGCGCAGTCAGAGCAGCAGTACAGCGCAGAGGTGAAGCGCAATGTGATGCTGAAGAATGCGATTCAGAACGCTGTCGACGTGTGTCTGGAAAGTACCGGCCTGCGTGATTTGTATTATAATTACCGCCTGAAATGCTTTGTTGTCAGTCATCCCGATATGGGTGAAATGGTGGTAGATGAATTGAGCGACGGCTTTCGCAGTATTATCAGCATGGTGGCTGACCTGGCCTATCGCATGGCGCGTCTGAATCCGCAGCTGCGTGAGGATGCGGTAACCAAGACTCCGGGGCTTGTATTGATTGATGAGGTAGAAATGCATCTGCACCCGCTGTGGCAGCAGACGGTACTGCTGGATTTACAGAAAACCTTCCCGATGGTACAGTTTGTAGTGACTACGCATAGTGCGCAGGTGCTTAGCAGCGTGCCGGCCGAGAGCATACGCGTATTGGCCTGGGGCAAGCAGTTCGAAGGCGTGCGCCACGTAGATTTTTCCTTGGGCGCCAACAGCTATCAGCTGCTGCAGGATATTCAGAATGTGAGCCCACGTCCGCAAGCTCTGCCGATTGTGCAGGATTTAAAGCGTTATCTGCAGCTGGTGAGCGAGGATGCCTGGGATACGCCGGAAGCGCTGGAACTGCGCAAAAAGCTGGATAAATGGTCCAATGGCAAGGAGCCTGCTCTGCTGCGTGCGGATATGGATATCCGTATGCGTCAGTTCCGCAGGAGGCGCTCATGAAACGTGTTTATAAAAGCAAGGAAGAACCTGAGCTTCTCAGGCAGTACAGGCTGCATAATCCCGAGGAAACCTGGGAGCATTTCCGCCGTCGCTGCCGCAGGGGCTATAAACAGGTGCGGGAAGCAATTTTGCGTGACCAGCACGGCCTTTGCGCCTATTGTGAGGTAGGCATTAAGCTGGCGGAGGAGGAAGGCGAGGTTGACGACTTCCGCGTGGAGCATTTTTATCCGAAAAATGCTACGCAGGAGCATGGGCACAACTATCATCTGGATTGGCGCAATCTGTTGGGCGTGTGCCACGGCGGCAGTCAGCCTTATGTGCCTGACCCCGAGTGGCGCTATTCAAGCCAGAAGCGTGACCGCAGCTGCGATGTGCCTAAGGGTGGGCGTGAAATTACAAACTATATCCTCAATCCGCTGAAGATTCCCGGCAAAATCCGTCTGTTCCGTTATGCGGAGCATAGCGGGCGGATGTACGTAGACGAAGATACCTGCCCCAAAGATTTGCAGGGTAAGGCGCGCAGCACTATCCGCGAGCTGAACTTGAACGCGCCGCGGCTGATGCGCATGCGTCGTGAGGTAATCCATACGCTGGAGGACCAGATAAGTGATGAGCTTAGTAAGGGCCGTGAGCTGGATGAAGTTTTGGAAATGTTGGCAACCATCTGTCTGGTGCCTGACTATAATGGCGTGACGCTGCCGTTCTTTTCCGTTATCCGTTGGTATCTGGGCGAGGCAGCGGAAGAAGTTATCCGTGCGAGCGGTGCTAAGCTGTAGCGTTCAAATCCTGTCTGCGATGCAGGCAGGATTTTTTTGTTGGATGAAGAATAATATAAAATGGTTCTTGAACAATGAAATTTTGCTAAATACACTATAAAAAAGGAGAATAGACAAATGCAAGTTACGAACAAGGCTTTTAAGGCCTACGATGTACGCGGCGTTTACCCCACAGAAGTTAACGAGGAAATGGCTTACCGTATGGGACGAATTTTTTCGGCAATGTTCGCTGCGGAAACTGTTGTTGTCGGACATGATATCCGCTTGAGCGGCAGAGCACTGGTGGATGCGCTGACGGAGGGACTGCGCCATGGCGGCACCAGGGTTATTGATATCGGCCAATGCGGTACGGAAATGATTTATTTTGCTACCGCTCATCTGAAAGCAGACGGCGGTATTATGGTTACTGCCAGCCATAATCCCAAGGAATATAACGGCATGAAGCTGGTACGCCGTGATGCACGTCCTGTTTCCAGCGATACCGGTCTGAAGGAAATCGGTGAGATGGTTGCTACAACCAAAGAGTTCGTGCATAAGGTAGTAGCAGGCAAAACTATGGGTGCTTTGGAGCATATGGATATTATGCCTGCCTATATCGAGCATTTGCTGACCTATGTTGATAAAAGCGTGCTCAAGCCGATGAAAATTGTTGCTAACCCCGGCAATGGCGGTGCCGGTCCTATTTTGAAGGAGCTGGCGAAGCATCTGCCGTTTGAATTTATCACGTTGAACGAAACTCCTGACGGTACCTTCCCGAACGGTGTGCCCAACCCGTTGCTGCTGCCCAACCGTGAAGCTACGGCTAAGGTTGTACGTGAGAGCGGTGCGGATCTTGGTATTGCCTGGGATGGCGACTTCGACCGCTGCTTCCTCTTTGACGAGAAGGCAGATTTTATCGAGGGCTATTATATTGTCGGCCTGCTGGCGGAGGTTTTCCTGCACAAGGAGCCGGGTGCAAAGATTATGTTCGACCCGCGCCTTACCTGGAACACCGAAGCTATTTTGCAGCGTGACGGCGGTGTGCCTGTACGCTGCAAGAGCGGTCATGCCTTTATGAAGGAATGCATGCGCAACAATGACGTGCTGTACGGCGGCGAAATGAGCGCGCATCATTATTTCCGCGATTTCTCCTGCTGCGACAGCGGCATGATTCCCTGGCTGCTGGTTACCGAGCTGATGTGCCGCAGCGGCAAAAAGCTTAGCGAGCTGGTAGGCGAGCGCGTTGCTATGTATCCCTGCAGCGGCGAAATCAACCGCAAGGTGGCAGATTCCGCAGCAGTGCTGGCTGAGTTGGGCAAAAAATATGCTGACGGCGAGCAGGACCATCTGGACGGCCTGAGCGTTGCCTATGACAACTGGCGCTTTAATGTGCGTGTATCCAATACGGAGCCTGTAATGCGCTTGAACGTAGAAACTAAGAGTGACAAGGAGCTGCTGGCGGCTAAGACTGCAGAGCTTTTGGAAGTTATCGGCGGAGAGGAAGCCTGATTTTAGATGCTTCCCGTAAAGCATCGCTTGCTGAGTCACCGCGATTTATAAATTGAGTCTATACAAGGAGATAAGATAAAATGTTTAAACCTGTACGTAAAGCCGTTATTCCGGCAGCAGGCCTGGGAACACGCTTCCTGCCTGCTACCAAAGCAACTCCGAAGGAGATGCTGCCTATTGTTGATAAACCGACCATCCAATATATTATCGAAGAGGCTCTTGCTTCCGGCATTGAGGACATCCTAATTATTACCGGCCGCAGCAAGCGTGCCATCGAGGATCATTTCGACCGCAGCATCGAGCTTGAGCTGAACCTGGAGGCCAGCGGCAAAACCAAGGAGCTGGAGCTGGTACGCAAAATTTCCGATATTCGCATTCATTATATCCGCCAAAAGGAACCGCGCGGACTTGGTCATGCTATTTTGTGCGCTAAGCATTTTGTTGGCGATGAGCCCTTTGCCGTACTGCTGGGCGATGATGTTGTTGACAGCCGGGTGCCTGCACTGAAGCAGCTGATTGATGTTTACGATAAAACCGGTGCCAGTGTTTTAGGTGTGCAGGAGGTGCCGCAGGAGAAGGTTTCTGCCTATGGCATTGTTGCCGGTGAACCGACTGATGAAGCACGTACCGTTAAGGTAAACGATATGGTAGAAAAGCCTGCAGTAGAAGAAGCACCCTCTCGTCTGGCGGTTTTGGGCCGTTATGTAATTACACCGGAAATTTTCCCGATTCTGGAGCAAACTCAGCCCGGCCGTGGTAATGAAATCCAGCTGACCGATGCGCTTAAGGTATTGGCTAAGGAGCAGCCGATGTATGCTTATGACTTTGTAGGCCGTCGTTATGACGTGGGCGATAAGCAGGGCTTCTTGGAGGCAACTGTAGAAATGGCGCTGAAGTGTCCTGAGCTGCGTGACAAGTTCCTGACTTATCTGCAGGGAATCGTTACAAAGGAGAGCAAATAATTAATGAATATCCTTGTTACCGGCGGAGCAGGTTATATTGGCTCCCATGTAGTGGAGGAGCTGCAAAAGAGCGGCTTTACTCCTATTGTTTATGATAATTTTTCTACCGGCCATGAGGCGGCAGTGCCTGACGAAGTACAGCTGGTAGAGGGCGATATCCATGATGTGCGTTTTGCCAAGCACATTATGGAGCAGTTTAAAATTGATGCGGTGATTCATTTTGCTGCCAGCAGTCTGGTTGGCGAATCTATGACCGACCCGGCGAAATATTATTTTAATAATGTTGAAGGCAGCCTGCATCTTTTAGAGGCTATGCGTGGTGCCGGTGTGGACCGAATGGTATTTTCTTCTACCGCAGCTGTTTACGGTGAGCCGGAAGCAGTACCTATTACCGAGGACAGCCGTCTGGCACCGACCAATGTTTACGGCCGTACCAAGCTGGCGATTGAAGGCATGCTGGCAGATTATGACCATGCCTACGATATGCGTTATGTGGCTTTGCGTTATTTTAACGCTGCCGGTGCTTCTCCGACGCGCGATATCGGCGAGTACCACAGTCCGGAAAGCCATCTGATTCCGCTGATTCTGAAAACGGCGCAGGGCGTGCGCAAGCAGGTTTCTATCTTCGGTACCGATTATCCGACGGCTGACGGTACCTGTGTGCGTTATTATATTCATGTCTGCGATTTGGCGAAGGCGCATGTGCTGGCACTCAAACATCTTTTGAGCGGTGGCAGCAGCCGTGTGTATAATCTGGGCAGTGAAAACGGCTTTAGCGTACGCCAGATGATTGACAGCGCCAAAAAGGTTACCGGCGTTGACTTCCCCGTTGTGGAGAAGGAGCGTCGTGCCGGTGATCCCGCAGTGCTCATTGCTTCTTCGGCAAAAATCCGTGAGGAGCTTGGCTGGGAGCCGCAGCACAGCAGTGTAGATGAGGTTATCAGCACCGCGTGGAAGTGGCATAAGGGCCATCCGCATGGCTATTGCGGCTAAAAGTAAATAAGTGCATACTAAAAAACCGGTTTCCCAGGCTTTTAAGCTGATAGGGAAACCGGTTTTGTTATGTGCTGAGAAAGCTTTTCTTAACAATAACTGTCTAAGCTAAGCAATAACATTGCATAGCAGTCTGCTTATTTGCGTTTGTTGAGGAATTTGCCGATGTCGAAATGCTTGCCAGCCAGCAGGCAGTCGATACGTGCGGTAACTACATCGTTATTGCTGAGCTGACGCGCTTTAATCAGCGAGCGGCGGATGGCAGGCGTGATAAATTCCTGTCCCCAGTCATCGACGATACCGCAGGCAATGCCGCGCGGCAAATCGAAGATAGATTCCAGGGCAGCGCAGATAATAGCATCGCTTTCACCCGGATGTGTGTTGAGATAACGCAGCGGTACCAGCAGGTCGTTTTGTTCTACGCAGTAGCGGGGCAGGTCTGCTTCGATTTGACGCAGCACGCGTTCGGAGCGCTGCTCGCCTTCGTAGGAAAGCAGGTACGGGAACAGCGGTGTTTCGTCCGGATGTGCCAACCAAAAATCGAAAAGCCGCGGCCAAATGTCTATATCCAGCTCCACTGCCAGGTTGCACAGCTGATAATCAAGCTTATTGTCCTTGATTAAATCGCTGTCAATTTCAGGCTGCCAGTCCTTGCGGTAGATGATTTTTTCGCAGGCGGCAATCTGCTCATGGCATTGGTTAAGCGTGAGCTGCCTATGGTTCTGCTCATCGCAAAGCTGCTGCAGCGCCGTAACGTAGCTGATTAAATCAAGTACATCCTCCGGTTTGCTGACATGTGCTTCGGCCTGCGCAAGCAGGCAGGTAAGCAGCTTGTTCAGATGGATATCGCTGATGTTGAACTGCTCTTCGATTACCTCTGCCGGGAAATGGTTGAGCATAATCAGATAATTGCCCACGATGATGACAGCGCTTTTATACTGTGCGTAGTTAAGCGGATGTGCCAGCTGTTCCTCTAAATGTGTTTCTCTGATGAATTTGACGGACAACGGCGGATATTCTACGTCGATATCGGGGCCGTTCTGCAGCAGCCAGAGGCGTTCCTCCTCATCACGGCAGTGGCAGTCGGTAATGCTGAAAACCTTGCCCCAGCCACTGGTGCAGCGGATAAGCTCCCAGATAGCGTTTTGCGGGTTGAAATTTGTTACGCGGCAGGAATATAAAAAGGCGAAGGTAAATTCCTCGCAGTGTGCTATGCGCAGCAAATCCTGCCACAGCTCCGGTTCCTGCTGACAAATTTTTTCCATGCCGTACATGCCGAAAAGCAGCAGGGCGAATTTAACATGCTCACGTCCGTCGGCGTTATAGAAAAAGCGTCGCGCCAGGTCGAAGGCAACACTGTTGATATCATTCTGGTCTAAAGCTTCGATAAAGGGGTCGCAATATTCCGCAAAGGCCATGCCCTTCAGTTCATTGTACAGTTTGCTGCGCTGCTGGGTGGTAGGCTCGTTCAGATAGGCCTGCAGCAGCTTGAGCAGTATGCTGGCGGATTTGGGATTGGGCAGGTTGCCCATTGTATAGTGAAAGGCATCCTCGGAGCCAAGGGGACGTGGAATGGTGGCGTAGCGGTCATCGCACAGATTGGTAGCAGTAAAGCGGCCATGCTCGTCCAGATAGCTGTTTACATATTGATAGATTGTCTGCTTCATGTGCTCACCTCGTAATAAAAATATGTATTGCAGCAAATAATGCTGTTTTAAAAAAGCAAAGAGTAACTATATCATAACATAGAGGAAAAATAATGACCAGCAAAAAAAGTAAGGCTGCCGTAGCAGCGGAAATCCGCCACGGCAGCAGCCTTAAGTTTAAGCGTATGCAATTTACATTTGAGTTTTTATTTCCAGGAGGCAGTCACCGCTTTCTACGCGTTCGCCTGCAGCTACATGGATAGCGCTGACGATACCGGAAATCGGTGCCGAAAGCGTGGTTTCCATCTTCATAGCTTCGGTAACAATCAGCGGAGTGCCCTTGGTAACGGACTGGCCCTTTTCTACCAGCACCTTGACAACGGAGCCGGAAAGGGAAGCGCCGATTTCGCCCATGTTGCCCTTTTCTGCTTTCTTGCGGGTAACAATGGCGGTCTTGGCGTTGCGGTCCTTGATTTCGATTTCACGCGGCAGGCCGTTGAATTCGAAGAAGACGGTGCGCATACCGGCAGCGTTGGCTTCGGATATGTGGTCCAGCTTGATAACGAGCACTTTGCCCTGTTCAATTTCAACCTTGATAATCTCGCCCGGAGTCATGCCGAAGAAGAAGGTAGGAGTATCGAGAACGGATACATCGCCGAATTGGTTGTAACGGTTTACCCAGTCGGTGAATACCTTAGGATAGAGGCAGTAAGCGCTCACTGCTTCGTCCGTAGTAGGTGCTTCAAGCTCTTTGAGCTTAGCGCGTACATCCTCAAAATCTACCGGGGGCAGTACAGCGCCAGGACGCTCGCTGATAGGTGCGCGTCCTTTGAGCACCAGCTTCTGCAGCTTTTCGGGAAACCCTTGGTACGGAGTGCCGATGCGTCCTTCGAAGAATTCCACAACGGAGGCCGGGAAGTCCAGAATATCGCCCTTAGCATATACATCTTCTTCCGTCAGGTCGTTCTGCACCATGAAGAGTGCCATGTCACCGACAACCTTGGAGGATGGAGTAACCTTGATTAAATCGCCGAACATCATGGATACGCGGTGATACATATCCTTGATTTCCTCCCAACGATGGATGAGGCCCAGAGCTTGTGCCTGCTGTTTGAGGTTGGTATATTGTCCGCCGGGCATTTCGTGTACGTAAACCTCGGGGTTGGGGAAGTTTTCGGTTCTGTCGGCTGCCTTGTAGTAGGGACGCACGGTTTCCCAATAACGGGACAGCTCGTTCATAGCGTCTACGTCAAGACGCGGTTGACGCGGATGACCGCTGAGTGCGTAGTACAGGCTGCTGCCGCTGGGTTGGGAGGTACCGTTGCTCATGGCGCTCATAGCAGTATCTACGATATCAACGCCGGCATCAATAGCACGCGCGTAGGTGTAGATAGCGTTGCCGCTGCCTTCATGGGTGTGCAGATGGATAGGTACGTTGACGTAGGATTTGAGGCTGCTTACCAGGCGGTAAGCTGCTTCCGGCTTCAACAGGCCTGCCATATCCTTGATGGCGATAATGTTGGCGCCGGCTTTTTCCAGCTCCTTAGCCATATTGATGTAGTAATGTAAATCGTATTTATCGCGGTTGGGGTCGAGAATATCGCCGGTGTAGCACAGTGCTGCCTCTGCTACCTTGCCGCATTCGCGGACGGTGTCAATCGACAGGCGCATATTGTCCAGACCGTTGAGGCTGTCGAAGATACGGAAAACGTCGATACCGTTTTTGGCTGCCAGCTTAATGAACTGCTTAACAACATTATCCGGATAGCTGGTGTAGCCTACGGCGTTGGCACCGCGCAGCAGCATCTGGAAGAGAATGTTCGGTGCAGCCTGACGGAACTGTGCCAGACGCTGCCAGGGGCTTTCGTCGAGGAAGCGATAGGCTACGTCGAAGGTAGCGCCGCCCCAGCATTCAAAGGAGAAAAGTCCGGGCAGCTTGCCGGCGGTGTCACGCATAACGCGCAGCATATCGGCAGTACGCAGACGGGTGGCGAAGAGGGACTGATGCGCATCACGGAAGGTGGTGTCTGTGAGCAGAATCTCCTGCTGTGCCAGTACCCATTCAGCAAGACCTTCAGGTCCGCGGGTATCGAGAACGTGCTTAGCACCCAGCGCCAGAATGCCATTGTAGGGCTTGGGCATATTCAGCGGAGCAAAGTCAGGCTTCGGCTGTACGCCGACGTTAGAGTAACCGTTGACGGTGATATCGGCAATGTAGTTCAGCAGCTTGTTGCCGCGGTCCAAGGTTTTTTGGAAGACAAACAGCTCCGGTGTATTATCAACAAAGTCGGTAGTATAATCGCCCTTGATGAAGTGCGGGTTCTGCAGTACGTTTTCCAAAAACTGGATATTGGTTTTGACGCCGCGGATACGGAATTCTTTCAAGCAGCGCAGCATCTTGGTAATTGCGATCTGGTGAGTGAGGCCCCAGGTGGTAGCCTTAACCAGCAGAGAATCGTAGTACGGAGTGATGACGGAGCCGGTGAAGGCGTTGCCGCCGTCTAGACGGATGCCGAAGCCGCCGCCGCTGCGGTAGGTAATCAGCTTGCCGGTATCGGGCATAAAGTTATTGGACGGGTCCTCTGTGGTAATACGGCATTGGATAGCGTGGCCGATGGTTGTCAGCTCATCCTGCTGCGGCAGGGCGATTTCCGGGCCGTGCAGGTTGTACCCCTCAGCAATTTTGATTTGTGTTTGCACAATGTCGATACCGGTAATCTGCTCGGTAACGGTGTGTTCAACCTGAATGCGGGGGTTAACCTCGATGAAGTAGAACTTGCCGTCGGGAGTAGCCAAAAATTCTACGGTGCCGGCGCTGATGTAGTCAACATTTTTCATCAGCTTGACAGCAGCCTCGCAGATAGCTTTGCGCTGTTCTATAGGCAGGGCGAAGGCCGGAGCAATTTCAACCAGCTTCTGGTGGCGGCGCTGTACGGAGCAGTCGCGCTCGAACAGATGCATTAAATTGCCGTGGGTATCGCCGATAATCTGTACTTCAATGTGTTTCGGATTTTGCAGATATTTTTCCAGATATATTTCATCATTGCCAAAGGCTTTTTTAGCTTCGCTTTTAGCCATGTCGTAGGCAGTTATGGCTTCTTCGGCGCTGTGAACAACGCGCATACCGCGGCCGCCGCCGCCGTTGACTGCTTTAATGATGATAGGATAACCGCATTTTTCGCCAAAGGCCAGTACCTCATCGAGGCTGTTTACTGTACCCTTGCTGCCGGGAATCATGGGGATGCCTGCCAGCTCGGCTTGCTTACGGGCGTTGATTTTGTCGCCGAACATTACCAGGTGTTCCAGACGCGGGCCGATGAAAATCAGGCCTTCCTCAGCACAGCGGCGTGCTAAATTACTGTTTTCGGATAAAAAGCCATAACCGGGATGGATGGCATCTACGTCATGCTCCTTGGCTACGCGCAGAATGTCTTCGATATCAAGATAAGCGTCGGTCGGACTTTTGCCTTCGCCTACCATGTAGGCCTCGTCGGCTTTATTGCGATGCAGGGACAGGGTGTCCTCCTTGGAATATATAGCAACAGTACGGATTCCTAATTCGTTGCAGGCGCGGAAAACGCGGATAGCGATTTCGCCGCGGTTAGCAACTAAAACTGTATTAATTTTAGGCATAAGTTTGACCTCCTTAGATAGTTACAAGCTAATTGTATAGAAAATGACATGTAAATTCAAGGGATAGGACGCATGTATACAAGTATTCTTGCAGGGGACGGGGAGAGTGTGATTTTTTAACACTTTTTGTGTTGACGATACAATCAGCTTCACATTTTTTTCGTTTGTTTATTGCTATAAATAGGTATACAATAATACTTATAAAGCATAGCGAGGAGATGAAATGATGAACGATAACAATGATAAAAAACGGCCATTGACGTATTATTATATGCTGATGCTGGTTTTGATTCTGGTATTCAATTCCGTAATCATGCCAATGTTCTTTAACCCGAAAATGAAGGAGGTTTCCTATAATAATTTTCTTCAGATGGTGGATGAAGGCAAGGTATCTAAGGTAGAAATTACCGATAAGCGTCTGGCTGCGGTTGATAAGAACAACGAAAAAGAAATTTACGTTACAGGCAGAGTGGAAGACCCGGAGCTGGCTAACCGTCTGATGAAGAGTAAGGTAGAATTTACGCAGGTTGTGCCTAAGGAACAAAGTCCTCTGGTAACCTTTTTCACCAATTGGGTACTGCCGATTCTGATTTTCTTTGGCCTGGGACAGTTATTTATGTACTTCATGGGCAAGCGCATGGGCGGCAACGCCATGAGCTTCGGCAAGAGCAATGCCAAGGTCTATGTGGAAGCGCAGACAGGCAAAAGCTTTGCCGATGTAGCAGGTCAGGACGAGGCTAAGGAAGCACTGATGGAGCTGGTGGATTTTCTGCATAATCCAGGCAAGTACAAGGATATCGGTGCTAACATGCCGAAGGGTGCATTGCTGGTAGGCCCTCCCGGTACGGGTAAAACCTTGCTGGCGCGTGCGGTAGCAGGTGAAGCCAAGGTGCCGTTCTTCAGCATCAGCGGCAGTGAATTTGTAGAAATGTTCGTTGGCATGGGCGCTGCCCGTGTGCGCGATTTGTTCAAGCAGGCGCAGGAAAAGGCACCTTGCATAGTATTTATCGATGAAATCGATGCCATCGGCAAACGCCGTGATAACGGCCAGTTCGGCGGCAATGATGAACGCGAGCAGACTTTGAATCAGCTGCTGAGCGAAATGGACGGCTTTGACGGCAGCAAGGGTGTAGTTATTCTGGCAGCTACCAACCGTCCGGAATCTCTGGATAAGGCGCTGCTGCGTCCGGGACGTTTTGACCGTCGCATTCCTGTTGAGCTGCCAGATCTGAAAGGCCGTGAGGCTATCCTGAAGGTTCATGCACGTAATGTGCGTATGGCAGACAATATCGATTACGGTACGTTGGCGCGGGCAACAGCCGGAGCCAGCGGTGCGGAGCTCGCCAACATTATCAACGAGGGTGCGTTGCGCGCTGTAAAAATGCATCGTAACGTGGTGGAGCAGGAAGATCTGGAGGAATCCATTGAAACCGTTATCGCCGGTTATCAGCGTAAGGGTGCGGTAATTTCTCTCGCAGAGAAAAAGGTTATTGCCTACCACGAAATTGGCCATGCACTTGTTGCTGCTATGCAGAAGCACAGTGCTCCGGTTCATAAGATCACTATTATTCCGCGTACCAACGGCGCTTTAGGCTACACCATGCAAATCAGCGAAAATGACAGCGTGCTGATGACCAAGGAAGAGCTGTTCAACAAGATTGTAACTATGACCGGCGGCCGCAGTGCCGAGGAGGTTGTTTTCGGCAGCATTACTAGCGGCGCTTCCAATGATATCGAGCAGGCAACCAAGCTGGCACGCAGCATGGTAACGCGTCTGGGTATGACGGAAGGATTTGATATGATGGCTACCGAGGTTGTGGCCAACCGTTATCTGGGCGGTGACGCTGCCCTGCAGTGCAGTGAAACTACAGCCGGCAAGATTGATGCCAAGGTTTTGGCGTTGATTAAGGAGGCTCACGCAAAGGCACGCACGATTTTGCAGGACAACAGAAATAAGCTGGATGTACTGGCACAGTACCTGCTTGAAAAGGAAACTATCACCGGCGAGCAGTTTATGGCTTTGCTGCAGCAGGAGCAGGCTAAAGAAAATGCAGAGGAGAAAACTCCGGAAGAATAACAATTACAAGCTTAAACGCAGTTACGTATTCCGTAAAACGGCAACGTGACTGCGTTGTTTTTTTGCACGCAGCGTTAATCGCGAAAAAAAATAAAAAAATTAAAATTAGCTATTGCTAACTGTAAAAATATGTGCTACAATAATCGTGAAGTTAGTGATGGCTAACCAATGTATATCGTCCCTTCCTGATTTTGCATTGCAGCCTTGACCTTTGACCTTGATAATTTCCTTAAGTGCATTGGTTAGCTCCTCTACTTTTAAACGAGCTGCTATTTGCTTTTTAAGCAAATTCATATTTTCTCCTCCAAAAACAGACAGAACGCTGAAAATCCGTTAGGCAAGCGGGTTTCGGCGTTCTGTTTTGTTGTGTTGATACTGTTTTGATACAGTTTTATATATGCTTCTGTTGCGGCAGAGCATATTTCCCTAAGTATAATTATATTATGCAATTGAGGCTGTATTGCAGATTTTTTATTTGCACAAAAACGGCCTTAGCGTTATAATAATTTATTACTGTTGTATGATTTTGTTTTATTTTGAGGTGGATTTTATGAAAAACTGGAAGATTGTTTTAGCCATTCTTACGGTTAATGTTGTGCTGATGGCTGCAGGCTATACTATGCTTATTCCCTTTTTGCCGATGTATCTGATGAACGAACTGGGAGTAAGTGCCGATGATGTAAAAATGTGGAACGGCGCGATTTTTTCCATAACCTTTCTGATTGGCGGTATCATGGCGCCTATCTGGGGTAAAATGGCTGATACGCACGGCAAAAAGATGATGGCGGTGCGTGCGGGTGCAGGCCTGGCTCTGTCGTACTTTTTGGGCGGCATAGTAACTACGCCGGAGCAGATGTTCGGTGTGCGTGTGCTGCAGGGCTTTGCTGCCGGCTTGTGGAGTGCGTGCCTGGCTATTGCTACCAGCCTGGTGCCTATGGAAAAGCTGGGCGTGAGCTTGGGCATTATGCAGGCAGGACTGACCTGCGGCAACGTCATTGGTCCGCTTGTAGGCGGTTCATTGGCAACGCTGTTTGGCATGCGTGCCTCATTCTTTGTTGCAGGTGGGTTACTGACAATTATTACGCTGGTATTTATGTTCTACATTCCCGAGCCGCCGAAGGCGGAGCCGAAAAAGCTTGCGTCCAAGCCGCAGGTACAGCTTTTACAGCAACCTGTAATTCGTGAAACGCTGATTTACATTGCTGTAGCTCAGATGGTTATCCTGCTGATTCAGCCGATTTTGAGCCTTTATATCGCAGAGCTGAACCATGGTGAGGGCAACATTATGTTTCTTTCCGGCGTGGCCTTCTCGCTCGTAGGCATTGCCAGTGCTATTACTGCGCCGAGCTGGGGACGCTTCGGACAGGAGCACGGCTTTTATAAAGCGTTGTGCGCTGCTACGCTGCTTTCCGGCTTGATGAGTGCGGTGACGGCAATGCCGCAGACATTGCTTTTGTTCTGTGTCTGTAATTTTTGCTATGGCTTGTGCTGTGCCGGTATTCAGCCTTCGCTGAGTGCGGTGTTGGCCAGCAATACAACTACCGACCAGCGCGGACGCGTTTTTGGCTTTATGTTCAGTGCGCAGCAGTTCGGTTCCATGGTAGGTCCTGTACTTGGCGGAGCTATTGCTACATTTGCGCCGTTGCAAAGTCTTTTTGTAGTAGCCGGCGTGATTCTTTTCGGCATTAGCGCTTGCGTTTGGCTTCGTCATGGTCATGAGCAAAATATTGTTGCTTAGACTGCTTAGAACGTTATAATTACAGATAATTTTCAGAAAATTAATCAGTTAAGAAAAACTCTGTAAGTCTTGTAATATGAGGCTTTCAGAGTTTTTTCTTTTGCTTGCGGTAAAAAAAGATTTTTATGTCACACAGATTTCACATATGTGACAAATAAAATTAGACAGAAAATTCACAAATAGTCTATAATCGGCCATGTGGAGGTGATGAAAATTAAGCTTAGAGGAGGCGTGAGCCTGGCGGAGCAGATCAGCTTCTACAGGCAGCTGGCGGTAATCCTGCGCAGCGGCCTGCCGTTACTGAATGCGCTGCAGCTATTGCAAAAGCATGGCAGCGCTAAGCAGATGCTGCTCTGCTATCGTCTGCAGCAAAGGCTGCGCCGTGGCAGCAGCCTGGCACAGGCCTTGGCAGCGGAAGCGGATTGCTGTACTCAGCTGGCAGTTACTTTGGTGGCTGTGGGGGAAGAAAGCGGTGAGCTGGCCACGTTGCTGGAGCAGCTGGCAGATTATTACAGCCGCCAGCTTAAGCTGCGGCGTTTTGTGCAGAGGGCTGTAACTTATCCGGCATTTTTGCTGCTGGCATCGTTTTGCGTGCTGCTGCTGTTTTTACTGTACATCCTGCCGGTACTGGCGGATACCTACAGCGCTATGGGCGTGCTGCCGATGGGTACATTGGCTTTGCTGCTGACGCTGAAGGATGCTTTGCTGCAGCAGCCGTTGGCAGCGCTGGCGTTGACGGCAGTCGTAGCAGCTGCACTTTTTTTGCTGGGACGCAGGCTGCTGCGCTGTTTTTTACGCAGCCGGTTAAGCGGAAATTTTCATGGCCTTTTATTAGAAGTACGCTTTTGCAGATTGCTGGCCTTGCTTTTGGAAAGCGGTGTAGGCATAACAAGAGCGGTGGCGATTGTGACGGATACCATGGATGATGAGCAGTATGCCGGGCAGCTGCGCCTGCTGAATAGCAGGCTAAAGCGAGGCATTGCGATTGAACAGGCTGCAGGCGGCGCAAAAGAGCTTTTTTCGCCGCTGATGCTGGAGCTTGTATGCGTGGGCGCATCTACAGGCTATCTGCCGCAAATGCTGCAGGAAGCAGTAACGGCCGGTGAGCAGCGTCTGCAGCAGCAGCTTGGCAGGCTGCAGGAGCTGATGGTGCCCTTGCTGCTTTTAGTGGCAGCGATTATCATAGCGGGAATCGTCTGCATAGTTATCGGTCCGCTATTTGAGATGCTTTCGGCAATGCCGGAGTAAATTCAGGAGGTACGATTATGTTAAAAACAATGCGTAAACAGGGAGGCTTTACTTTAATCGAGGTAGTAGCAGCGGCGGCGCTGATTGGCATTATGGCTACCATGCTGCTGCCTTCGCTTTCGGGTGCTAACGACAGAGTGAAGAATGCCCGTCTGCAAAACGATCTGGTGACTATCGACCAGGCAATTCAGCTGTATAAGATGGATGCAGGCACTGTGCCGGCAGAGCTTACTACACTGGACAGCGAATATCTGGGCGGTAAGCTGGAATTCAAGGATGCCAAGGGCGAGGCACTTACCTATACACCAAATACAACCGACGGCACCTATACCCTCAGCGGCAAAAACAGCAAGGGTGCGGCAGTAACCTCACCGGGCAGTAAAGCTAACGCCGGTGAATAATAAGACAGCAGGCTATCTGCTGTTGGAGCTGCTGCTGGCACTTGGGTGCCTGGGACTTGCGGCAGTAATGCTGTATCCCGGAAGCAAGACGCTGCAGCGGCAGTATTACAGGCAGCAGCTGCGCTATACAGCATATCTTTTGGCGGCGGATATCAGACAGATGCAGCAGCAGACGCTGTTTCAGCCGGAAAATTATATGTACACGCTTAAAGTCAGCGATAAGGATAAGCATAGCTACAGAATTGAGCGCGCGCATAAAATCTGGAAGCGTGTAAGGCTCGATGCTGACATCAGCCTGACGTGCGAAAAAGCGATTAAGAATCTCAGCTATAATGAAAACGGCAATCCGACAGCCATTGGCGGTTACAGGCTGGAGCATAGACAGCTGCCTGATATGTACTGCCGGCTGACGGTGCAGCCGGTTACAGGCAGGGTGACTGTTTATGAAAAATAGCAGAGGCTTTTGCCTGGTACAGGAGCTGGTGTGCTTCTGCCTTACGGCAGTGCTGCTGGCGACAGCGATACAGGGCTTTTACCGCAGCAATTATCTGCTGAATGAAAGCCTTGAACTGCAGCAGGCGGTGCAGGCCGCACAGCAGGTGCTGGCGGGCGAAGAATATAGCGGCCGCTTTGACGTGACGCAAAGAATTAGCTCCGGCAGCACAGAATGTTTGGCGGTACAGGAGGTGCAGGCTGCTTATGGCAAGGTCAGGGTTACGCTTATCCGTGCGCTGCCGACGGCAGAGGGGCTATCTGCTTCTGGAGCTGCTGCTGGGACTTTTGCTGGCAGTAGTGCTGGTGACGTTGGTCTTTAAAGCAACAGGCACTGTCGGTCGCAGCTTTGGCCGCCTGCAGGATGAGCTGCAGCTGCAGGAAGCCAGACGGCATATTTTGGCGCAGTTAGAAAAGATAGTCTGCTATGATGCACAGAGCGTGCGTCTGCAGACTGACGGCAAAATAAGTTGCAGGATGCTTGAGGGGTGTAAACAGGTGACTGTTTACAGCGATAAGCAGGGCATATACCAGAGGACGCGTACCAATAAAGGCACGGGTGTGAATCCGGTGTCGCTGGAGGAGGTAGGCGTTTTCGGATGGCAGGTGCGACGCTGCTCGCCGCAAATGCTGTGCGTAAGCTTCGATCTTTACCGTAACGGCAGAAGCATGCGGGTGACGCAGTATTTTATTTGTTATAGTGTGAGGATAACAGATGATGCATAGCGCAAAGGGCAGTATATCGCTTCCGTGCCTGCTGGCAGCGCTCTTGCTGGCACTCAGCGCCCAGCTTTGCCTGCTTTATGCAGTAAAGGGCTATGAGGCGGAAAAGGATTTTTTACGGGGGCAGCAGCTGCGGCTGTTGTGCGGCTCCGTATTGCAGGCTATAGGTCAAAAACCGCAGCCTGCGGGTACGCAGCTTTGCTATGAGGGCGAGCTGCAGCCGGGCAACGAACCGGTAAAAGTGACAAGCGAAAGCAGTTACAGCTCGGATGGGCAGATAGATTACCTGAAGGTGTCTGCCGTAGCCGCTAATCATGTTGGCGCAGTACAGCGGCTGCACAGGCTTAGGGTGAGCTTCAGTCCGGAGATGCGGAAGCTGGCAGCTAAGAGCGTTCTTGCGGGACGTTCGCTGACAGGAGGAGAATATCTGCAGCAGGCAGCGTTATATACAAGCACAGAAGAAGTAAGGCTGCCGCAGATTAGCTTTCTGCAGAATAAATGCGCTGCTTCGCTGAACAAAAGGACTACGGAGGAAAACGGCCTCAGCGCCCGCTTTTATTATCTGAGGAGTAATACTTCGCTGATTCTTGGCAGCAAAGGCCTGCAGGGTGCAACATTGATAGCCAATAAGCTGTCGATAAATACCGCACCGGGTTCATATTACACGGACCGCATAGTGCTTATTAGTGAAGAGGGCGATATTACGCTGGGTGACGGTACCAAAATGGCACAGGCGCTGCTGCTGGCGAAGGGAACGGTGACGATAGGTGCAGGCTGTCAGCTGAACGGCTTTGTTCTGGCAGACAAAATCGTGCTCAGGGGAACAGCAGACCTTACTCCTGATACAGGTGCTGTTGAACCGATGCTGACACCGGCCTTCAATAAGCCGTAATTTTGTTGAATATATTGCATAACCAAAAAAAGAACTAGCCGGAGCCATGACTGCTCTTGCTAGTTCTTTTATATTGTTTATTCGGCTGCAGGTTTTTCAGCCTTAGCCTTTTTCTTGTTGTGCGCCTGCATAACCTCTTCGATATCGCCGGATTTAATCCATTCCTCCAGCGCTGTGGCCATTTCTGCTACTGCTGCTTCGATAGCGGTTTTGTCCTCGCCCTGGAAGGCATGCAGTACATGGTTGACAACTGCCTTATTATTGCGTGCCGGATGGCCGATGCCGATTTTAAAGCGCGGGTAGGCATCGGTGCCCAAATGCTCGGTAATGGATTTGATGCCGTTGTGGCCGCCGGCGCTGCCCTTGCGACGGATGCGCAGCTGACCTACGGGCATATCCATATCATCCTGGATAACAGCTATATCATCCGGATCGATGTGATAGAAGTTGGCGTAGGCACCAACAGCAACACCGCTGAGATTCATGTAGGTGGTTGGCTTGATGATGATGATTTTTTCGGGAGCGCGGTATTCTGCCATATAGGCACTGCGGTCCTCCTTACCGAAGCTTACACCAAGACGGCGTGCCAGCTCGTCAACTACCATAAAGCCGATGTTGTGACGGGTATTTTCGTATTCGCGGCCGATATTGCCAAGGCCGACAATTAGTTTCATATTGTTGCTCCTTTTTATTTATTAAGTTCTTCGATGGTGACAAATTCATATCCCTCTGCACGCAGACGGTCGATGATGAGGCCGACTGCCTCAATCGTCTGGTCACGCGGTGCCAGATTTTTGGGACTATCGCCGTCATGCAGCAGGACAATAGCACCGGGGGATGCGTTCTCGCAGACTCTGTCGGCGATTACCTGCACGCCTGGGTTTGTCCAGTCGCGGGGAATGATGCTCCAGTTTACTATCTGCATACCTGCATCATTGATAGCCTTGACAGTGCTCCAGTCCTTGAAGCCGTGCGGCGGACGCATATACTGCGGTGCAGTACCGGTGATGCTTTGCAGCGTTTGCTTGCCATAGGCGATGTTGGCGGCAGCTTCGCTGCTGCTGAGCTTAAGCAAATCCTTGTGATAGCCTGCATGCAGAGCAATCAGGTGTCCTTGTGCCTGGACGAGCTTTACTGTTTCCGGATGCTTGGCAGCGTTTTCGCCCACCATAAAGAAGGTGGCATGCACGTTTTTGGCAGCCAAAAGCTTGAGCAGCTTCTGGGTATAGGGCGGATAAGGGCCGTCATCAAAGGTGAGGGCAATGAGCTTGCGCCCGTGGGTATTTTCCGCATGTGTTATAACCTTGCCATAAAAGCTGTTGCCGGGAAGTACGGCGAGCAAGAGCAGCGCGCCTGCAAGCGTAAGACTGAGAGCAGCGCTTATAGCGGCAGTCTTTCTGCTGATTTTTTTGTATATCCCCAGCCACAGCAGCAGTACGCCGGCAAGGGAACAGATAATAAGAAGATAAATGATACGCATAGTTACTCCAAATATTAAAGCCGGTAGTTTTGCCGGCTTTAATCATAACAAAAAGGCTTGCCAGAGGCAAGCCTTTTTATATTACGCTTAGTGTTTGGTATCGAATAATTGGCTTACAGACCAGTCATTGTAAATGCGCAGAATGGTTTCTGCCAGAATCGGCGCAATGGAGAGCACCTTAATTTTCGGGTGCTTTTTGGAAGGAGCCAGAGGAATGGTGTTGGTAACAACCAGCTCGGTGATATCGGATTGAGCAATGCGGGACAGTGCCGGATCGGTCAGGATCGGGTGAGTGCAGCATGCATATACTTCTTTAGCACCAAATTTCTTCAGGGCACGTGCGCCTTCGGTCAGGGAGCCTGCGGTATCAACCATGTCGTCTACCATGATGCAGGTTTTGCCTTTAACGTCGCCAATCAGGTTCATAACCTCAGCAACGCCGGGTTCCGGACGACGTTTGTCGATGATAGCCAGCGGTGCATTCAGCATTTCAGCGAAATTGCGGGCACGGCTTACGCCACCAAGGTCCGGAGAGATAACAACCATGTCTTCCAGATTCTTGGATTTAATGTATTCTGCCATCAGCGGGCCGCCGGGCATATGGTCAAAGGGGATGTTGAAGAAGCCTTGAATTTGTGCAGCGTGCAGGTCGATGGTTACTACACGGGTAATGCCTGCAGTTTCCAGCAGGTCTGCCATCAGCTTAGCAGTGATAGGCTCACGGCCGCGTGCTTTGCGGTCCTGGCGTGCATAGCCATAGTAGGGGATAACAGCAGTGATGTGGTTAGCGCTGGCGCGTTTGAAGGCATCAGCCATAATCAAAAGCTCCATTACGTTATCGTTAACGATAGGGCCGCAGGTCGGTTGTACAATGAAGATATCCTTGCCACGTACACTTTCGTTAATCATTACCTGAACTTCGCCGTTGTTGAAACGGTTAACTACAGAATCACCAACGGTGGTTCCGAGGTAAGCAGCGATTTCGCGTGCCAGATCAGGGTTTGCATTACCGGTAAATATTCTTAACTTATTCTCGTCAGACAACATGTCCAATCCCTCCAAAATTACCTTGTTGTAGTTTGCTGGTGCGATGAGCAAAACTTTACTTAAATTTAATTATACACAAAAAACACGTAAATCACAAGTTTTTTGTAAACTTTTTGACACATATGTGACTATAAAAGCTTATTTATCCTCGTTACGGTATTTTTCGGCCCAGCCTTCGATATTTTTCTGACGGGCACGTGCAATGCCCAGAGCATTTTCGGGTACTTCCTTGGTGATAGTGCTGCCTGCACCGATGTAGGTGTTGGCCTGTACGGTTACAGGTGCAACAAGGTTGGTGTTGCAGCCGACGAAGGCGTTGTCACCGATAACGGTGCGGTGCTTCTTCTTGCCGTCGTAGTTGACTGTGATGCAGCCGCAGCCCATGTTAACGCCGCTGCCGATATCGCTGTCGCCGATGTAGGTGAGGTGAGGCAGCTTGGTGCCTTCGCCTACGTTAGAGTTTTTAACCTCTACATAGTTGCCGATTTTAACGTGGTCGCTGATAACGGTGTCGGGACGCAGATGAACGTACGGACCGGCGGTAACGTGGTTTTTAACCTCGCAGTCATGGCCGTAGATGAATTGCAGATGGTTGTCGTCACCGATTTTTACATTAGTAAAGCGGGCGTTAGGACCGATTTCGCAGTCCTCGCCGATTTCAGTTGTACCTTCCAGCCAGGTGTAGGGATAAATAACGGTATCGCGGCCGATTTTTACGCTTGCTTCGATGAAGGTGCTGGCAGGATCCATAATGGTTACGCCTGCATCCATCAGCTTATCCAAAATGCGTTGGCGCATAACGCCTTCAGCAACGGAAAGCTGCTTGCGGGAGTTGATACCCATAACCATATCGCTGTCGGCAGTGGAAATACCGCCAACCTTAGCACCTGCTTCGTTGAGCTTTTGCAGTACGTCAGTCAGGTAATATTCGCCCTGCGCGTTGTCGTTAGTCAGGGTAGCCAGCACGTCAAACATTTGCGGGCATTCCATGCAGTAAATACCGGTGTTGATTTCCTTGATAGCTTTCTGTTCTTCGGTAGCATCCTTCTGCTCTACGATGCCATGTACATTGCCGTCAGCATCGCGTACAATGCGGCCGTAGCCGAACGGATCGTCCATAATTGCCGTAAGTACGGTAGCAGCAGCGCCGCTTTCCTGATGTGCTTCGCAGAATTTTTTCAGCTCTTCGCCGTCCAGCAGCGGGGTGTCGCCGCACAGGATGAGCGCAGTGCCGTGGAAGTCCTTCAGGGTATCGGCAGTCTGCATTACAGCGTGGCCGGTGCCAAGCTGCTGGGCCTGCAGGGCGATGGTTCCCTGATTGCCTACCATTGCTTCTACCAGTTCTGCCTCATGGCCGACGATAACAACCTTTTTGTCTGCGCCGGCAGCGCTTGCAGCGTCAATTACGTGCTGCAACATGGGCTTGCCGCCTACCTTGTGCAGTACTTTGGGGTATTTGCTGCGCATTCTTGTGCCTTTGCCTGCGGCGAGGATTATTGCTACTAATTCTGACATGTGAGTTCTTCCTTTCCTGACTGTCTATAAGGCATCATCTGCGTCACAACGTTTCCTAGACGTACAAGTAGTACGCCGTCGTCACCGTCGTTTAGCATCTGATACCTTCCAAACAGCCTGACGTAGTTTATAGTTGATAAAAATTCGGTCTGCCCATAAGGCATCATCTAAAAATACCTTCTAGCCAGCCTTATGTATTCTATATTATTTATTTACTTCCAATGTTACTTTCTGCTGTTCTTCGTCTACGTTATGCAGGGTGAAGAAGGCAGTGTAATCTTCTACCAGCTTGCGGTCCGGTGCAGCGGTGGCGATTAAAAAGGCTTTGCCTACAACCTGAGCGCCGACTTCGTGAGCCAAAGCAATCATGCCTTTGGCGGTGCCACCGCCCTTCATAACATCATCCACAATCAGCACACGGCTGCCGGGCTGCAATGCGCGCTTGGGCATGGCCATGTTTTGGATAACCTTGGTGGAGCCGCTGACGTAATTGATGTTGACGGTGCTGCCTTCGGTAATATCACTGGTGTGACGGGCGATGACAAGAGGCACGTTAAATGCACGCGCAGTTTGCATAGCCAGCGGAATACCGCTTGTTTCAACCGTCATGATGCAGTCCGGTGCCAGCTCCTGCAGACGGAGCATGAAGATTTCACCCAGACGCACTACGGTTTCCGGATGGCAAAGAATATCGGTAGTATAAAGCATACCGCCGGGCAGGATGCGGTCCGGGGAGGTGAGGCGGGCAGCAAGCTCTTCCAAGAAGGCTGCGTCGTCCTCCGGCAGATGGCCGGGGATAAAGCGTACACCGCCGGCAGCGCCGGAAACGGTTTCTACCTTGCCGAGGCCGTAAAGCTCCAGTCCGGATTTTACGGCTAAAACATCCTCGCTGAGGGTGGATTTGGCGATAGCAAATTTTTTGCAGAAATATGAAAATGAAAACAGCCGATATGGATGATCGGCTAAAAGTTTACTTAACGCTGCTACGCGTTCAATTCTTTTGGCTTTTACCATATGTAAGCGTCCTCCTTGCAAGTTCTAAATCACTTGGTTTATCTATATCCATGCCGATACAGGCATGACGGGTGATGATGGCTTTGCAGCGCATTTCCAGAAGTGCGGAGGTGCGTGTTTCCGCATCGGCCACTGTCAGACGATGGCACAGGAGCTTTATCAAAAAGCCCCATCCGAGCCAGTTGCACAGCTTAAGCGGTGATTTGCGGCGGGCAAATATTTCGCGTGCTTTTTGCTGGCCGCCGGGAATAATCTCTTTGGCCATCAGCATCATATTGCCGCCGGTAAAGATGCCGTCGCGCAACTTGCCGTAGGTACGCTTTGCATCGGGATAAGCACTCAGGCAGGCATCCTTGGGGATGATGGGATAATAAAGCTGGCTTTCGGGGAAGGCATTGCAGGCTGCAAGAAAGTCGCGTACTGCAAGGGAGGTCAGCAGCGGAATGTCGTCGCATACTCCTAGCAGCTTTTCGCTGGCATCAGGACCTAAGGCTTCGGAGGCAGCGACGGCTGTAGCCGGCAGGTCGCCTGCGGCTTCACACAGCAGAACGTCGGCCTGTAACGTACCCTCTAAAAGCGCCAAGGCTTCGGGGCGGGCAGCTACGACAATACGGCGGATGCGTCCGCTTCCCTGCAGGGCTGCAATGATATAGTCTATGAGGCGCTTATCGCCAAGCGGTGCCAGGCAGCGGTGTTCGGTGCCGGCATAGGACTTCAGCCAGGGACTGAGGCCGCCTGCTAAAATAAAAGCATCTATATTAGCAGTTGTCATGCTTACGCCTTCTTCTGCGGCAGATGCTCGCTGAGGGAACGCATGAGGGTGTGCTCGGCGTTTTCCAGATGGATACGGGCTGCGTATTGCGCACGTTCTACATCATGTGCGGCAATTGCTTCTACCAGATTGCGATGTTCGTCCATGGTTTCCACTAAACGTCCCGGGTAGCTCATAGAACGGCCGCGGATAGTAGTCATCTGCTCGCGCAGGTTATTGATGATGCTGCGCAGACGCTCGTTGCGGCTGGCAGTGTATAACATATCATGGAAGGCAGTATCTACTTCGACGATTTTATCCATATCATTGTTGGCGATATGCTGGCCAATTTCGATAAGATAACCGTTAAGCTGTTCAAGCTCCTCATCCGTAATACGCTCGGCAGCCAGACCGGCAGCCAGAATATCAAGGCTGATACGGATTTCGTAAATTTCGGTGATATCTTTAATGGAAATATCGGCAACATAGGTACCGCGACGGGGAATCATAACTACAAAGCCTTCCAGCTCCAGCTTACGGATTGCTTCGCGCACGGGCGTACGGCTTACGCCCATTTCGTCAGCCAGCTGGATTTCCATGAGGCGTTCGCCGGGGCTGAAGGTGCCGTCAATAATAGCTTGACGGATATTTTCACAGACAAGCTCACGCAGAGGCTTGTAGCTGTCTAGTTTTATAGGCTGCAAATGTCCGGACATATTAGTTTCTCCTTCCGATAGTTGTCGTAATTGCTGTTTCTACATCAAAATCTGTCAGTGCCTGCTGTACGCGCTTGGCAGTTTCTTTGTCAGCAGTAAGGCCGAAGACGGTCGGGCCGCTGCCGCTCATAAGAGAATAGTAGGCGCCTGCTCCCAGCATAGCAGCCTTAATAGAGGCTATAACGGGGTGTGCCGGGATTGTAACTGTTTCTAAAACATTGCCCATATAGGGAACGATGGCTTTGCCGCCTTCGCGCAGATATGCTTCCAGCTGCCAGATGCAGGGTGCATGTACTACACGGCCGTGGTTAAAGTTCTTGTAAACCCAGGCGGTGGAAACCTCCAGTCCGCGGGGCTTGGCCAGTACCAGCCAGGTTTCGGGCATGTCCTCCAGCTTGATGAGGACTTCGCCGCGACCTGTTGCCAGCATGGTGCCGCCTTCGATGCAGAATGGGATATCGCTGCCCAACTGCGCAGCGAGCTGTTCCAGCTCATAATTTTCCAGGTTAAGCTCCCAGTAACGGTTCAGACCGCGCAAAACTGCTGCCGCATCACTGCTGCCACCTGCCAGTCCTGCCGCTAGAAAAATTTTTTTGTTCAAGGCGATGTGAACGTTCGGAATAATATCGCAGTGACCTGCGAGCAATGCGGCTGCTCTGTAGGCCAGGTTGTCAGGACCGCAACTGAGGTTGTGCAGATTGCAGCTGATCTGAATGCCGTTACCCTTGCTGATAACAACCTCGTCGCTCAGGCCGACGCTTTGCATAATCATACTTACCTCGTGGTAGCCGTCATCACGCTTGCCGAGAATATCAAGTCCCAGATTTATTTTGGCATATGCCGTTTCTTTTATTTGCTTCATTATAAGTTCACCTGCCTAATGTTGTATACAGTATTATTTTATACTGCTTATGCCTGCATAGCAAGAATTTTTTTCGAACGTTCGGGATTTTGGCGAGAAAAATATTTAGTAGTTGCCTTTCTGCGTTAAAGTGTTACAATATATACATAAAAAACATATTCAGAATATTTTGCTTGCAAAGGAGAATTTTATGAATCCCGCTTTGAAGAAAAAAATTTACCATTATGCTATGGTGACCTTGGCCTGTGCGATTATGGGTATTGCCATGAATACCTTTTATATGCCTAATAAGATGCTCAGCGGCGGCATCGGCGGCGTTGCCGTACTTGCCTATTATGTTGCCGGCCTGCCGATGGGCGCTACCAGCTTAATCTGCAATGTGCCACTGTTCTTTTTAGCCTATAAGTATATGGACCGTGAATATACTATCAGCGCGCTGTATGGTATTATTGCTTTTTCTGTATCTTTGGATTTCTTTCATTTTCTGTCAAACTATACTGTAGTGCATGACAAGCTGCTGGCCTGCATTGCCGGCGGTGTGCTTTACGGCATCGGTGCCGCGTGCATGTACCGCGTGGGCGGCTCCAGCGGCGGTACGGATATTATCGGCGCTATTATCCAGAAAAATTATTCTATCTCTATCAGTACAACTGGTTTTGCCTTCAACATCTGCCTGCTGCTGGCCAGTGTTTCCTTATTCGGTATTGAGCCGGTGTTGTACACATTGCTTACCTTTTTTGTGATGACCAAAACCTGTAATGCGTTTACGACAGGCTTTGATTATAAAAAGAAGGTTATTATCATCAGCGAGCATCACGAGAAAATTGCGGAAGCGATTATTAAAATCGTTGGCCGCGGTGTTACCTATATCAGCGGCGAGGGCTGCTTTACGCATCGTCACCGCGAGCTGGTTTTCGTAGTCATCAAGCTGACACAGCTGGCGAAGGTACGCTCCATTGTGCGAGAGATTGACCCCAGTGCTTTTATGATTATCAGTGATGTTAACGATGTCTTCGGCCGTGGCTTTACGCTTAAGCCGTCCGGTCCTAACTTCCCCAGACCTAAATTTCCGGAGAAGCATGAATAAGATTATACTTTCTTCCCCTGCCTGTTCGCCGGCAGGGGATTTTCTTTTACTATAAATACGAAAATATTTTTATAATATTACAGACATGTACGTTTGAAAGTGCTATAATAGAAACAAAACAGATAGTAAAGGAGAAGAAAAAGTTGCAGCGTACTTATATTTCTATAGATTTAAAATCGTTTTATGCGTCGGTAGAATGTCGCGAGCGCGGACTTGATCCTCTGGATACTAATCTGGTAGTGGCAGATGAACGGCGGACGGATAAAACTATTTGTCTGGCGGTGACGCCTTCGCTGAAAAGCTATGGTATTCCGGGGCGCGGGCGCTTGTTTGAGGTGAAGCAGCGTGTGCAACAGATAAATGCCGCACGGCGTTTTGCTGCTCCCGGCAGGCAGCTTTGCGGTTCGTCGTGCTCTTATGCGCAGCTGCAGAGCGAGCCGCAGCTGGCACTGGATTTTATTATTGCGCCGCCGCGTATGGCCTATTATATGGAATACAGCACGCGAATTTACGAAATTTATCTGCGTTATGTGGCGCCGGAGGATATCATCGTCTATTCTGTGGACGAGGTGTTTATGGATGTAACGCAATATTTTGAGCTTTACGGATTGTCGGCGCGGGAGCTGGCGATGCGGATTATTTTGGATGTTTTGCGCGAAACAGGTATTACCGCTACTGCAGGCATCGGCACTAATTTGTTTTTGGCGAAGGTGGCGATGGATGTGCGGGCGAAGCATATTGCGGCGGATGCCAACGGCGTGCGGATTGCGGAGCTGGACGAGCAGAGCTACCGGCGTGAGCTGTGGCAGCATCGGCCGCTGACGGATTTCTGGCGCGTCGGCCGTGGCTACGCGAGCAAGCTGGAGGCGCGGGGCATATATACTATGGGAGATATAGCGCGCTGCTCGGTATATAATGAAGAGCTGCTGTACCGTCTTTTCGGAAAAAATGCGGAGCTTTTGATTGACCACGCCTGGGGCTGGGAGCCTTGTACGATTGCCGATGTGAAGGGATACCGGCCGCAGGTCTGCAGCCTGAGCTCGGGGCAGGTGCTGCATCGTGCGTATGAATCGGCGGAGGCACTTTTGGTGCTGCGTGAGATGGCAGATGCGTTGGCGCTGGAGCTGGTGAGCAAGGCGCTGGTGACCGACCAGATAGTGCTTACGGTGGGCTATGATATCGACAATCTGAAGCAGGGCAGCAGCTACCAGGGTGTGGTGAAGATTGACTGTTACGGGCGCAGGGTGCCGCAGCATGCGCATGGCAGCTTTAATCTGGGGTGTTTTTCTTCATCATATAAATTGCTGGTGCAGGCGGCAGCGGATTTGTACGAGCGCATTACGGACAGCAATCTTTTGGTGCGGAGGCTGACCTTGGCGGCGAATCATGTGCTTCCGGCGCAGGCTGCTGCCAAGAAGCAGGAACAGGAGCTGAGCTTGTTTAACTTTGGGAATGAGGCAGTGCAGCAGGCTGCATGGCAGCGCGAAAACAGATTGCAGCAGGCACAGCTGGAGATTAAGCGGCGCTTTGGCAAGAATTCCGTTTTGAAGGGCATGAGCCTGCTTGACGGGGCAACAGCAAAGGAGCGCAACGAACAGATAGGAGGTCACAAGGCATGAACGATAGTTATGAGGATATTATCAATTTGCCGCATCATGTATCAAAGCGGCACCGGCAGATGCCGCTGGCAGAGCGGGCAGCGCAGTTTGCACCCTTCGCAGCTTTGGAGGGACACGCTGTCGCTGTGCGCAGTACGGCGCAGCGGGTGCGCCTGCAGATGGATGAGCAGGAGAAGCAGCAGGCTGGCTGGGACTGCTGAAAGCGGTCATACAAAAAAGAAGCTGCGGCACATAGGTGCCTGTCAGCTTCTTTTTGCGTAAGGTATATGGTTATAATTTAGATTTTAGCCTTGCCGCTTAAATCTGCCAGCGTAAAGTTGAACAGCTTATCATAATTTCTGCGGATGGCAACCTGCGCTGTCAGGTCATGCAGATTATATACTACGGACCATTGCGTCATGCTGGTTGCTTCTTCGGTTTCCGGCTGGCTGACAAGGGAAAGCAGGGACATAGCTTCAAAGGGCGTAAAGATGCTCTTTTTAAACTTTACAGCAGAATCCAGTACAGCAAAGCGGTCATAGGCGTGTCCCAATCCATGCATTTTGGGTGCCAGATAATGGTTGGCAACATAATTGGTATCGATAACAGTCATATCATCAATAGTATATTCCAAAACAACGTTTTTTCCGTCTGCATCGCTGAGCAGAAAATGGAAGTTGGCAGTTTCCATAGATGAATTCATATCATATTTTTCCAATAATGCTAAAGCTTCGTCTACATTGGCTGCCTTATCAAGCATCAGGCGCAGAGCAGCTGTTGTTGTAATCTGAGGCTTGCCGGTGCGTTGGTGCGTAGGCTTGCCGTCCAGCTTCAGCACGCTGACAGCAAGGCCCTTTTCGTTCATACCGTCCATAATCAGGTATGGCATTGCTACTGCTGCCGATAAATCACTCTTGCCGTCGCTGAGGCTGCCGATATCGTAGCCTACCCAGCCTGCATCCGCCATACCGATAGAGCGATAGCCGTCCTTAGGAGCAGTACGTACCATTACGGCAGTCATTTTCATTTTATAGTCAAAGTTGCGTCCGTAGATAGGCTTGCCTTCTTCCGTGCGTCCGGCGAAGGCACTGCAGCCGGCGTCAATGGCGCCCGGAGCCGGTTTGGCTGCGCCGAGAAGCTCCCTGCCGACGAAGGCCAGCATGGTGTCAACGCTGTTGATATTCTGCTGCAGCATTTTGTCCAGCTTATAGTCTGCCGTATAATCCATTACGTACAAACCCTTTCTTAAATTTAATTTTAGCAGAAAATGGACAAAAAAACTATAAATTTAACATAAATTTTCGCTTTGTTACGATAGAGGAGTTTACTTGACTTTTTTTAGAGCAGATTTACAGCAGACAGGAGAAAAGTGAAGTTAAAAAAGCCTTAACGGTGATTATTTCGGAAAAATCATCTGTAAAAAGTCTGCGATATGAGATAAATCCGTAAGAATTTTTAAAAGGCAACATCCGGAGAACCCAAACAACATATAAGTTATGCCAAAAGGATATATTCCCTTGATGATATTATGCTATAAAATGGGAATAATTTGGGATAATTTTGCGGAAAAAAAGGTTTATTACAGCATTTTTGTAATAAAAGTAATTGACGCAAGTGTCAAAAATGTTATACTATATAAGGAACGAATAGTTTAGTGTTTTTCGTGTGCAAGGAATCAGGTTTCGGTGGAGAAAGAAATAAATGTTAAGTGCTTACGGTTTTCCCTTTCTGCTTGCCGCTTTGGTAAGCTATATATTGACCCCTTATATTAAAACATTAGCCTTTAAAATCGGCGCGATTGACAAGCCCGATAACCGCAAGGTGCATAAGAAGATTATGCCGCGTCTTGGCGGTTTGGCTATTTATATTGCCTTTATTATTGCCGCAGTGGCAAGCTTGGAGCTGACGAAGGATATTGTCGGCATTCTGCTTGGCGGCAGCGTGATTGCCATCGTAGGCGTACTGGATGACAAATATCAGCTGCCGGCAAAGGTCAAGCTGCTGGGGCAGATTTTTGCTGCCTGCGTACTTGTGGCCTTTGATATCCGTATCGAATGGCTGAACAATCCCTTCGGCGGCTATTTTTATCTTAACGAATGGTTTATTTCTATACCGCTGACAATTTTCTGGGTTATCAGCTTTACGAACGTTGTCAACCTGATTGACGGTCTGGACGGCCTGGCAGCAGGCGTATCCGCTATCGCTTCGATGACAGTCATTCTGGTTGCGGTTCAGATGGGTTATTACCATATAGCTGTAATGACTGCGGCTCTGGCCGGCGGCATTATCGGTTTTATCCGCTATAATTTTAATCCCGCTACTATTTTCATGGGCGATACAGGCAGTATGTTCATCGGCTATATGCTGGCAGCTATTTCGGTTTATGGCGCAGTCAAGACTGCTGCTACCGTAGCGCTGATTGTACCGGCGATTGCACTGGGCCTGCCGATTATGGATACAGCCTTTGCGATTATGCGCCGCTACAGCAACGGCCGTCCAATTTTCCAGCCCGATAAGGGACACTTGCATCACCGCCTGTTGGCGATGGGCATGAACCAGAAGCAGGCAGTTCTGCTGATGTATGCTATTACAGCCGTGCTCGGTATCGCAGCTGTGCTGTGGGCAGAGTTTGACGGCTTTTACGCCGCACTTATTATAGCGGTTATTATTACGGCAGTTGCCGTTGGTGCTAAGAAAATCGGTATTCTGAACGACAGATAAGGGGGAGGAAGAACCGTGGAGAAGATAAAGTTAATGACAGTTTTCGGCACTCGTCCGGAGGCTATCAAAATGTGCCCGCTGGTGCTGGCAATGCGTAAATATCCCAAATATATTCAGCCGATTGTGGCAGTTACCGCACAGCATCGCGAGATGCTTGATCAGGTACTGGATTTGTTTGGCATTACGCCTGATTATGATTTGAACATTATGTCGGCAGGTCAAACCCTGTATGATGTTACTACCCGCGCGCTGATGGGCCTGAAATCCGTTATGGAGGAAGCAAAGCCCGATATGGTGCTGGTGCATGGTGACACCTCGACTACCTTTGCCGGTGCTCTGGCTGCCTTTTATGCGCAGATTCCTGTAGGCCATGTGGAAGCAGGCCTGCGTACTGGTAATAAATATTCTCCTTACCCGGAGGAAATGAACCGCAAGCTGACCGGTGCGATTGCCGATATGCATTTTGCGCCTACCTCTACCAGCAAGGCTAACCTGCTGAAGGAAAACATCTGTCCCGAGCAGATTCTGGTAACAGGCAACACTGTTATCGATGCTCTGCAGACTACGGTGAAGGAAGGCTACCGCTTTGAGGACGAGGAGTTCAATAAGGTATTTGCCAGCGGTCATCGTCTGATTCTGATGACTACCCACCGCCGTGAAAACCTGGGCGAGCCTATGCGTCATGTTTACCGCGCTTTGAAGAGCGTGCTGGAAGCGCATCCCGATGTGGAAGCAATCTTCCCGGTACACAAAAACCCCAAGGTGCGTGAAATCGTGCGCGAGGAGCTGGGACATTTAGACAGAGTGCATCTGATTGAGCCTATGGAATATGAACCGTTTGCCAATCTGATGGCTAAGGTTGATATCGTGCTCACAGACAGCGGCGGAATTCAGGAGGAGGCTCCTGCCTTAGGCAAGCCGGTTCTGGTTCTGCGTGATACCACTGAGCGTCCGGAGGCTGTTGAAGCCGGTACGGTTAAGCTCGTAGGCACAGCTTATGATGATGTGCTGCGCGAAACCAATCTGCTTTTGGATGATGCCGAGCATTATCGCTCTATGGCGGAGGCTGCTAATCCTTACGGCGACGGCAAGGCCTGTGAACGCATTATTCATGCGATTTTAAGAAAAAATGGCTTTGATGTAGAAATTTTGCCGGAATTCGCGTCTAAAGCGTAGACAAACACTGTGAAAAATATTAAAATTAAAAGAGTAAATATGATTAATTTGTGAATTTATGCTAGGGTGTGGAATCATGCAACAATATAAGCCCGATCAGGAACATATCAGAATGTTGGAAGCTCTGGCTACAGTTTCTTCGCTGGCTTTTATGGCTGTGATTGATTTTATGCTGGCTTATTTTGGCGGTGACTGGCTCGACCGTCATCTGGAAACCGGTGACCATACAATGCGGGGTATCTGCATTGCTCTGGCAGTAATATCACTGATTATGACCTACTATAATCTTATTCAAAGAAGCATCTATTCAAGAAATGATGCCGGAAAAAAGAAAAAGCAGGATGAAAAATAATTTTGACTTAACGCCATTGGTCAGACAGGGCGGTACGCCTGTGATTATACGTACTGCGCTGTGTGTACTGGTTTTGGCGGTTATAACAAGGCTTGCAGGTCTTGATGAAATCTCTACCGGGTTGTTCCGCGGCATGGTCGTGGGTGCGCTGGACATGGTTATTATGTGCAGCGGTGCGCGTAAGGCTCTGGCATTTAAAGATGATCCTGAGCGCGGCGTGAAGCTTTTAAAGCGTTATCGCTACTACCGGATTTTTGCGGCAGGCAGCCTTTTTGTTGCGATGTTGAAGATGAAATACCATGTGTTTTATGTGGCCGTGGGCTTTCTTCTTACACATATATTCTATATTTTAAATTTAATATTTATCGCGTGCCAACTCCAAAAAGAAGAGGAACGTGAAGAAAGGAGTGTGAAAGATGGGAAATGAAGCTGCTGCTATGGCGCAAGAGGCTGAACAATCCAAAGAGATAATCCATTATCTTGCAACCAACACCTTTTTGGGTGAGGTTAATATGCAAACTATGTATATGACCTGGATTGCAATGGCTATCGTATTTGTTTTGTTTTTTGCTGCTTCCAGAAATCCGAAGTTAGTACCTTCCGGATTGCAGAATGTCATGGAGTTCTTTGTCGATTTTCTGAATGGTTTAATGGAAGACAATCTTGGTGGTGTGAAAGGCCGCAAATATATGGCACCTTTCATTATTACTCTCTTTATGTTTATCCTTGTATCCAATGAAATTGGCATGCTTCCTCAGGTCGGTGTTCACTGGACTTCTCCTACTAACGATATCAATACCTGCTTTGGTTTGTCCTTGTTAGTAGCTTTCAGTGCATATCTTGTTGGCGTTATGCAACAAGGTATCGGCCATTTCAAACATTTTGTCAGCCCCAGTCCGGCTTTCCTGCCGTTGCACCTTTTGGATGCAGTGACTAAACCGCTGACTATGGCCCTTCGTCTCTTTGGTAACATCCTGGCAGGCGAAATCCTGCTGATCGTTTTGTATCAGCTGGCTCCGTGGGTTGTCCCTGAACTGTGGGTAATGTTCTCCCTGTTCATCGGCTTTGTACAGGCCTTTATCTTTACTATCTTGGCTTTGGGCTCTTATGCTCTGGCTTTTGCCGGCCACGAAGAATAACTCTTTAACACAAAAATTTTATATTCTGAAAGGATGAAACAAATGTCTGAAAATGCAATCATTACTGCTGCATCCGTAATCGGTGCAGGTCTCGTTTGCCTGGGCGCTGCTATGGGTGCTGGCTTTGGTAACGGCAACATGTGCGGCAAATCTATCGAATCCATGGCTCGTCAACCGGAAGAGTCTGGTAAAATCTTCACCAACATGCTGGTTTGCGTAGGCTTGATCGAATCCATGCCTATTCTGTGCTATGTAATCGCTATCGTTCTGGTATTCGCTAACCCGTTCATTAAATAATTTTATTTTGCAAGATATTACAAAAGGAGCGTGCTATAATTGGTTAACTTCAACGCAACACTTATCGCGCAGATCCTGAACTTTTTGGTTTTAGTTATTGTTCTTGCAAAATTTGCTTACAAACCCTTATGCAACATTATGGATGAACGTAAGAATAAAATTGCAAGCGACCTGGAGTCTGCTGAAAAGGCTAAGACTGACGCAGAAGCAGTTAAAGCTGAATACGCTGCAAAGCTGGCTGAAGCTAAACAAGAAGCTCAAGCTATTGTTGATGCTGCTCGCAAAACTGCTCAGGCTGCACATGACAAGATCATGGCTGACACTAAAGCTGAACAAGATCAGGTTATTGCAACCGCTAAAGAAGCAATCGCACTGGAACAGAAGAAAGCTATGGACGAAGTTCGTGCACAAGTTATCAACCTGTCCATGATTGCTGCTAGCAAGATCGTAGAACAAAAGTTAGGTTCTGAAGAAGACAAACAAATGGCTAGCAAAATCGTTGATTCTATCATGAAATAATTTTGCTGCTTTCCCTAATAAGCCGGATATATGCCGCTGTAATGCGAAGCAGCAGGCTAAAAGCCGGTATTCGGAGGTGATTGGTACAACATGAAGACAGAAGAAAATATTGCTTTAATTAAGCAACAATTGTCCGACTTCAAAATTGATCTGGGCTCCATTAAAGAGCTGTTAGATGTAAACGTAACTACTGCCAAGAGATTATCTGCAGCAGAGTATCAATCCATTTCTGTAATCCTGACCGAGAAACTGGGCCGTGAGATTTTCCTGAACAAGAAAGTTGACCCGTCCATCCTCGGCGGCATCATCGTACAAGTTGGCGATAAGGTATTCGACGCTTCCGCACTGCGCAAGCTGAAGAAAATGGAAGTTGCTCTGAACGGCATTGACGTTCACGAGTACACCAAACCGGAAGCCCTGGGTGATGCTCTCAGCAACAAACTGGAGAATTACAATGTGGATGCTGATCTGGAAGAAGTTGGTATCGTAGAAAAAATCGGTGACGGCATCGCAACCGTTATCGGTATGAAAAACGCTATGGCTGGCGAATTAGTTGAACTGCCCCACAACGTATCCGGCATGGTTCTGAACCTGAACCCGGACAGCGTTGGTATCGTACTGATGGGCGGCGAGACCAAAATCAAAGAAGGCGACGTAGTTCGCCGTACCGGCCGCATCATGGAGGTTCCTGTTGGTGAAAACCTGCTGGGCCGTGTAGTTAGCGCTATCGGCGACCCGATCGACGGCAAAGGCGAAATCGCTGCTGCTGAACGTCGTCCGGTTGAATCTCCTGCACATGGTATCGCAGATCGTAAATCCGTTGATACCCCGCTGCAAACCGGTATTAAATGTATCGACGCACTTGTTCCTATCGGACGTGGTCAGCGCGAACTTATCATCGGCGACCGTGGTACCGGTAAGACTGCAGTTGCAATCGACACCATTATCAACCAAAAAGGTCTGGGCGTTATCTGCATTTATGTAGCTATCGGCCAAAAGGCTTCTAACATCGCTCGTATTGTTCGTACTCTGGAACAACACGGCGCTATGGAATACACCATCATCGTTGCTGCTACTGCTGCTGACTCCGCTCCGCTGCAATACCTGGCTCCGTACGCTGGCGTAACCATGGCTGAATACTTCATGGATCAGGGCAAAGACGTTCTGTGCGTATACGACGACCTGTCTAAACACGCTGTTGCATACCGTGCAATGTCCCTGCTGCTCCGTCGTCCTCCAGGACGTGAAGCATACCCTGGCGACGTATTCTATTTGCATTCCCGTCTGCTGGAACGCGCTGCTAAGCTGAACGATGAACTGAAGGGCGGTTCCATCACCGCACTGCCGATCATCGAAACCCTGGCAGGTGACGTAGGCGGCTTCATTCCGACCAACGTAATTTCTATTACCGACGGTCAGATCTTCCTTGAATCCGAGCTGTTCTACTCCGGTATCCGTCCGGCTATCAACTCCGGCCTGTCTGTATCCCGTGTAGGTGGTGCTGCTCAGATTAAAGCTATGAAGCAGGTTGCAGGTACTTTACGTCTGGATCTGGCTCAGTTCCGCGAGCTGGCAGCATTTGCTCAGTTTGCTTCTGACCTTGATAAAGCTACCAAAGCACAGCTGGACCGTGGTCAACGTCTGACCGAGGTTCTGAAACAAGGCCAATACAGCCCGTTGTCTGTTGAAAAACAGGTTATGGCTATTTACCTTGGCACCAAAGGCTATCTGGATGACGTAGCAGTTAAAGATGTAACTCGCTGCGAAAAAGAATTCCTGGACTTCATGGAAGCTAACCATCCGGAAGTTGGCGGAGACATCATCAAAACCAAGAAAATCACTGATGAGAACGAAGAAGCTCTGAAGAAAGCTATCGCCGAGTTCAAGGAAACCTTTGTTAGTGAAGGTAGGTGATTAACTAATGGCTACTGCACGCGAGATTCATCGCCACATGAAAAGCGTAGGTAACATTGGCAAGATCACGAAGGCTATGAAAATGGTTGCTGCTGCCCGCCTCAGAAGAGCGCAGGAAAAAGCTGCAGCAAGCCGTCCTTATGCTATCAAGATCAAAGAAGTGTTATCCAACGTTGTGAGCGATCCGAGCATCCTTGCAGGCTTAAGTGCCAAAAAACACCCGCTGCTTCAACATCGTGATGTTAAAAAAGTTGGTTATCTGGTGCTCGCCTCTGATAAAGGTCTGGCAGGCGCATATAGTTCCAACGCTTTGAAAAAAGCAGTTGCGGAGATTTCCGAATGTGAGCATGACGTAGTCATTATCACCAGCGGCCGTAAGGCTAGAGATTTCTTCCAACGTCGCGGCTATAAAGTGCTGAGTAGCCACTTCGGCTACTCCGACAGACCGTCTTACGCAAATGCGGTAGAAATTGCTCAGGATGCAATCAAACAATTTGCTGACGAGCATTTCGACGAGCTGCATGTTGTGTTTACACTATTCAAAACCGCTTTGTCCCAAATTCCTACCAGCGACAAGATTCTGCCGGTAGAGCCTCCTGTAAAGGAGAAAGGCAAAGCTAGCGCAAGCTTTATTTTCGAGCCTAGTGAAGACGAAACTCTGCAGGTACTTGCACCTAAGTATCTGGAAACCGTAGTTTACGCTGCACTGGTACAATCTGCTGCCAGTGAGTTGGGCTCTCGTATGACTGCTATGAGCTCTGCTACCGATAACGCAGGCAAGCTGGTACAAAACCTGGAGCTGTCCTATAACAAGGCTCGTCAGGCATCCATTACCCGCGAGCTGAACGAAATCGTTGGCGGCGTAGAAGCTCTGAAACAGGCACAAAACTAATTAGATATTTCGTAGGGAGGCTAAAACCTTGAATACAGGTAGAATCGTACAAGTTGTAGGCCCTGTTATCGACGTAGAGTTTCCTCCTAAAAGCATGCCTGCTATCCTCAACGCATTGCACATTGACGGCACCACCGATGAGGGTAAAGTAAAAATCCACCTGACCGCAGAAGTTATGCAACATATCGGCAATAACATTGTCCGCGCTGTTGCTATGAGCTCCACCGACGGTCTGGTTCGTGGCATGGAAGTTGTAGATACCGGCGCTCCTATCAGCGTTCCGGTAGGTCCTGGTGTACTGGGCCGTATCTTCAACGTTTTAGGTGAAACTGTAGACCATGATGACACTCCGGTTGAAGCTGCTGATCACTGGCCTATTCATAGACCGGCTCCGAGCTTTGACCAACAGGCTACAGCTACTAAAATTTTGGAAACCGGCATTAAAGTCGTTGACCTTATCGCTCCGTATGCAATGGGCGGTAAAATCGGTCTGTTCGGCGGTGCTGGCGTAGGTAAAACCGTTATTATTATGGAGCTTATCCATAACATTGCTACTGCACACGGCGGCTATTCCGTATTCGCAGGCGTTGGCGAACGTACTCGTGAAGGCAACGACCTGTGGGGCGAAATGAAAGAGTCTGGCGTTATCAACAAGACTGCTCTTGTATACGGCCAGATGAACGAGCCTCCTGGAGCACGTATGCGTGTTGGTCTGACCGGCCTGACCATGGCAGAATACTTCCGTGATGTTGGCGGCCAGGACGTACTGCTCTTTATCGATAACATTTTCCGTTTCATTCAGGCTGGTTCCGAAGTATCCGCATTGCTCGGCCGTATGCCTTCCGCAGTAGGTTACCAACCTACTCTGGCAAACGATATCGGCGCACTGCAAGAGCGTATTACCTCCACCAAGACCGGTTCTATCACATCCGTACAGGCTGTATATGTACCTGCGGATGACTTGACTGACCCGGCTCCGGCAGGCACCTTCGCTCACTTGGATGCAACCACCGTATTGTCTCGTCAAATCGCAGAGCTTGGTATTTATCCGGCAGTTGACCCGCTCGACTCCACCAGCCGTATCCTCGATCCGCTGGTAATCGGCGAAGAGCATTATCATGTTGCTCGTGGCGTACAGGCTATCCTGCAACGTTACAAAGAATTGCAAGATATCATCGCAATTCTGGGTATGGAAGAATTGAGCGAGGAAGACAAAGTAACTGTTGCTCGTGCTCGTAAGATTCAGAAGTTCCTCAGCCAGGCATTCTTCGTTGCTGAACAGTTCACCGGTACCCCCGGTCAATATGTTCCTCTGAAGGAAACCATCCGCGGCTTCAAAGAAATCCTCGAAGGCAAGCATGATGACCTGCCGGAAGGTGCTTTCTACATGGTTGGTACCATTGATGACGCTGTTGCCAAGGCTGCAACTATGAAGGATTAATAGATGGCTACTCCGTTTTCTTTTGAAATTGTCACGCCGGATAAGATGCTGTTCACTTCTGAAGAAGTAACTTATGTGGGTTTCCGTGCTTTGTCCGGTAATCTGGGCCTCAAAGCTAGACATATGCCTATCATTGCGACCATGGATATTGCGCCGATGAAGCTGGAGTTCACTGACGGCAGCGTTAAAGAATTTGCTGTTTGCGGCGGCTTTCTGGAAATGAAAGACAATAAATGCACCGTTTTGGCAACTATTGCCGAAGCTGATGCAGATATTGATACCGCTCGTGCAGCAGCAGCTAAAGAACGTGCAGAGCAACGTCTTGCTTCCAAGAGCGAAGACATTGATACTGTTCGTGCCGAAAACGCGCTGAAGAGAGCTGTTGCCCGCTTGCGTACTACTCACAAGCTGTAATAAGCATTGCGACAATGCCAAAAAAATTACCCCCCCGTCCGTCAGGGCGGGGGTTTTTGTATTGTATACATTTCCCTTCCTCTCCCCAAAAGGTGCTATTTGTGGTATGATTTACATAGTGCCGTTTGGCACTGCTTACTAAAGCTTATACAAGGAGTGATAGATTATGACAACTGCAAAGGAATTGCAAAAGAATTTGACATGGGAATTCTCCCATATCGCTAAGAAGAACACTGCTGCCAAGAAAGCAGCGTTTGCATACTGCGAAGGCTACAAGGAATTTTTGAATACAGCAAAAACAGAGCGTGAATTTACCGCTAAGGCTGTAGAAAAGCTGGCTGCTGCAGGCTATGTTCCCTTCGAAGAAGGCAAGGCATATAAACCCGGCGACAAGGTTTATTTCGTAAACCGCGGCAAATCTATGGCTATGTCCACCTTCGGCACCGCACCGTTGGAGGCAGGCGTGCGCCTGAACGCTGCGCATATCGATTCTCCACGTCTGGATTTAAAACCGAACCCGGTATACGAAAACCATGAGATGGCCTACTTCAAAACGCATTATTACGGCGGTATCCGCAAATACCAATGGGTGACCGTGCCTCTGGCAATGCATGGCGTTATCATCAAAAAGAACGGCGAGCTGGTGAAGGTCTGCGTGGGCGAAAATGCCGGTGACCCCGTATTCTGCGTAACCGATTTGCTGCCGCATCTTGGCGCTAAACAGAACGAGCGCAAGCTGAGCGAAGGCATTAAGGGCGAGGAGCTGAACATTGTTATCGGCAGCCTGCCTTTTGTTGACGAAAGCGAAGAGGAAGGTGTAAAAGATGCCGTTAAGCTGAACGCACTGGCTTTGCTCAACGAAATGTACGGTATTACCGAGCATGATTTTATGCGTGCGGAAATTGAATTTGTTCCCGCAACCAAGGCACAGGATGTAGGCCTGGACCGCAGCCTGATCGGTGCCTACGGCCAGGATGATAAGGTTTGCGCTTATACCGCACTGACTGCGGAAATTGATACAAAAGCACCGTACTACACCACTGTTACAGTTTTGGCAGATAAAGAAGAAATCGGTTCCTACGGCAACACCGGCCTGAATTCCGATTTCGTGCTGCACTATCTGGAGGATCTGGCAGCAACTCAGGGTGCCAACATCCGCAAGCTGCTGCGCAATACCACCGCACTTTCCTCCGATGTTAACGGTGCCTACGATCCGAGCTTTGCTTCCGTATATGAAGAGCGCAACAGCTGCTTCGTGAACAAAGGTCCTGTACTGACCAAATATACCGGTGCGCGCGGCAAATCCGGCTCCAATGATGCCAGCGCTGAAACGATGGCCAAGGTTATCAGCATTATGGATGAGGCTGATGTTTTCTGGCAAATCGGCGAGCTGGGCGCTGTAGACGAAGGCGGCGGCGGTACCGTTGCATTGTATGTTGCTTCTATGGATATGGACGTAGTCGATCTTGGTGTGCCTATTCTGTGCATGCATTCTCCGTTCGAGCTGAGCTCTAAGCTGGATGTTTATTACACCTATAAAGCATTCGCTGCTTTCCTGGAGAGCGACAAATGAATACAGCAGCTGTAACAGCTTTGCTTGCAGGCAAGGAGCCTGTGCGCGCACTTGTTCTGGCTTCTGAGAAAGAAGTGGCAGAACTGGCTGATTTGGGACTTCCTGTAAATACTGTTGACAGCAGCTTATCGATGCAGCATCTGGCAAGCGCAAAATTTGCTGCCGAGCGCATGCTTGGCAAGGCCGGCAGGCTGCAGGTAATGACAGTTACGCGCGAGGAGCCGCAGGCTACGGAAGCGGAGCGGGCGCTGATTTATGCGATGCTTGTGCGTTGCCGTAAGGTTATCAGCTGCCGTGACAAGCTGGAGGATATGCTGAAATTTGACGACCGTGAGGGCTGGAATGAATATAAGGCTGCTTATGAAAATAAGGTGCTGGATATTTTTAAGGCTACCTGGAGGGAGAAGGATGTTTATCCCTATAACATTATTGACAACATCAAAGAGTACAACAAAAATGAAAGCTATATTTTAAAGCAGCTTTACTGGCATCTGGCAGAGCGTACTCCGGGCATAATTAATGACGGTGACGCCAGGATGATTAAAGAGCTGCGGCAGATGTTCAGCGACATCAGCATCAGTCTGCTGGCACCGGATACGGTGCTTGTGGGTGATGTGGCGCAGGATGCGCAGCTTGCTGCGTTAGCGGAAATGTTTGCTGGTAAAGCCGAAATTATCAGGCTGTAAAGTTAAGCCGTCCGGCGGGATGCTCCTGTCGGGCGGTTTTTGCGTTTTGTCACAGATTTTTCCTTGCATATTAAACTTGCTTATAGTAGACTATAATATGTAGAACTAGGCAAGGCCGCTAAGTTTCTTGAGAAGAAGCACAAGATATATAAGTAAGGACGGTGACTGTAAGATGGCTGATATCGTAGAAAGTCTGGCAGGAAACAAAATGCTGATGCTGAAGCAGGATATAGCTTTTTTGCGCAAGCGTCTGGCGGAATGTGCTGATGAGGATGCTAAAAAGGCTATCCGCAGGGAATTAATGGAGAAGGAAACCTATTATAATATTTTAGCAGACCGCCAGCGGGTGAATTTCTGAGCCGGAAGCAGTGCCGGCTTTTTCTTATAAGGTCGGGCGAAATATGCCTGTGGCAAAATTTTCCGGATTTTTATTAAGTCTTGAAAAGAGCCTGTGTTTGATGATAAAATATTTGTTACGGAAAAATTTTTCCGACTTCGCATATGCAGGAGGGTTATTTTGGAAAAACTAATTGTGAAGGGCGGAAACCGCCTCGTTGGTGCAGTTAAAACCAGCGGTGCGAAAAACGCTGTACTGCCGATTATTGCAGCTTCTATCCTGGGAACTACCCCAAGTCATCTTGATGAAGTTCCGATGCTGGAAGATGTGCATACTATAAGTGAAGTTTTAAAATGTCTGGGACTGGCTGTAGAATGCAGTCCGGAAAAGAATGTGCTGGATATCGACAGCACTGAGATAACCTCGTATGAAGCACCGTATGAGCTGGTGCGTACCATGCGTGCGTCCTTTCTGGTAATGGGACCTCTGCTGGCGCGTATCGGTAAAGCGCGTATTTCCATGCCCGGCGGTTGCGCTATCGGTGCCCGTCCGATTGATATTCATCTCAAGGGCTTTGAGGCTCTGGGTGTAAAAATCGAACAGGGTCATGGCTATATTGAAGCAAGTGCTCCCGAGGGACTGAAGGGTACCAGCATTTATTTTGATTTTCCGAGCGTAGGTGCTACCGAAAATATTATGATGGCAGCTTCTCTTGCTGAGGGTACTACTATTTTGGAAAATGCTGCCGAGGAACCGGAGATTGTAGATTTGGCCAACTATCTGAATAAGATGGGTGCCAAAATCCGCGGTGCCGGTACCGATACTATTCGCATTGAGGGTGTAGAGAAGCTGCATGGCGCAGACTATACCATTATTCCGGACCGTATTGAGGCAGGCACTTATATGATTGCTGCTGCCATGACCGGCGGTGATATTGTTGTGGAAAATGTTCTGCCGGAGCACCAGAAGCCGCTGATTGCCAAGCTGCGTGAGGCAGGTGCCGTGGTTGAGGAGGATATTGATAAGGTACGTGTTATCGGCAAGAATCCGCTGAAGGCCGTATCTATCAAAACTCTGCCTTATCCAGGCTTCCCGACTGATATGCAGGCTCAGATGATGGCGATGATGGTTATTGCCGAGGGGCGCAGCAAGGTTACGGAAACTGTTTTTGAGAATCGTTTCATGCATGTGGTTGAGCTGAACCGCATGGGTGCGCAGATTTCTACCGAAGGCCGCAGTGCCGTTATCGACGGTCCCTGCAAGCTGACAGGCTGTGATGTGCGTGCAACCGATTTGCGTGCCGGTGCAGCTATGATTCTGGCAGGCCTTGTGGCCGAAGGTACGACACGTATCGGCGATTTGCACCATATTGACCGTGGCTATGAGAACATTGTTGCTAAGCTGAAAAATCTGGGTGCAGATATTGAACGCGTAGATGTAGATTAAGGAGATATGACTAATGTTTAAAAGTATGGATATCGGTATTGATTTGGGTACCGCTAACATTCTTGTTTATGTCAAGGGCAAGGGCGTTGTCCTGAAGGAGCCTTCTGTTGTGGCTATTGATAAGGTCCGCAACAAGGTATTGGCTGTGGGCGATGATGCCAGAGAAATGCTGGGACGTGCTCCCGGCAGTATCGTTGCTATCCGTCCGCTGAAGGAAGGCGTTATTGCGAACTATACCGTAACGCAGAAGCTACTTGCTTACGTTATTGAGAAGGTTGCGGGCAAGAGCCTGTTTTTCAAACCGCGTGTTATGACCTGTGTTCCTATCGGCATTACTTCAGTAGAAAAGCGTGCTGTTATGGAGGCTACTACCCAGGGCGGTGCTTCCAAAACCTATCTGATTGAGGAACCGCTGGCAGCGGCTCTTGGTGCCGGTATTGATATTTCCGTACCGCGCGGCAATATGGTTGTTGATATAGGCGGCGGTACTACCGATATCGCTGTGCTGAGCCTTGGCGGTATTGTTGTTGATTCTTCTATCCGTATCGGCGGCGACCATTTTGATGAGGCTATTGTGCGTCATGTGAAGAAGGTACATAATGTGCTTATCGGTGAGCGCACGGCTGAAGAAATCAAAATGAATGTTGCTACTGTTATTGCCGACGGACGCAATGAGTCTATTACTGTACGCGGCCGTGATATGGTTACCGGCCTGCCGACTACCTTTAGCGTAAGCTCCGAGGATTGCCGTGTGGCATTGGAGGATGCTGTTGCTTCTCTGATTGCTACTGTGCGCGGTGTTCTGGAAAAATGCCCGCCGGAGCTGGCTGCTGATATTGTTGATAACGGTATTTATCTGACCGGCGGCGGCGCGCTGCTTGACGGCCTGGCTGAGATTATGCAGCGTGAAACCGGTATTACTACGCATATTGCCGATGATCCGCTGGAGTGTGTTGCTCTTGGCACCGGCAAGGCGCTGGAGAATCTGGATAAGCTGCATCCTGGCACTGTTTATACTGCGTCTAATCTGGCTGATTGATGTTTGGGTATTGATTGTTGATTATTGATTTTGGGGAGGAGCTGCCTTTGGCAGCTCCTTTTGTGTAGATGTGAAGAAGAAGGGCGTATGGTGTCGCAATTAATATATTGCAACCCTTCCGTCTGCTCGCAAAAGCTCGCAGCAACCTCCCCTTTCAGGGGAGATATAAAGTGCTTGTCAAATGCTGACTGTCGCAAGTTCGTCGAACTTTTATATGCTCCCTGAAAGGGAGCTGGCATCGCCGAAGGCGATGATTGAGGGTTGTGTTGCGATATATTAATTGCTCGTTAGAGCGTTCTGCTAACTTTCTTGCCTGCCCCTTTGGGGAAGGTGCCGAGCGTAGCGAGGCGGAAGGGGGCGTATACACACGACGCTCTAATACACTCTTCTTCCTTCTACCTTCGTTTTTCTCTTAAGAGGTCCTAGATATGAATTTCAAAAAACTTATATGTTCTGTTTTTATGCTGGCTGCGCTGTGTGCCGCTCCGCTTGCGGCGAGCGCCGCTCCCGTCACAGCGGTGCGCAGCAGCGTTAGTCCTGCTCGTGTACGTCTGGTGTTCGACAGCAGGGAGCCTGTTAAATATACTGCCGAAAAAAACGGCTTGCAGCTGGTGGTTACGTTGCCTGAGGGTACGGCGCTGACGCAGAAGCCTGTCTTTAAGCAGGATGCGGTGATTAAAAGCATCACTGTTCCTGCCAAAAAGAAGAAAAAGGCACAGGTGGTTATAGATTTAACTAAGGATTGCCAGTATAAGCTTTATCCGCTGAAGAATCCTGACCGTCTGGTGCTGGATATTTACCGCATTCCTATCAGCAAAACAACGATGCAGCTTTCCGGCGGCGTTACCTATACCTATGCGCAGGAGGAGCTAAACGGCAGACCGCTGGTAAGCTATCTGGTGAGCGTTGCGCCTTCGGCGCGCCTGGAGCTGAGGCCGTTTTCTGCCGCAGGTATGTATAACGGACGCGGCAGCCTGGCTAAGCAGGCGGCGGAAAGAGGTCTTGTGGCTGCCATCAATGCGTCGTATTTTGATACCGACGGCTGGGTTATCGGCAACGTTAAGGATAAGGGCAATTTTGTCGCTATGGATGCTACGCCGCGCAGCGGTTATGTAGTGCAGGGCAACGAGCAGAAGATTGTGCGCGACATTGCTTACACCGGCAGCGTAACACTTCCTGACGGCAGAGCGCTGCAGCTGAAGGGCATGAACCGTGCGCGCATTGCCAATGATTTGGTGCTGTTTAATTCCTATTACGCTACGTCGACCAAAACGAATCAGTACGGGCGTGAGGTGAAAATCAAAAACGGTCGCGTTGTTGCTGTTTCCACAGCAGGCAATATGTCTTTGGAGCCGGGTTGCGTAGTGCTTTCCGGTCATGGCACAAATGCGGCTGCTCTGGCAGGCCTGCGCCTGGGCGACCATGTAATACTCACGCAGAGCCTTGGCAGCAGCATTGCGGATGCGGCAACGACTGTTGTCAGCGGCGGTCCACTGCTGGTAGAAAACGGCAGGGTGAATGTGCGTACTGCGGAGGAGCAGATGGCTCCCGATATTGCGCGTGGCAGAGCACCGCGTACTGCAATCGGACTGAAGCAGGACGGCACGCTTTTAATGCTTGTTGTTGACGGCAGAAGCAGTGCTTCCGCAGGCATGACACTTGCGGAGCTGGCGCAGTATTTTGTGAAGCTGGGTGCGGTGAGCGCTGTCAATTATGATGGCGGAGGCAGCAGCGAAATGGTCATCAACGGCAAAATCGTCAACAAGCCTTCGGACGGGCGCGAGCGTTTGGTGAGCATCGGTCTGGGATTGTTCATCAAATAAGCTGGTTGTATAGGCAAAATAAAAAACAAGGGGCGGTCACGCGTTAGCTGTGACAGCTCCTTGTTTTGTTGTTGCGGGTTATAGCTTAATCCTCGGTGATGATAACGCCGGTGCCTATGCCGCCGTTATCACTGCAGACAAGCTCCTTAAGGCTTTGGATATCCGCATTGCGCAGGCGGATACAGCCTTCGGAGGCCATGGTGCCGATAGAGGCGGGGTCATGCGTACCATGAATGCCGATGCCGATCCAGCCGGTGTCCAGCGAAAGGAACCAGGGGCCGTAGGCACCTTCGATTACGCCCTTGCCGTCACTGAAATCGTGCGTCCAGTAATGCGCCGGGCAAATCTCTTCGATGCGGAAGGGAACCTGCGCCGAAGGCACGCCTACTGCCGCACCTGTGTAGTAGGAGGGAATAGCTGCTGCACTGCCCCAGGAGGTGGGGGTGCGGTTGTCGCCGGTGTACTGCTTGTCACCGGGATTTTTGGCAACAGCGATAGGATAGCTGCAGACTGCTTGCTCTACGCCCTGCTGATAGACGTCAAGGCGGTAGCTTTGCTTATGGATGCAGATGAGATATCTGGCGTTGCCGAACAGCGCGGACGCAGGCGCCGCAGCTGCCAAGCTGCAGCTTAGCAGCAGGCAGACGCTAAATATTAAGCCTAAAAGTTTTTTGAGCATTGGTGATACTTCCTTAATGCTTATTTAGCAGGCCACGCGTACAAAATCTGCACTTACATAGCCAACCTCACCTTGAGCGTTAATAGCCTTCCACCATTGGCGTCCCTCGGCTTCGAATGCGCCTTTTAACGGTGCTATTTCTTCGCCGGACATCAGCGAATCAATTACATTGCTGTCCGTGGAGGGGGCGGTGCGGAAGTTTACATAGTCGCCGGTTAAAACCAGTTTTACGCCGGGAGCCCAATAGCTTTCCATGTTTTCAAATTTGCTGTAGAGGTTGGATATTCTTTGATTGGAGTATTGCAAACTTTCGGCAGACATGTTGTCTCCGTATTGAGCATAGCTTTTGCTGGCAGGGATAGAGTGTGCATTTTCGGTGCGGAGCTCATCGTAGGTACTGATAAAGGCATTGATATATTTTTTGTTGTCATAAATAGTAGTCAGCCAGTAATCACCGTCACCGGAATCGGCTTCGCCCTTGGCGCTGAAGCTTACTGTGGCGCCGTTACTGTTTTGCTGCACATCATACATCTGCAAGGCGGCAAAGGCAATAGCTTTGGCCTCCATATCGCTTATGTAGATGCCCTTGCGGCTGAAGCAGGGAGCAACATATTCCTCGGCATATTTTTCGGTCATGGTATGCTTCACATCAAAGCGGGTATTTTTCAGCAGAAAGGCTTCTGTTCTGCCGCAGCGGGAGTCAATATCAGTAGGGAGCCTGCTTGCGGATGTATTATATACTGCCGCCTCCATAACAGATGTGCCGGTGAAGAGCATTGCTGCTGCCAGTGCTCCGATAGCAAAATTTTTGATTTTCATAACAACATCTCCTTTCCAGATGTGGAAATTCTAATCTTTGATGCTTATATTATAGCCAAAAAAACGCTTTTGCACCCTACCCCAAAGGGTGATTTCGGGTAGGATAGGCAAAAAAAGCGTAAAAAATTATGTGCCGGTAATTTTTTAACTGCAGATGATTTTCATAATGTTTTATTTAAGAGCGGTTTACAGTCTGTTCACTTGTCAAAATATTGCTGAGGCTGTATAATTTATGTTAGAGAAATATATCTGAAATGAGGTGAGTCACATGGGTAAAAAGTTAATAGTGATTTTGACTATTGCCGCTTTAGGCATCTTTACACTTGCTGCCGTTGGCTGTGCTGCTGTGACTGACCAGCGCGCCGCTGTCAGCGGTATTGTAGTTGCCGATGGACTGGCACAGGAGGGAACCCAGGTTAAGCAGGGTGACATTCTGGTAAAGGTAAAATCTATAGCTGGCGGCAGTATTGCTGCTGCGCGTGCTACAACTGCAGGTAAGGTTAGCCAGGTACTGGTTAAACCGGGTGATAAGATTGAGGCACAGCAGGTTGTAGCTAAGGTTAGTGAATAACGGTAAAGAAAACCGGCGAGCTTCTTAGCCGCCGGTTTTTGTAGTATTATAGAGCAAAATACCGGAAGCGGACCGGTAAATATTTTATTTTTAGGAGCGAGTATGAGAGTATTTTTATTAGCATTATTGTTTTGCTGCCAGCTGCTGACGGCAGCTGCCGCCAATGTTCCTCTGATGCCGGTGCGTGACCTGCGCGCAGGTATGCAGGGCATAGGCAAAACCGTTATCAGCGGTGATACTATTGAAACCTTCAATGTAGAAATTTTAGGTGTCAACGGCAGTGAAGCTATGGGATATAATATTTTTGTGCGCCTTTACGGCGATTTGATTGAAAAGACAGGCGGTGTTGCTCAGGGCATGAGTGGCAGTCCTGTTTATGTAGACGGCAGACTTGTCGGTGCTGTGGCCTTCGGCAAGACCTTCAACGACCCGCATTACTGCTTCCTGACACCGATCGGCAAAATGCTGCCGCTGCTGGACGAACCGAGAGAGCTGCCGGCAGACTGGATTCCTAAGGGAACGGCGCTGATGGCAGGCGGTTTTACAGAATACGGCATGGAATATCTGCAGGAGAAGCTGCAGCCCTTCGGCCTGACTGCTGTCAACAGCGGCGGCACGGGCGCTTCCAGCGATAAGCCGTTGGAGCCCGGCAGCAGTGTCGGTGTTGCTCTGATGCAGGGTGATATGACTCTTGGCGCTCTCGGCACTGTTACCTGGACCGATGACAGCGGTAAGATTCTGGCCTTCGGCCATCCCTTTATGCAGCGTGGCAGCAGCAATTTCTTTATGAATAAGGTGTGGGTGCTGGGCGTAGTTCCTAACCTGCAGAGCAGCTATAAGGTAGGCAATCTGGGCGAGGCAATCGGCAGCATTACACAGGACCGTTCCAGCGGTATCGGCGGTGTAGTAGGCAAGCAGCCCGATTCTATTCCGATGTTTGTTACGGTCAACGACAGCAGCCGCGGACAGGCAAACAGCATGCGCATGCGTCTGATTGACGACGAGCAACTGGTGCCTTCGATGGTGGATGCGGCTGTAGTAAATACAGTGAGCAAGACTGTGGACCGCAACGGCGGCGGTACGGCCAAGCTGCATTTTACCATTACCGGCGTGGACAGCAAAAAGGAAATACTGACTATTGACCGCGAAAATATGTATTATTCCAATGACGCGCTGCTGAAAAATCTGGATGCGGAGCTGACGGAGGCTGTAACAATTCTGATGCAGAACAAGTTCGAGCCTGTGCAGATTTACGGTATCAACGTAGAGGCAGAGGTCAGCAATGCGGTGCAGGTAGCGGAAATTCTTAACGTGCGCACCAAGAATGCCAAGGTTAAGCCCGGTGATAGGGTAGCTGTTGATGTTACTATGAAGCCTTACCGCGGCGAAGAATTTACCAAGACAGTTTATTTCAAGGTGCCTAAGGATCATCCGGGCGGCAAGCTGGCGCTGAACGTGCGCGGTGGCAGTAGCATGGCATGGGCTATCGAATTGCTGCGCAAGCAGCAGTCCGAGGGTGTTCCCGCTGCCAAGAAAAAGGAAACACGCCACAAGCTCAGCGATTATATCAAGAGCGTGAATACGGCCGACAAGAATAATGAGCTGATTATTGATGTGGCGATGGGACAAATGCAGCCGCCGAATCCGGAGGCTGCGGCTAACGATGCCGGCCTTGCGGGTATGCTGCAGGGCTCTCCGTTCAAGCAGAAGTATCCCTTTGATTTTATTATTGACGGCGAGAGCGAAATCGTGCTTACTGTTGACAAGTAAATCTACAGAGTGATATTTTCTTTCGCTTAACAAAATTTTTCCCGTTACTGTATCGGTATGGCTGTTTTGTGTCATACATTCGCCATAATTTGGCGGTATAATAATTATGTAAAAAAAGCTGAAGATAAGGATGTAAAGATGCTGAAATCTCTCTGTGAAGCAATGGGCAACAGAATATTGGACTTCTGTGCCGCCAGCGGCAGGCTGACGCTGCTGCTGTTGGCAACGCTGCGACATCTGAAGGATGCCAACGCTAAGGAGGTTGTGCGTCAGATGGCACTGTTGGGAGCGGATTCGCTGCCGATTGTAATGATGACGATTCTCTGTACCGGTATGGTATTTTCCGTACAGACGGCCAAGGAGTTCGTGCGTCTGGGTGCGTCCTCTTCCGTAGGCGGCATTGTAGCTATCGCTATGGCGCGTGAGCTGGTGCCGGTGCTGACAGGCGTTGTTGTTGCCGGCCGTATAGGCGCGGCGATTGCGGCGGAGCTTGGCACGATGAAGGTTACCGAGCAGATTGACGCGCTGCGTGTTATGGCTGCCAATCCAGTGAGCTATCTGGTGGTGCCGCGCTTTATTGCGCTGGTGCTGATGATGCCAGTGCTGGTTGTTTTTGCCAACTTTATCGGTAATATCGGCGGCTGGGTTGTGGCGCATTATTACGCCGGCATCGGCAGCTTTACTTATGAAAATTCTATCAGGACACTGGCAGAGTTCTATGACGTATTTGGCGGCATGGTCAAAAGCTGTATCTTTGGTGCGATAATTGCTATCGTGGGCTGCTATAAGGGCCTGAACGCGCCGAACGGCGCTGAGGGCGTTGGTCTGGCGACCACTGCCTCGGTAGTGCTTTCGATTATTCTGGTGTTTATCACCAACTATTTTCTTTCTATCGTTTTGTATGTGTAAGGAGCCGGAAATATGTCCAACGAAGCAATGATTCAGCTCCGACAACTTAAAATGGCCTTCGGCAGCAAGGTAATTCTTGATAATCTTGATTTGGATGTACGTCAGGGTGAAACGCTGGCGGTTATCGGGCCTTCCGGTACCGGTAAGAGTACCATCATCAAGCTGCTGACAGGACTGCTGGCACCTACTTCCGGCAGTATTGTTATCGACGGTCAGGAGGTAAGCGCCTTCACAGAGGATGAATGGGATGGCCTACGCCAGCATATGGGCGTAGTTTTTCAGTATTCCGCTTTGTTCGATTTTTTGAGCGTAGGCGAGAATGTAGCCTTTGGCCTGCGGCGGCACTTTAAGCTGCCGGAGGAGAAAATACAGGAGCGCGTCGGCAAGCTGCTGGAGATGGTAGGCATGCCGAATACGCAGCACATGCTGCCGGCAGAGCTTTCCGGCGGTATGAAAAAGCGCGTCGGTTTGGCGCGGGCGCTGGCTATGCAGCCGCAGATGGTTTTTTATGACGAGCCCACCTCAGGTCTGGACCCGGTAATGACGATGACCATCAGCAGGCTAATACGCAAAACTCAGCAGACGCTGGGAGTAACATCGGTTTTGGTAACACACGATATGGAATCGGCCTATTACGCCGCAGACCGTATCGCTATGCTATATAATGGACGCATTGTGCAGATAGGCACGGTTGCGGAGATAAAAAACAGCACTAATCATATCGTTAAAGCATTTATTAACGGTACTGAATTGAAAGAGGAGGAGAAGGATGAGCAGCAGTGAGGTTAAGGTAGGTGCCTTTGCATTAGGCGGCGCAGTGGTGCTGGCCGGCATTATTACCTTTATGGGTGCTTTCAGCTTTGGCAAAAAAGGCTATGAGCTGCGCATTAACTATCCTCAGGTAAGCGGACTGATGCCTGGGCATGTTGTGCGCTATGCAGGCGTGCAGGTAGGCACGGTTAAAAAAATTAATGTGGCACACGATAAGGTAGAGGTTATCACAGAAATCAACGATGATATCAAAATACCGCAGGGAGCAACCTTTACGATTTCTTCCGACGGTATTATGGGCGAAAAATTTGTCAGTGTCATTCCTCCTGCTAAGCAGGGTAACGGCTATGTAGCTGAAGGCAGCACGATTAACGGTGTTCCCGGCGGCGGTATGGATGAGTTTTTTGCTTCCTCCGGTGATTTGGTGAAGCGTATGGAAAATATAGCCAATGCCTTTGAAAATGTTTTTGGCGACAAGGAAGTACAGCAGGCCATGAAATCCGGCTTTAAGAATATGAATGACATCGCCGAGAACATGAATACCTTCACGAAGGTCATGGCTGATGTGGCAGTAGCCAACCAGCAGGATATTACTTCGATGATTCATCAGATTAATGAGCTGAGCCAACGTATGAACGGCACGGCGGCACATATCGAAAGCATTATGGCCGGTGTGGACAATAAAGGCAAGACAGGCCAGAATGTGGCTGCGATTGCTCAAAATATGGCGGACACCAGCCAGCGTATGGAAAATATTGTCGAGGTGCTGGAAACTGTAGCCAAGGATCCGGTAACACAGAAATCGCTGAAGGAAACGCTGGTCAACGTCAAGGAAACGAGCGAGCGTGCCAACAGAATTTTGGGAACCATCACCGAGGCGAAGGTTTCGACTGACGCCGGCTTTGCCGCCAAGGGCGGTGACTGGCGCGGCAGCTTGGGCGTAACGCTGCATCCTGCGGATGATACCTTCCTTTATATGGGCGGTTATGACATCGGCAATGCCAATAAATTCGATTTTCTCGTAGGCCGTCAGTATGGCAACGCTGCTTTCAGTATGGGTGCCATGCAGGGTGACTTCGGCGTCGGCGCCAGCTATGATTTAGGCAGGGATTTCAGATTGTATTCCCAGTTATACGATTTTGATGATCTCAAGGTGCGTCTGGGCGGCGAATTCCGCTTGCATGATAACCTGTCGCTTTACGGCGAAACCATGGATGTGCGTGGTAATAAAGCTAATACTTATATGGGTGTGCGTACTTATTTCTAAAAAATATTTGACAAACAGCCCTAAATAAATATATAATTTTACTACTGACTGGTTAGTCAGTTTTAGAAAATGGAGGTTTTTCGGATGAATAGAAATAAATTAACAAAACGTTTCTTGCTTTTATCTGCAGCGCTGACCATGGCACTGAGCCAAAGTGCTTTTGCCGGCGAAACCGTTGCTTTAAACCTGGACGACGCTATGCTGCGTGCGTTCCAGACCAACCCGACTGTAAGCATTGCTCAATACGAGCTTGACAGTGCACGTGCCAGCTACAACGCTGCCCGCCAGAGCCGCGGTATCAGCATCAGTGCCAACCATGATAGTAATCGTAGCGGTAATAATGATGCGCCTAAGAACATTACAAATACGCATTCTAACACACTGACTGCAGCGCTGCCAATTTTTACCGGTGGTAAATTGAGCGGTAGCATTAAACAGGCTAAGGCTAACTATCAATACAATGAGGTTGGCGTACAACGCACCTATAACGAAATGCGTTCTACCGTTACCGACGGTTATTTTAATATGCTGCAGGCAGATAATATCCAAAAGCTCAGCGCGGAATCCGTTACCCGTCTGGAGGACCATCTGAAAAATGTTCAGGCACAGTATGATGTTGGCGTTGTAGCCAAGGTTGACGTGCTGCGCTCTCAGGTGGAGCTGGCCAATGCTAAACAGACACTGATTCAGGCAGAAAATGCCTATCAGGTTGCTGAAGCGAACATGAACAAAATCGTCGGTCTGCCGATGGATACTACTCTGAAGCTCGATAATCTGCTTGTTTATAATGCTTATGATAAAAACATGGATGATTGCCTGGCTTATGCTGCCGAGCACCGCCCAGAGCTGATGCAGGCTAAATATGGCGTGGATGCTGCCAAGGGCGCATTGTTGGTTGCCCGCAGCGGTCATATGCCGCAGGTTAGTGCAAGTGCTACTCAAGCTTTAGGATCAGATCATTGGTTAGGCGACAATAGAACTAAATGGTATGCTGGTATTAATGTAAAAATGAATGTTTTCGATACCGGCGTAACCCTGTCCAAGATTCACGGCGCTGAGGCTGATTTGAAAAAGGCTGAAGAAACATATCGCGATACCGTGAATGCTGTAAACCTTGATGTTCGCAGCAATTATCTGGGACTGCGCGAAGCAGAAAAACGTATCAGCACCACTAAGCTGGCTGTAGAGCAGGCTGATGAGGATTACCGTATCGCTCAGCTGCGTTATATGTCCGGCGTGGGTACCAACACTGACGTACTCGATGCTCAGGTTGCGCTGACTCAGGCTAAGACCAACTATACTAAGGCTCTGTATGATTACAATACCTCCAAGACCGCACTGGAAACCTCTATCGGCGTACCGATGAGCAATCCTGCTACTGCCGTAAAGGTACAGGCTGCCAAAACTGCAAAAGCTGTTAAAGCAGCCGAAGAAAAAACCGAAGAGGCTGCCAAATAATTAAGGCGTAAATTTAATAAACAGTGACACAATCAGGCCGGTGGGGCATAAATCTCACCGGCTTTTTTATGCGGCTTTAGCCGAGATTTCAGCGGATAAAAGAAATTTCTTCTCAATAAGAGGATGTTTTCTGCTAATGTCGAATAAATAAAAGTCGAAGTATATAAAAAACAGTCTTGTCATATTTTTGTCATAGAATTTTGTTAAACTATTGAATGGTGAAGTGTCATGAAAAAATATCTACAATTTGTTGGAGCATTAATCATACTGCTTGCGGCAGGCTATATCTTTTTAGTTCATACGGTGATGCCTAAATACATTAAGCAGGCGATACCGCAAATGCAGCAGCTGGCAGCGGAATACATCAACGGCAGTGTTTCTATCGGCGGCCTGAAATGGGAAGGCGGCCTGACAGCCGAGCTGACGGATGTTGTCGTAAAGGATGCCAAGGGTGAGAAGGTGGCCGAGCTGCCGCGTACTGTGCTTACGCTGCGCCCATGGCTGGCAATGCAGAAGCCTGAGCGTGCGCTGAGCAGGATTGATGTGATGCGCCCGAAAATATATCTCACAATGAATGACAAAAATAAATGGAATATGCAGAATATGCTGAAGCCGTCGGATTCTGAGAAAACGCCTTTTTACGGTTCGCTGGCGGTAGACAAGGGCGAGCTGGTGGTAACTATGCCGCAGGGCAAGTGGCAGTTTGGCGTGGAAGGCAATATCAACGGCGGTGCCAATCCTGATTTTGCCGTGGATTTGTCTGTGACAAGCGGTGCCGATAAGCTGAAGCTGACCGGCACGATGACTACCAAGGGCGAGGGCCGCATGAAGCTGACCGGCGATAAGCTGGCGCTGGCACCCTATGCTGCTTTGGCCAAGCAATACGGTAATGTCGATGAGCTGCAGGGCGGCTTAGGCAAGCTCGCTCTGATTTATGTGAATAAGAACGGCAAGCAGCGCTTTAGCGGTGAAGTGAAGCTGGCAGCACTCAGCGGTAAGCTGAGCCTGGCAGGCGAGCAGCACAGTCTGCAGCTTGACGGCTTGGTACGCGCGGATGAAAATCTGGTGAGCGTCAGCAGTCTTGACGCTCTGGTTGACGGGCAGAAGCTGCACCTGGAGGGTGAAGCCGATTTGCGCAACACCGATTCTCCTTCAGGCTTTGGCGTGCTGAGCAGTGATGCCTTGGCCTATAAAGGATATAAGGCAGAAAAGCTGCGTGTGCCGTTTGATGTATCTAAGGACGTTGTGCAGCTGCATGATGTGAGTGCGCAATACGGCGGCGGTACGATTACCGCTAACGGTACGTATGACCTTAAGGAGCAGGTGCTGACGGCAGACGCACAGCTGCAGCAGGTTACGCAGAGTTTGCCCGGCAAACAGCAGGAGCAGGTGCATATTAACGGCAAGCTTGCTGTTCTGGCCAAGCTGGTGCAGGATAAGCTTACGCTGCACGCTGCTGCCGATACAATGGATATCAGCTGGCGCAGCCTGAAGCTTAACCGATTGGCCTTTGACGGCAGCTATGACAGTAAGGGCTTAGTTATTGATGATCTCAGCTTTTTTGCCGACGGCGGCGGTACCTTGGCTGCCAAAGGACGTGTTGCCAAGGATGGCGCTTTAGCTGTGCATGGACGTATGGCAGATTTCCCGATTGATTCCGTGCTGGCTGCGGCTGGTCAGGATGGACGCGGACTGTGCTCCACCGGCTTTGATGTTGGCGGCACGCTTGATGCTCCGGAGTTTTCCGGTATGGTACAGCTGACGCAGGCTGAATTTATGTCGCAGAAGCTTAACGAAGCACATGGCATTATTAGCATGAAGGATAATATCCTGGGCTTTAAGGAGTTTGCCGCGCATATGGATCAGGGACAGCATATTCTTAATGGTACGATTAATCTGCAGGGCACAGAGCCTGTGGCGGACCTTACGCTGACAACGAAGAACGTGCGCATTGAGCCGCTGATGGTGCTTGTGGGCAAGCCCGATATAGTTACCGGTAATCTTGATAATGTGATGCAGGTAAAAGGCAGCCTCAGCCATCCTTATATTCATGGCAAGGTGCATGCTGCCGATGGCAGTGCCGCCAAGCAGCTGTTTAATAATATCAGCGGTCATTATGCTTATGAGGACGGTCTGCTGAGATTGCAGGATTTTGTAGTCAATGCCTTTTACGGCAGCCTGACCTTGGATGGCACTATGACGGCAGACCAAAGACTGAACTTTGTTATGGATGCCAAGAATGTTGATCTGGAGCATTTGCCGATAAGTGATGATACAGTCGATTTGGGCGGCAAGGTTAATGCTAAGGGACATTTGAGCGGTACCCTCACAGCTCCCTTCTTTGACGGCGAAGTCAGCAGTGAAAAGATAACTGTCAATGGTGAAGCTTTAACGGAGCTGGAAGGAACGCTTGCCAGCAACGGACGTGATAAGAATAAGCTGAATGCTTCTTTTAAGCAGCCTTATCGTGACGACCCTGTCAATTACGGCTTATACAGTGCAGACCTCAATCTCAACCTTGTGCAGCATTATATTGAGGGCAAGGTGGAAAATATTTGGGGTGATATCGGCGGCCTGCTGCGCATGGCGCGCCTGGATTACGATATCAACGGCCTGATGCAGGGACAACTGCTGTTCAGCTATAACGGCCGTGGTGAAGGCGTAAAGATTACAGCTGCAGCCGATAATGTAAAAATTCATGATCTTAATTATGCCCACATGCGTTTTGAAGGACGCATGGATAAGGGCGGCGTGCTACATTTTGACAATGTCAGACTGCAGGAGCAGGACGGCGTAAGCGATAGAGGAATTATCGCTGTCGGCGGTTCGATTGATATTAAGCAAAAGCTGTTGGATGTAGAGGCTGCCGCAGTGAAGGCTAACCCGGCGATTGTAACTGCAGTCATGAAGAATCCGCCGGAAATCAAGGGTGAAACGGATATGCTGGTGCAGGTGCATGGCAGCTTTGACAATCCTCAGGGAACAGCTTCGCTGGAAATTACCAACGGTTCTGTTGCCGGCGTAAGTGTGGACGAGCTTACCGCAATGCTGGCGCTGGCCGACGATAATATTAAGCTGCAGCAGCTGATTGCGACTAAGGATGCTTACGGCGTCAGTGCAGCGGGTGATATTCCGCTTGATTTGTTCCGTGATAAAAAACAGCGCCGTAATCCTGATGCACAGATGAATATCGTGATGGATCTGGATAAGGCGCGCCTGGGAATTTTGCCGGCGCTTACTAAAATGGTTGAATGGGGCGTAGGCGATACACAGGGTAAAATTCGTCTGGCCGGTACGTTGGAGGAGCCGCTGCTTTTCGGTTCAGTTAAAATAGCCGGCGGCAGTGTTAAGGCTAAATATATCAACACAGTCTTTGATGATATTAATCTGGATGTGGTGTTTAACGGCAATACCGTACAGCTGAAGAATCTTTCTACTAAATTAGGCAAGGGTACGCTCAGTGCCGAAGGCAGCTATGCACTGCATACCGATGCTGATACAGCCTACAGTCTGCATATCAAGGCGGATAAGGTACAGCTGGCCTCCAAGATTTTCACCGGTACGATTACGAGTGATGTAACCTTGCAGCCGGAGCAATATCCGGATATGAAAAACCGTAAGGGCAATGCTGCACCGCCGATGGCCTTCCGCCCGCGTATCAGCGGCAGTCTGCGTTTGGATGATGTGCTGATTAACATGCCGACGGTACCCGAGCTGGGTGAGGGCGACAGCAACATAGGCCTCGATATGAAGCTGGTACTGGGCCCGAAGGTACATTTGTATAACAGCTATCTGTATGATATCTGGCTTAAGGGCGGCATTGATATCAAGGGCAGCACACGCTTCCCGATGATTGATGGTACGATTAAGGCCGATAAGGGTACAGTAAAATATCTGCGTACAGACTTTAAGCTGAATCAGGCCGGTCTGGTATGGGTTGATCCCGGCAGCTTCCTGCCGAACGTAAATCTGGACAGCACAGCGCGCTTCAGCCGTTATAACATTTTTATGAAGATTAACGGTCCTGTAAGCGAAATGGATTTGCAGCTTACCAGTGATCCGCCGCTGACACAAAATACGATTGTGCGTATGCTGACGCTGCAGCGCGAAAGTGCGGGCAGTAACGAGGTTACCGGTGATGATATGGCAAATCTGATGACTGTCGGCCTGCAGATGACAGTGCTGGGTGACGTGGAGATGTTTGTCAAACAGACATTGGGACTTGACCAGTTCCGTATCTACACCGGCAAAACACGCTCCGGTATTGGTTTTGAAAGCTCTTATGACCGTAATAAAGAGTTGACGGCAGATGACAAAAACCAGTATAATGTTTTAGTAAGCAAATATCTTAATAATAATTTTATGATTGGTTATACAACAAGCTTTGATGCTGTTGACAGAAGCATTTTCGGACAGTACGATATCAGTAAGCACATGAATATCACTTATTCACGCAGCTACGATATGTCGAATTATCCGAAGGACTGGTATGGCCTGGAATATAAGATTTCGTTCTAAGCAAAGAATATTTTACGAGAGGAGGTGAACAGATGCTGCAAGGATATCTGGAAGAGCTGCGCAAGACTTCGCTGCTGGAGCCGGAAGAAGAGCTGGAGCTTTGGCGGCGTGATGCTGCCGGTGACGAAGCAGCACATCAGCGCCTGATGACAGCTTACCAGCCGTTGGTTTTCAAAATTGCGTCGAGCTTCAGGCTGCCTGAGGCCGATACAATGGAGCTGATTCAGGAAGGCATGGTGGGACTGCTGGAAGCGGCGGAAAGCTATGATTATAAGCGGCAGGTAGCCTTCAGCCTGTTTGCCTCATACCGTATCAGAGGAAGCATGGTAGATTATCTGCGGCACAGCACGGATAAGGGCATGCTTTATCTTGACAGTGAGCTGTCCAAGGGCTTTACCTTAAGTGATGCTCTGCCGTCGGAGCTGGCATCTCCCAGCGAGGTGACGGAACAGCATCTGCTCTGCGAAAAGGTGGCGCAGGCGATGGACCGCCTGCCGCTGAAGGAGCAGCAGGTGCTGCAGGGAATGTACTTGGAGGACAGGCCGGCGCAGGCAGTTGCCGATGCTATTGATGTAAGCCTCGGTCATGTTTACCGTCTGCAGAAGCAGGGTGTGCGCCGTATCCGCGGCATGCTTTCCCGCTTTATACATGAATTTAATAAGGAATAGTATTTAGGCTGATAAATAACGAAAAAAAGCGAAAACGCAAGTTAGCTTTACTAAATCTGTTGTAATCATCTGAAATGACTTGTGAAAACTCAAGGCAGCAGACGATTATATAAGACATAGTTATTAAAAACAATTATGCACAGAAAGGGGTAAAAGCATGACGCAGTCAAGCCGTACATTGTTTCAACGCATCCGCTGTATAAAGAGCAGTCTGGATAAGGCGGAGCAAAGCTTTATGGATAATAAGGATATACGGGGCGAGCTTGATTTGATGCTGGCGGAGGCTGAGCTGAAAAATCTGCGTCGGAAGAAGGACCGCCCCTGGAGCTGGAACCGGCAGGTTCTGGCAGGATGTGCAGCTGTTTTGCTGATAGTTGCCGGTTTTGGCGGCTGGTGCTTTGCCAGAAACCATTACCGTGTGAAGGCGCAGGCTGCGTTGCCGCCGCCTGTGGCAGCACCTGTGGTCAAGCTGGAGCAGAAAATACCGGTGCAGGCTGTGGTGCCCAAGACTGCAGCTATACAGAAACAGCAAGCTAAGGATACACCGGTACAGGAGAAACAAGGCACTCCCGACCGTGTTGCTATATCTAAAGCCGATATGCACAAATTAGTGCAGTCAGCGCGAGTTGAGTTGAGTAACTCTAAATGAAATATGAGGAGGAATATCAATTGAAGAAACAAAAATTATGGCGGCCTTTGACAGTGGGCCTGACAGCAATGATGTTGGCCGCACCTGTCTATGCCGAAGAAATTCAGACACCTGCTATGGGTGCTGATACCTCTGTAACGCAGACTGCACAGTCACAACATCAGGAGGAAAACAAGCTGGCTCCCTATATCGGTAAGACCATTACCAAGCAGATTATTGAGGGTAATGTTGCTGTGCCTGAGGCTGAAATTGCCGCTGCTTTGAAAACCAAACCGGGAATGCAATTTACCGAAGCAGGCCTGAGCGAGGATTTGAGTGCTATTTATGATTTGGGATGGTTCTATGACCTGCGTCCGGAATTCAAGACGGTACCGGAAGGCGTACAGGTAATTTACCATGTTATGGAAAACCCTGTATACCAAAAGACTGAAGTTGAAGGCAACACTGTACTGAACAAGCAAAGAGTTGCAAGCTTCTTTGACCTGGAGCAGGGCAAAATCGCTAATCTGAAGAATATCAATAAATGCGTACAGAAGCTGGAAGAGGAATACCGTTCCAACGGTTACATCCTGGCGCGTGTTACCGACGTGCATATGGAAAAGGACGGTACTCTGAAGGTTGCTGTCAACGAAGGCGTTGTTGAAGGCTTCAAGGTTAAGGGCAACGTAAAAACCAAGGATTATGTTGTTACCCGTGAAATGAAGCTGAAAAAAGGTGAGCCGTTCAATGCCAAGGCTGCCCGCCGCAGTATGCAGCGCGTATATAACCTGGGCTATTTTGAAGACGTTAACATTAAGCTGAATCCGGGCCGTGAGCCTAACGGTGTTGAAGTAGAAATTTCCGTAGTTGAAATGAATACCGGCACCTTCGGTATCGGCGCAGGCTACAGCAATGCCGACGGCTTTGTAGGCATGGTTTCTATCGGCGATAAGAACTTCCGCGGTATCGGTGACAAGATTAACCTGCGCTGGGAGTTCGGCGGCGAGGATAACAAGAACTATGACTTCAGCTATACCCGCCCCTGGCTGGATGACAAGGAAACCAGTGCTACCATTAACCTTTACGATATTACCAACGAATATGCCGATTACAATATCGACGGTGACGAAATTGCCCGTTATGACAAAAAGCGTCGCGGTCAGGAAATTACCTTCAGCCGCAGAACCCATAATGAATTTGTCAGCAACTACATTACGATTAAAAACCGTGATGATATCTATAAGGGGCCTGCTGACGGCTACGAAGGCGATGTTAACCAATACTATGAAAAGGAGTTTGAACAAAGTCCTCATTTTAAGAAAGAATGGATGCCTCAAACTCCTGAAGAGCGCCGTAAGGAAAACTTTGGTGTTACCCGCAGCATTACCTTCGGCCGCGTATATGATTCCCGCGACAACGTCTATGATCCGCATGAAGGCAAGCGCATCGGCTACAGCGTAGAATGGGCCGGCGGCATGGGCGGTGACTTTGACTTCACCAAATGGACCGCTGACTGGCGCTACTACTTCCGTGCAGGCGGCGAAAGCGTTTGGGCATTGAATTTGGGCGCAGGCTATGCAAGCGGCGATATGCCGTTGTCTCAACGCTTCACCATGGGCGGCAGTGACACCCTGCGTGGCTATGAGGATGACCAGTTCCGCGGCAACAGCATGCTGAAGGCAACTCTGGAATACCGCTTCCCGATTGTCAAGAAGGTTCAGGGCGTACTCTTTACCGATAACGGTTATGCATGGGATAAACGACATGAGGATGAATTTGATATGGGCCTGCTCAAGAACAGCTACGGCGTTGGGCTGCGTATCAACTCTCCGCTGGGACCGGTAAAACTGGACTATGGCTACGGCGAGGATGGTGGCAAGTTCCACTTTAGCTTTGGTGGACAGTTCTGATTTTGCGGAGAATATTTAGGCTATGAAGCTGAATAAGATTCTGTTCTGTGCTGCAATGACAAGCATCTTGCCATTGCAGCATGCTTTTTCTGCACCGGTTAACAGTGTAGAAGTACAAGTTATAGATACTAACGGCGGCACCAGCCAACTGCTGCTGCAAAAGATGAGTGGCAGCATGCAGGTGGTGGCGGACCAGCTGTTTATTGATAAGGATACGGCGATGATTACCGCGGCCGGGGAGGACTATGCCCGCCTGCTGACGGAAATCGGCGACAGGGTATTCACCGGCTACGAGCTTACTGATGTTAAGCTGGATGTAGGCGAAAATACACAGGTGAAGCTGTATGCACGTCCCTGGAACAAGGTTATCGAAAAACCGTTTATCGATTTGCAGTTTTCCGGAGTAGAGCCGCAGACGGCGGCGCTGCTGGAGCGGCGTATTCCTGCGCTGCATGCTCAGCTGGAGCAGGCCATCAGCGGTGCATCGGTGGATGCGGGTGACTGGGCCGGCGGCGTACTGCGCAAGCTGGTACGCAGCGAGGTGCAGGCACAGCTGCCGGAATTTAAGCCGGCGGTGGATGTGTTGCAGGAAAACGGACGCACGGTAGTGCAGGTCGTTATCTATCCCGTAGGACAACTGGTTCGTAATATCCGCTATGAATTACGCAGTGAGGCTATTCCCAATGTGCTTTTGATGAAGCTGAAGTATAAATATGCCGGCGAATGCGACAAGCTGCGCGGTTTGCCTGTTGCTTATGTGCAAAGGCACCGTCAGGAGCTGGAGCAGCAGCTTTTAGAAAAGCTCATGACTGAGCCGGAGGTAAAAAATTATCAGCTGCGCCCGGAGATTAAAATTACTCCCGGTGCTGATCTCGGCGTAAATATTATGATTGAATCGGATGATTATAAAATCTGGTTTGAGGGCTATGGCGACATCGGCCGTGATAAGGAAAATCTTTCCGGCAAGGCGCATCTTGGTAAAATGATTTCGCCGCACGATGAGATTTTCGGTGAGGCGGAGGTTATCCTGAATAACGTACAATGGCGTTTCGGCACAGGATATACGCATTATTGGGGCAAGAGCGGCTGGAGCTACGTACGGCGCATACCGATAGGCGACAATAATTATCGTCTGGAGTACAGCCTGAGTCCTAAATGGCGTTTGCGTGTCGAGCATTTTTCCGGTGATAACCGTAATGAATTTGCGGTGCGCTACCGCATTCATGAATTCCTTAGCGCGGAATATGTTTACGGCGGTAAGGATTTTTACCTGCGTCTGATAGGAAATCTCTAGCAATTCTTGAAAGAATTAGCGCAGGCTGATATAATAAGATATATTATTGCAACAGACAGTACAAAAACGGATGACGGCAGCTTGCTGCTGTTTTCTGCTGTTGTAGCTTCTGAATTTTTGTATGAGGAAAAGAAGGTAGGGATTTAGATTATGATGCAGAAATTGCGTAACCCTAAAAATGTAAAGCTGATCTCCTTGTTTGTAGCAGCGATTTTCGTACTGGGCTGCTTTGCGCTTTCCGTAACGCAGAGCGGTGTAGGCAAGAGTGCTTTTGCCGCTTCCAGCGAATCCGCTATCGGTGTAGTTAACTATCAGATGCTGGTAGCACAAAGCCCGGATCTGAACGACGTTAATACAGCCATGAACAAAGAAATCGAAGCTGCCCAAAAGGATTTCAATGAGAAAAGCAAAACCATGAATGAGGCAGAAAAGAGAAAGTATTATACTCAGACTCAGGAACGTCTGGCTAACAAACAAAAAGAGCTGATGGACCCTGTACTGAAGAAGATTGAAGCTAGCATCAAAAAGATTGCTGACAAAAAAGGTCTGGCAGTTGTAGTAGATAAGAACACTGTTGTTTTCGGCGGTGTAGATATTACCGACGAGGTTGCCAAGGCTATGCAGGCAGGCAAATAACAGCTTCTGCAGCGCTGCTGCTCTGAAGTTGGCAGCTTGCCTTGTGTAATGGCAATTTAATCGCGGTATTTACGGATGGACAGCAATGTTATTGGAGGCAGGCATGAAGAAGAACAAGCTGGTAAAAATAAGTGCTATTATTGCAGCTGCTCTGCTGATTTCGGCATGCAGTACCAATGTCCGGGGACCGCAGGAAAAAATTGCTGTTATCAACTGGGAGCAGGCGGTAAGCGCCCATCCTCAGTATGCTAAGCTGGAGCAGGGTGAAAAAATTCTGCAGGATTTGCTTAATAAGCGTAAAGGTCAGGAAGAGCTGGCCAAGGCGCAGCTAAGCAGCCTGAATAAGCTGCGCAGTTTGCGGCAGCTCAGCCAGCAAAGCTTTATGGAGGCGGATTTCAATACCCGTATGGTAGAACAGAGGGAGATTGAAAATGCCAAGCTCCAGAAGTTTGTGGCACAGGCTGAGGCAGATGCTGACAATCAGCTGGCTGCACGCAAAAAAGATGTCGAAGATGCCTATAAGCTGAAATTATTTAATCTGCGGGCTCTTCTGGAGGCTGTTAAAATGAAGCCTGATGAACGTCAGGCTGTTGAAAAACAGCTGCAGGAGCTGCAGAAAGAGCGCGGTGCGCAGATTGCCGAGCTGCAGGCGGAAAAACGCCGTCTGGTTGACGCTAAGGTACTGCCGTATAAGGCAGAAGCCGAGCAGCGGATACGTGATATGGCGCAGCAGCAGCATGCTCAGGCTATACAGCAGCTTAAATCGCCGGAGGAACGCGACAAGGAAATGCTTGACGCAGCACCGAAGGCCTTCAATAATGCACTGAGTATTATAGACAGAGAAATTGATAAGCAGCAGGAAAAGAACGATAGCCTGAAGAAGCAAATCAATCAGGATATCGAAAGCCAGGCTGTGAAGCTGGCGCATGAGCGCGGCTATACTATTGTTTTCAATAAGTTTAGAGTTAATATGAAGGCAGAGGATATTACCGCTGCTATAATAAAGGCCATGAAAAAGGCATGATATTGTTAAGTGCCCGGGCCTGATATGAGCTATAATTAAGTGAGGTTAAAAATTATGAAAAAAATTATTGCCGGTCTGATGATTGCAGCGTCTATGTTTACTTTCGGCTGCAGCGGACGTAATGCTGATTTTGGTACTGTTGATATGAGCAAGATTGAAGCAGAAGCTCCTATCGTAAAAACAACTCAGGAAGATGTAACTAAAAAAATGACCGACCTGAAAACCCAGATGGATAAGGACATGGAAGGCAAAACCGGCGATGATGCCAAAAAGGTTGCCGAAGATTACGGTGCAAAAGCTAAGCTGATTCAAAGCGAAGCACAAAATAAGCTGAAGGCCAGCTTGGATACTGCTCTGAAGCAGGTTTCCGACGAGAAAAAGCTGGGCGCTATTTTAGACAAGCGTGCCGTTCCTCAGGGCGGTACCGATGTTACCGGTGACGTAATTGCAAAAATGAAATAAGCAGCACCCTGAAGCGGGCGGATAGTCCGTCCGCTTTTTGCGTAAGCGGCTTTATGGTGGAGGTATGAAATGGAGAAGAGTGTACAAGAATTAGCAGAATTTTTAAAAGGCACGGTAGAGCATGATAACCCCGAATTGCGCATTACCGGCGTTAACGGACTGGTTGAGGCAGGACCGAAGGATATTTCCTTTGCGGTGCCGCCGCATGTAGAGCACTGTCATCTCAGCAAGGCCGGCGTAATGGTTCTCAGTTCCGAAGACCCGGAGCTTGACGGACGCCCTGTTATCAGAGTTGCTAACCCGCGTGCGGCTTTTGCCGCACTGCTGGAGCTGTTCCGTCCGCAGGAAGAGGTTGAGCGTGTTATCAGTCCTTATGCTTATGTATCCAAGAAGGCAAAAATCGGCAGCAATGTTGCTATTCAGCCCTTTGCTGTTGTTGAGGATGATGCCGAAATCGGCGACGGCTGCGTAATCTATCCGCATGCTTATGTCGGCAAGCGCGTAAAAATGGGCAAGGATTGTACCATTTATCCTAATACCACTATCCGTGAGGACTGTGTACTGGGTGACAGAGTTATTCTGCAGTCCGGTTCTGTAATCGGCGGCGACGGCTTTGGCTATATTACCCAAAACGGCAAGCACAGCAAGGTGCTGCAGACCGGTAATGTAGTGCTGCAGGATGATGTAGAAATCGGCAATAACACCTGTATCGACCGTGCTACAGTTGACAGCACTATCGTTGGCAAGGGCACCAAGATCGATAACCTGGTACATCTCGGCCACAACGATATCTTAGGTGAAAACTGCCTGGTTGTTGCTCATGTAGGTATTTCCGGCAGTGTAACCGTAGGCAACAATGTTACCTTTGCTGGTCAGGTTGGTACTGTCGGTCATATTACCATCGGCAGCAACTGCGTCTTTGGCGGCAAAACCGGTATTACCAATAACGTTCCTGACAATTCCGTTATGGGCGGCTTCCCTGCAATGCCTATGAAGGAATGGCTGCGTCAGGAAGCAAATCTGCGCAAGGTGGGCGATATGCTCAAGCGCGTCAAAGCTCTGGAAAAGGAATTGGCAGAGCTGAAAAAATAATAGGGTGGTGAAAGCTTGTTAGGTTATTATATAGTCAAGCTTTTTAGTAAATTTATGTGCATCTCCCCCATGTTGCTGCGCAAGCTGGTGGCAAAATTCCTGGGCAGCGTAGCAGTGGCGGTTGTACCGCGCTGGCGTATGCAGATGGCAGAGGCCAATATCCGCGAATGCCTGGGGGTTGACGAAGCAAGAGCTGCGGAAATCGCTGCAGACAGTCTGCATCGCTTCGGCCGCATGGTCGTTGAGGTTATGCGCTTCCCGCTGCTGAATAAGGATAATATTGACCAGAAGGTAAAGGTAGAGGGCCTGGAATATCTGGAGGCTGCTTATGCTCAGGGCAAGGGCGTCATAATGGCTACAGGTCACTACGGCAACTGGGAGCTTTTGGGTGCTACCGTAGCGCTGCATGGCTACCCGATGCTTTCGATTACCCGTAAGCAGAACAACGGTCATATGGATAAGCTAATTAACGAATTCCGCCAGATGGTGGGACAGAAGGTTACCTATAACCGTGGCGAGCATGGCCTGCTGGCTATCAGCCGTATGCTGCGCGAAAAAAATCTTCTGGGCATTCTTTATGACCAAGATACAAACGACGATGGCGTGCGTATTGACCTGTTCGGCAAGGATTCTGTTATCCCTATGGGACCGGCGGCGCTTTCGCGTATTTACGGTTCACCGATTTTACCTATCTTTCTGCACAATAATACAGATGGCACCTGTACGGCTAAAATCTATCCTCCCTTGTACACCCCGAAAACAAAAAACAAGGAGCAGGATTTTTATGCGGTAACCCGTGAGCTGGTGACAATATTGGAGCATGAGATTATTGCGCATCCGGAAATGTGGTTCTGGGTGCATGACCGTTGGAAAGACGGACGCCAGCGTTTTGGCAGAAAAAAATAAATTCAATCAAGGAGGAGTAAAATGACCGAGCAAAAAAAGGAATACCAGCATACAATTGCTAAAGAGGTATCCTATTCCGGCATTGGTCTGCATTCCGGCAAGGATGTACTTATGACACTGAAGCCTGCAGAGGCTGACACAGGCATTGTCTTCGTCCGTACCGATTTACCCGGCAGACCGGAAATAAAGGCTTTACCGGAAAATGTAAGCTCCACGGTAAAGGCAACAACACTTAGTGCAAACGGTGCTGAGGTTTTTACGGTTGAGCATCTTATGGGTGCGCTGTCTATGATGGCGATTGACAATATCCGTATTGAAATGTCTTCCCCGGAGCCGCCGGTAACCGACGGCAGTGCCAAGGTTTTCTGCGAGCTGATTGAAAAAGCAGAACCGATGCAGCAGGAGGCAGAGCGTCATATATATGCCGTTGACAAAGCATTTTCCGTTTATGACAATGACCGTTATATCGTTATTTTACCTTATGACGGCTACAGAATTTCTTTTACATCCATTAACAGTCATCCGATGCTGGGAACCCAGTATTTCGATATCCTGCTCGATAAGGAGAGCTTTAAAAAGGATATTATGGCTGCCAGAACAGTTGCTTTTACTTCCGAGCTGGAAATGCTGCGTAAGATGGGCCTGGGCCTTGGCGGTTCGTTAGAGAATGTAGTTGTTTTTGATGATGAAAAAATTCTTTCGGTTCCGCGTTTTGACGATGAACTGATCAGACACAAGATTCTTGATGCCATTGGCGATTTGTATCTGCTGGGACCGATTAAAGCGCATGTTATTGCCGTAAAAACCGGACATGCGTTTAACTCGCAAATCGCTAAACAAATTCAGGCTTACAGAACAAAGGGGGAGTAATAAATGACAGTATTAGATATTAACGAAATTAAAAAGATCCTGCCGCATCGTTATCCGATGCTTTTGGTTGACCGCATTCTGGAAGTTGAACCTATGAAACGCGCAGTAGGTATTAAAAACATTACCGCTAATGAAATGCAGTTCTTAGGTCATTTTCCTAATGAACCGATTATGCCCGGTGTTCTGCTGATTGAGGCTATGGCTCAGGTTGGCGGCGTTGCTATGCTGTATCCGGAAGAAAACCGCGGCAAGATTGCTGTTTTCGCTAAAATAGACAATGTACGCTTCCGCAAGCAGGTTGTGCCCGGCGACCAGGTTGTAACCACCGCTGAGGTAACTAAAATTATGCGTGGTAATATGGGTATCATTCATTGCGAGGGTAAGGTTGACGGCAAGGTTGCCTGTGAATGCGACTGCACCTTTGCTATTATGGACCCGAAAAAAAATTAATCAGCAAAATATAAAAAAGGCTGTAATTGATAGTATAAGCGAGCAATACAGCTAAAATTAATGCTAAATTCATTTAACTGTGGTTTTTGTAATGTTAAAAATCGTGGATGCCTGTGATTATAGTATTATATTTGTATTTAATTGCTTGATTAACATCTTGTTTGGGGAGTGAAAATAATGAGTTCGGTTATTATGCCAACCAATGGTATCCATGAAACTGCAATCATTCATCCGTCTGCTAAAATCGGCAAGGACGTAAGCGTAGGTCCTTATGCTGTTATCGACGAAGATACGGAGATTGGCGACGGCTGCGTGATTGGCGCACATGTGACTATCCATCCATATACTAAAATCGGCAAGAATTGCCACTTTTTCCCGGGCTGCTCTATTGGCGCAGTACCGCAGGATTTAAAATTTGTAGGTGAAAAAAGCTATACCATTATAGGTGACGGCGGCAGCTTCCGTGAATGCTGCACTGTTCACCGTGCATGCGGTGAAGGCAACGAAACCCGTATCGGCAATAACATCCTGATGATGGCCTACACCCATGTAGCACATAACTGCATCGTGGGCAATAATGTTATTATGTCTAACGTTGCAACACTTGCAGGTCACGTTATCGTTGAGGACCGTGCTGTTATCGGCGGCTTATCTGCAGTACACCAGTTCTGCAAGATTGGCCGTAACGCAATGATCGGTGGTATGGCACGTGTAACCCAGGATGTTCCTCCGTTCATGATCTGCGCCGGTGACCCCGCTTTTGTTTCCGGTCTGAACAGCGTAGGTCTTTCTCGTGCAGGTATGCCGGTTGAAGAACGCAGCGAGCTGAAAAAGGCTTTCCGCATTCTTTATCGCAGCGGTCTGCCGCTGCAGGAAGCAATCAGCACTATGGAGCAGGAGCTGACAAGCTCTGAGCCTATGGAACATCTGATGCGTTTCCTGCGTAATGTAGAACGCGGCATCATCCGTACACGCAGAGGCTAAGGCTATGGAGGTGCTGGGCGTACTTTCAGGTGTCGGACATCTGCCGGTAGAGGTAGCACGCTCAGCGAAAGAGCTGGGTTACCATGTTGTCGCTGTAGGTGTTGTTCCCGGTATTGACGAGGAGCTGCCCGGCAGTGTTGATGTTTATTACGATATCAACATCGGCAAAATCGGCAAGATTATTTCTACGCTGAAAAAAAATAAGGTTACCAAGGTCACAATGATCGGCAAGGTAACAAAGGAAGTTTTGTACAAAGCAGGCAGGATTGTTCCTGATCTGCGGGCGATAAAAATTTTGGCCACCATTCCGGACCGCAAGGATGATACTATCATGAATGCGATTGTCAAGGAGCTGGAGGACGAAGGCATTGAGGTTATGGATCAGACCTTATTGATTAAACCGCTGCTGCCGCCGCCCGGTGTTCTGACCAAGCGTAAGCCTACGGAGGCAGAGCTTGCGGATATGGAATTCGGTTTTGAGATGGCCAAAGCCATCGGCGGATTGGATATCGGTCAGACCGTTGTTGTAAAAAATCGTGCCGTTATGGCGGTAGAAGCGATTGAAGGCACTGATGCCTGCATTCTGCGCGGCGGTTTTTTAGGCAAGGGCGGCGTTATCGTAGCCAAGGCTGCCAAGCCGAAGCAGGACCAACGCTTTGATATTCCCGGTTTCGGTACGACGACGATTGAATCAATGATTCACGCCGGTGCTACAGGAGCTGTTATTGAAGCAGGTAATACTATCATTCCGGAGCGCGAAAAGGTGATAGCGCTGGCAGATGAGCATAATATTACCATTCTTGTAAAATAAATATCGGAAAAATTTCGTATTTCTTAGCGGCTGATAGCTTATGTCAGCCGCTTTTTGTGTTATAATATATACTGAATATATATAGGTAAATGCAAGGAGACATCATGGCGAAAATATTAATATCTGCCGGAGAAGCCTCTGGCGATATCCATGCAGCTGCTGTGACTGCTGCTATAAAAAAACTTGATAGCAAGGCCGAGGTTTTTGGTATGGGCGGCGACGCTCTGCGCAAGGCCGGCGGCGAGGTGCTGTGGGACATTAAGGACCACGGCGTAATGGGTTTTGTGGAGGTTATCCGCAAACTGCCTGATTTATTCCGTCTGCGCAGTGATTTTGCGCGCATTATGGACGAACGCAAGCCGGACTGTCTGGTAGTTGTCGATTACCCCGGTTTTAATATGAAGCTGGCTAAGCTGGCTCACGATAAAGGAATTCCCGTTGTATCATATATTGCTCCGTCGGCATGGGCCTGGAACAAGGGCCGTGCCAAAAAGGTTGCGAAAATAGTGGATAAGGTTGCCTGCATCTTTCCTTTTGAATACGATGTGTACAAGGAAGCAGGTGCTCCCGTAGAGTTTGTAGGTCATCCGCTGCTGGATATTGTACATCCTACGATGACCAAGGCTGAGGCTGAAGCCTGGGCCGGCAAGCAGCCCGGCAAAAAACTGATATTGCTGATGCCCGGCAGCCGTCTGATGGAAATTGAAAAAATGCTGCCGACGCTGCTGGCAGGTGCAAAGCTTTTAAAGCAGCAGTTGCCTGATGTGCAGTTTGTTATGCCGCGCGCTAACACAATTCCGCTTGCTATGCTGCAGGAAAAAATTGCGGCGTATGGCATTGAGGTAAAAATTACCGAAGGCCATAACTATGATTTGTTCAGTGTAGCGGATTTGGCGCTGGCTACCAGCGGTACGGTAACGCTGGAGGCTGCTTTGTGCGGACTGCCGAGTGTTATTGTTTACCGTACTTCCGCACTGAATGCTTTTATCGCGCGTTTGGTAATCAATATCCCCAATATCGGCTTGCCGAATATTGTTGCGGGCAAAACGATTATGCCGGAGCTGCTGCAGGAGGACTTCACCCCGGAAAAATTAGCGAAAACTGCAGTAGAGCTTTTGCAGCCTGAGCGTCAGGCACAGCTGCAAAGCGATTTGGCATATATGAAGCACAGACTTGGTGAACCCGGTGCGGTAAACCGCGTTGCTCAATTAATCTTAAAAATAACTGAGGAGAGAAAATGAATTTATACCTTCGAGCATTGAAATATGTAAAAGCCTATTGGATGCGTGCGCTGGCAGCGCTTATCTGCACCGGCATTGCCTCCGGCTGTACTGCTTATCTGCCTTGGGTTATCAAGGATATGGTAGACCAGGTTCTGCGAGATAAGGATACATCCATGCTGAACTATATTGTAATCAGCATTGTGGTTGTTTTTATTATCCGCGGTGTTTCCTATTACGGACAAAGCTATCTGATGAACTATGTCGGTCAGCGTGTGATTATTGATATCCGCAGGGATGTTTTTGAAAAGCTGCAGCGTTTAAGTATGAGCTTTTATGACAAGCATAAAACCGGTACCATTATGAGTTATGTTACTAACGACGTTAATGCGTTGCAGTCCGCGATGGTAGAAAACGTTGTGGAAATGTTTACCGAAAGCGTTATTCTTATCGTATCTATCGCTATGATGCTGTATCTGGACTGGAAGCTGTTCCTCGTAACCTTTGCAACCTTCCCGGTTGTACTGTTCTTCATTGACAGCTTCGGTAAGCGCATCCGTAAATCCGGCAGCCGTATTCAGGAGGCTGCTGCTGACATTACTTCTGTACTGCAGGAGGTTGCTTCCTCTCCGCGTGTTATCAAATCCTTTGTGCGCGAAGGCTATGAGGTAGAGCGCTTCGACAAGGAAAACATGAACAACTTCCGCGCCAATATGAAGTATGCGCAGCTTTCTTCAACGCTCACCCCGACGATTGAATTTGTTGCGGCTGTCGGCGTTTCCATTATTCTCTGGTACGGCGGCAACAGCGTTATCAACGGCAGCATTACCGCAGGCTCTCTGGTAGCTTTCCTGACCTATGCTGTTAATATTTCTAACCCGATTAAACGTTTAAGCCGTGTTATCGGCAATATTCAGAAGGCATTGGCTGCAGCGCAGCGTGTTTTCGACGTATTGGATTTGCCTGAGGTTATAAAAAATGCACCTGATGCCAAGGCTCTGCCGAAGGTAAAAGGCGATGTACGCTTTAATGATGTAAGCTTTGCTTATAACGAAAACGAAGAAGTGCTCAGCCATGTTTCCTTCGAGGTTAAGCCCGGCGAAATGATTGCCTTTGTCGGTCCTTCCGGTGCTGGTAAGTCTACCGTAGCCAGCCTGTTGCCGCGTTTCTACGATGCGACTAACGGCAGTATTACGATTGATGGGCAGGATATCCGTAAGGTTACGCTGGATTCCCTGCGTGAGCAGGTTGGTATTGTACCGCAGGAAACAGTGCTGTTCAACGGTTCTGTTTATGATAACATTCTTTACGGACGTCTTGATGCGACACGTGAAGAGGTAGAGGCTGCAGCGAAGGCTGCGAATGCCCATGACTTTATTATGCAATTGCCTAACGGCTATGAAACAATGCTGGGTGACCGCGGTATGAATATTTCCGGTGGTCAGCGTCAGCGCATTTCTATTGCCCGGGCAATATTGAAGAACCCGCAGATTCTGATTCTCGACGAGGCAACCTCTGCACTCGATACAGAAAGCGAGCGCGTGGTACAGGAGGCTCTGGACCGCCTGATGGTAGGCAGAACGTCCTTTGTTATTGCGCATCGTCTTTCGACGATTAAAAATGCTGATAAGATTATGGTTTTGGAAAATGGCCAGCTTATCGAGCAGGGTAACCATGATGAGCTGATGGCTATGGACGGGCTGTACGCGCATCTGTATAAGATTCAGTATCGCAGCAAGGAAGTCAAGTAATGCGAAAAGAGGTTAGTAAATGTATATACTCTACAATATTCTTATTTTAATAGTGCTGGTAATTTTTATTGTCCCCTATTACACTTACCGCCTGTTTACAGAAAAAGGCTTCGCCTTGCGCTTTAAGCAGAGCCTCGGTTGTGTAGATGAAGAGGATATTGCCAAGGTTGCCGGCAAGGACTGTGTATGGATTCATGGTGCATCCGTAGGCGAAATTGTTGCCACCAGCCCGCTTGTTAAACAAATCCGCAAGGAAATACCCGAGCGCCCGGTATTGGTATCTGCCTTTACCGTAGGCGGTTATAACATGGCCAAGCAGATTATTCCCGAAGCAGATGCTATTATCTACTTCCCGCTGGATTTACCGTTTGTTGCGGAATCTCTGGTCAAGCGTATTCACCCCGGTGTCTTTATGCCGGTAGAAACAGAGCTGTGGCCTAATTTCCTGCGCGCTATCCGCGAACGTCATATACCTGTAATGATGGTAAATGGCCGTATCTCCGAAAAATCCGTAAAAAATTACAAATATCTTTATGGTATCTGGGATGATATGCTAAATACTGTAACCCGTTTTTGCATGCAGTCCAGCATTGATGCCGATTATATTGCGCATCTCGGTGCCGACCGCAGCAAAATCTTTGTTACCGGTAATACAAAATTTGACCAGACCTATGCGGAGGTTACGCCGGAGGATTTGGCGAAATACCGCTTTGAGCTGGGATTGAAAGAGGATTATCCTATTATCGTTGCCGGCTCTACGCATCCCGGCGAAGAAAAGGTGCTGTTTGAATCCTTCAAGTGCATCCGTAAAAAATATCCGCATGCACGTCTGATTATCGCACCGCGTAAAACTGCCAGAGCAGATGAAATTGCCAAGCTGGCAAGCCATTACGGCTATGAAACAGGCTTCCGCTCCAAGATGCTGGAGAAAAGCGGTGAGCGCAAGGAATATCCTTTGCTGATTATCGATACCATCGGTGAGCTGGGACGTATTTATGCTGTCGGCGATGTTGTGTTCGTCGGCGGTTCCTTCAGCAATACCGGCGGTCATAACGTACTGGAGCCTGCTGCCCATGCCAAACCGATTCTCGTCGGCCCGAGCATGCAGAACTTTAAGGATTCCTATGCACTGTTGAGCAAGGTTAAGGCCTGCAAGATGGTTAACAATAACGATGAACTGACGAAGGAAATGCTGGATATTCTGGGCAATGACGAGCGTCGCACGCAGATGGGTGCAGCTTCCCTGCAGGTTATCAAAGAGAACCGCGGCGCGGATGTGCGCAGCATCCATTATCTCAAGGAACTGCTTGATTTAACTGCTGTGCCTGCCCGTGAATACAAAAGCTATCCGATTAATACGCGTAACCTGACGGATGAAGGCGGCGGACGCCTGCGTCACGGTGATGCGATTATCCAATATGTTATGCAGGTTGCCTATGGTCCGGAAACTCCGTTCTTCGGCTGGCTGTTGCTGGCAGTTCTGCGTGGCATGTCTTATTTATACGAATTCGGCGTTTGCTGCAAGCTGTCTATGTATAATTGCGGCCTGCTGCATAGAGAAAAGCTGAACTGCTGCGTTATCTCTATCGGTAATATTACCGTCGGTGGCACCGGTAAAACTCCTACCGCCCAGAAGATGGCGGCAATTATCAAGTCTATGGGCTATCGCGTTGTTATCCTGAACCGCGGCTACCGTTCGCATTGGGGCAAGGAGCTGGGCGTAGTTTCCGACGGCAATAAGATTTTCATGACTGCCTATGAAGCAGGTGACGAAGCTTACCTGATGGCCAAGACTTTGCCGGGTATTCCGGTAATCATCGGCAAAAACCGTGCCGTTACCGGCCGTTATGCCGTTGAAAAGCTGAATGCCGAGGTTATTATTATGGATGATGGCTATCAGCACTGGCAGCTGGAGCGCGACCTGGATGTCGTCTTGGTAGATACGCTGAATATGTTCGGCAACGGCTGTGTGCTGCCGCGCGGTACTCTGCGTGAGCCGCTCGAAAACCTGAGCCGCGGCGATTTGTTCCTGCTGACCAAAACCGACCAGAGCAGCAAGCTGAGCCGCATTCAGCTGCGTCATACTATTGCCAAATATAATGACAAGGCACCGATAGTAGAAAGTATTCACCATCCGAAAAACTTTGTGGAAATTGCCGACTGGTACAAGGGTATTTCCGAAAATATCAAGGATCTGGAAGAGCTGCGCGGCAAGGATGTTATGGTTTTTTCTGCAATCGGCAACCCGTCATCCTTCGAACAGACTCTCTCCAGTATCGGTTTGAATATCATGGAGGCTGTACGCTATCCAGACCATCACGATTACGGTATGCTGGAAATGCAGTACATCAACGAGCGTGCCAGCAGCCTAAAGGCTGTAGCAATGGTTACTACAGCGAAGGATGCTGTTAAGATACCGACTGAATTTATTTATTCTGCCCGCGAAATTCCTTTGTATATCCTGAATATGGATATCTGCATTACCGAGGGCATGGATAAGTTCAAAGAATATATTGATCATGCCATTAAAAAGGAGCTTGATAAAAAATGAAAGTTTTATGCGTAATTCCCGCACGTTATGCTTCTACCCGTCTTCCGGGCAAACCGCTTTCCCTGATTGCAGGTAAGCCGATGATTCAGCACGTTTATGAGCGTGCCTGTCAGGCTAAGCTGCCGGACGAGGTAGTTGTAGCTACCGATAATGAGCTTGTCAAAAAGGCTGTAGACGGCTTTGGCGGCAAAGCAATGATGACCTCTCCCGACCATCCGAGCGGTACCGACCGTCTGGCTGAGGTAGCTTTGAACTATCCCGATGTTGATGTTATCGTTAACGTACAGGGTGATGAGCCGATGATTCCGCCTGAGGTTATTGACCGCCTGGCTGAATGCTTTACCGGTGACAGCGAGCTGCAGATGGCAACATTGAAGGTTGCTATGAACGAGGAGGATTACAACAATCCTGCTGCCGTAAAGGTTGTAACCGACCTTAACGGCTATGCACTGTACTTCTCCCGCAGCCTGATGCCGTATCCGCGCAATAAGCCGGAGGGCTACAAGGTTTACAAGCATGTAGGTATTTATGCTTACCGCCGCAGCTTCCTGCTGAAATATGCAGCACTGCAGCCGACACCACTGGAAAGAGCGGAAAGCCTGGAGCAGCTGCGTGCACTGGAAAATGGTTATAAGATTAAAGTTCTGGAAAGCGATTTCCAGGGCATCGGTGTTGATACCCCCGAGGATTTGGCAGCAGTCAACGAGCTGTTTGCTAAAATGAATAAATAAGCTGGAGGATACTTATGCAAATCGTTAAAGTTGGTAATTATGAAGTAGGTCAGGGCCATCCCCTGATGCTGATGGCAGGTCCCTGCGTGCTCGAAGGCTATGAGCGCAGCCTGATGATTGGTCAGCGTACAAAAGCAATCTGCGACAAGCTTGGCATTCCCTATGTATTTAAGGCTTCCTTTGATAAGGCTAACCGTTCCTCTTATGCTTCCTTCCGCGGACCCGGCATTGAAGAGGGCTTAAAGCTTTTGGCTCAGATAAAAAAGGATCTGGGCGTTCCTGTAGTAACCGATATCCACGAGCCCTGGCAGGCTGAAAAGGCTGCCGAGGTTGTAGATATTCTGCAAATCCCGGCTTTCCTGTGCCGTCAGACCGATTTGGTTTATGCAGCTGCCAAAACCGGCAAGACTGTTAATGTAAAAAAAGGTCAGTTCCTGGCACCTTGGGACATGAAAAATGTTATCAAAAAGGTTGAGGAAGCAGGCAATCATAACATTATGCTGACCGAGCGTGGTGCAAGCTTCGGCTACAACACACTGGTAACCGATATGCGCGGTCTGGCTATTATGCGTGAGCTTGGTTATCCCGTAGTTATGGATGCTACTCACAGCGTACAGATTCCCGGCGGCCAAGGCACCTCCAGCGGCGGCCAGAGCCAGTATGTTCCGCATATGGCACGTGCTGCTGCGGCTGTCGGCATTGATGCACTGTTCTTAGAGGTGCATGATAATCCGGCAGAAGCACTGAGCGACGGCCCGAATATGGTTAAGCTGGACAATCTGGAAAAATTATTGACCGACGTGCTGGCAATCGACAAGATTGTACGCGGCTAAAGGTAGGGTGAGAATATGGAAGCAATGCTAAAGCATGCACAGGATGTTCTGCGCATGGAGGCAGAAGCGATTTTAGAGCTGGTGCCGCGTGTAGATGAAAATTTTGCTGCGGCAGTAAAATTGATTTTAGACTGTCAGGGCCGTACCGTTATTACCGGTATGGGCAAATCCGGCCTGATCGGCCGCAAAATGGCTGCAACCTTTGCCAGCACCGGCACACCATCCTTTTATCTGCATCCTGCAGAGGGTATTCACGGTGACCTGGGCATGGTTACGGAAAGCGATGTTGTTATTGCTCTCTCCAACAGCGGTGAAACTGGTGAGGTTTTGAATATCCTGCCGTCCTTGCGCCGCATCGGGGCAAAGATTATCGCTATGGTCGGCAAGTCTGATTCAACACTTGGCAAGAATGCCGACGTTGTACTTAATGTAGGTGTCAGCAAGGAGGCCTGCCCGCTTGGCCTAGCTCCGACAAGCAGCACGACCGCAGCGCTGGCCTATGGTGATGCGTTGGCTTTGGCGCTGCTCAAAAAGCATAACTTTACCGCAAGTCAGTTTGCTATCTTCCATCCGGGCGGCAGCCTGGGCCGCAAACTGCTTTTGACCGTAGGCAGCATTATGCATAAGGGCGAGGAGAACCCGACTGTACTGGCGGATACCAAGGTACAGGACGCTTTGTTTGTTATTACCGACAAAGGTCTGGGTGCTGTATCCGTTGTTGATGCGGACGGCGTTATGCAGGGCGTGCTTACCGACGGTGATATCCGCCGCGGTCTGAGCAAGGGTGTTGATTTCCTGCAGCGTCCTGTTTGCGAGCTGATGACGAAGTCTCCGAAAACTATTACCGAAGACAAGCTGGCAGCACAGGCTCTGCATCTTATGGAAAGCAACAAGCCGAAACCGATTACAGTATTGCCTGTTATTGACAAAGACAATAAGGTTATCGGTCTGCTGCATATGACCGACCTTGTAAGGCAAGGAGTGGTATAATGATCAGCTGGTTCGACGATGCACAGGATGAGGATGATGAATTTATAGAAGCAGCTAAAGCAATCAGACTGCTGGCTTTGGATGTTGACGGCGTACTGACCGACGGAACTATCTATATTGCGGCAGACGGAGAATGCTTTAAGGGCTTTAACGCAAAGGATGGCATGGGCATCAGCTGTGCTTTGCGCAATGGTCTTGATGTAGCAATTATTACCGGACGCAAAAGCGAGATTATCCACCGCAGAGCTGAGGAGCTGGGCATAACAACCATTATCGAAGGCGCTAAGGATAAGCGTGAAGCGCTGCGTTCCTTGAGAAGGCTGCGCGGACTGTCGGTAGAAGAGGTTGCTTATGTCGGCGATGACCTCAATGATTTGCCGGCCTTTGCCGAGAGCGGTCTGACATTTGCTCCCGATGATGCTGCGGAAGATGTGTATGATGCAGCTGATATCGGTTTGGATAATCCTGGCGGCAGAGGTGCTGTCCGCGAGGCAATAGAGTATATTTTAGCTGCTCAGGACAAATGGGAAAAAATTGTTGCTTCATATGAGCAAGCTGGACAAGGAGATAGACAATAATGTGGCTTTATTATTTATTAAAAACAATGAGTACCGTAATTTCCTGGCTGCCCTATAAGGCAGTTGTGGTTATCGGTAAGGGTATGGGCCACCTCTATCATAAAATTGCCAAAAAGCAGCGTGTGCGTGCAGAGGAAACTATCCGCGAGCGCTTAGGCTATAGTCAGGAGCAGGCCGAGGCTACAATCAAATCGCTGTTTGTGAAGCTTGGCATAACCTTTATGGAAATTATGTATATGCCGGCGTTGAACAAGGACAATATCCGCGGTCTGGTAACCTTTGACCGTCCGGAGGTTCTGTGGGATGCGCTTAAGGAGAAGCATGGCGTTGTTATGCTGGCCTGCCATATGGATAACTGGGAATGGCTGGGCGCTGCACTGGCGCTGAACGGCTTCCCGCTGAGTGCGGTAGAAAAACCGCAGCCTAACCGTGTTTACAGCGATTTTATGAATGAGCTGCGCAAGGGCGTAGGCCAAGAAATTTTTTCGCGTGGTACAAGTGAAATCCTCGGCTGTGCGCGTGCTATGAAGAAGGGCCGTATGCTGGGTCTGATAGCTGACCAGGACGGCGGCTATGACGGCATCTTCGTTCCTTTTTTGGGCAAGATGGCATCAACGCCTAACGGACCGGCATATTTTTCCCGTAAATTCAAAGCACCTATTGTGCCGATTTTTATAGTACGTAAGCCTGACGGCTATGGCCATAAAGCGATTGTACGCGACCCTATCCATTATGAATTCACCGGCGACCAAAAGCTGGATGATTATAATGTTACCCTGAAAATGACTCAGGAAGTTGAAAAAATAATCAAGGAATATCCTGATAACTGGTTGTGGTTCCAGCATCGCTGGAATACACCATACACCCCACAGGAGGAGGAAAAGCAGCCAGATGAAAAATAAGAAAGTAATTCTGTCAGTATTGGCAGGCATTGTAATTGCCGGTGCAATTATTGCCTGGCTGATGCTGAGCGGCGATAAACCTATAACTGTAAAACCGGGTGATGGTGTTACAGCGCAGATTAATGCTTCCTTAAAAAACAGTATGGTTAAAAGGGAAAAGGATGGCAAAAAGCTGTGGGAGTTTACAGTAGAAGAGGTTGTTAACGATAAGGATAAAAACACAGCCTATCTGAAGGGCATCAAAGGCAAAGTTTATCGTGCGGACGGCAGCTTTATCGATATTTCTGCCGATAAAGGCAGTGCCGGCATGAAGAGCAATGACTTTTTCCTAGAGGGTAATATTAAGGCTGTACTGAATACCGGCGGCGAGCTTTATGCCGATAAAATAAGCTGGAATCAGGAAAAAGAGCTTATTACGGCAACAGGACATTTTAAAATGCATAAGGATGCCTATACCGCAACTGCGGATAGTGCTGTAACTACCAGTGCTTTTAAGCATATTAAGCTTAAGGGTAATGCTAAAGTGGAGAAAGGCGGCGAATAAGATGGCTTACAAAAATAGATTACTGCTGACAATGGCTGCAGCCATGCTGGCAGCAGGCATAACAGCAACTGCTTTTGCAGCTCCCGGCAATTTCAGCGTTCAGGCTGATGAGCTGGAGTATGACCTGGGCAGCGGTGAAGCTGTAGCAAAAGGAAATGTTGTACTGATGCAGGATGGCGGCAGAGCTACTGCCGATTATGCTAAATTCAACAGCAAAAGCAAGAGCGGTGTTTTAACCGGCAATGTTATTGCCGACCGTGATGATGCACATATTGTGTGCAATGAGTTTATAGTGCATAATGAAAATGATTTGTCTGCTGTAGGCGGTGCCATGATTACCAAGGGCGGCAAAAGCCTGAGCTCTGACAGAGTTGATTATTACAAGGCGCGCGAATTTGCCGAAACAATCGGCGGCTGGGCACGTCTTACCGACAGCGACGGCAGTGTGCTGAATGCGGCAAAGATTGATTATAATATGGCACAGGGAGTTGCCAATGCATACGGTGGTGTTGATATCCGCAGTGATGCACGCAGCCTGACAGCTTCTGCTGACAGTGCAGTCTACAAAACCGATAACAGCGGTTATGTAGAGCTTATCGGCAATGCCAAAGCAACTCAGAACGGCAACAGCGTTGCCGGCGATAAACTGCGCCTTACCAATACCAACGTGGCTATTGCCGACGGTAATGTAGATATTATCTATATTCCGGAAAAGCAGCCTGCGCTGCCCGGTAAAGAAAAACAGGGCGCAGATGATAAAGCTTTAGCCTAAGAAGCGGAGGGCAAAGTTTTGGTTATAACAACAGATAATCTGGTAAAAATTTATAATACCCGTCACGTTGTTGATGGAGTAAGCATCAGCGTAGAGCAGGGCAGCGTAGTAGGCCTGCTCGGTCCTAACGGCGCCGGCAAGACGACAACCTTCTATATGATTGTCGGTATTGAAAAGCCTGATGCTGGTACCGTGATGCTCGACGGCAAGGATATTTCCGCAATGCCCATGTATGAAAGAGCGCGTGCCGGTATCGGCTACCTGCCGCAGGAGGCTTCTATTTTCAGCAAAATGACGGTAGAAGACAATATCATGGCAATTTTGGAAACTACTGATCTGAATGCCTCGGAAAGAGAAGCGAAGATGAACGCTCTGCTTGATGAGTTCCGTCTGAATCATGTGCGCAAGAGCGAGGGCAAGGCGCTTTCCGGCGGCGAACGCCGCCGCGTAGAGATTGCCCGTGCGCTGGCTACAGACCCGGCCTTCATTCTGCTGGACGAACCGTTTGCCGGCATCGATCCTATTGCCGTAGCGGATATCCAGGGCATGATTGCGCATCTGGCGCAACGCGGCATAGGTGTGCTGATTACAGACCATAACGTCCGTGAAACACTGAGCATTGTTGATAAGGCCTATATTTTGGCCGAAGGTCATATTTTACTGCATGGCGACAGCGAAACAATCGCTAATGACCCTGTTGCCCGTAAATATTACCTTGGCGATAACTTTAGCATGTAACAGGAGGAAGAAAAGTGCGCTTACGATTATTAGACCGTTATGTACTGAAGGAGCTTTTATACCCCTTCGTTTTCGGCATTGCTGCTTTCTCCAGTATTTTTATTGCCAGCACGATGCTGTTTAAAATTACGCAATACATGACTAAATACGGTGCTCCGTTGGAGACTGTAGCCCGTTTGTTTATGTATAATCTGCCGGAGGTTATCAACTATACCTTCCCGATGTCTATGCTGCTGGCAGCGCTGATGGCTTTTGGCAAGCTTTCCGGCTCCAGTGAGATTACGGCAATGAAGGCCGGCGGTGTCAGCTACTACCGTATTGTTGCGCCTGTGCTGGTTGTTGGCTTCTTTGTCAGCATGTTTTCCATGGTGTGGGCAGAAAAGGTAGTGCCCACCTCCAAAGCGAAGGCGTCGATAATCCTGAATGAGGAAATCCGCCACAATACGCGCCCCACAACTCAGAATCATATTATCATCAAAACTATCAGCGGTGATACCCAACGTGTTACCTATGCTAATAAGTTTGATGAAAAGCTTGGCAAGATGACCGATATCACTATCGAAGAGTTTAATAAAGGCAAAATTGCCCGTATTCAGACCGCCAAGGAAGGCTATTGGGAAAACGGCAGCTGGCGTATCGTAGACGGTAATGTTTTTGCGCTGGACGATAAGGACGGCGTACAAAGCAGTGCCAAATTCAAGGAACAGATTATTCCTTTGAATTTCTCGCCGAAGCAGATTTCCTGGGAGCAAAAGGAGCCTGAGGAAATGACTATCCGCGAATTACGCGAATATATCAGCATGCTGGAAGAACAGCATACCTCGGCAGCACGTCAGTGGTGCGAAATCTTTATGAGAATCAATATTCCGCTGGCAAGCTTCTTCTTTGCAATGATCGGTGCTTGTCTGGGCACTCAGAAGCAGCGTACCAGCTCTTCTATCGGTCTGGGCATCAGTATCATCGTAATATTTATTTATTATGCAATAATGACCTTCACCACCGGTTTGGGCAAGGGTGGTGCAATGCCGCCGCTGCTGGCCTGCGCATTGCCTAACATTCTTTGCTTGGGTGTCGGCGTTTATCTGATGAAAAAGAAAAATGCCTAAAAGACTTGGATGAGTAAGTCATGGAGGTGAGTACTTGGTAGGTATAAGATTAATTATCATTATGGCCATTGTAGGTGGCCTGATTGCCTATCTGGCCGATAAAATGGGCAGTAAAATAGGCAAAAAAAGAATGTCGGTATTTGGCTTGCGTCCAAAGCATACGTCCATATTACTTACGGTACTCGGCGGTACTATTATTGCTGTTCTGACTATCAGTGTTATGGCAATAGCATCACAGAGTGCGCGCACAGCTTTGTTCGGCATGGAAAAAATTCAGCAGGAGCTTAAGCTTTTAAACCAAGAAAAGGCAGATACAACTGCTGCACTTGAACAGGCTAAAGGCAAGGTTAACGAGCAGAACAAAAAAATCAGTGAGCTTGATGCTAAAATCCAGGAAGCAGTTGCCGAAAATGATGCAATGGAAATCAAGCTGGCCCAGGTTAATGACATGTACAGCCAGGCACAGAATGAGGTAAATTCGCTCACACATTCCAAGCTGCAGCTGACGAATGAAATTGACGAGCTGGAAAAAACTACCGAGGCTCTGCGTAAGGGTATCATCAATATGCGTGAAGGCCAGGTTTATTACCGCGCCGGTGAAGTTGTTTTTGCCGGTGTTATGCGTGGCGGTCTGAAGCATAAAGAAAATATAATTCAGATGAACTGGCTGCTGCAAAATGCAAATGAAGCAGCATTGCAGCGCTTGGGTGTTATCCACGATGAACAAAAGCCTCTGCAGGCTATCTGGATTGGTAAAAACGTTGTCGATAATGCTGTAGCAAGACTGGATAAAAGCAAGGGTAATATGCTTTTCCGTATCCGCGCTGTTGCTAATATCATAGTTGGCGAGCTGGCAGTATGCGATATTGAAATGGTAGATAATCAGCTCATTTATCCTGACGGAACCTTGATTTTCAGTGAGCAGTATAATCTTGGTAATAACGGCCCGAGCTATGAAAGCGTGCTTATGGAATTCTTGACGCAGATTAACCATAATGCGGTAAAGGCCGGTGTGCTGCCTGATCCGATGACGGGTAAGGTTGGCAGTATGGATGCTGCTACTATGATTGAAGCAGCTAATTCAATGCGTCGCACCAGAGGCAGCTTTATTCTGCGTGCTTATGCTAAAGGAGATATTACGACAGCCGGACCTGTAAGGGTAAGGCTGGAGGTGGTTCCGGTCAATGAGTAATTATCTTGGCGTAGATCCGGGGCGCAGCAAAACAGGATTGGCATTAGTTGCCGCTGATGGCAAAATCCTGAGCCTGCATATTGCGATGACGGATAATCTGGCTGCAGAGCTGCGACAGTTTGTCGGTTCAGCTAAGCTGCAGGGAATTATTATGGGCAACGGCACAAATAATAAGGCTATAGGCGCAGTTTTGCGTGAGCTTTATCCGGATTTGGTACCGGAGCTTGTCGGTGAAGCATACAGTACGGAAGAAGCTCGTAGCCTGTATTGGCAGGAAAATCCTCCTAAGGGTTGGCGTAAGCTGGTGCCGCTAGGTCTTTTGGTGCCGCCGGAGCCGCTCGATGCATATGCTGCTGTTGTGCAGGTGCGCAGATGGTTAAAGAAACATGAGGAAATGGATTAATGAATAAGCTTGGCGATTTAAGCTGTAACGAATTTTTAACTGAGCTTGCAAGCGCTGCGCCCGCCCCCGGTGGCGGCGGCGGCGCTGCAATGGCCGGAGCTTTGGCGGCGGCGCTTGCTTCTATGGTTGCTAATCTGACGATTGGCAAGGAAAAGTTCGCCGAATGCGAACCTGAGGTCAAAGAGCTGCTGAAGCAGGCGGAAGCAGAACGCGTACGTCTTTTGACGCTTGTAGATGAGGATGCGGCTGTATTCAACAGCTTTATGAGTTGTTATAAGCTGCCTAAGACTACTGATGAAGAAAAGGCTGCGCGTACAGCGGCAATACGTGCCGCTGCAAAGCAGGCAGCGACTGTACCGCTGAATATTGCCCGCAGCTCCTTTGCTGTACTGAAGCTGGCAGACAGGCTGGTAGTATCAGGAAACCCAGGCGTGATTACAGATGGTGCCTGCAGCGGTTTGCTGGCGCGCGCTGCGCTGCGCTGTGCGGAGTACAACGTGCGCATTAACCTGGGACTGACCAAGGATGAGGCGTGGAACGCGCAGGCTGCAGCAGACCTGAAGCAGCTTTTGGCAGATGCCGAAGCGTTGGAAACACGTTTGCTTGCAGTAACGGATAAAGCGTTGCAATAAGGCTTTATTGCTCGGTGCGGTAGAAGTACTTGACGTAAGCGTGTTTTTAAAGTATAATAAAATTCTAATGGAAAGGTGGCCGAGTGGTTGAAGGCTCTAGTCTTGAAAACTAGCGAAGGTGCAAGCCTTCCGTGGGTTCGAATCCCACCCTTTCCGCCATTAAAAAATTATAATAGGGTCTTGCAATTTAGATAAGAATCTGTTATAATAAACAAGTAGTCTAATGGAGTGGTACTCAAGCTGGCTGAAGAGGACGGTTTGCTAAATCGTTAGACGGTTTACCCCGTGCGTGGGTTCGAATCCCACCCACTCCGCCAACTATGGCAATCAGCTCTCAGAGAAATCTGAGAGCTTTTTTGTGTCTTAAATTTGTTTCTCATTTTTCCTTATGCGGTCTATATGTTTTGCCTTGCTTGCCCATTTTCGAAGCGCAACGATTGGAGCAGTAGCGTTTGTCTGCGCGGCGTCCGCTGATGAGAAAATAATTGCTGCATTCAGGATTGGCGCAGCGATGGTATTCGCCCGGATTGAGCAGCAGCTGATACAAATCAAGATAAATTGCCTGCATAAGATAGCTGCATTGCCAAAGACTGGTAAATTTTTCTTGCGCCAGGTCCATTTGCGGTCTGGCGGTATAGATATTATCGTTGATGATGTCGAGCAGGACGCTTCTGGCAAAAGTGTGGTCAAGGGTTATGCTTGGAATATCTTCAGCGAGAATTATAGCAGTAAGCTGTTTCTTCGTCAGCAGGTCCTTGTCATAATTATCAAGCGTGTGCAGCATATGCTTGTCTACAATGGTGAGAAAGTTTTGCAGCCTGCAGGCGTAGTCTGCATCTGTTTTACGGATATTCTTGAGCAGCTGCGTGTGCGAAATTCGCTTGTGCGTAGCAAAGTATTCTGCTGCCTTGAGCGTAGGTGTTTTGATGCGCGGCAGCAGGTAGTGAAGGCCACGTGCGCTGTAATGCAGCAGGTAGGCAAGCGCATAGATAACGCTTGCCTGCGTCCCTTCATGTCTGATGAGATAGCTTTGGACAATAAGCAGGCTGCGGACGATTTTGACGCAGCGGGCAAAAAGGCGCAGGCTCATAATGTCCATTTCGTCTACCTCGAACAGTGTGTAATTCAAGGTAACCTCGGCATCATTGGCAGCGTAGTCTTTTTCTACAAGGATATCTCCCATAAAAAGGGTAGTGTCGATAAAGCTGAAATCGTTGACGAGCACAGAATGATTTTCGTCGTCAAGGTGTGCACGTTTCCCAAGGCAGCGCTGCGAAGAATAGGGCAGGCCATAGGCATTGCAGAAGGCAAGCACCTGCTTTTTATCGTTTTCGTCAATATTGGCGAAGGAAATGGCCAGGGAAGGTGCTGATGCGCCTTCCTCGCTTTGAGAAGCAACGGTTTGTGTGCGAAAGGGACCTTGGGCGCAGATAAAGTCGTCCTGACCGTTAAAAAAGCGGCGAATCTGATAATTGCCGCAGATATTATTAGTGAAGAATTTGGGAATCACTGGCGCCGGAAAGGCGCGTTGCATTGTAGTCATAGGTATAACCTCGCAAAAATCTAAAATCTTATGTTGCTAGCAGATGCTGATGTTTTGTCGGCATCTGCTTTTTCGTCATTATAATATCACAAAAAAGAAATTTTATCATGGTATTATTATTTCTGGCTTCATCTTATACTAAAAGCAGGCAGTGGTCAAGTAAGCTTGCGGATTTTATGTCAAATATATTCCATATATATAAAATCTAAAGCACCGCAAGAGCCATCTTTTTAGTGCATAATAGAAGGGAAGAGATAAGAAGTGATGCTTTTTGTTTGAAGAAAAATATAAAACTATTGGCTTGAATATTATGTATTATCGTAGGGCATTGAGTCTGACACAGAGCGAGCTGGCGGAGAAAGCCAAAATGTCAAGGGCGCGCGTCTCGGATATAGAATGCGGTAAGGGACCGTTTAATATGGAATCTATATTTTTGCTGGCCCAGGCCTTGGGGGTTGATCCTGTACGGCTTCTGCAGGAGAAAGAGTGAGAAATAGCGAAAATAATAATTACGTAAACACATTGCCCATTCCGAAAAGCAAAGCATAAGAAATTAAACTATATGTAAAGTTATGAAAAAATTGTGCAAAGATATGAAATCGAGAATATGCGATAATATATTGGTAAAAGGAGTGAGGGCTAAATGTTTGCGTCGAGATATAAGAAAATAGGTGCCAAGATAGTTTTTTACAGGAAATTGAAGAGCATGACACAGGAGAAGCTTGCCGACGAAGTTGGTATTACACCGCAATATTTATCGCGTATTGAAAACGGCGGCTATACGAAATGCGTATCGCTTTCAACCTTAATGAAGATTGCCGAGAAGCTAGGGATTACGATGAGTGAGCTAATGGAAGGAGTAGAAGATACTTCTCAATAAATTTTGGAGGCGGCATATGAGTGATAAGATAAAGCGTAGTCAGGTAGATGATATTAACAGACGCAACAATGCGGCTGACAGCTATAAAAACAGATCCTTTGGCAATAAAAAAAGTATAACTGACGAATATACGGGTAAGAGAATTTTTTATAATGCTAATAAGCATATTAATGAAAAGCAATCAAACGTTGACCACATTGTTCCGTTAGATGAGCAAATCAGGCGTTATGGTTCTGATTTGACGCCGGAGCAGATAAGAACAATGGCTAATGCTGATGCAAACCTTGCTAATACCAATGCTTCGCTGAACAAGTCCAAGGGTGCGCTGAATAACCACGAGTATATAGCAAAAAAATATACTGAAGCAGGCGCTGCGCAAATTAATGGTGTATCAGAGACTTTATTTGGCAAGAAAATCTTCAAGACAAATAAAAAAGCTGTTGACTGCCCGGATGCTGTGACGAGCGTTAATATGCTGAAAGAAGAAGTGAAGGCAGAGGCGCATATACGGACACAGGCGACTAAGTATAAAATAGAAAATACGGTTAATGAAATAAAAAACAGCAAAGTTATCAGTTCTAAGTTGGATGCAGTTGCGCCATCGGTAAAGAAGGCTGCTTCTGCCGGCAGGGAAGCAGCCTTTGTAACTGTAGCTGTTTCCGGCTTGACTAATCTTGTGGGCTTGGTGAAAGGTGAACAGGACATTAAGCAGGCTGTAAAAAATGTCGGGAAGGATACTGTAAGGAGCTTTGGCAGTGCTGCCAGTATTTCGGTAGTGCAGGATGGTGTTGTCGCAGTAGCGAAAAAAGCCGGGGCGAAGGATTTTGCCAAACTTGCAGGTAAAAATTTGCCGATTATGCAGCTGACGATGGCTGTAGAAATAGGTGGCATTGTTGCGAACTATTTAGATGGCAATATCAGCGGCGAAGAATGCTTTGCACAAATTGTTTGCGGTACTGCAGGTGTATTGGCAGCGAACATGGCTTTTGCCTTGGGCGGACCGGTAGCGGCAGTGGTTACTTCCCTGGTTGTGGGAGAAATAACCAGAGCGGTCACTAAATATCAGATGGAACGTAGGTTGGATAAAAAACGTCAGGCGGAATTTAAGCATATTATTAATACTGCATTGCAAAGTTTAGCGCAGCAAAAGCAGCGGATTGATGAATACAATAAAGCAAGAGATGCATATATGACGGCGGCTTTTGATGGTGGTTTTGAGCTTGTTATGCAGGGCGTTTACGCAGTAGATGATAAAGCGATTACCCAAGGACTGAATAATATTCTGGCGGTATTTAAGCAAAAATGTGCTTTTCAGTCGCTGGAAGAGTTTAACAATTTTTTTGATGATAAAGATGCAGTGCTGACATTATGAAGGGGGTAAGATGATATGATCGGACTTATACTTGGGGCAGCGGTTTTCGGCAGCGGCTTTTATGGTGCTGAGAAATCAATGCAGATAGATAGCAGGACAAAAAAGCGTTATGCTAAAGCTTTTGCTATGGAACAGGAAGCCCACAGGCTGGTGGAAGCCAAGAAGCAGGCAGCAGATAATGCTATGAAGAAGCTTTCCAACCGTAAGCGTTCAATATTGATTACTTCAATGCAGAATTTTGTTGCTGTGTACAGCAAGCTCATGAAAATTGACTTTCGTGATGACAAGATGCTGGCAGTTTTAAATCAGCAGAGCTTTAGCACAGAAGAAATACAGATTATCCATGCAGTAGCGCAGACAGCAGTAAGACCAATGACAGATAAAGAAATTGCTGTCAGTATCTTAAAGGGCTTCGGTATATTTGGCTTAGGCAATGCGTTTATCAATGATTCTGAAAGGGAGCTGCAAATGGCTGGCGCACAGCTGCGCAGTTCACGTGTTGTCTACAGTCAGGCTGAAAATTTAGCTGCTGTTTTAGACGGTGTGATAGCTTCTTGCAATAAGGTGTCTGATTTATTGCCGAGGTTAAACAGGTTGTTTATGCAAGCTATTACATATTCAGATGAACTTATTGCTGCTAAGGGCATGGATAGAGCTGCTTATACAGAAAACGACCGCAAGGCCTTTTGCAGCTGTATAAATCTGGCGGTTACACTGAAAAAAATTATTGATGCTCCTGTACTTACGGACGAAGGAAAGGTTACGCAAGAAACAAAGGAAGCGGTGGCAATTGGCAGTCAGTGTATGCAGGATATAAAAAAATTATGATTTGGAGGAATCAATATGAAAAAGTTTGTGGTTAGTGAAAAATGCATTGCTTGTGGCAACTGCTTATTAGAAACAAAACTTTTGCAGGAAGATGCAGAAGGCAAGGCTGTGCCTGTAAATGGTGGCTATTTTAGTGATGATTTTTTAGCGAAGGCTGAAGAAATTGTTGCCGGTTGCCCTGTGCAAGCTTTAAGAATAGCGGAAGGCGCAGGCGCAGACTTAAGCAAGCTGCCGGAAAAACTGCAAAACGCTTTAGCCAAGATTACTGTTCCGAATGTTACCCGAAAAGATGTTGAGATGCACGCACAGGATTACCGTATGACTTGTTCCTATCCGCAGGGAGAATATCGTTATGATTATTCCAGCGAAAGCAGAGCTATGAGTGCTGCGGAAAGTGAATTTGACCGTATCTGCTATTCACAGTATAAGAAATTCATTCTTGAGGTTTTTGTGCAATACAAGGAAGATAAGCTGAGAAGATTTTATACCTTTGATGAAAGTGGCTTCTGGGGGCAGATTAACAAGCAATATGCAGATGTGCTGCAGGAATTTGCCGGAGCGGCAGCTGTAGGCGGAATTAAGCTTCCGGCAGACTTTAAAGAATTTGCGGTTTTCCCCGGCGGCAGTGCTAATGAGAAGGATTCGGTGCTTGTGTATATGCTCAATGTAAGGCTCAAAGAGTTTGAAGACCGCGGCTGCGAGGATGTAATGAGAGAGCTTCACGATATTCCGCATACTTCACGTAGCGATTATCGGATCGATATGGATTATGATGATATGGAAGTATATGCGGGCACGAGTTTCTTCGGTAATGATAAATACGAAGATAAATACTGTTATAAAGATGTATATAAGGCTTGCGAAGATTTTATGGGAGATTTGAAGAACGCTATAAATTATGTGGATTACGATTCCCAAGTTTTCGACAGCATTGATACGGCCTTAAAGGATTACAAAGAGCGTGTGCAAAAGGAAATAGCTAAAAAAGTTGCCCTGCTGAGTAAGGCAGTTGCAAATTCAAAAGCAGCACTGCTGAAATAAGGCGGATAAAACTACTAGGATTAAAGAAGCATTAAATTGTTGTAGGTTTATAAGAAGTGCCGCACGAAATACACTTATGTTAATTTGTGCGGCATTTCTCGTTTTTATTATATTGATAATATGCTATAATAAGTAGTAGGAATTTACCTCAGTTGCAATAAGGTGGCGCTAATTATGCCGGAACAAAATATTAAAGGTTATAATTAAATTAGTTGACCGAAAATGCTTAGCAGATTTAGCCTTATGCAGCTAAATACAAATTAAGGGGATGGTTTCTGTGAATTGGAAGGTTTATGTAAAAGTCAATCGTTGGCTATGAGTTTTGCTGAAGAATGTACCTGCGTGGTGCAGGCTTTTTGAGGAGACGCATATTAACGGTTGGCTTTTTTGATTTAACCTGATAAAAATAGCGCAAAATATGTATTCTGTAAAAGAGTTTAGTAAAAAATCAGGAGGGTAAAGCTTATGAGTAATTTGGCGGCATTAACAACGCAAAGAGATGGCTTGTTAAAAAAGATTCGTGAAATTGAAGCAACTTGTGAAGGTATGGAAAATGAGAATAATGCCAAGAGAGTACAGAAATTAAATTTGGAGCAAGCACAGTACTCGGCGCAAAGGCAGGAAATAGCTGCGAAATTGGCAATAGTAGATGGGAAATTAGCAGCTATAAACGCAGGGATAATGGAATTAGGAGGGACGGGCGTCGAAAAAATTCTTGAGGCAATAAAGAATCAGAGATGGTATTTTATAAAAAACAAACCTAAAATTCTTTTTGATAGAAATACAGGTTTAATTTGGGCTAATTTAAATACGTTTAATTATATCAAAGAAGGAGACGAAAGGTATAATTTAAGTGAAGTCGGTGATATAATAAACAATTATTCATTTGGAGTTGATGGCTTTAGAGTACCTACTTGTTATGAGCTTTGGGAAGCAGTAGCGGATAAAACGATACCATTTCATAGAGATCATGGTAGCACATGGAGATTGTTTTGGATTGATTATTGGGTTTGCGAATATAATGGTGAAAAATACGGAAAAGATTTGGATGACAATGGAGCTACAAGTGATATTGCTAATAGAAATGCAGCATTATTTCCATGTTCTGATCATTTGATTAATAACTCGGATTATCAAGAAAAAGTTAAACCGGGAAATCCTGTTTACACAGAAAAAGAACGCCTTCAATTTACTTTAGACATCTTCACAAAAAATGAATTAGTGCCGATTTTTAATGATGAAGCAATTACGGAGCTTTATAAAAAGCTATATTTTGAAAAACCGAAATTAGTAGAGCAGTTGCAGGAGCTGGAAAATCAAATCAAGCAGTTGCAGAAGGTCACGTTGCTTTCATCAGATTTTGATTACACAGCGTTGCTGGCAAAGTATGATCTCAAGGCTATTGATACTTCTCTCATCAAGTATTATCAGGCTGTTCAGCAGTGGTGCAGGGAGCTCATGGAAAAAGTGGATTATTACGAAGAACAAAAGGCGTCGGTAATCAAGGATTTCAATTTAATCAGCCTTAAGCTTTCTAAGAAATATGAAGCTAATTCTAATCTTACAGAAGCAGAAAATATCTTACTGTGCGATAGACAACGCTTCTTCCAAAAAAACTTTTCTTTGGGAATGAACAGCGTTAAAACAAAGATTTTGGCTGTGAAGAAACAGGCCGATGCTTTAGAATACAGAATTGATGAAATTGATGAGGGTGAAAATTCTCTTCGTGAATTGGCAGAGCTGGAGCAGGAAAAGAGAGCAAGCTTTGCTTTCTTATCGGAGAATACTGCCAAAATCATCAAAAATGCTTTGCGCAAGATTGAATATTTTGAGGCAAACCATACCTTCGTCATGAATGCTATTAATATCTGGGAGAATTGGACTGAAGGCTATAGAGTGTTCAAAACAACCTATAAAGAGGATATGAAGCATGACTGCGAAGATGATGGAATTGAAGAAGAAATATGGTCTGCCTGGTATCAGGATTGGCAACAGTTAAGATATGTGATTGAATTAAAAATGCAGCCAGTTATTGAACGTGGCTTGCGCGGTTCCATGCCGACGAATAAAGAAGTCAAGACATCTGTCCCGGAACAGCTTATTCATATTTTAGATGATTATAAAAAGCAGATTGATAAATTTTACAAGGAAGAACGCAAAGGAATTTATCAGAAATTTGCTTTTCAGGCTGGTGGCAATTTACAGGAGAAGTTTGAAACAGAAAGCAGTCTTTACAAATTTGTGGCGATGCTTCAGTCAGAGCTGCAGGATATTATCTTCAACTGTAAGAATGCAGAAGACAGAGTCTGGATCTTGAATTGGGCAAATAGCCTGCTGGATATTCAAATTGACGAAGTTTTAAAGTTTGTTGCCAATAATGATTTACAAAAAATATCGCACACCATCTTAGATGAGTTTGCTGCTTTGAAACAAAAGAATTATGATATTTACCTTGCAGATGCTAAAGCATATAGTGAAGAAAAGGCAAGGCGTGAAAAGGCGTACAATTCTTTGATTTTCAAAATGCGTAAGGATTTGGCTAAGTAGCAAAGGAAGTAATGGTTTATGGAAAGCGTTGTTCCGCAGCTGCCGATAACTGATGCAGTATTTACTGAAGAAATTTGGGTGCAGAAGAATCCTGTAATGGGTGACCATATACGCGTAAAACGTATGCATGGTATTTATACGCATCATGGTATCTATGTTTCAGATAATGAAGTTATTCATTTTACCGGTACAGATGATGATAGCATTATGGATTCATCGAAAAACAGGGTTATCAGTTCAGATTTAAATTTTTTCCTCAAAGGCGGCGAGCTGGAGGTAAAAGAATATACTGATGAAGAGTTTCAGGACTTGTATGCGCCGGACCAGATAGTTGCTTATGCACGTAACTGCATTGGTGATGGCGATTATAATGTAATTTTTAATAATTGTGAGCACTTTGCGAATGTTTGTACCTTGGGCAGGTTTAGAAGCCATCAGGTAGAACGGTTATTGCAAAATAAGGGGGTTGATGATATGAGCATTTTTGGCAAAATAGGTGGCTGGATTAAAGGATTCTTTGGTGGCAGTTCTAGTAGTGGTGGTAGTCGCTCGACAAGCTCGACGGTATATGAGCCAGATAAAGTAAGAATAGCTGAAATTGAGCAGAACACGAAAATCAGATTAGCCACTATGGAACGCGAACGTCAGGAGCTTATGCATAAGGCGCAGCTGGAGTTTTTGCAGGCGCAGCACGATTGTGACGAAGCACTTGTGCAGGCAAAGGTGAAGGGATTTGCTGCGACAGCAGAGATGATCGTAAGAATGCAGTCCAAGCTGACCGAAATTGCAGAAACACGTATGGAAATTATCGAAAAAGGCTCATTGCCTATTGTAAAGGATATTGAAAAATTTTATGATGAGTTGGGTGATAAAGTAAAAGCAGATAACGATGAGTACAATATGGAAAAACTCCCAGCGTTATTAGCAATCTTGGAAAAATATGAGATTGATTCACCTGCGCATAAGCTGTATCAAAAGCGTATTGAAGACGATATGAGATTGCAGGGTGAGTATTACATGAAGCAGTTGGACAATATTGCGATACGTCAGCAACAGGTTATTAATGGCTTTATCAAAAGTAAAAATAGCATTATAGAACAAACAGGTATGCTGACGAAGGAATTGCTGGCGAGTGTACAGAAGCAAACGTTAGAGCTTAGTCAAGGTGGAGAGACAAGCTTAAAGGAAATACAGCAAAAACAGCAAACGCTTTTGTCAGGTCAGAAACCGCTGGCTTTAAGCGAAGGCAAGCAGGATGAAGTAAAAAATAAATAACTTCAATTTTTACACCCGCTCCGCCAACTATGGCAATCGGCTCTCAGAGAAATCTGAGAGCTTTTTTGTTTTTGAAAAGCCTGCATCATCGTGAAAACTTTATTGACAAGCATCCTTAAAAGTGTTATAAATTTAGATATAAATTTATATTTGTTAGATGTTTTATGTACATGAGAGGATGAATATTTATGAGAAAAAATACTGTAATTTCCATGACGGCTACGCTGTTGGCTGCGAATATATCTTTTGCGGTACCGGCATTTGCCGATGATTTACAGACATACAATCTTGATACCATGGTTGTTACAGCGCAGCGTGAAAGCAAGCGTGATGTTGATACACCTGCTTCCGTTACAACCGTTTCCCAGAAGCAGCTTGTTGAAACCGGTGCTTCTAATCTTTTTGATGCCTTGCGTTTGCAAAGCGGCGTAACTACCTATTCCTATGGCGGCAGCCAGTCCCTTGGCGGTATGAACGCAAAAATCCTGATGCGCGGTGCGAATAAAGGCACTGTGGTAATGATTGACGGTGTTCCTGCCAACATCAATGAAACCTATTATCTGGATTCCATTCCTGTAGAATCTATTGCTCGCGTAGAAATAGTTAAGGGCGCTGCTTCTACTCTTTACGGTTCCGAGGCTTCTACCGGTGTTATCAATATCATCACGAAAAAGAAAATGCCCAACACCTTATCTCTGACTAAGGGTGAATACGGCAGGGAGAAGGCAGCACTGACATTGAATGCCGACAAGCTGAATTTTGCAGTAGCGCTGGAGCAGAGTGACCCGATGAAGGGATACAGCAGTAATTATAAGCAGATTAATGATTTAAACAAAAAGTCCTTTACCGCAAGCTATAAGTTTGATGATAATTGGAGTTTTTCACATCAGCACAATGACAGCAAGTATTCCTATGATCAGTATGACAAAACCTGGAGCAAGCTTACCGAGGATGCGAATTACCACTATATTGATGATTTTTCACGCTTACAATATAAGGATGACAGCGTGAGTGCCAATTTGTTTTATAACCGCAGCAACCGCAGAAATCAGACTTACAATGTTACGGGCTCTAAATGGACCAAGTCCGATCATTTACGCTTTGATACCATAGGCCTTGATATGCAAAAGCAGATTACCGGTAAATTCGGTGATGTTATTGTTGGTACGACGGTTTCCCGTGATTCCTATAAAAATGATATTACCGTAGCCAAAAATATTAAACCGGGTACGAAGATTAACGAATTCAGAACGAATTATGCTGTGTTTGCACAGCTTTCCAAGGATCTTGGTGCAGGCTATACTGCTACAGTAGGTGCCCGTGAAACTGTTGTAGAGGCCAATAAGCGTTACAATGCTTTTACTCCGCAGTTTGCTTTGCTGAAGAAGCTGGATAACAACAGCAGCTTATATGCAAATGCGGCAAAATCTTTTAAGATGCCTACATTTACCCAGATTTACGGCGGCGGCGGTGCCAACTTTGCGGCTAATCCTTTACTGGAGCCTGAAGAAGGCTGGACCTATGAGTTCGGTTACAAAAAGACATCTAATACAAGCATGTTCAAAGCTGCTTTGTATTATATGGATTTGGATACTATTGAGTACGAAGGCAAGGGAACCAGCTCCAATCCGTATGTGACACGTAATATGTCCTTTAAAAACAAAGGTCTGGAAATGACCTATGAGAAGGATTTCGGCAGCAAATACAGCTATTCTCTGGGCGCTAATTTCTGCAATCCTATGGGTAAAAATAAAAAAGGCGTATGGGAGCGTAAATTTGCACGCGAGCAATACAATGCCGGCATTAAATACCATGATGCTAAGTTCAATGCTGCGCTGACAGGCATGTTTACTACGGACAGAGCCAGCGGCTGGGGCGATTTGCTGCCGGTAAACTTTATTGCCGGCTATAAGTTCGATAAGAGCAGCAGTGTAGAGCTTGGCGTGGAAAATATCTTCGACAGGGATGATATCGTAAGCAATCCGGGCTCCGCTACCAAGTATTACTGCCTGCCGCGCATGGTGCATGTGACCTATACTTATACATTCTAAACATAAATAGGTTGCTATGTTTCTAGGTCGTTTTGTTTGCAAAGCTTTTTATCTGACTATATTAAATATCCATAAATTGAGCTTATTCAGATGCCAGTCGATAGGTTATAATGATTACATTATTAAAGTGAAGGAGTGTGTCTTATGACCTTGATGAATAAAGCATTGACAATTGCTGGCAGCGATACAAGCGGCGGCGCCGGTATGGAAGCGGATATTAAAACTATGGAGGAGCTGGGCGTTTATGGTATGCCTGCCTTGACCTGCATTGTTACTATGCATCCTACTACTTGGGAGCACAGCGTATTTCCGTTGCCGTTGGATTTGGTAGAAAAACAGCTGGTGACAGCGATTGAAGGCGTTGGCATCAATGCGATGAAAACCGGTATGCTGGGCAGTGCCGAGCTGGTAGAACTGGTTGCAGCTACGATTGATAAGTACAATTTGCAGAACGTTGTTATTGATCCGGTTATGGTCTGCAAGGGCTGTGACCTGATTCTGGTGCCGGATGCGGCAGAATCTATCAAAAAGCTGCTGATGCCGCGCTGCGATATTATTACCCCGAATACCGTGGAAGCTGCTTATCTTGCAGATATGCCTGAGGTTACTACCGTAGAGCAGATTAAGGAAGCAGCAGAGAAGATTGTTGCTGCCGGTGCGAAGAGCGTTGTTATCAAGGGCGGAGAGCGTCTGAGCGACAATTCCGCAATTGATATTTTTTACGATGGCAAGGAATTCACAGAAATGGCTGTGCCGAAAATTTATCCTTCCTACAACCATGGCGCAGGCTGCACCTTCTCAGCAGCAATTACCGCAGGCCTGGCAAACGTCCTTAGCATGAAGGAAGCGGTACTTCAGGCAAAGAAATTTGTCACTGCTGCGCTCAAGCATGGCTTTGCTATCAATAACATTGTCGGCTGCACCAATCATACCGCGTATAGAAAATATAGCGAATAAAAGAAATAAAACCGTCATTTCCTCAGACTATTGGGGAAATGACGGTTTTTTTTGTATGCAAAAATGCTTATTACAGAGTAGTGGAATCCATAGTGCAGTCTTCCAGCAGCTTTTTAGCATCAACATATTGCGCAATGCCTGCAGCTACCTTCTTAGATTCTTTCATTGCCAAAACGACGGTAGCAGGACCATGTACCACATCACCGCTGCTGAAAACGCCGGCGCGGGTAGTCATGCCGTAGGGACGGTCACGGGTGATAACAAAGCCCTGTTTATCAACCTGAATACCTTTAGTGGAAGAAACAATACGTGCTGCGGGTTTCTGGCCTACTGCGAGGATAACGCAGTCGCAGGGGATAAGCTCCTGACCGCCTTCTGCGATAAACTCACCGGTTTCGGTTTTGGTGATGTTTTGCAGCAATAAGCCGGCTAATTCGGTTTCGTCCGCTGCCGTAGCCTGTCGGCGGATATTCTTTAAGGCGCGCATCTGCTTCTTGTTGAAGTAGGCGATAGGTTGCTTCAGGAAGCGGAACTGTACACCTTCGGCAACAGCGGCTTCATATTCAGATGGAAAAGCAGAAATTTCAGCCTCCGTTTTGTGGTAGACGATGGTGACGTTTTTGGCACCGCGGCGGATAGAGGTGCGGGCCGCATCCATAGCCACGTTGCCTGCGCCGACAACGATAACGTTGTCACCGGTGTGCAGCAGTGTTTCGCTGGCATCCAGCTTGCCTCCGTCAGCCAGTACCACCATACGCAGGAAGTAGGTTGCGGTCAAAATACCGGACAGTTCCTTGCCGGGGATGTCCAACGTGCGCGGCAGAGAGGTACCTGTGCCCATGAAAATTGCATCATAGCCTTGGGCAAAAAGGTCATCTACGGTAAAATCTACGCCGGCAAGCTGCTTGGTGCGGATTTCCACACCGATATGTTGCAGCTCGCTGATTTCACGGCGGACAACATCCTTTTGCAGACGGAATTCCGGAATGCCGAAAAGCAGTACGCCGCCGGGCTCGCTTTGTGCTTCGAAAATAGTAACATCGAAATCCATTTTGGCCAAATCGCCTGCTACAGTAAGACCTGCCGGGCCGGAGCCGATTACGGCAACCTTACCGCGCAGCTTGCTTGAAGGTTGCGTGGGCTTTAAATCATTGTTGTGGGCAAAGTCGGCAATGAACATTTCTAGACTGCCGATTTCGATACCGCATTTCTTTTTTGTCAGCACACAATGTGCTTCGCACTGACGCTCATGCGGGCAGACACGTCCGCAGATAGCGGGCAGATTGCTGCGTTCGGAAATAATTTCGTAAGCCATACCGATATTACCTTCGCTTAAGGCACGGATAAAGCCGGGAATATTGTTTTCAATCGGACAGCCGGTGCGGCACGTAGGGCGCGCACAATTCAGGCAGCGGCGTGCTTCCTGAATGGCTTCTGCTGTGGTCATTGTTCTGCTCATTTTTCTACCTCTTTTTAGTCAGAATGCTTACCTTGAGTGTCATAAATAAGATTTTCCAGTTCCTTGAGGCGGCCGTTAATTTCTTCCATGTGCTTGGCGAGCAGCTCTTCATAATCTGCTACCGGATCAGGCAGTTTATCATGGTTCAGGTCAATCATGCTTTCGGCATCATTGTTGGAGGCAATACGTACACCGTTGCGTGTTACAACACGTCCGGGTACACCAACAACGACGGAATTGGGCGGAACCTCTTTAAGAACTACGCTGCCGCTGCCAATTTTGGAATTGTCGCCTACCTTGAAGGAACCGAGTACCTTCGCACCGCTGGAAACAACAACATTGTTGCCGATGGTGGGATGGCGCTTACCTTTTTCCTTGCCGGTACCGCCAAGGGTAACTCCCTGATAGAGCGTAACATTGCTGCCAAGCTCAGCGGTTTCGCCGATAACAAGTCCCATGCCATGGTCAATGAAAAGACCGGGGCCCAGTGTAGCACCGGGATGGATGTCAATACCGGTAAGAAAACGGGAAAATGTATTAAGCAGGCGTGGGAATACTACCCAGCCTTTCAGATAAAAGTGATGCGCTATACGATGGAGCCAGATGGCATGTAGCCCGGGATAACACAGTGCGGCCTCCAGTCTTGTTTTTGCGGCCGGGTCGCGCAGCATAATGGCATCAATATCTTTTTTCATCTGAGCAAACATGTCAAGACTCCTTTCCTTATATTATATCAACATGTGCTGTAGTTGTCAGCAGTCAACTGTTTTAAGTCGGATTCTTTCTGCCGACAAATACCATTTTTATATTTTAGCACAGATGTCGGTAAAAGGTAAACAGAAAAACTGTAAAACTTAGCAAAAAAAGTAGGGAGTAAACATTTTAGAGCATATATTTAGTGGACAAAATTCTGAAAAATAGCTAATATTGCATCAAATTGCACATTATAAGGTAATAATTTTTTTAGCGGATATTCTTATTTGACTTTACCTATAAGTATGATATAATTGAGTCAAATACTTAAATTTTTTTATTAATGTACGTGTCAAATAGACAGGTACGTTGGAGGCGCACTGAAATGACAAAAGAAATTTTAAAAGAAAAGGCATGTGCGGCAATTGACGCATATGCGGACAAGATAAAGGCAATTTGTGCCAGCATCAACGATGAACCGGAATTAGGCTTCAAGGAAGTCAAAACCGCTGCCAAGGTTGCGGAATTTATGCGTGACCTGGGCTTGGAGCCGCAGACCGGCTTGGCAATCAATGGTGTTAAGGGACGTGCGAAAGGCGGCAAGCCCGGACCGACAGCAGCCGTTTTAGGCGAGCTTGATGCAGTAGGCTGCCCTACAAGTCCGAAGGCGGACCCGGCAACAGGCGCTGCGCATGCCTGTGGCCATAACCTGCAGATCTCCACCATGCTGGCAGCTGCCTGCGGTATTGTAAAATCCGGTGTTTTACCGGAGCTGGCCGGTGATGTGGTGTTCTTCGGTGTTCCTGCTGAGGAATATATCGAAATTGCGTACCGCAAAAAATTAGTGGAGTCTGGCAAGCTGCATTTTATGAGCGGCAAGGGCGAGCTGATTTATGAAGGCGCTTTTGATGATATTGATATGGCTATGCAGATGCATGCTGATAAAAATATGCCGAAGCCTACGGTTTCTATCGGCGAAAGCAGCAACGGCTTTGTAGGTAAAACTGTTCGCTATATCGGCAAAACAGCCCATGCAGCCGACGCTCCGCATGAAGGTGTCAACGCGCTGAATGCTGCTTGTCTGGGACTTATGGGTATCAACGCTTTGCGTGAAACCTTCCGCGAGCAGGACGTAGTGCGTGTGCACCCGATTATTACTAAGGGCGGTGACTTTGTAAATTCTGTGCCTGATGATGTACGCCTGGAGCTGTATGTGCGTGCAAAAACCATGGATGCTATTGATTCCACACATACGCGCGTTGACGCAGCACTTAAGGCTGGCGGCGATGCTGTCGGCGCACAGACCGTTATCGAAACACTGCCGGGCATGTTCCCGCTGAGCTGCAACAAGCGCATGAATGAACTGTTTGCAGCAAATGCGAAAATTGCTTATCCGGATGTAGAGATAAAGGATGCCGGTCATTTCAGCGCATCTACCGATATGGGTGACGTATCACACCTGATGCCTGTTATCCATCCGTTTATCGGTGGTACGGACGGCCTGCTGCATACACCTGACTTCCATATGGTAGATTTTAATGCTGCTGTGCTGTTGCCGGCTAAAGCCTTTGCCATGATGCTGATAGATTTGCTGTATGATGATGCGAAAGAGGCTAAGGCTATCCTGGCTGACTTCAAGCCGATTCTGACCAAGGAAGAGTATATTGCGAAATTGGAGAGCTATTTTAATAAGTAAAATAGAAATAATTTGTGGGAGGGAATGTAATGAAGAACATTAAATTACATGCCATAATTCTGGCGCTGATCATTGTTTCCGAGCTGATCGGCACTCATACCCTGAAGTTCGGTATCGGTCGTATCGTATTGTTGCCGATGCTGTACGCTCTGCTTTTGGGTATTTTGACAACACCTAAATTTTTGAACCTGTCCGGCAGAAAGGAAATGCTGGATGCCAGCAGTCTGGTCGGCGTAACGCTGATGCTTTTGATGGCACGCTACGGTACGCTGGTAGGTCCTACCCTGCCGAAGATTCTGGCAGCTTCTCCGGCGCTGATTCTGCAGGAGTTCGGTAACCTCGGTACTGTGCTTTTAGGCGTACCTGTTGCTGTTTACCTGGGCCTGAAGCGTGAAACCATCGGTGCTGCGCATTCTATCGCACGTGAGCCGAACGTTGCGCTTATCGGCGAAAAGTTTGGTCTGGACAGCAGTGAAGGCCGCGGCGTTATGGGCGTTTATATTGCCGGTACTGTTTTCGGTACTATTTTCTTCGGCCTGATGGCCAGCGTTGCTGCTTCCGTACTGCCGATTCACCCGTATGCATTGGCTATGGCCTCCGGCGTAGGCTCTGCCAGCATGATGACGGCTGCAGTGGGCTCTTTGGTTGCTATGTATCCTGATATGGCTGATCAGCTGGCAGCCTTCGGCGCAGCAAGTAATATGCTTTCCGGTCTTGACGGTTTGTATATGTCCGTATGGCTGGGCTTGCCGATGACCGAATGGCTCTATAAGAGATTCTATAAGATAAAATATGGCGTACTGCCAGAAGCTGATAAGAAAGGAGAGGAAGCATAATGAAAATTAAAGATACAATTATCATTTTGGCTATTGTAACCTTCATGAGCTTGTTCTCCAACGTATTGGGAACCAAGGCTGATATTATCCAGTCTATTCCCGGCCTGCTGATTTTGGCGGTTATTGCTTTTGTCGGCATGCTGTTGTCAAAATATATTCCCGGAGGTATTCCGGCTGCGGCATGGGTTGTAACACTGGGCTGTATTCTGACTATCCCCGGCGTTCCCGGCAGTGATATTATCAACGGCTATGTAAAAAATGTCGGCTTTGTGGCCTTATGTACCCCGATTCTGGCTTATGCCGGTGTATCCATAGGCAAGGACCTTGATGCCTTTGCCAAGACCGGCTGGCGCATTGTTATTCTGGCAATCGTTGTCTTTGTAGGCACCTATATTGCCAGCGCGATTATCGCTCAGTGCATTTTGAAGGCTTTGGGACAAATTTAAAAGAATTGCTTTTGAACCGGCATCAGCTTGATGCCGGTTTTTTAAAAGTTTGAGACTTATTGTATACATGCTTTTTTGTTGAAATAATCTGCAAGTTAGAGTAAAATATGACTATAAACCATGAGGAGGTATCAGTATGTCTGAAATCTTAGCGGAAGCAACTTTTCCGAGCGTAATCCATAATAATGAAGTTTGCGAAGAAATCGTTAAATGGGGCAATAAAAATGGTTTCCCTGTACAAAAAGCAAAATTATATAATAAAATGGATGGTTATGTAGGCTTTTCTCCTGATAATTATTTCATTAAAGCAACCCGTCTGCCGCCTGTTCCCGGTGGCTGGAAGGTTGTTGTAGAAAAATATGAGGCTGAAAGCCGCATTATTCCTTTGAATGTTAAGCCCGGTACCAATGAAGTTAACCGTTTCATTCTGAAAATGATGGATGAATATGTTAAGGAAGGCCTGAAAATGGAGCTGAGTGACGAGGTTTATGAATCCTACGGTACTTATCTGCGCGATTTGAAGGTTACCGGTCACACTGTATTGATTAACACCTTTGAAGACTTTATCGAAAACATGCGTTAAGCTATGGCCGGTGTTTTAGAAAAACAGCTGGCGCGGGCGCTGGATATGCGCCTTGCGGTTTTCGCATCCAAGGCAGCAAGCGGCAGCCTGCTGCAGGATGAAATATCTTTGCGCGCCGCTGCCTATATGGCCAGCGAAATCATTATGCCTTGCTGCTGCATTATGTGCAACAAGGCTAAGCTGGAAGCATTGCTGTCACAGACGAAGCTTTGTGCGGAAAACCAGGAATTAACGCAGCGTCTGGCGGCGCTTGTCTATGATGATTTGGCGCGTTGTAATGGGTTAGGATAGGGCTGAGAAAAAACTTGAAAAAAATCTCAACTTTTTTCAAAAAAGGTGTTGACAAAAGTCGCCTGATGTCTTATACTTATATTCGTTGCTGATGCACACGACGCGGAAATAGCTCAGTGGTAGAGCACCTCCTTGCCAAGGAGGGGGTCGCGAGTTCGAATCTCGTTTTCCGCTCCACTTAAAAATTTGCCCGACAGATTGCTTCTGTCGGGTTTTTTGGTATTGTCAAGAAGCGAGCATTGTGATATGATATTATGAGCGATTTGTGTCAGCACATTTTCGCTAAGGAAAGCTGACAGTTTAATCCGATTATATTATTTTTTACCCACATAAATTTAAGGGAGGATTTTATTAATGAACGTTACTGTTGAAAGAGTAGAAAATGAGGCAACTTTAAAAATTACCGCTCCGGCTGCTGAGGTAAACGCAGGCTATAAAAAGGCTGTACAAAAAATTGCTGACCAGGCAAATATCCCTGGCTTCCGTAAAGGCAAAGCTCCGCGTGCTATCATTGAAATGCACTATGGCAAAGAAGCTGTAAAACAAGAAGCTTTTGAAATCGTTGCTAACAAAGCATACAGCGAAGCTCTGAATCAGGAAAAACTGATCCCTGTATCCGATCCTAAAGTTGAAGAATCTACCTTCGAAGAAGGCAAAGATATGGAACTGACCATTAAAGTAACCCTGAAACCGGAACCGGAACTGGGCGAATACAAAGGTCTGCATGTAGAGAAAAAAGAAGTTGAAGTAACCGACGAGCAGGTTGACGCTCAAATTAAAGACATGATGGGCCGCGACGCTAAAATGGTAGTTGCTGAAGAAGGCGCTGTAATTGAAAAAGGTGACTTCGCTATCATCGACTTTGCAGGTACTGTTGACGGCGAACCGTTCAGCGGCGGTGAAGGCAAAGGCTATCCTCTGGAAGTTGGTTCCAACTCCTTCATCCCCGGCTTCGAAGATCAGCTGGTTGGCCTGTCTAAAGGCGATTCTACTGACGTAGAAGTAACCTTCCCGGAAGATTACTTTGTTAAAGACCTGGCTGGCAAAGAAGCTATCTTCAAAGTAAACATCCAAGACGTAAAACGCAAAGAGCTGCCGGAACTGAACGACGAATATGTTGCTTCCAAGACCGAATTCAAAACTGTAGAAGATCTGCGTGCTAACTACAAAGAGCGTATGCAAAAAGCTGCTGAAGCTAACGCTAAAGCTGAATACGAGCATGAACTGATTGACCTGGCTGTAGCTAACGCTAAATTCAGCGTTCCGGAAATCATGATCGAAGACAAAATCAGCCAAATGGTTGAAGAAATGAAAATGAGCCTGGAAAGCCGTAAAATGAGCCTGGATATGTACATGCAATACACCGGTCTGGACATGGCTAAAATCCGTGAAAACCAACGCCCGGTTGCTGAAGAAAACGTTAAGACCGATCTGGTTCTGGACGCTATCGCTAAAGCTGAAGACATTCAGGTTGACATGGCTGACGTTGATGCAGAAATCGCTGCTATTTCCGCACAACACGGCGCTTCTCCTGAAGAAGTTAAGAAAATCATCAAAGGCAACGGCACCATGGGCTTGCTGCTGGCTAACATTCTGCGCCGCAAAGCTGCACACGTTGTTATCGACAGCGCAAAATAATTTTAGGTTATACTTACAGTAAAGGAGTGTGACAAAATGAATTATGTGCCTATCGTTGTTGAACAATCTAGTCGTGGAGAACGTTCCTATGATATTTATTCACGTCTTTTGAAGGATAGGATTGTTTTCGTTACCGGTCCGATTGATGACAATATGGCAAATGTTGTCATTGCTCAGTTATTGTTTCTGGAGTCCGAGGATCCGGACAAAGACATCCATCTGTATATTAACAGCCCCGGCGGCAGCGTAAGCGCCGGTATGGCTATTTATGATACGATGCAGTATATTAAGCCTGACGTTTCTACTATCTGCATGGGCATGGCTGCCAGCATGGCATCCGTGCTCCTGGCAGCAGGCGCGCCGGGCAAACGTTTTGCATTGCCGTATTCCCGTGTTATGATTCATCAGCCCTTGGGCGGTGCACAGGGCCAGGCAACGGAGATTGAAATCCATGCCCGTGAAATTCTGCGTATCCGTGAAGAAATGAACCAGGTTCTGGCAAAGCATACCGGTCAGACAGTGGAAAAAATTGCTGCCGATACCGAGCGCGATCATTATCTGACAAGTAAAGAAGCTAAGGAATATGGCCTGATTGATGAGGTTGTTTCCCGTAGTAAATCTGCAGAGTAAGATATACTATAAGGAGATTTAAAATATGAATTTTGATGAAGGACATGATGGAAAACCATGCTGTTCCTTTTGCGGCAAGCGTGAAGGTCAGGTAAAAAGATTGATTTCCGGTCGTGGAGTATTTATCTGCGATGAGTGTGTCGACTTCTGCAAATCCATGCTTGACGAGGAAAAAGAAAGCGATGCTGCCGAGCAGTTGGCGAATGCAGCTGATCTGCCGAAGCCTCAGGAAATCAAGGCAATCTTAGATGAGTATGTTATTGGTCAGGATGAGGCTAAAAAAACCTTGTCCGTAGCAGTATATAATCATTACAAGAGAATCAACTACGAAATCCAGAATCCGGAGTCCAAGCGCGACCTGGAGCTGCAGAAATCCAATATTCTGATGCTCGGTCCTACCGGTAGCGGCAAAACACTGCTCGCCCAGACTCTGGCAAAGATTCTGCAGGTTCCCTTTGCTATTGCTGATGCTACTACCTTAACGGAAGCAGGCTATGTAGGCGAGGATGTTGAAAACATTCTGCTCAAGCTTATCAGCAATGCCGATTATGATATTGAAGCTGCTCAACGCGGCATTATCTATATCGACGAGATTGATAAAATTGCCCGTAAATCCGAAAACGTTTCCATTACCCGTGATGTTTCCGGTGAAGGTGTTCAGCAGGCTCTGCTGAAAATCCTTGAAGGTACTGTTGCCAGCGTTCCGCCTAAGGGAGGACGTAAGCATCCGCATCAGGAGTTTATCAATATTGATACAACCAATATCCTGTTTATCTGCGGTGGTGCCTTTGCTGGACTGGAGCATATCATCAATGCCCGCGTAGGTAAGAAAAACCTGGGCTTTGGTGCTGATATCCGCCGTAAGGAAGAGGTTGATAACGAGGCTGTATTTGCCAAGGTATTGCCTGAGGATATCATGAAGTTCGGTATTATTCCGGAATTTGCAGGACGTATGCCGGTAGTAGTAACACTCAATCCGTTGGATGAGGCTGCCCTGGTACAAATACTGACTGAGCCGCGTAATGCTTTGGTTAAGCAATACCAGCGTTTCCTGGAAATGGATGGCGTGGAGCTGGAGTTTGAACCGGGTGCTCTTACTGCTATTGCTGAGGAAGCATTGAAACGTAATGCCGGAGCGCGTGGCCTGAGATCTATTATTGAATCCACCATGCGTAACGTAATGTATGATGTTCCTTCCCGTGATGATGTAACAAAGTGCATTGTTACTGAAGCTACTATACGCCAGCATTGCGAGCCGCAAATGCTTACAAAATAACAAAATATCTAAGGGGGAAGGATTATTATACCTTCTCCCTTATTTTATCGCTATGGCAAGTATGCCTGTGTGCGTACTGCCGATAAATTTCTCTCTTGTTTTGGGAGCTTAAGGAGGGATTATATGGCTAATTTGATAATTACAAAGCCCCTTCTTGCTTTGAGGGGCGTCTTGATTTTTCCGGGCATGATTGCCAATCTGGATGTCGGCCGAGAAAAATCTATAGCTGCTATTGACGCAGCCGAAGGTACGGACAAGCAAATTATTCTGGTTGGGCAAAAACAGCCTGAGCAGGAAAATGTTGCTGCCGATGATTTATATGAATGGGGGGTTCTGGCTAATATCAAGCAAAGGCTGCAGCTGCCTAACGGTGCTGTGCGCTTGCTGGTAGAAGGCCTGGAGCGCGTACATGTGCTGAATGCGGTAGAGGTTCATGAGAATGAGCAGGATTTCTTTGTCGGTGAGGTAGAAGTAGTGCCTGCTGACGATGCGGTCGATGCCGAAGCAGAAGGCCTGCGCCGTCTGCTGCTGGATGCCTTTGAGCAATGGGTACTGCTTACGAAAAAGGTTAATCCCGATACGGTGCAGTCGCTTAAATCTCGTACTGATTTAAGCAAGGTGCCTGATATTATTGTCGGCTATCTGCCGCTGTCTTTGACCGAAAAGGAAGAGCTGCTGGAAATGGCGCCGCTGAAGCTGCGTCTGCGTAAATTATACGAGATTCTGGTGCGTGAGCAGGAAATTGCCGATGTAGCCAAAAATATTTCCGAGCAGGTACACCAGCAGGTGGAGCAGAATCAGAAGGAATATTATCTGCGTGAACAGATTAAGGCTATTAGCAAGGAGCTTGGCGAAAACGAAGACGTGCAGGCAGAAATCGCTGACTACAAGGAGCAGATGTCCAAGCTGGAAATGCCGCAAAACGTTGCGGAAAAAATCAATAAGGAGCTGGGACGTCTGGCGAAAATGCCGTCGATGACGCCGGAGGGAGCGGTAATCCGCACCTATATTGATTCTTTGCTGGCATTGCCTTGGGGCAAATTTACCAAGGATAATTTTGACCTGGATAAGGCTCAGGCTGTTCTTGATAATGACCACTACGGCCTGAAGAAGGTTAAGGAGCGCATTCTGGAGTATCTGGCAGTACGTGCATTGTCCAAAAGCACACGCGGACCTATTCTGTGTCTGGTAGGACCTCCGGGCGTAGGCAAGACCAGTTTGGCAAGCAGTATTGCCAAGGCTATTAAGCGTAAATTTACCCGCGTTTCTTTGGGCGGTGTGCGTGATGAAGCGGAAATCCGCGGTCATCGCCGTACCTATATCGGTTCTATGCCGGGACGCATTATTCACGGTATGCAGGCTTGCGGCTGCATGAACCCGGTATTCCTGTTGGACGAGATTGATAAAATGGCTTCTGATTTTCGCGGTGATCCGGCTTCAGCGCTGTTGGAGGTGCTTGATCCGGAGCAGAACAACAGCTTCAGTGACCACTTTATTGAATTCCCGTTTGATTTGTCGCATGTATTCTGGATTGTAACAGCTAATGCCGTAGATACTATTCCGCCGGCTCTGCTGGACCGTCTGGAGATTATCCAGCTGAGCAGCTATACTGATGAAGAAAAGGTTAAGATTGCTCAATTGCATCTTTTGCCGAAGGAGCTTAAGCTGAACGGCTTGGAAAAATATAAGGTAAGCGTCAGCGAAAAGGCTATCCGCCGTGTAATTCACGACTATACCAGGGAAGCAGGCGTGCGTAACCTGGAGCGTAAGCTGGCAGGCATTTGCCGTAAGGTTGCGTTCAAAATCGTCAATGGCAAGAGTAAGGGCGCTCAGGTAACAGAAAAGAATCTGGAAAAATATCTGGGACCGGTTATTTACCTTGATGATGATATCAGCCTGAAATCAAGTGTCGGCGTTGCCAATGGCCTGGCATGGACCAGTGTCGGCGGCGAGCTGCTGAAGGTAGAGGTGCTGGCGTTTAAGGGCAAGGGCAACCTCACGCTTACAGGTCAGCTGGGCGATGTAATGAAGGAGTCGGCTCAGGCCGGTTATACCTATATCCGCAGCCGTGCGGAAGCGCTGGGGATTGCAGCCAACTTTGGTGAAACGATGGATATCCATATCCACCTGCCGGAGGGCGCTGTGCCCAAAGACGGACCGTCTGCCGGCGTAACAATGGTTACTGCCATGGTATCGGCGCTGACAGGTAAAAAGGTTAAAGGCAAGCTGGCGATGACCGGCGAAATTTCCCTGTCCGGCAAGGTATGGCCTGTCGGCGGTATTAAGGAAAAAATGCTGGCGGCTTATCGCTATGGCGTAAAGACAGTACTGCTGCCGAAGCGCAATATGCAGGATCTGGACGAGCTGCCGGAAAATATTCGTAAGGAAATGCAGTTTATACCTGTTGAGCATCTTGATGATGTTTTGAAGCTGGCATTGGAGGATAAAAATGAGTAAAGATAATTGGGATATTATCCGTGCTAAATATGTGGCCTCTGCAGTACGTGCAGACCAATATCCGCAGCCTGCTCTTATTGAGGCTGCCTTTATCGGCCGCAGTAATGTCGGTAAATCGTCGCTTATCAATTCACTCTGCCGCCGCAACGGCCTGGCACGCGTAAGCTCTACTCCGGGAAAAACGCAGACCATCAACTTTTATGAGCTGGAGGCTAAGCGCGTAGTTGAGGGTGAGGATGAAAGGGCATCCTTTTATCTGGTAGATTTACCCGGCTACGGCTTTGCTAAAACAAACCATAATAATAAGGACCAATGGTCCGGGTTTATCAGCAAATATTTATCCGGCAGTGAAAACCTCGGTGTTGTCTGCCAGCTGATTGATATCCGCCATAAGCCTATGGACAGCGATATGGAATGCTTTAACTGGCTGCGCAGCTGCGGCCTGAAGGTACAGGTTGTACTGACAAAATCCGACAAGCTTTCTAAAAATGCGGCCATGTCCCAAAAGGCACTCTTCAAGCGTGAAATGGGCCTGAAGGAGCATGAGATTATCACTTATTCCTCCTCACAGCATACAATGCGCGGCGAGCTGATTGAGCGCATCATGAATGCTTTATCCGCTAACGGTGTAGAGCAGGAGTAAAAGCTATGTTTTTAAACCGCTTATTGCTTTTTATCATGGCGCTTTGCCTGGGAAGCCTGCTGGTACGCATGCATCTGCCGATACCGTTTTTGCTGGGCGGCCTGCTGACTGCTTTGCTTTGTAAAACTCTGACACATCGCAGCGACGTAAGCTGGCCTAAGCAATGGCGTGAATATGCATTGATGGTTGCAGGCTACGGTATCGGTTCTACCTTTACAGCCGACACTTGGAATAACTTTCTGGCTGAGCTGGTTGGTGTAGCGGAAGCAACGATAGTTATTTTGGCTGCCAGTATTGCCTTGGCCTTTGTTACGGCAAAGCTGGCGCGGGAAAACCTCAAAAGCTGCATTATGGGTATGCTTCCCGGCGGCATGACGCTGACGATGTTGCTTTGCGAGGACGACAAGGAGGTCAATCCTAATGTTGTCATGGTAATGCAGATTCTGCGTCTGCTGGGTGTAGTTATTACTGTGCCGTTTCTTGTAATCTGGCTGCTGAACGCGCAGGTGACGGGCAGCAGCGTAGCATTGCCCAATCATGGCGGAGTGCATTGGCTTGTTGTAGTGCCATTGTCTATATTGGGCAGCTTTATAGCAACAAAAATACATATGCCGACGCCGAAACTGTTAGGACCGATTTTGGCGACGGCTGCATTTTCCGTCTTTGACGGCGGTGTGCAGCCTGTGCCTTTTTGGCTCATGGCGGCGGCGCAGGCCAGCATCGGTCTGTTCATGGGTATGCAGCTTGATGCGGACCGCATCGTAAAAACAGAAAAAATGGTGCCCTATATTCTTATCGGTACGGCGATACTCATTGTTGTGAGTATCGGTATGGCTAATGTGCTTTCCGCACGCTACAGTTTTTCGCTGGTAACGGCGTTTCTGGCGATGGCGCCGGGAGGTATAGCCGAAATGTCTTTAGCCGGTATGAGTATGGGTGAGAATGTTTCGATTATCCTGACCTATCAGCTGGTGCGTGTGCTGGTGATAAATATCTTTATCCCGCCGCTGCTGGCATGGTGGTTTAAGGCTAAGCAGGCATAATTTTAGAGGATTGCAGAAAAATTTTTCATGATTTAAGAAAAATTTTTCTTGCAGTCCTCTTTGCTTTTGTATGTAAAATCCTTGTAAAATAGCATGGTGCAAGGCTTTGAAGCATTACAAACATCTATCGGGACATAAAAAGTCCATAGTGGACAAAAACGTCATAAGGTGTTATACTTAATGCATGTTAAGGCAAGACCTTAAAATAAAGCAGAAGGGATGATATAAAAATGACTTTTGAAAAATTTGTTGAAACTCTGTGCAACTTTAAATGGTATATGATTCACTGATCTCGGGAGGTGAGAATAATGCTGGAAAAATTTGTCAAAGCTTTATATGAAATGAATTTCTACTATATCCATTAACAGGTGGTATAAAAATGAAGATTGCTAAATCGTAAGAACGCTTGCAGCTGAGCTGTAGGCGTTTTTTATTGCCTTAAAGCCGGTTGAGGCTGATATAATAGATTTTTTATTGTATTATATGTAAATTAAACACAAAGAACAGTTAATCAGAAATGGATGCAGCTACACATAAGACTGATATATACATGGAATGAAAACACAAAAATAAAAATCAATGAAAAAGGTTGACAAGATAAATAGTAACTGCTATAATTAAGTCAACAAGTTGATATTGATATTACAGGTGCGAATGCTCAATAGAGAAGCCGGTGAAAGTCCGGCACGGTCCCGCCGCTGTGACGTGGAGCGTGTTTTGTTTATACCACTGGAGGGGTCCTCTGGGAAGGTGAAACACGTGAAGAAGCGAAGCCAGAAGAACTGCCTGTAAGATGCATCGTCGTTTGACCTGCGAGAGACGGGGAGAGATGTCGTAGAGCTGTAGTATAGGCTTGTGCGCCTAGTAGCTTTTGATATTTCACCGTTTTTCAAAAGTCCTGCCCATATTGGGTAAAGGATTCTTTTTGAGAAACGGTTTTCTGTTTCTTATGCCATTGAAGGTCATGTGATGGCTGTGACCTTTTGGAGAGTGGCCGGGCCATCGATGTTATCTGTCATACTTGTCCGCGATACTGGACATATCGTGTTTTTCAAATCCCATTCTCAAATTTTTCTTTTAGCTGAGAACATTTCCTTTCTCCTCTCAAGTACGACAGCGTAGGGGTGCGCTGTCGTGCTGACAATCCAGCCATCACAAATGTGGTGGCTTTATTTTTTGCTGTTTAAAGGGAGGTTATTGATATGAAAGAATTATATTTGGCAGGCAAAATTGCTGAACTGCTAGCAGCCTTTGAAGGTATGAAAGGCGTTGAAGAAGTTGTTGCCGGACGTGCTAAAGCCAGCGGTGAGCTGGAAGTAAAGTGCGTACGTGTGCAATATAACCCCAAAAAGACAGATATCTGCGAGCTTTTGAAAAAATACTTTAATGAAGGTGTAAATCCCTATATCATCGCAGAAGATCCTTTGGAACAGGCTGCTGTTATTTACAAGGCTGCCGAAGATGTTCCGCAGATTGAATACTATGCCCGTTTTATGCAGAACCGCGGCGCAGAGCCGGGTGCTGCTTTAGGCAACATGATTCTTAATGATACTATGCCTGAAGAAAACGAGCTGCGCAGAGTCCAGATTAATTACGGACGTCTGCAGGAGTTCCTGGCAGATTAAACTGCCTGTTATTTTGTTATATACGGCCTGGACAACCGTGACCGTGTATATAAATGCTGTTTGCTTCTTAAAATCTATCCAAGCAAGGATGCGGCACATGTCCCCTGATGACCGGGTGAGAGCGGTCGGATAGCAGCTGCATCAGCAGACGAGATTGGCTGGAGGTGATATGCGTTTCAGCTTGGTGCTGTGAGCTTTTTCACAGTAATGATTAAATTATTAAAGGAGGATTATTTGAATGGCTGATGAACAACAAAAAACTGCAGCAGTCGTTGATGGCGAAAGACCGTTGACAGACAAAGAACTGGAAGCCATGTTGCGTAAGTCAGAGAAAGTAACCGAATTCCCGGAGGTAACTTTTGATGAATTTACCGAACCCACCTGGGATGAATGGGTGGAGGCATGTAATGCACTGTTGAAGGGCAAACCCTTTGACAAGATCATGTATACCAAAAACTACGAGGGCATTACCTTTGACCCGATTTATACTCGTAAAGGCACTGATGCAATTCTGCCGACCAACGATTATCCCGGTATGGGCGATTTCCTGCGTGGCGCAACTGTTAACGGTTATGTACACGAGCCTTGGGGCATTGCACAAGCTTGCGATGAAACCCTGCCGGCTGAAAACAACGAGCTGCTGAAGGAAGAAATTTCCAAGGGCTCCACTGTTTACAATATCAAACTGGATACTGCAACCAAAAACGGCGTAGACGTTAAAGATGCAGAAAAACCCGGCGATATTGGCGTGAACGTTACTACCGTTGAAGATATGAGCGTTCTGCTGGATGGTCTGAAACTTGACAAATATCCTATTATGATGTACACCGGTGCCGGCGCTAAAAACCTGCTGGCTCTGACTGTTGCTGCTCTGAAGGGTGCAGGTCATGATGTAAAAACCCTGCGCGGCGTTATCGGCGGCGACCCGATCGGCGAGCTGGTAAAAACCGGTAAAACCGAAACCTCTCTGGATGCTTTGTATGATGAAATGGCTGAAACCATTAAATTTGCTAAAGCTAATACTCCGGAGCTGCGCACTGTTTTCATCAACAGTGATGCTTACACCGATGGCGGTGCTGAAGCAGTACAAGAGGTTGCTTACACCTTTGCTACTGCAGTTGAATATGTACGTCAAATGCAAAAACGCGGTGTTGAACTGCACGATATTGCTAACTCCCTGTACTTCTGCTTCAACCAAGGTGCTAACTTCTTCATGGAAATCGCAAAACTGCGTTCCCTGCGTATGATCTGGGCAGCTATTATGGAAGCATTCGGTGCTGAAGAAGCAGACCGTGCTATTAAAGTTCATGGCCGTTGCGCTCGCTTCACTAAAACCGTTGTTGACCCGTATGTTAACATGTTGCGTAACTGCACCCAAACCTTCTCCAGCGTTGTAGGCGGCGTTTGCACTTATGACAATCCGCCGTTTGACGAGCTGATCCGTAAAGGCGACGTATTCTCCCGTCGTATCGCTCGTAACCTGCATGTAATGCTGCAAGAAGAATTTGGTATGCTGAGCCCGATTGATGCTGCTGGCGGTTCCTGGGGCATTGAAACCCTGACCAAGCAGATTACCGAAAAAATCTGGGCTGAGTTCCAAAAGGTTGAGGAAATGGGCGGCATCATTAAAGCTCTGGAAGCCGGCTATCCGCAAGCACAAGTTGCTGACGTTCTGGCTAAGCGCTTCAAAGCTCTGGAAATGCGCAGCGATCGCGCTGTTGGCGTAAACATGTACCCGAACATGACCGAAGAACCGCTGGAGCGCCGCGAAGAGGACACTCCGAAACTGAAGAAAGAACGCGAAGCTGCTGTTGCTGCTTACGTTGCTGACATCGACACCAACTACCTGGCCGGCAAGCTGGCTGCTGTTGAAACTGTTGAAGGCGCAATCGAAGCATTCAGCAACGGTGCTACTATCGGCCAGGTTGCTGCTGCATCCTGCAAGGCTGAAGCTCCGGAAACCGTTGAAGCAATCGCTGCTCATCACTGGACCGAGCGCTATGAAGCACTGCGTTTCGAAACTGAAGACTATGTTAAGAAAACCGGCAAAAATGTTGAAGTATTCCTGTGCAACATGGGACCGATTCCTCAACATAAAGCTCGTGCCGACTTCTCCACCTCTTTCCTGCAGGTTGGTGAATTCAACGTTCATCTGAACGATGGTTTCCAAGACGGCGAAGATGGCGATCAATACGAAAAATGCCTCAAAGCTTTCAAAGAAGGCGACTACGATGTTGCAGTTATCTGCTCCACCGATGCTACCTATCCGGAAATCGTTCCGAAACTGGCTCCGATGATTAAAGCAGCTATGAAACCGTCCGCTACTCTGTTCCTGGCCGGCGCTGCTCCAAAAGACATGGAACAAGTTTACAAAGATGCTGGCGTTGACGATTTCATCAGCGTAAAAGCTAACTGCTTCCAAACTCTGAAGATGCTGCAAAAGAAGAAAGGGATGATTGAATAATGAGCATTAATCCGGATTTCACTAAAGTAGCCCTTCCTGATCATCCTTCTTGTTCTTATGACGAATGGAAGAAAAATCTGGAAGAAAAAATGGGCGAAAATTATGATGCCCTTTATGATACTACCTTGGAACGTATTCCTAAAGCTCCGCTGTACACCAAGGATATCTATGATAAATGTAACCATTTGGACTTCATGAGCGGTATTCCTCCGTTCCTGCGTGGTCCTTACTCCACAATGTATGTATTCCGTCCGTGGACTGTACGTCAATATGCAGGTTTCTCCACTGCGGAAGAATCCAACGCATTCTATCGTCGTAACCTGGCTGCAGGCCAAAAAGGTCTGTCCATCGCGTTCGACTTGCCGACTCACCGCGGCTATGACGCTGATAACCCGCGTGTAGTTGGTGACGTTGGTAAAGCAGGCGTATCTGTTTGCTCCATGCTCGATATGAACATCCTGTTCTCCGGTATTCCTCTGGATCAGATGTCCGTATCCATGACTATGAACGGCGCAGTACTGCCTGTACTGGCATTCTTCATCGTATCCGGTGAAGAACAAGGTGTTGATAAATCCATCATGGCCGGTACCATTCAGAACGATATTCTGAAAGAGTTCATGGTACGTAACACCTACATTTATCCGCCTGCTATGTCCATGCGTATCATCGGTGATATTTTCGAATATACCACCAAATATATGCCTAAATTCAACAGTATTTCCATTTCCGGTTACCATATTCAAGAGTGCGGCGCAACCTGCGACCTTGAATTAGGCTACACTCTGGCCGATGGTATGGAATATATCCGTACCGGTGAAGCTGCAGGCCTGCCTGTAGACGCATTCGCAAAACGTCTGTCCTTCTTCTGGGATATGGGCAAAAACTACTTCATGGAAGTTGCAAAAATGCGTGCTGCTCGTGTTCTGTGGGCTAAGATTCTTAAGAGCTTCGGCGCTAAGAACCCGAAATCCATGGCACTGCGTACTCACAGCCAGACTTCCGGCTGGTCTCTGACCGAACAGGATCCGTTCAACAACATCTCCCGTACTTGTATGGAAGCTATGTCTGCTGCTCTGGGCCATACCCAATCCCTGCATACAAACGCACTGGACGAAGCTATCGCACTGCCGACCGACTTCTCCGCTCGTCTTGCTCGTAACACCCAGCTGTACATCCAGGATGAAACCAAAGTCTGCAAGATTATCGATCCGTGGGGCGGTTCCTACTATGTTGAATACCTCACCAACGAAATCATTCGCCGTGCTTGGGCTCATATCCAGGAAGTTGAAGCACTCGGTGGTATGGCAAAGGCTATTGCAACCGGCCTGCCGAAAATGCGTATCGAAGAGTGCGCAGCTCGTCGCCAAGCTAACATCGATAGCGGTAAAGAAACCATCGTTGGCCTGAACAAATATCGTCTGGCTAAGGAAGATCCTCTGAACGTACTGTCCATCGATAACACCGCTGTACGTAACGCTCAGATTAAACGTCTGGAAAAACTGAGAGCAGAACGCGACAACGACGCTGTTGCACGCGATCTGGAAGCTATTACCCGCGCAGCAGAAACCCGTGACAACGGCAACCTGCTGGAAATGGCTGTACAAGCTGCTCGCGACCGTGCTTCCCTCGGTGAAATTTCTGACGCAGTTGAAAAAGTATCCGGTCGTTTCAATGCTGTAATCCACACTGTATCCGGTGTATACTCCAGTGAATTCAGCGGCAACGATGACATGGAAAAAGCTACCAAACTGGCTGATGAGTTTGAAAAACTTGAAGGCCGTCGTCCTCGTATCTTCCTGGCTAAAATGGGCCAAGACGGTCATGACCGCGGACAAAAAGTTCTGGCAACCTCCTTCGCTGATATGGGCTGGACCGTCGACGTTGGTCCTCTGTTCCAGACTCCGGAAGAATCTGCACAAGACGCTGTAGATAACGACGTTGATATGGTTGGCTTCTCTTCTCTGGCTGCAGGTCATAAAACCTTGCTGCCGGCAATCGTTGAAGAACTGAAGAAACGTGGCCGTGAAGATATCATGGTATGTATCGGCGGCGTAATTCCTGCACAGGATTACGACTACCTGTATGAACATGGTGCAGCAGGCATCTTTGGACCTGGTACCAACATTCCTAAGTGCTGCATCCAATTACTGCAAATGTTGGTTGACCGTGCAAAAGCTGAACACGCTGAAGACTGAGGTGATATAAATGCCTGAAACTGGTGAAAAAGATATTAGGCCGAGTTGGGTACCCCTGAAAAAAGATCCTAACTTTGCCTGCTCTGTAATGGGCGGGATTGACAGTGCCGTAAACGCTGTCAGCGAGGAGAAGTATAACCCTGTGGATAAAATTAGGAAATTCCCCTTGAGGAAAAAGCCTAGTCCGGAAGAGTTAATAAAAGGAGTCAGTGAAGGCGATCGTAAAACCTTATCTCAAGCTATTACTCTTATAGAAAGCAATGCACCGAGGGATTTTGATAAAGCACAGCGTGTCCTGCAGGCTCTTCTGCCGCGTACAGGCAAAGCTTTGCGCATCGGCATTTCCGGTGTACCGGGTGCCGGCAAAAGTACCTTTATCGAGTCCTTTGGCCAGATGCTGTGTCATCAGGGCTACAAGGTCGCAGTTCTTGCTGTCGACCCTACCAGCTCTATTACCGGTGGCTCTATTTTGGGTGATAAAACGCGTATGCAGATGCTTTCGCGTGAACCAAATTGCTTTATCCGTCCGTCCCCTGCAAAGGGTACCTTGGGCGGCGTTGCCCGTAAAAGCCGTGAAACCATGCTGCTTTGCGAGGCTGCAGGCTGTGACGTTATCTTAGTAGAAACCGTAGGTGTAGGCCAGTCCGAAATCACTGTCCGTTCGATGGTTGACTTCTTTATGCTGGTAGTACTGACCGGTGCCGGTGATGATCTGCAAGGCATCAAGAAAGGCATCATGGAGGTTGCCGACGCTATCGTTGTCAACAAAGCCGATGGTGACAATCTGCCGAAAGCTATTGTTACCCAGGGTGAGTATGAGCGTATGATTGAATTCATCCGCCCTGCTACCGAAGGCTGGAAAACTCACGCCTACAGATGCTCTGCTTTGACCAAGGAAGGCCTGCTTGAGCTTTGGGCAGTAATGCGCAAGTTCGAAAAGGTTACCAAGGAATGCGGTTCTTTCGACAGACGTCGTAAATCGCAGACTATTTCTTGGGTTAACAGCATGATTGACGAGCATTTACATAACCTGTTCTTTGAAGACCCGATGATTAAAGGACGCTTACCGGCAGTAATGGAAGCAGCTGTTAATGGCGTGGTATCCCCAAGTCAGGCTGTTACCGAGCTGATTAATGCCTTTGATATTGATCGTGCTTCAATGAGGCATCGCAATCAAAACAAATAAAGTCTGGCAAGAAAGCACCCAGTGGTGATTTTTGACCGGCAAGCTAAAGGCTGTCATTGATGAAGCTTCATCGGTGACAGCCTTTTTGTTTTTTATAATGGCTTATAGGTGCTGCAAAACATTAATATAAAAGTGTAAAAACACAATGTAAAACAAAGCGGGGCGTGAGAATTTTTAACCTAAAAAGAGTAAGAGATGCTAATTCTTTTATTGTCAACAAATAAGCGCCTCTTTAGTGATATAAGTTCTTACAATATTTTTTTCGAGAACTTTTTCGCTAAAGTCTTGACATTCTTAATCGGACTTAGTATAATTAAAAGCAACAAATCAATATTTCGTATGAAGCGCTAATTGGTGAAAATCCACACGGTCCCGCCGCTGTAACAGGTTTGCCTGGAGTCAGCAAAGCACTTCGTACAAGCATATGCTTGACCTGCGAGCGACAGGAGAAGATGTTAACAGACAAGATACTGTTTATGTGAGAGTGGCAGCTATCTTAATTGTGCGCATTAACCGTCTTTGCTTGCAAAGACGGTTTTTTTCAACTATCAAATGTGGGTCGAAATATTGATTTCCCAAACATTAGAACAAACCAAGCAAATCGGACAATTTGCTGTTCTGTTACATAAAGATTTTTCAAATTCTCCTTCTCCTCCAATTTTATCGTGTGTAGCTTGTTACAGGGGTGTGGCAATGCAACAATAAAAAAACCGCCAGGTAAGGCGGCTTTTTTATTGCCTTCGCAAGGAAAGCATAAGCATAGTATTATAAAACAAAAAACCGCCGTGAGGCGGTTTTTGTTTTATAACAAGGAGTTTTTCAGGACTTCATCCAGGTTGCATACCTGTTGTGAATTACGTGTCTTGGAATAGAATTTGAGGAAATGCTGGGCAACGACGGAAAGCGGTCTGTCCTTAACCTTTACTACGGTTTTGTAAACGTCTGCCTTGATGTCGGATATAGGACGGGTGATAAATTCTTCACCAAGGTCCTCTCCGGGCTCTACAGGCACTATAGAAACAGCTGCCTTGACGCGTGTCCATTCCAATGTAGTGCTGCGGGTTGTGCTGGTGCAGGTGATACGCGGCACGATGGATGTCTGCGCACAGGCCTTGAGAAAAATTTCGGAGCAGCCGGAGCTGATGCTCAGAGGTACATCCTCTAATTCCTTAAGGGTGACAACCTTTTTGCTGTCGTCCAAAAAAACAGAGTTTTTATGGAAAACGGCTGTAAGCTCTTCATCGCGACGGAAGAGAACCTCAAAGTTATCCTGATGCTCTACCGGAACACTCAAAATTCCCAGCTCGGTAATACCGTTAAGCATTTGCTGTGTCTGTTCATTTATGCTTGCTTCAAACAGCTCACATTTGATATTAGGATAAAGAGCACAGAAATCCTTGAGTGAGGATTTGATGAATAAAGCACTGCGGGAGTTGGCAATGCTGAAACGCAGGGTACCTACAACACCGCCCATGATGTTTTCGATTTCGCTTTTGGCAAGATCCTCCAAAGCGCACATGTACTTTGCTTTTTGATAGAGGACGCGTCCTGCTTCGGTCAGGAGAATCTGACGGCTGCCGCGGGTGGTAATTATCAGCTTGGTGCCGAAATAGTTTTCCAGGGCACGCAGCTGCTTGCTGAGGGCCGGCTGAGCGATGTGTACGTAATCAGCCGCACCGGTAAAACTGCCGGCTTCGATAATTGCCAAAAAGTTTCTGTAATTGTCTAATTCCATGTTTTGCAGACCTCCAACTAAAACTAAACTTATGTAAAACAAAAACAGTAATGAATTCTAAATATGGGAATAATATAATTAGTTTATCATATTGCTAGTATGATTTCAAGAATTTAAGTGGTTAAGGCTATTATAGAACAGAAGAATGCTAAAAAGCAATAATAAAATGTCATATCTATAATTCCTATTAGCTATTTTTCTTATTAAGCAATATCTGTTATACTAAATGCGTATAAAGCAGGGGCCTTATACAGAGCAAATTGACAAATTGACTTATTCAAAGCAAAGGAGAGAACAATCATGGCTGAAACAAAAATGGCAGTCGAAAAAGAAATCGGTTTATTCGCACATCTATGCCGTCAACGCAACGGTGCAGCAAAAGTATTCCCGCATTGTGGTGAAAAAGGCTTTGCCTTCAGCAAAAGAGTACAGGGCTTCAAACTGAGCGAAGCATCCCTGAAAGCATTAAAAAGAGGTTAAGAAGAAAGATGAGCTTTGTACTGAACTATCTCAAAGAGTTGGACAGAGAATACTATAGTAAGTGGTTTAAGAATATTTTGCTTTAAGCTTTAGACAGCAGCATTATAATATGCCAGTCCGCGAGCGATGACGTTATAGCCTACCTCCTTGTACGTCGTTGGCAGACTGGCTTTTTGTTCGCCTAAAATATTCCTGACTGATATATGAATAATGCTACATAGGTATTTTTATTCCGGCGATAATTATAGTATAATGTAAAACTGCCTGCTGTAAAAAATAAGTGGAAATTAGTTCCAAAATATATTTAATTACTTTCCGAAATATACTTAATTCATATAACTTCTATTCCAACTAGGTATTTTTATTATTTTGGAATATATTGTATAATCTCTAACAGTGAAAGGCACTCTCCAAAAGGAACAAGAAAGGAGCTGATAAGTTTTGGACATTGCACTTATCATGAATGATGAAAAAGAAGATTCTAAGATTCGGGAGTACCTGAAACAGGTAGACAAGAAGTTTTACTATCGAGCTATCGAGAACAGGAAAAAGGAAGGTAAAGTCTTCCCGCATCGAGGCGAAGATGGCAAGCTCTTTGTAAACACTTTTCAATATGTAAACCTATTTAAGAAGAAATAAGTGGAGGGAAATTTTTATGACACCAGCAATTAAATGCTTGATTTTGTTAGCAGTAGTTGCACTGTTATTCGTTACCGAAATGATTCCGCTGGCAATGACCGCGGTTCTGGCTGCTATAGCCTGCAGTGCATTGGGCCTGGTTCCTGAGAACCAAATCTTCCTTGGCCTGGCAGATTCTACTGTAGTTCTTTTTGGCGGTATGTTCGTCGTTGGCGCTGCTATGTTTTACACCGGCCTTGCTCAAAAGGTTGGCGGCGCTGTAGTAAAGCTGTTTGGTACCAATGAAAACAGCCTGATGTTTGGTCTTATGGTTATTGCAGCTGTTATGTCTGCGTTCTTGTCTAACACCGGTACCACCGCTTGCCTGATTCCTGTAGTTATGGGTATCTGCGCACAAGCAAAGCTTTCCGCTTCCCGTCAGCTGATGCCGTTGGCTTTCGCTGCCGGCCTTGGCGGTACCTGTACCTTGATTGGTACCCCGCCGAACATTCTGGCAAACGTTGCTCTGAAAGCAGCCGGCATGCCGGAGCTGCAATTTGGCTTCTTTGAATATGCCTACATCGGCATTCCTATTACTGTTGCCGGCATAGTTTACATGATGTTCCTTGGCAAATATATTCTGCCGGAAGCTAAAACCGACGAGGTTGCAGATGTAGAGCAGGAGATTGATGCTACCAACACTACTCCTAAAAAACAGATGATCTGCGGTATCATCATGGTTGGCGTTATCGGTTCTATGGCAACCAGCGTCGTTCCTCTGGAACTGGCTGCTGTTGTCGGAGCGGTACTGTGCGTACTGACAGGCTGCATCACTGAAAAACAAGCCTATAACTCCATTGACTGGATTACTATCTTCCTATTTGCAGGCATGATTCCTGTTGCAACAGCTATGAACACCAGCGGCGCCGGCAAGCTGATTGCTGAATTTACCGTAAGCCTGATGGGCGGTAACCCGTCTCCGTATCTGGTAACTGCTGTACTCTTCGGTCTGGCAGTTGTCCTGACTCAGTTTATGAGCAACACCGCTTCTAAAGCTCTGCTGTGCCCGGTTGGCATTGCACTGTCTACTCAAATGGGTGCATCTCCGAAAGCTGTACTGATGGCAATCCTGATTGCTTCCAGCTGCGCATTCGCTTCTCCGGTAGGTACTCCTCCGAACACCCTGGTACTTGGCCCTGGCAAGTACAAATTCATGGATTATGTAAAATGCGGCGGCGGCTTGGTAGCAGTCAGCATGATTGTTGCAATCATCGTTATTCCTATCGTATGGCCGTTCTTCCCGACTGCAGCATAATTTACTAAAGACTCAGGTCTTACCACCTTTCTTAACATGTCTGCAACGCTCCCAAATGGGAGCGGTCAGCAGACGCAAATTGGATAGAGAACAATTTATTATAGACGGGGCGGAAGCTGCCCTGACGCACAAAGCTTCAAAGATGCTTACAATTACAAATTCCTTCTTTCTGTATATATTTGCTTAGGGGACATTGGCAGTATATATAGGATATAAATGAAAAGACTACCCTTCGTCATGTTGGACAGAGCATGGCGGAGGGTAGTTTTAATTTTGTACGGCAGATAAAAAATATTCCCCTATATATAATAGTCGAAAGTTGATTTAGCAGCAAATAGAGTAGTGACTAGAGAGAAGAGAGATGCGCAGCGAAGCTCAAGGCGAAAAAGCTGCGTTCGTCCAATTCAAACGCTGTAGCTGAGTACATAGATTATTATAACAACAGAAGAATTCAAGCTAAAGCAAAATGGATGCCTTCCTCTAAATTCAGAGAAGCATCCATGATGGGAAGAACTATAGTACGAAGCACCATTTAAAAGCTTCTTCAAGATATTTGTACAACTTGACAGCAGGGTTATTTTTGGTATATCTTTAGTAGTATAGTAGGCATGAAAGGTTTCTCATGAAAATTATTTTAAGGTGGAGGTAGTGGCTTACATGAAAAAGAATCCAAATAAATGTCGTTTGCTGCGCGTTTTTGAATATATGCTGAATACAGACGAGGAACATCCTTTGAATGTGACAGAGATTCAACAGAAGCTGCTAGAGGATGGAACCTGCGATAAACTTCCGGACCGTAAGTCTATTTTACGGGACTGGGCAAGTATTAATGAGTGCGGCTATGAGCTGGAGAGCTGCGCAAACCATAATAAAGGCAAGTATATGAACGGTAAGCAGAGAACATTTGAAGGCTATCAGCTGAAAATGCTGGCGGACGCCGTTGCATCTGCGCGCTTTCTGGCAGCAGATGATGCACGTAAGCTGGGTGATGCAATTATGACTTTGGGCACGGAATCTGATAAAGAGCTGCTCAAAAAGGCTGTTATCCGTGACGAGAGTCTGAATGTGGCGACAAAGCAGGCTAAGTATAATTTTGACAGGATATTAGAGGCTATTCGCGAACGTAAGCAGATTAGCTTTCAATATAATGATAAGCATCTGGCAAAGCCTGCGCAGGAGGACTTGCGCAATGGTGGTATGATATATTATGTCAGCCCCTATTATCTTGTGCCTGCGAAAAATGATTATTATGTGATTGCCTGCACGGGCGAATATAAAAATTTCAGCCATTACCGTGTTTCCCGTATGATTAATGTAAAGGAAACGGAGCTGGCAGCTAAAGATATCAAGCTCAATGAGACTTATAAAAAATTGTTGGCAGATGGCAAGGGCATTAGTGATTATCTGCGCGAGCATATTAATATGTGGTTTGGTGATACGCAGCGGGTAAATTTGCATTGCAAGCAGCGGACACGCCTGGATGTATTGGGAACGTTTGGTAATCTGCTGAATATTAGTGACTGTAAAAACGACAAGGAATATTTTACGACCAGCGTGCAGGTGCAGGCTGACGGTGGCTTTTTTAACTGGGTTGCAGGCATGGGCGGTAATGTGATTATTACAGGGCCTGAGTGTGTGCGTGAAGCGTATAAGGAGTATTTGCAAGAGCAGCTCAAGCTGTATAAGTGAAATGTTTAGGGTACTCAGGAAGATGCTAAAACTCTAGGCTCATTCTCAAAATAAAAAATAAGCGTAGCTTCTGCGTAGGGCAGAGGCTGCGCTTATTTTTTAGTTGCTATATTGATAAGTATGCTAGAAATGGTTATATGTTGCTGTGTGAGATTTTATTAGTAAAGCAAAAAACGCTTGACAGTGAATGAAAAGCATGATATCATAATAACGATGATAATAATCATATTAACAACGTTGTCAATATTAAGGAGGAATGAAAAATGGCTACAATTACTAGCTTGACTGCCCATCAGCTTTTAGATATTGCTAAAGATGAAACAAAGAAGCTGGATTCTGGAGAAATTTTTATTGTTCGTGATTTATTCAAAGGATATGAATGGAATAGAATAGAAAGAAAAAAAAGGCTGTTATTGGGAACATTGTTTCTACATGAATGTTCTGGTGGGGATTTTAAACCAATTAGTAAAACTTCTTCTGGACAGCAAAAATATCAAAAGCTTTGATTAATGTAGTTTGGAAAAATAAATAAAATATGACTAAATATGAAAGGAGGGCTTAAAATGACACCAAGAGCTATATTAACCTCAATCGGAGTAAAATTGGGTGCTTTTCCCAATAGTATTGACTTAGATTATAGTAAGCCACCTAAATTGGTGATGACATTAACACAAGCAGCGGCTGGTTTTTCTAATCCTATTAATATGCAAGATACTAGAGCTTGTTTTGAAGCGTGGTGCTTGATTATAAAGGCTAAAACTAAAACTAGCAATCCTGGTTTAAAAATTGAGTTAAATGTAAATGGTATAACTGTTGCTAGCTACCATGGTGGAAAGCCAGCCAATGGGCATTTAGGAAGATTCTTATATAGAATTTTAAAATTTAGCGAACAATATGCAGGTTGGTTTCAACTTAGTCCGATTTTAGATAACCTAAAGAATAATTTTAAAACATATTTGGATAGCCACAAATTCGTAACTAGTGCACCCTCAGGTGGACCAAAAAAAGATATAGCAAATTATAATTTAGAAAGCTATGTTGAATACTTGTTTTGTGACTCAATTAGTGCACAAAAAGATATTTTAGGGTTGTCTAGTGGGACTACGATAGACAGACAATTACCTGTAAGCTTATTTGATGCTACTAAATCAAATACAACTGGAGTTTTTACAGGTGGAAAATCTGCAATAGATTTTTGGGCAGTAGATGGAGATACTATCAATGTCTATGAATTAAAGAGCGATAATCCTATGGTGGGCATAATTACGGAAATTTTTTTCTACAGCAATTATGTACATGATGTATTTATTAGCAAAAGTCTGGATCATGGCAAGGGAAGCGTTGAGATTGAAGATGGAACGTACCGTAGTTATGATAAAATTAAAGGAAATAAAGGAAAACAAGTGAAGGGAATAATGCTAAGTAATAGTAATCGTAAAGGATGGCATTCAAGTCTTGGTAAGCCAACTAGAAATGAAATAAAAAGAATAATGAATGCTAATGGTATGTTTGGAGCAATTCAATATGAATTTTTAGAATATCAGCTTAATCCGCTTAAAATTGGAGGATATTATATATCGAAGTAACTCCTTAAATTATGCATATCGAAGTCTTAACGTTTTAAAACGACCGTCTAAAGTTAGACCTAAAAATCTAACTTTAGACGGTTTTTTATAGCTAAAATTCTAGGCAGTTGTGGCATTTTTAGTATCTCGCATTTAGTATTATATAAGCAAGTAAACGAAAGGAGTGTAATCATGGCTACGAATATTGAATATCTACATGCAGACCAGATTGGTGGCTGTGTAACTTTAATTAGCACAGAGACAACGAAAATTTGTATTGATTTTGGTAAAAATCTTCCAGGAAGCAGGTATAAGGATGATGTAGAGGTTGTTGGCTTGACGTCTGGTGAAGCACAGTATGACGCAGTGTTCTTTACCCATTATCATGGTGACCACATTGGCTGCTTTGAGAAGCTGCTGCCAGAAATTCCGCTTTATATGAGCAGCTTGTGTAGGGATGTACTTATTAATACATACGCAGCCTTGGCTAGACACGATAACAAGTATAGTAAACAGGTGGAGCTTTTGCAGGACGCAGCACACACGCATATTATTTGGGCGCAGGATGTGATCAAGGTTGGGGATATTAAGGTTACGCCCTATACGATTGATCATTCTGCAACAGCGGCGATGATGTATCTTATAGAAACGCCGGATAAGCGTATTTTACATATGGGTGATTTTCGGACACATGGTTATATTGGAGATAAGCTGAAAAAGCTATTAAAATGCTATGTTCTGGAAAAACCTGTGGATGTGCTTATTACAGAAGGAACAAATCTTACGCGGGAAGATAACTATTTAACTGAGGAGGAGCTGGCTCAGCAGGCTGGGGAATTGATGCAGCAGCATAAGCTGATTTTTTGCCTATGTGCATCTACTAATTTTACGCGTTTACAGAAGTTTTACCGCATGGCTAGACAGGAGCATAAGGTTGTATTGTTAAATGGCTATATGCTGGCGCAGTTTAAAAGCTATTATAAATATAAGCAAGAGCTTTGCAATCGCTTATATCACAAGCAGGGCGAGAAGCCGTGGCAGCCTTATAAAATGTATACGCTTTTGCTGGATAAGGATTATCTGCATGATAACAGCACCTACCAAATACAAGATAGGCATCTGCAGGAACATGGAGCAGTTATTTTCGTGAGCGGGATGATGGCAGTAGCTACAGTAAAGAAGCTCTGGGAAAAATATAAGGAATTACAACCGTTAATAATATACTCTCAGTGGCAAGGTTATATTAAGGATAAGGGAGCTGAATATTATAAAGAGGATTTAGCAAGGCTGTGTACACAATATCCTACAGTGCAGCTACATACTAGTGGCCATGCGTCTAAGAAGGTGATAGAAGAAATTATCAGGCTAGTTGATGCTCAGGATTATACGGCGGTGATTCATTCAGAGAGGGCAGAGCTTATTGACAGGAGCAGTTTTGGCTGAGAGCTTAGAAATAAGCGATAACCGAGATGTGAGGAGGACTTTAAGATGACAGGTGTACAAAAATTAATATTGGGCTACATTGGAGTCAAAATAGCTAATTTTCCCGAAGATATTGTGTTAGATTATATTGAACCCAATAAATTGTTAATGAAATTAAAAAAAGAAGCGGCGGGCTTTTCCAAGCAGCCTCTTGCTATGCAAGATGATAGAGCTTGTTTTGAAGCTTGGTGCCTGCTTATCAAAGCCAAAACTAATAAGCCAGAATTAGAAATTGAGCTAGATGTAGAAGGCATAACTAATGCTAGTTACCCTGGTGGAAAGCCAGCTAACGGATATATGGGAAAGTTTTTATATAGAATTTTGAAATTTAGCGAGCAATACACTATGTGGTTTAAGCTTGCCCCAACTTTAGAAGCACTAAAGGATAATTTTAAAATATATTTGGCTGGTCATAGCTTTGTAGCAAATGAGCCTGTAAAAGAAGCAGAAGAGGATCTCGCAAACTTGTTAAATATGGGGCTAGAAAGCTATGTTGCCTACTTATTTTGTGATTCAGAGAGTGCTAAAAGAAATATTTTAGCATTGACCAGAGAAGCTATAGTAGGCAGACAATTACCTGTAGGCTTAGTTGAGGGCAGCAAGGCGAGCGGCAAGGAGCTGTTTGCGGGAGAAGAAGCTGCGATAGATTTTTGGGCAGTGGATGAAAATACTATCAATGTCTATGAATTAAAAAGCAAAAAACCTATGCTGGGCATAATTACGGAGAGTTTCTTCTACAGTAATTATGTATATGATGTATTTATTAGCAAAAATCTGAATCATGGAAAGGGAAGCGTTGCACACGAAGCTGTAGCATACCGTAATTATGATAAAATTCAAGCAGCGAGAGTAAAGGGAATAATGATAAATGATAATTATACTGCGAACCTACTAGAGATATTGGTTGGCACCAAAGACGACATAGGGTGGCATAGGCTGCTTAATTCTGCAACTAGAGATGAAATTAAAAAGGTGATGAACAGCAACGGCACTAACGGGAAAATACAATATGATTTTGTTAGCTATACACTAAAAGAACTTACAACTAACGCACCTAAAATATATTATATAGCAAAGCAGGTTCTTAAAGTATGTAGATGTTAGCTTTGTTAGTTTAGCGCTAAAAATTGTTGAATAAAAAACAGCGGTGAAAACAACATTGAAATTCTGTTTTCACCGCTCTTTTAAACGCTATAATATTTTCACGCAAATACATATTGCACCAGTAGCATATAGCCTATAGTGCCTGCTGCTATCGTCAGCAGCAGATTACGCAGGGTTGCCTGCAATATAACTGTCAGCGCTACAGCTATGGCTTCGGGAATACCATGACTGCCGCTAAGAATTTGCGTATCCTTGAGGGAGTAGACAACAAGCATGCCCATAACGGCCGCAGGCAGCATTTTACCTAAAAATGCTACCAGAGGCGGCGTTTTTTTATTGGCCGTAAACAGGATGAAGGGCAGAAAGCGCGTTAACATCGTGCCTGCGACAACGGCGGCAATGGTTATGATTTGTTCTGTGAAGCTCATAATTTAATGCCCCCTTTGTAATATGCGGTGATGAATACCAGCAGCAGAAGCAGCATAGCCGGCGGAATAAAGCTTTGCGGACCGATTAGCACCAGGCAAACCAACGGAATGACAATACCTAAAACAGCAGGAGTGTGGTTTTCTGTCGATTGCCACTGGCTGACGAAAATTGCCGTAAAAAGAGCGACGAGGGCGAAGTCCAGGCCTTTGGTATTGATTTGCAGATTGTTGCCTAAAAGACCGCCGATGGTTGCGCCCGCTACCCAGTAGATTTGGTTCAGCAGATTTACGCAGAGCATGAAGCAGCCCTTGTCGATGCCTTCAGGTATAACAGTATTGCAGTTGATGGCGAAGGATTCATCACACATACCGAAGATCAGATAAAATTTCTTCAGACCGGTATTCTTATACTTTTCCAACATGCTCAGGCCATAGAAAAGATGACGCGAGTTAATCATCAGTGCCATAAAAAAGCAGTATAAAGGATTGAAGGGGCTCAGCAGCATCGTGACCAGAACGAATTCCATGCTGCCGGCAAAGACAAGCGCACTGGTAAAAAACGGATACCAGGGCGAAAAGCCCTTGCTGCAGATGTAAAAGCCGTAGGAAATGCCTAAAAAAAGAAACGCTGCGCAAATTGGCAGCGTTAGTGGAAAAGCAGCTTTGAGTGCTTTTGTATATTTGTTGTTCATAATTAAAACCTGCACAATTCTTTAATTCATAGAAACTATGTAGGCTTTATTGTACAGTATCCTGCGGGAATTGTCAACGCATGGGAGCAGTGCCGCTGCTGGAGCGGGCAACAAGACGGCATTTGTATTCTACATGGGTAATAGGCTCAAATTTACCGTGGTGCTCGTAGCTGGCTATTTCCTCCTGCAACAGCTTAAAGGCGCTTTTGCCGCATTCTGTCAGCGAGTTGTCGATAGTTGTAAGGCTGACGCCGCGCAGATGCGAGGGGAAGATGTTATCGAAGCCGCAAAGGCTGATGTCCTCGGGAATCTTCAGGCCGCTGTCGATAATTGCATTATATGCACCATAGGCAACCATATCATTGATAGCAACTATGGCTGTTGTTTCCGGCGCAGCATCAAGACAGCGTTTGGCAAGCTCATAGCCTGTGCTGTATTCTACTTCAACGTGCGAAAGCTCATAGTCAGGAGTAATCTCTTGGGTGAAGAGGGAAAGCTTGGCATCTGCTGCCTTGCAGGCATCCTCTAAACCCTGATAGCGGCGCACACGTGATGTGTGTTGGTCATTGAGCGTTGTCGAAAGATAGGCAACATGTTTATGTCCCAAATCCGTAAGATGCTTGCCGATGAGCTGACCTGCAGTAAAATTATTCATATCTACTGTAGCAAGCTCCAGATCACTGCGTCTGTCACCGATGGCAACAACCGGCAGATATTTGCTCAGCTGATATGCCAGCTGCGGCTGTTGGGGAATCATGGCAAAGATGACACCGGCAACGTTGAATTTACGGGCCTGCTCCATGATAAATTTTTCCGTATCCGTATCCCAATAGGTGGTGCGGACGGAGGTGACAAAGCCCTGCTTACGGGCAGCGAGTTCAATACCCTGTATAATAGTAGTATAGAAAGGATTGAATAATGAAGGACAGATAATAATAATCAGTGTATCTGAGGGCCTGACGAGGGCGTAGGCCTTTTCCTTGCTGCTTTTGTAGCCGAGCTCAGTGGCGATAGCGTAGACCTGTTCAACAGTTTCTGCATTGAAACGGTCAATACTGCGCCTGTTGAGAATCATCGATACGCTGGCAGGCGAAAGACCTGCCTTGGCAGCAATATCCTTCAGGGTAACCTTCTTAGGCATAAACACAATCCTTTCTAATTTAATTATGTATCAGGTTGCTGATATAAATTATCTGCCTAAAACCTTTGCGGCAATGTCAGGATAATTGGTAATCAGAACGTCAACACCGGCATCAACCAGCTCCTGCATCATTTCAGCATCGTTAGGAGTCCATGCCTGCAGAGCGATGTTGTGTGCGTGCAGATCAGCAGCAACGCCTTCCTTAGCACAGAAATAGGTGCGAGCGTTAACACTTGCAGCGCCTTGGGAAGCAGCATATTCACCGATGTTCATCAGCCAGGTGTCGGTTAAAAGACCGCATTTTGCTTCCGGCATCAGTTTTTTGATTCTGGCAACAGTGTAATGGTTGAAGGAAGAATACCAGATCTGGTCTTCCAGACCGAATTCCTTGACCATAGCAATGAGCTTTTCTTCAATGCCTTCATATTCAAAATAGCTGGTTTTGAGCTCGATATTGGTAATCAGCTTGGTGGTTTTCAGCCAGGTGAAATATTCGCGTAATGTAGGAATGGTTTGGCGAGGGAAGAAGCCTTTGACATTAACGCCTACAGAAAGCATTTTCAGCTCTTCCAGGGTATGGTCCTTCAGCCAGCCGCTGCCGTTAGTGGTGCGGTCGAGCATTTCGTCATGCATGATAACGATTTCACCGTCTTTGGTGAGCTGGATATCCAGTTCAATGCCGTCAGCAACAGTTTCTTCTGCTACCTTTTGGAAAGCAAGCATAGTATTTTCAGGATAATAGCCGCTGAAGCCGCGGTGCGCAAAAATTTGAACCATTTCTATTCCTCCTTGAAATTTTCAATAATGTTCAACACTATCTTAGCATAAGATAAGCGAAAAAACAAGTGGGACACAATAAGGCCAATAGGGATAAAAAACGGCCAAAAGCAAGACTGCAAGTGCATTTGCTAAATATGCGTAAAATTATTGACAATTCTGTGTCACTCTGTTAATATGATATCAGATTCAAAACGGGAATCTCTATAATAATAAATTTCAACAAAATTCAACAAGGGATTTAGGAGGATGAACATGAAAAAGATCGTAGCTCTTCTGTTAATGTCTGTTATGATGTTGGCGCTGACCGGTTGCGGCGGTTCTGACAAAAAGGATGAAAAGGCAGCAGGTTCTGACAAAAAGGTTGTTTTGAAGCTGAGCCATGTATTTTCTCCCGATGAGCAGCTGTACAAATCCATGGAATTGGTTGCTGAACGTATCAAGAAGAAAACCAATGGCCGTGTAGAAATTCAATGCTTTGGTCAAAACCAGCTGGCTTGCTACAAGGATGGTCTGGAGCAGGTTGCTAACGGTGCCAACTTTATTTCTGTAGAAGACCCGTCTTATCTGGGTGACTATGTACCTGATTTCAAACCTTTGGTTGGTCCGATGCTGTATCAATCTTATGACGAATATGAGAAGATGATTGAAACTCCGTTGGTTAAGGATATGGAAAAGAAAGCTGAAGAAAAAGGTATTAAGGTTCTGGCTCTGGACTACATCTTCGGCTTCCGTAATGTTATGACCAACAAGGTTATTACTAAACCTGAAGACATGAAAGGCCTGAAACTGCGTACTCCCGGCAGCAAGCTGTTCATTGACACCATCAATGCTATGGGCGCTACTGCTACCAGCCTGCCGTTCTCCGAAACTCTGTCCGGCGTTTCCCAAGGCGTTGTAGATGGTCTGGAAGGCTCCGAATTCACCAACATCGGTACCAAATGCTATGAGCACGTTAAAAACGTAGCTACCACCAAGCATTTCCTGGGTACCTGCGGCGTATACATTTCCACCAAAGTATTCAACAGCCTGTCTCCGGAAGATCAGAAGATCGTTGCTGAAGAATTTGCTTACGGCGGTAAAGAAATGACCAAGATTTCCACCGAATCCTATAACAAGGTTTATAAGGAACTGGAAAGCAAGGGCGTAAAATTCAACGATGTTGACCATGTTGCTTTCGAAAAAGCTACCGAACCTGTATTCAAACAGATGGAAGAAAAAGAAGGCGCAACTCCTGGTATCTATGAAAAGCTGAAAGCTGAGCTGGCAAAAATCCGCGCTGCAAAATAAGCTGTAGATTTTTTCAACATTACTAAACCGTTATAATGAAACACTAAGGAGCTACCACGCTGCATGTATGCGGCGTGACAGCTCCTTCCTTTGCATAAGTATTACTATAAAAAATGGAGGTAAAATTTTGGGTAAAAACCTGAGCTTCGTGCTAAATAATCTAGAAGATTTAGTTGCTGCATTTTTCATCAGCATTACTACTATCCTTGTTGTCATCAATATTGTTCTGCGTTATGTTTTTAACTCCGGCCTTGTTTGGTCTGAAGAGGTTGCTACCGGCTGCTTTGTCTGGTCGGTATTTATCGGCGCTGTTGCCGTATTCAAGCATCGTGGTCACGTTGGCGTTGATATCATTGTTAAGAGAATGCCCCAAGGTATGCAGAAGGCTATCGGCCTGATTACCGACGTTATTCTTGTCGCGCTCAACGGCTACATGTCTTATCTTTCTATTATCTATATTTCCAAATCCTATACGAAAATGACCCCGGTACTGGGTATTTCTTCCGTTTATATCAGTTCTTCCGTACTGATTGCGTTTGTACTCATGACCATGTATTCTATTAAATTTGTCTGGCAGGATGTTACCGGTTCCGGAAAGGAGGAAAAATAATGGCTTATTTGCCCGTCATCATCGTTTTTGTGCTTTATTTTTCCAGTATTCCAATCGCTTATGCCCTGTTCGGTGCAACGATTTCCTACTTTACCTTTTTGGATGCGACTTCTCCTGCGCATCTGGTATTCCAACGTATTATTACCAGCACGCAGTCCTTCCCGCTGCTGGCAATTCCCTTCTTTATTATGGCAGGCTCCATCATGAACTATGCCGGTATCAGCGATAAGCTGATGAAATTTACCGACGTGCTCATGGGTCATATGACCGGCGGTCTGGCTCAGGTTAACGTACTGCTCAGCCTGCTGATGGGCGGTGTTTCCGGCAGTGCTAACGCTGATGCTGCTATGCAGAGTAAAATGCTTGTTCCGGAAATGGAAAAGCGTGGTTACGGCAGAGCCTTCAGTGCCGCGGTAACAGCTGCATCCTCCGCAAGTACGCCTGTAATTCCTCCCGGAATTAACCTGATTATTTATGCGCTGATTGCCAGCGTATCCGTAACTAAAATGTTTATGGCAGGCTATGTGCCCGGCATTCTCATGGCAGTATCTATGATGATTGTTGTTGCCATTGTTTCCAAAAAGCGTGGATACAAGCCTTCGCGTGAAAAGGCTGCTACCTTCGGCGAAATCATGACTCAGCTTAAGGAATCTATCTGGGCGCTGCTGTTCCCGTTCGGTATTATTGCCGGCCTGCGCATGGGTATGTTCACTCCGTCCGAGGCAGGCGCTGTAGCAGTAGTATATTGCATCTTGGTAGGTGTCTTCATTTATAAGGAGCTGAAATGGGAATATGCCTGGCCGATTATGAAGGAAACTATTTACGGTACCAGCTCCGTTGTACTGATTATCGTTGCAGCTTCTTTCTTTGGCTATTATCTGAACTGGGAGCGTATTCCGCAGCATATAACTTCCGCAATGCTTGACTTTACCCGCAATCCGTACATGATGCTGATGCTGGTAAATATCCTGCTGCTGATTTTGGGCATGTTCCTTGAGGGTGGCGCTGCACTGATTATTCTGGCTCCGCTGCTGGTTCCTGTTGTAACCAAACTGGGTGTAGACCCTGTACACTTCGGTATTATCTGTATTGTTAACATTATGATCGGCGGTCTGACGCCACCGTTCGGTTCGATGATGTTTACGGTTTGTGCAATAACGGAAACGCCGCTCGGCGAATTCTTCAAGGAAGTTTGGCCGTTTATCGTAGCGTTGTTAGTAGCATTACTTATTGTCACCTATGTTCCGGGGTTGGTAATGTTCTTGCCTAATTTATAAGACGTCCGATAAGGCACCGTATACATTATCAGGATTCCCAATCACATATAATTAAATATGCTTTTTCAGGAGCTGCTACGAAAGTGGCGGCTCCTTATGTTTTGTGTTATACTTAAAAATATCAAGGAAAGGTCGTGAAAGTATGAAGAATAAATATATCATGGCGCTGGATTTGGGAACTACCAGCTGCCGCTGTATTTTATTTGACAAGCATGGAGAAATCTGCAGCGTAGCACAAAAGGAGTTTACGCAGTATTATCCGCAGGCAGGCTGGGTAGAGCACGATGCCGAGGAAATCTGGGCTACTCAGGTAGGCCTGATGTACGAGGCAATGAGCAAGCTGGATGTTACTCCGGCTGATATTGCCGGTATCGGTATTACGAACCAGCGCGAAACTACCGTAGTTTGGGACAAGAACACCGGTCGTCCTATCTGCAAGGCGATTGTTTGGCAGTGCCGTCGTACCGCTGAATATTGCGATTTACTGAAAATCCGTGGCTATGCTAATATGTTCCGTGAAAAGACAGGCCTGGTTCTGGATGCTTATTTCTCCGGTACCAAGCTGCACTGGATTCTGGAAAACGTACCTCATGCACGCGAGCGTGCGGAAGCAGGACAGCTGCTATTCGGTACTATTGACAGCTGGATTATCTGGAAGCTGACCGGCGGTAAGGTTCATGTTACGGATTATTCCAATGCTTCGCGTACATTGATGTTTAATATTCATACTCTGCAATGGGATGACGAAATCCTGACTGTTTTGGGCATTCCGCGCCAAATGTTGCCGGAGGTTAAACCATCCAGCTGTGTATACGGTTCTACCGATGCCAAGCTTTTTGAGGCTTCTATTCCTATCGCCGGCGCTGCAGGTGACCAGCAATGTGCGCTGTTCGGACAGACCTGCTTTGCACCCGGCGAAGCAAAAAATACCTACGGTACGGGCGGTTTTATGCTGATGAATACCGGCGAAAAGCCTGTAGACAGCAAAAACGGTCTTGTTACAACTATCGCCTGGGGTGTAGACGGCAAGGTGGAATATGCGCTTGAAGGCTCCATTTTTGTTGCCGGTGCTGCTATCCAATGGCTGCGTGATGAGCTGGGGCTGATTCGCAATGCTGCCGAATCCGAAGCTATGGCGAAATCTGTGCCCGATTCCAACGGCTGCTACATGGTTCCTGCTTTTGTAGGCTTGGGTGCGCCGCATTGGAACCAATATGCGCGCGGTGCGATTGTAGGCCTTACGCGCGGTGTTAACCGTAATCATATTGTGCGTGCAACGCTCGAAGCTATTGCTTATCAGGTGTACGACGTACTGAAGGCTATGGAGGAGGACAGCGGTATTAAGCTGAGCTCGCTGCAGGTTGATGGCGGTGCCTGTGCCAACAGCTTCCTGATGCAGACGCAGGCGGACATCATCAATGTTAAGGTGGAACGCCCGAGCTGCATTGAAACCACTGCCATGGGCGCTGCCTATCTTGCAGGTCTGGCAGTAGGCTATTGGGATGACAAGGAAATGATTAAGGGCAATCACGTTATTGAGCAGACCTTTATGCCTGATATGGATGAAGAAACTCGTAATCATCTGCTGCGTGGCTGGCATAGGGCGGTGCGTGCGTCCTGCATTAAGCTGCATCCGGAGGATTAAATTGAATATAAAAATACAGCAAAAAAGCCTTGCAGTTTGGACTTACTGCAAGGCTTTTCTGCTTTTTGATGAGTTGGGTGTTTGTTCGCCGGCTTTAGGAGTGCCGGCTGATAAGGAGTATTATAAAAAGAGTATTGTAAGGGGTGTGATATATATAAGCTATTAGCTTTTAGCTGAGTTAGGGGTGTATCAGGACTGTTTTTCGATATCGCCGAAGTAGAATTTGATGAGTCTTTTGTATTCGCCGCTTTTTTTATAGTCGCTCAAAGCAACGTTAAACTTTTTAATCAGCTCTTCATTTCCTTTTTCAGCATAGACAACAAGATCATCCTGGCGTTCGGAATGGCCTACAACCTGCAGGCAATTGTCGTCATCGGTATGAGTCATATAGTAAGCAGTGGTCAGGTTACCGCAGATAGCGTAATCTGCTTCGCCGGTTTCTACTGCATGTAAAGCGCTGGCATTTTCCGGATATTCAACAATGATGCTGCCGGGGAAGGATTTAGCGACGCGTTCGGCAGAAGCACCTTTTTTGATGGCAACCTTACGGCCGTTCATGCTGTCGATGTCTGCTTTGAGGTTGCTGCCTTTTTTGGCAACGATGGAGAAAGCAGCTTTAGCATAGGAATCACTTGCAGCATAGTCAATGGAACGTGCCTTGGTTTTACTGAAGTTGTTCATGGCAATATCATATTTTTTGTGATTCAGGCCGGGCAGAAGCTCGTCGAACGGGGTGTTTACAAATTCAACCTTGTCATAGCCCATTTTTTTGGCTACATCGTTGATTAAATCGATATCAAAGCCGGTAAATTTGTTTTGCTCCTTAAGATAAAGCTCAAAGGGCGGAGAAGCAGGTGATGTTGCCACACGCAACACCTTGTCGGCGGCAGGTGCTTGCGCTGCCTGTTTGTCGCTGCCGCAGCCGGCTGATAAAAGCAGGCACAGCATGCTGACAAGAATAAATAACATCTTTTTCATTAGCAGATACCTCCATGCATTTATTAATATGTTCAATAATACATATGAGCAATCACTCATTAATTACCTAAATTATATACCCCCTTAAGATAGCTTGTCAAGAGGGTATATCAAGAAAAATTTAAAATTATTTTATGTGGCGTAAGCTGAGTTTTGTTTAATTATTCTGATTGTGCGGACGCAAGTCCGGAGGCAGCATAGTGCAGGATTCATGGCTGTCCTCGCTCAAAGGGTTGACATGCACCATGCAATGCTTTACCAGCGGAAAGTTTGCTTCAACAGCGGTGTGTACCATTTCTGCGATGTGATGTGCCTGCAGCAGGGTAAGGTTATCTTTGACGCTGATTTCAATATCAACATAAATACGGCTGCCGAAAAGGCGGCTGTGCAGACTGTCTAGATGCTCTACGCCGGGAACGCGGGAAACAAGGTCTTCCATTGCAATGGTGGTTTCTTCATCACAGCTGCGGTCAACCATCTTATCCATAGAATCCTTGAATACTTCGTAGGCAGCATATAAAATCATCACGCAGATTACCAGGCTGGCGATGGGGTCTAAAATAGGATAGCCCATGCGTGCGCCCAAAATACCGATAAAAGCGCCGACGGAGCTCATAGCGTCACTGCGGTGATGCCATGCTTCTGCCATCAGTGCGCCGGAATTGATTTTTTGTGCAGCGTTGCGGGTGTACCAGAACATTGCTTCCTTAGCAACAATGGAAATAATGGCTGCCCACAGAGCAAGCTGGCCGGGGATTTCCAGCTCAGCAGGGTCACCTACGATTTTTTCGTAACCACTGTAGCCGATGAGCAGTGCGATAATCGTCAGGATTATTGCCAAAAGAATAGCTGCAATGCATTCAATACGCTCGTGGCCGTAAGGATGGTCATCATCCGAAGCCTTGTTGGAAAATTTTACGCCGGCCATAACAATGAGGGTACCGAAAACATCGGACGCAGAGTGGATACCGTCGGAAACCATGGCAGCGGATTGGGCGACGAAACCGGCAATAAGCTTGCCCAATGATAAAAGCAGATTACCGATAATACTGTTGATGGAAACAATCATAGCGATTCTTTCGGCATCATTTTCAAATTTCATAATAAAACCTCCTAAAGTGATCTTTGCATTTTTGCAGGCCTTTTTACATATAAAAAACGCCTGCGAGATAGTAGTTAACTGTCCCGCAGACGTTGCGTCAAGGTCTGCTGCCCAGAGGGCCCGGCTGCAAAAACCCGGAAGAAGGTTTACCGCCTGATCAGTTTGTACTGTAGCTAAAATTGCAGTGCAAAGAGATTATCTGAATTATAAGCGGTTAGCAAAGGCTTTGTCAAGCGGTTTTTGCAAAATATTTTACAGTTTTCAGAGAAAAAATTCCTGCATAGAGATTAAGTGCTAACTTAAGCAGGAGGATACCTATGGCTAATCGATAAAGGCCATCAAGCAATTTTTACTCTTCGTCATCAAATTCCTTGATGGTGCCGTAGGCTACAAGAATGGTGCCCTTGGGAGATGCCAGTGCAGGGCAGACGTAAAGGATTACGCCTGTCTGCTCTGCGTAATAGGTTGTCAGCGTATTGCCGAAAACGTCGGTAATGCGTCCCAAAACCTGGCCTTCCTCAACAAAATCGCCGCTATGGATGTGGTGCAGCCAGCAGCCTGTTTCCAGCGCTTCCAGATAAATAAGATTTTCTACATCACGCGGAGAGTGATGGCGTGGCTTTACAGGCAGGGAGAACATTTTCAGCTTGCGCAGGATATTGCGGATATCATCCTTGTAGGCTTCGATATCCTCGTGCAGGCAGAGACCGGCACCGCCGCGTTCGATAAGGATAGAAGGAAGTCCGGTGCTGGCGGCGTAGTTATAGGCACCGCCGGTTGCAAGCGAACGTACCATATATTCCATATCGAGTACGCGTGCCACGGAACGGGATTTCTTTTCTACTTCAGGCGTAGGCTGGCCGGGGTAGTAAACATAGGGATGCAGGCTTTCGTGGATATCGCCGCTGTGCATGTCTACATAAAAATCGGCAATAGAGAAGAAGTTATTGCTGATTAAATATGCAGTTTTATCGGCAAGCGTTCCCATGGGGTCACCGGGGAAAACGCGGTTCAGGTTTTTGCCGTCTTCAGGAACAATCATTTCGCGACGTGCCCAGAAGCCCTGAATATTTACCGGGTGCATCATAATCAGGCAGCCTGCTACGTGCTCAGGCTCAATATCGCGGCCCAGCTCCATTGCTGCGGCGATACCGGGATATTCGCCGCCGTGGATGCCTGCGGTAATAAGCAGGGTGGGACCGTCTTGGTCACCGTTGATAATAGTCAGAGGGATTTTTACATTGGTGTCCGGGACAGGCAGGTACGTACGCAGTTTAGTGCCACGTTCAATAGTCAGTCCACATACCTTTAGTGTGTCAGACATGTGCTCACTCCTTTGATATATTTCTCATACTTTTTATAATAATTTTTCTATTAGCGTCAGCTAACTGAAGTCTAAAAAATTAAGCAATGGCGTATAAATTTTTCTTTTGCGAAGAATGGCAAATTTTCCGCAGAAATATTTTTGGCAATTGCTACTTTTTTTACTTGCAATAAATTATAACATATGATAAGCTATTCACACAAGATGTTTTTTTAAAATAAAATTTAGTGCAAATAAACAAGGGAGATAGATAAAGTGAACCTTCTGAATGATAGGGAATACTTGGGACTGACAGTACCGTTTATGCTGTCGACAATGACGCAGCCTTTGATGGGTGCGGTAAATACTGCAGTAATGGGGCAGCTTCCTGACCCTAAATATATTGCAGCAGTTTCTCTTGGAGCTATTTTGTTCAACAATTTATATTGGTTATTTGGTTTTTTACGTGTGAGTACTACCGGTTATGCGGCACAGGCCTTTGGCGCTGCCGATAAAAGACTTGGTATGCTCGCCTTTTTTAAGCCCTTGGTTCTGGCAATGCTGATAAGTGCCTGCTGCATCCTTTTCCAAAAGCCGATTTTGGAACTGTATCTGGCCATGATTGGTGCTGCACCGGAGGTTAACGAGCTATGCCGTGATTATTATTACATCCTTATCTGGGGTGCACCGCTGGTTTTTGGTAACTATGTGACCCTTGGTTGGCTCATGGGCCAGACGCGGGTGCGGGCGAGTGTGTTTATGCAGGTTTCCATGAACGTGCTGAACATGGCGCTGAGTATCTGGTTTGTTTTTTGGCTGCATATGGATATTACGGGCGTGGCTTTTGCTACTTTGCTAAGTCAGCTTTACGGCGGTATCTTGAGTGTAGTACTGATGTACTATTACGGTGATTTTGATTACAAGGCGTTGCCTTGGAGCGAGCTGCTGGATTGGCGTGAGTTTATCGGCATGCTGCAGGTAAACGTCAACCTGATGATTCGTACTGCCTGCCTGCTGACCGTCAACAACATTATTGCGGCAGTCGGAGCTTCCTTCGGTACTGTGGTGCTGGCAGCTAATGCTGTACTGCTGCAGCTCAAGGATATTATGAGCTATCTGATTGATGGTATGGCGAACGGCGCGGCGATTTTCAGCGGCCGTGCGGTAGGTGCAAAGAACGGCAAGCTGTTTGCAGCTACCATAAAAATGACCTTCAAATGGCTGGTAGTGCTGGCTGCTATCCTGATGCTCGGCTATCACTTGAGCAATGAGTTCTTTATCCGCCTGTTTACCAATATCGAAGAGGTTGTAGCGATGGCTATGACCTACAATGTGTTTGTTTTATTCTATCCTGTTTGCGCCGGTATCGGCATGGTGCTTTACGGGGTTTTCTGCGGAGCTACCAAAACTGCACCGGTACGCAACATGATGCTGATGGCGCTCTTGGTGTTTTATCTTTTGCAGTGGCAGCTGGTGCCGCTTTGGGGCAACAGCGGACTGTGGCTGGCCTTGCTGGGCTTTATGCTGTCTCAGTCAATAATACTTTTATTCTATTTGTCCTCTTTGAGAAGAGATTTTGCCTAAGCAACACGTTTGTAACAAATTTGTTGCAAATTATGAGAACTAGTGTTATTATAAATCTATAAGTGTTAGCTTATTCTTTTTTGCTGATATAAGGAACTTTTACAAATCTATACTCTTCTGAGGTGCCTGTCTATGCAGGTAATAATCGGAATACGGTGCAAATCCGTAGCGGTCAAGCCACTGTGATGCCGCAAGGCTAAGTCAGGTTGATTTCCTCAGTTGATATATTCCTGCTAGCGACGGAAATATATATAATTACAATTGTGCACATTGTAAGTATGTATCCTTTCTGCGCTCATTTTGCAGGAAGGGTAATTTTTTTTGATGGAGATGATGTGCTTTGACGAAAAAGCAGCTTCTGTCCCGACTGGGACAGATCATCCTTGTGCTGTTGGGTATCAGCTTTATTACCTTTGCTTTGGTAATGCTGGCCCCAGGTGACGTTGTTCGCCAGATGATTGCAGGTAACGAGGATATTATTGTTAGTCAGGCCGAAATTGATGCACTGCGTGCTGAACTAGGTCTGGACAAGCCCTTCTTCTTCCAATACCTTGACTGGTTAGGAAGAGCTTTACAGGGCAATCTTGGCTTCTCTTACATGGTTAAAAAGCCTGTAGTTGAAGCACTTATGGAGGGCCTTCCCGGTACTATCGTACTTTCCTTGGCTTCTCTGATTATGATGATGGTGGTGGCAATTCCTGCCGGCATCTACTCTGCCGTAAAGCGTGGCAGCATGGTTGACAATATCGTGCGTGGCTTCACTTTTATGGGCGTATCCATGCCCGGCTTCTGGGTAGGCCTGATGCTGCTGTGGTTTTTTGGTCTGAAGCTTGACCTGCTGCCCATCGTTGGTGGTGAGATTGGTATTGATACCTTGATTCTGCCGTCCCTGACACTGGCTATCGCTATGGCATCCAAGTATACACGTCAGGTACGTACAGCAATTCTGGAGGAGCTGCATCAGGACTATGTTGTCGGTGCACGTGCCCGCGGTATGAGCGAAAGCCATATCCTCTGGAAAGAGGTTCTGCCGAATGCTATGCTGCCGCTGATTACTTTGCTTGGTTTGTCTTTAGGTAACCTTCTGGGTGGTGCTGCGGTTATCGAGATGGTTTTCCAATGGCCCGGTCTTGGCCGTATGGCGATTGAAGCTATCACCTACCGTGACTTCCAGCTTGTACAAGGTGTTGTTGTGTGGATTGCGTTGATGTATATGGTTATCAACCTCATTGTTGATATCTCTTACAATTATCTTGATCCGCGTCTGAGAAAGGTAAGGTAAGAGCAGATGGAAACAATTATCAATGGTTTTAAAACCAACCGTGCTTTTGCCGTAACCTCTGTTCTGGTGCTGTGTCTGTTGCTGATAGCAATCGCAGCTCCGGTAATTGCTCCCTATGACCCGACTCATGCTGCTATGAAAGATGCCTTTTTGGAACCCGGTGCACAACATCTTTTTGGTACAGATAAGTTAGGTCGTGACTGCTTCAGCCGTGTGCTGTACGGCGCACGAGCTTCTCTGACCGGCGTATTGGTTCTCGTAGCCAGCGTATTTGTTGTAGGTACTACGATGGGCGTTGTTTCCGGTTACTTCGGCGGTAAGGTTGATATGGTTATCATGCGTATCTCCGATATGATGATTTCCTTCCCCGGTATGATTCTGGCAATTGCAATCGCCGGTATTATGGGCGGCAGCCTGGTTAATGCAGTGTTTGCGCTGACGATTGTCAGCTGGACCAAATACGCGCGTTTATCCCGCAGTATGGTTTTAAAGGTAAAACGTCGTGACTTCATAGAAGCAGCCATCGTTAATGGTGGTACTCCCGGCCATATCCTTTGGGTGCACATCCTGCCTAATATTCTGCCGATGATGGTTATTACCGCAGCAGCAGATATCGGTGCTCTGATGATGGAGCTTGCAGGTTTATCCTTCCTGGGCTTTGGCAGCCAGCCGCCTGCTCCTGAATGGGGCCTGATGCTGAACGAAGGCCGTCAGCAGCTGCAGACTGCACCCTGGCTGATGTTCTTCCCCGGTCTGGCAATTTTTGTTACCGTAGTAGTTTTCAACCTGTGGGGCGATAATCTGCGTGATGTGCTTGACCCGCGTGGTGATGTTGAAGATTAAGGCTTACTTGGTGAAGCTTTGATTTTCAGATATGTTTTACGTTTTTTGTTTAACTTGAGTATAAGAAATGGAGAGATGTACAATGAAAAAATCCTTAAAATTTACCGCAGCAGCGGCTATGATCGGCTTAATGGCATTTGCAGCAGCAGGCTGCGGCGGTGGCGATAAAAAAGCAGCTGTATCCAACGAAGTAGTAAAATTCGGTGTAACCAACTTTGCTGATAACTTGGATCCTGCCGATAACTTCTTCAGCTGGGTTGTAATGCGTTACGGCCTGGGCGAATGCCTGGTTAAATTCGACGAGAAAATGAACGCTACTCCGTGGCTGGCTGATAAATGGTCTATTTCCGACGATAAACTGACCTGGACCTTCCACATTAACGATAAGGTTTGCTTCTCCAATGGCGATAAGCTGACTGCTGAAATTGCAAAAGAGTCCATTGAAAGAACCTTTAAATTGAACACCCGTGCTCAGTCCATCTTCCAATATGCTGAAATCAAAGCTGATGGCCAAAACCTGATCATCAAAACCAAAAAACCTGTACCGACTCTGCCGGGCATGCTGGCTGACCCTCTGTTCATCATGATTGATACTAAAGTAACCAACCGTGATATCAAAAAAGAAGGTCCTATCTGCACCGGTCCTTATGCTGTAAAATCCTACAGCAAGGCTAAAGCAGTAATGGTTGCTAACGAAAAATACTGGAATGGCAAGGTTCCGTTCAAAAATGCTGAAATCTCGACTATCGACGATCCTAACACCCGTGCTATGGCACTGCAAAAAGGTGAAATCGACTTCGCTATCAACATCGCTTCCGGTGACCTGCAGCTCTTCAAAGATAAAGCTAAATATAACATTTCCGAAATTGCTTCTCTGCGTACCGTATTGGCTCAAATCAATATGAACGAAGGCAAACCGTTGCATGATCCTAAGGTTCGTGCTGCTCTGATTCAGTGCCTGGACCGCGAAACCTACAACAAGGTTCTGCTGAAAGATACCTTTATCCCCGGTAAAGCACCTGTTCCGCCTTCCTTGGACTATGGCTTTGACCAACTGAAGGATCCGAATGCTTACAATCCGGAAAATGCTAAGAAGCTGCTGGCTGAAGCAGGCTGGAAAGATACCAACGGCGACGGCTATGTTGATAAAAACGGCAAGAACCTGGAAATCGACTTCGTATTCTACAGCGGCCGTGCCGAGCTGCCTCTGTATGCAGAAGCTACCCAAGCTGATGCTAAGAAAATCGGTATTAAGGTTAACATGAAGAACGTTGACTATAACGTACTTGACCCGATGCGCCGCAATGGTGAATTTGACTTGATTATTTCCAACATCCTGACTGCTAACACCGGTGACCCGGAAGTTTACCTGAACTGGTACTGGAAGAGCAACATCAACGGCAGCCAACCGCAAAACTCCACCGGCTACAGCAATCCGCAATACGACGCACTGTCTGATAAGCTGTCTGTAGAATTCGATCCGGCTAAACGTCGTGAATATATGATTCAAATGCAGCAAATCCTGCTGGATGACGGCGCTGCTCTGTTCTTTGGCTATCCGAAGACCAACATGGTATCTAAAGCAGGCTTGGCTAACGCTAATATCTTCCCGGCTGACTACTATTGGCTGACTAAAGACGTTTGCCCGAAACAATAATTAATAAAGAGGTAATTGTTCAATGCTTCTTGAAGTAAAAGATTTAGACATCAGCTACGGTGACAAGCTCACCGTAACCGGTGCCAGCTTAGAATTGGATAAGGGTGAGATTATGTCCATTGTCGGTGAGTCCGGCAGTGGCAAAACAACCGTTATCCGCGCTATTATGGGTTGCCTGCCCGGTGCCGGCCGTGTTAGCCGCGGCAGCATCACATTTGACGGCAAGGATGTATTGCAAAATACTCCTGAAGAGTGGCGCAAAATGTATGGCAGCGAGATGTCCATGATTTTCCAGGACAGCGGCAACATGATTAATCCTATCCGTCGCATCGGCCAACAGTTCATCGACTATGTTCAGGCGCATCAGCCGGACAAGTCTAAGGATCAGGCTTACAAGATGTGCTGCGATATGCTGACTAACGTGCGTCTGCCGAACCCGGAAAATATCATGAACAGCTATCCGTTTGAGCTGTCAGGTGGTATGCGTCAGCGTGTAGGTATTGCTATGGCTATGATTTTCAGCCCGAAAATCCTCCTGGCCGATGAACCTACCAGTGCGTTGGACGTAACTACTCAGGCACAGATTATCCGTCAGATTGTTGATATTCGTGACGAATACGGCGTGGCCGTTATTATGGTTACGCATAACCTGGGCGTTGCTTCCTACGTATCCAACAAGCTGATGGTTATGAAGGGCGGTCATGTTGTGGAATATGGCAAGCGTGAAGACGTTATCGGAAATCCGCAGGATGAATATACGAAGCAGCTGCTTAAGGCAGTACCAGTCATAGGAGGGACGACATATTATGAGCAATAATGAAAAACCAGCCTATGAACGTACTAAACTGGTACTGGAGATTAACCACCTTACCAAAAAATTCGCAGTTGACGGCGGCAAGTTTCTGACTGCCTGCAATGACATCACCCTGCGTGCATACGAAGGCCGTACCCTGGGCATCATCGGTGAATCCGGCTGCGGTAAGAGTACACTGGTGCGTACTCTGCTGCGTATTCACCCTGCTACCAGCGGTGAAGCTATTTTCGAAGGCCACGATTTGATGAAATCTAGCGGTGAACAGCTGCGTCAGGACAGAAAGAACATCCAAATGGTGTTCCAGGATCCTACTGCTGCCTTCAATCCGAAGATGCTTGTTAAGGATATCCTCACCGAGCCTTTGAAAAACTTCGGCCTGATAAAAAACAGCGAGGTAGACGCCAAAGCAGCAGAGCTGCTGGAAATGGTTGAGCTGCCTGCTGAATTCAAGGACCGCTATCCGCACAGTATGTCCGGCGGTCAGCGTCAGCGTCTGGGCATTGCCCGCGCTCTGGCACTTGAACCGAAGATTATCGTGTGCGACGAGGCAACCAGCGCGCTGGACGTTTCTGTACAGGAAAAAATCTGCGAGCTGCTGTGCCGCATTCAAAAAGAAAAAAATATTACTTATCTGTTTATTGCCCATGACCTCGGTCTGGTAGACCTGATGTGCCATCAGGTTGCGGTAATGTACTTGGGGAATGTAGTAGAATGGCTGGAGCACGGCCGCATTGCAGAACACTGCAAGCATCCGTACACCAAGGCGCTTATGGGTGCTGTATTTAAGGTAGACTTCAAGCCGGGCGAAAAGATTGAGCCTTTGGAAGGCGAAATCCCGAGTCCGTTGGACCTGCCACCGGGATGTCCCTTTGCCAGCCGTTGCGAGCACTGCACCGAGCATTGCGTACAGGTTAAGCCTGAGCTGAAAGAGGTTGAGCATGGCCATTGGGTTGCTTGTCACTTATTTGACTAAGGCAGTCCTGAAGCGATATGCGTAAGCATAGGGCTTCTTTAAAAGTAATTTTCTCCATCATTTTTTATAGTGGGTACGGTGAATGTGCTGTACCCATTTTTTTCTTAGGAATTTTTATCACTAATTTTACGAGTGAGTATTGACTCATACGTTATTTATGTTATAATATAGGTATCAAAGAATTTACTGAAAGGTGCTGTCACCTTTCCTATTATTTTTTACATAATATATGAATAAATACTCATATGAATAGTGTGATAACCTGAAAAGAAAGGTGGTAGATATAATGAAGCAAGATTTAGAGGATATCCGTAATGGTGCCGGTGATGTACGAGCTTTCAGACACATCGACGGTCATATTAATAGCGTAGAAGATTACAGCAAGCATCCGGAAGGCTGCACCTGCGGTCACTGCGGCAAGGATCATAATCACAAAACTATGGGACATGTTCCCAAGCATACTCATGGTGACGAATGCGGCTGTGGCCACGATCATGAACATGACCGTGAAGAACATTCCCATGAGCATGGAGATGATTGCTGCTATGGTAATGAGCATAATCACGGACATGAGCATGGTCGCGAACATGAGCACGAACATGCTCACGCACATGGTGACGAATGCGGCTGCGGACATGACCACGGACATGAACATGAACACGCTCATGCTCACGGTGACGAATGCGGTTGTGGTCACGACCACGGCCATGAGCATGAACACGCTCATGCACACGGTGACGCATGCGGTTGCGGCCACGACCACGGCCACGAGCATGAACATGCTCACGCACACGGTGACGAGTGTGGCTGCGGACACGACCACGGCCACGAGCATAAACATGCTCATGCACACGGACATCACGTTCCCGGTCATCCTGCTGACTGTAATTGCGAAATCTGCCATCCGCATGAGGAGTACTGCGATGTATGCGGCGAAAGCCTGGCTAATTGCACCTGCCGTATGCCGGATGCCGATAAAATTAAGCGCGTATATATTCTGCAAAACCTTGGCTGTGCTAACTGCGCTGCCAAAATGGAATACAAAATCAAAGAGCTGCCGGGTGTAACTTATGCCAACGTAAGCTTTGCTACCAAGCAGCTGCGCCTCAGCGCTGCTGACCATGAGGCTTTGCTGCCGGAAATTCAAAAAATCTGCACATCTATTGAGTCCGACGTTGTGGTAGTACCGCGTGACCGCCGTCCGCAATTAGGCGGCAAGAGCAGAGTTTATCTGGTGCAGAATCTGGACTGCGCTAACTGCGGTGCCAAGATTGAACGTGCGCTGAACGCTATGCCTGAGATTGATGAAGCTACCCTGACCTTTACTACGAAAAAGCTGCGCGTAAGTGCTAAGAATTACAATGGTCTGCTGGAGAAAATGCAGGCTGTAACCGATAAGGTAGAAGAGGGCGTTGTACTGCTGGAGGCTGAAAGCAAGCCTTCTCTGGCTCCTGAGCTGGAGGAACGCAAAAAATCCGGCGGTATCTTCTCCGAGCTGAGCGAAAAGCAGACGATTATAGAAATTGTACTTGGCGGTGCAGTATTCATCATCACCGAATGGCTGGGCTTGGTGCCGGAAGCATATCATATGTACTTCCTGATTTTTGCCTATATTCTGCTTGGCGGACGCATTGTGCTGACTGCTTTGAAGAATATTGCGAAGGGTAATGTATTTGACGAAAACTTCCTCATGACCGTTGCAACATTGGGTGCGTTTGCTATTCAGGCTTGGGAAGAGGCTGTAGGCGTTATGTTCTTCTATCGTGTGGGCGAATACTTTGAGCAGCGTGCGGTGGAAAAGAGCCGTGGCCAGATTATGGACGCTGTTGACCTGCGTCCTGAGGTTGTCAACCTGCTGGTAGGCGAAGATGTGAAGGTTATTCCTGCCGCTGACGCACACGTAGGCGATATCCTGCTGGTGCGCGTAGGCGACCGTATTCCTCTGGATGGCGTTGTTATCGACGGCGAAAGTCTGGTAGATACCTCTCCTGTAACCGGCGAGCCTGTGCCTGTAAAACGCAAATATGGCGATGAGGTTGTTTCCGGTTGCGTGAACACCTCCGGTATGCTGAAAATCCGTGTAGAAAAGGTTCTGGAAGAGTCCATGGTAACCCGCATTCTGGACAGCGTAGAGAACGCTGCTGCCAGCAAGCCGACTATCGACCGCTTCATTACCCGCTTCGCACGTATCTATACTCCGTTTGTTGTTGCTGCCGCAGTACTGACTGCTGTGATTCCGTCCCTGATTACTGGCGACTGGAATAAATGGATTTACACCGCGCTGACCTTCCTTGTTATCAGCTGCCCCTGCGCACTGGTGCTGAGCGTGCCGCTGGCTTTCTTCTCCGGCATCGGCGCCGGCTCCAAGTACGGCATTCTCTTTAAGGGCGGCGTTGCTATGGAGGCTTTGAAAAACATTGCTGCCGTAGTTATGGATAAAACCGGTACCGTTACCAAGGGTAACTTCGTGCTGCAGAAGGTTAATGCTGCCGAAGGCATGAAAGCTGACGAGCTGCTGCGCCTGTGTGCAAGTGCAGAGCTTGTTTCTACCCACCCGATTGCCGTAAGCATTGTAGAGGCTGCTAAGGCTGAAAAGCTTGAGCTTGTACGCCCCGATAAATTTGAAGAAATTGCCGGTGAAGGCCTGGTTGCGTACTTTGGCGCACGCAAGGTTCTGTGCGGCAATACCAAGCTGCTGCAACGCTTTAACGTTGAATACGGCGGCTATACTCCTACCGAAAGCGGCAGTGAGGTGCTTGTGGCCGACAATGGCTTATACATGGGCCAGCTGCTGATTAACGATACTCTGAAGGAAGATGCCAAGGAAGCAATTGCTTCGCTGAAGGCACAAGGCCTGGTAACTGCTATGCTCACCGGCGATGCGCAGAAGGAAGCGCAGGCTGTGGCTAAGGAAGCAGGTATTGACGAGGTACGCGCTCAGCTGCTGCCGCAGGATAAGCTTAGCGAGCTTAATATGCTGCGCAACAAGTACGGCCCGGTTATGTTCGTTGGTGACGGCATTAACGATGCGCCTGTATTAGCCGGTGCGGATGCCGGCGCTGCTATGGGCAGCGGTGCAGATGCAGCGATTGAGGCTGCCGACGTTGTCTTCATGAATTCCGAAGTGAAGGCTATTCCGCAAGCGATTGCTATCGCGCGTGCAACAGGCGCGATTGCCTGGCAGAACGTAATTTTCGCTCTGACTGTTAAGGTTATCATTATGATTGCAGGCCTTATGGGCTATGCTTCTATGTGGGCGGCAGTCTTTGCGGATACCGGTGTATCGCTGCTGTGCGTGCTGAATTCTATCCGTATTCTCTACAAAAAGATATAATAAAAAGCTATAGCTAATATGCTGATTTGCTTTACATCGGCTGACTATAAAGTCAGCCGATGTTTTTTTTGTAAACATGACAGCGTAAGCTAACCAATTTTGTAAATTAGCGTAGGATTTTACAAAAAATGCTTGACAAAAATTTATAGCTGACGTAAACTTTCAATAGTAGTTAGTATTGCCTAACTACTATTGAAATTGTGTCAAGTTAGTATCTGCTAACAATTTTATTGGAGGGAATTATGATGCCTTTATTAATGGCCCGTCGTGGCGAGACTAACAAGATTAGCGCTGTTCACGGCAAGGATGAAATCAAACGCTTTCTGGCTAACCTGGGCTTTGTAGAAGGCTCAGATGTAACTGTTATTTCTGAAATTGACGGTAATCTTATTGTCAATGTGAAGGATGCCCGCATTGCCCTGAGCAAGCAGATGGCAGCCAAAATATTTATCTGATGCAAGTGGAGGGTGTTATGAAAACATTAAAAGAAGTTCCTGTTGGTGAAACAGTTACCGTTGCTAAGCTCGTTGGCGAGGGTGCGGTAAAAAGACGTATTATGGATATGGGCGTGACTAAAGGTGTGAGCGTATTCGTGCGTAAGGTTGCACCGCTGGGTGATCCGGTGGAGGTAACAGTACGTGGCTATGAGCTGACTTTACGTAATGGCGAGGCTGAACACATCGTTGTAGAATAATTTGGAGGGAAAAGATGAAACAGATCAAGATTGCCCTGATTGGTAACCCTAACTGCGGCAAAACAACAATGTTTAATGATTTGACAGGTTCCAACCAATATGTTGGTAACTGGCCCGGCGTAACTGTAGAGAAAAAAGAAGGCGGCCTTAAAGGTCATGATGATGTAATTATTACCGACCTGCCCGGTATTTACTCCTTGTCCCCGTACACTTTGGAGGAGGTTGTTTCTCGTAACTATTTGCTGCAAAATGATGTTGATGGTGTGCTGAATCTGGTTGACGGCTCTAACATCGAACGTAACCTGTACCTGACTACCCAGGTTATGGAGATGGGTTATCCTGTAACTATTGCTTTGAACATGATTGATATCGTCCGCAAGAACGGCGATAAGATTGATACCGCTAAGCTGGCTGCCGAGCTTGGCTGCGAGATTGTGGAAACCTCCGCATTGCAGGGTGAAGGTACCGGTGAGGCTGCCGAAAAAGCAATTAAAGCTGTCGGCGGTGCTGCACCGAAATATATGCGCTTCTGCAGCGAGGTTGAGGATGCTCTGACTGCGATTGCCCGCGAAGCCGGCAACAAGGTTCACGGTATTAGCGAGCGTTGGCTGCTGGTCAAGCTGTTTGAGCGTGATAAGAAGATTGCTGAAGCTTTGGGCCTGAGCGAAGGAGAGCAGGCTAAGATTGAAGAAATCGTTGCAGCCTGCGAGGAAGCACTTGATGATGATGCCGAAAGCATTATTACCAACGAGCGTTATAACTACATTGGCGAGCTGATGAGCAATGCTGTTGTCAAAGGCCATACCGGTCTGACGATTTCCGATAAAATCGACAGCATTGTAACGAATCGTTTCCTGGCTTTGCCGATTTTCGCGATTATCATGTTCCTGGTTTACTATATCGCTGTAGAAACTATCGGTACGGTTGTAACCGACTTTACTAATGATACACTGTTCGGCGAATGGATTCAGCCTTGGGTGCAGGAGCACATGGAGGCTGCCGAATGTGAGGATTGGCTGGTATCTCTTGTTGTTGACGGTATTATCGGCGGCATTGGCGCACCGATTGGCTTTGCTCCGCAGATGGCGATTGTTTTCCTGCTGTTGAGCTTTTTGGAGGACTGCGGTTATATGGCGCGTGTAGCCTTCATTATGGACCGTTTCTTCCGTCAGTTCGGGATGAGCGGCAAGAGCTTCATTCCTCTGCTGATTTCCGCAGGTTGCGGCGTACCGGGTATTATGGCTTCCCGTACTATTGAAAACGAAACCGACCGCCGTCTGACTATCATGACTACAACTTTTGTTCCCTGTGGTGCTAAGCTGCCTGTTATTGCTTTGCTTTCCGGCGCTATTATGGGCGGTGACTGGTACATGGCACCGATTATGTACTTCGTAGGCTTCTTTGCTGTTATTACTGCCTGCATCATTCTGAAAAAGACTGAGCTGTTTGCCGGTGATCCTGCTCCGTTCGTTATGGAGCTGCCGCCGTACCATCTGCCTGCTGCTAAGAACGTGTTGCTGCATACCTGGGAGCGTGTTGCTGGCTTCCTGAAAAAAGCCGGTACTATTATTTTCCTGTGCTGCGTTGTTATGTGGTTCCTGGCAAGCTTTGGTATTGATGAAGGCTCTGTTGCTATGGTTGATACTGAAAAGAGCTTTGTTGCTTACATCGGTAACGGTCTTGCTCCTATATTCGCTCCTCTGGGCTTTGACAGCTGGCAGGCTGTGGCTGCTGCCTTCTCCGGCTTTGTGGCTAAGGAGTCTATCGTCAGCACGATGGCTATTCTTTCCGGTCTGGCTGAGGCTGCCGAGGATGAGCCTGATTTGTGGACTGCTGTTATGGCGTTCTTCCCGAGTACTGTTGCAGCGTTCTCCTTCCTGGTGTTCAATCTGCTGGATTCTCCCTGCCTGGCAGCGATTTCCACTATGAGCCAGGAGATGAACAGCAAGAAGTGGACCTGGGCAACTATCCTCTTCCAAAACCTGTATGCTTACAGCATCTGCCTGATGGTCTACCAGTTCGGCAGAGTGCTTGTCGGTGGTGAAGCGTTCAGCTTCGGTACTGGCGTGGCTGTCGTTTTCCTGATTGCGTTTCTGTATCTGCTCTTCCGTCCGGCTAAGAAATATAACAAAGAGACGGTTATGAGCATTGATGCAAAATAAAAGAGGTGTTTCGTATGGCAACCTGGATTATTGGTCTGATTATTGTTGGTTGTGTGTATTTGGCATCCAAGCAGGTCATCAAGGCACATAAAACCGGTGGCTGCATTGGCTGTGATGCCGGCGGTGGTAAGGCTTGCTGCCCGCATTGCAAGCATACGACAACTGTAAATCTTCGTAAGAAATAAATTTAGCTTGATGAGTATTGAAGGGCCGCGCGTTCGCTCGGCTCTTTTTGTGTTTGTGTGAGCTTTAGCTCAACCTTTTTGCCTGCCCCATATGGGAAGGTGCCGAGCGAAGTGAGGCGGAAGGGGGAAGCAAAAGCATCGCAATTGATATATCGCAACCCTTCCGTCTGCTCGCAAAGCTCGCAGCCACCTTCCCTTTCAGGGAAAATATAATGATATATTGAAACTCTAACTTTCTATATGCTCCCTGCAAGGGAGCTGGCATCGCCGTAGGCGATGACTGAGGGTTGTGCCCCATAGGGGAAGGTGCCGAGCGAAGCGAGGCGGAAGAGAAAATTCCCTACACTATATAGTATTAAAATATTAATAAAACACTATATGTTGACAATTGCAGAAATTTGTGTATAATAGAGTCATAACCTAATGCAGTCTGCTTCCTGACGGATGAGTGGAATTGACCACGTGGAGGCAGATGAATGTATGCGCCGACCGTCTGGGCAAAATCGCCCAGACGTTTTTTCTTTATAAGGAGCAAAAGGAAAACCCGGGTGACTAGGTAATACTTATAAAGAGAGGTATTCATGATGCAACAGACAAAAAACAGATGGCTGATCGTGCTGGCAGCCATCGGCATTCACATCAGCATTGGCAGCGTATACGCATGGAGCGTACTGACTAAGCCTATTATGCAGGCTATGGGTTTTTCGCTGAAGGAGGTTACCTGGACCTTTTCGCTGGCGATTTTGTTCTTGGGAACTTCAGCAGGCTTTTTGGGAACGTATGTTGAAAAATACGGACCGCGCCGCAGCGGTCTGATATCCATGTGCTTTTTCGTAAGCGGTCTGCTGGGTACGGCCTATGCACTGACGCAGCACAGCCTGCTGCTGTTATATCTTTTTTACGGCGTTATCGGCGGTATCGGTCTGGGAACAGGCTATATTACGCCGGTGTCTACACTGGTGAAGTGGTTCCCCAATAATCGCGGTCTTGCAACCGGCTTGGCGATTATGGGCTTTGGCTTTGCCAGCCTCGTTGCAGGTCCGTTGATGCAGATTTTGATTGCTAAATACGGCCTGGTAGAAAACTTTGTGATTCTGGCCTGCATCTACGCAGTAGTGATGACTGCTTCCGCGCTTTATCTGGAGCCGCCTAAGCAGGAAACTGCAGCAGGCAAAGGACAGTTTAAGGCAAAGATGCCTGAGCATGTGCAGTACTCCGTGAAGGAGGCTATGCACACCTGGCAGTTTTATGCTTTGTGGTGGATTTTCTTTACGAACATCACCTGCGGTATCGGTCTTTTGGCTGTGGCTTCGCCTATGGCACAGGAGGTTATCGGTATGTCTCCGATTGCGGCGGCGTCTATGGTTGGCATCATCGGCTTGCTGAATGGCGGCGGCCGTATTGTGTGGTCCACTATTTCCGACTACATTGGTCGCGCAAATACCTATCTGGCATTTTTCGTGATTGAGATTGTGGCCTTCTACCTTTTGGGTGGCGTAAATGAAAGCTTTATGTTCCAACTTCTGGTGTTCATTATTATCACCTGCTACGGCGGCGGCTTTTCCTGCATGCCGGCATACCTGAGCGATTTGTTCGGCACCAAGCAGCTGAGCGCAATTCACGGACGTATTTTAACAGCGTGGGGCCTGGCAGGTATTGCAGGACCGCTGCTTTTATCCGTAATTTACGAGCGCACACACAGCTACAGCTTTACGCTGTACTTCTTCAGCGCCTGCTTTGTAGTAAGCCTGCTGCTGGCAGCAGTGCTTAAGCTGAAGGGCAAAACTGCCTGAGCTTTTGCCTGAAGAAGTAATTTCCACTGAAAAATAACTTTTTTAGCTCAAAAAACGAAAAATTTTAAGCGTCCTACCCTAAAACATGTTTTGGGGTAGGGCGCTTTTTCGTTACCGGGCATATAATAAGCGTAGAGAAAAGCAAAAAGCTTAAGCAGATGTAAAAAAGGGGGCGTAAATTATGAAAAAGCATTTTAAGTATTTGGCTGCGGCAGGTTTGATTGCTGCGCTGTTTTTGTCGGCGGGTTGCGGAGATGATGCCAAGGACAAGAAGCCTGCGCCTGAGCCGGAGAAGAGGGTGGAGAATGTTGTAGTAAAACCTCAGGACGGAAAATATTACAGATATCCCGATTACATTAATGATGTGACCAAAACACCGAAGATGACACCGGAAATAGTTAAGTACATTGATGATTTTGCTTCGACGCTTAAATTCCATCCGGATTCCAAGGGCAAATTCACCAATACCTCCCTGATAAAGAATCCGGAAGAAACAACTCACTATATCAATATGTCTGCCCTTGGGCCCAATCATAACAATAAGATAAAGTTTAAAAATTCCAAAGGTAAGGAAGTTTATCAGCAGGAAGTTTACAGCATCAATATGACGATAGATGCCGCTACCGATAAATTAAAGTCTGTAAGATGCTCTATTTTCGAACAGAATCCGGATATTCCTGACGGTCAAACTACATATGTTGTGAAAAAAAGATTTGATTGACCTGTTTTAGCATAAATCAATAAAAATTTTAAGCGTCCTACCCTAAAACGGCTTTTGGGGCGGGGCGCTTTTTAGTTCCCTAGCATATAATAAGCGTAGAGAAAAGCAAAAGCTTAAGCAGATGAAAAAAGGAGGCGAAGATTATGAAAAAGCAATTTAAGTATGTGGCTGCGGCGGGCTTGGTTGCAGCACTGCTTTTGGCAGCAGGCTGCGGTGATGATGCCAAGGACAAAAAGCCTGCGCCTGAGCCCGATAAGAAGGTGTAGAATGTTGTAGCAAAACCTCAGGACGGAAAATATTACAGATATCCCAGTTACATTAAGGATGTGACGAAAACACCTAAAATTACGCCGGAAATGCTTAAGTACATTGATGATTTTGCATCGACGCTTGAATTCCATCCGTCTTACAATGGTAAATTCGTCAATGATTCCAAGATAAATAATCCTGATGAAAAATATCATGCTATTTATCTGTATGCCCTTGGACCCAAGCATAACAATAAGGTAAAGTTTAAAAATTCCAAAGGTAAGGAAGTTTATCAGCATCAGGTTTACACCATCAATATGCAGTCAGAGGCTGCTACCGATAAATTAACGTCTGTACTATGCTCTATTTTCGAGCAGAATCCGGATATTCCTGATGGCAAAACTACATATGTTGTGAGAAAATCCTTTGATTGAGTTGCACTTTGCAATGGTGTTATGGTATTTACTAAGAAAGAAATGCTTATCTTAACAAGCTGCCGATGAAAAGCAGTATATGTGGCGGTGAGATAAGTGAACTGCTGTGAGCCGCTGCGCGTGAGCGTGGCGGCTTTTTGAAGTGGTAAATAGTTATCAAAAAGTTATTCGTGTGATATAATTTGAGTAGAGCTGATCAGCAATTTATGAGGTGGTGAAAATATGGAGAACAAAGATACAGCTTATTTGAGCAATAAAGATGGGTTTACGACTTTTTCTTATGGTGGTTATGATTTTCGTTTTAAAACATCAGATAGGTTAGTGAAATATTTAAAAGTTAAAGAATGGGATGCTCCATATGGATACATTGTTGTTGATTGTTTGCACGAAAATTTAGGTGTGGTTGAAGACTATATTGATTTGCTTCCCATGCTGGATAACTTATATTTTAATGCTAAGAAATTTTTAGCGCCGATAAAAAAAGTGGAGGTGCGTTATGGCTGATGTTCAAAAATTAGCAGATGCTGCTGAGGTTATCGTTCAAGGATATGCGTTTATTGATAGGGGCGAGGGTGTAACTGTTATAAATTTGCATAAGCCTGATCATGCTGCTTATTTCTATAATCATGAGCTTGTAGAAACTAATATGGATGATATCGAAGCGTATAAAGTCAACAAGCTTTATCAGGCTAATGTGAAGTATATGGAGAAGGATTATGCCAAAGTACTTTGATTTTAAAGTTTGCGGATATTATCTTTATTTTACAAATAAGTGCATTATTGAATGTATGCATGTACATGCTAGTGATAAAAGACTTTCAGAAGCGGGTTCAGCAAAGTTTATTGTAAAAGGTAACGGCGATACAGAACTGATGAAGCAAGGTACGTTAAATGATTTGGATGTACGTAAAATACAAGGATTTATCAAAGAACATTATGTAGAAATGTATGACTTGTGGTCAGCATGGAGTGATAATGGATATTATAGGGGAAAGTAATAATATGCCTTTGATTTGGGAGATGGCTAGGGAGAAAGAGCTTGGGGTAGCTGTGCCGTTTTTGCCATAACGTGTGTAGTATAATGCAAATTAAGATGAATTAAAAATATTCTTGTTGGAGGTATAGCTCATGTCAGGAATAGGTCCGTGTTTAATTTTTCTTTTTTTAGCGCCAATTATATTCGTTGCGTTGATTGCATTCGATTCTGCTAAGAAAATGAAGCCTGAGCAAGATAATTCTTCTATTTTTGATAATACTAGAGCAACTGAGCTTCCTAGCTCTAGTCCTATTGCCAAAACAGATGCTTATGCTGTGTCTGCTTTGAAGAAAGATCGCTATAATCCTAATAATAAAGAAACTCGTACTTTAGAATTTAATAGAATATTAAGTGAAAATAATAATGAGAGTAAGCGTGTAGCTAAAAAACAAAAAGATTATAGCTTAGTTAATGATGCGTATTATAAAGCTTATAACGAAGTGGAATCAATGATGACAGATTATAATGCAGCTAAAGAAATTACTAATAATCGTGCGGATTTAGCTACTTTTGAAGATGGCTATCATTTTGATAATTATGCTGAAGATTTTAAACAGGACACTGACAGCGATAATGAGAATTATTGACGTAATATAAGTTTTGGAGGTTAAGGGTATGTCTGACACAAATAACCCTAACAACTTTGAATTTCCATTTCAAAAGAAGCATATTAATGCTTGCTCTGGTGTTGAAGAATTATTGCCTCTGTGGAAATTAGCACATAAATGCGAAGTTAATACAGACTATATTACCGGAAATGTACCTGGTTATGCTTTTTTACCTGATGGGATAATTAACGAAGAAAGTTTTGCTAAAAGTTCGCCAAGAATTTTGTTTATTGCTAAAGAAGCTTATTGGTATGGTGAACACGATGATGATAAAGCGGCTACTAAAAATGCTGAAACTGTTATGTTTTGGCATCGCAGGGTAGCTTATGGTGAAGTGCCGGAAACGATTTTCTCTAAGCGTCTTGCTATGCTGGCTAATGCTATTTTTAATGATGATTTTAAGACGATAAATAAAGACCATACCGCTTTGCGTTCTGTCGCAGTTATAAATTTGAATAAGCGTGGAGGGTTTGTTGGTTGCGTATGGAAAACTTTAGAGGAATATGTAAAACGGTATGCTGAATTTATCAGCCAAGAGATAGAATTAATTTCTCCTGAATTAATAGTGTGTTGTGGAGATGGAGTACGCTGGCTGTTAGAAAATTATATTCGATTAGATAAGCAAATCAATGTTATTTCATTGTATCACCCTAGCTGTTGGAGTATTAGCGATGAAAAATATCTTCAGATGCTGCAAAAAGCTCTTGCAGGTAATGTTGTAAGTGATAGTGAAACTCTTTCCGTTATAGAAAATGCAATTGAAAGTGAAAATAAAAACCTTTCTGCTGATAAAGATATAATTGAAAGCGAAAATGTCGAACTTCCTGCTACGAAAAATGTAATTGAAAAAGAAGATTCGGCTAGAAGTACTTATATGAAGATGTATGGTGCTGGGACTACATTCCAATTTAACAAAAAAGCAAATGTTTATTATGATACGTTAGCACACAGTCCGCAAAACTATCCATATATAGCTTTATATACGGATAAGGCAGTAAGAGCTATAGGTAAGGTGAATGCTGTTATTGTAACTGAATTTGCAGATAATGTATTACTGTATCGTGCTGAACAGGGTGAAATAACAGATGAACGTAAGCAGACGATACTTGAAGCTATAGAGGATGGTAAAAAATATGGTTACAATTTGCTTAGATGTCCGCATAAATACTTTTTTGTTGAGCAATTTTTCCAGACGGAATATAAAAAGACTTCGTATGGTGGAGCGCGATTTGTTAAAGTGTTTGATTTAAACAAATTGCTGGGAATTGATGAATTGCCTTCAACAGAAGAAATAGCCAATATACTTGCTGAAAAAACATGGGAGTGAGAATAATTGCTTTATTTCTCCTCTTGACAATCCCACCTGTTCCTTGCTAAGATATAGAGTATAACAAAATATCTACAGGCAAGGAACGAGAGGCTTATCTCCGTAAAGCCACTAAAGAGAAGCAGCGGTTGGTGCAAGCTGTGTGGCGGTGAGGTGAGTGTAGCTCGGGAGCTGTTTTGCTGAACATTGCAGTAGGCAAAAACGTGCGCACACGTTACGTGCATTGAGTGCCTTGTGCAAAAAGCATGAGGAAGATAGGTGGTACCACGATTATTCGCCCTGTCCGTAAAGGACAGGGCTTGTTTATTTTAAGGAGGAATTTTTTTATGTGTGAAGAGCATAATATCCCTAAGGTTTATGATCCTGCTTCCGTAGAGAAGAAATGGTATAAATTCTGGGAAGAGCATCGTTATTTTCATGCCGAAGTAGAAGAGGGCAAGGACGCCTTTAGTATTGTTATCCCCCCACCGAACATCACCGGTCAGCTGCATATGGGCCATGCGCTGGATAATACTCTGCAGGATATTTTAATCCGCTGGCACCGCATGATGGGCCACAACACCCTGTGGATGCCCGGCTACGACCATGCAGGCCTGGCAACCCAGATTAAGGTTGAAGAGGTTATCAAAAAAGAGGAAGGTAAGACTCGTTACGACCTGGGCCGCGAAGAGTTCCTGAAACGCGTTTGGGAATGGAAGGAGCAATACGGCGACCGCATTATCAACCAGCTGAAGCATCTGGGCGTTTCCTGCGACTGGGAGCGTAAGCGCTTCACTATGGATGAGGGCTGCTCCAAGGCTGTTCGCGAGGTTTTCTGCACTCTGTTTGAAAAGGGCCTGATTTACAAAGGCACCCGTATCACCAACTGGTGCGTAAACTGCAACACCGCACTGAGCGATATTGAGGTTGAGCATAAGGATGACCCGGGCCATCTCTGGTACATCAACTACCCGGTAGTTGAAGAAGAAGGCCGCAGCCTGATGATTGCTACCACCCGTCCGGAAACTCTGCCCGGCGATACTGCTGTAGCAGTTAACCCGGAAGACCCGCGTTATGGCGATTTGGTTGGCAAAACCCTGCGTCTGCCGACTACCGACAGAATTATTCCTATTATCGCCGACAGCTATGTTGATACCAAATTCGGTACCGGCGCTGTAAAAATTACTCCATCCCATGATCCTAACGACTATGAGATGGGTATCCGCCACAACCTGCCGAGCATCGTTGTTATCGGCATGGACGGCATTATGACTAAAGAAGCAGGCAAGTACGAAGGCATGACTCGTGAGGAATGCCGTAAGGCGATTGTTGCCGATTTGAAGGCTGACGGTTATCTGGTTAAGGTTGAAGAGCATTCCCATGCTGTTGGTCACTGCCAACGCTGCGGCCATGCTGTTGAATCTCAGGTTTCCACCCAATGGTTCGTTAAGATGGAGCCTTTGGTTAAGGCTGCTGTTGATTGCGTTGAAGACGGTCGTACTCAGTTCGTACCGGAACGCTTCACCAAAACCTATACCGGCTGGATGGATAACATCCGTGACTGGTGTATTTCCCGTCAGATTTGGTGGGGCCACCGCATTCCTGTATGGTACTGCGATGACTGCGGCGAAATGAGCGCCAGCCGTACCGATTTGACTGTCTGCCCGAAATGCGGCAGCGCACATATCCATCAGGACGAGGATGCACTGGACACCTGGTTCAGCTCCGCTCTGTGGCCGTTCTCTACCATGGGCTGGCCGGATAAAACTCCGCTGCTGAAGCAATTCTATCCGACAAGCGTACTCGTAACCGGTTACGATATCATCTTCTTCTGGGTTGCACGTATGCTGATTATGGGTATGGAATTCATGCATGAGATTCCGTTCGACAAGGTATTTATCCATGGTCTGGTTCGCGACAGCCAGGGCCGCAAGATGTCCAAATCCCTTGGCAACGGCATCGACCCGCTGGAGGTTATTGACCAATACGGCGCTGATACCCTGCGCTTTATGCTGATTACCGGCAACACCCCGGGCAACGATATGCGTTTCTACTGGGAGCGCGTTGAGGCAACCCGTAACTTTGCCAACAAGATCTGGAACGCTTCCCGTTTCGCTCTGATGAACATGGAAGGCTACGATGCCAACGCTAAGCTGGCTCCGTATACTCTGGCAGATAAATGGATTCTTTCCCGTCTGCAGCACACCGCTAAGAGCGTTACCGAAATGCTGGAGAAGTTCGAGCTTGGCGAAGCAGGCCGCATGATTTACGACTTCATCTGGGGCGAGGTTTGCGACTGGTACATCGAGCTTGCTAAACCGCGTCTGTATAATAAAGAAAACGCCGAAGAGCGTGCAACCGCACAGCATGTTCTGGCAACCGTACTGACCAGCGCTATGCAACTGCTGCATCCGTACATGCCGTTCATCACCGAGGAAATTTACCAATGCCTGCCGCATGAAGCAGAAAGCATTATGATTTCCAAGTGGCCTGAGGCTGACGAAGCTCTGATGGACGACGAGGCTGAGCGTCTGATGGGCGCAATTATGGAAAGCATTAAGGCTATCCGTAACATGCGTGCAGAAGTAAACGTACCGCCCGGAAAGAAGGTTCCGGCAACCATGCTGGCTGCTGCCGACCTGAAGGACGGCATTGAGGCTAACGCCGACTACATACACCTGATGGGCGCTATCAGCGAGCTGACTGTGCTGGCTGACAATGCTGCTAAACCGGAAAATGCTATGGCTGCAGTTGTAGCAGGCATTGAGGTTTATCTGCCGCTGGCAGGCCTGATTGATGTCGAGAAGGAAAATGCCCGCCTGAATAAAGAGCTGGCTGCTATCGACAAGGAGCTGAGCCGTGTTGAAGGTAAGCTGGGCAACGCCGGCTTCCTGGCTAAAGCACCTGAGGCTGTTATCGAAAAAGAGAAGGCTAAGGCTGAAGAGCTGAACGGTAAAAAGGCTGCGATTAACGAGCGCCTGGAATACCTGAAGACTCTCTGATAAAACCGTACAAACCGTACAAAACCGTACACCCCCTTGCCACACAAGGATTTAGGGCTGTACGGTTTTTTGCATGTGTACGGTATGGAGTTGGCGGATATTAAAATGTCCTCATGAAAATGTAGTGAGTACCTCAAAATAGGCTCATAAAATTGTAATAAATGCCAAAAATATTCTCATGAAATTGTTGTCAGTACCCAGAAATAGGCTCATTTTTTTGTTGAAGGAGTATTTGCGCAGCTTTGGCAAGTAGGCCTGCCTAAACTTGCCAAAAGCTTGTATCTGTGCTATTATAAATATAGAAATGGTGCTTCCGATAGACGGTTGCCCTAAAAAGATAAGTTATAAAAAAATAACCGTTAGTTTTCTCAGGACTGGGCGGTTATTTTTTTGCGTTTTGTTGATTTCCATACCTAATTTAATGCAAGCTATGCATAAGCTCAGCAAAGCAATAACTTCGAGTATATCCATCAGTAACACCTCCCTCTTGCGGGATTTTCAGTGAAACTGAATTTATCGCGTCAGAGGGCAACCGCCTACCGTTATGGAAGCACCATAAAAAGATTTTAACATATATAAAGGAAAGTGTACAACGAACAAGCTGTGAAAGTTTGGCGCTGTACGCTTTTTACTCTCTTGAATTGCAGTGCTTCTTGGGTTACAATAAAAAAAAGGGGGCGATGAAAATGGCTAAATTCTGTACTAATTGCGGAAGTGAAATTAAACCAGGTACCAAATTTTGCGAGAATTGCGGACAAAAGCTGGAGCAGGAGCAAAAGCCGCAGGAGGGAGCAGGCGGAATTGCCGCGGCTGCCGGAGCTGCTGGTGCAGCCGGTGCTGCTTCTGGTGCCGATGCAAGCTATAAAAAAAGCATTTGCGACAGCCATGATAATTTTGAGTCGGGAGCTAAGGCTGATGCTGCGCAGGTAAATCATAATACCGATGGTCAGGCAAATACCTATAATAATTTTGCTGCCGATAATCAGCAAAAGTTTGCGGATGAACGTTTTGGCAGCAATGATGATAACGGTTCTGCCGCTTATAATACACCGCCGAGAGCAGGCAAGAAGTTTTTGAATCTTGGCGAAGGCCTGGACCTGCTGTTTAAGGACAGCAGTGCGGATAAGAAAGCTGTTTTCAAGGAGCTGTTCTTTACGTCTGAGGGACGCTTGAACCGCAAGTCATATATTTACAGAAGCTTTTTCCTGTCAATTGTGCTTTTTGTAGTGCAGGGAATTTGGTCCTCTGCAGCCGATACTTTCGGCGCTCTGGATCTTCTCTTTTCGATTGTCGCTTTTGTGCTTGGTATATTCCAGCTGGCAGCTAATATTATGATGGGCGTGCGCCGCTTGCATGATTTGGATAAATGCGGCTGGTGGATGCTGCTTTTGATTGTGCCGCTGGTTAACCTTTTCTTCTGCCTTTATCTTCTGTTCTTCAAGGGAACGGAGGGGCCGAACCAATACGGGGACGACCCTTTACAGCAGTAGGCTTGCATTGGCAGCTAAAAGCTGCTATATATAATGTATAAGTATTTCGCTTAGCAAAATAGTCGCTCGTCCTTGGGGACGCAGCGGCTATTTTTGTGCTTTTAGCAAGACGCAGTGCGCAAAACTATGTTATAATAAACTATTAGCTAATTATTAATGGAGGCGTAAGCACAATGAATTATACAGAAAGCCTGGCATATTTAGACAGCCTGGGCAAATTTGGCATTAAGCTCGGTATGGAGCGTATTGAAGGACTTTTGCGTGAGCTGGGAAACCCGGAGCAAAAGATTAAAACAGTGCATGTAACCGGCACTAACGGTAAAGGCTCTGTTACCAGCATGATTACGAGTATTCTGCTGGCAGCAAACCTGAAGGTGGGCAAGTTTACTTCCCCGCATCTGGTGAAGTACAACGAACGCATTAACCTCAACGGAAAGGATATCAGCGACGAGGATTTTGCTATGGCAATTACTGCGGTAAAGGTTGCTGCTGACAGCGTTGTCAAAAAGGGCGTCTGCGAGCAGCCGACGCAGTTTGAGATTTTGACGGCTGCAGCGTTTTTATATTTTTATCTGCAGAAGGTTGATTACGCCGTTATTGAGGTAGGCATGGGCGGCCTGTGGGATTCCACCAACGTAATTACGCCGGTGGTCAGCGTTATTACCAATGTTGCGCTGGACCATACCGACCGCTGCGGCAAAACGCTGGAGCGCATTGCTATGCAGAAGGCAGGCATTATCAAGGAGAAGGTGCCTCTGGTTACCGCTGCCGAGGGCAATGAAGCTCTTGGTCCTATTGTAAGCCTGGCTATGTTTAAGGAAGCGCCTGTTTATCTTTACGGCAAGGCTTTTCACGGCACGGAGGTAAAAAGCTCGATGGAGGGCCAGGCCTTTACGCTGCATGCAGGCGATTTTTATCATTCCGATTATGAAATCAAGCTGCCGGGCGAGCATCAGATTAAGAATACGAGCGTAGCTATTGTGGCTGCCAAGCTGGTGAGCAAGCAGGATGACCGCATTAACGAGCTGGCGCTGCATGTGGGCGTGGCCAATACCGTTTGGGCGGGACGTTTGGAGCGCATTCACAAGAACCCGGATATTATTCTGGACGGTGCGCATAACCCTGACGGTGCCAAGGCTCTGCGTAATGCTTTGGATAAATATTATCCCGGCAAGCAGGTGCAGTTTGTCTTTGGTATGATGGGGGACAAGGATATGAGCGGTGTTATCAAAACGCTGATTAATCAGGATGATGTTGTTTATACCGTGCGTGCCGATGAGGGTGCGCGTGCTGCGGAGGCTGCGGATTTGGCGAAGCTGGTGGGCAGCAATGCTGTGGCGGAGGCTAATCTTGCTACGGCGTATGATGCTGCTATCCGCGGGGCAGGCACTGACGGTGTTGTATGTGTTTGCGGCAGCCTGTATCTGGTGGGCGAGTTTAAGAAGATGCTGCTGGCGGATAAATGTAGAATGAACTGAAGGCGATATTGAGGTTTATTGACTTCGGGAACGAGTATCTGCGTCGCAATTAAATATCGTTCCAGTCAGAAGCAATTTTCCCGTGCCTTAGGGCACAACGCAAATTTCGTGTGGAACCAGGACGAAGCTTCGGTAAAATTTGTCAGATAGTAACAATATGTTACGTCCCCTCGCTTAGCGGTTCGTGTCAAACCAATCAGCTGCGCTCTTTGAGCTTGCTTCTTGGGACACTATCGCATGGCGCGCATGAGCCAATCAGCATCGTCCTGCGGACTCGCTTCTTGGATGCGCCCGCATATGGTTCCGGACACTCATTTGCTAAAATTGCTATTCCTTACACGATATATTAATTGCTCGTTAAGGCTGTTTGCTAACCTTCTTGCCTGCCCCTCGGGGAAGGTGCCGAGCGTAGCGAGGCGGGAGGGGGCGTATCTGCGTCGCAATTAAATATTGCGCTACGATATATTAATGGCTTGTTTAAGAAAATAGAATCTTTTGTTAGGGTGTATCATGACAAAACTGGCAAATTATCTCGAAAATAAAATATGGTATATGCTGCTGTTTACTGTGGCGGTTATTCCACTGGAACAGGAATTTACCTCCTTCTGTGTGGCGATGACCTTTATCGGTGCTGTGATTGTAGCGCATGTTAAGGGACTCCCGCAGCAGGAAAATGTGCTGAAGCCGTGGCAGCAGGGAGCGTTTTATCTTCTTTTGCTGATATCGGTTGGTTCGGTATATTTTTCCTTGGACAGATTTTTGTCCTTCTGGAATCTTATCTATGTTGTAGGCCAGTATGCGGCACTGTTTTTTGTGCTATTGCGTTACGGCCGCAGCAGTGAGCAGGACAGGGCGCATCTGACTGTCTGCGAGGCTGAGCCGCTGACGCAAAGTGAGGCCTGGAAAAATGCTGACGTCAAGCAAAGGCTTGCGCTTGTGTGGCAGCGCTTCGGCACTTTGCCGCGTCCTTTGCAGCTCATCAGTGCTTTTTTAGGTGTATCGCTGTTGGTGAGCGCCATCGGTATTGCGCAGAAGATTTTCGGCGTTACGGCCGAGGGCATCTGGGTGGACCCGGCGCAGTTCCCTGATTTGAAGGTGCGTGTTTTCTCTACGCTGGTTAACCCCAATATCCTGGCAGGCTATCTGGTGCTGGTTGTGGCTTACAGTACAGCATTTTTCAATCAGACGAAGGCGTATAAAAAATGGCGTCTGACGTTTCTTATTACAGGACTTTTGGCAGCAGTCTGCCTGCTTTATACATATTCACGCGGCAACTGGGTAGCCTGCGCTGTGATGCTGCTGGCGTTCTGCGTGCTGTTCTGCCGTAAGGCTTTTATTCCTGTCCTTGGCGGCGGGGCGGCGGCTCTGGCGCTTGGCGGTCAGGCGGTGCTACAGCGTCTGGAATCTATTCGCGGCGGTTATGGCGGTGATACCTCGATTGCTCTGCGCATGGCTTATTTGAAGAGCACCAAGTGGATTATCGAGGAATTTCCTTTGGGAGTAGGCTGGTACGGCTATCGCTTTGTTTATCCTACATATAATTTCTATCTGGCGGACAAGAACGTTATCATGTACCACTGCCACAATATCTTCTTGAATATCTGGGCGGAGCTGGGTGCGCATGGTCTGCTGATTTTTCTTGTTATCTGGTTCGGAATTTTTCTGCCTGCAGGCTGGAAGCTGGCATATCATGGACGCAGCTTGTGGCTGAAGGCTATGGGACGAGGTTATGTGCTGGCAACAGTAGGCATTATTATTGGCGGATTGACTGACCATGTTTATTTCAATACTCAGATGGGATTGTTATTTTGGACTTTGGGTGGCCTGACTTTGCTATGTGCCGGAATCAATAAATGCTCAGACGAGGAATAAAAAATGCTCATTAAAAAGGCATCCTGAGAATCATATGAATAACGATTAGATATAATCCAAAAAAAGTTGCATAATTTTCAAAAATACTAGACAAAAACGCTGTATTATGGTATAATTATGTATAAAGAAAGTGGTTTTTAAAACTGCTCTGAGAACGGAAAAATTTATTACGGCTATTTGTGATATGTGAAGCTCAAATAGCCGTAAAAAATAGCGATAAATTTTGCGAATAAAGAAAAGAATCTGAATAAAGAGAATTATGAATTTATACTAGGGGTAGTATAAATAGATAACTTCTATAATCAGGGAAAGGAGAGTAGCCTTAAAAGGCATGGGGAGAAGATAAGTATATAATCTATTATTTAAGGAAGGGATGATGCAATGTATAAGTGCAAAGATGCAAGCACTAGGGAAATCATTGCTTTTCAAAAAACTTATTGTGAGAGCCTGGCGGCAGCCATAGGAATGAACAATAAGTTTCGTATTCAGGTGGAGTCTTACGAGGAGCTGCCGCCATGGAGTTTTGTTTATAATGCTGATGGCAGCGATCGCTTTTTGAAGGATGATATAATTATGCTTAAGGTGTGCGATTTGGAAAAGAGAATTGCCTATTATCCGGTTTTTCCCGAAAAAAGGGGCCTTAAACTGCTCCAATGCTGGGAAATGGCAGTGCCGCCGAAGCTGACTGCATTTGAGAAGGAAGGTGAAACGGAAGGCAATATACATCGTGCCAACCAAAGCTTGCGTAATCTTATTGCCTTTGCCCGTTTGTTTATGCTGTCGCAAAGCCGTTGGCATAAGCCCATGGCTTATAGCTTTAATAATATTATTTCACAATTATACCTTGTTCCGGAGTCGGATGTTGCTCCGGAAACAATTAAGCTCATTAATGATGTAATCGGCAAATATATCAGGGATAATTCTCAGGAGCATTATATTAAATGTGATAATTTACAGGATTTTATAGATTATATTAAAACCAAGTATTCTCTGGTGACGTTTAAATCGGATGATTTTTCACTTTTAAGGAAAATACTGCACGACTATTATCCGGTAGAAAAAATATATTTTTAGACAGTAGCTTAGCGCAGAACTCGGCATGCAGACAGTTCTGCGCTTTTGTATTGTATGTATATCAATGCGGCAGTTTATGCCGAAGTTTAGCCTTTCTTACATTTTAGTTACATATTTTCTTGCCTCGCTATGATATAATAATTACATTAATGTTTATTCTATGTGAGCGGCATAGAGGAGGAGCAGTTATGGCAGATAAATTTTTAGTAATAGATGGCAGCAGCTTAATACATAGAGCGTTTTTTGCTTTGCCGCCGCTGACTACGCGTCAGGGTATCCATACGGGAGCAGTGTACGGACTGTGCAATATGCTGCTGAAGCTTTTGGATGAGGTGAAGCCTCGTTATATGGCGGTTGCCTTTGATAAATCGCGCAAAACATTCCGCAGCAAGCTGTATGCGGAATATAAGGCGCAGCGTAAGCCTACTCCGAGCGAACTGAGCGAGCAGTTTCCTTTGGCGATGAAGGTTTTGGAATGCATGGGAATACGCACGCTGGAGCTGGATGATTATGAGGCCGATGATATTATCGGTACTTTTGCCGTGCAGGCACCGCCGGAGGTTGATGTTATCATTGTTACCGGTGACCGCGATGAGTTGCAGCTTATTGATAAGCGCACCAAGGTTTTTTATACCAAGCGCGGCATCAGCGATATTCAAGTTTTTGATGAGGCAGAATTTGCCGCCAATTACGAGGGCCTGCAGCCTAAGCAGCTGATTGAGCTGAAGGGCCTGATGGGCGATACCTCGGATAATATTCCCGGCGTTCCGGGCGTAGGTCCTAAAACAGCGATGAAGTTGATTAAGGAATACGGTAATGTGGAAACGGTGCTGGAGAATATCGAAAAGGTTTCCGGCAAATCGTTAAAGACGAAGCTGACGGACAACAAGGAATCTGCCTTACTGTCGAAGCAGCTGGCAACAATCTGCACGGAAGCACCTGTTGATACCGCTGTGCAGACTTATGAGCTGCAGCCGATTAAGGAGGAAGCACGCACCCTGATGCAGGATTTGGAGTTCCGCAATATGTACGAGCGCTTTGCCGTGGTACTTGGCGGTGCGCAGGACAGCTTTGACCTTTTCGGTGAAGCTGTTGAGCAGGAAGGCCTGCAGCAGATTGCTGTCAATACGCCGCAGCTGGCAGAGGAGCTTTTTGCAGCCTTGGGAAAAGCAAAGCAGCCTGTTGCCGTGCATGCGCAGGTAGCAGGACAGCTGCCGGAGCTGTATTTCAGCAGTGCCGAAATTTTGGCTGATAATAAAATTTATCTGCTGGACGCGCAAAGCGGCTGTTGGGATAAATTCGACAGCTGGCTGTCAGACGCAGGCAGCAAAAAGATAACGATAGACAGCAAGGAGCTTTATAAATGCTGCCTGTGCCGCAAGGTGAAGGTGCAGGGAATAGTTGATGATGTTGCCCTGGCAGGCTATGTTGCCGACCCCGGCCACAGCTCCTACAGTCTGGAGGATTTGAGCCGCCGCAATCTGCCGGGAGTACTGGCAACGCCTTGCGAAAATCTGCTGCAGCTCGCATCCAAGCTGCGCAGCCTGTTGGCTGAGCAGCAGCAGCTTAAGCTGTACGAGGAATTTGAGCTGCCTTTGGCACCGGTGCTGGCGCAGATGGAGTTTGCCGGTATTACGCCGGACAAGGAGCTTTTGCTGCAGCTGAACGAAGATATGGGGCACCGTATTGCCAAGCTGGAGGCATTGGCACAGGAGCAGGCGGGCGAAGAATTTAACCTGAAATCTCCCAAGCAGCTGGGCGTGATTTTATTTGAACGCTTGCAGCTGCCGGTAATCAAAAAGACGAAAACAGGCTATTCTACCGATGCCAAGGTATTGGAAGCACTGGAGGGCAAGCATCCGCTGATTGCTACCATTCTGGAGCATCGCAAGCTGGCGAAGCTGCAATCCACATATCTGGAAGGACTGCAGCCGTTGATTAATCCCAAAACGGGACGCATTCATACGCACTTCCAGCAGACTGTAACGGTAACAGGCCGTTTGTCCAGCACTGATCCTAACCTGCAGAACATTCCTGCACGCACGGAGGAGAGCAGACAGATTCGCCGTATTTTTGTTCCGGGCGCAGGCTATGACCTGCTGATGAGCTGTGATTATTCGCAGGTTGAGCTGCGTATTCTGGCCTGCATTGCGCAGGATGAGCTGCTGTTGGAGGCCTTCCGTCATGGTCAGGATATCCATGCGCGCACCGCTGCCGAGGTTTTCGGTGTGCCGCTTGACGAAGTAACGCCTCAAATGCGCAGCCGTGCGAAGGCTGTTAACTTCGGCATTGTTTACGGTATCAGCGACTTTGGGCTGGCCAAGCAGCTGGATGTCGGCCGCAAGGAGGCAGCAGGCTATATCGCCAGCTACTTTGAGCGCTATACAGGTGTAAAAAAATATATGGAAGATATTGTAGCCGAGGCACGTGAGCAAGGCTATGTCAGCACGCTGATGGGACGCAGACGTTATCTGCCGGAAATCCGCAGCAGTAATTTCAATCTGCGCAGCTTTGCGGAGCGTACCGCTATCAACACCCCGATTCAGGGAACTGCCGCAGATATTATGAAGAAGGCAATGATTGCCGTACAGCGCGAGCTGGATAAGGCGCAGTGCAAGAGCAGAATTTTGCTGCAGGTACACGATGAGCTGGTGCTGGAAGTTACTGAGGATGAGAAGGAGCAGGTAGCGCAGCTTGTGCGCACAGCCATGGAAGGTGCTGCGTCACTGGATATTCCGCTGCTGGCCGACGTTAATTGCGGTCGTGACTGGGCGGAAACAAAATAACGGATACTTTACGGAAAGAGGGGAAGACCTGTGCCGGAAATGCCTGAGGTGGAGCAGGTGCGCAAAACACTTGCGCCTCATATAGAAGGAAAGAAAATTTTAGCAGTAGAGATATATTTGGAGCGATTGATAAAATATCCTCAGCCTGATGCCTTTATTAAAGGACTGGTGGGCAAAACTATCAGCAGTGTGGGCCGACGCGGTAAATATCTGGTGCTGCATACAGCACCGAAGCAGCAGCTGATAGTGCATCTGCGCATGACAGGCGCGCTGTTGGCGCAGCCGTCAGCCGCACCTGCCCCGGCTTATGCTAAAATCAAGTTCACGCTTTCCGATGACGTAACAATGTGGTTCACGGATATCCGTACCTTCGGTACGCTGTATCTGGTAACCGATAACGATACATATATTGAAGGCTACGAAACGCTGGGACCGGAGCCGCTGAGCGAGGGCTTTACTGCCGGATATCTGCTGCCGTTGGCGCAAAAAAGCAAGAAGGCTATCAAAAGCTTTATTCTGGATCAGCAGATTATTGCCGGCCTTGGCAATATTTATGCCGATGAATGTCTGGCTCTGTCCGGCATTCTGCCTATGCGCAAAGCCTGCAGCCTGAGTGCTGCTGAGGTAGGGCGCTTGTGTGAGGCAGTCAATGCGGTAATCGCGCAGGGCATCAAAAATCGCGGCACAACCTTCCGTGATTATAAGGATGGCGAAGGAAATAAGGGCGATAACCAGAATCATCTGTTGGTATACGGCCGAGGCGGCAAGCCCTGTAAAAAATGCGGTGCGCTGCTGCAGACAACCAAGGTCGGCGGCAGAGGCACGGTTTATTGTGAGCATTGCCAAAAGTAGGAGTGGAGAATAATGATAACAATAGGTTTGACGGGAGGTATTGCTTCCGGTAAAAGTACAGTTTCTGCAGAGCTGCGCAGCCTGGGACTGCCTGTTTTTGATGCGGATGCCGAAGCACGTCTGGCGGTAGCTGTAGGCAGCGAAGGCCTGGCGCAGGTGATTGCCGTATTGGGCAAGGAATATCTGAGCGAGGAAGGAACGCTGGACAGAGCCAAGGTTGCCGAGCGCATTTTTCATGACAAAGAAGCGCTGAAGGCAGTGGAGGCGATTATCCATAAAATAGTATGGCAGCAGGCAGAAAGCTTTTTGGCTGCAAGCAGCAAACAGGGACATAAGGCAGCGGTGCTGGATGTGCCTCTGCTGATTGAATGCGGCTGGCACAAGAATGTGGACAGCGTGTGGCTGGTATCCGTCAGCCGTCAGCAGCAGGTTGAAAGAGCAATGCTGCGCAGCGGCATGACTGCGGACGAGGTGAATGCGCGTATTGAAGCGCAGATGTCATTGGCAGAAAAGAGAAAATATGCCGATGTAGTATTGGATAACAGTGGCAGTCAGGCGGAAACCATGCAGGCTGTGCGTTCGCAGCTGGAGCTGCTTTTGGGTGGCGTCAGTGAAGAGTAAGCGCAAAGCCCGCAGCAGACGGACTAAGACACACGGAAGGCTGTACAGATGGCTGCTGCTTCTTGGCGTGCTGCTTGTCATAGCCTTCGGCGGCTGGAAGGTCTGGAGCAGCGATACTGTGCAGATGCGTTTCGTTTATATGTGGGATCATCAGCAGGATATTGTGACCTACAGTAAGAAAAATAATGTAGATCCTTTTCTGGTTGCTGCCATTATCAAAAATGAAAGCAATTTCAAGCATGATGCTGTTTCCAAAGTCGGAGCTGTAGGACTGATGCAGATTATGCCGGAAACAGGACGTTGGATTGCCGAGCAGATGGGCCTGGAGAATTATCAGGACAGTGATTTGTACCAGACGAGAAAAAATATCCGCATGGGCTGTTGGTACGTAGGCGAGCTGGAGCACGAATTTCAGCATAACCTGGTGCTGCTGATGGTGGCCTATAATGCGGGGCGCGGACAGACGCATGAATGGATGCAGGAAAACGGCTGGGACTATAATTTCAATGATATAAAATCTATTCCTTACCCTGATACCCGTGAATATGTAGCTAAGGTTATGCAGGATAGGGATAAATATTATCTGCTTTATAAGGATAAGATAAAATAATAGCAAAAGAAGATTTTATAATTTTTTTTCGCAAGGTTACTTGACGAACGCGTCAGAGTATGCTATTATATCTATGTTGCTTATGACAGCAACGAAGTGAATAAAGCATGCGGTAGTGGCGGAACGGCAGACGCGCTAGCCTCAGGAGCTAGTGGGGGAGACCCCGTGGAGGTTCAAATCCTCTCTACCGCACCATTTAAATCTCAGGTCTAAGAGCATGGCTCTTGGGCTTTTTTGTTTTGCTTGCGAAAGCTCTGCAAGTATGAGAAAATGTAAGCATAGTATGAGCTTCTGACAATAATATCTAAGGGAGTGTGTGCTTATGGTTTTTGATAAACTGCAGAGTATAAACAGAAAAACTGCTGCTGTGTTTGTGGCGGCGCTGCTGACAGGCTTTATTGCCGGGGCAGGCTATGCTTGGAGCAGCAATAAAACCTCGCCGCATTATAATACGGCGAAGCTTACGAGCGAGCTGCATTATGCCAAGGTGGAAACAGGCAGACTGCAGTGCGTTGTGCTGCAGGATAAGGCTGCGATGTACAGTGCCCCGTCAGGTCTGCATGGCAAGGTTATTGATTATCTGTCTGCCGGTGTTAAGCTGGATTATATTGATACAGTTTCCAGTCAGGATAAGGATGAACGCTATGCTGTTACGGAGCAGCAGCTGCAGTTCCGCAAGTTTTTCGGAAGGCGGCATATTATTCCTGCCGGTACGCAGGTACTTGTGTTGCAGGCGGACAGAGGTAGCGGTGAAACCAAGGGACGTGTTTTGGTTGATGACAAGGAATATGACCTTGATTTTTCTACCAATCTGCTGCGTTTTCCTTATGTAGGCCAGTGGAAAAAGGTTGAATTCAACGGCAAGCCGGGCTTTGTGAAATACAATGCGCTTTCGGATGCGAAGCTGATGTGAGGTGGGCATGATGAGTAATAAGCTGGTAATGAGAATTGCGGCATTGCTCTGCCTGCTGGCGGGCTTTGCAATCGGTATGAATATTTTTGGACTGAAGGACAGAAGCTACAGTGTGAAGGAGGGCGACAGCTTTTACAGTCAGCCTTCTGTGACTGCTCAGCCGGCAGCAGGCTTTGCCAAAAGCGAGGAGCTGGATGTGACGGATAAGCTGGAGCTTGCGGCGCCTACTGCGGTGAAGGTACTGCAGACTAAGATAGTAGAGGATAAAAACCGCACTAAATATCAGCTGCGTGAGGGCGATGTTTATAAGCTGGTGGAATCACGCATGGATAAGGCGAATACCCCCTGCGTTATTGAGGTACAGACGGTGAATGGAGCAACTGCTAAGCTGGAGGTTGACAAGACCTTGCTGCAGCCGGTTGATGAAGGCACGTGGCTGCAGGTGCGCAGCAAGGGCGGAGCAGGTGCCTGGGTGCGTGTGCAGAGCAAATGGTATTAGAGGATTGCTTGTGTAAACAGCTTAACACTTTTTCTTTAATTAATTTCATTTCTGCAAAAAAGTGATAAAATTCTAGCTAATTGGCGATAAATATTGTATAATACATCCAAAATATCTGCTGTATAGCAGATAAGAAAGAAGGATGGTAGTATGGTAAACTTAAAGAAATTATGTGTAGGTGCGCTGTTGGCGACGACAATTTGCGGTATGGGTGCTTTGACTCCGAGCGCAGAGGCAGGAAAAATTGAAGATGTTCAGGCTAGAGGTATTTTGCTGGTCGGCAGTACCGGCGATTATAAGCCTATGAGCTATCTTAATAAAGAAACCGGCAAGTATGAAGGCTTTGATGTTGAGGTAGCGGAGCTGTTGGCACAGTCCTTGGGTGTTAAGGTGCAATATGTACCGACTACCTGGAAAACACTGCAGGCTGATACAATGGCCGGAAAGTTTGACATTGCTATGTGCGGTGTTACAAGAACCTTTGCCCGTGAACAAAAAATGAATATGTCTCATGGCTATCTGACATTCGGTAAGACTATTCTTTGTCGCAAGGCTGATGCAAAGAAATTCACATCTGAAGCGGATTTGAATAAGAATAGCGTTCGCGTTATGGTTAATCCCGGCGGCACTAATGAAAAATTTGCTCTGAGCAATCTGCCTAATTGCACACTTTTGGTACATCCGCAAAATGCAGAAATTCCTGCGCTTATTGCCGAAGGCAAGGCTGATGTTATGATTACCGAAACTATGGAAGCACGTCGTTATGTGCGTGATGATGCCCGTCTGGCAGCACCTCTGCTAGATGATCCGTTTACGAAAAATCACTTTGGTATCTTGATGGCTAAAGGTGATCAGGATTGGCTGAACTACGTAAACTTCTTTATGGAAGAAAAGGATATGGATGGTACGCTTGATAAGCTGGAGGACCAGTATATCAAATAAAGGTTGATTTATGAGCCGCTGCACTTAGGTGTGGCGGTTTTTTACTTTTATCGAAGGCATCGTTCACTTTAGACTTGACTTTTGGTTAACCTGGTGTTACTCTTTGCATATCGGAATGTCTGCATAGACAGACTTTAGACTGATAACGAAGAGTATTAAGAGAATCGGAGAGGATGATATATATGCGTAAACGTATTTTGGAGCTGCTGCGAAACAGTAAGGGGACACCGGTTTCCGGTGAAGAGATTTCCAAGGAGCTGGAGGTTTCGCGTACTGCTATCTGGAAGCATATCCAGGCATTGAAGAACGAGGGCTACGAGATTGAATCTGTGCCTAAGCGCGGTTATATTCTGCGCGAGGTGCCGGACCGTCTGTTCCCGCAGGAAATTTTGTCCCGTCTGCAGACCAAATGGCTGGGACGCAATATCTGCTATCGTGACAGCGTTGATTCCAGCAATAACCTGGCTAAAGCACTGGCCAACGAAGGCTGCGAAAACGGTCTGCTGGTAGTAGCGGAGGAGCAGGGCGCAGGCAAAGGACGTTTATCCCGCGGATGGATTTCCCCTTATGCGAAGGGTATCTGGTTTTCCGTGGTGCTGAAGCCGCCGTTCCTGCCGCAGGAGGCTTCTAAATGTACGCTTTTGGCAGCTGTTGCCGTAGTAAAGTCTATCAACAAGATTGCCGGTGTTCATGCCGCTATCAAATGGCCTAACGACGTTCTTCTGCTGGGACGCAAGCTTGTAGGCATCCTGACGGAAATGAATGCCGAATTCGGTCATATCAATTATGTTGTTATCGGCACCGGCATCAACACCAACGCTTCTCCCGAGGATTATCCCGAAGAAGTACGCGACCTGGCTGTTTCCGTGGCTGATGCCGCAACGGAGCCTTTTACCAGAGTAGAGCTTTTGTGCGATATCCTCAAGAATATGGAGGACCTGTATGAAACTGCGGTACAGGATGGCTTTGGCCCTGTATTTGATGAATGGCGCCGTTATTCCTGCACCTTAGGTCAGGAGGTAAAGGTTATTGCCCCTGATATGACTTATTTCGGTACTGCCGAGGATATTGATGAAGAAGGCCTGCTGATTGTACGCCGCGAGGACGGCAGCAAAGAAAAGGTTGTAGCCGGTGATGTTTCTATTCGTCCGGCGAAGGCTAAGGGGAATGAGTACGCGTAAAACGGTAAGCGTTAAATAGCTACAATTTCTTCTTGCAATATTTCCGCTTTGTGGTAAAATAAAAAAGGCTTTTATGCCGTATTTTGCGAACGGAACGCAAATTTCCGAGGAGGAACTTAGAATGTTACTTGTTGTGGATGTAGGAAATACAAACATCGTAGCCGGTGTTTTCGAGGATAAGACTTTAAAGGTACACTGGCGCTTTTCTACAGACCGTTCTAAAACTGCAGATGAATTTGGTATTATGCTGCGCAGCATGTTTGCTTATAGTGATGTGGAAATGGATAAGATTTCTTCCGTCATTATTTCCAGTGTTGTGCCTCCGGTGCTGATTCCCTTGTGCCACATGTGTGAGCGCTATTTCGGCATTAAACCGATGGTTGTAGGACCTGGCGTTAAAAACGGCATTTTCATTAAATATGATAATCCCAAAGAGGTTGGTGCAGACCGTATTGTCAACGCTGTGGCAGCCTTCCATAAATTCAGTCATCTGGGCAAGCCGATGATTATCATTGATTTCGGTACTGCCAACACCTTCTGTGCTCTGCTGCCGACAGGTGAATACCTGGGCGGTGCTATTGCGCCCGGCATCGGCATTTCTACAGAAGCGCTCTTCCAACGCGCAGCGAAGTTGCCGCGTATCGAACTCGTTAAGCCTAAATCCGTTATCTGCCGTAATACTGTAAGCTCTATGCAGGCAGGTGCTATTTACGGCTTCGTAGGTCAGATGGAGGGCATTGTCAACCATATGAAGAAGGAGCTCGGCGGTGATGCTTACGTTATTGCTACAGGTGGCTTTGCCAATACTATGGCTGCAGAATCTGATTGTATTGATGTTGTAGAGCCTTTCCTGACTTTGGATGGTCTGCGCATTCTGTACGAAAAAAACGCTAAATAAGAGCAGGGATTTATTCCGTCGCTCGTGAGAAAAAAAGTTGAAGCTGTCGTGAGTAGCGTTTTGCTGCGCGGCAGCTTTTTTCGATAGGAGTTATTTTTATGAATATTGGTAATATAGAGCTGTCTGCACCGTTGGCGCTGGCGCCGATGGCAGGCATTACGGATTTGCCGTTCCGCCTGATTTGCCGCCGTCTGGGCTGCGGCATGACCGTGTCGGAGATGGTGAGCGCCAAGGGACTGCTGTACAAAAACGTCAAGACTACCGAAATGCTGCGCATTGATGATGGCGAGCGTCCGACGGCGATTCAGCTTTTCGGCAGTGTGCCGGCGGAGCTGGCGGAGGCTGCACGCATGGTAGAGGCCAGCGGTGCAGATATGATTGATTTCAATATGGGCTGCCCTGTGCCGAAAATTGTCAATAACGGCGAAGGCTCGGCGCTGATGAAGAATCCGCAGCTGGCGCATGATATTCTGGCGGCGATGGTGAAGGCCGTCAAGATTCCGGTGACGGTAAAGTTCCGTGCGGGCTGGGACGATGCCAACCGCAATGCGGTGGAGGTTGCGCGTGCCGTGGAGGCAGCAGGCGTGAGCGCTGTTGCCGTACACGGGCGTACACGCCAGCAGTTTTATGAGGGCAAGGCTGACTGGAGCATTATCGCCGACGTGAAGCAGGCCGTAAAGGTGCCTGTATTCGGCAACGGTGATATTTTTACGGTAGCGGACGGATTGCGGATGCTGGAGCAGACAGGCTGCGACGGACTGATGATCGGACGCGGCGCTGACGGTAACCCGTGGCTGTTTACCGCACTGGCGGCAGCATTGCGCGGCGAGCCGCTGCCGCAGCCGCCTTCTTTGAAGGAGCGTCTGGCGCAGGCGGCGGAGCATCTGGAAATGCTCAGTGCTTACAAGAACGAAGTGGTTGCGGTAAAAGAGATGCGCCGCCATATTTCTGCTTATCTTAAAGGCATGCCGCATGCAGCGGAATTCAGAGGACGCTTTCATAAGGTTGATACGCAGGAGCAGTTTTCGGAGCTGTTGGCGGAATACAGCGAATGCGCGCATCGCTATTATGAAACAGAAAAACATTTTGCATCTGGCATTGTCTAAGACGCGCAAATATGTTAAAATAATAATTTGTAAAAGAAGCATTTAGGGAGTTAAAAACATGGAAGCAGCTAACAACGCAAAACATGTAGTAAGTATCAGTCTGGGGTCATCTAAACGTGATGCCGGCGCCATATTGGAACTGGGAGGACGCAAAATCAGCATCGAACGCCGGGGAACCGACGGCGATTTTGACAAAGCACGTCAGCTCTTGGAACGCTGGGACGGCAAAGCTGATGCCATCGGTCTGGGCGGTACGGATTTATATGTTTATGCAGGCAAAAAGCGTTATACCTTCCGTGAATCGGCTCATCTGATTGCTAATGTAAAAAAAACACCGGTTTTGGATGGCAGCGGCCTGAAAAATTCGCTGGAGCGTAAGCTGATTAAATCACTTGCGGCCAGCGGCAAGGTGCCGATAAAGGGCAGCAAGGTGCTGATGGTCTGCGGCGTGGACCGCTTTGGTATGGCGGAGGCATTGCTGGAGGCAGGTGCTGAGGTTACCTTCGGTGACCTTATTTTCGGCCTGAATGTCAATAAGCCGTTATATTCGCTGAAGGCGCTTGCATGGTGGGCAGCGCTGCTGGCACCGCTTGTTACCAAGCTGCCGGTAAGCTGGTTTTACCCCATGGGCAAGGATCAGGAAGTGCGGGTAGTGCGTCATCCGGAATATTTTCTGGAGAATGATATCATTGCCGGTGATTTTCATTATATAAAAAAATTTATGCCGGATAAGCTGCCGGGAAAAACGATTATTACTAATACAGTTACTGCTGCTGATAGAGTGATGCTGCAGGAGGCGGGAATCAAAATGCTGATTACGACAACTCCCTGTATTCAAGGACGCAGCTTCGGCACCAATGTTATGGAGGCCATGCTGGTTGCATTGCACGGCGGTAAAGGACCGCTCACGGCAGATGAATATCTGAAGCTTTTAGAGCATTATCATATAGAATCTTCTGTTGAGTACTTTGGTACGAAGGAGTAGTTTGTTTTTATGGAAAAATTTGCTTTTATTCTACATCCATTATCCCTGCAGGATATGGAACACTTATCACCATTGATGAGGTATATCCCCGACCCGATAATCGAAGCCTGTCTGAAAATGAAGAAGCCGTTCAAGGTTTCGCATATTACCGGCATCAAGAGTCCTTATGCCGAAGCCGAAGGCTGGTTTATCGGCTGTCCGCTAACTGCTAAGCAGATGGTGGAGCTGCCTGAGGAATTTGTTATGGACAGAATTATCGAGTCCGGCAAGGTTGCTCAGGAGCTGGGAGCCAAGATTGTCGGCCTGGGAGCTTTTACTTCTATTGTCGGTGATGCAGGCATTACCGTAGCAAAAAATCTGGATATAGCAGTTACCAGCGGCAACAGTTATACCGTTGCTACCGCTATTCAGGGAACCAAGCAGGCTGCCAGAATGATGGGTAAGGACCTGAAGGAATGCCGTGCTGTCGTAGTCGGTGCCACCGGCTCGATCGGTGCTGCTTCCGTACGTCTTTTGGCAAAAGAGGTTAAGCATATTACGCTTGTTGCCCGTCATATGGGACCGTTGGAGGAGCTGGCGCAGGAGCTTATTGAGCAAAATCATTGCGAGGTTGCCGTAAGCCAGGATATCCGCACATCCCTGCAGGAGGCTGACATTGTTATTACCGTAACCAGCGCGCTTGACTTTTTGATTGAGCCCGGCGATTTGAAGCCCGGTGCCGTAGTATGCGATGTTGCGCGTCCGCGTAACGTATCGCGTGAGGTATCGCTGCAGCGTAACGATGTGCTGGTAATCGAAGGCGGCGTTATTAATGTGCCCGGTAACGTAGATTTTCATTTCAACTTCGGCTTCCCGCCGCACACGTCCTATGCGTGCATGGCAGAAACCATGATTCTGGCACTGGATGGCCGTTATGAAAATTTCTCTTTGGGAAGATCCCTGGATATCAATAAGATCAATCTTATTTCTCAGCTGGCAGATAAGCATAACTTCAAGATGGCGGGCTTCCGTAATTTTGAACGTGCTGTTTCTACCCAGCATATCGAGGAAGTCAAGCATAACGCTCAGCATGCCCTGGCAGTGCATGGCTGCTGATATTGACAAGTAAATCCAGCAACATATATAATCAATATATGTGTGTAAGTAAATTTTATATAAATAATGATAAAGGAGCAGGAAAATGGCAAGCAAGGAAACTATTTTAACAGCTGAAGGCTTAAGAAAATTAAAAGAAGAATTAGCTCAACGTAAGGGCGAAATCCGTGAAGAAATCGTTGAACGTCTGAAAGAAGCAAGAGCACAGGGCGACTTGAGCGAGAACTCCGAGTACGATCAGGCAAAGGAAGACCAAGGCAAAAACGAAGGCCGTATTCTGGAGCTGGAGCAGATGATTAAAACTGCTACCATCATCGATGACAGTGCCAGCAAAGCAGCAGGCATTGTATCTCTTGGTTCTACCGTACTGCTGAAGGACGTAGAAACCGGCGATGAAGAAACCTATACCATTGTTGGGACTACCGAAGCAGATCCGTTCGAAAACCGTATTTCCAACGAATCTCCTGTAGGTGCGGCAATTCTGGGCTGTAAGGTTCATGATGTTGTTGTAACTAAAACCCCTGTAGGTGAATTGTCCTACGAAATCGTAGAAATTAAATAAAAAGGAGCAAGGGCGATAATGGCAGAGGTAAAGAATAAACCTAATACAGAAGAAGCTGCAGTACTCACCGAAAACGAAATCAACGAGCAAATGCAGGTTCGCATTGACAAGATGCATAAAATTGAGGAGCATGGCTGGAAGCCTTTCGGCTATCGCTTTCTGTACACTCATCGTGCAGCAGATATCGCTGCGCAGTTCGATGAGCTGTCCGAAAAAGAAACCGAAGTTAAAATGGCAGGTCGTATTATGGCTATCCGCGGCCACGGCAAAACCTGCTTCATGGATATGCAGGACAAGACCGGCCGTATCCAGGTATATGTACGTAAAGACGTTATCGGCGAAGAAAACTATGCGCTGATTAAGCTGATGGATATCGGTGATACTGTAGGCATTACCGGTACTGCTTTCCGTACCCATATGGGCGAGCTGTCTATTAAAGCAAATTCCGTAGAAATGCTGTCCAAATCCCTGCGTCCGTTGCCGGAAAAATGGCATGGTCTGAAGGACGTTGAAACCCGTTACCGTCAACGTTATGTTGACCTGATTGTTAATCCGGAAGTGCGTGATACCTTTGTAAAACGCAGCCAGATTATTAGAAGCGTACGCGAGGTTCTCGACAGCCATGATTTTCTGGAGGTAGAAACTCCTATTCTCAACACCATCGCAGGTGGTGCTGCCGCACGTCCGTTTATCAGCTATCATAACGCTCTGGATATGCAGGTATATATGCGTATTGCGCCTGAGCTGTACCTCAAACGCCTTATCGTAGGCGGTATGGACCGCGTATATGAAATGGGCCGCGTATTCCGTAATGAGGGTATCGATAACCGCCATAACCCGGAATTCACCAGCGTTGAGATTTATCAGGCTTTTGCCGATTATCGCGATATGATGGACCTGACCGAAGAGGTTGTTGTTAAGACTGCTGAGAAGGTTCTGGGCACTACTACTATCAACTATGAAGGCACTACTATCGAGCTGGCTTCTCCCTGGAAGCGTATGAGCATGATTGAAGCCGTAAAAGAATATTCCGGCAAGGATTTCACCGATGTAACCGATCTGGAAGAAGCACGCGCTATCGCTAAAGAGCTGAATGTGGCTATTGAGCCTTCCTTTGGCATTGGCAAAATTATCAACGCATGCTTCGAAGAATATGTTGAAGATAAGCTGATTCAGCCTACCTTTATTACCGGTCACCCGAAAGAAATTTCCCCGTTGGCCAAGAGCAACCCCGAAAACCCCGAAATCACCGATCGTTTCGAGGCTTATATCTATGGCCGCGAAATCTGCAACGGCTTTACCGAATTGAACGATCCTATCGACCAGAAGGAGCGTTTCTTAAAGCAGGTTGAAGAACGCGCTAACGGCGATGAAGAAGCAAATATGATGGACGAGGACTTTGTCAACGCCCTGGAATACGGCCTGCCTCCGACAGGTGGTTTAGGCATTGGTATCGATCGTCTGGTAATGTTCCTGACCAACAGCTCTACCATTCGTGACGTACTGTTCTTCCCGACCATGAAACCGTTGGGCAAGGCTGTAAGCGAGAAGCCTGACTTTATGCAGGCTCCTGCTGTTGCTGCACCCGTAGAAGAGGCTAAGGAGGAAACTATCGATTTCTCCAAGGTTGTTATTGAGCCTGCCTATGAAGAATATGTTGATTTTGACACCTTCTGCAAGTCCGATATCCGTGTAGTTAAGGTTAAAGAATGTACCGCTGTACCCAAGAGCAAAAAGCTGCTGAAATTTGTTCTGGATGACGGTATTGGTACCGATCGTGTAATTTTAAGCGGTATCCATGCATTCTATGAGCCTGAAGAGCTGGTAGGCAAGACTTTAGTTGCTATTGTTAACCTGCCGCCGCGTAAAATGATGGGTATTGACTCCTGCGGTATGCTGCTGTCTGCTATCCATGAAGAGGAAGGCGCAGAGAAGCTGAACCTTATTATGGTAGATAACCGTATCCCGGCCGGTGCACGTCTGCACTAAAACTAAAAATTATTCTGAGGCTGGGACAAAACCACCCTCTCAAACTAAAGAAGAGGCTGGGACAAAACCACCCTCTCAAACTAAAAAAGGACTGGAATTTGAGTTTTTTCTCAAATTCCAGTCCTTTTACTTCGCGTAAAA